>PJUE01000008.1_pt1 | contig 609126 bp, 526 predicted proteins | sample 1512171 | NCBI WGS metagenome assembly PJUE01 (sample SAMN08177674, study PRJNA422409) | Feces metagenome, whole genome shotgun sequencing project. | isolation source: Chicken feces (3) enriched on wood chips: alkali lignin treatment | host: Gallus gallus | place: USA: Madison | collected 2015-01-15
ACCTCGATGCGCCCGAGGGAATCTGAAGGGAAGGCCGAAGGCCTGGACGAAGATGACGAAGGGGCAGTCCGGAGCGAAGGCTCCGGACCGCAATCGTGGGCGCCCGCCACTCAGGCGCCCGCGCCGATGGGCGGCCTACGAAGCACTGGAACGGCGCCTCGAAACCATGCAAACGCAGCCTCGGCCGAGCTTAATACCACGAAGCAACATCGCCAGAAGCGACAAAGCCCGCCTACTTCCCAGCACTATCCGACCAACCCTTGGACAACTCCACAGCCTGCCGCCACCGCTTCATCCGCGCAGCCCGCACGGACTCCGGCCAAGTCGGTTCGAACGTTCGCTCAGCCTGCCACTTCGAGGCAAACTCCTCCAGCCCCGACCAGAACCCTACCGCCAGCCCCGCCAACCCCGCGGCCCCCAGCGCCGTCGATTCCGATACGCGCGGGCGGACCACCGGGACGCCCAGCAAATCCGCCTGCATCTGCATCAGCAGGTCGTTGCGGGCGGCGCCGCCGTCCACGCGCAGCTCGGTCAGCGCGATGCCGCTGTCGCCGTTCATGCAGGTCAGCAGTTCGGCGCTTTGCAGAGCGATGGATTCCAGCGTGGCGCGGGCGATGTGGGCGCGGGTGGTGCCGCGGGTCAGGCCCACCAGCGTGCCGCGCGCATACGGATCCCAGTGCGGCGCGCCCAGGCCGGCGAAGGCCGGGACCATGAAGACGTCGTCGGTGTCGGCCACGCTGGCGGCCAGGGATTCGATTTCTTCCGAACGCTGGATGATGCCCAGGCCGTCGCGCAGCCACTGCACCGCCGCGCCGGCCACGAACACGCCGCCTTCCAGCATGTAGGTCGGGCGCCAGCCGCTGTTGCCGGCCTGCGGCAGGCCCCAGCCTACCGTGGACAGCAGGTTGTTGTGGGACTGCACAGGCTTTTCGCCCACGTTCATCAGCATGAAGCAGCCGGTGCCGTAGGTGTTCTTTGCCATGCCCGGCGTGAAGCAGGCCTGGCCGAAGGTGGCCGCCTGCTGGTCGCCGGCGTTGCCGGCAATCGGGATCGAACCGCCCAACCATTCGGGCAGGGCTTCACCCACCACCGCGCTGCTGGGCGCGATGGTGGGCAGCACGCTGCGCGGGATCTTCAGCAGCGCCAGGATCTCGTCGTTCCAGTCCTGCGTGTGCAGGTCGAACAGCATGGTGCGCGAGGCATTGCTCGGGTCGGTGCTGTGCACCGCGCCGCCCGTCAGTTGCCAGATCAGCCAGGTGTCCACCGTGCCAAAGGCCAGTTCGCCGCGATCGGCCATCTGGCGTGCGCCCGGCACGTGATCCAACAGCCAGGCGAGCTTGGTGCCGGAAAAATAGGCGTCCAGCACCAGGCCGGTGCGCGATTGCAGGAAATCGGCGTGGCCGTCCTGGCGCAGTTGGTCGCACATGGGCGCCGTGCGGCGGTCCTGCCAGACGATGGCGCGCGCCAGCGGGCGGCCGGTGGCGCGCTCCCAGATCAGGGTGGTTTCGCGCTGATTGGTGATGCCGATGGCGGCGATGTCGGCGGCGGTCGCGCCGGCATTGCGCAGGGCTTCGCGCGCCACGTCCAGCTGGCTATGCCAGATCTCGCTGGCATCGTGCTCGACCCAGCCCGGCCGCGGATAGTGCTGGCGGAATTCGCGCTGGCCCACGCCGCGCACCACGCCCTCACGGTCGAACACGATTGCGCGGGAGCTGGTCGTGCCCTGGTCCAGGGCTAGGACAAATTCATTCGTCGTCACTTTGTTTGGCGCCGTTCAGGTGTGCCCCGGCCAGAGGGTCGAGGCGTCTAAAGGAGAAGGTCGAAGCCATGCACAGCACGCCGACGACGATGAAGCCCGCGACGACATCGCGGATCGCCAGCGTTTCCGCGCCGCGCAGGGACATGCTGATGTTCAGCGTCACCGCGGCCACGCCCACGCCCAGGCTGATGCCCAGCTGCTGCGCCATCGCGGCGAAACTGCTGGCGCGGCTCATCTTGGACGGGGGGATGTCGGCATAGGTTAGCGTATTTACCCCGGTGAACTGCAGCGAACGGAAAAAGCCGCCGACCAGCAGGATCGCGATCATCAGCCACACCGGCGTGGTGGGCGTGAAGGCGCCGCAGACCACGATGAACGCGCCCGCCAGCACGGCGTTCACGGTCAGGACCCGGCGAAAGCCGAAGTGCTTGACGATGGGGGTGGCCACGAACTTCATCAGCAGCGCGCCCGCGGCGCTGGCGAAGGTGATCAGGCCCGCCGCGAACGGCGTGAGGCCAAAACCCACCTGCAGCAGCATGGCCAGCAGGAAGGGCGTGGCGCCCACGGCGAAACGGCACAGGTTGCCGCCCAGCGTGGAGATGGCAAAGGTGGGGATCCGCATCAGCGACAGGTCGATGATGGGGTGTTCGGTGCGCTTGGCATGCCAGCCATAGAGCAGGCCGCAGATCGTGCCGACCGCGATCAGCCCCAGCAGCACGGACGGCGGCATGACGTCGCGGCCGATGGCCTCGAAACCGCTGACCAGGGTCGCCAGGCAGATCGCGCTGAGCAGGAAGCCCGGCCAGTCCAGGCGCGGGGCGGCTTCCTCGCGGATTTCCGCGACGTAGCGCAGCACCAGGAAAATTCCCAGGATACCGATAGGGATATTGATCAGGAAGATCCAGTGCCAGGACATGTAGGTGACCATGAAGCCGCCCAACGGCGGTCCGATCACGGGGCCCAGCAGGGCCGGAATGGAAAGGAAGGACATGGCCTTCAGCAAGTCCTGCTTGGGCACGGTGCGCAGCAGGATGATGCGCCCCACCGGCACCATCATTGCGCCCGCCATCCCCTGGACGATGCGGGCCAGGACCAGTTGCGGCAGATCCTGGGACAGCGCACAGGCCACCGAGCTGAGCGTGAACAGGCCGATCGCCGCCACGAATACCCGCCGCGCGCCGTAGCGGTCGGCCGCCCAGCCGCTGACGGGCACGAATACCGCCACCGACAGCAGGTAGGAAGTAATGGCCACGTTCAGCCGTACCGGGGTCGAACCCAGGGCGTGGGCCATGGCTGGCAGGGCAGTGGCGACCACGGTGGCGTCCAGCATCTGCATGAACAGCGCACAGCCCACGATGAAGGGAATCATGCGCGCCGCGCGCGCGGCTTGCTCACTGGAAAGAGGAGCGGGGCGGGCTGCTGCTGCGGTTTCTGCGGACATGGCGGGCGGGGGCGATGGGTGCCGCGAGATTGTAACGCCGGGGGGTGGGCCGCCGTGAAGTAAACTCCCTACATCCGAAACCCATTGAAATTGGTGCCATGGCGACCAACTACGAATCCGAGATCACCCTTTTCCTGAAGGACTACAAGAAATCGCATCCTGGCACCGAAGAGCGCCAGCGCGAGGGCCGCGCCCGCCTTTGGGACAAACCGCAGGACTCGGAGCTGCTGGAAGGCTTCCGCGCGGCCCGCGTGCCGCAAAAGCCGTACGTCTACCAGGCCGACTGAGCCCATTGCGGCAATCATGGCCCAAAACGCTTCCGTCCCGGGCGACGCCCTGGCCGCGCTAGTGGAACCGCCCGTCGACAGCACCCCTGACACGATCGACAGCGTGGCGTTCGCGCGCCTGTATGGCGAGCCGCTGTTCCAGATGCCCACGGACCTGTACATCCCGCCGGATGCGCTGGAAGTGTTTCTGGAAGCGTTTGAAGGGCCGCTCGACCTGCTGCTCTACCTGATCCGCAAGCAGAACTTCAATGTGCTGGACATCCCCATGGCGGATGTCACGCGGCAGTATCTGTCGTATGTGGAGCAGATCCGCATCCACAACCTGGAGCTGGCCGCAGAGTACCTGCTGATGGCGGCGATGCTCATCGAGATCAAGTCGCGCATGCTGCTGCCGGTCAAGAAGACCGACACCGGCGAAGAACCGGAAGATCCACGCGCCGAACTCGTGCGCCGCCTGCTCGAATACGAGCAGATGAAGCTGGCCGCCCAGAAGCTGGACGCGATGCCGCAGCTGGGCCGCGACTTCGTCAGCAGCCAGGCGGTGGCCGACCTGAGCGTCGAGCGCATGCTGCCCGAGGTCAGCGTGGACGACTTGCGCGCGGCGTGGGCCGACATCATGAAGCGGGCCAAGCTGAACCAGCATCACCACATCACGCGCGAACAGTTGTCCGTGCGCGATCACATGACGCATATCCTGCGGCGCCTGAACGACGTGCGCTTCATGGAATTCGGCGACCTGTTCATGGAGCGCGTCCGCGAAGGCGCGCCCGCGGCGGTGGTCGTCGTGCATTTCATCGCCATGCTGGAGCTGGCGCGCGAGTCCCTGCTGGAGATTACGCAGGCCGAGCCCTATGCTCCCATCTACGTGCGCCTGGCCTACACCAGCGTGTCGGCGGTCGCGGCCTGATCCTCACCGGGCTGCCCCCAACCCCGGAGAAACTCCTTGAAAGTCGTACACACCATCCAGGAATTGCGCGATCACCTGCGCGGCCAGAATCGCGTGTCCTTCGTGCCCACGATGGGCAACCTGCACGAAGGCCACCTGTCCCTGATGAAGCTGGCGCGCCAGCATGGCGATCCGGTGGTGGCCAGCATCTTCGTGAACCGCCTGCAGTTCGGTCCCAACGAAGACTTCGACCAGTATCCCCGCACGCTCGCCGCCGACATCGAGAAGCTCGAGCGCGAGCGCGACGTCTACGTGCTGTTCGCGCCGAACGAGCGCGAGATGTATCCGGAGCCGCAGAACTTCCGTGTGCAGCCCCCGGACGACCTGGGCGATATCCTGGAAGGCGAGTTCCGCCCCGGCTTCTTCGAAGGCGTCAGCACCGTGGTGCTGAAGCTGTTCTCCTGCGTGCAGCCGCGCGTGGCGGTGTTCGGCAAGAAGGACTACCAGCAGCTGATGGTGGTGCGCAACATGTGTCGCCAATTCCAATTGCCCGTCGAAGTGTTGGCGCACGAGACCGTGCGCGCCGAAGATGGCCTGGCCTTGTCCTCGCGCAACCGTTACCTCAGCGACGCCGACCGCGCCGAGGCGCCTGCGTTGTATGCCGCGTTGCGGCACGCCAACGAGCGCCTGGCCCAGGGCGAACGGGATGCCGCCGCCCTGGAGCGCGAAGCCGTCGAGACCCTGACCCGGCGCGGCTGGCAGGTGGACTACGTGGCTCTGCGCCGCCAACGCGACCTCAAGCGTCCCGAAGCCGCCGACCTGCAGGCCGGCGAACCGTTGGTGGCGCTGGCGGCCGCCAAGCTGGGCACGACCCGCCTGATCGACAATCTGGAACTGGCCTACACGGCCTGAGACGGCAAGGCCGCGGGGGTGGCGTCCATGTCCACCCCTGAAAGAACTACCAGCTTACGTGGTGGCGGGAGGCGGGTCAGACTCGGTGCAATCCTACATTGCAAGCGAGCCGCCCCATGCAAGCTCCCCGTCCCGATCTGGAAGCCGTTCTTTCTTCCCTCACTCCCCGCGAACGGCAAATCGTCACCTATGTGGCCGCCGGCCGCCCCAATAAAGTCATCGCCATAGACCTGGGCATTTCGCTGCGCACGGTCGAGGCTCACCGCTCCCGCATCTTCACCAAGCTGCAAGTGCGCAACGCCATGCAACTGGCGTGCCGGTTGTGCGAGCACGGCCGTTCCGGCGCCTCGCCCGTGCCTGGGGCAGCTGGGCCGGACCGCCGGCATGCGCTGGTTTCCATGCCCCCGCCCGGCAGCGTCAGTCCGAGCTATGTGCTGCATGAACCGCCGACGCCAGCGTACAGCCCATGCCTGGCAAGTCCCACTGCACGCCGTTCCGATCTTGGCGCCGACCCAGACAGCCAGGCCGGGTAGTCCAAAAGCACCGGGCCCGGCGAACGTGATGTTCGTCGGGCCCGGGTAGGAAGCTGCGCAGGCGGCGTACTCAACGGCCGCCGGCGGGCCTCAAGGACACTGGGGCGCGGCCGCCTTGGCCAATTCGTCGATCGGGTCCAGATCAGGCTGGCGGGTCAGGTTGTAGTTCAGGTTGGGCGTCTGGCCGTCAATGGAGCGCACGCGCAGCACGTTGTTGGCAGCCACTACGAATTCCGCGCGGCCATTGCCCTTGCTGTCCATCAGGATGACGCGCGGCGGGCGCTCGTCGGTGGCATCCCAGCAGCCTTGCTCGGTAACCGGCGGGCCTTTCTTGGGATCGTTTTCCAGGTAGGCCACGCGGCCGCGCCAACGGCCATTGGGCGCCAGCGTAAGCGTCACGCGCTGTGCGGTGCACTGCATGGCGGGCGAGAAGCACGGCAGGGTGCCCATGTAGGTCTGCGGCTGCGGCACCAGGCTCTGCACGGCCGGGTTGGGCGCGCTGGCATTTGCCGGGCTGGCGGCGGCCGGCGCGCTTGCGGCGGATGCCGAGGTGGTGTGCTCGGTGTCTGCCGGGACTGCCTGGCCGTCTTCCGTGGTCTGACCGCCGGCGGCGGCCTGGGCGGCCTGATTCTGGTTCTTGCGGGGGGCATCCGGCTTGAGCGCGATCTGCACTTGCGACGGCGCACGGATGACGCTGCGATATCCCGCGCCCGACCCCTGGTACTGGGCGTCGGTCACGGTGCTTTCGGCGGGAGGGTCGTAGTAGCCTTCGGTTTTCTGTTGGGCACAGCCAGCTGCGCCCAATGCGGTGCCTGCGAGCAGCAGCCCCATGACGCTGAGTTTGCGGGAGCGGGTACCGATTTCTACGCGCGCGGTCATGGCAGCTTATCCGTGTGGTGAGTCTGTCTCCGATTTTACGCACTTATGCGAAGATTCGATACGTTCCCCTTAGCCGCACTTGGGCATCCTCAACACTTTATGCACTATTTACGACACGGCCGCCGCCAGCCTGCCCCGCGCACTATCGCCAGCTCCTGGCGTGGCGCCGTTGCGGCCCAGTGCCGCGCGTGTGGATGACGGCGATGCGGCATGTCTTCGATCTGCCTCTGGGCCTGTTCATCGGCCTGGCGGCGCTGGCGGGTTTGTTCGTCGGTAACTGGCTGACGGTGCTGACCCACCGGCTGCCGCGCATGATGGAGCAGGAATGGCAGGCGCACTGCCAGGAAGCCTCGGGCAAGCCGCTTGCGGCGGGGCGCTATGGCCTGTGGTCGCCGGCCTCGCACTGCCCCGCCTGCGACACCCCCGTGGCGGGCTGGCGGCGGCTGCCGCTGTTGGGTTGGCTGCTGTTGCGGGGTCGCTGCGGCGCTTGCGGCGTGGCCATCGGGTGGCGCTACCCGGCCATCGAACTGCTGACCTGCGCGCTGTTCGCTGCATGCGCCTGGCGGTTCGGCGCCACGCCGCTGGCGCTGTCCGCCATGGGCTTGTCGGCCATGCTGGTGGCGCTGGCCTGGATCGACTTCGAGTCCACACTGCTGCCCGACGCATTGACCCAGCCGCTGCTCTGGGCCGGGCTGCTGGTCAATCTGTTCGATGCCTATGCCAGCCTGCAGATGGCGGTGGTGGGGGCGGTCGCGGGCTACGTCTTCCTGTGGGTTATCTTTCATGTGTTCCGCCTGCTGACGGGGCGCGAGGGCATGGGCTATGGTGATTTCAAACTGCTCGCCGCGCTGGGCGCATGGTTTGGCGTGGAAGCCCTGCCGACGCTGCTGCTGAGCGCATCGTTGCTGGGCGTGCTGATCGGCGGCGCGCTGACCTTGAGCGGCCGCGCCAGTCGCGGGCAGCCATTGCCCTTTGGTCCCTATCTTGCGCTGGCGGGCGTCGTGACGCTGCTGGTGGGCGGCGAGCACGGCTTGGGGCAGTTTTTGCAATAGGGCGGTTCATGTCCTCCATGGGATGGGCGGTATGTTGAAGATAGGTCTGACGGGCGGCATCGGATCGGGCAAGACCCGGGTGGCGGACATGCTCGCAGAGTGGGGTGCGACGCTGGTCGATACCGACGAGATCGCGCGTGAGCTGACCGCCGCGGGCGGTGCTGCCATGCCTGCGATAGAACGCGAGTTCGGCCCGAGGGCATTGACGCCGGACGGGGCGCTGGACCGCGCGTGGATGCGGGATCAGGCGTTCTCGGATCCACAGGTGCGCTTGCGGCTGGAGGCCGTGCTGCATCCCGCCATCGGGCAGGAGACCGAGCGCCAGGCCGCGGCTGCGACCGGTGCGTATCTGGTCTTCGTGGTGCCGCTGCTGGTTGAATCGTTGCCGCGTTGGCGCTCGCGCCTGGACCGCATCTGCGTGGTGGATTGCGACCCGGAGACGCAGGTGGCGCGGGTGCGCCAACGCAGCGGGCTGACGGAGCCTGCCATACGGCGTATCATGGCGGCACAGGCTGCGCGGGCAAGCCGTCTGGAAGTCGCCGACGACGTCATCGTCAATGACGCAGGCACTACGCCGGAACAACTGCGCGCGCAGGCGAAGACCCTGCATGACCGCTGGCTGGCGCTGGCGAGCACGACGGGCCGGCAAGCTCCGCGCTAGGCCGGCACCCCTGAATAACATTGGCCCAGCCGGCCAAACACAGATGGGCCTGTAAAGAAGCGTGATCGTTTACGAATACCCCTTCAATGAGCGCATCCGCGCTTATCTGCGGCTGGAATACCTGTTCGACAGGCTGTTCTTCTTTGCCCGCGAGGGGGACTCGCGCCTGCATCAGGTCGCCGTCACCTCCCTGTTCGACTTGCTCGACGCCTGCGAACGCACCGATGTAAAAGGCGCGGTCCTGCAAGACCTGGAACGCCAGCGCATGGCGCTGGTCGGGCTGCGCGATCATCCCGGCGTTGCACAGGATGCGCTTGAAGCCATGCTGCGCGAAATGGAAAAGGTGACCACGGCGCTGGCCGCGCCTGGCAAGACCGGCCAGTCCCTGCGCGAAAACGAATGGCTGACCAGCCTGCGCGGACGCCTGTCGGTGCCGGGCAGCGCCACGCAGGTCGACATGCCCTCGTATTTCGCCTGGCAGAACAAATCCGAGGCCGCCCGCTGCGCCGACCTGCAGGCCTGGGTGGCACCCTTCATTCCTTTGTATGACGGCCTGACCCTGGCCCTGCGCCTGCTGCGCGAATCGGGCCGCAAGTCGGACATCGTGGGCGAGCAGGGCGCCTACCAGCAGATGCTGGGCGGCAAGCAGTTCCAGCTGCTGCGGGTCTGGCTGGACCCCGCCCAGGGCGTATTTCCCGAGATCAGTGCCAATAAGTACATGATCTGGATACGTTTTTCCACCCAGGACGGCGAATTCAAGCCTCAGCAGGTCGCCCGCGACGTCCCCTTCCAGATGACGCTCTGCACCTCATAGGATGGGTGGAGCGCGAGCATCCTCGCGCAACTCCGCCCGTTGTCCGACGCGCGTAACCCACCAAGCAGCGCTTGAATGGGGCAAGGCGGACCAAGCCTGCGGGGCCAGGCGGCCCACTTTGCCTTCCGCCCAGATTCCTGTTGCTCCCAGTTTCAACCAGGGATCGCGGTGCTGGAAACCGGGACGGTCTGGTACACAATACGGCTTTCCTCCGCCCGTGCCGGAACTGTTCCATGCCTGATAGCCGTCCCGTATCTCCGCCCACCCGTTGGACCCGCCGCCGCCTGCTTGGGCTGGCGCTGGTATTGCTCGTTGTGGCGGGCATAGCCTGGCTGGTGCTGCGGCCCGCGGCCAAGCCGGGCGGGGCGGGCGCCCCGGGGGGGCGTCCCGGCGGCCGGCCGCCAGCGGGCGCCATGATGACCCCCGCGGTGCCGGTGCGCATCGCCACGGCCGCCAAGCAGGACATCGATATCTTCCTGAAGTCGCTGGGCACGGTCACCGCCTACAACACCGTTACCGTGCGCAGCCGGGTCAGCGGCGAACTGGTGGAAGTGGCCTTCCAGGAGGGCCAGCAAGTGAAGGCCGGCGACCTGTTGGCGCAGGTGGACCCGCGGGCGTTCCAGGTGGCCCTGGACCAGGCGCGCGGCACGCAGATGCAGAACCTGGCCCAGCTGGAGAACGCCCGGCGCGACCTGCAGCGTTATCAGGCGCTGTACAAGCAGGACTCGATCGCCAAGCAGCAGGTCGACACGCAGGCCGCCCTGGTGCGGCAGTACGAAGGCACCGTCAAGAGCGACCAGGCCAACGTGGACAACGCCCGCCTGCAACTGGAATACGCGCGTATCACCGCGCCCATCAGCGGCCGTTTGGGCTTGCGCCAGGTGGACCGCGGCAATCTGGTGTCCAGCTCGGACACCAACGGACTGGTGGTGATCACCCAGACCCAGCCGATTTCCGTGGTGTTCACGCTGCCCGAGACCCAGCTGCCCGAAGTGCGCGCCGAGATCGCCGCCGGCAAGACGCTGGCGGTGGATGCCTATGACCGCGCCGACACCCGGCGCATCGCCACGGGCCAGCTGGAAACGATGGACAACCAGATCGACGTCACCACCGGCACCCTGAAGCTGAAGGCGCGTTTTGAAAACGCCGACGACGCGCTTTTTCCCAACCAGTTCGTCAACGTGCGCCTGCACGTGCTCACGCGCAAGGACGTGACCGCGATCCCGACCGCCGCCATCCAGCAGGGTTCGGCCGGCGCCTTCGTGTTCCTGGTGCAGCAGGACAACACCGTGCAGGTGCGCCAGCTGAAGCTGGGCGCGGTCAACAACGGCATGGTGGCCGTCAACGAAGGCTTGCAGCCGGGCGACCGGGTGGTGGTCGAAGGCACCGACCGCCTGCGCGCCGGCGCCAAGGTGGAAGTGGCTGGGGGCTCGGACGTGATCCCCGCCGCTCGCGACAAGAACCTGGGCGCGGGCGCGCCGGCCGGCACCACGCCGCCGTCGAAATAAGCCGGGAAGCATCGTGAGCCCGTCGCGCCTGTTCATCCTGCGTCCGGTGGCCACCACGCTGTCGATGGTGGCCATCCTGATCGCCGGTTTCATCGCCTACCGGCTGCTGCCTGTTTCGGCCCTGCCGGAAGTGGACTATCCGACGATCCAGGTGGTGACGCTGTACCCCGGCGCCAGTCCCGATGTGATGACTTCGCTGGTGACGTCGCCACTGGAACGGCAGTTCGGACAGATGCCGGGCCTGAACCAGATGTCGTCCACCAGTTCGGGCGGGGCCTCGGTCATCACGCTGCAGTTCAATTTGACGCTGCCCCTGGACGTGGCCGAACAGCAGGTGCAGGCGGCGATCAACGCCGCTTCGAACCTGCTGCCCAGCGACCTGCCGGTGCCGCCGACCTACAACAAGGTGAACCCGGCGGATGCGGCGGTGCTGACGCTGGCGATCACGTCCCCCACCATGCCCTTGCCGCAGGTGCGCGACCTGGTGGATACGCGGGTGGCGCAGAAGCTGTCGCAGATTCCCGGCGTGGGCCTGGTCAGCGTGGCGGGCGGCCAGCGTCCGGCGGTGCGGGTACAGGTCAATCCGCAGGCGCTGGCGGCCAACGGCCTGTCGCTGTCGGACCTGCGCACGGCCATCGTTGGCGCCAACGTCAACCAGCCGAAGGGCAATCTGGACGGACCGCAGCGGTCCACCACCATCAACGCCAACGATCAGCTCAAGACGCCCACCGACTACAACGACCTGATCATCGCGTACAAGAACAATGCGCCGCTGCGCCTGTCCGACGTGGCGCGCGCCGTCGAAGGCGCCGAGGACACGCGCCAGGCGGCCTGGGCCGGCGACAAGCCCGCCATCCTCCTGAACATCCAGCGCCAGCCGGGCGCCAACGTGATCGACGTGGTCAACCGGATCCAGGCGCTGCTGCCGCAGCTGCGCGCCGCCTTGCCCGCGACCCTGGACGTGAGCGTGGTGTCCGACCGCACCCAGACCATCCGCGACTCGGTGGCTGACGTGCAGTTCGAGATGATGCTGGCCGTGGCCCTGGTGGTCATGGTGACCTTCGTGTTCCTGCGCAGCCTGACCGCCACGCTAATTCCCAGCGTGGTGGTGCCGCTGTCGCTGGTGGGCACATTCGGCATCATGTACCTGGCCGGCTTCTCCATCAACAACCTGACCTTGATGGCGCTGACCATCGCCACCGGCTTCGTGGTGGACGACGCCATCGTCATGATCGAGAACATCGCCCGCCACATCGAGGAAGGCGAGACGCCGCTGCAAGCCGCGCTCAAGGGCGCCTCGCAGATCGGCTTCACGCTGATCTCGCTGACCTTTTCGCTGATCGCCGTGCTGATCCCGCTGCTCTTCATGACCGAAGTGGTGGGGCGGCTGTTCCGCGAGTTCGCCATCACGCTGGCCGTTTCCATCCTGATATCGCTGGTGGTGTCGCTGACGCTGACGCCCATGATGTGCGCGCGCCTCTTGCGCGCCGAATCCGAGCAGAAGCACGGCCGCTTCCATCAGGTTACGGGCGCCTTCATCGACCGCGTGATCGCCGGCTACGACCGCTGGCTGCAGGTCGTGCTGCGGCATCAGCCGCTGACGCTGCTGGTGGCGCTGGCGACCTTCGCGCTGACCGTGCTGCTGTACCTGGTGATTCCCAAGGGCTTCTTCCCGCAGCAGGACACCGGCCTGATCCAGGCCATCACCCAGGCGCCGCAATCGATTTCCTTCCCGGCCATGGCCGAGCGCCAGCGCACGGCCGCGCGCCTGGTGCTGGAGGATCCCGACGTGCAGGCGGTGTCGTCCTTCATCGGCGTGGACGGCAGCAACGCCACGCTCAGCGCCGGACGCATGCAGATCGCGCTCAAGCCGCAGGCCGAGCGCAACGGCGACCTGCGCACGGTGATGGGACGCCTGGAGCAGGCGCTGTCCAAGCAGGATGGCCTGACCGTCTACATGCAGCCGGTGCAGGACCTGACCATCGAGGACCGCGTGAGCCGCACGCAGTACCAGATGACGCTGTCCAATCCCGACCTGAAGGTGCTGAGCGAATGGACGCCCAAGCTGGTGAACCGCCTGCGCCAGGTTCCGGGCCTGAAGGACGTGACCGACGACCTGCAGGACGATGGCCTGCAGACCTGGGTCGAGATCGACCGCGACGCCGCGTCGCGGCTGGGCATCACGGCGGCGGTAATTGACGAGGCGCTCTACAACGCCTTCGGCCAGCGGTTGATTTCCACCATCTTCACGCAATCCAACCAGTACCGCGTGGTGCTGGAGGTCGAGCCGCAGTTCCAGGTCACGCCGGCCTCGCTGGGCCAGATCCACGTGCCTACCTCGACCGGGGCGCAGGTGCCGCTGTCGTCAGTGGCGCATATCAGCGAAGGCAAGACGGTGCTGGCGGTGAACCGGCTGGACCAGTTCCCGATGGTGACGGTGTCCTTCAACCTGGCGCCGGGCGCGTCCTTGTCCGGCGCGGTGGAGGACATCATCGCGGCCGAGGCCGACATCGGTTTGCCCACCGGCGTCGAGACGCGCTTTCAGGGCGCGGCGCTGGCGTTCCAGAATTCGCTGTCCAGCACCTTGTGGCTGATCCTGGCCGCCATCGTGACGATGTACATCGTGCTGGGCGTGCTGTACGAAAGCTACATCCATCCCATCACCATCCTGTCGACGCTGCCCTCTGCCGGCGTGGGGGCGCTGCTGGCCTTGCTGATCAGCGGCACCGAGCTGGACATGATAGGCATCATCGGCATCATCCTGCTGATCGGCATCGTCAAGAAGAACGCCATCATGATGATCGACTTCGCGCTGGACGCGGAGCGCAAGCGCGGGCTGAGTCCGCGCGCGGCCATCCATGAAGCGGCGCTGCTGCGCTTTCGGCCCATCCTGATGACCACGCTGGCCGCGCTGTTCGGCGCGCTGCCGCTGATGCTGTCGACCGGCACGGGCGCGGAGCTGCGCCAGCCGCTGGGCCTGGTGATGGTGGGCGGGCTGCTGCTGTCGCAGGTGCTGACGCTGTTCACCACGCCGGTCATCTATCTGATGTTCGACCGCATGTCGCGCCGCTGGCGCGGCGTGGATCAGGCGCCGGCGGGGGATGCGTCATGATCCTGTCAGCACCCTTCATCGTCCGGCCGGTGGCGACCACGCTGCTGAGCCTGGCGGTCGTGCTGGCGGGCTTGCTGTCATTCTTCCTCTTGCCGGTGGCGCCGCTGCCGCAGGTGGATATCCCTACCATTTCGGTGTCGGCCAGCCTGCCGGGCGCCAGCCCGGAGACCATGGCGTCCAGCGTGGCCACGCCGCTGGAGCGCTCGCTGGGCAGCATCGCCGGCGTGACCGAGATGACTTCCAGCAGCTCGCAGGGCTCGACCCGCATCACGCTGCAATTCGATCTGTCGCGCGACATCAATGGCGCGGCCCGCGACGTGCAGGCCGCCATCAACGCGGCGCGTTCGCTCTTGCCGACCAGCCTGCGCAGCAACCCGACGTATCACAAGTCGAATCCGTCCGACGCGCCCATCATGACCTTGGCGCTGACGTCCGACACGCTCAGCCAGGGCCAGCTCTACGACATCGCTTCGACCATCGTGGCGCAGAAGCTGTCGCAGGTGGATGGCGTGGGCGAGGTGACGGTGGGCGGCAGTTCGCTGCCGGCGGTGCGAGTCACCGTGCTGCCGGGCGCGCTGGCCAACCGCGGCGTGTCGCTGGACCAATTGCGCACCACCCTGGCCAATGCCAACGCCAACCGTCCCAAGGGCGTGCTGGAGAATGACCGCTACCACTGGCAGATCATGGCCAGCGACCAGCTCAGCCGCGCCGAGCAATACCGGCCGCTGATCGTCGCCTGGAAGGACGGCGCGCCGGTGCGCGTGTCCGACGTGGCCCGCGTGGAAGACTCGGTCGAAGACCTGTACCAGACCGGCTTCTTCAATGAACGCAAGGCCATCCTGATGATCGTGCGGCGCCAGGCCGACGCCAACATCATCGAAACCGTGGACGCGGTGCGCGCCCAGTTGCCCATCCTGCAGGCCCTGATGCCGGCGGACGCGCACATGACGGTGGCGCAGGACCGCACGCCCAGCATCCGCGCCTCGCTGCACGAGGCCGAGCTGACCCTGATCATCGCGGTGGGCCTGGTGGTGCTGGTGGTGCTGCTGTTCCTGCGGCGCTGGCGCGCGGCCATCATTCCCAGCGTGGCGGTGCCGGTGTCGCTGATCGGCACCTTCTGCATCATGTACCTCAGCGGCTTCACGCTGAACACCATTTCGCTGATGGCGCTGATCGTGGCGACCGGCTTCGTGGTGGATGACGCCATCGTGGTGCTGGAGAACATCATGCGCCACGTGGAACGAGGCATGTCGCCCATGCGTGCGGCGCTGCGCGGTTCGCGCGAAGTGGGCTTCACGGTGCTGTCGATGAGCCTGTCGCTGGTGGCGGTGTTCATCCCCATCCTGCTGATGGGCGGCGTGGTCGGGCGGCTGTTCCGCGAGTTCGCGGTGACGCTGTCGGCCGCCATCATGGTGTCGCTGGTGGTGTCGCTGACCTTGACGCCCATGATGTGTGCGCGCCTGTTGCGTCAGGAAGCCCCGGAAGAGAAGCCGCCGGGCCGGCTCGCGCGCTGGTCGGAGCGTGGCTTCGACGCCATGCTGGACGGCTACCGCCGCAGCCTGCGCTGGGCGTTGACGCACAGCCGCCTGATGATGCTGATCCTGGCGGTGGCCGTGGGCCTGAACGTCTATCTGTACACCGTGGTGCCCAAGGGCTTCTTCCCACAGCAGGACACGGGCCAGCTGCTGGGCTTTTTCCGGGTCGACCAGGGCACCTCGTTCCAGGCCACGCTGCCCAAGCTGGAAGCGCTGCGCAAGGTGGTGCTGGCGGATCCGGCCGTGCAGAGCATGACGGGTTACGCGGGCGGACGCGGCGGCAGCAACAGCAGCTTCATGCAGATCCAGTTAAAGCCCCTGGAAGAGCGCAAGGTCTCGGCGGACGTGGTCATCAACCGGCTGCGCGGCAAGCTGCAGAACATGCCAGGCGCGCGCATGTTCCTGGTGTCGCAGCAGGACATACGCATCGGCGGGCGCCAGAGCCAGGGCTCTTACGACTACACGTTGATGGCCGGCGACCTGCAATTGCTGCGCACCTGGATGCCCAAGGTGCAGCAGGCCATGGCGCAGATTCCCGAAATCACCGATGTGGACACCGACGTCGAGGACAAGGGCCGCCAGATCAACCTGGTGATCGACCGCGAGGCCGCGACCCGCCTGGGCGTCAGCATGTCCACCATTTCCACGGTGCTGAACAACTCCTTCAGCCAGCGCCAGGTGTCGGTGATGTACGGGCCGTTGAACCAGTACCACGTGGTGCTGGGCGTGGACCCGAAGTTCGCGCAGGACATCGAATCGCTCAGGCAGGTCGAAGTCATCACCACGGCCGGCGCGCGGGTGCCGCTGTCGGCCTTCACCCGCCTGGAAAACGCCAACGCGCCGCTCAGCGTGCAGCATCAGGGGCTGTTCGTGGCCGATACCATCTCGTTCAGCCTGGCGCCCGGCGTGTCGCTGGGCCAGGCCACCAGCGCCATCGATGCGGCGGTGGCGCGCATCGGGCTGCCGTCGGACCAGATCCAGGCCGGCTTCCAGGGCACCGCCGCGGCCCTGCAGCAGACGCTGGCGCAGCAGCCCTGGCTGATCCTGGCGGCGCTGGTCACCATGTACATCGTGCTGGGCATCCTGTATGAAAGCTTCGTGCATCCCCTGACCATCCTGTCGACCCTGCCGTCGGCCGGTTTGGGCGCGCTGCTGGCTCTGCTGCTGGTGCGCTATGACTTCACGCTGATTGCGCTGATCGGGGTGTTCCTGCTGATCGGCATCGTCAAGAAGAACGCCATCATGATGGTGGACTTCGCCCTGGACGCCGAGCGCACCCAGGGGATGAATCCGCGCGAGGCCATTTTCCAGGCGTGCCTGACGCGCTTTCGCCCCATCATGATGACAACCATGGCCGCCATCTTCGGCGCGCTGCCGCTGGTGCTCGCCACTGGCGCCGGGGTGGAAATGCGCCAGCCGCTGGGCATTACCATCGTCGGCGGCCTGGTCCTGAGCCAGATCCTCACGCTGTACACCACGCCCGTGGTCTATCTTTACCTGGACCGCTTCCGTCTCTGGGCCGCGCGCAAGCGCGCTTCCAGGAACGGGTCCTCCGCTTCCATAGAACCCACATGATGCGCAACGCCAAGTCTGTTCCCAACCTGTTCTTTCCCCGCAGCATCGCCGCGGCCGCGCTGTGCGCGCTGCTGGGCGCTTGCGCGGTCGGCCCCGATTACCAGCGCCCGGCGCTGGACGTGGGCACGGCCTACAAGGAAGGGCAGGACCAGGTCGAAGGCTGGAAGCCCGCCCGGCCGCTGGACCAGGCCGAGCGCGGCGCATGGTGGCAGGTCTACGACGATGCGACCTTGAACGGCCTGGTGGAGCGCCTGAACGCGTCCAACCAGACCGTGGCCCAGGCCGAGGCCAACTACCGGCAGGCGCTGGGCCTGGTGCGCGGCGCGCGCGCCGGCTTCTTCCCCACGGTGGGCGCGGGCGCGGGCATGACGCGCTCGGGCAGCGGCGGCGGGCAGAATGGTTCTTCGACTTCGTCCGGCAGCAATGTTTCGAACCAGTATTCACTGACCGGCAGCGTCAGCTGGGAAGTGGACCTGTGGGGCCGCGTGCGGCGCAGCGTGGAATCCTCGGAGGCCAGCGCCGCGGCCAGCCTGGCCGACCTGGGCGCCACGCGCCTGAGCGCGCAGGCCGCGCTGGTGCAGGCCTATCTGCAATTGCGCGTGCTGGATGAACAGAAACGCCTGCTGGACGCCACCGTGGCGGCCTATGAAAAATCCCTGCAGCTGACGCAGAACCGCTACGCCGTGGGCGTGGCGGGGCAGGCCGACGTGGCCGTGGCGCGCACGCAGGTGGAAAGCACGCGCGCGCAATCCATCGACCTGGATTGGCAGCGCGGCCAGCTCGAACACGCCATCGCCGTACTGATGGGCCAGGCGCCGTCGCAATTCAGCCTGCCGCCCACGGTGTTCGCGCTGCAACTGCCGCAGATCCCGGTGGGCCTGCCGTCCGAGCTGCTGGAACGCCGTCCTGACGTGGCGGCGGCCGAACGCCGCGCCGCCGCCGCCAATGCGCAGATCGGCGTGGCGCAGGCCGCGTGGTTCCCCAGCCTGACGCTGTCGGCCGATGGCGGTTTTCGCAACGGCCAGTTCGCGGAACTGTTGACGGCGCCGGCGCGTTTCTGGTCGCTGGGACCGGCGCTGGCGCTGACGATATTCGATGGCGGCGCGCGCGAGGCGCAGGTGGAACAGGCGCGCGCGTCCTATGACGCGCAAGCGGCCGCCTACCGTCAGACGGCGCTGACCGGATTGCGCGAGGTCGAGGACTACCTGATCCAGTTGCGCGTCATGGAGAACGAACAGGTGGTGCAGCGCCGCGCGCTCGAAGCGGCGCGTGAATCGCTGCGCCTGACGCAGAACCAGTACAAGGCGGGTCTGGTCGATTACCTGAGCGTGGCGGTGGTGGACGCCACCGCGCTCAACAGCGAACGCAATGCGCTGAGCCTGCTGGGCAATCGCTTCGCGGCCAGCGTCAATCTGATCGTGGCGCTGGGCGGCGGATGGGAAGGACTGCCTGCCGCGGGGGCGCAAGCGCGCGCGGACAATCCCGTCGCGCCTGCGGCGGCGGCTCCCGCGCAGCCCTGAGGTCGGGCCGCGCGGATGCGGAATGGAGCGCTGGCGCGGTCAATGCCAGCGTTTCACCCGCGCGGCAGGAAGGCGATGACCAGCCAGGCCGCCGCGGCGGGTACCGCGAACACCAGCAGCAGGATGGGCAGTTCTTCGCGCACCGTGTAGCCGGCGCGCGTGACGCCGACCCACATGTTGACGATAGCCATCAGCAGCCACGCGGGCAGGAACAGTTTGGCCGCGGCGATCGAGCCTGCGGCGTCGCCGCCCCATTGCTTGCCGAACAGCGCGAACACGGCCAGCAGCAGCAGGCCTCCGACGATGGTCAACAGTACGTGCATGGCGCCGCTCCTATTTGGTGGTGTAGCCGCCGTTGATCAGCACCGTCTGGCCGGTGATCCACCAGCCGTCCGACACCAGGAAGCGGATGAAGGGCACCACGTCCTCGATATCGGTCAGCCCGGTTTTCGAGAACGGCGACAAGGCGGCCGCGGTCTTATGGTACGCCACCGCGTCGGCGCCTTCGGCCGGATAGAAGAACGGCGTGTCCATGGGACCGGGCCCTACCGCCGTCACGGAAATGCCGCGTGCGCCGTACTCCTTGGACGCGGCGCGGGTGTAGTGCTCCACCGGCGCCTTGGTGCCGGCGTAGGCCGCGTAAAAGGGCGTGTAGGCGCCCAGCAGCGAGGTCACCAGCGTGCAGATCTTGCCGTTGTCATTGACGTGGCGGCCGGCTTCCTTCAGGAAGAAGAAGGCGGACTTCGAGTTCACCGCAGCCATCTCGTCGTATTCCGCTTCCGTGATTTCGGTGAAGGGCTTCTTCAGCACTTTGCCGACGGTATTGATCGCAATGTCCGGCCGGCCTACCGCGGCCACCGCGTCGGCGAACAACTTTTCCATTGCGCCGGCCGAACTCAGGTCGGCCTGCAAGGCGACGGCCTGCGCGCCGGCGGCCTTGACTGCGGCGACCGTCGCGTCGGCGTCGGCCTTGGTGGCCGCGCTGTTGTAATGCACCGCCACCGCGCGCGCGCCTTGCTGCGCCAGGTCCCGCGCGATCAAGCCGCCCAGGTTCTTCGCGCCGCCCGCGATGATGACGGTTTTGCCTTTGATTCCGTGGTCTGCCATGGTCCTCTCCGCTATCGGGCTGCCGAATGCGAGCCCTTGTGCCGACGATGATATATTCCAAAAAATCCGCACAAAACTGATATTTCTGGTATCTCTATCCAGAAATCACGAACAGTGAGGCCAGGCCTCGCAGGAGCCATCCGCCCCATGGACCGCATAGATCTGTTCCGGGTTTACGCCCGCGTCGTCGAATGCGCGAACTTCTCGCGCGCGGCGGACACGCTGGGCCTGCCGCGCTCCACGGTGTCTGCCGCCGTGCAGGAATTGGAGGGCCGGCTGGGCGCGCGGCTGCTGAACCGCACCACGCGGCAGGTGGCGCCCACGCAGGAAGGCGCGGCCTTCTATGAGCGCTGTCTGCGCCTGGTGGCCGACATGGAAGAGGCCGAGAACCTCTTTCGCCACAGTTCGGTGGGTCCCAGCGGCATGCTGCGCGTGGACGTGCCCGGACGCGTGGGCCGCCTCATCGTGGCGCCAGCGTTGCCGTCTTTTCTGGAGGCCTATCCGCAGATCGACGTCACGCTGGGCGTGACGGACCGTGCCGTGAACCTGATCGAAGAGGGCGTGGACTGCGTGTTGCGAGTCGGCGTGTTGCCGGATTCGGGCCTGGTGGCGCGGCCGATAGGCATGCTGGGCTTGATCAACGTCGCCAGCCCGGCCTACCTGGCGCGCCATGGCGTGCCGTTGACGCCGGACGATCTGGAGGCGGGGCATGCTTGCGTGAACTACGCTTCACCATCCACCGGCCGGTTGGCGCCCTGGGAATGGCTGGATGGCGGCGTGTCCCGGACCGCGCCTCTGCGTGGGCGGGTCACGGTCAATAGCGCCGAAGCCTATATCGCCAGCTGCGTCGCGGGTCTGGGTCTGATCCAGATTCCGGCCTACGACGTGCAGCCGCAGATCGCCGCGGGCGAGCTGGTCGAAGTCATGCCCGACCACCGCCCCGCGCCCATGCCGATGACGCTGCTTTATCCGCAGCGGCGATCTCCATCGCGGCGGGTGCAGGTGTTCGCGGACTGGCTGGAGGCGCTGCTGCGGCCGGCTTGCGGACTGGGTTGAACGCAAAAAAAGGCCGGCCCGTCTTGCTGAGGGGCCGGCCTTGGTGGCCTGGGGTCTACAACCGTCGGTCTACAACTGGATCGCAGACAGATCCGGACGCCGCAGGTGCCAGTCGGTGGCCGCCTGGAATGCCATGCCGATGCGGCCCAGCGCGTCTTCGCCATTGGGCTTGCCCAGCAGCTGCACGCCGATGGGCATGCCGTCCGCGGCAAAGCCGGCGGGCAGCGCCAGGCCCGAGGCGTTGACGTAATTGCCGGGACGGGTGAAGGCGGCCAGCGGCGTGGCGGCCTCGTCCACGTCTTCCAGCGGGCAGGCGGCAAACGGCAGGCAGGGCGCGAGGACCGCGTCGTAGTCGCGCATCCAGTCCAGCCAGGCCTGGCAGGCGCGGGCGTGGGCTTGCAGCGCCAGCACGTAGTCGGCGGCGCTGGTCTGCTTGCCGCCCAGCACGCGGGCGCGCACGTAGCGGCCCAGCGGCAGGCTGTCGTCCTCGATGTAGTCGCGGTGCTGGGCGTAGGCTTCAGCGGCGATGATCAGGCCGTTGCGCAGCATCATGTCGTGGAAATCGAAGGGGAAGGGGGCTTCCACGCATTCCGCGCCCAGGTCGGTCAGCGCGCGCCGCGTGTCGTCCAGCGCGCCTTGCACCGCCGCGTCGATGGCGATCGGGTACTGCGCCTGCGGCATGACGGCGATGCGCGCGCCGGCCAGCGGCTTGGCGCCCGCGCGCAGATCGCGGTAGCGGTAGGCGGGTATGCCTCGCGTCACGGGATCGCGCGGGTCGGGTCCGGACATGGCTGCGGTCAGCAGTAGCGAGTCGCGGGTGTCGCGGGTCAGCGGGCCGATGGAATCCAGTGTGTGGGACAGCGCCACCGCGCCGTACAGGCTGATGAGGCCGCGCGTGGTTTTCAGGCCGGTGATGCCGTTGAGCGCGGCGGGAATGCGTACCGAGCCGCCTGTGTCCGAACCCAGCGCGGCGGGGGCCAGGCCCGCGGCCACCGCCACGCCCGAGCCGCTGGACGAACCGCCGGGAATGCGGGCGCGCACCAGGTCCCAGGGGTTGCGCGGCGTGCCCATGACGGGGTTGGTGCCCCAGCCGCCGAAGGCGAATTCGACCATGTGGGTCTTGCCCAGCACCACCATGCCGGCGTCGATCAGGCGGGTCACGGCGGTGGCGGTGGTGGCGCTGCGGCGCTCGCGCCAGGCTTGCGAGCCGGCGGTGGTGACCTGGCCTTCGATGTCGCACAGATCCTTGACCGCGACGGGCAGGCCGTCCAGCGGACCGAGCAGGCCATAGCCGGCGCGGCGGCGCGCGTCGGCGGCTTCGGCCAGGCGCAGCGCGCCCTCGCGGTCGACGCTGACGTAGGCGCCCAGCGCCGGGTTGGCGCGGTCGATGCGGTCCAGGTAATGCCGCGCCAGCTCCACCGAACTGTAGCGGCCTTCGGCCAGGCCCTGCGCAAGTTCGCCGAGCGTGGCAAATGCAATGTCAGACATGTTTTCCTCGGGTGATGTCAGCGCGGCGCGCGGGCTGCCGCGCGCCGCCTTCCTGCTTGCGCGATCAGCGCTTGTTCCAGTCGGGGGCGGGGTAGACGGGTTTTTGCGTGGCCACGTCGGCCGGCCAGACCGGGACCATGCCCTGGCCCGGCAGCAGCTGCACCACGGGGAAGGGCATCAAGAGCTGCTTGCCCGTCTCGTCGATGGCGTAGGGGCCGGCCATGACGGTGAGCTTGCCCGACAGGTCCAGCGATGCCTTCTTCAGCGCGGCGGCGTCGGTGCTGCCGGCTTGCTTGACGATCTCCTCGGTCAGCGCGCCCGCGCCATAGGCCAGAGCAGTCTGGAAATCGGGCGGGAACTCGGCCTTGGGGAAGCGCTGGTCATAGGCGGCGGCGAACTGCTCGCGCGTCAGGCCGGCGTTGACCTTCCAGTTGATCGCGGGGTGGTAGTTGGTGTGGCTGTAGATGTAGTTGGAGTCCGCGCCGATGGCCTGGAATTGCGGGGTCGACGCATACACCATGAAGACATACGGGAAGTTGATATCCAGCTGCTTCATCTGGCGCGTCATGCTGATCAGATCGCCCTCGTAGGAGGTCGGTACCAGCGCCTCGGCTCCGGCCGCACGGGCCTTCTGCAGGATCGTGCTGAAGTCCTTCTGGCCCTTGGGGTACTTCTCGAACAGCACCACTTCCATGCCGTTCTTGGCGGCCTGCTCCTTGCCGCCTTCGGCCAGGCCCGCCGGGAACGGTTCGTCCGAATACAGCAGCGCGACCTTCTTCACGCCCTGCTTGGCGGCCAGTTCCATGTTCGCGCGCAGCATCGCCGACACCGGCATCTGCGTACCCGACACCATGTTCTTGAAGCCTTGCTTGTACAGGTCGTCGCTGGCGGCGGACCAGACCATCATGTACTTGCCCAGGCGTTCGGTCACCGTGGCGGCCGCGGCGGTCAGGGTGGAGCCGAAGGGCGCGAACACCAGATCCACTTTTTCATCGACAATCAGGCGTTCGTAAACGCGGGTCACCATCTGCTTGTCGCTGCGGTCGTCCAGCTTGACCAGCTCGACGGGGTATTTCTTGCCTTTGACTTCGATGCCGCCGCGGCGGTTGACGTCGTCGACCCACAGTTCGACGCCGCGCACGCCCGACTGCGAGGCGAGCGCGAAACTGCCGGTCGACGATACGGTCATGCCGACGCGGATCTTGTCCGAGGTCTGGGCGGCGCCCAGGGCAGGGGTCAGGGCGGCGACGGCGAGGGCCAGCGCCGGTATGCGGGACAGCCAGGGTCTAGCGTGCATGGGAGGTCTCCTATCGTTTTTGGTATGCGGCCCCGCGTTCCGTGGCGGACCATCGGACACAGGCCATATGTTGAGCAATGTTTGCTCAACATGCGAGATAGCGTATAACAAATAGGCATGGAGCGCACGCCTTGAATAAATTGAATTACCGACAGACCGAAATGTTGTGGGCCATCGTCATGGCCGGGTCCATCAGCGGCGCCGCGCGGCTGCTGAATATTTCCCAGCCGGCGGTCAGCCGGATGCTGGCGCATACGGAAAAAGCCATGGGGGTGACGCTCTTCGAGCGGGTTCGCGGCAAGCTCAGGCCGACCTCGCAAGTGCAGAGCCTGTTTGAGGAAATCGAGAAAACGCAGCGCATGATGCAGCGCGTCAACGATCTGGCCGACGCGCTGGCGGAGCACGGCACGGGGGTGCTGCGGTTGGCGTCGATTCCCAGCCTGGCTCAGTTCCTGGTGCCGCGCGCCGTGGCGCGTTTCCAGCAGCGCCATCCCGAGTTGCTGTTGCGCCTGAACACGACGGCGCTGCCCACGCTGATCACCGACGTGTTGCAGGGCGAGGCCGAGCTGGGCTTGGTGGTGATGCAGGCAGACCACCCTTTCCTGACGTCCCAGCCGTTGCATGTGGGGAAGATGGTGGCCGCCATACCCAAGGCGCATCCGCTGGCAGCTCGTGCCGAGGTGAGCCTGGCCGATCTGTCGCCGCATCCGCACATCGTGGTGGGGACGCGCATGCCCTTCGGCATGCTGGTGCTGGGCGCCTTCGAGCAGGCGGGCCTGCCGTGCCGCATGTGCGCCGACGTGCCATGGAGCCAGCTGGCCTGCGCCCTGGTGAATGCCGGGGTGGGCATTGCCATCGTGGATGAGTTCACGGTCATGCAGAACACCATGCCGGACGTGGTCATCGTGCCGCTGGCCGAGCGCATTCCCCTGAATATCTCGGCCGTCTATGCAAGCAACCGCGAGCCCTCGGCCATCGCCCTGGAGTTCATCAAGGAGCTGCGCGGGGTGCTTGTCGAGGCCTTTCCTGCCGAAAATAAGGGTTAGTCCTTAACTTGCAGTTATGGTTTGAACTGTTCATAATCGCCTCCAAATAAAGCGGCCGTCCAACCCGGAAACGGCCCGGAGGAAGACATATGAGCAGCAGTCCCGTCCTGGCGGCGGGCGCCGCCTCGCATCGCGCGCAGGATCAGCGCGCAGTGCGGTTGCGCACCCGCATCGCCATCATCGTCTTTGCCGGCCTGGCCGCGGGCCTGGCTCTGATTCCGATGGCCACGTCGAACATCTCGTTCGCGTTCTACCTGATGTTGTGGATCACCATGGCCAGCGCCATGAACATCTGCGTCGGCTTCACCGGCTATCTGCCGTTCGGCTACGTGGTGTTCTACGGCGTGGGTTCGTACGCCACCGGCATTTGCTACAAGATCCTGGGCTGGCCCATCCTGCCGTCGCTGCTGGCGGCGGGCGGCGTGGGCGTGGCGATCGCGCTGCTGCTGGCGCCCACGCTGCGCTTGCGCGGGGTGTACTTCGGCATCGTGAGCCTGGCGCTGGCCACCATCGTCAAGCTGATCATCTCCAACCTGCCGCAGTCCTTCACCGGCGGCAGCATGGGCATCATCCTGTCCAATGCCAACAACCCCACGCATAGCTACTACGCCATGCTGGCGGTGATGGGCGCCACCCTTGCCACCGTCACCTGGCTGTCGGTGTCCAGCCTGGGCCGCGCGCTCAAGGCCATTCGCGACGACGACGGCGCGGCCGCCTGCGTCGGCATCCACGTGCCCAACACCCGCCTCAAGGCCTGGCTGCTGGCCGCGCTGTTCCCGGCGCTGGCTGGCGGCATCGAGGCCTGGTACACGAACGTGGTGGATCCGGAGTACGCCTTCCACGTGCTGATCACCGCCAAGAGCATCATCTACGCGATGGCGGGCGGCTTCGGCACCATCCTCGGACCAGTCGTCGGCACGCTGGCGCTACTGGGCATCGACCACATGATCTGGCAGAAATTCCCGGTGGTGAACCTGCTGCTGCTGGGCCTGATCATCGTGCTGCTGATGCTGTTCCTGCCGCGCGGCATCGTCGGCAGCCTGATCAAACGCAAGCCGCAACTGCGCCGCTACATCGCCTGAGGAACCGCCATGACCGGACTGATTATCCAAGGGCTGATCAACGGCCTGATCCTGGGCGCCATCTACGGCCTGATCGGCGTGGGGCTGAACGTGATCTTCGGCGTGCTGCGCGTGGTCAACTTCGCGCACGGCGAATTCCTGGTGCTGGGCGCGTACTTCGCCTTCTATCTGATGGAGTACGCCGGCATCAATCCGCTGGTGGCGCTGCCGCTGGCCTTCGCCGCATTCTTCCTGGCGGGCTACTTGCTGTACTTCGTGCTGATTCCGCGCTTGTCCAAGGCGGACGATCCCGAGATCAGCTCGCTGCTGCTGATGTTCGGCGTGTCCATCATGCTGGGCGCCATCATGCTGCTGGTGTTCGACGCCGACGCGCGTTCGTTGCCCTATGAGATCGAGCCCGTGTTCCTGAAATTCGGGCCGGTGCTGATCCCGACCGTGCGCCTCCTGGCGCTGGTGATCGCCCTGGCCATCATCGGCGCGCTGACGGTGTTCCTGTACCGCAGCCAGCTGGGCAAGGCGCTGCGCGCCATCATCATGAACCGCGACGCGGTGCGCATCGTGGGCATCAACGCCGAACGCCTGTCGGCCGTGGCCTTCGGCCTGGGCATCGGCCTGGCCGCCGCCAGCGGCGTGCTGGTGGCGATGGTGTTTCCAGCGTTCTCGCCGTTCATGGGCAACGACTACACGCTGATCGGCTTCATCGTCATCGTGCTGGGCGGGCTGGGCCATCCGGTGGGCGCCCTGGTCGGCGCGCTGCTGTTCGGCGTCACGGAGCAGGTCTCGGTGGTGTTCTTCAATCCTTCCATTGCCACCATCTGCGGCTTTGCGCTCATGGTCGCCACCATCTTCATCCGGCCCAGCGGACTCTTCGGCCGCCAGGCGCTGCGCTAACAGGAGCCGGACACATGTTGAAAGTCAGCAATCTCAAGAAGCGCTTCGGCGGGCTGGTCGCCTTGCAGGGCGTGGACCTGGACGTGCCGCGCGGCTCCATCCTGGGCGTCATCGGCATGAACGGGTCAGGCAAGACCACCATGCTCAACTGCATCAACGGCATCTACACGCCGGACGAGGGCCGTATCGAGCTCGACGGCCAGAACATCGCCGGCAAGCAGATCCACGAAGTCGCGCGGCTGGGCGTGGGCCGCACCTTCCAGGTGCCGCGCATCTTCCGGCAGCTGACCCTGCTGGACAATCTGGAGGTCGCGCAGCAGCAGACCGGCCGCAGCGCCGACGAGCGTTACGCCCAATCCGAATACTGGCTGCACAAGGTAGAGCTGCACCGGCTGCGCCACAACTACGCCGAGGAGCTGTCCGGCGGACAGCAGAAGCTGGTGGAACTGGCGCGCATCATGGTGGCGCGACCCAAGGTGGTGTTGCTGGACGAGCCTTTCGCGGGCGTCAATCCGGCGCTGGCGCAACTGCTGATCTCGGTCATCCGCGAACTGCCGGGCGAGCACGACTGCTCGGTGGTGCTGGTGTCGCACGACCTGACCTCGATCTACCAGCTGTCCCACCACATCATCGTCATGAACGAAGGCGCCATCCTGAGCCAGGGCAACGCCGAGCAAGTGCGCGCCGACCCCCGCGTGGTCGAAGCCTATCTGGGAGCCTGACATGAGCACGTCGATACTCGCGCTGGAAGACGTGACCGTGGCCTACCACGGCGACATCACCATCCTGAACCACGTCAACATCCAGGCGCGCGCGGGCAAGGTGACGGGCGTCATCGGCCCCAATGGCGCCGGCAAGTCCACGGTGTTGAAGACCATGTTCGGCTTCCTGCCGCCGCGCACCGGCCGCATCACGCTGCGCGGCGCGGACATCAGCGCCCAGCCCTCGCACGAGCGCGCCAGCAACGGCGTGGCCTTCGTGCCGCAGCACCGCAGCCTGTTTGGCGAATTGTCGGTGCACGACAACCTGCTGCTGGGCTGCTGGCCGTTCCGCAAGGACAAGGCTCGCGTGCGCCAGCGCATCGACTCCGTCTATGACCGCTTCCCGATCCTGGCGCAGAAGCGCGACGACCCCGTCTCCAGCATGAGCGGCGGACAGCAGCGTTTCGTGGAGTTCGGGCGGGCCTTGTTGATCGAGCCGTCCGTCATCCTGCTGGACGAGCCCACCGCCATGCTGGCGCCCAAGATCTCCAAGGAGATCTACACGCTGATCCGCGGCTTTGCCGACGAGGGCATGACGGTGGTGCTGGTGGACCAGAACGTGCGCCGCTGCGCCGAGGTGTCCGACTATATGTACATCCTGGAACTGGGCCGCAACAAGGCCGAGGGCGGGCGCGAAGCCTTCGACGACGGCGGCGGGTTGCGCGAGATGGTTGCGTCCTGGATGGATTACAAGATTGATTGACTGCGGGTCAGAGCGGTCGCCCCAGCCGCTTTTCGACCTGGCGCTTTTTCCATTGGTTCGGAGTCACCAAGGTAGCCGATAGGACGGCGCAGCGATACGACAGGGGCACGACAGCGGGGCGACGGACACCCAGGCTCAGTGTTTCAGCGTCCAGCCGCAACCCGGGCACGCGGGAAAATTCACGCGTGTTGTTCGTAACAAGTACCAGGCCGCGCGAGCGGGTGTGGCCGGCGATCACGGCGTCGTAGGGGCCGATGGGCGTTCCGGCGCGCGCCAGTTCCGCGCGAAGCTGACCGGAATCTGCTGCCGCGTCATGGTCATAGTCGAGCACTTCCAGGCGCTTCAGGAAGCCGTCGACCACGGCGTGATTGCGGGTGGGGGCGGTGGACTTTTCCGCGCCATAAGCGAGCTCCATGGCGGTGATCGCGCTGATACATAACTGGCCCTGCCGTCGGTTGAACGCCTGCTGCACTGCGTCGGGCTTGTTCTTGATGGCAAAGATGCAGGTATTCGTGTCCAGCACGAACTTCAGCGGCATGAGCGGCCTCCTGCCCTGTCCACGGGTTGATCGCGGTCGTTGAGAAAGTCGGCAGTGACGGACTCGCCTGCGAACCAGGAGTCCCAGGACCTGTCGGCGGGTGCGGGCGCCGGCGCCGGCGTTTGCCGTTGGTTGATGGCGACGATGTACCCCAGTGCCGGACTGGCTGGCCGGGCGGCGGTTTTGCGCCGGCCTGCTGGGCGGCCATGGGAAGTTTTATAGATGGATTCTGATTTCATGGCGCTCTCCTCGACTGATGTATGGCGCCCGCCTTTTATAGCGCGCCGCATGTCTCCCGCCTATGACGGCTTACCGCAGGTCGCTGCGAGCCTAGTGCGGCTTCGGCTGGGTTCCGTGCTGTTGCGGGTGGCGGCAAGGCCGCGCAGATCCGGCCCGTGGCATCGCCGCCACGCGCGCCGGGCTTTGCATTTTTTGACGATCCGGCACGACCCGCCTTGCGCTAATCTGGCTGCGCCATCATCCCCAAGGCGAGGCCCATGCCATGACCTTTCTCGCAAGCGCCAACCTGCTGCGCCGCCGCGACGGGCACGAAGCCCGCGTCACTTTCGTCGAGCTGTTCTTCGATCTGGTGTACGTCTTCGCGGTCACCCAGATCTCCCACGGTCTGCTGCATGATCTGACCTTGTTGGGCGCGCTCCACTCCCTGGTGCTGTGGTTCGCCGTCTGGCTGGGTTGGCAATACACCTGCTGGGTCACGAATTGGTTCGATCCCGACGCCGTGCCCATGCGCATCATGCTGTTCGCCGTGATGCTGGCCGGCCTGGTCTTTGGCGCCGCCCTGCCGGGCGCGTTCGGCGCCACGGGGCTGGTGTTCGCCGTCAGCTACGCGCTGATCCAGGTGGGACGCACGCTATTCATCGTGCTGCACCTGGGGCCTGCGCATCCGCTGGCGCCCAACTTCCGCCGCATGCTGGCGTGGCTGTGCGTGTCGGCAGTCTTGTGGATTGCGGGCGGACTGTCCCAGGACGGCACGCGGCTGGCGCTGTGGGCGCTGGCGGTGGCCTGCGAGTATCTGTCGCCCATGATCGGCTTTCGGTTTCCCGGCCTGGGGCGTTCCGCGACCAGCGAATGGACGATCGAGGGCGGCCACCTGGCCGAGCGCTGCCAGCTGTTCGTCATCGTGGCGCTGGGCGAAACCCTGCTCATCACCGGCGCCACGCTGGCCGGCCTGGAGCGCTGGAACGCGCCCGCGCTGATCGCGTTGCTGGCGGCTTTCCTGGGCACGGCCGCCATGTGGTGGGTGTACTTCGACACCAGCAGCCGTGACGGCAGCGAGGCCATCGTGCATAGCGACGATCCAGGCCGCATCGGCGCCTGGTTCCACTATGTGCACGTCATCCTGATCGCCGGCGTGATCGTGTCCGCCGTGGCCAACGAGCTCGTCATATTGCATCCGGATGGGCGCATCGCCATGCCGGCGGCCGCCGCGCTGATCGGTGGCCCGGCGCTATACCTGGCGGGCAACGGTATTTACAAGACAGTGGTCTACGGCCGCTTCCCGCTGTCGCACGTAGTGGGACTGGTGCTGCTGGCCGTGCTGGCACCCGTGGCCTTTGTGACCGACAACCTCATGGTGGGCGGTTTGACCACGTTGATCATGATTCTGGTGGCGGCGTGGGAGAGCGTGTCGCGGCGCAGGGCGCATGCCGGCGTTCCGCAAGGAATCGCGGAGTAGCGTCAATCCCGTGAGGGCCGGAGGCTGCCCCAGAGGGAGCCGTTGGATGCCCCCGTGGAGCTGGCAGGCGGCGGCTTTCAGCAAAGCCGCCGCGCGGCTCAGATCAGGCCGCGTATCCCTGCAATGCCGTGCGCGCCGTGGCGCAGCGCCTGCGATACGGTCTGGGTGGACTGGCCGCCCAGCGCGAACACCGGGATGCCGGCGTCGCGATTGCCCGCGACGAAGCCTTCCCAACCCAGCGTCGCCGCGCCGGGGTGGCTGGGCGTGTCCAGCACGGGACCCAGTACCGCGAAGTCGGCGCCGAGTTCGCGTGCGTGGACGACCTGGGCGTTGTCGTGGGCCGACACGCCGACCAGCGCGCCCGCGGGGAGTTCAGGGCGCGCCGTGAGCTTGGCGGCATCGGCCGCGCGCAGATGCACGCCGTCGGCCTCGCGCCACCAGGCGGCGGGATGGATGCTGTTGACCAGCAGCCGGGCGCCCGCGGCGCGGCAGCGCTTCTGCACCTGTTGCAGCACTTCATGCAGCGAAGGCGAGGCCACGCCGTCCGGCCATTGCGGTTCGCGCAGCTGCACCAGCTTGACGCCGCGCGCCAGAGCCGCTTCCAGACGGCCCAGGAAAGCGGCCACGCCGGCACGCGAACCCACGGAGCTGATGCCGTAGGACGTGGGCAACTGCAGCCAGCGCAGCGGGGGCAGGGTGGCGGGCAACAGATCTCCCACCGATGCGGCCTGCGCAGGGGCGACCCATTCCAGGCGCTGGTTTTCCAGGCTGCGCGGTTCGCCCTCCCAGCCGGTGACGTGGCAGAACGCCAGGCGCACCGTGGTGTGGGGGTAGGCATGCACGTAGGTGACCCAGGGGCGCGACTGCGTGACGCGGATGCCGATTTCTTCCTGCAGTTCGCGCGCCAGGGCTTCCAGCACGGTTTCGCCGGGTTCGAGCTTGCCGCCGGGCAGCTCCCACCAGCCCGCCCAGGGCTTGCCTTCGGGGCGCTGTCCCAGCAGCAGCATGCCGTCCGGACGCAGGATCAGGCCGGCGGCGACGTCGACGATCTTTTCAGACATGACGGGCTGCCCAGTCGCGCGCGAACTGGTACGCGACGCGGCCAGAACGCGAGCCGCGCTCGATCGTCCATTGCAGCGCCTCGGTGCGCGAGGGTTCGATCTGCGCTTCCGGGCAGCCCAGCTCGCGCAGCCAGTGGTAGACGATGTCCAGGTAGTCGTCCTGCTTGAAGGGGTAGAACGACAGCCACAGGCCGAAGCGTTCGGACAGCGAGATCTTTTCCTCGACGGTTTCGCCGGGGTGGATCTCGCCGTCGGGCTGGTGCTTGGCCGCCAGGTTCTCGCTCATGTATTCCGGCATCAGGTGGCGCCGGTTGGACGTTGCATAGATCAGCACGTTGTCGCCCGAGGCCGACACCGACCCGTCCAGCACCGACTTCAGCGCCTTGTAGCCGGCCTCGCCTTCCTCGAAAGAGAGGTCGTCGCAGAACACGATGAAGCGTTCGGGGCGGGAGGCGACCAGCTCGACGATGTCGGCCAGGTCGCCGAGGTCGGACTTGTCCACTTCGATCAGGCGCAGCCCGCGGTCGCCATAGGCGGCCAGCATGGCCTTGACCAGCGAACTCTTGCCAGTGCCGCGGGCGCCGGTCATGAGCACGTTGTTGGCCGGCTTCTTTTCCAGGAACTGCAGGGTGTTGCGATCGATGATGCCCTTCTGGCGCTCGATGTGCTGCAGGTCCGCCATGTCGATGCGCGCGACGTGGCGTACGGCGTCCAGCCAACCGCGCGCGCCGCGCTTGCGCCAGCGGTAGGCGTGGGCGGTCCAGTCGATTTCGGGCGTTGCGGGCGGAAGCCAGGCTTCCAGCTGCGCCAGCACGCGCTCGGCGCGCTGGATAAGGGTGGAGAACTCGGTTGCGGTCACGTCTGAAGTCCCGGAAGTTTCGGATCAGGAGCGGTAGTCGGCGTTGATCGACACGTATTCGTGCGAGAAGTCGCAGGTGTAGACCGTGTCGCTGACCTGGCCGCGGCCCAGGGCGATGCGCACCTGGATCTCGGCCTGCTTCATCACGCGCTGGCCGTCGGCTTCCTGGTAGGCGGGGTTACGGCCGCCGTCCTTGGCCACCAGCACATCGTCCAGCCACAGGCGGATGTTGGACACGTCCAGGTCGTCGATCCCGGCGTAGCCCACTGCGGCCAGGATGCGGCCCAGGTTGGGGTCCGAGGCGAAGAAGGCGGTCTTGACCAGCGGCGAGTGGGCCACGGCGTACGCCACCTTCAGCGCTTCCTCGGTGGTGCCGGCCTCTTCGACGCGGATGGTCATGAACTTGGTGGCGCCTTCGGCGTCGCGCACGATCTTGGTCGCCAGTTCCAGCGCGGCGGCCGTCAGGGCTGCGCGCACGGCGGCGTAGGCCGGATCGGATTCGGCGTTCACTTCGACGCCCGACTTGCCGGTGGCGGCGATGATGAAGGAGTCGTTGGTGGAGGTGTCGCCGTCGACCGTGATGCGGTTGAACGAGGCGTCGGCGATTTCGCCGGCCAGCTTGGACAGCAGCGGCTGGGCGATGCCGGCGTCGGTCGCCAGGAAGCTCAGCATGGTGGCCATGTTGGGCCGGATCATGCCGGCGCCCTTGCTGATACCGGTGAAGGTGACGGTCTTGCCGTCGATCTGCACCTTGGCGGACGAGATCTTCGGCAGGGTGTCGGTCGTCATGATGCCGTGGGCGGCGCTGAACCAGTGGTCGGCGCCCAGGTCGGCGATGGCGGCGGGCAGGCCGGCCACCAGGCGGTCCAGCGGCAGCGGCTCCAGGATGACGCCGGTGGAGAAGGGCAGGACTTCGGCCGCGGGTACGCCCAGCAGCTTGCCGAGCGCGGCGCAGGTGTCCTTGGCTTTTTGCAGGCCTTCTTCGCCGGTGCCGGCGTTGGCGTTGCCGGTGTTGATGACCAGCGCGCTGATCGGGCCGCCGGCGGCCAGGTGGGCCTGGCAGACCTGCACCGGCGCGGCGCAGAAGCGGTTGCGCGTGAACACGCCGGCCACGCTGGTGCCCTGCGCGAAGCGGAACACGGTCAGGTCGCGTCGGTTGGCTTTGCGGATGCCGGCCTCGGTAACGCCGATTTCAACGCCGGCAACAGGAAAAATTTCGGACTCGGAGGGGATCTGCAGATTAACGGCCATGACTTCGTCTCATGTATGAGCAGGACGGAATCGCCGCCAGGCGAGGCGGCGCGCGGGGGAAAGCTTCGTATTATCCCACCGGATTGGGACAGCGTCCGGTCAGGGGCCGATCCGCATGGCCGCGACGTCCAGCACGCCGGCCTCGCGGTTGCCCAGCACGCTGCGCACGGCGCCGTCCGGGGACTGCAGCACCGACTTGCCCGCCGGCACGTCCTCGCCGCCCGCGCGCCGCGCCGAACGTCCGCGCGACGGCGAGAACAGCAGGTCGCCGGGCTGGGCGCCGGGCAGGCGGGGGTTGGCGGCCAGCACCCGGGTGCCGGGCTGGTAGGTCATGTCGCCCAGTACGGTCTCGCGCGCCAGCAGGCCTTCGAAATCCAGCATGCGGCGCTGGCTGTCCAGCTGCATGTCCACCTTCAGCATGGGCATGCGCCCCACCTCCAGCGCCTCGCTGCCTTCGGTGCGCAGCAGCCAGCGCGGCGCGTCGGCGGCGCTGCCGCCATTGATGACCTTCAGCCAGGCGCCGGGCGGCACGGGCTGCTGGTTCAGGGTATTGCCTATGGCCAGATGGCAACTGGCAAAGCGCGGGCGGCCATCGTGCAGCACGAATTCAAGGCGGTGCCCATGCGCGCACAGCCAGCCGTCCTGCGCCTGGTCGCGCGCGATCTCCACCGACAGGGTCTCGGCCTGCTTGCTGCTGGCCGGGTAGCGGAACATGCGCGTGGCCGCGACGCCCTGGATGGAGGCGGGGTGGCTTTCGGGGAAGACGGCGAGATCGAACGATGCCAGATCGCCTGGCTTGGCCAGGCTGAGCACGGTGCCGGCCGGCATCTCCACTCCCGCCAATTGGGTGGACTGGGCCAGCACGGTCTTGCGGTCGGCGTCGGCCTGGGCGCTTTGCCGGGCCGAGAACCACAGGCTGAACTGCTGATAGGGAAAGATGGCGCCGACGATGGCAAGCAGGGCCATCAGGACGGCGCCGCCACGCCGGTGGCCGCCAAGCCATTCCCGGGCGCTGGACGTGGTGGCCAGCACGGCCAGCCAGGTCAGCAGCGTGGCCAGGCAGGCCAGCGAAGCTGCCATCAGCACGTAGAAATTACCGCCAGGAAGAGAAACCGGAATCATGGCGGCAATTATGCGCCAATCCGCAGGCGGACATGGGCGCCTGCGGGCGTTCAGTTCTTGGCGGATTCGGAGCGGGTCGCCACCACTTGCAGCTTGAGTTCGCCCAGGGCCTGGAACAGCGCGTTGCGGGTGCTTTCGGGCAGGTCGCCGAACATGGACTTGACCCAGGATTCGTGGGCGCGGGCCATGCGGGAGAAGCTCTTCTTGCCCAGCGGCGTAAGTTTGATGAGCGAGCTGCGGCGGTCGGATTCGACCTTGGTGCGCACCACCAGGCCTTCTTTTTCGAGCTGGTCGGTGATGCCGGTGATATTGCCGTTGGTGACCATCATGTGGCGCGACAGTTCGCCCATCTTCATGCCCTTGGGCGCGCGCTGCAATTGCGCCATCAGGTCAAAGCGCGGCAAGGTCGTGTCGAACTCATTGCGCAGGCGGCTGCGGATCTCGCTCTCGACGAGATTGGCGCAGGTCAGCATGCGCAGCCACAGGCGCAGCGCATGGTGATCGTCGGGCGCTGCGCGGGATTCCAGGTCGGGGGTGTCGGTCATGGCTATGGAAATTACCGGGAATGAGGGGCGGGCGCCAGATGCTGTCGATCGAGGATCGTCAGGCGGGCCGCGGCGTTGCCGGCGGCGCGCTTCTTGAGTATCGGCGGGATGTCGGGTACTGTCGCGCGAACGTCGCGCCGGGTATCCGGCACGGCGCGTTCATAGTTTGGGTGGAGGGTAACCATGGCGGTAGCTTATTAGTAAAAACCCTTTGGTAAAAACCCTAGACTTGTTTTGCCGAATACTTTAAACCTAAACTATGAAGCACGCCAGCCTTGGCTGTGCTGCACGAAGTTTTTCGAATCGCGATTTCAAAAAAGAACACCCTCTGCGCGGGCTCGCGCACGGAGCACACCACCATGCGTTTGATCACTTCCCTTCTGGCCGCCGCCGCCCTGGTGCCGGCACTGGCCGGCGCCGACACCATCAAGGTCGGCATCGCCAACGACATCTCCGGTCCGTTCTCCGCCCTGGGCGCCGAAGCCCGCGACGGCTTCAACCTGGCCATCAAGCAACTGGGCAGCAAGCTGGGCGGGCAGCCCGCCGAATTCGTGCAGACCGACATGGGCGGCAACCCCGACCAGGCCCGCCAACTGGTGACGCGCTACATCCAGCGCGACAAGGTCGATTTCTTCACCGGCCCCATCGGCTCGAACGTGGCGCTGGCCGTGGGCCCCGCGCTGTTCGCGGCCAAGGTGCCGTACCTGTCGAACAACCCCGGCCCCAGCCAGTTTGCCGGTGCGCAGTGCAATGCGTACTGGTTCGGCACGTCCTACCAGAACGACGCCTTCCACGAAGCGGCCGGCAAGGTTGCGGCGGATCGCGGCTTCAAGAAGATGTTCATCATGGCCCCGGACTATCCGGCCGGCAAGGATGCGCTCAACGGCTTCAAGCGCGGCTACAAGACCGCCCCGGGCGACGAGGTCTACACCAAGCTCGGCCAGATCGACTACGCCGCAGAATTGGCGCAGATCCGCGCCGCCAAGCCGGACGCCGTCTATATCTTCCTGCCGGGCGGCATGGGCATCAACTTCGTCAAGCAGTTCGTCTCGACCGGCCTGTCGCAAAGCGTCAAGCTGATCGGCCCGGGCTTCTCGGCCGACGAGGACGTGATCCAGGCCGTGGGCGAACCCATGCTGGGCATGTACAACACGGCGCAGTGGGCGCATGACCTGGACGTGCCGCAGAACAAGGCCTTCGTCGAAGCCTTCCGCAAGGAATACAACGGCCGCTACCCCTCGGTGTACGCTGCCCAGGCCTACGACGTGATCATGGCCATGGACGCTGCCGTCAAGCAGGCCGGCGGCAAGGCCTCCGACCGCGAAGCCATCGTGCGCGCGCTTGAAAAAGCCGACTACCCCTCGGTGCGCGGCAGCTTCACTTACGGCAAGAACCACTATCCCATCCAGTCTTATTACCTGCGTGTCGTCGACAAGGACGGCAGCGGCCGCATTACCAACAAGCTGGTGGGCAAGGTGTTCGACAAGTACCAGGACGTCTACGTCGGCGAATGTAAGCTGTAGAGGGAAAGACCCACCCCCGAAGCGCTGCGCGCTTCCCCCTCAAGGGGGCATGCCTGCGGACCGGCGAAGCCGGCTCCGCGGCATCCGGGTCGGGTGACACCGCTGCATGCGCCGTGCCTGGTGCGCGGACGCGATGCGCAATCAGATGGCTCTATTGATTAGGCCGCGAACCAGGCCATCGGCACTTCGCGGCAGGGGGAAGTCTTCATGACGTTTACGCTGATCGTCGAGCAATTGCTGAACGGTCTGCAGTTTGGGTTGATGTTGTTTCTGATCGCGGCCGGGCTGACCCTGGTGTTCGGCATCATGGACATCATGAATCTGGCTCACGGCTCGCTCTACATGGCCGGCGCCTATGTCGCCGCCGAAACCATGCAGCGCACAGGTTCATTCACCGCTGCCGTCCTGGTGGCGGCAGTCGCCACCGGCATCGTCGGCGTGGTGCTGGAACTCACGCTGATCCGCCGCCTGGCGCTGCGCGACCACCTGGCCCAGGTGCTGGGCACCTATGCCGTCATCCTCATCGCCAACGATCTGGTCAAGATGATCTGGGGGCCGGCCCCCGTCATGCTGAACATGCCGGCCGCGCTGTCCGGCCCGGTCCGGCTGCTGCCCGATCTGCTCTATCCCGCCTACCGCCTGATGATCATCGTGTTCGGTGTGGCCGCCGCCGCGGGCCTGTACTGGTTCGTGACGCGCACCCGTGCGGGCGTGCTGGTGCGGGCAGGGGCGTCCAACCGCCAGATGGCCACCCTGATGGGCGTACGCGTGCCGCTGCTGTTCCTGGGCGTGTTCGTGCTGGGCGCCATGCTGGCCGCCGTGGCCGGCGCCTTGCTCGGCCCGATCACGTCGGTACAGGTGGGCATGGGCGAGGAAATCCTGATCCTGGTGCTGGTATGCATCGTGATCGGCGGCATCGGATCGATTCGCGGCGCCTTTGTCGGCGCGCTGTTGGTGGGCATGGTGGATACGGCGGGGCGGGCCTTCCTGCCTATGCTGCTGCGCCAGGTCTTTTCCCCGGCCGTGGCCTCCAGCGTCGGACCGACGCTGGCCGCCATTGCCATTTATGTATTGATGGCGGCAGTGCTGGTGTTCCGGCCCTCCGGCTTGTTTCCGGCGCGGGGTTGAGCATGAAATCCATGATCTGGACCGTGGTCCTGCTGGCCGCGCTGGCCGTATTCCCCCTGGTCGCGCCGGCGTTGGGCCTGGACTTTTACATTTCCTTCGTGCGGCGCGTGCTGATCTATGCGCTGGCCGCGACCAGCCTGAACCTGATCCTGGGCTATGGCGGCATGGTGGCGCTGGGACACGCGGCGTTCTTCGGCGCGGGCGCGTACGCGGTCGGCATCCTGGCCATGTCGGGCGTGACGTCCGCCCTGATCGTCTGGCCCGTGGCCATGCTGCTGGCGGCGGTGCTGGCCTGCATCACGGGGGCGATTTCGCTGCGCACCCGCGGCGTGTACTTCATCATGATCACGCTGGCCTTCGCGCAGATGCTGTTCTACATCTTCATCTCGCTGCGGCAGTACGGCGGCGAGGACGGGCTGAACCTGCCGGGCTACTCCAGCCTGCCGGGCATCGACCTGGCCAATGACGTCAGCTTCTATTACCTGGTGCTGGCGCTGTTCGCGCTGATCATGTGGGTGTTCGGCCGCGTGGTGACCTCGCGCTTTGGCACCGCCCTGCAAGGCATACGCGAAAACGAATCGCGCATGGAATCCATGGGTTATCCGGTCTATCGCATCAAGCTGATGGCCTTCACGCTGAGCGGCGCGGTGGCCGGCCTGGCCGGCGCGTTGCTGGCCAACCATAATCTCTTCATCTCGCCCAGCCTGATGCACTGGACCCAGTCGGCCAACCTGCTGATCATGGTGCTGGTGGGCGGCATCGGCCTGCGCTATGGCGGCGTGGCGGGCGCCGTGGTCATGCTGACCCTGGAGGAAGTGCTGCGCCTGTGGACCGAATATTGGCACCTGCCCCTGGGCGTGCTGCTGCTGTGCGTGGTGTTCGGCGCGCCGCGCGGTCTGGTCGGGCTGTTCGGCCCCTTGTTCAGCGGCCGCGCCGCTGCCACCCAATCCGGCAAGGCGGGATCATGAACGCAGCTGTAACGCCGGCCCTGCAGGCCACGGGACTGGTGCGCCGCTTCGGCGCGCTGGTCGCCACCGACAATGTGTCGCTGTCCCTGAACCCGGGCGAGATCCATGCCCTCATCGGCCCCAATGGCGCGGGCAAGTCGACGCTGATCCATCTGCTGTCCGGCACGTTGACGGCTGACTCGGGCAAGCTGACGGTAGGCGGACGCGACGTCACCAGCATGAACGCCCATCAGCGAGTGGCTGCCGGGCTGTCGCGGTCGTACCAGATCACCAATATCTTCAAGCAATCCTCCGTGCTGGACAACCTGGTGCTGGCGGTGCAGGCGCATGCCGGCAGCAGCTTCCGCTTCTGGAAGCCGCGTGCCGCCGAATCGGCCCTGTACGAGCAGGCGCGCGAGCTGGCCCGGGAATGCGCCATCGACGCCAGCCTGCTGGAACGCCCGGCCGGCACCCTGCCGCACGGCGAACAGCGCAAGGTCGAATTCGCGCTGGCCCTGGCCGCACGGCCTGCCGTCCTGCTGCTGGACGAACCCATGGCGGGCATGGGGCCCGACGAAACCGTGCGCCTGACCGAATTGATCGAATCGATGCGGGGCCGAGCCGCCATGCTGCTGGTCGAACACGACATGCAGGCGGTGTTCCGCCTGGCCGACCGCCTGTCGGTGCTGGTCTACGGCCGCGTCATCGCGACCGGCACCCCCGACGAAATCCGCGCCAACCCGGAAGTGCGGCAAGCCTACCTGGGCGACGAGGAGACCGCATGATGCTGACCATCGAATCCGCCAAGAGCGGTTACGGCGCCAGCCAGGTGCTGTTCGGCGTGGACCTGCAAATCGGCGCGGGCCAGGTCGTGACCTTGCTGGGCCGCAATGGCATGGGCAAGACCACGCTGCTGCGCACCTTGTTCGGCCAGTTGCCCCTGCGCGGCGGCAAGATCCAGTTCGCGGGCCAGGACATCAGCGGCTGGAGTCCGGACCGCATCGCGCGGGTCGGCATGGCCATCGTGCCGGAAGGGCGGCAGTGCTTCCCGAATCTGACGGTGCGCGAACACCTGACAGCCTTCGTCGCCTCCCGCAACCCGGACATCGGCGAACCCTGGACGCCCGAGCGCGTCTTTGAATTGTTTCCGCGCCTGCACGAACGCGCCCGAAACATGGGCAATCAGCTCTCGGGCGGCGAGCAGCAGATGCTGGCCATCGGCCGGGCGCTGGTCACCAATCCGCGGCTGCTGATCCTGGACGAGGCCACCGAAGGCCTGGCGCCCAAGATCCGCGAGGAAATCTGGAATTGCCTGGCGCGCCTGCGCCAGGCCGGGCAGACCATCCTGGTCATCGACAAATACGTCGAACGGCTGCTGAGCCTGGCGGACCGCCACGTGATCCTGGAGCGCGGCAAGGTCGTCTGGACGGGGGGCTCCCAGGCCCTGGACGCGGATCGCGGCCTCTGGGAACGCTATCTGGGCGTGTAGCAAGAAAGCTGCAATGTAAACAGGCAAACGCTGCCGGTCGTGAAATAAAAAGCAATAAATCGATATTTACATTGCAGTAGTGCAACTTAGGACGCCCGAGCGTCTTACAAGCGTTTGCTCCTGTTTCAATTGGATCCACTGTTCTCTACACTTGTCGCGCCGGACGTGCCTCGAGGGTACGCCTGCAACAGGCTCATGGCTGGACAAGCGGGGCAAGCGCGCGGCGAAACATCGTTACACAACGAAAGTCTGCCCATGCGTCCCCTTCACGCACGTTACGTCTTATCAGGCAGTAAGGAAGACTTTGCATGGCGAAATGGGGTTTGCGCAGAAAATCGTTGATGGCGCTGTTGCTGGCGTGCCTGGTTGCCCTGGCGCCGGCGGCCCTGATCGGCTGGCAGGTGCTGGACGGGGTCAGGGAGCACTTCGGACGGGCTTTCTCCGACAACTTCACGCAATTGAACCGCCAGCGCATCCTGGCGCCGGTGTCCCGTGAACTGGCCCTGTCGCAGCGGTTGGCGGATAGCGAGGTCACTCGCCGCTGGCTGCGGCACGAAAGCGATCCGGCCGCGCGCGAGCTGTTCTTTCGCGAAGCCGACGGCTACCGCCGCGATCTGCTGGGACGCGCCTACTTCATCGCCAGCGCCGCCTCGGGCAATTATTACTTCAACGACGACCAGCCCCTGTCCGAGACGCCGCGCTACACGCTGAGCAAAAGCGCGGCCGACGACGCCTGGTTCTACCTGACGCTGGCGTCGCCCGCCAAATACAACATCAACGTCAACCCGGACCTGAAGCTCAAGACCACCAAGGTCTGGATCAACGTCCAGGTGCGCGACGGCGACCGGGTCATCGGCCTGACCGGTTCCGGTCTGGACGTAGGCGGATTCCTGCGTGAATTCGTCAACAGCGGCCAGCCCGGGGTCACGCCCATCATCGTCGACGAGGAAGGCGCGATCCAGGCCCACATGGACGCCTCGCTCATTGCCTACAACTCGGGCGCGGGCGGCGCTGCCCGCGGCACGGTGTTCAACCTGCTGGACGGCGGCGAAGGCCGCGCCGAGCTGGCCGCGGCCATGAAGGCGGCGCGGACCGACCCGCAGTCGGTGCAATCCACCTGGGTCAAGATGGACGGCATCCGCCAGCTGGTGTCCGTAGCCTACATGCCGGAACTGCACTGGCATGTGCTGACGGTGGTGGACCTGGGCGCGGCCCGGGTGCTGGATACCGATTGGCTCTGGCCGGCGGCGATCGGCCTGGTGGTGCTGTTCGCGGCCATGCTGCTGTGCTTCGGCTATGCCATCGAGCGCCTGATGCTGCGCCCCTTGCGCCGCCTGCAGCAGTCGGCGCGCGCCATCGCCGACGGCAGCTACGACGTGCGCCTGCCTCCGGGCGGCCAGGACGAAATCGGCGACCTCAGCCGCGCCTTCGGCGTGATGGCGGACAAGGTGCGCCAGCACACGGCTGAACTCGAAACCAAGGTGCGCGAGCGCACCTCCGAACTCGAGGACGCCAATCGCGCCATGGCCGCCGCGCACAAGAAAATCGACGACTCCATCGATTACGCCAGCCTGATCCAGCGCGCCATCCTGCCGGATCGCCAGCTTACCCAGTCCCTGGGCGCGCACCATTTCGTGCTGTGGAAGCCGCGCGACGTGGTGGGCGGCGACTTCTACGTATTCCGCTCCGACGGCGCCAACTGCCTGTTGGGCATCATGGATTGCGCCGGCCACGGCGTGCCCGGCGCATTGATGACCATGCTGGCCCGCGCCGCCATAGATCTGGCGATCACCGAGGCCGGCCCGGCCGACCCCGCCGCCATCCTGACCCGCACCGACAACGCCATCCGCGCCATGCTTGCCGACGCGCAATTGCCCCGTGCGCTGGCCACGAACACGGATGCGGCCCTGGTTTATATTGACCGCCAGGGCGGCCGGTTGCGCTATGCGGGCGCCAAGATCAGCCTGTACGCGAGCAACGGCGAGGAACTGCGCGAGGTGCCCGGCGGCAAGCGGGCGCTGGGCGACAAGCGCACCGAGACCTACGAAAACATCGAACTGCGGATGGAGTCCGGCTGGACCTACTACCTGGTCACGGACGGGTTCCTGGACCAGGCGGGAGGCGAACACGGCTTTGGCTTTGGCAATACCCGGTTCGCGGAAATGCTCAAGACGCACGCGCGCCGGCCGTTAACCGAACAGGCGGCCGCCTTTACCCAGGCGCTGGCAGAGTACCAAGGCGGGCGGCCGCAGCGTGATGACATCACCTTGCTGTCGTTCCGTTTCGAATAAACGTTATCAGGGCGGTTACCCCCATGAATGCCTCCGATCTTTACGCATTGGGCGAACGGTTCAACCAGAATCGCACTCTGTTGTGCTTCAACGGACCGACTTCCCGCAGCCTGATCGAGGAAATCGGCAATGCGCTCAAGAACTATCTGAACGCGGAGCACGCGCGGCCGGCCGAGGCCATGGACGTTTTCTCCGTCTACATCGAGATGATCCAGAACATCCGCCAGTACGCCGCGCTGCATGACGACCTGGACGCCTCGGCCACCGTGGTGATCGGCCGCCGCGATGAAAGCCGCTACGTGGTGTCGGCGGGCAACCTGGTCAAGGCGGAGGACGGCGAGGCGCTGGTCGCCCGCATCCAGGAACTGGCCGCGCTGGACAAGGCGGCGCTGAAGGCCGAGTACAAGGCGCAGCTGCACAAGCCGCGCGCCCAGGGCGTCGCCTCGGGCGCCGGCCTGGGGCTGATCGATATCGCCCGCCGCGCTGGCGCGCCGCTGGAGGCCAGCCTGACGCCCGCCGCAGCGCCCGGGCAGGCCTTCTTCAGCCTGAGCGTCGTGATCTGAAGGCGTGCCGGGCCAAGAATATATTTGGAGCAACTAATGAACGATTTGAACATTCCCGGGACCCAGTCCACGCCCGCCATCACCGCCGACACCGCTGCCGGCGTGCTGGCGATGCGCGGCGACTCCTATCCCGAGAATTCCTTCGAGCTGTTCGGTCCCGTCATCGAATGGGTCGAAGCCTATCTGCTGAGCAGCGCCGCGCCCCTGAAGCTGGAGCTGGAACTGCTCTACCTGAACACCAGCAGCATCAAGTCCGTCATGGACATCTTCGATCTGCTGGAGGCTGCCCACAACAAGGGCCGCGAGGTCAGCGTCACATGGTTCTACGACATGCGCAATGAGCGCGTCGGCGAACTGGCCGAGGAATTCAAGGAAGACTGCACGTTTCCCTTTTCCGTTGTCGGCCGCCAATGAAATCCGACGCCGCCCAGCTGGACAAGCGCATCGCCGAATTGCTGGCGGATCCGGTCTATCAGGGCCATCCGTTGCATGAAGCGCTGGACGCGCTCTGGCGGCATACGGCCGAACAGATGGCGCGCATCGAGCGCGTGACCCAACTGTCGGACGCCTACCAGAGCATGGCGCACGAACGCGAGCTGGGCCTGTGCGACCGTTTCGACCGGCAACTGCGCCGGCTGACCCGCATCGCGCGCATCTCGGACCACTACCAGAACATGATGCGGGACCTGAACTCCGCATTGCAGGAAACCTCCAACCGCGATCCCTTGACCGGCCTCTTGAACCGGCGCGCCTTGATGGAAATGATCAAGCAGGAGGTCTTGCGCGTGTCTCGCGGCGGATCGACCTTCGTGGTGGCGATGCTGGACGTGGATCATTTCAAGTCGGTCAACGACCGCTATGGCCATGAAACAGGCGACCGCGCGCTGGTCGAGCTGGCCGGCGCGTTGGGCGACAACTTGCGCGAATACGATCTATGCGGCCGCTGGGGCGGCGAGGAATTCCTGGTGCTGCTGCCCAGCACCCAGCCCGAGGACGCCCAGCGCGTCATGGACCGGCTGGTTGGCGCGGTGCGCGCCTTGGCAATCACGGTGGGGGATGGCGTGTTGAGATTGACGGTCAGCATAGGCATGGCATATCACCAGTTGGGAGAAACCTTCTCTGAAACGCTCAGCCGTGCGGACCAGGCCTTGTACCTGGCCAAGCAGGACGGACGCGACCGCGTCGAACTCGGGTTTCCGAAGCGCAGATGAAACCGGATCAGCTGTTATCCGGCATGGAGCCCCATATGCTTGATTCTTATCCAGGCGTTACCGACGAGCGCCCTCAAGGCGCCGCGTGGCACTCCGCCACCTATCTGGCGTCCATGGATCGGGCGCTGCTGCTGTTCGATTTTGATCCGGCTGGCTCCTTGTTGAACGCCAACGCGAATTTTCTCGCCCTGGTCGGCCATGCCCGCGAAGAGGCCCTGGAGCTGCGCCATGACATGCTTTGCGACAGCATGGACGAAGGCAAGGGCATCGTCGGCGGCGAGCAGGTCTGGGCCAGGCTGCTGGGCGGCAAGCACTTCACCGGCACCTGCCGCTATCGCAAGAAGGACGGCGGCTTCGTCTGGATCGAAGCCACCTACATGCCCATCGCCGGCGAAGCCGGCGATGTCGTACGCATTTCCGTCATCTCCCGCAAATCCATCGCGGATGCCGACCGCCAGGAAGAGATCCGGCTCCTGTTGCTGGGCATCAACGAAACCGGCAATGCCGTCGCGGTGTCGGGCAAGGACGGCCGCATCCTCTACGTGAACGACGGCTTCCAGCGCATGCTGGGCTTTTCCCGCGGCGACGCCGTCAACCAGGAGCTGGGCGAACTGCTGGCCGGAGGCAGGCCGGACGGCGGCACGCGCGAAGAGCTGGGCCGCCGCATCGCCTGCCGCGAGGGCTACCACAAGGACGTGCTGGTCTACGATCGCGCCGGCCGCCCGCTGTGGGTGTCGGTGATGGCCAACTCCGTGTTCGACGAACGCGGCGCCCTGGTCAATATCGTGGACGTGCTGACGGACATCACGCCCACCAAGGTGCACGAAGTCTTGCAGCGCCGCGTGCTGCAAGCCATGGTCAATGAGGCCTCGGTGGTCGAGGTCATGAACATGGTGTGCCGCGAGGTCGAACGTCTGGCGCCCGAAGTCGCGGCCAGCGTCCTGCGGGTGGACGATGCCGGGCTGCTGCGGCCGCTGGCCGCGCCCAGCCTGCCGCAAGCCTACACCGACGCCTTGGACGGCGTGGCCATCGGGCCGCAGGCGGGCGCTTGCGGCACCTCTGCCTTCCTGGGCCGGCCGGTGATCGTGCCGGACATCTCCACCGATCCGCTGTGGGACGACTATCGACACCTGCCGCTGCCGGACGACGTGAAGGCCTGCTGGTCGTCGCCGATCAAGTCCAGCGATGGCCGGGTCATAGGCACCTTCGGTTTTTATTTCCGCGAGCGGCGTCTGCCCGACGATTTCCATCACCGGCTGGTGGACGTGTGCGTGTACTTGTGCGCGCTGGCGCTGGAGCGCGAGGAGGCCCGCGCGCGTATCCGCCAGTTGGCGTTCTATGACGAACTGACCGGCTTGCCCAACCGCAACCTGCTGCTGGCGCAGGCCGAGCAGGCCATCGCGCGCGCTGAACCCGAGCGCAAGCGTGTCGCCATTCTGTTCCTGGACCTGGATCGCTTCAAGCAGGTCAACGATACGCTGGGCCATCCCATAGGCGATGCGTTGCTGCGCGACGTGGCGCAGCGCTTGCGCCGCCTGGCGCGCGCGACCGACATCGTGGGCCGCTTGTCGGGCGACGAGTTCGTGATGCTGATGCCGGACTTTGAACACGGTCGACTGACGACGGCGGCGGAGCATGTGCTGGTCGCCTTGGCTCAGCCGTTCTCGGTGGGCGGCATCACGCTCAATCCCTCGGTCAGCATCGGCATCAGCGTGTTCCCGGAGAACGGGCGCGACATGGATACGCTGCTGCGCCATGCCGACATGGCGATGTACCAGGCCAAGACGGCGGGGCGCAACCGCATCTCTTTCTTCAGCGCCGAAATGAACCGGCAGGCGCAGGAGCGCCTGGCGCTGGAGGCCGCCTTGCGCGATGCGCTGGAGGCGAAGGCTTTGCGGTTGCACTATCAACCGCAGGTGGGGTTGAAGAACGGTCAGCTGTACGGGGTCGAGGCGCTGGCGCGCTGGCGTCATCCGACGCTGGGCGATATCTCGCCGGCGCGCTTTGTGCCGCTGGCCGAGGAATGCGGGTTGATCGGCGACCTGGGCGACTGGGCGGTGCACGAGGCTTGTTCGCAGTTGGCGGTCTGGCGGGCGAAGGGCCTGCGGGTGCCGTCGGTGTCGGTGAACCTGTCTGCGACGAATTTCCACAATCTGAATCTGCCGCGGTTGATCGAGGCGACGCTGGCCGAGTTCGGGCTGGCGGCGGCGGATCTGATGCTGGAGATCACAGAAGGCGTGGTGCTGGATGCGACGGCGGGTACGTTGCGGACGATCGCGGAGCTGCATCGCTTGGGGGTGCGGTTGTCGATGGACGATTTCGGGACTGGCTATTCCAGCCTGGGGCATTTGCGGCGACTGATCGTGGATGAACTGAAGCTGGATCGCAGTTTCGTGCAGGGGCTGGAGAGCGATGACGCGGCTCGGGCGTTGACGAGCGCGGTGATTCGTATCGGCGAGAGCCTGAGTCTGCCTGTGGTGGCCGAGGGCGTCGAGAACGAAGAGCAGCGGCGGTTTTTGATCGAGCAGGGGTGTGCGGCGGGGCAGGGGTTCTTGTTTTCGCCGCCGTTGCCGGCTGCTGATCTTGAGGAGTGGCTGCGGGGGCGGCCGTAGGTTCTTTGGCTGCTGCTGCTTTCGCCGCTTCTGTGGTTTCTGTGGCTTCCGTTGGTTCTTAAGGCGCCAGTCGCTTCGGCGGCCTGGCGTGCGCGGGGCAACGATTGCGGTCCGGAGCGTTCGCTCCGGACTTCCCCTTCGTCATCGTCGTCCAGGCCTTCGGCCTTCCCTTCCGATTCCCTCGGGCTTATCGACGCCCCGCGCACGCCAGGCCGCCGAAGCGACTGGCTCGGCTGGTTGAATCTTTACGGGTGTTGGGGCGGGTGGTTTGCTTGGCGTTCTTGGCGCCGGTGGCGGATGGTGGAAGATCTTGCGGGGCCCGCCCCAGGTCGGCCGCGCGGGCGGCCGACCTGGGGCATACGCTTGGTATTGCGACTGCGACTGTGACTGCGGTCGCGGTTGCTGTCGCAGGCGCTGCGCGCTTGGCGCCACGGGCCGCCATGTCTTGCCCGCGGCGCGCCTGCCTCTTACTTCGACGCCACCGTTTCCGGCGGCACCGGGTTCTCCCAGCCGCCGCCAATTGCGCGGATCAGGCCTACGGCCGAGCGCGCTTGTTCGCCGCTGAGCTGCACGGCGACGCGTTGCTGCAGCAGGACGCTGCGATCGGCTTCGATGACGTCCAGGTAGCTGATGGAGCCTTCACGGTACTGCGTGTGCGAGAGCTTGGCGGCGCGGGCGGCTGCGTCGACGGCTGCGTCTTGCGCCTTGGTCTGGTCGGCCAGGATGCGCAGGTTGGCCAGGTTGTCTTCCACTTCGCGGAACGCGTTCAGCACGGTCTGGCGGTAGACGGCGACGTCTTCCTCGTAGACGGCGCGGGCGCGGTCCAGGCCGGCCTGGCGGCGGCCGCCGTCGAAGATGGGCATGGACAGCGCGGCGCCGACCAGCGGGCCCAGCAGGAAGGTGCGGCTGGACCACTGGAACAGGTTGCCCAGGTCCGAGGACTCGTAGCCGAAGGCGCCGGTGATGTCCAGGCGCGGGAAGAACGCGGACTTGGCAGCGCCGATGCGGGCGTTGGCGGCGGCCATGGCGCGTTCGGCGGCGGCGATGTCGGGGCGGCGTTCCAGCAGCGTGGATGGCAGGCCGGCGGGGATCGACAGCGCGACCTTCTGGATGGGCTGCTCGGGCATGGCGAAGTCTGACGGGGCGCGGCCCAGCAGCACGGCCAGCGCGTGCTCGGAGGCGGCGCGGCGGCGGTCGATGCCCAGGGCTTCGGATTGCGCGCTGGCAAGTTCGGCCTTGGCGCGGGCCAGGTCCAGTTCGCTGATGTCGCCGGCGTCGTAGCGGCGCTGGATCAGTTGCAGGGTGTCGGTGCGCAGCTTGACCGTCTGGCGGTAGAGCTGCGATTCGGCGTCCTGTTCGCGCACCAGGAAGTAGGTGGTGGCGACGTCGGCCTGCAGGGCCAGCAGCACGGAACGGTACAGGGCCTCGCTTTGCTGGGCGTCGGCGCTGGCGGCGTCGTAGGTGGAGGCGACGCGGCCGAACAGGTCGGCTTCGTAGGAAACGGCGCCTTGGGCGCGCCAAGTCGTGACCGGGCTGGTCGAGGTGCCGTCGGGCAGGCCCTGCGACACGGCCGAGGGGCGCTGGCGGTTGGGGCCGAAGGCGGCGTCCAGGTTGGGGAAGAAGCCGGCGCGGGCTTCGCGTTGCAGCGCGCGCGATTGGGTCAGGCGGGCGGCGGCGGCCTGCAGGTTCTGGTTGGCCTTTTGGGCTTCTTCCTGCAGCTGGTTCAGCCCTTCGTCGCCGAACACTTTCCACCAGGCGCCGCGCAGCGCGTCTTCCGACGGTTCGGCGGTCTTCCAGGTGCCGGCCTCGGAAGCGGGCAGGGCGGCTTCCTTGAAGGCCGCGGGCACCGCGGCCGAGGGGCGTTCGTAGGTGGGGCCCACCGCGCAGCCGGCCAGCAAGAGCAGGACGGCAAGCAGGGCGGAACCGCGGGTCAGTCTTTTGATCATGATGACTATTCTCTTGTGGGCGCCTTCCGCCTAGGGGGCGGAAGGCGCTGTCTAGCTACTGTGGTGAGCCGGCTCAGGCGTGATGTTGCTGGGCGGGTTGCGCGTTCGGGGCCACGTGCGGGACGCACACGGGAGCCTCGTGCGGCGCGGCGGAGTGCAGCGTCTTGCCGCCCAGCGTGCGCAGCAGCACGTAGAACACGGGGGTCAGGAACAGGCCGAACAGGGTCACGCCCAGCATGCCGAAGAACACCGCGATGCCCATGGCCTGGCGCATTTCAGAACCCGCGCCCGAGGACAGCACCAGCGGCACCACGCCCATGATGAACGCGATGGACGTCATCAGGATGGGGCGCAGGCGCAGGCGGCTGGCCTCGATGGCGGCGTCCAGCGGACTGCGGCCGTTCATTTCCAGTTCGCGGGCGAATTCCACGATCAGGATCGCGTTCTTCGCCGACAGGCCCACCAGCACCATCAGGCCGATCTGCGTGAAGATGTTGTTGTCGTTGCCGGTCAGGTAGACGCCCGTCAGCGCGGCCAGGATGCTCATCGGCACGATCAGGATCACGGCCAGCGGCAGGGTCAGGCTTTCGTACAACGCGGCCAGCACCAGGAACACCAGCAGCACGCTGATCGGGAACACCCACAGGCCCGCGTTGCCCGCCAGGATCTGCTGGTAGGTCAGGTCGGTCCACTCCATCTTCATGCCGCGCGGCAGGGTCTCGGCGGCGATGCGCTCGGCCGCGGCCTGGGCCTGGTCGGACGAGTAGCCGGGCGCCGGACCGCCGTTGATGTCGGCGGCGGTGTAGCCGTTGTAGCGCACCACCATTTCCGGGCCGAAGGTCTGGTTGACGGTGACGAGCGAGGACAGCGGCACCATTTCGCCGGCGACGTTGCGGGTCTTCAGTTGCAGGATGTCGTCGGCGTGCGCGCGGAATTGCGCGTCGGCTTGCGCCCGCACCTGGAAGACGCGGCCGAAACGGTTGAAGTCGTTGACATACATCGAGCCCAGGTAGATCTGCATGGTGTCGAAGACTTCCGTCACCGGCACGCCCAGTTGCTTGGCCTTGACGCGGTCCAGGTCCACGTCCAGCTGCGGCACGTTGATCTCATAGCTGGAGAAGGCGGGGCCCAGTTCCGGCGTCTGGCGCGCCTTTTCCAGGAAGGCTTGCTTGGCCTTGTCCAGTGCGGCGTAGCCGGCGGCGCTGCGGTCTTCGATCTGGAACTTGAAACCGCCCAGCGTGCCCAGGCCCATCACGGGCGGAGGCGGGAACACGGCGATGAACGAGTCCTGGATGGCCGCGAACTTCTGGTTGAGCGAGCCCGCGATGGCGTCGCCCGACAGCGCGGCGTTCTTGCGCTCTTCGAAGGGCTTGAGCATGACGAACACGATGCCGGCGCTCGAACTATTGGTGAAGCCGTTGATCGACAGGCCGGGGAAGGCGATGGTGCTCTGTACGCCGGGTTCCTTCAGGGCGATGTCGCTCATGCGGCGGATCACCGCGTCCGTGCGGTCCAGCGAGGCGCCGTTGGGCAGCTGCGTGAAGGCGATCAGGTACTGCTTGTCCTGCGCGGGCACGAAGCCGCCGGGCACCAGATAGGAGACGCCGACGGTGGCGGCCACCAGCACGGCGTACACGCCCATGGCGCTGGCCTTGCGGCGGATCACTTTGGTGACGCCCGTGCCGTACGACTCGGACGCGCGGCCGAACATATTGTTGAACCAGTTGAAGAAGCGGCCGAAGACGCGGTTCATGCCACGGGTCAGCCAGTCGGGCTTGTCGTGGTGGCTCTTGAGCAGGATGGCCGACAGCGCGGGCGACAGGGTCAGCGAGTTGAAGGCCGAGATCACCGTCGAGATGGCGATGGTCATGGCGAACTGCTTGTAGAACTGGCCGGTCAGGCCCGTCATGAAGGCCAGCGGCACGAACACCGCGCACAGCGTCAGCGCAATGGCGATGATGGGGCCGCTGACCTCACGCATGGCGCGATAGGTCGCATCGCGCGGACTCAGGCCCGCGGCGATGTTGCGCTCCACGTTTTCCACCACCACGATGGCGTCGTCCACCACGATGCCGATAGCCAGCACCATGCCGAACAGCGACAGCGCGTTGATGGAATAGCCGAACATCAGCAGCAGGGCGAAGGTCCCCACGATGGACACGGGCACCGCCAGCAGCGGGATGATGGACGCGCGCCAGGTCTGCAGGAACAGGATCACCACCAGCACCACCAGGGCGATCGCTTCCAGCAGCGTGGTCACCACGGCTTTGATGCTGGCGCGCACGAATTGGGTGGGGTCGTATTCGATGCGGTATTCAACGCCCGGCGGGAAATCCTGCGACAGCTCGGCCATGGCGGCGCGCACCTGGCTGGACACGTCCAGCGCGTTGGCGCCGGGCGACTGCATGATGCCCATGCCCACCGCCTGCTTGTTGTCCAGCAGCGACCGCAAGCCGTATTCCTGCGCGTCCAGTTCCACGCGGGCCACGTCCGACAGGTAGGTCACGGCGCCATCGGGCGAGGTCTTCAGGATGATGTCGCGGAATTCCTCTTCGGTCTGCAGGCGGCCGCGGGCATTCACGTTCAGCTGCAGCGGCACGTCACCCAGCGTGGGGGACGCGCCGATGACGCCGGCGGCGACCTGCACGTTCTGTTCGCGGATGGCGGCGACAACTTCGCTCGCGGTCATGCCGCGCTGGGCGACTTTCTGCGGGTCCAGCCAGACGCGCATGGAATAGTTGCCCGAGCCCCACACCGTCACTTCGCCCACGCCGGTGATGCGGGCGAGGCGGTCCTTGACGTTCAGGATCGCGTAGTTGCGCAGGTAGGTGATGTCGTAGCGGTCATTGGGCGAGATCAGGTGCACCACCAGCGTCAGCGTGGGCGAGCTCTTGGCCGTGGTCACGCCCAGGCGCTGCACGTCCGGCGGCAGGCGCGGCAGCGCTTGCGACACGCGGTTCTGCACCAGCTGCTGCGCCTTGTCCGGGTCCACGCCCAGCTTGAAGTTGACCGTCAGGGTCAGGTTGCCGTCGCTGTTGGCCTGCGACTGCATGTACAGCATGTCCTCGACGCCGTTGATGGATTCCTCCAGCGGCGAGGCCACGGTTTCGGCGATGACCTTGGGGTTGGCGCCTGGATACTGCGCGCGCACGACCACGGACGGCGGCACCACTTCCGGATACTCGGAGATGGGCAGCTGGAACATGGCCAGCAGGCCCGCCAGCAGCACCAGGACCGACAGCACGCCGGCGAAGATCGGCCGGTCGATGAAGAATTTCGAGATATTCATGGACGTTCTCGTTAGACGCGCCGGCTCAGTTCAGGGTGGCCGAGGCGGTCTTGACCGGGTTGCGTTGGGCCGCAACCATGGGGACGACGGTGGGGGTCACGGCATCGCCGGGACGGATGCGTTGCAGGCCGTTGACGACGATGCGTTCGCCGGCGGCCAGGCCCGAATCGACCACGCGCAGGCCTTCCTGGTTGGCGCCCAGCTTGACCTGGCGGTAGACGGCATGGTTCTTGTCGTCCAGCACCAGCACGTAGCGCTTGTCCTGGTCGGTGCCGATGGCCTTTTCGTCGATCAGCACGGCCTGGCGCGGTTCGCTGCCGCCCAGGCGGACGCGGGCGTACAGGCCGGGCAGCAGCTGGCCGTCGGCGTTGTCGAACTCGGCGCGCACGCGGATCGTGCCGGAGGTGGTGTCCAGGCGGTTGTCCACGGACTGCACGACGCCGGTGCGCGAATAGCCTTCCTCGTTGGCCAGGCCCAGCTCCACCGGCACGGCGCTGGCGCGGCCGCCGCGCGCAGGGTTCACATAGCGCAGGAAGGTTTGTTCATCCACGTCGAACGATGCGTACATCTTGGACACCGACACCAGGCGGGTCAGCGGCACGGAGCCGGCGCCAGCCGCCACCACGTTGCCCACCGTGACCTCGGCGCGCGACACGCGGCCGTCCACCGGGGCTTCGATGCGGGTGTAGCCGAGGTTCAGCTTGGCATAGTCCAGCGCCGCCTGGGCGCCTTGCAGGTTGGCGGCGGCTTCGCGTGCGGCGTTCTGCTTTTCCTCGAAATCGCGGCGGGCGATGGCGTTGTCCGTCAGCAGGCGCTGGCCGCGGGCCAGTTCGCTGGCGGTATACGAGGCGCGGGCCTTCGCGGCGGTCAGGGCGGCGGCGGCGCGGTCCACCTCGGCCGCATAGGGACGCGGGTCGATGGTGAAGAGCACGTCGCCCTTCTTGACGATGCTGCCGTCCTGGAAGTGCACGGCGGTCAGGGTGCCCGACACCAGGGGACGGATGTCGACGCGGTCGATGGCTTCCAGGCGGCCGGAGTAGCGCTGCCAGTCCACGATGGTCTTGTTCAGGACCTCGGCCACTTCGACTGGCGGCGCCGTGGGGGCAGTCTGCGCCTGCGCCGCATTGGCGCCAGCGGGAGCGCGGAAGAGGGCATAACCGCCGCCAGCGGCGACGATGGCGGCAAAGACGGCGAGCACAGCAATACGATTGCGCGAAACCATGGTGTTTCCTTGAGAGATGATGGGGCGAAAGCGCGCTTGCCTGGATGAGCCTGGGGGCGGAGGCGGCTGCGGCGGCCTGGGGCAGGCCTGTCCTCGGGATCCGGCGGAAATGCTGCAATGCAACATGCAATGCTGCTGCGCATCCCAGGCAAAGGCGCCTGATCGGGGCGGGTCTTTGCGGGTGCCGGAATCTGAGGATAGGCTTGCCCTTTGATGGCGCCTGGCGGCAAGGGCACTTCAAGATGGTTTGCATTCTGAGCGGTTTAGGGGGTCGGATAAACCCTGATGTTTCGGCAACACTAGTCGTAAGGATCGACTAATCAACGCCGAAATCGGGTTATGCTCCGTCCACACCGACTATTTCCCCTAAAGGACACCGTCGCCATGGACCGTTTTCAGGCTATGCAGGTGTTTGTGCGCGTCGTGGACGCCAATAGCTTCACCCGGGCGGCCGACAGCCTCTCGCTTCCGCGCACCACCGTCACCACCATCATCCAGAACCTCGAACGCCTCTTGGGCGTGCGCCTGCTCAACCGCACCACGCGCCGTATCGGCCTGACGCCCGACGGCGCGGGCTATTACCAGCACTGCGTGCGCATTCTGGCCGACGTCGAGGAAACCGAGGCCTGCTTCCAGGAAGCGGCCCTGCGCCTGAAGGGCAGGCTGCGCATCGATGCCCCAACCTGCATCGGGCGGCTGATCCTGATCCCCTCATTGTGTGATTTCCACGACAAATACCCCGACGTGGAGCTGGTGCTGGGCCTGGGCGACCGCCCGGTCGACATGGTGCAGGAGGCCGTGGATTGCGTGATCCGCGCCGGCGACCTGGAGGATTCCAGCCTGGTCGCGCGCCGCATCGGCACGCTGCAGAGCGTGACCTGCGCCTCGCCCACCTATGTGGCGCGCCATGGCTTGCCGCAGAGCATCGACGAACTGCGCGACCATCACGCTGTGCACTATTTCTCCAGCCGTACCGGCCGCAATTGCGCCTGGGATTTCCGGGTCGACGGCAAGCACCAGGAAGTCGAAATGAAGGGCGTGGTGTCGGTGAACGAATCCGGCGCCTACCTGGATTGCGGGCTCAAGGGCTTCGGCTTGATCCAGACACCGCGTTACATGGCGCTGCCGCACCTGCAATCGGGCGAACTCATCGAGGTGCTGCCGCAATGGAAGCCCAGCCCCACCGCGATTTCGGTGCTGTATCCGCAAAGCCGCCAGCTGTCGCCCAAGGTGCGCGCCTTCACCGACTGGGCCGCTGAATTGTTCGCCAGCTGCCCGCTACTGAGCGGCCGCGACGAGACCGATCCGGCCGCGGCCAGCTGCAGCGTCTACGCCCGCGGGGCTGGCCAGGCGAACGCCGCGCCGTCCGCCGCGCCCAGGCCTGCGCTGGAGGAATACCTGCCGCCGCGCCGCCGTACCGCGCGCGAAGAGGCCGCGGAGTACGCGTTGTAAGCGCATGGCGTGGGGGGCGGATCCGCCCTCCACCTGGGGAATCACGGGAAACCCCGTAGTAAATACAGACCTTGCGTCCCTCGAATTGCATGAAACGTCTGTATAGTCCGACAGTCAAAGCCTACAACGTCCTTACTGTCGATCCGCTCCATGCAGCCTGTACTACCCGCTTACCTGATCGCCCGTTGGCTTTTGTTGCTCGTGCTGTTGGCGGGGGTGTACTTCCTCAGCGGTTTCCTGGTCCCCGCGCTCGCCGCACTCATCATCGGCCTGGCCAGCTGGCCCTTGTACCAGCGGCTGGTCGCGCGCTGCGGCGGCCGCAACGCGCTGGCAGCCTCGCTGGCGCTGCTGGTGGTGATCGTCGTGCTGATCGTGCCGATGTCGTTCGCGCTGTCCTACGCCATCAAGGAAGCCAGTACCTTCTTCGCCTGGGCCATCGCCGCCAACCGCCATGGCGTGGCCGTGCCCAACTGGATCACCTCCATGCCCGTGGTGGGCGAGCGCCTGAGCCAGTACTGGGAATCCTATATCGGCCAGCCGCATGCGCTGGGCGCCCTGGTCGAGGCCGTCAGCGGCGAGCATCTGGGCAATATCTACCGCATGGTCCTCGCGGCCACGGGCAATGTGTTCCAGTTGCTGCTGACCGTGCTGTTCATGCTGATCACGCTGTTCTTCGTCTACAAGGACGGCATCCGCATGGTGGCCCAGCTGGACGTGCTGGGCGAACGCATCCTGCCTGCCCGCTGGCAGCGCTTTTCGCGCGTGGTGCCGGCCACCATCAACTCCACCGTCACCGGCATGGGCCTGATCGCCCTGGGCGAGGGCGTGGTGCTGGGCATCGCCTACTGGGTGGCGGGCGTGCCGTCGCCCGTGCTGCTGGGCGTGGTCACCGGCTTCATGGCGCTGATACCCGGCGGCGCGCCGCTGTCGTTCACGCTGGTGTCGCTCTATCTGGTCGGCTCGGGCCATCTGGTGGCGGGCATCGCGCTGATGGTGTGGGGCAGCGTGGAACTCTTCATCGTCGACAAGACCCTGCGTCCGCGGCTGGTGGGCGGGCCGGTCAAGCTGCCTTTCCTGCCGACCTTCTTCGGGTTGGTGGGGGGCGTGAAGACGATGGGCATCGTCGGGCTGTTCGTCGGCCCCGTGCTGATGGCCCTGCTGGTGGCGGTGTGGCGCGAATGGGTGCACCATGAGGTGCAGGAACGCGATGCCGCTCGCATCAATCCTCCCGCCCAACCCCCTGCTGCTTGAATGCCATGTTGTTGCCTGATGACCAAATAGCCGTCCTGCGCGAGCAGGGCTTCGTGGTGGCGCGCCAGTTCGCCAGCCCGGAACAGGTGGCGGCGCTGCGCGCCGTTGCCGAACGCCATTTGCGCGACCACGTCGCGCCCATCGAATACGAAGCCGACCTGCGCTATCCCGGCGCGCCCGAGTCGCGCGCGGCCGAAGGCGGGCTGACCGTGCGGCGCCTGCTCGGCGCCTATGGCCGCGACCCCTTGTTCGCGCAATGGGCCGCCGATTCCCGCATCGGCCAGTGGCTGGGACGCTACTTCGGCGAAACGCCGGTGCTGTCCACCGTGCATCACAACTGCGTGATGACCAAGCATCCGGCCTATGGCAGCCTGACCGGCTGGCACCAGGACATCCGCTATTGGTCGTTTTCCGACACCGATCTGGTGTCCACCTGGCTGGCGCTGGGGCCGGAAACGCGCGCCAACGGCGGCCTGTCCTTCATCCCGGGTTCGCACGCGGCCGCCTTCGCGCCGGAACAGTTCGACCAGCAGAAGTTCTTCCGCGACGACGCGCCCCAGAACGCCGAGTGGATCGCCCGCGCGGTCTGCCCCGAACTGCAGGCGGGCGACGTGGTGTTCTTCCATTGCCGCACCCTGCATGCCGCCCAGGGCAACGCCAGCGACCGCGTGAAGCTGTCGCTGGTGCATACCTACCATCCACAGTCCTGTCATCCGCTGCCGGGTACGCGCTCGGCCAGCCAGCCGGGCGTGCCGCTGACGGTCCCGGCCGCCTGATGCTCTGAGTCAGCGCCGCATTCTGCGGCGCTGTTCCTTTCTCGATCAGCCGCTACTGCGGCCCGTGCTGTCCGCCTGAAATCTTTCCGGGCGCGGCCCCGCATGCGCCGACTTTCCCGGTCCGGGTTCGTGTCCTGACGGGATCTTTCCCCTTGATTGTCGACCACTGCGCCCGCTCGCTGGCGGGCTCGGCTGCGGGCGCTTTTTCCGGTGCTGAAAGGGCCTGCGCCAAAAAATGGGCCTAGTCCTATGTCTTGCCCGGATCGGAGAGGACTAGCCCGATGGGCGGCCAACGCTGCGAAATCTACGATGCAGTTGTTGAGTACGCGAGCTGAAAAAGACCTGTCCCCAACGGTCCCTCATGCACTAGCGCACGCAGCAAAGATCCGCCCGCAAAGGCGATTTCCCTCACCTCAAAACCCCAAACTTAAAAGACTCATCATGAAAAAGACCCTCCTGACCGCTGCTCTGGCCATCGCCGGCCTCGCCTCCTTCGCCAGCGCCCACGCCGCTGACGGCACCATCGAATTCACCGGCAACATCACCGCCAACACCTGCCTCATCAACGGCGGCAACGGCGGCGAGAACTTCACCGTGGCCCTGCCCACCGTGTCGGCCAAGACGCTGGAAACCGCAGGCGCCACCGCCGGCCGTACGCCGTTCAAGATCGCGCTGAGCAGCTGCACCTCCGACCAGCCGGTTTCGGTCCACTTCGAAGGCGGCCCCACCGTTTCGCAAACCACCGGCCGGCTGATCGTTGACGCCGGCGGCGCTGAAAAAGTCGAACTGGGCCTGCTGAACAACTCGTTCGGCGAAATCATGGCCGGCGCGGCCATCGGCCAGCAGAACTCGCAGACCGTGACGCTGTCCGGCGGCAAGGCTGACCTGGACTACTTCGTCGAGTACCACTCGCTGGGCAACGCCACCGCCGGCGCCGCCAACTCGCGCGTGCAGTACTCGATCTCCTACGAGTAATGCGCCGACTCGGCGGCTGCCTCCCCGGGGCCGCCGAGTCAGGTGTTTCCCTGCAAGCCGTCTCACCCCGCTCCCCGAGACGGCTTGGAAGGAAACCGACCATAGACGCAGCATCCACCACCAAGGGCTACATCATGAAAACTCTACGCCGCACCCTGATGGCCGCCGCAACGCTTGCCGCGGGCTGTTTTGCACTCCAGGCGCAGGCCAGCGTCGTTATTGCCAGCACGCGCGTGATCTATCCGGCGCAAGAGCGCGAAGTCACCATCAAGCTAAGCAACGACGGCCGTACGCCTGCCCTGGTTCAGTCGTGGCTGGACGATGGCAGCATCACCGACGCGCCGGAAACGCTGAAGGTCCCCTTTGTGCTGACGCCCGCCATCTTCCGCGTGGATCCCGGCAAGGGGCAGACCCTGCGCCTGATCCACACCAAGGAATCGATGCCGCAGGATAAGGAAAGCATGTACTGGCTCAACGTGCTGGAAGTCCCGCCCAAGGCTCAGGCCGGCGAAGACGCCAATCGCCTGCAGCTTGCCTTTCGCACTCGCATCAAGGTGATGTATCGCCCGCAAGGCCTGCCGGGCCAGGCAGACGAGGCGCCGGCGCAGCTGCGTTGGGAGGTCGCTCCCGCCGCGGCCGGCAAAGGCTATGCGCTGAAAGCCAGCAATCCCACGCCCTATGTCGTGAACCTGGGCAAGATCAGCCTGCAGTCTGGCGGCCAGTCCTTCGATGCCGGAGCCGGCTACGTCAAGCCGGGCGAGTCCACGCTGTTTCCCCTCGCGGGAATGACGTCGGCGCCGGCTGGCGGCGCTCAAGTCAAGTTCAACAGCATCAACGATTGGGGCGCGAACGTCGAAGGCTCCCTGCCGCTGATGTCGGGATCCGCCTCGTCCCTGCGCTAGGCCGCTAAGCCGCGCACGCGCGCGGCCCTCATCTCACCAAACTCCTCTTGTGAGGGATGCCGGTAACGGTATCCCCGGGGAGAGTGTTGTCCAGCGTTTTCATCGAATCCACTCTTTCAGCTCCGCCGTTATGAAGAAAACCCTTTCAAAGCTCCTGCATACGCGAGATAGCGTCAGCCTGCGTCTGACCCCTCTTTGCGCGGCACTGCTGGTGGCCCTGGTTGCGCATGAGCGGGTGGCGCAGGCCGCCGAGGCCGACGCATCCGGAACGATGGTGGCTTCGGTGGAATTCGAGGATGCCTTCCTGATGGGCGGCTCGGGCCCGCGCACCGACCTGTCGCGCTTCGCCAAGGGAAACATGGCCGCGCCCGGCAGCTATTCGGTGGACTTGTTCATCAACCAGGGCTATGTCGGCCGCGTCGATGTGCCGTTCGCGGCGGTTGCCGGCGAGGCGGCGGCGCAGCCCGTGTTCGACCGTCAGCTGTTGCAGCGCATCGGCGTCGACCTGGGCAAGCTGCCTGCTGAAGCGACCGCGAAGTTGGCGCAAGACGCCAGCCTGCGCCTGAACGAAATCGCCACCGACGCCGGCAGCGATTTCGACTTCGGCGACCAGCGCCTGGACCTCAGCATTCCCCAGGCCGCCATGAGCCGCCACGCCCGCGGTTACGTCAGTCCGGAACTATGGGACTCGGGCGTCAACGCGGCCATGGTCGATTACGACTTCAACCTGTACAACTACCGCAACAAGGCGTTTGGCGGCACGCAGCGGCAGGGCTATCTGGGCTTGCGCGCGGGCGTCAACCTGGGTGATTGGCGTCTGCGCCACAATGGCTCCTATTCTTTCGATTCCCAGGGCCAGCGCCAGTACCAGAACATCTCGACTTACGCGCAGCGCGAGATCGTTGCGCTGTCGTCCCAACTCACCTTGGGCGAAGCCTATACCAGCGGCGAACTGTTCGAGTCCACGCCCTTCAAAGGCGTGCGCCTGGCCAGCGACGACCGCATGCTGCCCGACTCGCTGCGCGGCTACGCGCCCGTGGTGCGCGGCATGGCCAACAGCAATGCGCGGGTCACCATCCGGCAGAACTCGGTCGTCATCTACGAAACCACGGTGGCGCCGGGGGCCTTTGAAATCACCGACCTGTACGCCACCGGCTACGGCGGAGACCTGGATGTGTCGGTGCAGGAAGCCGACGGCAGCGTGCGCAGGTTTTCGGTGCCCTACGCCGCCGTGCCGATGTCGCTGCGCCCGGGCGTGAGCCGCTATAGCGTGGTCGGCGGCGCCGTGCGCAACAAGCAATTGTCGAAAAGCCCGCATTTCCTGCAGGCTACCTACCAACGCGGCCTGTCCAATCTGGTCACGGGTTATGCCGGCGCCACGGTGGCGCAAAACTACACCTCGGTCTTGTTGGGCGGGGCCCTGAATACGTCGGCCGGAGCGTTCGGCCTGGACGCGACCCAGTCGCGCCTGTCGCAGGCCGGCGCTACGCAGACCGGCACCAGCATGCGCGCCAGCTATGCCAAGAACCTGCCCAATACCGGCACCAACGTCTCCATCGCGGCGTACCGCTATTCCACCAGCGGTTTCTACGGCCTGAACGAAGCCATGAATTCGCTCTACGGCTATGGCCAGTACCGTTACACCGGCAGCATGGTGCGCGAGCGCAACCGCGCCTCGATCATGCTGAGCCAGCAATTGGGCGGGCAGCTCGGCAGCATCAACCTGACCGCTTCGGGCGTGGACCATTGGAATCGCGAAGGCCGCGACGTGAACTACAGCGTCGCCTATGCGAACCGGTACAAGACCATCGGCTACAACATCAGCGTCCAGCGTCAGCGCGACAGCCGCCAGCAGATGGGTACCGCGGTCTACGCGACCATCAGCATTCCGCTGGGCAAGAGCAATCCGCTCAGCCTGTCGACCAATGCCGGACGCGACTCCGACGGCCGCGTGCGGGTGCAAAGCACGCTGTCGGGCTCCACGGGCGAAGACAATGATCTGTCCTATAGCCTTAGCGCTGACCATGCTTCCGGCGGTTCGGGCAGCAGCATGAACGGCGGCAGCGCCAGCGTGCTTTACCGCGCGCCGGTCGCCGAATTCACGGGCAGCGCGGGCGTGGGCACGGGCTATTCGCAAAGCTCGGTAGGCGTGCGCGGCGCGCTGGTCGCGCATCCAGGCGGTCTTACGCTGTCGCAGCCGCTGTCGGAAACCTTTGGCATCGTCGAAGCGCCCGACGCCGAAGGCGCGCGTCTGCTCAATGCTTCGGGCGTGCGCGTCAACAGCCGTGGATATGCCGTCGTGCCGCATCTGACGCCGTATCGCATGAACACGGTGGAAATCGATCCCAAGGGCCTGTCCACCGATGTGGAACTGCAGGTCACCAGCCAGCAGGTGGCGCCGCGCGCCGGTGCGGTCGCGATGCTGCGGTACGCCACGGTCTCGGGGCGGTCGGCCATGCTGCAGGTGCTGAAAGCCGATGGCAAGCCGCTGCCGTTCGGCGCCAGCGTGGTGGATGAGCATGGTGTGGAAGTCGGTCTGGTCGGGCAGGCCAGCCGTGTACTGGCGCGGGGTTTGCAAGATAGCGGCCAGTTGACCGCCAAGTGGGGCGAGCACCCCGGCGATGCTTGCCGCATGGCATACGAGCTTGCGGCGATGGAGAAAGGCACGCGTGCCGATACCTATCAGCAGATCGAAATCCGCTGCAATTAACCAATCAGATAACTGTCTATTCGCTACCGATCGGAGTTGCGAGATGAAAATGCTTCGAAACCTGTATTCATTTGGCGCGCTGCTATTGCTGCTGGCGCTGTCTCCCAATGCCTATGCTGCGCTTTGTTCCAACGGTCAAATTCCTGCGCCGTTCTCGGGAAACCAAGAGATTACTGTCGATCCCGATGCGCCGGTCGGCCAGGTGTTGAAAACTGTTGCTTTTTGGGCGAACGGCTACCACAGTGGCGCCGGCACCTGTCTTACCGCCACCGTCAGAATGTCCTTCAATGGTTCAGGTACGCAGGTTGCACCCAATGTTTTCGCGACTGGCATTCCGGGAGTCGGTATCCGCACGAAGGTGACGGGGGGCACGTGCGGCACGGGCTACGTTCCTTTTAGTTGCACGGGTAGATTCTCCGGGGCCGAATTGCCCAGGGTCGATTTCATCTACGAACTGATCAAGACGGGACCGATTACCTCCAAGACTATTTCAAGTCCGACCCTATTCACGATGACCGACGACTACCAGCACCCGGCTACCGGCAGTAACAGGTACGCGTATGTCTTTATATGGGGCGACCTCACTGTAAAAGTGAAGCAGCCACCCACCTGTTCGGTTTCGTCGGCTGGACCTATCAAGAGGTCGTTGGGGAGCGTCCCTGCAACTAGTTTCAAGGGTGTGGGCTCCACCTCGCCCGAGCGGCCCTTCAGCATCGATTTGAAATGTTCGGGCGGGGATCCCGGGATGTCTGCAGAGGCGTATGTCACGCTGACGGATGCCACCAATACCGACAATCGCTCCAATGTTTTGGCGTTGTCGCCGGACTCCCAAGCCAGAGGTATTGGCATCGAGATTCTGAAGGGAACCACGGTGCTTGGCTATGGCCCGGATTCCAAAGTGGCTGGAAACGTCAACCAATGGCACGCGGGTTCTGTGTCCACGGGTACCGGCACGTTCTTAATTCCGTTGTCGGCGCGCTATGTGCAGACAGATCCGGTTGTTACCGCGGGATCTGCCAATGGCCGCGCCACGTTTACGATGAGCTACCAGTAGCGGCGCGCGCCGCCCGCAAGCGGCGCCCCAGCCACCACAGCAGCGCCGCCGCCGCCAGAATCGCCGCGACGTTGAACTGCATGGCGCTGGCGAAGGCGCGGGCGTGACGTTCGGCCGCACCAACCGCGGCATGGGCCTCCAGTGCGCCGGCATACAGCATGCCCGCCGCCGACACGCCCAGCGCCGCGCCCACCTGCTGCAAGGTCGACACCACGCCGGCCGCCATGCCAGCGTGGCGGTCGTCGACGAAGCCCAGCGCCAGATTCACCAGCGGCGTGTTGACGGCGCCCTGGGCCGCGCCCAGCCACACCAGCGCCGGCAACAGCGACCACGGCGCCAGGCTCGCGCCGGCCACGTCCACCTGCAGCATCAAGGTTGCCGTGGCGCCGCCATACAGCAGGGCGGCCAGTGCGATGGCGAGCGTGCCGAAGCGCGCCACCAGCCGCGGCGCCGCCATCGATCCGGCCACGAAGCCCACGCTGGCGGGGGCGAAGATCAGGCCGGCCGTCAGCGCGTCCAGGCCGAAGCCAGTCTGCACCAGCAGCGCATAGCAGAGGAACATGGCGCTGGCGGTGGAGAACACCAGCATGACCAGCAGACAACCCGCCGCGAAGCGCGGCTGCGCCAGCAAGGCCATGTCAACTAGCGGCGCGCCGCCGCGGGCCGCGATGCGGCGTTGCATGCGCACGAACAGCGCCAGCGCGATCAGCGCCGCCACGCCGCAGGCCACCGTCCATACGGGCCAGTGGCGTGCGGGACCTTCGATCAGCGCCAGCAGCAGCAGGGCCAGTCCTGCGCCCACCAGCGCCGAACCGGGCCAGTCCATGTCGGCGGCCGAGGGCTCGCGCGATTCCGGGATATGGCGGGCCAGCCGCCACGCCAGCAGGCCCAGCGGTACGTTGAGCAGGAAGATGCTGCGCCATGCCAGCCCGAACAGGTCGGCATGCACGATCCAACCGCCCAGCACCTGTCCGGCGATGGCCGCCAGTCCCAGCGTCATGCCCAGCAAGCCGAAGGCGCGCCGCCGTTCGTGGCCCTGATAGCTGACGCGGATCAACGCATACACCTGTGGAAACAGCATGGCCGCGGCCATGCCTTGCAGGATGCGCGCGGCGATCAGCGTGTCGGCCGTGGGCGCCAGGCCGCACAGCGCCGAAGCCAGCGCGAACCCCGCCATGCCCAGCATGAACAGGCGCCGCCGGCCGTGGCGGTCGCCCAGCCGGCTGCCCGCGATCAGCAGCACGCCATAGGCCAGCTCGTAGGCGGCGATGATGAAGCTGATCTGCGCGAAGCTGGCAGACAGAGTGGACTGCATGCTGGGGATGGCGACGTTCACCACGAACAAATCGAAGATCGTGATGAAGCCGCCAGACAGCAGCACGGCCAGGCCCAGGCGGCCCAAGGCGGGCTGCGGCGCGGCGTGCGCGCCAGGGCAGGGGAGTGTGGAAGAAGACATGGAAAGCGCCATCGGAGTCAGGATGGGCGCTATTCTGGAGAGGCTTTTAGCCTTATACAATTTAGCTGTTTATGCTATTACCAGGTGCAATAGACTCATGACCGCAACCGCAGCCCCCAAGCGCCTGGAGCGCACCCGCGCCGATCTGTCGGAATTTCTGCGGCTGCGCCGCGAACGGCTCAGTCCTGCCGAGCTGGGGCTGCCGGCGGGAGGCCGCCGGCGCACGCCGGGATTGCGGCGCGAGGAAGTGGCCGCGTTGGCCGGCGTGGGCCTGGCCTGGTACACCTGGTTCGAACAAGGGCGCAACATCAGCGTGTCGGCAGGCTTCCTGGAAAACCTGGCGCGCGTGCTGAAGCTGGACGCCGCCGAACGCCGTCATCTCTACCTGCTGGCGCATCAGCGTCCGCCATCGGAACCGGGCCGCACCTGGTGCACGGTGCCCGCGCAGGTGCGCCGCCTGATGGACGACCTGCCCACGCGCCCGGCCTACATCCTCAATCTGCGCTGGGACGTGGTGGTGTGGAACGCGGCCGCGGACCGCGTGTTCAATTTTTCAACGCAGGCGCCGGGCCGCAGGAACCTGTTGTGGATGCTGTTCGCGGATCCGGCGATGCGCGAACTGTTCGTGGACTGGCCAGCGCAAGCGCCCGCCATGCTGTCCACATTCCGGCGCGACTTCGCCAGCGCGGGCCAGGCGCCGGATGTCGGAGAGCTGGTGGATGAACTGGAGCGCGTATCGCCGGACTTCAAGAGCTGGTGGAGCGAGCACGATGTGCACGGGTCCTGCATGGGCCTGCGCAGCCTGTGCCTGCCGGCCCTGGGCGCGCTGGCGTTCGAGCATTCCACCTTGTCGGTGGACGAGAGCCGGCACCTGCGGCTGGTGGTTTACGCGCCCGCGCCCGACGAACCCAAGGCGGCGGCGTTCGAGCGTTGGCTCGCGGGGCGCGTAGCGGCCCGATCCAAGCCCGCACGTGGCACCAGGGAATAGGCGCGCCGTGGGTCTACGGAGCCGTGGCGGGCGGCTCCTATAGTCGGGGCATCTTCATACCGCCGCGTCCTCGCGGATGCTTCCGCCGGCCATGTCCACCACTGCGCTTTCCCGCCGCCACGCCTTGCTGCTGCTGGGCGTGGTGGTGCTGGCCTGGGGCTTCACCTGGATCGTCAACAAGCTGCTGTTGCAGTACATGACGCCTATCTGGGCAGCGGCCGCGCGCAGCATCGCGGGCACCGCCGCATTGCTGTTGCTGGGTCTCGCGCTGCGCCGCGTGGCCCGGCCGGTTAAGGCCGACCTTCCGGTGATTTTCAGCGTGGGGCTGCTGCACATGGGGGCGTTTGCCGCGCTGGTCAGCCTGGGCATGCTGTACGTGCCGGCGGGCCGCTCGGCCGTGCTGGCCTACACCACGCCTTTGTGGGTGATACCGGGTGCCTGGCTGTTCCTGAGGGAGGCAGTGGGGCCAGCCCGGCGGGCCGGGCTGGCGCTGGGCCTCCTGGGGCTGGTCGTCATCTTCAATCCGCTGGCCTTCGACTGGACCGATCGCGATGCCCTGTTGGGCAATGGCCTGATCCTGCTGGCGGCGCTGTGCTGGGCGGCCAATATCGTCTACGTGCGCGCACACCGCTGGGTTACGCCGCCCTTCGAACTCGCGCTGTGGCAGGCCCTGTTGGCTTCGGCCGTATTGTCGGCCGTGGCGTACGCAACCGAAGGTCCGCCGCAAGTGGCGTGGAGCGCCGACTTGGCATGGCTGCTGGGCTATGCCGGTGTCTTCGGCATCGCGGTGGCGCACTGGGCTGCCGTGAATGTAAATCGTGCATTGCCCGCGGGCGTGACTTCCATCGGATTGTTGGGGGTGCCGGTGTTCGGCTTGCTGTGCTCGGCCCTGTTCCTGCACGAGCCGGTCAGCGTTTCCCTGCTGGCGGGCATGGCGCTCATCGTGGGAGGGATCGCGGCAGGGGTGATCGAACGTCGCGCTTGACGGCCGGACTATCGCAGGTATATCGTAAGATATATGTCGTAAGATATAACTCGTACGATAGACACCGGAGGTAAACCATGCGTGACGCCCAATTCCTTACCGCATTCGTGCGCCGAGCCCGCCAGAAGCCGCAGGGCCGCCACGATCATTCCCATTCCCATCATCCCCATGGGCACCATCGCCACCACGGCGAAGGCCATGGCCACCATCAGCGCCACGCTGGCGCGGGCGGCGACTGGTTTTCGGGTCCCGCTGACGAGCGCGGCGAAGGCGGCGGCTTCGGCGGCGGTTTCGGCGACGACGGCCGCGGTTGGACCCGCAGCCGCAAAGTCAGCGCCGACGACCTGCAGCTGATGCTGCTGGGCCTGCTGGAAAAGAATCCCAGCCACGGCTATGAACTGATCAAGGCGCTGGGCGCGCTCAGCAACGGCTTCTACACGCCCAGCCCCGGCATGGTGTATCCCGCGCTGACGTACCTGGAAGAGCTGGGCTACGCCACCGTCGAGCAAGAGGGCGCGAAGAAGCGCTACCACCTGGCCGAGCCGGGCCGTGCGCACCTGGACGGCAATCGCGAACGTCTGGCGCTGATGTTCAACAAGCTCAAGCACGTGGCGCGCAAGATGGACTGGATGCGCCAGGCCTGGAGCGGCCAGCCGCGCAACGTCGGCCCCGAAGGCGAAGACACCGCCACCGGCTGGCTGCCGGAATTCGTGGCCGCGCGCCAGGCGCTCAAGCGCGCGCTGCTGGATCGCACCGACGCCTCGCCCGCCGAGCAGCGGCGCATCGCGGCCATCCTGGCCCGCGCCACTGCCGACATCACGGACCAGAGCTGTTCCTGAAGACCTCATTCCTGGAGTATCCATGACCCGCAACGACCTGAATGTCGAACGCGTCCGCCACAACCTGAAGATGCGCACGCTGACCGTGGCCAGCGTCGAACGCGTCGCAGGCCTGATGGCCCGCGTCACCTTCACCGGCGACGAACTGCAGGACTTCGTGTCCGCCTCGTTCGACGACCACGTGAAGCTGTTCTTTCCCGCCGATCCGTCCTTGCCGCCGGCGCTGCCGGTGGTGACCCCGGACGGCATCAAGTTCCCGGAGGACATGCCCAAGCCTGCCGCGCGCGACTACACGCCGCGCTTTTTCGACGCGGCGCGCAAGGAGCTCGTCATCGACTTCGTGCTGCACGGCGACGGCCCCGCGTCCACCTGGGCCGAACAGGCCAAGCCGGGCCAACTGCTGGGCATAGGCGGGCCGCGCGGCTCCTTCGTCGTACCCACGGGCTTCGACTGGCATGTGCTGATCGGAGATGAAACCGCCTTGCCCGCCATCGCCCGCCGACTGGAAGAGCTGCCGGCCAGCGCGCAGGCGCTGGTGCTGATCGAAGTGCCGGATGCTTCCAACGAAATCCCGCTGGCTACCGCAGCGCAAGCCTCGGTGCGCTGGCTGCACCGCAACGGCACCGCGGCGGGCTACAGCACTCTGTTGCTGGAAGCCGCGCGCGAGCTGACGCTGCCGCCGGGCGAAGGCTATGCCTGGGTGGCCGCAGAATCGGCCGCGGCCAAGGCCGTGCGGGAAATCATGGTTGCGCAGCACGGCGTCGACAAGAGCCGCATCCGTGCGGCCAGCTACTGGAAACGCGGCGCCGTGGCTGTGCACGAATCGCACGAAGGCTGAATCGTCGGCTGGCGATGGAGTAAAGATCTTCAGCCGCCGGCCAACGCCAGCAGATTGCGCACCCGCCCGCCCGCGCCTTCTTCGCGCACAGCCAGGCCCAGCACCGCGCGCGGCCAGTCCAGCGCGAAAGGGCGGTACACCACGCCGTCGGGGCGCAGATGGCGCAGCGATTCCGGTACGATGGCCACGCCCATGCCCGCCGCTACCAGGTTCACCGCCGACGACAGTTGCGGCGCGCGCTGGCCGATCTGCGGATTCAGTCCATGCTGGCGGCAGGCGGCCATGATGTCGGCGCTGAGTCCATAGCCGGATTTGCGCGAATACAGGATGAAGCGTTCCTGCTCCAGATCGGAGGGTGCCAGCCGCTTGCGCCGCGCCAGCGCGTGGCCCAGCGGCAGCGCCACCACCAGCGGTTCCTGCGCCAGTTGCGTGAATGCCAGGCCGCCGTCCAGCGCGAAGGGCGGGCGCACGAAGGCCGCGTCGATCGCGCCGCTGCGCAGTTGCGTCACCAGCGTTTCGCTATCGCCCTGCGACAGCGTCATCTCCACGTCCGGATAGCGCTGCCGGTACTGCCGTATCAGTTCCGTCACCACGCCGCTGAAGGACGCGGATTCCGTGAATCCCAATGTCAGTTCGCCGACTTCGCCGCGCGCGGCCCGCTGCGCCGTGCGCACGGCGGCGTCAGCCCGCTGCAGGATGTCTTGCGCGCAGACCTGGAAGGCGCGTCCGGCATCGTTCAGCGCAACGCCACGCCCGGTGCGATCGAACAGCGGCGTGCCGACTTCCTGCTCCAGTTGGCGGATCTGCTGCGACAGCGGCGGCTGCGCCATGCCCAGCTGCTCGGCCGCGCGTGTGAAGTGCTGGGCCTCGGCGGTGGCGACGAAGTAACGCAGGTGGCGCAGTTCCATATTGGTACTTTGAAAGTATTGATTATGAATTTTCCATATATTGGACATTCTATTGCGACGGGCCGATCATGCATACATCGACGACACCCGCAAAGGAATCCGCATGACTGCCCCCATCAAACCCAGCACCCTGTTGCGCCAGCGCCTGGCCCGCGACATCGTCGTGGCGCCCGGCGCCTATGACGGCATGTCGGCCCGGCTGGTGGCCGCGGCCGGCTTTTCCGCCGTCTACGCCAGCGGCGGCGCCATCGCGCGCGCAGCCGGCTATCCGGACATCGGCCTGCTCAGCTTCACCGAGGTCATGGACCGCGTGGAAAAGATCGTGGACGCCAGCGGCCTGCCGGTGGTGGCCGATGCCGACACCGGCTTTGGCGGTTCGGCCAACGTGGAGCGCACCGTGCGCATCATGGAACGCGCCGGCGTGGCGGCCTTCCATATCGAAGACCAGTCCTTCCCCAAGCGCTGCGGCCACCTGGACGACAAGAGCCTGGTGGACGCCGAGGAAATGTGCCGCAAGGTGCACATCGCGCGCCAGACGCTGAGCGACCCCGATGCGCTGGTGATCGCGCGCACCGACGCCATTGCGGTCGAAGGTTTCGAGGCCGCGCTTTCGCGCGCCGAGCGCTATCTGAAGGCGGGCGCGGACATGATCTTCGTGGAAGCGCCCGAGACGCTGGAGCAGATCCGCGCCATCGCCGAACGCCTGCCGGGCCTGAAGCTGATCAACATGTTCTACGGCGGCAAGACGCCGCTCACGCCGCTGGCCGACCTGGCGGCCATGGGCTACCGCCTGGCGATCATCCCATCGGACCTGCAGCGCGCCGCTATCCACGCCATGCAGGCCACGCTTGCGGCCATCAAGCAGACAGGCGACAGCAGCGCGCTGGCCGATCAGCTCACCAGCTTCAAGGAGCGGGAGGAGATCGTACAGACGCGCCGCTACCTGGCGCTGGACACGCAGTAAGCGCGCGACGCTAGCGGGGGCAGCGGCTCGGCAGGCTCAGCGGCCACAGCCGCTGGTTGTGCGAGCCGTACAGCGTGCGCATGCCGCATTCCATTTCCACGCGCGCCACCTGTTTGCCGGAGGGATCGATGATCATCGATTGCTCCAGCGTGGATACCACCGCGCGGCCCTTGCTGAATGGCGCGACCACCCGGTAATCCGCGGCGATCGCGAGTTTGCCCTGCGCATCTACGTAGCCGTAGCCGCTATCGATGCCGACCGGCGCCAGGCCTTCGCGCAGCGGGCCCAGCGCGTCGAATGCCGGGCCGGACAGCGCGCCCTTGCCGTCCAGCGCGCGCATGCCGCGGTTGGACACGCGCGTTACCGCGCGCCCTTCGGAATAGGCTGACGCAAGACCCTCGACGGAAAGCCGCTTCTTGCCGTCCAGGCCGGTGTAGTCGGTCATCTCCCGGTTGCCCGCGTAGTAATGCCGCAGTAGCATGTCGGAGCCCAGCGGCCAGCGCCATTCGCCGGCGGGCAACGCGGTCACGGTCTTGCCCTGGTCGTCGATCAGGCGCGGACCGTCTTCGCCCGTCAGCAGGGCGCGGGCGGGGGCGCCGCGGAAGGCGCCGGCGACGGCCGAGGACGGCGCGATCTGCCATTGCCCCTGGCTGTCCAGATAGCCTTGGCGCGGCTGGCGGCGCAACACCGTCCAGTCGCCCATGCGCACGTAGTCCGCATCTTCCATGTCCACCGCTTGCGAGCCGTCAGGCGCAATGGTCCAGCGGTGCTTGTCGTCGCTGGCTGCGATTGCGCCTTCGCTGTCCACGCCGACCGAGAGCTTGGGCCGGAAGGCGGTCAGCGCGCGGCCCTCGGCGTTGAAGACGGCCGCGGGACGTTCGTACTCTTCCTGCTGCGGGCCGGCCTGGCGCAGCTTCCAGATCTTGGCGGTGATGCGTTCCGCGCTGTGGTGGCTGGGCGGCACGATCCATTTGCCCTTAAGGTCGATGATCCCGACGCGATCCTGGCCCAGCGAGGCGACCGCCTGGCCGTCCTGGAAGAGGCCGATGTCCTGGAACGCGGGCGCGGCGATTTCCTTGCCGGCGACGAAGTCGTACAGGCCCCAGGGCGAGCCCTCGGCTGCGGTCTTGAGAAAACGGACCACGCCGGGGGCGACGATCTGCGCTTCGAAGAAGTCGCGGGGCAGGTCGTAGGTCTTGCCGCTGCGGTCCAGCATGCGGCTCACGCCATCGGCGTAGGCCGGTGCGTAACCATGGCGGAACGGCCCGATGTGCTGCTGCGCGGGCAGATCCATGGGCTTGCCCACGGCATCGAGCAGCAGCAGGCCTGCGGCGGTCTGGGCTGCGTAGCGCAGCTGCTCCGCCTTGAGTCCGGCGGCTTCCGCATCCGCCTGCGCGCCGTAATCCTCGTCGGATCCGTCCAGCGGGATGATGCTGCGCCAGGCCGGATCGGAGGCAATGCCGCCGTCGGCCAGCAGCAGGCCGGCGCCGTCCTCGGTGCATTGGCAGTGGTCCTGGGCCAGCAGGCCCAGTGCGCTGCCGGGTATGTCCAGCGGCAGCTCCTTGAGCGAGCGGCTCTTGGCGGCTTCCACCGTTTCGGGCTTGAGCAGCAGGCGGCCTTCATCGTCCAGCACGTTGAGCAGTTCGCCTTCCTGCTTGAAGAGCCACAGCTTGCCCTGGCTGACCACCATCCTGCCGGTGTCCTTGAGCCAGGCGGGCGCCGTTTCGCCGTGCAGCCAGTTGCCCATCGGCGTCAACAGGCCAACCGGTACGCGGTCTTCGTTCGAGAACAGCACGTAGCCGTTCTGGTCCTCGGCCACGAACAGGCCCGCGCCCAGCGTCAGCGGCTCCGCGCGCCCCGGAACCAGCGCCATCTGCTTGCCGCCCGAGGGGTAGACGATGGCGTCGCCGTGGCGCTGCGATTCCTGCGCTTCGGCGGACTTGAGCGTAACGACGGGCTTGCCGCCGCTATCCAGCACCACATAGGAACCGCGGCCGAGCTCGGCGCTCCAGAATGCCTTGGTCACGGGCATCAGGCTGCGATAGCCCTGGTCAGCGCCCACGGGCTTGCCATCGAGGTCCAGCAGCAGCGCATCGCCGTCGCCATAGGCGACGGCCATCGAGCCGTCTTCGCCCGGCACCGAGATGTCCTGATAGTCGGGCTCGAGCACCCACTTCCAGTCCCGGTCCACCAGACCGTGCCGGCCTTCCTTGTTGGTGGCGATGTACAGGCCGTTGCCATAGGACTTGATGATGCTGACGCCGGCATCGCTGTAACGGCGTTCGCCGGTGCTGGAGCGGTACTCCGGCTTGTATTCCACCGTCGCCAGCGCCGGCACGCCCGCGCCCACGTGCAAGGACTGCACGCCTTCGTCCAACGGTGCGCCCACCGGCTGGCCCTTGCGGTCTATCAATAGATAGCGGCCGTCCAGTATGGCCACGGTCAGGCCGATCTCGGCGTAGTCCTGCACGGCGTCATAGCGCGGCGGCACCGCCATCCGGCCTTTGGTGTCGATGAAGCCCCACTTGCCTTTCCATTTCACCGCGGCCAGGCCGTGACGGAAATCGCCCACCGCTTCGAAGATGGGCGAAATCGCCAGCCGGCCGTTCTGGTCCAGGAAACCCCAGGCATGGCGGCGCAGCGAATGATCGCGCGGCACGCGGTCGATGTTCACCAGCGCGGACGGCAGCAGCACTGCGGCGCGTTGGTCCGCCAGCGTGCGGATGCAGCCGTTCGCGTAGGGACTGATGTCGTCGTCGGCTGCGACGCTGTAGGGCTTTTCCTCGATGCAGTACGAGTATTGCGCATGCGCCGACAGGGACGCGCCCAGCGCGGCCAGGGCGCAGGCAAGGCGGGTGGTGCGTATCGCGCGTGACTTCATGGTTGTTTCGCTTTGGCGTTGTCGGGGGCGAGTTCGAACTTGTCGGCCACGGGGCAATCCATTTTCTGCTGCGGCCAGGTGATCCTGCCCTGGTCGTCCAGGATGGTCACCGTGTCGCATACCTCGGTGAACGTGGCGATGGGCACGCCCTTGGTATCGATGTACTGCGTGTTCCGGCCCTGATGGTTGCTGCGGACCAGCGCGCGTTCTTCGCTGAAGTTTCCGGCCCAGGTAAAGACGGGCGGAATCGCATAGCGTCCCGTCAGGTCGATGTAGCCATATAGCGTGCCGGAATACTGCAGGCGGCGCGCCACCGCCAGGCCGTTGTTCAGCGGGCCCAGCGTGTCGAAGTGCGGTCCCACGATGCGCTTGCCGTTGGCATCGATGAAGCCGTGCCTGCCGTTGCCCGAGCGGCTGCGATAGGGGGCTACGCCTTCGTTGGCGCTGCGGTCTTCCACGCTGTAGGTGCCGTCGATGCGCGTGATCTCGCGGCCCTGCAGGTCCGTCATGATGCTGACGGAATTTTCCGAGTCGTGGAACACGATGCGCTGCATGGTTGCCAGCGGCGAGCCGTCGCCCAGCTTGCCCAGCACGGTCTTGCCGTCCTGGTCGATCACGCGGTAGTCGGAGCCGTTGTAGGCGCGCGCCAGTCCCTCGGGCTGCGCGAAGAAGGGATTGAACTCGCCGTAGATGGCGGGAACCTTCATGTTGCCGCGGGCATCGATGGCGCCCTCGCGGTCGTCATGTTCGATGTAGAGCCAGTGCTGGTAGAGCTCCGTGCGCTTGGCTCGGCCGTCGGAGACTCGCGTGGCGCCGCCCTTGGCGTCGAACAACATGGTTCCGCCGCCCGCCAGCGCGGCCAGGTAGCGTCCGTCCTTCAGGCGCTCAGGTTTGCCGGTCACGGGCTCGCTGGGCTTGCCGGTGCGCAGGTTCACCAGGCGGTAGGTGGTGTCGAAAGAGCTGCGGGAGCGTTGTCCGGGAGCGTTGTCCTCGACCAGCATGAGGCCGTTGCCCAGGTATTCGAGTTTGTACGAGCTGTCCTGCGTGGCGGGCACCACCCATTTGCCCTCGCGGTTCATGACGCCCCAGCGGTCCTGGTGCTGGACCTTGGTCCAATCGTCTTCGAACTTCTCCATGCTTTCGTACACCGGCTTGACGGCGGGCGCACCCTTGGCGACATTCCAGATGCCCCAGCGGTTCTCGCGGTTTTCGTCCGGCGCGCGGTACTGGATCAGTTCGCCGTCGAAGTACCTGGCGCCGTCCAGCACCTCGGCAGGGACTGCGACGGCCTTGCCGCGGGCGTCGATCAACTGGTCGCCGTCGCTGCGGCTGCGCCCCGCGCCCGCCTGCGCGTAGCCGCCGCGGAACGGATGGATGACGCTGTAGCGCGGCTGCACAGCCCAGTTGCCGTCGGCGTCGATGGCGCCATACTTGCCGTTGGCGGCGCGCACCGGCAAGGGCATGGTCACGTCGTAGCTGGACATGTCCTCCCAGTCCGGGTTGGTCACGATCTTGCCCTTGGACGTCAGTATGCCGAGAGGCTGCGTATAGTCCAGGGGCCGCAACAGGGCCAGCGGCAAGCTGTCCGCGAAGGCCCGGCCGTGTGCGGACTCGCGCGCGGAAAAGGCCCTGATGTCGTAGTCCTGCAGGCGTGCGACGGTGTCGGCGTCGAGCAGCGGCTTGCCTTCGCGCGTATAGATCTGCAGCAGGCCGCCGCCGGTGTCGGGCGAGGCATCCGCGCTCGTCGCTTGCGCGGCGGCGTCCACTGCGGCGGCGGCCACGTCCATTGCGGCAGGCGTGGCGACGTCGACGGCCACGGTCTCGGCTTCCGAGGCCGCGGCTGCCGCGGCGACCGCCTCCTGCGCCGCAATTGCGGCGTCGGCCGAGGCCTCCACCGCCTCTCCGGGACCGTCATCAGGGACTGCGGCGGCGCCGGCCGCTGCGGCATCGGCTGCCACTGCCGCGGCCTCGGCCGCGTCGACCGCCATATCCGCGGCGCGCGGGGGCAGGGATGCCGTCACCCAGGCCTGCCCGTTGCTCAGCTGCACGCGGCCATGGCGCGCGTCTATCTTGCGGAAATTGCCGGCGGGATCGATCAGCAGCACGGCTTCGTCATCGATCATGACGCGCCAGCCCTCGCGTTCATCCAGGCCGATGTAGTTGCCCTTGAATGCATGCTGGACGCCGAGCTTGGCGTTCAACAGCAGCGCCTTGCCCGCGCCTTTCTGCTTGACCAGCCATAGCCCAGGCCCCGCCAGTTGCACGTGCTCATAGCGCTGCTTGTGGATGGTCTTGCCGCGCGGATCCACGAACGTCCAGCCTGCGTCGCGGCTCACCGCCAGCACGTCGCCGTCGCGCAATGCGGGCTCGCGGGCGCGCAACACGTCCGGCGCGATCGCCCAGCGGGCCTGCTCGTCCAGCAGCCCCCACCAGCCGCTGTAGCGCGAATCGCGCAACTGGGCGGGCAGGTAGCCGCCGCTGGGCGCGGCCAGCGCCATGACGCCGGCAGGCAGCGTCGCCGCCTTGCCGGTTGCGGTATTGAACAGGCGCGGCGGCATGGGCATCTCCATCGATGCCAGCTTCTGCCCCCGCTGGAAGCCCCACGAGCGCGTGCCCAGCTCGAAGGTCTTGATGATGTTGCCCTTGCGGTCGATCAGCACATCGTGCCCGTCTTCCTCGGCCAGTGCGGAACCCTCGGCGTTAAAGCCCGTCGCCTCGGAAAAGCGCGGCTTGATCGCCCATTGCCCTTGCGTATCGATATAGCCCCATAGCCCATCCTGGTTCACGGCGGCCAGGCCGTTCTGAAAGGACTTGGCCTCCTGGAAGGACGGCGCGATGGCCATGCGGCCTCGCTTGTCGAGATAGCCCCAGCGGCCGGCGTCGTCATCGGCCGATCCGGTCAGCACGGCGGCCAGCCCTTCGTGGAAGGCCTGCTGGCATTCCAGGTTGGCGCCGTTGTATTCGTTGTAGCCAGGGGCGCACTGGTCGATCCAGTTGGACCTGGCCTGCGCCGCGCCGGGCACGGCGGGCAGGGCGGCCAGCGCCACGGCCAGCGCCAGGGGTTTGAGGGCGAGCGGGGTCTTCATTGTGCAGCGGCGCGGGCTGCAACCGCGCAAGCGTAAAGGCCGGGCTGGGCGTGCCACATGGTCGTATGCCTGCCAAGAATGATGGGAAAGGCAGCACTGTAACCAGCGTCAGCGGGCAATTGCGCGGCAAATGTAACTGTAGAAAACAAACCGTTAACAACACTGCCGCCGCTGTCCGGAAAGGGGCAGCGCTGGCATTCCCGCCATGCATGCAGCGGACAAAAAATAATCGGTTGATGCGCGCGTCGTGCGGCCCTGTAATGGACGCCGGTGCCTGCTCGCACGCAGGCGACGTTCCACTGCCGAGGTCCGCCATGCCCGTCCTGCGCAAGTCTTCACTCGATGCTTCTCAGCTGTTGCTGCTGGTGCTGGCCGGCGGCGTCATCATGGGCCTGGCGCTGGGCGTGCGCCACGTGCAGGGCCTGTTCCTCCTGCCCGTCACGATGGACCGAGGCTGGAGCCGCGAGACTTTCGCCATGGCGCTGGCGGTGCAGAACCTGACCTGGGGCGTGGTCCAGCCCTTTACCGGCATGATTGCCGACCGCTACGGCTCGGCCAAGGTGATCGCGGGCGGGCTGGTGTTCTATGCGCTGGGGTTGGTAGGCATGGCGCATGCCACTACGCCCGCCGGGTTCCTGTGGACCGCCGGGGTATGCATAGGCATCGCGCTGTCCGGCACTGCATTTGCCGCGATCTACGGCGCGCTCAGCCGGCTGGTGGCGCCCGAGCGCCGCAGCTGGGCGCTGGGCGTGGCGGGCGCCGTCGGCGGCCTGGGCCAGTTCACCATGGTGCCGGCCGCCCAATGGCTGATCAGCGGCTGGGGCTGGGTCGCGGCCCTGCTGTCGTTCGCGCTGGCGTTGGCCGTGCTGCTGCCCCTGGCTTGGCCGCTGCGGGAGTCTCCCGGCCGGGAGCAGGGCGCGTCCGCGGGCGAGGCGGGGCTGTCCATGTCCGCGGCCATACGCGAGGCCTTCGCCCAACCCGGCTTCTGGTTGCTGAACCTGGGTTTCCTGGCCTGCGGTTTCCAGCTGGCCTTCATCGGCACGCATTTGCCCGCCTACCTGATGGACAAAGGCCTGCGCGCGTCCGACGCGGTGGCGGCGTTGGCCATCATCGCGCTGACCAACGTCATGGGCACTTATGTCTGCGGCGTGCTGGGCGGACGCCACCGCCGCAAGTACCTGCTGGCCGGCATCTACCTGCTGCGCACGGCCGCCATCGCGCTGTTCGTGCTGCTGCCGCTGTCGTCGTGGACCGTATATGTGTTCGCGGCGGTCATGGGCTTTGTCTGGCTGGGCACGGTGCCGCTCACCAACGGGCTGATATCCCAGGTGTTCGGCGTGCGCTACATCACGACCCTGTTCGGCTTCGTGTTCTTCGGCCACCAGCTCGGTTCCTTCCTGGGCGTGTGGCTGGGCGGCGTGGTGTTCGAGGCCACGGGGTCCTACGACCTGATCTGGCTGGGCGCGATGGCGCTGGGCGTGCTGTCGGCGGCGCTGCATTGGCCGATAGACGACCGCGAGATTCCCCGCGTCCGCACCGCGGGCGCGCCCGGATAGCGGGTGGCCTACAGCGGCCGGTGCTGCGTGCCCGCGCCCATGGTGATGTGCAGCATGCGGCAGGGACCGGCCACCTTGAGCGTGTGCCAGATGCCCTTGGGGACCACATAGGCGTCGCCCGCCTGCATCCGCACGGCCTGCTCGCCCGTCGGCCATTCCAGCCGCAATTCCGCGGCGCCTTCGATCAGGCGCAAGACCTCGTCGGCCTGCGGGTGCATTTCCCATTGCGGCCAGTCCTTTTCGAAGGCGTATTCGGACACCAGCCAGCCGCGGCCGAACCGCTCCAGTTCCTCTTCGGGCTGCGACCAGAAGGCGTTGCCGCCTTCGACGGCACTACAGGCGCCTGAGGCGTCCAGCAGGAGATAGTGCGACGACAGATTGGTAGTCATGTTGCGCTTCCTGGGGTGAGGAGTGTCGGGCCAGTGTAAAGCGATATCATGTGCATCTTCATCGGCTATAACAGGAGAGGGCGATGCGCCAGGGATTCGACGGGGTCAGGCCCGCGTCCGAGTCTTCCATCGAGATCGGCTTCTTCTATGAAGGCCGGCATTGCGTCGAACGCATCCGGGCCAAGCCCACCGCCGCCAACCTCAAGCGCGCCGCCGACAGGCGGGCCGCCATTCTCGAGGCCATCGCGCGCGGCGAATTCGACTACGACGCCGAGTTTCCCAAGCGCGGCGGCGCGACCAAGCCACCACAGGGTTCCGCATGACGAGCGACAAGCAGCTGGACATCAACGATCTGACGCCGGACGCCTTCAGGGCCTACGGTTGGATGCTGGGCAAGCCCATGCCGGACGGCAATGGCGTGCCGCTGTTCTCCAATCCGGATACTGACTTCTGGCAGGAGCATCTGTTCAACACCGGCGCCGGCGGCGACGCCGAGCTGCTGTGGGTCAACTACCGCAGCCAGTCCTTTGAAATCTCCAGCCTGGAAAAGCATCTGCTGACGCAGCAGGCCATCGTGCCGCTGACGGGCGAGATCATCCAGGTCGTGGCGCGCAGCGCGGCTGACGGCAGTCCGGACCTGGCCACGCTCGCGGCATTCCGCGTGCCGCAGGGGCAGGGCGTCTGCATGCGCCCGGGCTGCTGGCACGCCACGCGCGTCACGGACGAGGAAGTCACCTGCCTGATGCTGACCCGCCGTTCCACCACAGTGGACCTGATCCAGCACCTGACCACGGATGCTTCCGCCAGCGAAAGCGCCATTGTCGCGATTCCGGTCCAACGGCTCGAAGCCCAGGCCCAGGCCGCCTAAACGCTGATCTTCGCCGCTAGTCGCGGCGTATTCCCGCTTACCGGCAGGCAGGCGGGATGGCAGACTGCCGCCTCCGGTCATAGCAACCCAAGAATTCCCCCATGAGTGAAGTATCGATCGAGGCGCTGAGACGAAATCTCGCAGCCAAGATAAAGCAGGCCACCCAAACACCCAATCCGCCGCCCACCCGCTGGCAGCGCCTGCGCCAGCGCTTCCTGACTCGCGATCCCAAGGCCCGCGGCCTACGTGTCCTGACCGTGGTCACGCTGCTGTATCTCTACATCGAATTCAGCTTCAGCGCCTGGCTGCTGGACGTGATGTCTGAAAACGCCAGCAACCGCGTGGACACGGCCGAGGCATGGGGACGCCTGATTTCGGGCTTTGCCGTGGCCCTGCTGGTCTGGCCCGTCATTTTCGCGCGCACCCGCCGATGGCGGATCACGGTGCCATTGTTGATCGTTGTGTCGCTGGCCATCATCACCGCGGTGTATCAGGGGGAGCGCAAGCTGATCGACTCCCTGGTGGACAGCTCCACCGCTGAAAGCCGCGCCGCCGCCGTTACTGGCGCCTTGCTGCGTCAAGGGCTGGCCACCGGCACCGTAAGCGCCAGCATGCTCGATGGGCTATGGGCCGACGAGAACGCACAGTCGGTGGCCGGCAAGGCTTTCGTGGGCGTGGTGTCCTACATGGCCGCGCAATCCGACGCGGCGCGCCGGCAGACCATGGCGATCGCGCCCGAGGTGGTGCGCGCCGTGATCGAACAGAACGTGGGCGGGCGGGACGCGGAGTACCAGCGTTTCGTCGACAGCCAGGAAGATATCCGCGGCCGCCACAAATACTTCTACGAGCGCGGCATCCAGAACCACCAGAAAGAACTGGCGCGAATCCCGGCGCGCGCCGAGCGCGATTGGGAACACTACCTGGACCGGCTGGACGCCAAGAACCGCAAGTGGGGCCGCGCCCGCCTGCGCGACCGCAGCGGCGAGCTGGTACCCGGCTTCGTGGCGCCGCGCGTGCGGGACGAAGTGCGCAAGATGGGGCTGGACGTGCCCGATTCCTGGCGCACCGGCGACAAAGCCTACTTCGTGCGCCTGGCGCAGCAGAAGTACCGCAAGCAGATGGACGAGGCGCTGCAACGCGAACTGGAAGGCATGCCGCCCAACCTGGGGCTGGAGGCGTTTGCCGCGCATCCGGTCGTGCAGAAGAAATGGCGCATGAGCCTGGGCTATCCGGACAAGGTGGCGCGCCTGACGCTGGCCGTGATCTCGGCGGACGAATTCAACAAGCGCTACTACCAGCCGGTGCTCGCCGGCCGCACCATGGACCGCCTGCAGGACTACCGCAGCCAGGCCCGCGACTACGGCGCCGGCGGCAAGCGCGAGGCCGAAGGAAAAAAGGCCTATGAAGCCATGATCGCGCCCGTGTTCGCCCTGACGCTGTCGCTGCTGGGCGCTCTGGTCCACATCGGCAAGACCAGCCTGCTGCTGGCGCAGCTTGCGAGCGGCTGGCGCTTCAGGATTCCGCTGGTCAAGGCGGGGGCGCTATTGGCCGCGGTGCTGCTGGTCTGCCTGCTGGCGCGCGCGGCCATCAGCACGCCGCTGACCTCGCATCCCACCTACCAGGCGTGGACGCAAGCCGCGGGCGGGCAGCCGGTGTTGACGGCGGTGCTGGACACCATGATCAAGATGCAGTCGCTGGCCTACCCCGTGTTCGACGTGGCCAGGCAGGGGCTGGAATTCGTGGCGGGCAAGGCGTCCCGCTAGAGTGCGGAGCCGCCCTCGCCGTCAATCCGCTTCGCTGTATTCGTAGCCTAGGCGGGCGAACAGCGGCCACTTGTTGCGGTAGTTGGCTGTCCAGCACATGCCGTAGTAGGCCTCGAATGGCTCTTCCACCTTGCGGACCTGGATCCGCGCGGCCGCCTCGGCGTCCGCGGGGCTGAAAGCCTGGCCCGGTGTCGGGTATAGATCGCCCTCCCATATCGGCTTGCCGCAGTGGGCGCAAAAGTTGGTCCATTGCCCTTGGTTGTCGGGGTTCTGGCGGTAGTGGGGAGACAGTGCCTGCATGGCCTGCGCCACCGCGGGCGACAGCAGCCCGGTCTGGGAAATCAGCGCGGGATCGGCAATATCCAGCCATTGCGGCGGGCTGAACAGCCACGTGCTGAAATCCGTGGGGCTCAGCCCGGGGCTGTCGGCATCGGCTTCGTCCAGCTCGATGTCGGCTTCCGTGCATTGATGGCCGGGCGGCACCGCCAGGGCGTGCACCGGCGTTTCTTCGCCGCAGCGCGTGCACGCATGCGTCGCCTGCAGCACGAAGTAAGAGGACGCGCGTATGTTCATCTGCGGGTATTCCGCGGCCGGATCTTGCGTATGCATGGGTTGGTGCTGTTCCTGTTCTGGCTCGCTGTTTCTTCTACATCGCCAGGAAATATGCCAGAATTCCCCGGACTTTACGCTTTGAATGCGATGCCGGCCGCATGGGCGTCGCCAACCTCACGCAGTGTTGTGTTGGAGCACCGGATGCGCGATAGCCAGAGTAGCACTGGATTTTCCTCCAAGGTCCGCGGCAGCGGTCCCGCGCTGATGGCGGCGCGCCTGATGGTCGCGGCCGCGCTGGCGGGCGGACTGGCGGGATGCGCCTTCAACTCCCATGATTCGAGCGGTTCGCAATCGGTAGGCATCGACGGCGTCACCGCGCAGCAGGCGCGCGCCATCGCCCGCGAAGCCTATCTCTACGGCACGCCCATGGTCGCAAGCTACCAGACCATGCATGCCTTCAGCATCGACAAGAACAACCCCCAGTACAAAGGTCCGTTCAATACGGTCAACAACGTCGCGCGCGTCTTCACGCCCGAAGACACCGCCTTCGTCACGCCCAACGCCGACACGCCGTACACCTTCGCGGTGCTGGACCTGCGCGCCGAACCCGTGGTCATCACCGTGCCCGCCATGGAGCCGCGCCGCTACTTCGTGCTGCAGCTGATGGACCTGTACACCTACAACTTCGCCTACATCGGCAGCCGCAGCACGGGCAATGGCGGCGGCCGGTTCCTGGTGGCCGGCCCGCGCTGGAAGGGCAAGGCGCCGGCAGGCATCACCAAGGTAATCCGGTCGGAGACCGATCTGGTCAATCTGGTCGGGCGCACCCAGCTCTTTAATGCGGGCGACCTGCCCAACGTCAAGCGCATCCAGTCACGCTACAAGATCCAGGCGCTGTCCGCCTACCGCAAGCAGCGCGCGCCGGAACCGGCGCCGGCGGTGGACTGGATAGCGCCCGAGCCGCCCGCGCAGATGCGCAGTTCGCTGGAGTTCTACAACCAGCTTGCCTTCCTGCTGCAGTTCGCGCCGACCCATTCTTCGGAACAATCATTGCGCGAACGCTTTGCCAGCATCGGCCTGGAACCCGGCCGGGAGTTCGACTTCAACAGCATGAACCCCGCGTTGCGCCGCGCCTTGCAGGAAGGCATGCACGACGGCCAGAACGATATCGACAAGAACCGCGAGGCCCTGAATGGCAAGACCGATCGGCTCTTCGGGGACCGCAATACGCTGAAGAACGATTACCTCGCACGCGCCACCGGCACGCAGGTCGGCATCGGCGGCAACAGCCGCGAGGAAGCGCTCTATCCCGTGCTGGAAAACGACAGCACAGGCCAGCCGCTGGACGGCCGCAACAAATACACCTTGCGCTTCGCCCCGCGCAGCCTGCCGCCCGTCAACGCATTCTGGTCCATGACCATGTATCGCCTGCCCGAACAGCTGCTGGCGTCCAATCCGCTCAAGCGGTACCTGATCAATTCGTCCATGCTGCCGTCGCTCAAACGCGATCGCGATGGCGGCATCACGATCTACATCCAGTCGGAGTCGCCCGGCAAGGGCAAGGAGTCCAACTGGCTGCCCGCGCCGGCGGGGCCCTTCATGGTCACGTTGCGGTACTACTGGCCCAAGCCCGCGCTGCTGGAAGGAAAGTGGACTTCGCCGCAGATTGAGCGGGCCAGACAGGCGCCGCAGGCGCGGTCCGCGCCTTCCCCGCTCCAGGTTCGACACTAGCGGCGGTCTGGGCTACAAGAAGGCCTCGCGCAGGCCGGCCATCGACGTCCGGCCGGGCGCAGTCGGGCAACCGACCACCCAGGGAGGCTCGCGCCGCATGAAGCGCAATTTCAATATTCACGACCTGCGCATTTTCTACGCGGTGGTCATGACCGGATCGACCCGGCAGGCCGCGCAGTCCATGCACCTGACGCAGCCGGCGGTCAGCCACGCGATATCCCGCCTGGAAGGCGCGACCGGCGTGCAGCTGTTTGACCGGTCCCACAAGACCTTGCGTCCGACCGAGGCCGGACAGTACCTGTACAGCGAGGCCAAGTTCGTGCTGGACGAGCTGGTCCGCATCGACGAGGCCCTGCACAGCATCGAACAATTCGGCGGGCGCGGCCTGCGCATCGCGTCTTCGCCCGCGCTGGCGCTGGGCTACGCGCCCGACGCGGTGCGGCGCTATCTGGACGCCAACGGCACCCGGCCTTTTTCCATCGACATCGAATCATCCGTGCAGGCCATCAGCGCGGTCGAAACCATGCGCGCGGACTTCGGCCTGGGCGCGGTGGAGCGCGACAGCGCCCGCCTGGCGTTCACGCCGTTTCTGCGCGCCGACGTCATGGCCATCGCGCATCGCGACCACCCCTTGGCCGGGCGCGACACCATCGCGGCGGCCGATATACCGCCAGACACCTATGTGAAGCCCTTGTGGTCCGACTATGTAGTGGCCCAGGGCGACATCGCGGATACGCTGTTGCTTAGCTCGGGCATGCGGGCGCACATGTCGCTGCTGCCCGGCACGGTGCGGGCGGTCCGGGGCATCAGCCTGGTCAATGCGCTCTCCGCCTGGGACATCGTGGCGGCCTATCCCGATCTGGTCGCCCGGCCCCTGGCGTCGCGGCAGTGGTTCGATTTCTATCTCATCACCCGCAAGGAAGAGCGCGGCCAGGACCTGGCCGAGCGGCTGCTGGACGCCCTGCGCGCCACGGCTCAGGACCGCCGCCAGGGCGTCTATGCGCATACGGTCCAGTTGCTGGAGTAGACGGGGGCCTTACTCCGCCGGCGGCTGCCAGGGCAGCGATTGCAGGTCGCCGTCTATGCTGATCGCCTGCCCGCTGATCATCGCTCCGAACGGGCTGGCCAGGAACAAAGCCATGTTGGCGATGTCGGCGGCCCGCACGAACTGCCGCAGGCTGACGCCGGCCAGCTCCAGCCGGGTCTCTTCTTCCACGGTCAGGCCCATGTTCCGGGCACGCGCCTCGATCACGCGGTCGATCCGCGGCCCCGCCACCAGTCCGGGCAGCAGCGCGTTGACGCGGATGCCATGGCCGCCCAGTTCGACCGCGAGCGAACGCGTCAAGCCCACCACGCCCCATTTGGTCGCTGCGTAGGGCGTGCGCATGGGGATGCCCATGCGGCCCGCCACCGAACTGATGTTGATGATGCTGCCGCCGCCCGACGTACGCAGCGCCGGCAGCGCATGCCGCACCGTGTGGAATTGCGATGCCAGGTTGATGTCCAGCGTGGCGTCCAGTTCCTGCGGCTGGATGTCCGCGATCCCTGCCGTGGGGCCGGCGATGCCGGCGTTGTTGACCAGCACGTCCAGGCCGCCCAGCTGCGCCAGCGCTTCCTGCATATAGCGGTCGATCTCTTCGCGCCGGCTCACGTCGGCGCGCGACCAGGGGTGAGGGCAGGCCGCCAGCGCCTGCCCATCCACATCGCAGACGTGCACCTTGGCGCCGCGGTCCGCGAATGCGGCGGCGATTGCCGCGCCGATACCGGCGGCGCCCGCGGTCACGATGACGCGCTTGCCGGACAGATCCACGGGCAACGCGGAAATGTCCCCCGGAACAACGTTCTTCATAGTCATGCCAGATCCTTGTCGCTACGGCTCAGGGCTTCATCAAACGGCAGGTCGATTCCGCCGGCGAGGTATAGACCTGATCGCCCGGCACGCGGGCCACCAGCTTGTAGTAGTCCCAGGGCGCCTTCGACTCCGACGGGCTCTTCACCTGCATCAGGAACATGTCGTGCACCATCAGGCCGTCGGCGCGGATCTTTCCGTCCTTTACGAAGAAGTCGTTGACCGGATTCGCCTTCAGCCATTTCATGATGGTGTCGCCATCGGTGCTCTTGGTGGCTTCCACTGCCTTCAGATAGGTCGTGGCGGCGGAATAGTCGCCGGCTTGCAGCATCGACGGCTTTTTCTTCATGGTGGCTTCGAAGCGCGCGGCCCACTTGCGCGAGGCGTCGTCCTGGTCCCAGTACCAGGCCGTGGTCAGATACATGTTCTGCGCGGCTTGCAGTCCCAGCGCGTGCACGTCCGTAATCAATACCAGCAGGCCCGCGATCTTCATCTTGGGCGTCAGGCCGAATTCATTGGCTGCCTTGACGGCATTGCTGGTGTCGCTGGCCGAGTTCGCCAGCCCCAGCACCGATGCGCCGGATGCCTGCGCCTGCAGGATGAAGGAAGAGAAATCCGCCGCGTTCAGCGGGTGCCGGACCCGCCCCTTGACGTTGCCGCCGTCGGCCTGCACCACCGCTGAGGCATCGCGCTCCAGCGCGTGTCCGAAGGCGTGGTCCACCGTCAGGAAGTACCAGTCCTTGTTGCCTTCCTTCATCATCGCGCGGGCCGTGCCGCGCGCCAGCGAAACCGTGTCGTACACATAGTGCACGGTGTAGGGCGTGCATTGCGAATTCGTCAGCTCGGAGGCGCCCGCGCTCACCACGAAGAACGGCGTCTTCTTTTCTTCGGCCACTTTCGCCATCGCCAGCGCTGCCGCGGAATTGGCGCCCGCAATCAGCATGTTCACGCCCTTCTGGTCCAGCCATTCGCGCGCCCTGGACGAGGCGATGTCGGCCCGGTTCTGGTGGTCTGCCACCAGCACCTCGACCTTTTTCCCCGCCACCACGCCGCCCAGGTCCGCCACCGCCATTTTGATCGCCTCTGCTCCGCCCGGGCCGTCGGCATCCGCCGACAGGCCGGACATGTCGGTGATGAAGCCGATGCGGATCACGCCGTCGTCGGCCTGCGCCATGCCGGCCGTCCCCAACAGCGTCGCGAGCGCGGCTGCGCACAATGTCTTTTTCATGTCTGTCTCCCCACTGAATGGATCTGGTTCAGAACGCGACGTTGTCGCGGCCCTTCAATTGCAGCGTTTCGCGCGCCTCGTCGGGCGTGGCAATCTGTAGCGAAAGGTCTTCCAGGATGTGGCGGATGCGCCGCACCTGGTCCGCGTTCGAGTGCGCCAATTCTCCCGGCCCGTCCCAAAGCGAGTCCTCCAGGCCCACGCGCACGTTGCCGCCCAGGGTGGCCGCCATGGTCGCCAGCGGCGTCTGCTTGCGTCCGGCGGCCAGCACCGACCAGATGTAGTCGTCGCCGAACAGGCGGTCCGCGGTGCGCTTCATCATCATCACGTCTTCGGGATGCGTGCCGATGCCGCCGCGTATGCCGAACACGGACTGGATCAGGAAGGGCGGCTTGAGCAGCTTGCGGTCGACGAAATGCGCCGCCGTGTACAAGTGCCCGATGTCGTAGCACTCGATCTCGAAGCGTGTGCCGTTGTCGCCGCACGAGGTCAGGATGCGCTCGATGTCCTTGAAGGTGTTCTTGAAGATCAGGTCATTGCTGCCTTCGAGATACGGACGTTCCCAGGCGTGCTTGAACTCCTTGAATCGCTCCAGCAGTTCATACATGCCGAAGTTCATCGAACCCATGTTCAGCGAGGCCACCTCGGGCTTGAATTGCAGCGCGGGCGCCATGCGGTCGGCAAGCGGCAGCACGGGCGAGCCGCCCGTGGTGATGTTGATCACCACGTCCGAAGCGTTCTTGATGCGGGGCAGGAACTGCGCATACAGCGCGGGGTCCTGGGTAGGCTGCCCGGTATCGGGCTGGCGCGCATGCAGATGCACGATGGCGGCGCCGGCCTTGGCCGCATCCAACGCGGACTGCGCGATCTCATCGGGCGTGACGGGCAGATGGGGCGACATCGACGGCGTATGGACCGATCCGGTGATGGCGCAGGTAATGATGACCTTGTTCCTGGACTTTTTCATGGGCCTCGGGCTGCGCGCTTGCGCATGCGTTCTTGATGGTTTTCATGGCCCCGGTTGTCTCCTCCGGGTGTGGGCCATTCTGTCCCACGCCCGCGGCCCGTGTCACCTGAACAGAAATAATCAATTGATAGGATTTCCGGTGCTGCGGTGCAGCGACGCTGGGCGCCAGCGCTGCGCGCGGGCCCTGACAGGACTACAATTTGCCTATGCCGGAACGCCCGTTCCGACGGCCATCCGATCACGCAGAAGCCGCCTCCCATGCTTGATATCCAGACCCTCCGCCCGCTGCGGGCCATGCAGCCCGGGCGCGGCCAGATCCGCCTGATGCAGGTGCCGGCATGAGCTACGTCCTGGCAGTGGATCTGGGTGGCACGCGCTTTCGCGCCGCGTTGGTGGACGATCGCGGCGGCATCGCGCATTCGTGCTTCATCGAAAGTCCGGCGCGTGCCAACCCCGCCGCTCATCCTGGCTGGGACGAGATCGACGCCGATGCCTGGTGGAACGGGCTGCAAGCCCTGACCGATGCGCTGGCGGCGCAGGCGGACGCCGCTTTCAGTGCGGTAGAGGCCATCGCGATCTGCGGCGTCACGCGCACGCAGGTCTTCATCGATGCGCACGGCGCTGCCATCCGGCCGGCGATCACCTGGCGCGATACGCGCGCGGCGGCGGACGTGGGCGCGTGGCTCGCGTCCATGCCGTCCTCCCATCCCGAGCATGGACAGATCAACGCCTTCCATCCCTGGGCGCGCGTGGCCTGGCTGTTGCACGCCGAGCCAGAGCACGCGGCGCGGGTGCGGCTGGTGCTGGAACCCAAGGATTATCTGAATTTCCGCCTGACCGGACGCACCGTGAGCGACACCGTGTCGATGGCGCGCCTGGCGGCGGCCGCCACGGCCGGACCGGACTGCGCCGACCTGCTGACGGCGGTGGGGGTCAATCCGGCCTGGGTACCGCGTCTGCTCGATCCGCTGGAGGTCGTAGGCGTCGTGCAAAAGGGTCTATCGGGCGCGTTGGCGCGTCTGTCGGGACGTCCTGTCGTGGCTTGCGCCAACGACACCTGGGCGGCCGTGGCCGGCCTGGGCGCACTGCGGCCGGGTTACGCCTACAACATCTCCGGCACCACCGAAGTTTTCGGCGCCGTGGGCGCCGAGCCGGTGCAGGCGCAAGGCCTGATGACGGTGGACTGGGGCGGCGGACATCATCAGATTGGCGGGCCAGGCCAGAATGGCGCGGATACGGTGGCGTGGCTCTTGCCGCTGCTGGGCCGCCTGGGCGACGAAGGCATGGCCGGGGTGGGCGAGGCCATGGACGCCTTGCTCGATGCGCCGCGCGATCCGCAACCGGCGCTGTTCCTGCCCTATCTGCAAGGCGAACGGGTGCCGTATTGGGATCCGCACCTGCGCGGCGCCTTCCTGGGCTTGAACCGTCGCCACGGCCCTGGCGACTTGGCCTGGGCCGTGCTGGAAGGCGTGGCCTTTCTCAACCGCATCGTGCTGGAGCGCGCCGAAAGCGCGCTGGGCAGTCCCGTGGAAGAAATCCGCTTCGGCGGCGGCGCGGCGTCCAATGCCCAGTGGTGCCAGGTCAAGGCCGATATCTGCGAACGCGCTCTGGTGGTCGGCCAGGCCGAACAGCCCGGCGTACTGGGCGCGGCGGTCGCCGCCTGGACGGGCCTGGGACGCTACGGCAGCTTCGCGGCCGCCCAGGACGCGCTGGTGCGCGTGGCGCAACGCTATGAACCCCAGGCCGAGCGGGCGCACGCCTATCGCCGCATGTACCGCCAGTTCCGCGCCGCGGAAGCCGCGCTGGCGCCAGTATCGCGCGCGCTGGCCGGCATCGACATGGGCTGATGGCCCAGGTATAAACTACCTCGCCATCAGCGGGGCGCAGCGACGCGCCCACATAACAAGCAAAACGCAGCAAGGGTTGAGTCGATGCGCGGCATCCTGGAAAAGTACGGCACGGCAATCGCGGGATTGGTCCTGGTGGTTTTCTTCGCGTTGGCAGCCCCGAATTTCGCGGCGCCCAATAATCTTCTGAACATCGCCAAGGAAACCAGCTTCCTGGCCATCATCGCCATCGGCTTCACGCTGGCGCTGGTCACGGCCGAACTGGACCTGTCGGTGGCCGACGTCGCCAGCCTCGCGGCGGTCGTCACGGGCGCCCTGGTGCATACCGGCCAGCCGGTGCTCCTGGCCATAGGCGCGGGCCTGGGCGTAGGCCTGCTGTGCGGCCTCGTGAACGGCATCGCCGTCACGCGGCTGCGCGTGCCCTCGCTGATCGCGACGCTGGGCATGGCAGCCATGGCGCGCGGTTTCGCCTTCATGCTGACCGATGGCGTGTCCTATGTGGGCCGTTGGCCCGCCGCCTTCACCGACCTGGCGCGCGGCAAGCCCTTCGGCATTCCTGCCCTGGTGCTGTGGATGCTGGGCGCCGTGCTGCTTGCGTTCTTCCTGGTGAAATGGACCCGCACCGGGGCCCGCATGACCGCCACCGGCGAGGCCGGCGAATCCGCGCGGCTGGCCGGCATCAACATACGTGCCATGAAAAGCATAGGCCTGGCGCTTTCCGGCCTGTGCGCGGGACTGGCGGCCGTGCTGCTCACCTCCAGCCTGTCTTCGGCCGCGCCCAATATGGCCGGCGACTACTTCCTGTACGCCATCGCCGCGGTGCTGCTGGGCATGACCATGTTCAACCCCGGCCATGCCAACATACCCGGCACGCTGGTCGCCGCGCTGATCCTCAAGGTGCTGGGCAACGGCCTGGTCCTCATGGGTGCGCCGTATTACGTGCAGGACATCGTTCTGGGCTTCATCATCATCGCGTCCGTCGCGGTGTCATCGGCCGTGCTGAAGAAAGCGGCCTTCAAATTCTGATCGGAAGGGGAAGAGAACCATGCGTAAATCCTTGATGCGCAATCTGCTGTTGGCCGTGTTTTCGGTGCCGGCCCTGGCCATGGGCGCGGCGGCGCACGCCTTCGACGTGGGCATCGTCGCGTTCCAGATGTCTTCGGAAACCCACGCGCGCGTCGCCAACGCCGCTGCCGAAGCCGCCCGCTCCAAGGGCTGGACCGTAACCCAGCTGAACGCCGAAGGCTCGCTGCCCAAGCTGGCCGAACAGCTCGACACCCTGGTCAACAAGAAGGTCGACGCCATCGTCATCGCCATGGGCAAGCCCGTGGAAACCGACGCGCAGCTGCAGGCCGCCAAGGAGAAGGGCATACCCGTCGTCGGCGTGATGTCCGGCGCCAGCCCCCATATGCTGTTCGACGTCGAGGTCAACGAATACGCCACTGGCGCCCAGTCCGTCCTCTACATGCTGGGCAAGATGGGCTACCAGGGCAACATTCTGTCCGCCCGCTTCGACGGCAACTCCGGCACCCGCATCCGCGGCAAGATGCTGGACGCCGTCCTGACCGAGAACACCGCCGTCAAGGACCTGGCCAAGTTCAGCATGGCCCGCACCCAGAGCTGGCGCGACGATGTGCGCAACGGCATGCAGGCGCTGTTGCTGCGCCATCAGGGCCAGTTCAAGGGTATCTGGGCCTCGTTCGACGGCCAGGCCTATGTCATCGACGATCTGCTGCAGGCCCAGGGCATGAAAAAGGGCGACATCACGCTCGTGTCCGTCGACGGCAGCCCGGAGACCTACCGCCGCATCGCCGATCCCAACAGTCTCATCACAGCGACCATGATGATCCCCTTCGAGCAGATGGGCACCAAGGCCATCTACGCCATCGACCGGATCGTCGTAAAGAAGGAACCCAGGGAAAGCATCGCCGCCGGGCCCTACCTCTTCATGGACTCCGTCCTGGTCGACGCCAGCAATGTCCAGAAATTCCTGCAACCCGCCAAGTAAGAGCCAAGAGCCATGACCGCCGCGTTGTCGCTACGCCAGATCAAGAAGTCGTATGGCGCCGTCGAAGCCCTGAAGGGCGTGGACCTGGACGTGCCCCAGGGCAAGGTCATGGCCATCTGCGGAGACAACGGCGCGGGCAAGTCCACGCTCATCCGCATCATCTCAGGCGCGCAGGAACCCAGCGCCGGCGCGATGAGCCTGAACGGGCAGCAGGTCGCGTTCGGATCGCCCCACGACGCCCTGGTGCAAGGCATCGCCACCATCTACCAGGATCTGGCGCTGGCTCCGCGCTTGTCGATCTGGGAAAACATCTTCATGGGCGCCGAACTGGTGCGGCGCGTGGGGCCGCTCAGCATCCTGGATAAACGCCGCATGGCCGAGGATGCGCGCGGCTACCTGCAACGCCTGTCCGTGCCCATCGATGACATGGACCGGCCCGTGGAGCGCATGTCCGGCGGCCAGCGCCAGGCCGTCGCCATCGCCCGCGCCCTGCGCTGGGACGCCCGCGTCGTCATCATGGATGAACCCACCGCCGCGCTGGGCGTCAAGGAAACGGCGCTGGTGCTGAACCTGGTGCGCAAGCTGCGCGAAGAGGGCCGCACGGTGATCCTCATCAGTCACAACATGGCCGACGTGGTGGCGCTGGCGGACAGGGTGGCGATCCTGAAGAGCGGAACCAAGGTCATCGAGCGCGACGTGGCCGGGCTGGATGCGGACGCGTTGGCGCATATGGTGATGACGGGCAAAGAGTAAGGCCGCGCTTGGCCCCAGCGGCCATGCGAATGAAAAAGGCCGCCGCCAGCGATAGACCGGGCGGCGGCCTTTTTTTCATGTGGCGGCAGAGTCAGACCGGCGCTTCATCCGCGTTATAGCTGAACAGCCATTCATAGCGTTCACGCACGCGCGTTTCGTTCCACTCGCGGTCCACGTAGTCGGCGGCGCCTTGCGCGTGTGCCAGTGCCGGATTGTGGAAGCGCCGAGCGTTCTCGGCCGAACCGCGCACCACGCGAGATGCCCGTTCCACGCGCGCCGCTTCGTAGCGTTTGAATGCCTGGGGAACATCGTCCGGCTGCGCCTCCAAGGCGCGCGCCAGTACATAGCCGTCCTCGATTGCCATCGCCGCGCCCGAGGCCAGCATGGGCAGCGTCGGATGGCAGGCGTCTCCCAGCAGCGTCACGCGGCCCTGCGACCACTCAGGCAGCGGTTCGCGCAGCATCAGCGCCCATTTGTAGGGTTCGTCCAGCGCCTGGATCAGTGTCTGCACATCCTCATGCCAGCCCGCGAAATCCCGCGCGCATTCCGCTACGCTACCGCGCTCGGTCCAGGACTCCACCTGCCAATCGTCGCGCTCCAGGATGCCCACGAAGTTCACCAGTTTTCCCTGCCGCAGCGGATAGTGGATGACGTGGGCGCCCGGGCCTACCCAGTTGCAGGCATAGGGCTCGCGCAGATGCGCGGGCAACTTTTCGGCCGGGATCACGCCGCGCCAGGCGACGGTGCCAGAAAACGCCGCGGCGTCCGCGCCGAACAGCGCGGCGCGCACGCGCGAGTGCACGCCGTCGGCGCCGATGAGTGCCGCGCCTTCGATTTTTTCGCCCGACTCCAGTACGGCGGTGACGCCTGTGTCGTCCTGCGTGAACCTGGTGACCTTGGCGCCCAGGGTGATGGCCCGCGGGTCATTGGACTGCACCGCCTGCGCCAGAATCCGGTGCAGGTCGGCGCGATAGATCGTCAGGTACGGATAACCATAGCGGGCCACCGATTCCGCACCCAGGTCGAACAGCGGCCAGGTTCGTCCGCTGGACCACAAGCGGATACGCTTTCCGGCCGTCGGGCGTGCGACCTCCGTCAGCGCGTGTTCCAGACCCAGTTGATACAGCACGCGGTTGGCGTTGGCGCTAAGTTGGATGCCCGCGCCGACTTCGCGCAGCTCCTGTGCCTGCTCCAGCACGCGCACGCGCAAGCCGCGCCGCTGCAGGGCCAGCGCGGCGGTCAGGCCGCCCAGGCCGGCGCCGGCGATGAGATATAGGGGGGAGGCGTTGTGAGACATATGTTGCGGGGGTGTGGGTTAGTCAGGCTTGATGCCGGCTTGCTTGACGACCTGGGTCCATTTGTCCAGGTCCGTGCGGATTGATTGCGCGAATTGCTCCGGCGTATCGCCCACAGGCTCCAGGCCCAGGTCGGCCAGCTGGCGCTTGACCTCGGGATCGCGCGCTGCGGCGGCCAGCGCCTTGGTCAGGCGCTCGATGACGGGCTGCGGCGTGTGGGCGGGCGCCATGAGACCGAACCAGGAATAGGCTTCGAAAGGTTTGCCCAGCACTTCAGCCACGGTGGGAACGTTGGGCAGTTGCGGGTAGCGCTGCGCGCCGGTAACGGCATAGGCGCGTAGCTTCTGCGCCGCGATCTGCGGATACAGCAGAGTCACCGTGTCGAACAACAGATCAACTTGGCCGCCCAGCACGTCGCTGAGCGCCGGCGCCCCGCCGCGGTAAGGAATGTGCAGAATGTCCACGTTCGCGCTGCGATCGAACAGTTCGGCCGTGAGATGGCCGACCGAACCCGTGCCGGCCGAGGCCACCGTCAGCGGCTGGCGCCGAGCAAGGTCGAGCAGCGCCTTGAGGTCAGCACTGGGCAGGGCGGGTCGGCTCACCAGGATTAGCGGGCCGCGCACCGCCATGCCGATGGGGGTGAAGGAGGCGATGGGGTCATAGTCCAGCTTGGGATAGAGCGCGGGCGCCACCACCATGCTGCTGGTGCCGCCCCATAGCAGCGTGTAGCCGTCAGGCTGTTCGCGCGTTACCGACGTGGTGCCCACCGAGCCGCCCGCGCCTGCACGGTTCTCCACGATGACCGGTTGGCCCAGCTGTTCGGCCATGGTCTTGCTGAAGAGGCGCGCGCTCGTGTCGGTCGGGCCACCGGGCGGAAATGGCACCACTAGCCGGATCGGCTTCTCGGGGAAGTCCGCAGCCTGGACGGCGGGCGCCGGCGCAAGGGCCGCGCACGCGATGGCGAATGCCGAGGCAATTCGCAGGGGGAATCGGAACATGCTTGTCTCCTGTAGGCGCATTTGCGCTTTTGTTCTGGGCCCATCCGGACGGAAGGCAGCGCATTTCGCAATTGCAACGCAAACGGATAAACAAGTAAAACTGCGTTATCTTGTCTATTAACAAAGAAGTTTTATTAATTATCTGGTAGTCCACGCGTGAATTTCTCCCTGCGCCAACTGCGCGGCTTCCTTGCCGTAGCCGAACATGCCAGCTTCACCAAGGCCGCGGCCCAACTGCACCTGACGCAGGCCGGCCTGAGCGCCATGGTGCGCGAATTCGAACAGAGCATAGGCAGCCGCCTGTTCGAACGCAGCACCCGCGCCGTGTTGCTCACCGATGCGGGACGAACGCTCCTGCCCGTCGCCCAGCGCATGGTCGATGAACTGGGCGGCACGCTGCGTCAACTGGCCGCCGCCAGTACGCCGCAGGCGCGCGTGCTGCGCGTGGGCGTCACCCCGCTCATCGCCAGCAGCATCCTGCCGCAGGTGCTGCGCGCCTGCTCGGCAGCACAGCCGGAATGGCGTGTCGAAGTGGCCGACATGGACCGCAGCCTGATCCAACAGGGTGTCGAAGACGGAACCCTGGACGCCGGTTTCGGCGCCTTCTTCCAGAAGGCGGCTGGCCTGCGCCGCCGCGGGTTGTTCCCCGCCGAACTGGTGCTGGCGCAATCGGCCGAACATGCCGCCCGGACCCGCCGCGCTCCCTTGCCCTGGCAGCGGCTCGATCCCGCCAGTCTCATCGTGCTGCCTTCCAGCAACCCCATCCAGCAACTGATAGACCGGCACGTTCCTCGCATGCCCGATGTCGCGAACCTCCCGCCGCGCCGCGTCTACAGCCACCTGGAAACTATCCTGGCCATGGTCGAGTCCGGGCTGGGCCAAGCCGTCGTACCCTCGTTTGCCGCCTTGACCGGCACGCGCTGGCGCGTGCAGCTCCGGGCCCTTACGCCCCGCGTCGCGCTGGACTACGCCATCGTCACCCGCAGTGGCCGCCGTGACAGCGCCGGATTGACCGCGTTCGTGGACTGCCTGAGAGCGGCGGCCCAGATGCGCGAGCCATAAAGAAAGCCGCCGCCAGTTGCCTGGCGGCGGCTTTCTTTGAGACTGCTGCTGGACTTAGTCCTTGCGGCTGGTCACTTCAACCAGGTGGTAGCCGAACTGGGTCTTCACCGGACCCTGGACCTCGCCGACCGGGGCGCTGAACACCACGGTGTCGAATTCCTTGACCATCTGGCCCGGACCGAACGTACCCAGGTTGCCGCCGTCGCGCGAGGACGGGCAGCTGGAGTTTTCCTTGGCCAGCTGAGCGAAGTCGGCGCCGTTCTCGATGGCGGTCTTCAGTTCGTTGGCCTTGGCTTCGGTGGAGACGAGGATGTGGCGGGCGGAGGCTTGTGCCATTTGGGGCTCCTTGCGGACTTGAATTGGGGAGGGGGAGAGTAACGCATTCAGCGGACTGGCGCTGGCTAGGCTAGGGTAACTCGCGGATGATGAACCACTGACGACTGTTGTGTATCCCTTCAATACAAGACGTCCGGGGGCCAGCGTTCCGGAAATTTTGTCACATATCGATCGGCCACTTTGGCCTAGGAATATGTTTATACGGCAGGTTCCTCTGGTCCAGCGTCGCCGACCCCGGCGCATCCGCAAAGATCACATGCCGCGCTACTTTCGAGAACGACGCCTGGAAATGCTGCGCCGACTTCACCACGATCAGCGCCTTCTCCTCCAGCCGGCACCCCAACTGCGTGAACACATCGATATCCATGGCCTGGGCCCGCACCGTGATCAGCACGATCTCGATACCATCTGCTTCGACCAGGGCGGAATTCCCCACGACAGCCGGCGATCCGGACAAGCCCGTCATGACCATGTCGGGCGTCAGCGCCTTGACCGTACACATCAAGTCCAGCGGTTCCCCTGACAGGGGGCTGATCTTGCCCCCGATGCGCAAGGGCAAGCGCGCGCCGACGCCAGCGCTGAAAGCGATGCGGACGGCGATGGGATCCCACATGGGGCCTATCGCCGCATTGCGCACGCCCCGTTGCAGCAGGCGGCGCAGCAGGAAGGTGGAGTCGCCCGCACCCCCGCCGCCGGGATTGTCAGCGGCATCGGCAATGACGACAGGCGTTGCGCCATATGCCAGAGCCTGGTCGATGGCTTCGTCCGGTTTGGGGTAGATGGGCGTCAACACTTCGCGCATGCCTATGAGCTCGTCGGCCAGGCGCCGCGCAAGCTCCTGGGCGGCTTGGGCATTGCCGTCGGCATAGACCAGCAGCTTCGTCCCCATGTCGGGTACGTCGCCCCAGGCGAAGCTGTGCACCACGGAAATGGAGAGTATGCCGTCGCTGCCTTCCAGCGCGCTGATGCGGTCGATATAGCTGCGCGCCGGTTCCTGTGGCGTGCGGATGGTGACGACCATCTCGCAGTCGGCCACGGCGGCAACCGGGGCGATGCGCCGATCGACGATTGCCGCGCAGAAGTCCACCAGTTCCAGCGCGCGTTCGCGGATGTCGGTGTGGGGATATTCCTTGTAGGCGACCAGCATGTCGGCGTTGGCGACCATGGCGTCCGACAGATGGCAATGCGGATCCAGCTCCGCGCCCACGACAACCTCGGGGCCGACGATGCCGCGGACGCGCGCCAGCAGATCGCCTTCGCAGTCTTCGTAGCCGTCGGCCACCATGGCTCCATGCAGGCCCAGCACCACCATGTCGACGGGCAAGGCCTGTCGCAGGTCGCGCAGCAGTTCATCGCGCAAAGTCTCGTAGGCATGGCGCGTGGTAATGCCTCCGGGTTGGGCGCCGGCGGCCATGCCTTCGATCACGGTCCAGCCGTGTTGCGCGCCGCGCTGGCGCGCTGCCCACAGAGGTCCGCTGAAGATGGTCATCTCGGGAGGATGGGTGCCTGCGGGGTAGTAGCCCCGGTCGGCAAAATCATCCAGCGAGGTGGGCAGCGGAGCGAACGTATTGGTTTCCGTGGACAGCGAACCGGTGAAAACGCGCATGGTACGAGTGCTTAGTCCGCGGTGGCGCCAGAGGCCTTGACGACGTCGGCGTACTTGGCGATTTCGGAAGCGACGTGCTGGCGCAGTTCTTCCGTCGTGCCGCCGCCGGGCGTGGCGACCATGCCGGCGAGCTTCTCCTGGATTTCCTTCTCTGCCAGGATCGCGTTGACTTCCTTGTTCAGCTTTTCCACGATGCCGGCGGGCGTGCCGGCAGGCGTGAACAGCGCGTACCAGGACGTCATCTCGTAACCCTTGACGGTGGCGTCGATGGTGGGGATCTCGGGCGCAAAGGGCTGGACGGTAGCGCTGGTGACGCCCAGTGCGCGCAGCTTGCCGCCCTGGATGAGCTGCATGACCGAAGGCGCGGTGTCGAACATCACCTGGATGCGGCCGGCCATCAGGTCGGTGAGGGCGGGCGCGCTGCCCTTGTACTGCACGTGTTCCATTTCCACGCCCGTCATCATCTTGAACAGTTCAGCCGACAGGCGGGTCGACGAGCCTGCGCCGGACGAGGCGAAGAAAATGTTCTTGGGGTTGGCCTTGGCGTAGGTGATGAACTCCTGCACCGTCTTGGCCGGCACGGTGTTGTTCACCACCATGATGTTGGGAAAGCGCGTCAGCAGCGCCACCGGCGCGAAGTCCTTCTGGAAGTCGAAGGACAGTTCCTTGTACAGCGACACGTTGATGGTGCTGGCGTTCGAGCCCAGCAGGATGGTGTAGCCGTCGTTGGGCGAGCGCGCCACGGTCGCGGCGGCGATGTTGCTGGCGGCGCCGGGACGGTTCTCGACCACGAAGGTCTGGCCCAGCTTGTCCGACAGGCGGCCGGCGATCAGCCGCGCCACGGCGTCGGACGAGCCGCCCGGCGCGTAGCCGACCACGACCTTGACGGGCTTGCTCGGGTAGGCAGCTTCCGGCGAGGCGAAAGCGGCCTGTTGACTGAATACGCTCAGGGTTGCGGCAGCGAGGATCGAAGCGAAGAGTTTCATGCTTAAAGGCTCGAAATGGGCGTTACCTCGCATTGCCGCCGCCGCTGGCTTCCAGCTTGCGGCTCGCAACCGAGCGGATTTGAAAGTACGCGCATTATTCGCAATCGCAGGCCTGTAAATCAATGTAAGCTGCGAGGGAGTTTGTTGCCAAAAAGGCAACGATTTAGAGAAATCGTAGAAAAAGGGGACAAGCATGGACGGAGGACTGAGCGCGCGGCGCCTGCAATACTTCTTCGAGGCGGTGACGACCGGATCGGTGCGCGGCGCCGCCGAGCGCCTGGGGGTGGAGCCTTCCATTGTCAGCCGTCAGATCCAGTTGCTGGAGACGGAGCTGGGCGTGGCGCTGCTGGAGCGCAAGGGCCGGGGCATCGTGCCCACCGACATGGCCTCGATTGTGATGGACCACTGCCGCGACCGGCAGGCCAGCGAGCAGGCCTTGCGGGCCCGGCTGGACGAGGTCAATGGTTTGCAACGCGGCGATATCCAGATCGTCACCAGCGAGGGCTTCGTCGATATCCTGATGAGCGGCGTGGTGGATGAATTCTGCCGGCAGCATCCTGGCGTGCGGGTTTCGCTGAAAGTGGCCGGCGCTTCCGACGCGGTGCGCGCCGTGGTGCACGACGACGCCCATATTGGCGTGGTGTTCGGCGCGCCGGCGGACCCCGGCATACGCGTGGTTCACACGCGCAACCATCCGCTGTGCGTGATCGCGTGGCCGGATCATCCGCTGGCGCGGCAGCGCAAGCGGCCGACGCTGAAGGACGTGGCGCGCTATCCGATTGCGCTGATGGGGCCGGGCTTCGGCTTGCGCCAGCTGATCGAGATGGCGGAACTATCGGAGAACATCGTGCTGTCGCCCAGCTTCATCGCCAACTCGGTGGTGACCTTGAAGCGCTATGTGGAGAGCCGCCTGGGGCTGACCTTCACGTCGGCGAACTCGGTGGTGAAGGAGGTGGCTCGGGGTGAGTTGGTGGCGCTGCGCACCACTAATCCCATCTTCGAGGCGGCGCAGACGCGCTTGATCGTGCGGGCGAATCGACCGTTGACCAGCGCGGCTAGAGGCATGCTGGAAAGAATCCAGGCATCGCCGCTGTTCCACGGCGCGAAGCCGTAGCGGGCGATGCCTGGCGTGGTCCTGCTGTGACTTTAACGCACCGGCCAGCCGTACATCAGCCCGCCATCGCGGTACGAAGCGTTCAGGCCGCGCGGCAGCTTCAGCGGGCTGCTGGGGCCGAGGTTCTTCTCGAAGCTCTCGCCGTAGTTGCCGATGTTCTTGATGATGTTGTAGGCCCACTTGTCGTCCACGCCCAGGTTCTTGCCCATGCCCGGCGTCACGCCCAGGAGGCGCTGCACGTTGGGGTTGGTGCTCTTGAGCATTTCGTCGACGTTCTTGGACGTGATGCCGTATTCCTCGGCTTCCAGCATGGCGAACATGGTCCAGCGCACGACGTTGAACCATTGTTCGTCGCCTTGGCGGACCATGGGGCCCAGCGGTTCCTTGGAGAAGTTCTCCGGCAGGATGTCGTACTTTTCCGGGTTCTCCAGGTTGCTGCGCGCCGCGGCTAGCTGCGACTTGTCGCCGGTGAAGGCGTCGCAACGGCCCACTGCGAAAGCGCGGATGATCTCGTCCAGGCGCTCGACGACCACGGGCTTGAAGACGATGTTCTGCGAGCGGAACCAGTCGGCCAGGTTCAGTTCGGTGGTGGTGCCGGGCTGCACGCAGACCGTGGCGCCGTCCAGCTCCTTGGCGCTTTTCACGTTCAGGGACTTGTTCACCATGATGCCCTGGCTGTCGTAGTAGTTCACGCCCACGCCGATCAGGCCCAGCGTGGTGTCGCGCGTCAGCGAGAGCGTGGTGTTGCGGGGCAGCACGTCGACTTCGCCGGACTGCAGGGCGGTGAAGCGTTGCAGCGCGCTGACCGCCATGATCTTGGCCTTGGAGGCGTCGCCGAACATGGTGATGGCCAGTGCGCGGCACAGGTCCACGTCCAGGCCGATCCAGCCGCCCTTGCTGTCGTTCACCGAGAAGCCGGCGACGCCGGTGGACACGCCGCATTGGACGAAGCCCTTGTTCTTGACCGCCTCGAAAGTCGCGCCGGCGTGGGCGGTCAAGGACGAAATGAGTAAGGCGGTGCCTGCCGCGGCCAGTTTGAGTGCTTTCATGGGTGTCTCCGCGCCATTCGGCGCATTTGTAGCGATCAGCCGAAGGCTGAGGTGCGGCGAATGGTAGCCAGCGGGCCGGAGCGGGAGTATCAGGGAATTCCCGTTAAATCCATGAGGCGGAATTTACGCGTCGCGAGCCGCCGGGAATAGCGCGGCATGCACGGCTTCAGGAGTGAAAGGCGCTTCGTAGAAGCGCAGCCCCGTCGCGTCGAATAGCGCATTGGCAATCGCCGCGGGGCCGGGAACCGACGCGGATTCGCCGGCGCCCATGGGCGGCTCGTCCTGGCGCGGCATCAGCAGCACGTCGATGGCAGGCAGGTTCTTGAAGCCGATGATGGGGTATCCGCCCCATTCCCGGCAGGCCACGCCGGCGTCGTCGAAAACGACCTTCTCCAACAGGCTGCGGCTTAGCGTCTGATTGACGTTGCCATGGATCTGGTGGCGGACGCCGTCGGGATTGACGACCATGCCGGTATCCTGGCCGACGACGATGCGCTCGACCTCGATGCGCCCGCTTGCCGGATCCACGCTCAGGTCGATGACCCATGCGGCCCAGGCGGCGCCGAAACCGGGGAACTTGCTATGCACGTAGCGCGCATAGGCGACGCCCCGGCCATGCAAGCGGCCATCGGCGCCGGGGCGGCCCCGGCTGCCTGGCGTCATCGGGCGCCACTGCGCGCGGGCGGCCGTGGCTTGCAGCAACGCGATGGCGCGCGGATCCTCCAGATGGCGCAGTCGGTACTCGACAGGATCAGCGCCGGCCGCGTGCGCCAGTTCGTCGATCATGCACTCATGGGCAAAGGAGTTGGGCAGGGCCGACACCCCGCGCAACCACGATGCGCGTACCAGCGGCGCCATGTCGTGGCAGACGATGCGCCGGTTGGGATAGCGATAGGGCGGCGCGGCCGTGCGGTCGCCCATTTCGAGCGTGCGAGGTTCGGCGGGAATGGCGCCAGTCAGCAGCAGGGCCAGCAATGGCGCGTCGTTGGAGGGGTAGCGGACGCCGAAGTCATAGGCCAGCAGTTCGCCGTCGGCATCGATCGCGGCGCTCACGTCCATCAATTGGCCTGTGCCCTTGGGTTCCCACTGATGTTCCTGTTCGCGCGTGAGCTGTACGCGGACCGGGGCGCCGACGGCGATCGACAGCAGCGCTGCGTCGGCGCAGACGTCGTCCGCGCAGTTGCGGCCATAGCAGCCCGCGGCCTCCAGGCGGATCAGGTCTATCCGATCCTCGCCCAGCTTGAGCAAGCGGTTCAAGTCGGCGCGCAGCATGTGGGGATTCTGCGTGCCGGTCCAGACCGTCAGGCGGCCGCCGCTGAAGTCGGCGACAGCGCAAGACGGGCCGATGGAGGCATGCATTTGATAGGGCCAGACATAGCTGCGGCGCAGATGCGTGGCGGCGCGGGCGCAGGCCGTATCGATGTCGCCTTCTTCGATCAGCGGCCGGGCGGTCGATGGATTGGCGCGGATGGCTTGCTCGAGATCATCCAGGCGCGGCGCGGGCGGAACAGGCTTCCAGCGTACTTTCAGCGCACGCATGGCGGCGATAGCCTGTTCCTCGCGATCCGCGACCACGCCGATGAAATCACCCTGCGCCACCACCTGCACGTTGCCCGGCAGGTGGGCGACGGAGTCGCGGTCCAGATCGGCCAGGCAACGGCCGATGAAGCTGCCGGCGTCACGCCCCGGATGGGGAGGGCGGATCACGCGGCCATGGCGCATGCCGGGCACGCGCACGTCGTGCACGAAGCTGAGTTCGCCGGTGGCCTTGGCGGGAATGTCGACGCGGGCGACGCCCTGTCCCACGATCTTGTATTCGTGGGCGGGCTTGAGGCGGACCTCCTGGTCAGGGGGCGCCAGGAGCAGCCGTATGTGCTGGCCGCTCAGCAGCTGTCCATAGTGCAGCTGCCGCGGGTCGTTGGCGTCGGCGGGCCGGATGACGCCCTCGCGCACCCGCAAGGCATCGCGCGGGATGTCCCATTGCCGAGCCGCGAGCATCAGCAGATGTTCGCGGGCCTGGGCCGCGGCGCGTCGCAGCGGTACCGCCGATATCTGGATGCTGGCGCTGGCGATGGTGGGCCCCTGGTTCGGAGCGGCATTGGTGTGCCCCAGCACCATCTCCAGGCGCGACAAGGGAACCTCGAGTTCTTCCGCGACGATCTGGGCCAACGAAGTGCGGATGCCGGTGCCCAGGTCCACGTGGCCGTTGAAGGCGAGCACGCGCCAGTCGGCGGACGCGGTGTCCTGGAATGGCTGGCCGCTGTCGCCCAGCAACGCAATGAAGATCTCCGGCGTAGCCTGGACATAGTCCGACGCGACACCGGGCTGGCCGGGCGCGGGGCGCGGCGGGGCCGTGGGTTCGCGCACGACCAGCAAGGCGTCGGTATGGGCGAGCAGCGCGCCAGGCATTTCTTCAGGTTGAGGCAGGTTCATGGGGCTGACAGAGTCCGGGCCGGTGGATGATTATGCCGGCATTACCGGACGCCAAGGGCTGGGCCGCCGTTCATGGCCGCGTGTCGGTTATCGCCTGGTCCATGGGCATGACGGCGGCGTACTTCTGCGCCATGTCGAACAGGTTGGCCTCGTGCGGCCCCAGCGCGCGGTCGCCGCAGCAATCGGACACGACCAGCGGCCGGAACCCCGCCTGCATGGCGTCCACCACGCTGGCCCGCACGCAGCCGCTGGTGACGCAGCCCGCAACCAGCAGGGTCTGAACGCCGCGCTGCGCCAGCCATGGCGCCAGCATGGTGCCGAAGAAGGCGGACGGGGTGCTCTTGCGCACCACATACTCGCCGGCGGCAGGGGCCAGTTCCGGCACGATGGCGCTGTTGTGGCTGTGTTCTTTCAGCGCCAGCATGGCCGGTACCTTCAGGCAGAAGATATTGCTGTCGGCATCGTCGTCCGAGAACACGATGCGGCTGTGCGCTACCGGCCAGCCTTGCGCGCGGGCGTGGGCCAACAGATGGCGCGTCTGCGAGATGGCTTCGGGGATGTTGCCGCCGCCCAGAACGGCCGGGTCGGCGAAGCCGTTGACGAAGTCGATGATCAGCAGCCCATAGGGGGCTTTGAGCGGCAGCGGAGTGCCGAAACCCTGCCGCGCATAAGCGGAGATGTCGCCGGCTGTGTCATCGATGCGGGCGGGTTGCTGGGGCGCGTTCATGTGAGTTCTCCTCGGCGCGCAGCGCGGGCCAGTCCCGGTGCATCCTGCACGACTCCGTTAATTACGACTGGCTGGCCGTCCAGGGCGACGCTGCAGCGGCGCATCGGGATGTCGATGTGGCAGGCGGTAGTGCGGCTGCCGCCAGCTTCGTTGTTGGGGCCCATGGACCACAGGAAATTGCCTTCGAAGGCGCGGGCGTCCATGCCGATATGGGCTTCCTTGTTGTAGTGGGCCAGCATGGACCACTGGGCGCGCGGCTGCAGGCCCCAGCCTATGTGGGATACGGCATAGGCCTCGGGATCTTCATACGCGGCCATGTATTCCTTGAGAATGTCGGCCTGCAGCCCGCCATTGATGCGGGTGACGTAGCCATTTTCGACCACGAGCTCGATCGGATCGGTCACGTAATCCTTCATAGGCAGCAGGATGTCTCCGCGGTCCAGTACTACGCGGCCTTGGCTATGGCCCTCGTTGGGCCAGGTCAGCACGAAGCCGCTGGGCCAATGATCCCAACGGCCGGGCTGGTCCACGAAACCATATTCGGAAATGGCGGGGAAGTCGCCCAACTGGCAGCGCAGATCGGTGCCGGCCGCCGACGTGATGTGCATCTGGCGCGATGCTTCGATCAGGCGGGCGGCGGCCTGCACGCGGGCGCGGTCCGCCTCGTTCGGCACCAGCCGGCACAGCACTTCGGGCGGCTCGATCGCCAGCAGGATCTTGGTGCCGGTCTGCAGGATCTCGTGTTGTTCGGGGGAGAACAGCAGTGTCATCAGGTCCAGCACCAGGTCGCTGGCGGTCAGTGCCGCGATGGCCGCGGCATTGCCGGTAAGTGGCGTAGCGCCCAGATACGCCAGGGCGTCGCGGCTGATGGACTTGTCGGCGTTGACGGGCGGCAGGTCCAGCCGGGTGACGCGCGCGCCCATGTCGGTGGCTGCGGCGATGGCGCAGCGCAGGGTCTGCGGATGCGTGTCGGCGCCGGTAAGCACGGTGACAATCTGGCCGGCTTCCAGCCGGGAGAGGGTGAGCACCTGTTTCCAGGCATGGATCAGATCGGTATCGCTGACGGACATGAGGGTTCCTTGAAGCGGCTGAATGGAGGCGTGCAGGTCCCGTGCGCGGTATCAGTCCACGGCGTGGCCAAGGAAATCGCCGAAGGCGGCGTAGAAGCCGGCTTCGTTGTCCCACGGAATCATGTGGCCGGCGCCCGACACCCGGACGTGCTGCGTCTGCGGCGCCAGGCCTTGCCATTCGGCGACGTCTTCATCGCTCACGACGCCGCCCCGTTCGGCGGTCATCAGCAGCAGGGGCAAGGCGATGCCAGGCAGGTCGGCGTGTATGTCGTCGCGGCCGAAATCCTCGAAGCTCTGGAAGATGGCGGGTTCATGGCAGGTGTGCAGCCACTGGGCGCGCAACTGGCGTTGCGGTTCGGTCCAGGTCGGGCAGAACGCCCGCATGTCTTCGGCGGTCATGCCGCGCGTCGCTTGCCGGATGGAGTCCACGTACCACGCCAGGTTGGCGGGGTAGGCGCGGCGGCCCGGGCCCGAGACGGGCGGGTCGACGATGACCAGGCGCGCCAGCCCCTGCGGCTTCTTGCCCGCCGCGCGCACGGCGATGCGGCCGCCCATGGAATGACCGACCAGCGCATAGCGCTCCAGTCCCAGCGCCTGCGCGAACGCCGTCACGTCGGCCGCTTGCGCGTCCAGGCCATAGTCCAGGTCAGGCCCGGACGCCGACAGCCCGCGTCCGCGCACGTCCAGCACATAGGTGTCGAATTGGCGGCCCAGGCGTTCGGCCACGAAGCCCCAGGTGACGGCGGGGCTGGTGATGCCGGGAATGATGATGACCGCGAGGCGTTCGGCGCGTTCGCCCTCAGGGCCGCCATAGCGCAGGTAGTGCTGGCGGATGCCGTTCGCATGGACCTGGCCGCCGTAGAGATAGGTGCTGGAGTTCGTCGTCATGGGGGTGCCTCGAGAATCGGACCTAGGGTTTCCGATAAATTCAAAATAAAGTGTATACGCTCTATTCTTGCAAAGAGTGAGGCCGGTAGCCAACCTGGTTTTAGTAGTGGTTTTCACCTAATAAGGTGAAAAACATACGATATTTTTGATTTCGATTTTCGGAATTGCGAGCAAGTTGAAATTCTTGATATCAAAAAATAAAGCGTGTACTTCATAAATTTCCAACTCCAGCGCCTGGCGGCAGCATCTTCGTAAGCCGGCCGGCAACGCGTTCGCGCAATCACTTGTCCAGTCATTCATCATTCAGCAAGGAGTAGCCCCCGTGTCCAAATCCCCTCGTATCGCCATTGTTGGCGCCGGTCTTGGCGGCGCCGCAACCGCTGCGCTGCTGCTCAAGGAAGGACTGAACGTCCGTGTCTACGAGCAGGCGTCGGGGTTTTCGCGGCTAGGGGCTGGCATCCATGTGGGGCCGAACGTCATGAAGATCCTGCGGCGGATCGGCGTCGAAGATGCGCTGAACGCGCAAGGCTCCCACCCGGACTACTGGTATAGCCGCCATTGGGAGACGGGCGATATCCTGGCGCAGATCCCGCTGGGCGACTACGCCGTCAAGAACTACGGCGCGTCCTATCTCACCGTGCATCGGGGCGACTTCCACGCGCTGCTGATCGATGCCTTGCCGAAAAGCGCCGTCGCCTACGGCAAATCGCTGACCAAGGTCGAGGACCGGGGCGATGTGGTGGTGATGCACTTTGCCGACGGTACGTCCGAAGAGGTCGATATCGTGATTGGCGCCGACGGCGTGAACTCCCGCATCCGCGAAGAGTTGCTGGGGCCGGAACTGCCTAAGTACGCGGGCTATCTGGCGCACCGCGCGGTGTTCCCCACGCCGCCGGTCAAGAACGGCATGCTGCCCTTCGATTCCTGCGTCAAGTGGTGGAGCGACGACCGCCACATGATGGTCTATTTCGTGACAGGAAAGGCCGACGAGCTCTATTACGTGACCGGCGTGCCGGTAGAACACTGGGACTTGAACGACCGCTGGCTGCCCAGCAGCAAGGATGAAATGCGCGAGGCTTTCAACGGCTGGCATCCCACGGTGCAGGCGCTGATCGACGCCACCGTCGAAGTGACCAAATGGTCGTTGCTGGAACGCGATCCGCTGCCGCTGTGGAGCCGCGGGCGCATGGTGCTGTTGGGCGACGCCTGCCATCCGATGAAGCCGCACATGGCGCAGGGCGCAGCCATGGCGATCGAGGACGGCGCAATGCTGGCGCGCTGCTTCCGGGAAGTAGGCGTAGACAAGCACGAACTGGCGTTTGCACTGTACGAGGCGAACCGCGCGGAACGCGCCAGCAAGGTGCAGCGCATTTCGCACGACAACACCTGGCTGCGCACCAATGAAGACCCTTCGTGGTGCTTCGGCTATGACGTGTTCAACGAACCGTTGGTCGAACCCAAGGCGCGAGCCGTGGCGTAAGGGTTTGCGCTGCGTGGGGAAAAATGGACTTGATCCCCGGCCTGCGTAGCGGCAACCTTCCTACCTTTCAAACTCAGCCACTGCCACGCCCATGGGATCCATCGTCTATCCAAGCAGCGCCCCGCAGCCGATCCGCCTGATGGTGAATGGATGCGCGTACGATGTGCCGGCTGCGCCCGGCACGGCGCTGCTGCACGTGCTGCGCAATGATCTCGAACTCAATGGCCCGAAGTACGGCTGTGGCCTGGGCGAGTGCGGGGCCTGCACGGTGTTGATAGATGGCGTGGCGGCGCGGTCCTGCGTGATTCCGGTCAAGGCCGCGCTTGGGCGTGCGATCACCACGCTGGAGGGCCTGGGTACACGGCAACGGCCCGGGCCAACCCAGCAAGCCTTCATCGAGTGTCAGGCGGCGCAATGCGGTTACTGCCTGAACGGGATGATCATGACGGTGGAGGCGCTGCTGCGACGCAATCCCTGCCCCACTGAAGCAGCATTGCGCAGCGAGTTGCACCACAACCTGTGCCGCTGCGGCACCCATGTAGAGATCATGCAGGCGGCCGTGCGCGCCGTGCAATTGCGCACGGCTGGCGTCGCGGACGATCCCGCCCCATGAGTGCGCACGTTTTCGGGGCCCCGCCGGCAAATGGCGGCCTGCCGACGGTTTTGCCCGCCGACGTATTGCATGGCATTGCGCTGCGGCCGCCTGAACTGGCGTGGGACGGCCTGCGCTACCGAGGCAGCCGGCTGCTGAGCGCGAGACTGGCAGAGGCCGGAGCCCTGGCTGGCGTGGTGGCGACGACGCAGCGTGCGCAGTTCATCGGCGTGGTTGCGGTGACCCTGCTGTATGCCCGGCAAGCCGCGGCAGAGTTGGCCCCCGTGTGGCAATCGACTGATGCGGGCGAGACAACACGCATGTCCACATCCGGCTCGGAGCAGATCCGTTACGGCTTGCGCCTGCCGTCGGCCGAGCCGCAAGCCGGCGTTCGCGTCACGGCTTGGAGCGTCGATGGGTATGCAGGCGTATGGCTGCCGCCGTGTGCGCCTGGCGTGCAGCATATTCTGCGGCGTGAGCTCGCGGCCTTGCTAGAGCTGCCCGAGGCCGCGATACGGCTGAACATTGTTGACGCCAATGGTGCGAGCGCAGTCCACCAGAACATGCCGCATCCGCTGGATCTGATGGATGCGGCTGCGGACGCTGCCTTGCTGTCGCAGGCCGTGGGCCGGCCTGTCTGCGTGGCCTGCCGCGCAGAGGCTGCGGACGAACTGGTGTTGCAAGCCCCTCAACCAGCGGTAGCGCCGGAACCTGCCTCGAACCCGCATGCAACGACGCCTGGCGTCGAGAGCACTCGCGATCAGCCCGCGATCCTTTGGGCGGACGCATCCTGGGCCATGCGCCCGAGCCTGGCGCGCTTGTTGAGCCAGCCCGGGCACGCGCGCGCGTCCGCCCAAGCGACGGTGCGCAGCGATTTCGCCGTGCAGGCCGGTACTCGGGCGGCGCTTCCCCTGCGCGCCAGCGTGGACGAATTGAATGCGGCGCAAGTGTTTGCCCAGGAAAGCCTGTGGCATGAGCAGGCTTTGGCCCGCGGCGAGGAACCGCTCGCGTGGCGCCTGCGGCATTTGCCCGAAGGACCGGGGCTGGAACTCGCGCGCCAGGTGGTGGAGCGGGCGGAGCTGTCCAGGGACGACAACGACGCGCCGCGCATCGGCGCGTTGCGCGGCACAGGCTTCGCCACGGCGCAGGTGCAGTGCGAGGACGAGACGGGCGCCGCGCGGACGGTATGGAGCGCCTGGGTGGCCGAGGTCACCGTACAGCCTCTTACCGGTCAGGTCGATGTGACGCGGGTGGTCGCCGGGCATGACAGCCAGCACTTGCGGCAGGGCCAAGGCGCGCCGATACGTGCGGCGATCGAGCATCAGACGCCCCGGCTGCTGGCCAATGCCCGTCGCCTGCTGGCGGGGCCGCCAGTCTTCGATGACTGGCGCAGTCCAGCGCCGGATGCCGAAGACGAACAGCACGGCGCATTGAGCCTATACGAAGGACACGATGGCCTGTCGCGCCGTGATGCAACCGAGGACGGCGTGTTGGTCCAGGGACAATTGGGCATGGATGGCGTGGTTACGCTGCCCGCCGCAGCCGCCATTGCCAACGCCATCCAGGACGCAACGGGCGTGCGCCTGCGGCAGGCGCCTTTCGATTCCGAGCAGTTGCGGCTGGCGCTCGCCAGCCGTCGCCGCGAGCGCATGCGCAATCCGCTGAGGCGCGGCTGGGTCTGGCTGGCGGCAGGCATGGCGGGCGTCGCCGGCATGGCCGCCGCGCTCTGGCCTGTCAAACCGGCGCTGCCGTTGACGGCCGGTCCCGACGTGTCGCTGTATTCGTCACGCGCGATCGAGCGCGGTCGCCTGGTGGCGGCGGCGGGCGATTGCATTGCCTGCCACACCGCGCCGGGCGGCAAGGCCAATGCCGGCGGCCTGGCGCTGGACACGCCATTCGGCACGATCTACACCACCAACATCACGCCCGACAACGAGACAGGTATCGGCCGGTGGTCATACACGGCGTTCGAGCGCGCCATGCGCCAAGGCGTGCATCAGGACGGGCGCCAGCTGTACCCGGCCTTTCCGTACACGGCCTACGCCAAGCTGAGCGACGCCGACATGCAGGCGCTGTACGGCTATCTGATGTCGCAGCCCGCCGTGCGCGCCGAGCCGCCAAAGACGCAGCTGGCCTTCCCCTTCAGTTTCCGTCCCTTGCTGGCAGGCTGGAATGCGTTGTTTCACGACGCCACGCCGTTCACGCCCGATGCGTCGCGCAGCGCGGAGTGGCTGCGGGGAGCCTATCTGGTGCAGGGGGCCGGACACTGCGCGGCATGCCACTCGCCGCGCAACCGCCTGGGGGCGGAAAAGACGGGCGTGCATTACCTGGCTGGCGGCGAGGCCGAGGGCTGGACCGCGCCCGCGCTGAACCAATTGGCCGCGGGCTCGCGGGCCTGGACGGGAGAGGAACTGTTCCAGTATCTGCGCACGGGGTACTCGCCCCGCCACGGTGTGGCGGCGGGTCCGATGGCGCCGGTGATCCAGGGGTTGGCCGAGCTGCCGGACAGCGACGTAAGGGCCATCACCACGTATTTGCTGGATCTGCCGCAAGCGGCGGGCTCTGCCGGGGCCAAAGCTGCTGAGGCCTCGCCGGCTCCCGCGCCGATCGCAGCCACGATCCAATCCCTACAGGGCCGGCGGGCAAACGGCGAACGCGTCTACCAGAACGCATGCGCGGTCTGCCACGAGGCAGGCAGCGGCCCGACGCTGTTTGGCGTGAAACCCCAATTGAACGCGAACACCAATCTGCACGCCGCTACGCCCGACAACCTGATCCAGGTGATTCTCAACGGCATCCAGAATCCGGCCAATGACGAGCTGGGCTACATGCCGGGATTCAAGGACAGCCTTGACGACAGACAGATCGCGGACCTGGTCGGTTATTTGCGGGAACGCCACGCGCCAGGGAAAGACGCCTGGCCAGACACGACGAACATGATTAGCAAGCTGCGCGAGCACGCGGAGCTGAACTAAAGGAAGCGCGGCCACAACGCGTGCGGCAGTTTGTGTTGATCACAACAAGGGGTTTCATCTATGTCAGCTTCATTGGTTTCAGTGGACAAGGCCATTTTGGTGGCCGGCGTCGGCAAGTTCCAGTATCGGCTATTCGTGATTTTTGGCCTGGTCTGGATGGCCGATGCCATGCAGGTGCTGTCGATCGGCTTCAGCGCGCCGTCGATCGCCAAGACCTTTGGCATTACGGTGCCGCAGGCACTGCAAAGCGGCACGTTCTTCTTCATCGGCATGCTGATTGGCGCGTTCGTGTTCGGACGCATGGCCGACCGCATTGGCCGCCGCCCTGTCCTGATGATTGCGGTGATCATCGACGCTTGCGCCGGCGTGGCGTCGGCCTTTGCGCCTGAATTCACCTGGCTGCTGTTCCTGCGCTTCCTGACCGGCATCGGCGTGGGCGGCACGCTACCGGTGGACTACACGATGATGGCCGAGTTCCTGCCCAGCGACCGCCGCGGCCGCTGGCTGGTGCTGCTGGAATCGTTCTGGGCCGTGGGCACCATTCTTCTCGCGCTGCTGGCGCTGGCGGCGACGTCGTGGGGCGACGACGCATGGCGCGTGATCTTCTTCGTGACCGGCCTGCCGGCGCTGGTCGGGGTGGCCTTGCGCTTCTATATCCCCGAATCTCCCATGTACTTGAACCGCAACGGCAAGTCGGACCGGGCGCGCAAGGTGCTGGAAAGGGTGGCGCGGGTCAACCGCCGCGATGTGGACATGCCCCACTTGCAGCCCGAGACGCCGGTGCATAAGTCCATGTTCGCGCTGTTCTCGGGCAACTATCGGCGCCGCAGTATCGGGCTGTTCCTTGCATGGGCGCTGATCTCCATCGCGTACTACGGCGTTTTTGTCTATCTGCCGGTGAAGCTCAGCACTGAAGGCTTCGCATTCATGCGCGGGCAGGAGTTCCTGGTGGTGCTGGCGCTGGTGCAACTGCCCGGCTTCGCGCTGTCCGCCTACGGCGTGGAGCGCTGGGGACGCAAGCCCACGCTGGTCGGATTCCTGTTGCTGAGCGCGGTGGGATGCATGCTGTACAGCCTGGGCACGTCGCCGTTCGTGGTGATCGGATCTACCCTGCTGATGAGTTTCTCGCTGCTGGGAACGTGGGGCGCCTTGTACGCGTTCACGCCGGAGGTGTATCCGACCGACCTGCGTGCCAGCGGCATGGGCATGGCGGGAGCCGTGGCGCGTTTCGGCGGACTTTTCGCGCCGGCCATCATCGCGCCCATCATGGCCAGTCACTTCACGCTGTCCTTGGCCGTGCTGTCCAGCATGCTGGTCGCAGGCGCCATCGCGATCTGGTCGGTCGACGTGGAATCGCGTAACCGCGCGCTGGACTGACCTTAACCTGACGAACGGCGGCGAACAGTCAACCCTGTTCGTCGCCGTTCAGCATTTTCGTCAATAGATAGTTCAGCGCCAGGCGTTCGGCAGGATTCAGGTTGCCGTACGTGCTTTCCGTGATCTGCTTGGCGAACGGCTCCATCTGCTGCACCAGTTCCTGGCCGATGGGCGTCAGGTTGATGACGACTTTGCGGCGGTCGACGGGGTCATGGTCCACCTGGACCAGTTCACGCTGCTTGAGCCTGTCGACCACGCCGCGCACAGTGGCCTGGTCGATGACCGTGGCCTTGACCAGATCGGCCAGCGAGCTCGCGCCCTTGTCCCGCACCGAACACAGCACGACGAACTGCGCCGCGGTGAGTTGGGAATCGGGAATGTACTGCTGGAATAGGGCGGTATGCCGCTGGTACACGCGCCGCAGCAGGTGACCGACTTGATCAGAAAACAAATAGCCATCCGTATTGGACGAGGACTTGCCTTTTATATTGCGCATAAGCCTATCCGAAGCAATGCAATGAGCATCATGATTTTTGTCAACGGCACACGCATTGGACGTGCTGAACGTACGGACTGAGCACGGATTTTACTGTGATGCCGCCGGTTGGGCGTCCTTGCCGCCTCTATCCACATTGCAGCCCGGCGGCGACAATGGCAAGCATGGAATTTCCGATCGGGCCTGTACATGAACAATAGCGATGAGCCGCAGGGCGGCGGCGGCCGTCCCGATTCCTGGCGTTCATTCGCCTTTGCAAAAGCGCGCCTTTTGGGCGTGTGGCGCGAACTGATCCGGGTCAACGCCAGCGACCGGCCCTGGGAAATGCCCTTGGCCGCGGCCCTGTCCTCTGGGCTGCCCTTGCTGGTGGGTGCCTATTTCGGCCGCATGGACTACGGCCTGATGTCGAGCCTGGGCGGCATGGTGTTCCTAAGCCTGCCCAATTCCTCGCTACAGCACCGCATGATGATGCTGTTGGCGGCGTCCTTCGGCATGGTGGCCTGCTATGCGGTGGGCGCGCTGACGCAGTTCTGGCCTGCCGTCATGCTGGTGGCGTTGACCTTCATCGCCATGGTGGTGAACATGGTCTGCCGCTGCTACCGGCTGGGGCCGCCGGGCAGCCTGTTCTACATCATGGCGACTGCGATCGCGGCCTACACGCCGGGGAGCGTGGAAGAAATCCCCACACGCGTCGGCATGGTGGCCTTGGGCAGCCTGGTCGCGTGCCTGGTGGCGTTTGTGTATTCCCTGCACATGACGCGGGTCGCGCCGCCGCCGCCCGAAACCGCGTTGCCCAGGCCCACGTTCGATTTCGTGGTCTACGACTCTGTAATCATTGGCCTGTTCGTGGGTGTGTCGCTGTTGGTGGCCGAGTTGTTGCAACTGCCGCGGCCTTACTGGGTGCCCGTCAGCTGTTTGGCGATCATTCAGGGCGCGACCCTGATGGCGGCCTGGAACCGTCAGCTGCATCGCATCCTGGGCACCGCCGTGGGCTTGTGCGTGGCATGGGCCTTGTTGAGCCTGCCGCTGAACGTATGGACCTTGAGCCTGGTGATGATGGCGCTGTCGTTCGGCATAGAGACGCTGGTGGTGCGCCACTACGCCAGCGCGGTGGTGCTGATCACGCCCCTGACGATCTTCCTGGCCGAGGCGCCGCATTTGGGCCAGGGCTATCCCGCGGCCGTCATCGAGGCGCGCTTCCTGGATACGGTGGTTGGCGCGTTTATCGGCGCCGTGGGCGCGGTGTTGCTGCACAACCAGCGCATCCGGCCGCGCCTGTCGCGCTGGATGCGGGCGGTGCTGCCCAAGCGCGTGAACTGAAAAGGGCTATCGAGCCGGCCGCTTGACCAGCACCACCAACGCGATGCCGAGCAGGATCAGCACCGACGCCGTCACCAGGATTCCGGTCACGGGCTCATCCAGGAACAGGGTCCCGCCAAATGCCGTCAACACCGGCACGCTGAGCTGCACGGTGGCGGCGTGAGTCACTTTCAGGCCTTTGAGCGCCGCATACCAGAAGACATAGCCCAGGCCCGAGGTCACCGCGCCGGAAGCCACGGCAGATGCCACGCCCGCAGCGTCGTAGCCCACGCGTGAGCTCAGCCCGTGCAGCAGGAATAGCAACAATGCGACAGGCGTGGCGCGGATGAAGTTGCCCGCCGTCGCCGAGGCCGCGTCCCTGGCGCGGCGGCCCAGCAGCGAATAGGCGCCCCAGGCGACGCCGGCCGCGATCATCAGCAAGGCGTGGAACAACGGCGGGGCGCTGACGCTGGGCAACATCAGGATCACCAGACCGGCCACCGCCAGGCCTATGCCCAGCCCCTGCGTGATGCTCAGCCTCTCGCCGATGAGGAATCCGTACAGGATCATGCTGATCTGGATCGACGCGAACAGCAGCAAGGCGCCCGTGCCAGCCGGGATCTGGGTGTAGGCATAGGCGAAGGCCACGGCATAGGCCAGCAGCGCCAACGCACCATGCCAATTGCCTTCCAGCTGTTTGGCCGGCTTGCGCATGCGCAATACCAGCCACAGCACCAATGCGCCGGAAGCGATGCGGATGGCCACGAAGGTGGCTGGATCGATGGCGGTGTGCTTAAGCGCAAGGCGGCACAGCAAGGAGTTGCCGGCGAAGGCGAGCATGGCAAGCAGGGTGAGCGCGTACAGGCGAGGTGTCATGGCGCGGCTTTTTTATTCAAGTTCCCGCCTTGGCGGTCGTTAATGCCGATACAGCTTTCACAATCCAGCCAAAAAAAAATCCATGTTCAATTTGATCTCGATCGCCGTCACTATCATCGCGCTAATCGCTTGGGCAATCCACCTTCAAAAGAAACGACACAATGCGCTGTTGTCGAAGTTCCGCGAACACAATCAAAAGCTGGGCACCGCCTTCCCGGACAGCAGCGTCGACAGCGAACTGATACTGAGCGACACGGACAAGAAGTTTGTCATCGCGTTCGACCCCACAACCCGAAAGATCTGCATGGTAAGCGGACGCAAGGACCCCGGAGAAATCCTCGAATTTTCGTACATCAGGCAATGGCAGTTGAAATGGACCGAGGTGTCCGGCAACGGCGGCCATTCCTTCAAGAATGTCCATTTTGATTTTTCCACCAACGACCTCAAAAGGCCGTTGATCCGGATCCCTGTCGCCGGCAAGGTCTATGGCGATCAATGGAACAGCCGCCTTGGAATCCTGCTGGGCGGCTGAGCGGCTTCAGCCTTGGCTCCAGTTTTGAAAGCCATGCGACCGGTCACCGTTTCGCATGGCTTTCTTGATGCCTGATCTTTACGCCTGCTGGCGCGTGGCCGCCAGCACGATTTCCCGCACGCAAACCCCGTCCGGCTGCGCATAGGCGTAGTGGATGGCGTTGGCTACGTCCTCGGCGGCCAGCACCTTGCCGCCCATCTCGGCCTTCCAGGCTTCGTAGCCCGTCTTGATGTCCGCATCGGTGGTATGGCCCAGCAGCTCGGTTTCCACGGCGCCCGGTGCGATGGTGGTCACGCGCACGTTGTGCGCCGACAGTTCCTCGCGCAGGTTTTCCGACAAGCCGTGCACGGCGAACTTGGTACCCACGTAGGCCACGTGATTGGGGAAGGTCTTGCGCCCGGCCACCGAACTGATGTTGATGATGCTGCCGCGCTTGCGTTGGACCATGCCGGCCGCGACCGCATGGACGCCGTTCAACACGCCTTTCACATTCACGTCCAGCATCCGGTCCCATTGGTCCGGGTCCTGGCGCGTGATGTCGCCCAACAGCATGACGCCCGCATTGTTGATAAGCGCATCGGCCGGCCCGAAGCGCGCTTCGCCTTCCTGCACGGCGGCGGCCAGCGCGGCGCGGTCGGTCACGTCCACGGACAGCGCCAGGGTGTCGGGCAGGTTCAGCGCCTGCATTTTTTCCAGCCGGCGGGCCAGCAGCAGTAGCGGGTGGCCGTGAGCCGAGAACAGGCGGGCGGTGGCCAGGCCGATGCCGGAACTGGCGCCCGTGATGATGACAAGGGGTTTTTTCAAGGTAGACATGGTGGATTCCTGATATCGGTTTTATGTATGCTTGAGTGATCGGAAATCATTCTATTCCCGGGAATTCGCCCTGAGAAATGGTTTATTCCTTTGGAAGAAATCGGAAAATCTTATGGATAGCCGCCAGCTCAAGGCCTTTGTCGCTGTCTTCGAAGAGCGCAACATCACGGCCGCCGCCCGTCGCCTGCACCTGAGCCAGCCGGCTCTGTCCGGCACGATCAAGAGCCTGGAGGACTTGCTGGGCACGCAATTGTTCGCACGCCAGGCGCGGGGCGTGGCCGTGACGGAGGACGCCCGCATCCTGTATCCACAGGCGCGGCGCATCCTGTCGCAGACGGACTCGATGACGCATCAGTTCCGCCATGGTTCGTCTGCGTCGCGCATCGAGATCGGCGTGGAGGCGGATATCGCAGGGCCGGACATCGCGGCCTTCATGCGCGCGGCACAGGAAGTCGTGCCGGGGCTTTTCGTGAATCTGCTTGAAGGATGCCAGGGCGATGCCCGACTGGCGACCGAAGACGAGCGTTGCGAGGACGAGCTGTTCTTGCCGCTGTCCGTCGACCCCTATGTGCTGGCCCTGCCCGCAGGCAGCGGCGCCGACGCGGCATTGCCGTGGATTGTGTGCCCGAGCCACCCGACGCATCAGCGCCTGCTGCCCTTCTATGGCGCCGGTGCAAATACGCCGGCCGCGCACGCCGGATCGTTGCGCCTGGCCTTGGCGTTGACGGCCGCCGGCGCGGGCATGTGCGTGGCGCCGGAATCCCTCGCCCGTAGCCAGGCCGGCGTGGCGATCAGGCCGCTGGAAGGACTGGAGATGTCGCGGCGCATCGGACTTTGCTATGCAGTGCAATCGTTGGACAAGTCGGTGGTGGCAACGCTGGTGGAGCGGCTCGGGGATCCTGCGGTCCGGGCCAGGCATACAACATAGAGAAACCTTTCAACGCCATCGATAGGCTGGGCCAGCCTGCAACTTCACTCGTTAAGTTGTAGTCTTGCGCCTTTCGCCATAAACATGGCCGCGCTGCGGCCGATCAGGGAGGAGATAACTATGACAACGCGATCCGGCGCCAAGCTGGGCAAGGCGGTACTGGGGATAACGCTGGCTGCCGTGGCGTTTACCGCATCGGTTTCCAATGCGCAGGCGGATGACTACCCTTCGCAGCCGATCAAGTTGATCGTGCCCTTCGCCGCCGGAGGCGGCAATGACGGGATTGCGCGTCTTCTGGGGCAGCTGCTGTCCGATGGCCTGAAGCAGCCCGTGGTGGTGGAGAACCGCCCCGGCGCGGGCGGCAAGCTGGGTGTGGAGCAGGGCCTGAAGGCAGCGCCCGATGGCTACACCCTGACCTTGATTTCCAACAGCTATTCCGTCAACCCCAGCCTGTACAAGCTGCCGTTCGATCCGGTCGAGGACATGACGCCGATCGGCATGATCGCGCGTGCGCCGTTCTTCGTATCGGTCAATCCCAGCGTGCCGGCGGATAGCTTGGGCGATCTGGTGGCTCTGGCCAAGAAGAAGCCCGGCGGGTTGACTTATGCATCGTCCGGCACGGGTGGCATATCGCATCTGGCGATGGAGGCCTTCTTGAAGACGGCCGGTATCACCATGGTCCATATCCCGTACAAAGGGTCCGCGCCGGCTCTAACGGACACGGTCTCAGGCCAGGTCAACGCGATGCTGACCACGGCCGGCTCGACCCTGCCTTACCGCGAGGACAAGCGCCTGAAGGTGCTGGCCGTGACCTTGCCGCAGCGCGTATCCTCGGCGCCGGACATCCCGACGGTGCGCGAGGCTGGCGTGCCGTATGACGTGACGGTGTGGTACGGCATCATCGCGCCCAAGGGCGTGCCGCCGCAGGTGCAGGCCAAGCTCAACGCCGCGATCAATGCGGCCGTCGTGAAGCCCGAGATGGCAGATCGTTTGAAGGCGACCGGGGAAGAGGCTGCGCCGGGTAGCCCGCAGGATTTTCGCGATCAGATCGTGAAGGAGATTTCTTTGTGGGGCGATGTGGTGCGTGAGGCGGGTGTGACCGTGAATTGATCGACTCGCGCGGAACTGGGCACAGGACTGGCGACAGCTGAAAAACATCTACGGCAGTCCGGGCCTGGGTCGAACAAGAAAAAAGCCGTTGACGGTAAACGTCAACGGCTTTTTGAATTCTGGTGCCCGGGGCCGGAATCGAACCGGCACGCCTTGCGGCGGGGGATTTTGAGTCGGCGATTTACAGTGTTTCTACAGGGAAATGGGGCGAATTCTAGCGTAGGTTGAAATAGGTAAAACCAGTTTTAAATCAGTAGGTTAGCGTATCTTATCTGAGTTGGCGCAAACCGGTCACTGTACCCGTAGTGTACCGAGACTTCAGTACAGGGGCAGAAGAAGTGCGGCGCGAAGGACAGCATTAAGTTGCTGTGTATATGCTTACACTTCTGGCAGATGCAACAACCGCTTGTCGCTAATTCAACAGCACGCTAGCCCCATAGACCCTCAAAGTCAGCCGATCTGGAGGAAGGCGGGCGAGTTGGCCTATTGATCGCGACGGGCAGAGGCATCGGCGAGCTTACGCCTACCACCATGGCTTCACCTTGACCAAGGGTTGGCAGAAATGCGGCGGCACTTGCATCCAGATCGCCGCAGGCTTTTTCCACTACGTTGCGATCCCGCTCGTTAATTAGCCTGTGGACAATAAACATACCCATCTGACTCAGCACATCCTCTGGAATGTCTCGCGGTCTTTGGGTGGCGAGCACGCATGTCAGTGAGTACTTCCGACCTTCCTTGGCGATCAAGCCGAACGCGTCTAGGTCCGTCTTTGAAAATTCATCGCCGACTGATTTGTCCAGAAACTGATGAGCTTCATCGAGAAGCGTTACGACCGGCATCGTTAGGAATCTTCCCTGGCGAGCAAGTCCTAGGAGATAGCGCCCCACCGCGTTCGCGACCACTTCTCGGGCATTGTGTTCGAAAGAAAGGAATTCTAGGCTGATGCGAAGGACTCGCTGAGTTGGATCAGCTAAGAAGGCTTCGATGACATCCGGCAGAGGCTCTAAACCAGCCGGCGAGAACAGGCACTCCAGGCTGGGTGAGGCCAGTTCACTCTCAATGCGGGACATGAGCGTCGCGCAGGCAGACTGTTCGTTAGCATTTGCCCCGCCCCAATTCGCTGCTTGAGCGGCGAATCCAGATGGAAAAACGCACTCCTCCCATATCTGGCTAGAAAGCTGTGCAATATCGAAGAAGCTGCCCGGACGCCTAAGTGCCAACCCATGTTGCACGCAAGCCGCCTCAAATGGCTGCCGTGGAGTGCCCGATTTTCGGATCAAGCCGTTCACTGCCAGTTCCGGAGCCAACTGCGCGATTTTAAGGCTTCGCAATGCCTCTTTCAGTTTAGGCGCTTGGACACCTGGACTCGGCCGCAACAGCACAAATAGATCAGACTCAGTTAGCTCCCAGTATGGGAAACTGAGAAAGCGCCGTGCGTCGTTTTCGTTGACCTTGCGGCCACCGAGGTGCACATGTGTAATGCCAGGACCGACTTGCGTTTGAAACTCTCCTGTTGCATCAAACAGGAGTGCTTTGCCTCCAAGGCGAGTTATCTCCTCGACAAGCAAGGCGACCGTCCAACTTTTCCCGCCCCCAGTGGCACCAAGCACGGCACAGTGCCGACCGAAAAGTTGGGCTGGCGTTAGCGATACCAATGTATCCCGGAAGTGCGGAAATCTGGCGAGATTGACTCGCCTAGCTTCCGGCGTAGTGCCCGCCTCAACGACTTGTTTGACAACCAATGGATGTGCCGAGAAGACATGTTGCCCGATGCGCGGTGAGATAGGCACGCCTCTAACCGGAACGCCGGTCTCGAGGTCCACTGCCGTCAGAAGCTGAACGATGCCAATTGGGTTCGGTCGTTCATCCCGTTCATGCGTCGGTTCCACGGTCAAACGATCGCGTTCGGGCAGCTTGGTTTCGACTAGGCGCCCGAGCACTGCGTGTTCCTCGCCCTCAATAATGACGAATTCACCGACCTGGCCGCGCTGAAGCGGGTAGCCCGCTATGTGCGAACTTCCGGGGCGTGGTGCAAATGGCAGATTTACCTCAACCGACGCCGGACGGACCGTGCAGACCGACCCGACGTATCGCTGCCGATCGAATGGAGAAATGACGAGGCCAGTCATGCGGCACCGATGTTGCGAAGGCGAGCCACGTGACGCTCTAGGTCAGTTTCGGCCGCGATGTCTGGCACAAACTGCACCATCTCTTCAAAGCCGCAGTTGAGGAGTGTAATTCGGGCATCGCCAGCTCTCGCGAGACTCGTTAACTGGCCCAAATACTTGTTGGACAGGCATTCGCCTGGCCCTTGATTCTCCCCGTTATTCCATGGAGCCAGATTCGGGCTCACCACTACGATCTTCATGGACAAGTTAGACCGGATGGCGGACATGATAGGTTCGGCCAGATGGTTGTCATTGAAACCAAATCCCACGACGAGCACCCCAGTATCCGGTTGGCGTACTGCCAATTGAAATGCACCGATCATCTCAAGATAGGGCTGCTCGAATGCCAACTCGTACTTTGAGTTACGGGGGTAGATGAGCACTGGCCTGCCGCCTGTTGTCCACTTTGTGATTTCGCCTGACGGTTCATGCCGCTGCCAATCGACAGAGCCGTGGAGCTTGTACAGATGGAAGCAGTTTGGGATCGGGTCAAACGAGTCGCCGTCGCCATGACGTCGAACGGTCTCGTAGCTGAAGTGAATCGCATCAAAGGTCGGTGGCACCGTGTACGAAAATCCATCAACCACGACGTAGCGTCCTTGCCGCCCGGCTTCCTCATAGCAGCGGTCATAGTTGGTGGTAAATACCCTCATTCGTGATTTTCGCTGAGGGCGGCGTGCCGCACGTCGCAGGAACTCAGCATGTACGGGCAGCGGATGGTTGGGCACCACGAAGTTCGTGGCGGCAATGATATGTGCCTCTGCGCGGCCAACGAATTTTGTCACCTCGTCCTTTTGTGCCCCGGCGAGAAAAGACTCTGCTAGGCGGCATCGAGACATCAGTGCTTCGATATCAGTCTTGTCGGGAGGGTGTCCCACCACAGAGAGAAGTTGCTGGAAGTTCGGCCCATTTGGATCGGTTGCTACTGCCGCAGCATCCTGCAGCCTGCTGATCTGGTGCCACAGGTCTCCCATAGTCGGTGGCCTTGGTCCGCCTTCAGTGGCCGGCTGCACACAAAGAGAGGTGCCCAAGCCCGCAAGTACGATTAGATTGTCACACCGCATTACGTCCGAGAGCGCGCGCTTCCCTTCCGCCATTGCTGGGTCTTCGGCGATAGGCGCATCGGCGACCGGTTGCGGACCGGCAGGAGCAGGTGGGGGCGGTGGACGTACTGCCAACCATTCGCCACTGGTCTTCGAACTCAGAACTTTCACGACAGACTACCTCGGTGCGGTCGGCTTGGGATGACCTGTCTGGGCAGCGAAGTTATTCGTCCTTCCAAGATGGTTCTCCTTTTGAATGCCATACGTTGTACGCTTGGTCTGTTCGGCGGGCTTGTAATACCAAACCCGGCGACAGCCTATCCTGCACTAGTCCCCAAACCCTAAATTCCTTCGTCATGACGAAGACTTTGGGAGCGTTAACGCGTCAGCGCGCGGCTGCACAAACTCTTGCAGGCTGATCTGACCATCGATGAAACGCTGGGCGTGGGCCTCATCGGCTTCACTGAGCGAGAAACCTTCTAGACCGACGGAGGCCCGCGCGTAGTTAACAGCCGATTGGCGTCGACAGCGTTCGGTCTCTGATATGGTTTTGTGGGGCTGTAACCCGCATTTACCTTTGCCAGCCATGGTGTCTCCTTGCTGTAGGTAACTCGATTTTACAAGAGGTACGCGTATTTTGGCTTAGGTACACGCAACCTCAGGGGTGGTGCGCTGAAATTGTCTTGTTTTTTCTGCTATGGATCGCCTGTATTAGCCTGCATCGTAGTTTCCAAAGAGGCTTGCCTCTCTGGACTCTCCACCCTCGCCGGCGGGAGCCTCGGGGGCAGGGGTTACGGCCGCTGGCCCGGAACTCCTGTCCCCGGGGCATAGCGTGGCGCGCTCCTGCCGCGTCAAGGGGCCGTGTCCCCGCCCTGCGGGGCTGCGGGCCGCACCAACCCCTTGACCCTCCATCCGCTTGAGAGCACCGCTCCTGACGTTGTTTGGCTGGAAGAGGGGGCAAGGGCGGGACCGGAAGCCGCAGCCCGAAGCGGAGCGTAGGGAACGGGTGAGGATACCGGGCGTAGCCTTTACCCTTGACCCGTCTGGAGGCCGTGCAGCCTGTGGCAAGGGGTAGGAACAAGGCGAAGCCGCCGGGCCTGCCCCCGCAGCCAGTCCGGCAAGATCGGACGCGGGATGCAACCGAAGAGGTTGCCCAAGCGAAGCGCGGAGTTTTGCCGCTTGAAATGAAAGGGCCTCGCCGAAAGCGAGGCCAATGCAGGGGCAGATGGCAGGCTATTCGCCTTTGACTGAGCCGCCTGTAGCCGGCCCCCAGTTTTTGCCCATGTTCTGCATTACGTGTTGCCGGTACGCTGGGTTCCACATTGTGTTGCCTGCTGCGAGATGATTGAGCCGGCCCCCGGTGACCATCATGCCGCTTTGCATGTCGCGGCGAGTTGTTTGACGGTTGAGAACTTGAGTAACGGGGGATGCGGCGGCCTGGCTGACTTGCCTAAGCGTGATACCCGTCGAGGACACGCCTCCGGCCAGGTGCGACGCTGCCTCATATGCGCGTTGCAGCAAGAACAGGGTGACGCCCGTGACGATCAGGATTTCAAGCATTGTGGCAATAGGATGGTCAGTGGTGACGGCCAATACTTTGGCCGTAAGCGCACTGAAAAACTTCATGCCCATGCCGAGAACCGTTGTCACCAAGGCGATTTGCATGATGTAGGTCAGCACTTGGCCAAACCAGCTATCAAACCATTTCGCGGTGACGGGGAACATCAGCATGGCGATGAAGAACGGCCCGATGCCCAGCATGAGGGTGAGCATGATTTTGGCAACGATCACCATTGCCCCCGCCGGAATGGCAATGATGAGCGTGGCGGCGTAGATGATTAGGGCGTTAAGCAGGTCCCAAAACACCATGCCAATCTCATACCAGCGCCGTTTTCCCATCTTGTCGAGCATATCGCCGCCGATTTGGAAGCCATCGGACACCGCCTTATCGAGCACCTGATAAACCGAGGTTGCGGACGTACTGCTGCCGGATGCCGAGAAGGCGTCAGCGACGCCCGTTTCCAGGCCGCGCAATGCCTCGACAACCCATGACAGGTACGTAGGGGCGCTCATTGCCAAACCGCCAATGACGATGAACTTCCCGCAAGTCTTCATGAAGTTTGAGGCAGGGGCTTCGACATATCCGAAGATGATGGCGAATCCCATCATCACGAGCGTAAGCGTGCCACCGTAGATGAAGATGTCAGTGAACATGGAAATGACATTGCCCGACGTCACCTGAACAAACGCGTTCAGCGTCATGTCGATGCTTTCGCCCATCCACTCAAAGATATTAGATTCAATAGCCACTATTTGCCCCCTTCGAGCACATTGATTGGCTTATGCTTTGTGTATCCGCGCTTCTCAACCGTCAGATGGTTCTGTGCGGTCACGGCATTTATGCAGTTCAGTGATGCGTCCGACTCGCCTGGGTTATTCCGGCACTTGGAAACCATTGCAGTGCGCTCGGCATCGTGCGCTTTGTACCAATCCACGGTTTGGACCGGCTCGGTCTGGTCGCAGCCCGCGAGAGTTGCTGCGACGAAAAGGGTGAGAACGAGCTTTTTCATTTCCGCATCTCCTGTGCGTTGATTTCGATGGTTCGGCCGCTGGTGTATCGGCTCTCGTGCTGCTGCAATACGCCGAGTGCGTGAGCCAGCTCGGCCGCGTCGATGATGCGTAGCGCCGCAACCGTGCGAAGTGCGCTTTCACGCGTGCCAGCCCAATTGCCTGCGATTCGCCCACTAGAGTTGCGCAGGACGAACGCGCAACCACCGAGGCAGGACAGTGAAATCAATGCCGCCATCCATGAAGACGTCGGACTCGACTGGCCTGGCAGGACAACCCCGGACCAATCTAGCGCCGCGATCACGAAGGGGAGGATGGCGAAGGCTGCGCCCAGAATGTCACCTTGAACAAGCGAAGGCGCGCGGCGGCCGACCTCGCGCGTGAAACCAAGGCGGTCTATGCATTGCCACCACCGGCGCATGAACATCAGTGTGAAAAAGCAAATTGCCAAAACAGGGATGTGAATATAGGAAATCATGGGCTTGTCTCCTCTTATTTATCCAGCAGATTGAAAGGCTGATGCTTCGTGTATTCACGATTCGCCAGCACCTTCGCGTTGATTTCACGCTGGCGCTGTTCCTGCAACCGGTCTTCCGCTGCCGCGACCATCTGGTACATCTGTAGCTTGGTCTGCTCGTTCTGAATCATGGCCTGCTCGGCCGCGATGCGGCCTTGAAGTTCAGCAATGGCTTTCGGGTCCTGGGTCTGGTTGATCTGCTGCATCAACTGGTCGATTTGGCTAAGGCGGTTTTTCGCGGCGTCGTAGGCATCGAGTGCAAAGGCTTTGTCTTGTGCACCTTTGACGGCCTGCGCTTCGCAGCTCGTGCGTTGCTCCGTCGAGGCAAAGCCGGCGCAGGCGTCATACACCTTGTTGTCGTTGTAGATGGACTCAGCGCGCCCGCTCAGGCCGGCATAGCCGCCTGATTTGACGGAGTCGTAGACGCTTTGCCAATCGCGCGGCAGGTAGTCCCGCAACTGCGGGTTGTTGAACAGTTCGCCCATGCCGCGTGCGCCGGTGACCGCAGCGTATTGCTGTTTCATCTGGTCGATCTGGCTGACCATCTGGTCGTACTGCATCTTCCACTTCGCCATCGTTTCGATTTGGTTTTCCACGGTCTTGGCGATGGAAGCGCCATCCGTCACGGGGATTTGTGCGAAGGCGGCCGACGACGCGGCAATGCCGACGACCAGAATGCAAGAGGCTGATAGTTTTTTCATGTTCGCCACTCCTGAGAGGTTGAGGGCGAACGTAGGACCGTGCTGTCCGGTCTGTCGGTCTGTTCAGGGACCGCGCCCAGTACGACAAAGCGTTCTTGGGGCGACTAAGCGGCCGATCTGCTCTCGGCGGTCGGAACCCTTCTTTTCGGGTCGGCACCCGGTACGCTAGGCGTCCTTGGGGCGGTGCAACGTTCGTTGTGGTTAAAGGTACAGCCGAAGTTGATTGTACTTACGGTTAATGCAAAGTAGTTTCCGACTACGGCGACCACGCGCGACGGTCAATGATGATGCGGTCCGATAGATACGAGATGTTCGCCAGTTCCGCCAAGGCCATTTCTACTGTTCGGAACCGGTACGGTCGGCCCTTGTCGTCCATGACGCGGTGCTCTGTAGTGCCGTCCTGCACGGCCAAGGAAAAGCCCTTCCAGTAGTGCGCATACAGAATGACCTGTACGTCACCAGTGCGCGCTGGATCATCGCAGTAGTCTTGCAGGGCGTCGTAGCGTAAAGCCATCTTATGGTCCTTCTTGCGCGATCAATCAACGGCTCAGGTCGCATTTGCCTGGGTGGTTGGTCTTATTCAGTTGGGCGTCCTTGGTCACTTCTGTGCTGCGCTGACTACGCTGTGGGACCAGTAGCGTCTTGTCCTGCGAGGGATCAAGGAACCGGACAATTTCCAGGGCAAGCGATTTGTCCTCTATGTCACCAGTGGCCAAGGCTTTCGCAATGTGCCCGTAGCCATTCCTGATGGCACGTGAAACGCCGGAAGGCGTGCGTCGTTCCCGCTCGGCCGCTTTGGTGCTCTTGCCACGCTTGGCGGCATGTCGCGTCGCCTGCTTGACCGTAGCATGCGTGTTAGACCGTGCCTTACGCGGTGTGGCATTGGCCTCGACGCCTTGTTCACGCAGTGCCTCGGCGAAGCGCTCCCTCCAGCGTTGCAGGTCCGCTTTTCGTGGGTTGAGCCGGCTGCCGTCGAGACCGAGCGCCTTAACGCAAAGGTGGCCGTGGGGATGGGCTTCATCGTCATGGATGGCGAAGACATACGCGTGGTTGGCGCCGAATTCCGTTTTCGCGAATGCACGGATAGCGTCATTGACCGCGCGTCGGTCGGTGCCGGGTGGCATGGACAGTACGATATTGAACGTTTCGCGGCGCGAGCCGTTATCAGGCAACCCGTACTGGCCGCTTTTCCATTCGTCGCGCACGTCCTGCACTGCCTCACGGCCAAGGATGATTTCACCGTCTTCGTTCTCCAACGCTACCAGGCCGTTGCGCGATATGTAGTCGAGGTGCGCTTTCACCTGCGCGATGCCTTTGCCGCCGCCGGAGATCTTCACCATGACTTCGGGCGCTTTGAGAGTGGTCAGCATCAACTTGTCACGGACCCGAGCGCTGCCGGTTAGCAGCAGAGGCTTAGAGGGAGGCGAAGTGCGTGATCGCGTCGCCGTGCGCTTTACGCCTTGGCTGGTGACGGGTTTGGTATAGATGCGTTCGCCCCAGTCCTTCAATATTCCGTCAATGACCAGACTCATTCCAGCCTCCAGCGGTCAATGTTGGCGCGCATGATGTCTGCCACCCGCGCGGTGTGGGTTTTGATATGACGGGTCAGTGTGTCGATACGCTCAGCGGTCACCACCGTCTCCAGCGCGCGTCCCGCGTTCATATGCCGGGCGATCTGGTTCAGGTTGCGGCCGATGGCCAGCAGCCGTGAATTCGATTCGCCCAGCGTCCGTAGCTCTGTCATGCCGAACTGTGGTTCCCCGCTGAGATTGGCCCGTATCAGGTGGATGACCCAGCGATTGGCGGACATGCCCTGCTGCAAGGCCAGCGCCTCGATACGGGCGTATTCCGTCTCGGTCAGCCGGACTTCCATGCGACGGCGTGAGATGTCGGGTTGCTCATGCGTAGATGGAGTAGGCGAACCGGCTGTCGTTGAGCCGTTGAGCAATCGAACGATGACCTGTCGCAGTGCGTCGCTGGGGGTGCTGCCCTGGCGGACGCAGAACACCTGCCAACGCCGCTTCAGATCGCTATCTAGTCGAACACTTAGTGTGGCCTTGTTGTTTTTCATTTTGGCGTCCTCGCGTGCATGCTCAACTTGGCCTTCAGGTCTTGAAGCCGGGCTAGCGATTCAGCTTTGCTGAGCGGTACTGATTCCGATGTGGGCGACATATCCTGAGTCGCTGCCAGACGTTCCCTTCTGGTTGCTATCGGAATGCCAGCAGCCGGCACGAATCCGCCTGTGCGGTGGCGGTCAACGAGTCCTTTGAGGTAAGCGACCTTCGTCGTTCTGATGGTGCCCGGTTTCTTGATTGCGCCTTCCAGTTCGTCAAGCAAAGCCTGAGCGCTTTCGGCGGGAATGTTGGCGATCAGATTCTGTATCGACATCCTTTCAGCACGAGCCAGCGAGCTAGGGTATTGCAAGCCGTTGCCGGTTTCCGTTGTAGTAGTAGTGTTATAGATAGAGTTAGTGTTAGTAGTAGTGTTACCCGGCCGCCTATCCATACCGCTTGGATAGGGTGTGCATAGGGTATCGGGCTCGCTAACTCCTTGATTAATAAGCGCGTCGCGTGGGGTGCTTTGAATCGATGATTGGCTATCGCTAGGGTCGGCATAGGCTGTCGATACCCTATCGCTAGGAGACGCCAATGCACTGGCTACCGTATCTCGCAGCGGGTCGTCGGCCGGCAGTCGATTGATGAAGTCGTCCACATAGTCGTTGCGCCAGCGTTCGGGAAGGGCTTCGATCTGCTGGAGTGTCTTCTTCCTGAGTGTGGACGCCACGGCCATCTTGGCGGAGTTGTGATCCCACCAGACCTTCACCCAGACGTAGTTCGCGTCTGTGTCGAAATAGATGAGGTCGGCGTCAACAAGCCGGCGGATCACGTTTATCAGTTGAGACTCGACATCCCAACCCATTTCCGAGGCTGCAACGCGCAGGACGATTTCATACGCGCCGATGACGTTGCTGAATGGCGAGGTCAGGAAGTAGAACAATGCATAGCGATCTTCGACCGTGCAGCCGGACAGGCGATTTGAGCGCCATATCTGGTCGTTGATGGTTCTTTGTCGGCTCATGCGCGAGGCCCTCGCGTAGCGGCCTCTGCGGGCGTGATTTCATCGTCTGCCGGCTGTTCCAGATTCAGGGCTTCCGTGACCTGCAACGTCCGAAAATAAACGCGGCGGCCGACCCGCAGCATGGCTGGTTTCAGCTTGCGTGAAAAGTCGGTATCCGTATAAAGCGCCACGCGGACGCCATCGGGAGATCGGCCTAGCAAGGTGGCAACGTCAACGATGCTCATCAAAGGCCCAAACCGTCCCAACAAATATTCTCCAGTAGTCATTCATATGCCTCACAAGTTCACCGTAGGTAATGCCAGTCTTTACCGTGAAGGCATGGATGTCAAACTTAAGTCTTTGATTTTAAAGGCCAAAGTAGGGCATCAATAAAAACCAAGAATGGGCATCACCAAATGCCAAGATATGGCACATTGGTTTTCTTGTGAAGAAGCGATAAAGAAAATTGAATCTGGAAATCAAAGGCTTAGGCGCGATCAGAGGGGAGCCCTGATTTGGACGTTTGAAACGTCGGTGGACAAGGAAAAATTTTGTGGAAAATTACCAACGATGTGAGCATGCTCACATCGTTGGCACGCATTCGAAGTGCCGACATTAGGATCAGCGGATTACGTATCACGCTACTGTGGAGAGCCAAGTATCATGGGGCATGCGCTACAAGTCGTTAGGGAGCTATATGGAATCTTGGAATGACGTCCGGTAATGTCCGAGTCCAGCGCTTTCAATTGAATGCCAACGGCCGTGATTTTGCGGTGGGTGACATCCATGGTCATTTTGGTCGGCTTGAGGTCGCGCTGGCCGCCGTAAAGTTCTCGCCAGAAAAGGACCGATTGTTTTCCGTGGGGGACCTTGTAGACCGAGGCCCTGAATCGGTCGATGTGCTGAAATGGCTGGAGCGGCCGTGGTTTCATGCGATCTGTGGGAATCACGACCTGATGACGTGGCGACGGGCAATGGGCGAGCCGATTCCGGACGTCGATCATCGCGTCCACGGCGGTGGATGGTTGGATGCCTGCGTTGATGATGTTCGTGAACGCATTGCGGCGTGCTTGAGCGCCTTGCCGCTGGCTATCGAGGTGGAAACGCCGAGTGGCGTGGTCGGTATGGTTCACGCCGACTTCCCCTATGACGATTGGCAGGCTATTCACGGCGCTACCTTCAGTCCAGAGGACGAGGATGCCTGCCTATGGTCCGTAGATCGCTATCGAATGCAGTATTCCCAGCCTGTCCGCAATGTACGTGCGGTGGTCCATGGACATATGACGCTACGCAAGCCTGCGCAGCTTGGTAATGTTTACTACATCGATACAGGGGGATGGCAGGATGCGGGGATGTTCACGTTGCTGGACTTGCATACGCTTAAGTCGTGGCCGCGCTAATTCCAATCTGCGACCGCAGGAATACATGGCGCAGCCTTTAAAAGCCCGACAAACGGGCTGGTTAGAGAAGTGATCTGATAGGGCAAAAGAAAAGGTTCATCGCCGCTTTCCGGGGAGGGCTTCTCGCGCGACGTTTTCGAGATTGCGCAGTAGCAGCCAGCGCGAGGACCTGATGATCTTGCGCGGCACTCGGTCGGCGCGTAGGCGCGGATGATTCGCTCAGGAAGACATACGGCCGAGTTCGGCCACAAACAGACGTTCAATTTCGTGGCAAAATCTGACAATAAATACCTCGCACAGGAAACATCTACATTGTCGCGCGCCGTTCGGTATCTCTCGTCGCCGGCCTTACGTTGGGCATTACCGACGCTAGTCCTTCTGACCACCGCCGGGTGCGGGTCTAATTACGCCGATAGCCCGGCCAAAGCACCGCTGCGCAAGCTGAACCCCGCTCCGACGCAGGCCTATGAGATACGGCTCACACTTGCTAATGCGTCCGATCTCTCAAGCGCAGCCGACGGCAAATCGCCGTTTACAGTAGTAGAGGGCACTGTGCAGTTCGACGCCAGCAACGGCGCCCGCTGTGGAAAATCCAACGCCCTGTCCGGCCACGTGCCGACATTGTCCAGCCACGAACCATTCCGCCTTTCCCGTATATCCGCCACCGAGTACGTGGGCACCGTGTATGTCGACATGCTGATCGATGAGGACTATTACGGGCGCGGCGTATGCCATTGGGCATTGACAGAGGCCCGCGTCGCTTTGCGAGCGCGAGCGGACATCGCTGATACGCGATTCGTAGCCGGGCTGCCTGGGAAAAAAGTGCTCGCGGGCGGTACACAGGCGCGCTATTTCTGGAAGGGGTATTACCCTCGATTCGAGGACGGGCAACATGCTGATTTTGGCACTGACCAGTTGGATGCCATTTCGGCCGATAAGGTGAACGAGTTTTTCACCGTAATGCTGACGGCCAGGAAGATCGGTGGCGACGTTCAACGCAAGTGAATGCAGGACGGAGGGAACGGGTGCCGGTTTTCGGGGCGGCCCGAGCACTGGCTCCCACCGCTTTCAGCTATTAGACCTTGCCCGGGGCGCGGCGCGCTAGCCTGTGCTCCTCGATGGCTCCGAGCTGCAAGGCGCCAGGGTTTCTAATACATTGACGCCCTAAATAAATGCGAAAGCCTCGCGGCCAGATTTGCGTCGGGGAATCTGGAGGCACTTGGAGAGTTTTTCGATGGCGTGCCCGTCAAAAAGCACCCATCTCTCAACGATGGAACCTTGGGATAACGGTCAAAATGAAGAAATTAGCACTGTTTGTCGTCTTGTCATCACTACTGGGGGGATGCACCTCTGGACAGATGAACATGCTGATGGGCACTCGGAACAAAACCTACAACGACGTCAATGCACCTTGGGTCGGCAGCACGGAAGAGCAATTGATTTCCAAGTGGGGACCGCCCAAAAAGAGCTATACGCTTGAAAGCGGCGCAAAAATCATTTCGTACGAAGAGATCTGGGGCCCTCTCTCCGCATACCACGAATGCATAGAGAAATTCATGATCGAAAAGGGTGTCGTGACCAAATGGGGGATTTCGGATTGCCCAAAACGCATTTCGGGCACACTACCGAAAGACACCCCTATTCCACAACCGACCCTGTAGGGCGAGCGTCCTGAAACTACTCGGAACGCAGCTAGAAGCCGGGTTCCCAACAGACACACAACTGTCGAACGGCCGCTTCGGGTCGAAACCGGCCCATCAACGCGATAAGTCGACGACGAATGCTGTACCGCCTCCAATCCCGTGCGGCATTAGATAATATGTCGAGGAAGTGTCCGAATCCAGGAAACCGTGTGCTGGTGCGCTGAACAAGTTGCAGCGTAGACCTATCGATTCCCCGAACTCTTAACCAGCGTAGTAGTAATTGTCAGGTTCCCATGGATCATTAGTATCAATGATCCCTTTTTGTGGCGCATTCTGTGGCCATAAGTCCAGCGGCGGTTTTGAGGCCGATTGGTCGGCGCGAAGCGATGGTAAAAAGCCCACAACCAAGTGGTGCAGACGAGTAATGAGATGATTGACGAAGGGAAAGGGCATTTGGATTTCCGGCATGTCTGCCTCACCAAACGTGAAGACAGACTTTTTTATGAGGGTTCGACCCGGGTGGGTGGGGTCAGTCTTTTCGGCGGGGGGGGGGCCGCGCTAGCTCTCGCACCTGCACGAGCACCGGCGCATACTTTCGTCCTTGTAAATGGCACGCAGGCGACCTAGTCTCGGCGCAGTCTAATGACACATAGCTTTTTTCAAACCGCCCTATGCCCGCCTCCGGACATTCTTTTTATTCTTGCTGAGTCTTCGGTTCGCGTCGCCCCTGAGCTATTTCGGCTCTATCAGGATGGGGCGGAGGACCAGCGGCACAGCCGCGAGGGTTGGATTTGGTGATAAATAACTTTGGGGGGTTGTCGTGGTGAGTACCCCCCTTCACAGTACGCCGGGTATTCCCCGGCTCCTACCACTCAATTGAAACAAGTTAATCCTGGCGCGGCCAAGCGCACACCTGAACGATTAAAGCCCAGAGCACGGTCCACTCTTTGGATTCAACGTATGGCAACGGAGGACTTGATGGGCAAACAGGTGATCCGCTGCACCAAACGACAGCTCAGGCACGCGGTTAGCCGGCCAAAGGCGGCACAGACGATCCCCTAGCCTGGACCACCGTGAGGACTTCTGGCTCCCAATCTTAGCAGCGGCTGCCGTGGAAAAACCGTTCAACACGCCGGCAGCCTCGATGTATTAGTCAATAGAACAGAAATGGTGCCAGAATCATTACGGAAGACATGCCAGTTGAGGACTAAATTCGGGGTCTCACCGTAAACCTGACAGGGCCTTACGCCTCAACCAAGGCAGCGCTGCCGCAACTGCGCAAAGACCACAAGACGGACGTTTATATCAGCTCGGTAGAAAGCTGAGTCCAAATCCGAAACAGGGTGCTTATAGCGCATCTATGACAGGATTGCGAGGGTCAACACAAGGTCCCCGGCTGAGTTGGCCATAGCTAAGTTTGTCCGCCACATAACAACCGCACGCAGCTTTCTCTAGGCCAAGCCTGTCCAGGATCTTTATGTTTCCGCGGCGATACGCGATCAGCTTGCGATGCTGCAGAGCCGAGGCCGCTACGGTCACGCCGACCCGTCGCACACCCAGCATATAGGCCAGGTATTCGTGCGTCAGGTGAAAACTGTCCGAGTGCGCGCGGTCCTGAGTCATTAGCAACCAGCGCGCGAGCCGTCCCTCGAGCACATGAGAATGCATGCAGACCACGGTCTGGGCAAGCTGCTGCAGAATGACCACGGTGTAGCGGCCGATCAGGCTGCGCAGCGCTTCGCTGGCCTGCAATTCCAGCCTGAACCGATCCGCCCTCATGCGAAAGGCAGGCCCTGCCCCCTGCACGATGGCGCGCAAGGGCGAGGTGTCCGCACCCAGCGGGACATCAACACTCCACATTCCCTCGTTTCCGACCAGCCCCACTTCCAGGGGCGCGCCGCGCATCTGCGGCAGAATGAGAGAGATATAGCTGCCGCCAGGGAAATAGACATCATCGATGCGGCCGCCGGCCTGAAGCAGGCATTGTCCGAAGGCCAGGTCGACGGCCTCGAAGCGACCGATCAAGCGGGTCCGCTCACGGTCGGGCAAGGCGTCGAGCAGTCGGTTGGAAACACCGGCCATCATGGATTGCGGCAAGTTCTGCTCCAGGTTCTGGCTCAGGCGCGGATCGCACCGCCGGCCTGACTCAGCAGGCGCTGATATTCCCGCCGCACGACCATATAGCATTCGCAGACCCGCTTCTCAAGCCCAGCGCGGTCCACCACGGTGATATGCCCGCGGCGATACCGGATGAGGCCCGCCTCCTGCAAATGACCCGCGGCCTCTGTGACGCCCTCACGTCTCACCCCCAACATGTTGGCGATAAGCTCCTGCGTCATAACCAGTTCGGTGGATTGCAGTCGGTCAAGGCTGAGTAAGAGCCACCGGCAAAGCTGCTGGTCCAGCGAGTGATGGCGGTTACACACGGCCGTCTGGGCCATTTGCGTCAGCAGCGCCTGCGTGTACCGAAGCAACAAATGCTGCATGGCCCCGCCCCGGTCGAACTCGTCTTTCAGGGTCTGCCCCTTCAGTTGATAGGCCATTCCCGCGCTCTGCACGATTGCCCTGCTGGGGGTGGTTTCCCCGCCCATAAATATGGAAATGCCCACAATACCCTCGTTGCCTACCACGGCGATCTCGGTCGAGGCGCCATCTTCCATCACGCACAGCAGCGACACGATGCAATCCACAGGGAAGCAGACATGCCGCATTCGCCCCCCCGGTTCGTACAGAGCTTTTCCCAGGGGCAGGGAAATCAGCTCTAGCAAAGGAAACAGACGTTCCATTTCCTGTGGAGGCAACGCGGCCAACAAATGATTCTGGGTGGGATCGTGTGCATGGAACATTGTGAGTCCCTCCAGCAAGCCCAGTTTCAACAGCCCGATCGGGCCGTAATCCGAAGATCCTCCTGCGCGCTTACCCACTCGGTGGACGCAATCGAAACGCCATAGGCGCGGCAGCGAACGGAGTCCTGCCCAGAATAGCGCACTTAATGGCCGCCGCACCTTCCCGCGGCTAGGCCGGTGCTGCTTGATCAGCATGCGATTTAGCTCCTTCCCGCCCCCCATAAACCGGCCCGGTCGGTCAGGATTCTTTCCCGCACCAAGCCAGCACTGGCCAATGGACCAGCACGCCTGAGCCGCCAAACACGAACGGGCGCGATACGCCTGCAAAGCCCACGATGCTCCCACCCTCGCCTTCCCATTGGCACACCTCCTGGGTGAGGGGGCCCGTGTCGCCAATAGGTGAGCCGGGGTGCGCCCCCACCCCCACCGACAGCGCGCCCACCATGCGGGCGCCGTACGTCGAAAATGGTGAAAACCCCTGCCAGTCCATCGCGGAGGTGCCAGTCCGCGTGGTTCCGGGCGCAAGCCTGGTATAGCCTTTCTTGAGGAGCAATGACATGTCGATGGTCCTTCGTGAAGTGCTGCGGTTGCCTGGCGCGGATCCACCAACATGCCTTTGCCAGGGTATGGGATGACCCGGGTCACGTCCGTTCAGTAACACACATAGCGTCGGTCGTCGTTCCTTCCAGATATTTCTGCACTAGCGCCCGCGTCGAACTGTCGGGCCCGTGCGGGCCGGCCATCCCGGCCGCGAACTCTTGAGCGATGCGCACGGCGAGCGTCTTACCCAACTCCACGCCCCATTGATCGAACGAGTCGATGCCCCAGATCACGCCCTGGGTGAATGCGCTATGCTCGTACAACGCGACCAGCCCTCCGAGGGTACGGGGCGTCAATTTTTCGGCCAAGAGCGTATTGCTGGGGCGATTCCCCTCGAACTGCTGGTGTCCCTCCTGACGTTCCGCAGGGTCCAGCTCGCCAGTCCCCTCGAAACCCCGGCCAAAGGCCAGCGCTTGGGCTTGGGCGAACATATTTGCCAGCAGCTCCGCGTGGCCATCGACAGAAGGGGGAAGCGGGGTCAGGAACCCGATGAAGTCACAAGGCACAACCTGGGTACCCTGGTGCAACAGCTGATGGAACGAATGTTGGCCGTTGGTTCCGCACGCGCCCCAGTAGACGGGGCTGGACTGGCTGCTGACCGGGGCGCCTTCCAGGGTGACGGACTTGCCGTTGCTTTCCATCATCAGTTGCTGGACATAGGAGGGAAACCGGCGCAGGAAGTGGTCATAGGGCAAAACCGCCACGGTTCTGGAGCCCAGGAAGTTGTTGTTCCAAACCGCCATCAATCCGAGAAGCGCGGGGATATTGCGATTCAGCGGCGTGGACCGGAAATGTGTGTCCATGTCATGGAACCCGGCCAGCATCTCGCGATATGCGGCGGGGCCGATGTCGATCAGCAAGGCCAGGCCCATCGCAGAGCACAATGAATAGCGGCCATTGACCCACTCCCATACGTCAAAGACATGCTCCTGCGCGAACCCGGCCTGAATGGCGGCGTTGCGATTTCCGGTCACGGCCACGAAGTGCGCCTGCACCGCGGCCTCATCCTGGACATCTTCCAGGCACCAGGCGCGCGCCGCGGCCATATTTTTCAAGGTTTCGAGCGTTCGGAAGGTTTTTGAGCAGATAATGAACAGCGTTTCGCGCGGATCGAGGTCACGCGTTGCCTGGAAGAAGTCCGCGCCGTCCACATTGGACACGAGTCGGAACTGCAGGTCTGACTGTCCGTAGTGCTGCAAGGCCGCCCAGCCCATGCCCACGCCGATCGCGGAACCACCGATGCCCACGTTCACGACATTCCTGATTCTTTTCCCAGTTCCGCCAAGCCAGGATCCGCTGCGTACCTTGCCAGCGAAGTGTTCCATGCGGCCTAACACTCGCTGGACGTCCGGCGCCACATCCCTGCCCTCCACGCGCACGCTGCAACCAGCGGGCATGCGCAATGCGACATGCAGCGCCGCGCGCGCTTCGCTGACGTTGACCGGATCGCCATTGAACATGGCATCGATCCGGCCCTGTAGACGGCACGCGCGGGCTAGACGTAGCAACAGCTCGACAGTCCTCTGGGTGATCCTATTCTTGGAATAGTCCAGATACCAACCCGCGGCTTCCACTCTGAAGCGCGTCCCCCGATGTGGGTCAAGCTGGAACAGGTCTCGCAGATGCTGCGACCGTATCTCCTCTACGTGCCCAGCCAGCGCTTGCCAGGCTTGAGTGAACAACACATCGCTTAAACCGTCCGTTGCCTGTCTGTCCATTACTGTCCACCTCTATGCTGCTCAACGGGAGCATCCCAAATTGCAGGCCTTTGGGCGGTTATGACATAGCCAATGCGCGGAGTCCGTGCGCTAGCGCACAGAGCCGGCGCCCGCGGTTGTTCACTCTATGGCTATGAAACCTATTGATTGGCCCTCGCTCGAAGCCGCGCCCGAGTGGATAGACCTTTTTGCCCGAAGCAAGGCCACGTTGCGGGCCGCGGAACGCGAGCCGCCGCTGCGCGCCGAGTTGTTCAGCGCCTTGCAGATGGAGCAGCATGGCCAGGCCTTGGCACACACCCATATGGTGGGTGTATCGGGCCCGCCGGACATGTTGTTGCCGCGGCTGACCGAAAACCAGACGCTGCTGGCGCAGGCCTGCACGCTGCTGATGGAGTCGATGCGGCAAAACCGCCAGATCACACCGGCCGACGAATGGCTGCTGGACAACTTCTACCTGATCGAAGAGCAGATCCGGTTGGCCAAGCGGCACCTGCCAAAAGGCTACAGTCGCAGTTTGCCAAAGCTGGAGACGGGTCCCTCCAAGGGTATGCCTCGGGTATACGACATTGCGCTGGAGATGATTTCGCATAGCGACGCGCGGATCGATGCCGCAGGCGTCGAGGCATTTGTGTCTGCCTATCAATTGATCGAGCCGCTTCAACTGGGCGAGTTGTGGGCCGTCCCCATAATGATGCGCCTGGCCCTGATCGAAAACCTGCGCCGCGTCGCCATCCGGCTGGCCTATGCGAACATGAACCGCGGGCTGGCGGATACATGGGCCGACGCCATGCGCAGATCGGCCGAGGAGGACCCCACTGGACTCATTCTTGTCATCGCCAACATGGCACGCTCGAATCCGCCGATAGACGGCTCGTTCGTCGCAGAACTGGCGAGGCGGCTTCAGGGCCACGGCCCGGCGCTGGCCCTGCCCTTGACATGGTTCGAGCAGCGGCTTGCCCAGTCCAATCTGACGATTGAACAAATGGTCGTCACCGAAAACCAACAGCAAGCGGCAGATCAGGTGTCCATCAGCAACAGCATCGGCAGCCTGCGCACCTTGTCCACGACGAACTGGAATGACTTCGTGGAAGCCGTCAGCATCGTGGACCGGACCTTGCGCGAAGACCCTGCGGGCATCTACGCCGACATGGACTTTCCAACCCGCGACCACTATCGCCACCGGGTGGAACGGCTCGCCCGGCAGTCCGAACACGCGGAAACCGAGATCGCCGCCATGGCTATCGACCTGGCGACAGCCGGCGCAGCCCGGCTCGCTGCGGCCGACCAAGGCTTGGCCGCCGACATCCGGCGCGGGCATGTCGGCTTTTACCTGATCGACGAGGGCCAGGGCGAACTCGCCAGCCGGGCCAAGGCTCGGCTGAGCGTGGCGGAGAAGTTGGCCCGCATCACTCCACGCACCGCGCTTCGCCTGTATGTGAGCACCATCGTCTTGCTGACGGCGGGGCTGGTCGCGCTACTGCTAGCGATGCCCCATCGGGCCGGTGTCGGCACCTGGACAATGGCATGCTTCGCGCTGTTGTCAGCACTGGCTGCGAGCCATCTCGCCATCGCCACGGTCAACTGGTCCCTGACGTGGCTGGTACGCCCCCGACGCCTGCCGCGCATGGATTACGCCAAGCGGATTCCCGATTCCGCCCGCTGCCTCGTCGCCGTCCCCACCATGCTGATCACTCCCAACGACGCGGAATCGCTTGCCGAGGCGCTGGAGGTCCGGTTTCTGGCCAACCCCGACGACAACCTGAGCTTCTGCCTACTGACGGATTTCGCGGACGCCGCGTCGGAACACCTGCCTTCGGACGTGTTGCTGCTGGAGGGCGCCAAAGCACAAGTGCAGGCCCTGAACAAGAAATACCGGCGCCTGGGGCGCAGTCCGTTCTTTCTCCTTCACCGACCCCGCCGTTGGAACGAGAAAGAGCGGGTCTGGATGGCCTACGAGAGAAAAAGAGGAAAGCTGGCCGATCTCAATGGCGTGATCCGCGGACAGGACACAGGCGCATTTTCTTGCGTGGTCGGGGACGTGACCTTACTTGCCGGGATCCGATACGTCATCACGCTGGACACCGATACCGAGTTGCCCAGAGAAACCGCCTGGAAGCTTGTCGGCACCATGGCGCATCCACTCAATCAGGCGCAGTTCGACCCGGCCACGCGCAGGGTGAACCGGGGCTACGGCATCCTGCAACCGCGGGTGGGAGTCAGTCTGACCGACCTGACCGCGTCGCCCTACGCCCGCCTGAACGGCGGCGATTCAGGCATCGATCCCTATACCAACACGGTGTCGGATGTTTATCAGGACATCTTCAAGGAAGGCTCCTTCGTCGGCAAGGGCATCTACGACGTGGACGCCTTCGAATCGGCATTGAAGGACTGCTTCCCGCCCAATCGTGTGCTGAGCCATGATCTGCTGGAAGGCTGCTATGCCCGCTCGGGCCTTTTGAGCGATGTCGAGCTGTTCGAAGGACAACCCGCGCGCTACTCTGCAGACGTCAGCCGCCGTCACCGGTGGATACGCGGAGACTGGCAGCTGCTGGGCTGGCTGTTCGGTCCCGCGCCCGCAGAGCCGGGTACCCATCGCGGCCCCCCCCTGCCCGCGCTCGCACGCTGGAAGATTCTGGACAACCTGCGCCGCAGCCTGGTCCCAGCCAGCCTCCTGCTGTTACTGGCGCTGGGCTGGATGCGGTTGCCCACCCCTGGGCTGTGGACTGTCGCCTGCGTGCTTATCCTGTTCCTGCCCGCCCTGTTCGCCTCTATATTGAGCGGGATGCGCAAAGAAGAAGGCGTGGTGTTGGCGCACCATCTGGTCGGCTGGATCGTGCCGACGATACGGCAATTCAGCCGGGCCGCATTCGCCTTGACAAGTCTGGCTCACGAATCCCTGTATAGCGTGGACGCAGTGATCAGAACGCTATATCGGCTAATGGTCTCGCGCCGACGGCTGCTGGAATGGACGCCCTCCAGCATCACCAACTGCGAAGGTGGGATGCGGTCCGGCCCGCTGCTGATGTCCGTTTGGGGCGCGCCGGTCCTCGCGCTCGCCATCGGCGCCGGCCTAATGGCGCTGAATCCCTCGGCCTGGCCGGCAGCCCTACCAGTCCTGGCGCTTTGGCTGGCAATGCCGACCATCGCCCAGTGTTTGAGCCGTCGGCCGGCCCTTGCCCGGATCGACCTGACTCCCGACCAGACCCAGTTTCTGCGAATGTTAGCGCGCAAAACTTGGTCTTTCTTCGATGGCCATGGCGGCGCGGAGGACAATTGGCTGATCCCCGACAACATCCAGGACAAGCCGTCTGCGACCGTCGCGCACCGCACCTCGCCCACCAATCTCGGGCTGGCGCTGCTGGCCAACCTGGCCGCCTACGATTTCGGCTACCAGCCGGCCGGCCACCTGCTGAAAAGAACGCAGGCAACGCTGGGCACGATGGCAACGCTGGAGCGCTATCTGGGTCACTTCTACAACTGGTACGACACCGTCACCCTCAAACCCCTGACGCCGCTCTACATTTCCACCGTGGACAGCGGTAATCTTGCCGGCCATCTGCTCACGCTGCGGCCAGGATTGCAGAAACTGGCGCAAACGTCCATCCTGCATCCCCGCACATTTGAGGGATGCACTGACGCCTTGGCCGTTTTGCGAGAAAGCGTCTCCGCCTACGATTCTCCTGAACTGGAACCGTTCGCCGACGCGCTGGCATCCGCCACGCAGGACGGCCCGATGACTCTGATGCAGGCCAGACTGCACCTGGATCAGTTGTGCGAGCTGGCGGCCGGCCTGATCGGCCGCTACGCCGCGCCGGAACGTGCGCAAGCGCTGTGGCATGCAGAGGCGCTGATGCGTCAATGCGAGGCCGCGCGCGGCGAGCTTGCCTTGCTGGCACCGTGGCAGGGTTTGCCCGTCGGCGCAGCATGGCGGGATCTGCCAGAAATGAATGCCATTCCAACTCTGCAGCAGGTCGCGGGGCAGGCAACGGGATTGCTTTCCGTCTTGCGCGAACGCTTGTCATCCCCGGATATTCCTTCCGATGAGCTGGCCTGGCTGAAGGAGACCGAGCTTGCCGTGATCCAGGCGGCAGAGCACGCCCGCGAACGCCTTGCCTTGATCGCGCAGCTGGCGGACACGCTCGCGGAGATGGCGGTGGCCGATTATGGCTTCCTATACGACAAGGGCAGCCGGCTTTTGGCCATCGGCTACAACCTGACCGAGCGCAGGCGCGACGAGGGACTGTACGATCTGCTGGCCTCAGAAGCGCGCCTTTGCAGCTTCGTGGCCATTGCGCAAGGCCAGTTGCCGCAGGAGACGTGGTTTGCCCTAGGCAGGCAGCTCAGCACGGCGGCGGGCGGAACGGTGCTCCTGTCGTGGAGCGGGTCGATGTTCGAATACCTGATGCCCCGGCTTGTTATGCCGTCCTACGCCCACACGCTGCTGGAGCAGACGTGCGTGTCGGCCGTGCGCGCTCAGATTGAGTACGGCGACAAGCTCGGTATCCCCTGGGGCATGTCCGAAAGCGCGTACAACCTATTCGACGCCGGCATGAACTACCAATACAGAGCCTTCGGCGTGCCGGGCCTGGGGCTGAAACGGGGCTTGGCCGACGATGTGGTGGTGGCGCCCTATGCGTCCATGCTGGCGCTGATGGTGGCACCGGACGAGGCGTGCCGGAACCTGCAACGCCTCGCCAAGGAACGCTTGCTGGACCGCTACGGTTTCTACGAGGCCATCGATTACACCCCTCGCCGCTTGCCACCGGGCAAGACCAGCGCGATTGTCCATGCATACATGGCGCATCACCAGGGCATGGGATTCCTATCGATCGCGAGCGTACTGCTGGGGCGCACAATGCAGGCCCGCTTCGAAGCAGACCCGTCCTTCCAAGCTACCATGCTCCTACTGCAGGAGCGTATTCCGCGCACCGCGGCCGCTTACGCCAAGGCCGCGGAGCTGTCGGTCATCCGCACCACCGCGCTGGGCCAGCCCGAAGCAGCGGTGCGAGTGCTGGACACCGCCGACACCGCGATTCCCGAGGTGCAGCTTCTGTCCAATGGCCGGTACCATGTCATGGTCACCAACAGCGGCGCGGGCTCCAGCCGCTGGAGGGACCTGGCCGTCACCCGCTGGCGCGAAGACGGTACCTGCGACAACTGGGGAACATTCTGCTACTTTCGAGACAAGGACAGCGGTGCGGTCTGGTCCACGTCCCACCAACCCACCTTGACTCGGCCGGACCATTACGAAGTTATATTCTCAGAGGGCCGGGCCGAATTCCGCCGTACCGACCATCAGATCGACACACACACCGAAATCGTCGTGTCGCCGGAAGACGATATCGAATTGCGGCGTTGCCATCTGACGAATCGCAGCCGCGAACGCCGGACGATTGCCATCACCTCCTACACCGAGGTCGTCCTTGCGCCGCCCGTGGCCGATGAACTGCATCCAGCATTCAGCAATCTATTTGTGCAGACTGAGATCGTCCCGTCCGAACGAGCTATCCTGTGCTCGCGCCGAGGCCGCAGTTCGGCAGACAACCCTCCTTGGATGTTCCAGCTGCTAGCCATCCATAGCGACAATCCCGGCACTGCATCCTATGAAACGGACCGGGCAATCTTTCTGGGCCGAGGCCGCTCCAACGCCAATCCCCAAGCGCTGGAGGACGATGTTCCGTTGACGGGCAGCCACGGTTCGGTGCTGGACCCCGTCTGTGCGATCCGCTGCGAGATCACCCTGGACGCGGAGGAATCTGCGGTGGTCGACTTGGTCCAGGGAGTCGGCGATAGCCGCAGCGCCTGCATGACTCTGATCAACAAGTATCAGGATCGCCATTTGGCGGACCGTGCTCAGGAATTGGCCTGGACCCACGCGCAGGTGATCGTGCGCCAGTTGAACGCCACCGAAGCGGACACGCAGCTCTATGCTCGTCTCGCCAACGCGATCGTCTACCAGAATCCTGCCATGCGCGCCGAGGCGGCGACGCTGCTGAAGAATCGCCGCGGGCAATCTGGTCTGTGGGGATACGCCATCTCGGGAGACCTGCCCATCGTGCTGCTCCGGATCAGGGATCAGGCCAACTTTGAACTGGTGCGCCAATTAGTCCAGGCGCATGCATACTGGCGGCAAAAGGGCGTGGCGGTGGACCTGGTGATCTGGAACGAGGATACGGGCAGCTACCGCCAGGAGTTGCACGACCGCATGATGGACCTGATATCCGCAGGGGTGGAGACGCACATCATTGATCGCCCGGGCGGCATCTTCGTGCGGCCGGGAGACCAGATCTCGGAAGAAGACCGGACGTTGTTGCAAGCGGTGTCCCGTATATCGCTCAGCGATGCGCAGGGAACGCTGTCGAACCAGGTAAACCGCCTGAGTTTGCCGGAGATCCGCCCCCCATCCCTGGTGGTCTCGTCCCGGCCCCTGCCGCTCTCAGCGAAAACGGCCGCCGCACAGGCGCCGTCCTCACTGTTGCACCACAACGGCATGGGCGGATTCACGCCCACAGGGGAGGAATACGTGATCACCACAACCCGCGATCGCCGCACGCCAGCGCCTTGGGTCAACATCATCGCCAACGCCGGTTTTGGAACGGTCGTGTCCGAAAGCGGCCAGGCTTATAGCTGGAGCGAGAACGCCCACGAGTACCGGCTTACACCGTGGCACAACGACGCCGTCAGCGATGTATGCGGAGAAGCCTTCTACCTGCGCGACGAGATCAGCGGCCATTACTGGTCTCCCACTCCCTATCCGGCCGGCGGCGAGTCCGCCTACGTTACGCGCCACGGCTTTGGCTACACGGTATTCGAACACGTAGAAGACGGTATCGAATCAGAACTTTGCATCCACGTCGCGCAGGATGCGCCGGTGAAGTTCTACGCGCTGACACTGCGCAACCGGTCGGGACGTCGTCGCCGCCTGTCGGCTACCGGCTATGTGGAGTGGGTGCTGGGCGACCTACGCGCCAAGTCCTCCATGCACGTTACGACGGAGACCGACCCCGACACCGGTGCGCTGCTAGCCCGTAACCGCTTCAACACAGATTTCGCCGAGCACATCGCTTGGTTCAACACCAGCAGCGCGACGCGGAGCATGACAGGCGACCGCAAGGAGTTCATCGGCAGAAACGGCGCTCTACGTCACCCCCAGGCCCTGCTCCGCAGCCGGCTGTCCGGTAGGACGGGCGCGGGGCTGGACCCCTGCGGTGCCATCCAAGTCCCTGCCACGCTAGAGGACGGACAAGACATCAGACTCCTGTTCTACCTTGGTGCCTCTTCGCAAGGCATCGAGCACGTCAGGCAACTGGTGCGCCAGTACGGAGAGCTGGGCGCGGCTGGCGGCGAACTCCAGGCCGCCAGGCGATTCTGGCGCGACACACTGAGCATTGTGCATATCGACACTCCGGACCTGGCCTTGAACACGTTGGCCAATGGCTGGCTGCTCTATCAGACGCTGGCCTGCCGGCTATGGGCGCGCAGTGGCCACTACCAGTCGGGCGGTGCCTATGGTTTTCGCGACCAGCTGCAGGACGTCATGGCGCTGGCGATTGCCCGTCCGGAGTTGGCGCGCGAGCACCTGCTACGCTGCGCGGCCCAGCAGTTTGTGCAGGGCGACGTGCAGCATTGGTGGCACCCTCCCTCGAATCGCGGCGTGCGCACGCGCTGCTCGGACGATTACCTCTGGCTGCCGTTCGCCACCTGCCACTATGTGGAGGTCACTGGCGACATTGACGTGCTGGCCCAGGAAACAGGCTTCATCGAGGGCCGCTTGCTCAATGCCGGGGAATCCTCCAACTACGACCGTCCCTCCGCGTCCAGGGAGTCCGCCAGCCTGTATGCCCACTGCACCCGAGCACTGTCGCGCGCCTTGAGCGCCTTTGGCGCCCATGGACTGCCGCTGATAGGCTCGTGCGACTGGAACGACGGCATGGACAAGGTCGGCGAGGACGGGCGGGGCGAAAGCGTCTGGCTCGGTTTCTTCCTCTACGACACACTGACTCGATTCGCCGTGCTGGCCCGCGGCCAAGAAGATCAGGCGTTCGCGGCACTTTGCGAATCGGAAGCCGCGCGGCTTGGCGCACAGCTCGAAGCGTCCGGCTGGGATGGAGGATGGTACAGGCGGGCCTATTTCGATGACGGTAGTCCCTTGGGCTCAGCCGAAAATCCAGAATGTCAGATTGATGCCATTTCTCAAAGCTGGGCCGTGCTATCGGGCGCTGCCCCGCAGGACCGGGCCCGCCTCGCGATGCAGGCCGCCGACGACAGGCTAATCGATGATGAGCGCGGATTAATCCGACTGCTGGCGCCCTCGTTCGATTCGTCCGCCCTGAACCCCGGCTACATACGCGGCTACGTTCCAGGCGTGCGTGAGAACGGCGGCCAGTACACTCATGCCGCGATCTGGACCGCGATGGCGTTCTGCAACCTGCGGAACGAGGCGCGCGTTGGGGACCTATTAGCGATGCTCAACCCCATTAACCATTCAGACAACACTGCGAAGGCCGCCCTCTACAAGGTGGAGCCCTATGTCATGGCCGCGGATATCTACACAACACCCGGTCAGGAGGGGCGCGGTGGTTGGACGTGGTACACAGGATCGGCTGGCTTGATGTATAGACTGATACTGGAATCAGTGTTGGGTATTCGCCGGCGGGGCAAATACTTGAGCTTTCATCCCTGCCTGCCCGCAAATTGGAACACCTTCCGGCTGCATTACCGGCATGGAGGCTCGTTGTACTCCGTGACTGCCTTGCGCGGACAATCTGAGAACGAAGCGGGGTACGTGAGCCTTAACGGAGTGGTGCAAAAATCGGGAGAAATCCCCCTGCTTGATGATGGAAGGGAGTACGAAGTAAAGATCGTATTACCGGCCTGATCTCTTCGCCGTTTCGCGGGTTGATGCAACGCATTGAATTGAGGATGGTGGAGCAGCCCGAAGATTGCCCGCCTGGAGGCCGGCGAGCGCTTGCTTGCCGGCCAAGTACAGTCCTTTGGAAACCTCAGACGAGTAGTCGCCTAGCGCCTATCTGAATGCGCCCAATACCAAGTTGGTGGATCGTTGGGTGTGCTATGACGTGGGCGTACGCTGACGCATGCGCGTGGCGGACCGCGAATGGGTGTTGCGCGCCAATGTCGAGAATGTGTTCAACAAGAGTTACCGGCTCGCTAACGGATCGGGCGGCGCCGGGCTAAATTCGCCGCGTATCTTCATCCTTTCGCAACCGTGGACGTCTGATCATCCTTGGGTCGCCGAGGACCCGGGTTCGGGGCGATTTCGTCGCTAAGCAACCGGGCGTCCTTTACCTCGCTGCCGAAGAAGATTTCCGAAATCGTGCAGCCTGGAGATAAACAAGACATCGGAGTTTGGGGGGCAGGGTGTGCACCAGGGGAAGAAGCCTATTCGCCGGCCATTTTGTTCAAGGAAGCGATGTCACAAGCGGCCCGGACAGTCCAAGGTACAGATCTTCGCAAGCGACATCGATGAGGATGCGCTCGAGATCACAAGAGGTGGTCTGTTTGGCAACGCCATTGCAATCGATGTGCCAGCGCCATTGCTCGACAAGTATTTCGTGAAAGAGCAGGTCGGCTATCCGCAAAATGCTGAAAGCGTGATTGCGGCCAGCGCGGGGCCGAAAGTGCAAGACGAGGCCCAGTGCTTGGCGATCGAGATTGGCAAGCGCTAAACAACGCGGCATGTATACCGCAATCTGGCGGGTAGCATCGTTGCCGAACGCTGAGATGTTCACGGCGCCGGCCATGCGTGGTTCGACGGGACGCAACAAGGTTCCTATACAGACCAGACCGGCCCCAGCGCTACTACCGAGATGTTGCGGTTCTTTTTCGAGCGCGAGTTTTGCGGAACACCGTGAAACTTTCGTCCAGCCGGCGCCAGGGTCACGGATTCGATTTGAATTGCGCTACCCGAACCCGGGAACTTGGTCTGGCAAGTCGCTGCCAGCGTGCGACCCCCGCTTTGGGCATAACGCTTGCTGACGGGAAAGGAGGCCGCAGCCCCGCTGGCCTAAGTGACTGAGGGTGAAGAAAATGGAACCAGAATTTACTTACCGGCCGACCAGCCCCAAAGCGCCAGGGCTGACCAACTCGGCGACACCCATCCTCCCCTCGCAGGGAAGATCCGCTCGAGTAAAATCGTCCTATGCCAGCAAAATAGCGCAGGGCAATGAAGCGGAATATGAAGATCAGGAGCCGCCGGACGGCACCACTCTGAACCTCGTGCCTACCGACGCCAGGCGCACTGCGAAGCTGCTACGTGAATCGGCATTGATAAAAAAAACCGCGGCGTTTGGCTGGGCCGCCCTACTGGGCATCTTCGCGAACATGCCGGCTGTTTCCGCCCAGGGCTCGCCGCAGTCGGTAACTGAAGTGCGAGTCGATGTTGCGAAGGTGGACGCGGGATATCGCGCGTCGAAGATGAGCGGCTCCACTGTCTACAACAGCAAAAAAGAAAAGATCGGGATGATCGACGACCTGATCCTGGGACCTCCGGATTGGGTGCCGTATGCCGTCCTTTCGGTCGGCGGCGTGCTGGGGTTGGGCGATCATTTTGTCACGGTGCCTCTATCAAAAATGCAGGTCATCACGGACCAGTTCGTGCTACCCGACGCGACCAAGGACACGCTGAAGGCGCTGCCGGAGTTCAAGTACATGAAATAACTGGAGCGGGTATGCCCACGGCGCCCACGCAAGAAGCCCAGTTCCCCTGCCTTAGTTGCCATAACCTCAGCTGGCCGCGCTGGTGGACGGCATTCCGCAGAATGCCGTGGACCGCTTTCGGCTGTGGATTCAATCGATCATTGCAACGGATTGGTGAAATCGTTGTGCTGGGGTATCGTAACCCTGGGTTTTCCTCGGACGCTCGTTCAGAGCCCTGGCAATTTCATTGAGCTTAGCTTGCGAGTAATTGCTAAGGTCAATTCCTTTCGGCGAGTACTGTCTAAGTAGACCATTGGTGTTCTCATTTGTCCCTCGTTGCCAGGGATTCTGCGGATCGCAAAAGTAGACCTGTATATCCGTAGCTAGGGTGAATCGCTTGTGGGCGGCTATCTCTTTGCCACGATCCCAGGTGAGCGACTTGTAGAGTTCGTGCGGGAGTTTTCGAGCGTTTTTGATCAGCGCGTTGATCACCGTCTCGGTATCTTTCGTTGCCACCTTGATCAGCATAACGTATCGCGTCTGCCGCTCGACCAAGGTCGCAACTTGACTGCTGCCCCTACCGAAAAGCAAGTCACCCTCCCAATGCCCAGGAACTGCTCGATCTTCCGCTGAAGCCGGGCGCTCGCTGATCGAAATAGCGTCAACTATTCGTCCATGGTTGTCGGTTTTCTAGGTGTGGTGGCGCGACCGGCGCATGACTCGGGTACGTCGCAAGTGCGCGACAAGTTCCTTTTTCAGCGCTCCGCGCGCCTGAATGAATAGCGTGCGATAGATCGTCTCGTGCGACACCTGGTAGGCCTCGTTTCCGCGAAAAGCGCATTTCAACCATCCGGAGATCTGTTCCGGTGACCATTGCAGTGTTAGCTTCTCGACCACGATATGCGCGAGGTTCCAATTGTCTGCCAGTTTGCAAATCTTGGGGCGACGGGCCCTGTCCCAAGCAGCCTGATCGGCCTGGCCGGCGCGATAGTTCGAGGAGCCGCCGTTACGCTTGATCTCTCTGCTAACGGTCGAGGCGGGCCGTTCGAGTGTCGCGGAGATAGAACGGATCGACCGACCGCAGACCAGCCCCCGAGAGATTTCCTCTAGCTCGGCTAAGTTCAGCGCGAGGCGAGAGCGGCATCGCAACGCTGGCTGAATGCCACCTGTCTCAGAAAGAATCCGCTGAATAGATGAGTGATTTCGATCAAATAGCTGGGCAATCTGCTGAAGCGATTCACCCTTGCGCCAGCGCTCCCACATGAGGAGTCTCTGATCTTCCGTGTAGTGGATTCGAGGTCTTTGCTTCATTTGCAACACTCCCTCTGCGTGCGCAGCCTCTAGTGTGTTGCAACGACCGGTTGAATGCACAGCCAGAAGCGGTCATTAACGATTGCCGCAGTCTTTAGAAATCCAAAGAGGGACGTTTAACCGCTTGAGCCATGTTGGAACCAAGCGGTTAGACGCTCCGGTTTTTTTCGGAGGAGTTTCCCCCTACATCAAGGTCGGCCAGCCGCAACAATGACGATTTCCACGCGGCGATTCTTGGCTCTGCCTTCGGGTGTCGTATTACTGGACACGGGCCGCGCTTCGCCAAAACCCTGCGCCGAGATCGAATTGGACGGAACTCCCTTGGAAATCAAAAAGCGAGCCACGTCATCGGCACGGGCCGAGGACAGCTCGAGGTTCGAGGGAAACCGCGACCGCAGTTCCGGACCGATGGGTTCGTTATCGGTGAACCCTTGGACGACCACCTGTTGACCCGACAGGTTGGAAAGCGTGGGCGCTATCTTGGCTAGCGTCTGCTCGCCCTTTGAACTGAGTCGCCACCCGCCTTCTGGAAACAGGATCTCGTTCACCATCGTGACTTTCAGTTCATTCTGCATTCGCGAAATTTGCACCTGATCGGCGCTCAACTCCGTCGAGAGCTTCTGGTTCAGGGCCTCATACTCAGCCGCCATCTGCGCCTCTTTGTCGTAGGTGTTCTTTGTTACGCAACCCGAGACCACCAGCATCGCGCACAGCACCAAAGTCATTTTGTGTAGCTTCATGTCGATTCTCCGCCAGGTTGTAATCCCGCAGACTAGGCTAGGCCTCGTTCTGCCTGTGTAGTGCCCAGGAATGCCGATATCAGTTGCCGGACGGTAATGAAAGCTTGAAGCCGTCCTTGGCCAGGCTTTCCCGGACGTACTGGAACCGCTGGTATCCAGACAACGTCAGCGGCCCGTCATAGCCTTCGCTCTGCATCTTGCGGGGCGGGTAATCGATGTAGGTCTTCATCAGCGGGGCAACGGCATCGTTGATCATGACCATCGTCCAGGTCCGCTCCGTGACGTTGCTCATGAAGATGTCGTAGCGCTCCTGCGGATCGGCCCATAGGTCGAATACCTGCGGCACGGTCGCAACATAGGACTCCGGTCCCTTCCAGCCCAGGTTCGTGTCCACCGCCAGTCCGCCGGTCACCGCGCCATCGTCACCGCGCAGATTGAACACCGCCTTGTAGTTCGCGACGCGCACCGCTCCTGGCGACAATTCGTTCTCGGTGAAATAGAACCAGGATTTGCGATCGCAATTTCCGGTGCCGAACAGAACTGGCGACATGTCGTAGCTGTCGAAGATGATGGGCTTGTTCTCGCGGTCATTCACGGGCAGCTTCACCCCTGCCACCGCCGCAAACGTCGCCATCAGGTCCAGGCCGCCAACCAGGCTGTGGTCCTTGGAGCCGGCCGCGATCTTGCCCGGCATCCACGCGATGGCGGGCACCCTGTTGCCGCCTTCGCGCACGGTGCCCTTGGTGCCGCGCAGAGGCGTGTAGCCCGCATCGGGGTAGACGTCCTGCCAGGCGCCGTTGTCCGTTGTGTAGAACACCAGGGTGTTCTTGTCCAGGCCCAGCTCACGAATCTTGTCCATGATGCGGCCGATGCGTGCGTCCAGCTCCACGACCGAATCCGCATATTTGCTCTTGGACATGGACTTGTGGATGTAGTCCGGATCCGGCATGTTGGGCTGGTGCACCTTCATGAAGTTGATGCTCATGAAGAACGGCTGCTCGGACTTCGCGTTGCGGTCCAGGTAGTCGAGCGACGCCTTTTCGACGTAGCGGTCGAAGAACGGAATGCCGACGACGCCTTCGCGGCCGTTCACCATCGGCGTATCGACGTACTGGCCGTTGATCTTGAATTCCTCGCGCGGCTTTTCACCCACGTTGCCGGACAGCGCGCCCTTCGTGACCCGCTGGAACATTTCGCGGACGTCGGCTGGCATGTCCGGGAACCACGTCGGATCTGCGTAGGTGTAGGCATTCAAGTGATACAGGCCAGCGTACTTCATTTCGTCGTAGCCCTGGGCATTGGGCAGGGCATAGTCCGCTTCGCCCAGGTGCCATTTGCCCGTGAAGAACGTCTTGTAGCCGGCAGTCTTCAGTACCGAGCCGAGAGTCCATTCCGCAGCGGGCAAGCCGCCGCCCTGGCCTTGGAAAGCCACGGTGGTCATGCCGCTGCGGTTGGGAATGCGGCCGGTCTGCATTGCCGCGCGGCCAGGAGTGCAGCTTGCTTGCGCGTAAAACGAAAAGAAAGTCATGCCTTCGCTCGAGAGCCGGTCGATGTTGGGCGTGGGCATGCCGCGCCCGACGCCTCCGCCATATGGGCCGAGATCGCCCAGGCCGGTGTCGTCGGACACAAGCAGGATGATGTTGGGTTTGCGCTGGTCCTGCGCGGCAGCCGGTGCGCAGATTGCCGCGCCAGTCAGGAAAAAAAACGCGGCACCGCAAGTGAGAGTTCGTTTGGTCGCCATCTTCAACTCCGCTGTGTGAGAGTTAAATCAACCGCACGAAGCTGCAAACCGTGCGGTTCACATCGGCCTACGTACTTAGGGGGGGAACTCAAGCCCGTGAGAGCGTGGCGCTCGAGGACTCGATCGGATGTAATGTTCACCTTCCCTTAGATCATGTCAATGGAAATTTCCGACGTCCAAGAATTTCTCCCGCGACTGGTTCACAGAGACCAGAGCATCCGCACTCCACGGTCAATCAAGATATACAGGATGGCCAGCATCGTTGATTCGTTACGGGGTATGGCAGTTTGCGCGTGGTGCAAGGCCGGGGGATAGTCACTGCGCGCGCGGCGCCAGGCGAAAGGACGGGCACGCGCCCCCCGTGCAGTTGCACTAGCGTAGTTGCGTTTTGCCCGGGTGCCGCATACGTGCTTATATTCTCCGACCCGTCGCGGCGTGGCACTTTGCGAGTGCGCTCCATGAGCGCCGCGCTCAAACTCCATAACACGACCAACTGCGATGGGCTCGTGCGGAGATCGTCAGCGCTGTACAACCTTAGTTGCCGAGACATTGCAGTTCCAATGCCGCGACGGAGAGATCTCGTGAAGAGACAGACCAAGATCGGATTGGCGGTGGCGGCGATGCTGGCTGCGTCGGGCGCCGTCGGTACCTACGTCGCGGTATCGACGGCGCCGGAGCGCGCGCCCACCATCAAGCTCGGGGACGGCAAGGAAGGGCCAGTGGGAATGGCCTGGATACCCGGCAACGAGTTTCTCATGGGCAACGACCATGAGATGTCGCAGCCCAACGAGCGACCCGCGCACAAGGTGCGCGTCAGCGGATTCTGGATGGACGTGCACGACGTCACGAACGCGCAGTTCCGCCGCTTTGTCGAGGCCACTGGCTACGTCACGACGGCCGAGCGGAAACCCCGCTGGGAAGACTTGCGCGCACAGCTTCCGCCCGGCACGCCGCGTCCCGACGACAGCCGGTTGCAGGCGGGAGCCATGGTGTTCGTCGGCACGGAAACCGAGGTCTCGCTGCGCGACTATTCGCGCTGGTGGCGCTTCGTGCCCGGCGCCGACTGGCGGCATCCGGCGGGGTCGGGAAGCAATATCGACGGCAAGGAAGATCATCCAGTCGTTCAGGTTTCGTACCAAGACGCCCAGGCGTACGCCAAGTGGGCCGGCAAGCGGCTGCCGACCGAGGCCGAGTGGGAGTTCGCCGCACGCGGCGGGCTGGAGCAGGCGACCTATAGCTGGGGCAACGAACTGCTGCCGCAGGGCAAACCCATGGCGAGCATCTGGGACACCCGGCAGCCGCAGCCGTTTCCGGTCGTCAAAGACGAAAAAGTACAGGTCGGCACCACACCCTTGAGTAGCTTTTCCCCCAACGGATATGGTTTGTACGACATGGCCGGAAATGTCTGGCAGTGGACGGCCGACTGGTATCGCGCGGACGCCTTCAAGGTTCAGGCGCAATATCGCCATACGCCGCAGGACCCCGCTGGCCCGGCCAACAGCTTCGACCCAGACAACGGCGGCACGCCCGTGTCGGCGCCCAAGCGCGTGACCCGGGGCGGATCCTTTCTGTGCAGCGACACTGCATCAGCTACCGCGCCAGCGCGCGGCGCGGCACGGATCCTCTCAATCCTATGTCGCATATCGGCTTTCGGACGGTCATGGCGCCGCAGCAATGGAAGGCGGCCCAGGCCATGCAGGGCAGCGGTGCCAGCCGCTGAACACCCGCTGCGTCATAGGGCAGGATAGATCCGCTGTCTGGCGGAACCCGCGCGCCATGGGTGCACAAGGAGAGCGTCATGCAGCCTTCATTCGAAAGCCAAGCCATGCGGCGCTGGTTCGCGTGGGTCTGGCTGTACGTCGTGTTCCTGCTGGCCGGATATGCTGGGCCCGACCACCAGAAGCATCCCGAGCTTGCGTCCTGGACCGACGGCCCGTCCCGCACCGCCATCGTCGCATTCGTGAAAGCCGTTAATGACCCCGGCAGCCCGGACTTCGTGCCGGCCGAGGATCGCATTGCCGTTTTCGACAACGACGGCACGCTGTGGAGCGAGAAGCCAATCTACTTCCAGGTGATGTTCTCGTTGGACGAAGTGCACGCGCTGGCGCCGTCGCATCCCGACTGGTACACCCGCCAGCCCTTCATGGCGGTGCTGCAGGGTGACCAGGCAGCCGTCGCAAAGTCCGGCGAACGCGGCCTCATGGAGATCGTGTTCGCGACCAACACCGCATGCCTGTGGACCAGTACACGCAGCGCGTCGACCACTGGCTGGAAACCGCACGCCATGCGCGCGCTATCGCCTGTTGCTGCCACGGTGCATGCCGCGCGCGCTTGTATGCCCCCCCGGAATCTCGCTGAAGAAACCGAGGCACCCTCGTGGGGCGTGCGTGGACCGACCAACCTCCGCTATCGCTGGATTCTGTTGAAAAACTCGATCTCCGCGCGCCATCGCACCAAGATCGAAAATCCACTCTTCAGATCGGCGTAGAACCAAAGAAAAGGCCCTTCACTCATAGGTTGAAAGGCCTTTCGTTTTAGAACTGACTCAGGGTGGTTTATCCACGCTTGAATAGACGCTCGTGCATCCATCCATCGTTGGTCAGGATGACTGCCGCCTTACCCTGTATATCTCCCTGAGTCTGTTCCGCAAAATTCTTGTAATTGGCACGCATGCTTTCCGATTTGGCCCAGTCATCTGCACCTTCTACCTTGTAGCGGTAGTTCACCTGCGACAGCTTTACGCCCATCATGTCGCTAGGTTCAGTGAAGTTGCTCACTTCCACAACGGTGTACTTGCCGGTGCAGAACGCATCTTGTCCAGCCATCGTATTGGCACTATTGGCGACGAGGAATTTCTTGCCGGTGTCAGTGATTTGGTACTCGGTGGCCGGCTCCATCTTGTTGCCAAACATGGCTTTGACTTCGGTTTCTCGCTTCGTCAGCAGCCCGGCATCGACCAGCGCGTCGGCGCGCTTCTTGCTCTGACCGCCCAGCATGTCTTGATTCGCCAGGGTGAACGGCAAGCCCTTAGCAGGAATCGCAGCGCATAGGCCCTTTTGAGTGTTCAGGTATGCCTGTATGGCCTTGCTGAAGTTGCTCTTGTTGGCGTCTTTGGCGCTGCCGCACGCGGCAAGGGTAAGGGCAAGGCTGCTGATGGCGACGATCTTGATAGCGGTATGCAAAACTAGCTTCCTCCGTAGGTTAAGACAATCGGTTATTCATTATGGCAACGCGATGGAGCGATTATGCGTTGTTCTCTGTTTGGGAGTCGGCCTCACTCCGTTGTTTAGAAGTGGATGGCGCGCGACGCGCGAGGCGGTCCAGCTTCTGCACCAGGTCTTCGGCGCGAAGATGCGTATAGCGCTTGAGCATCTGCATCGACTTGTGGCCGCTGATGGCCGACACCTCCTGATCGCTCAAGCCGGCTTCCACGAACCGGCTGACAGCCTCGTGTCGCAGGTCGTGAAAGCGGAAGTCTTCAAGGCCCGCTGCTCGCTTGGCATCGGTCCACGCTTTGTCGAACAGGTAGGGGCGTCGTATGCCATCTCTGCCGGGTTCGCCGAAGAACACCAATTCGGTTTCAGCAGGACGCACGGGGTTGGCAAGTGCGTCGGTGAACACGCGTGTTGCCTCGGCAGTCAGCGGGACGGTACGAGGCGAAGAGTTCTTGGTGTGCTCCAGCCGAACGACGCGCCGCTCGATGTCCACTTGCCGAATACGCAGCGTCGCAATCTCGGACAGCCGCATGCCGGTCTGAACGGCAATGCGGACGATCCAGCCGAACATCGGGTTGGAGTGCCTGTCCACGGCTTGCAGCAGGCGTGTCTGTTCAGCGGGAGTCAATCGCCGGTTGCGGCCCGAGCCGGGGGCAGGGCGGCGAATGTTGGACACTGGATTGAAGGGCAGGCCGATGCCCCATTCCTTGATCGCGACGGTGAACAGGTGGCCCAGCAGCGCCAGTTCCAAGCGTACCGTGTTGTTACTTCGAGGCTGTAGCTTGCCATGCTTGTCCGGGTCGCCGGCCAGTCGCATGTCACGGAACTGCGCCACGATCTCGGCGTTCAGAGCGGCCAGCGAGTACTTGCCAAGATACCGGATGATGACTTGGGCTTTCTTGTGTTCGCCGGCTTGGGTCGAGGCCCGCTTGGTGGGCGTGACTTCCTTGAGGTAGCGGGTCAGCGCCGCTTCGACGGTCATGCGCTCGGCGGGTGCGCGCTGGATATATACGCCGCGTACCATTTCGTCTTCGGTGCGGCGCGCCCAGTCTTCGGCGTCGCGCTTGGTGCGGAACGTCTTGGCCGTGGCCGGCCAGCCTGTCTTGCGAATGAGGGCTTTCCAAGTGCCCGAGGAAGTCTTAACGATCGTAGCCATGAGTACTCCGTATGGGGCTAGCGCCGCATCACTGTACCGAAACTGTACCTGACCACAATTTTAGGAAAATCCCCCGGTGCGGGGCTTGTACTGCGAAATCTTCTAATGGCTTGAATTAGCGGAAGATTTGGAGATGGTGCCCGGGGCCGGAATCGAACCGGCACGCCTTGCGGCGGGGGATTTTGAGTCCCCTGCGTCTACCAATTTCACCACCCGGGCTAGGAGGTCGCGGACACGTCCAGATGACGGTCGCGGGAGAAGCGAAGACGGCGATTATATGCGGTCTGGGAAAAATTGTCAGGCGGCCCTGGATCCAGCCATCTGACGGGGGCCAGTCCCTCCGCACACAGGTGCAGGCCGGGACCGGCTTTCCGAGGAATCCGCTGCCTTACTTCTTCTCAGGCAAAAACCAGTTCATCACCAGCGCGCAGATGCCGCCGGTGGCGACGCCCGACTCCAGCACGTTCTTCACGGCATGGGGCAGGTGCGACAGGATTTCCGGCACTTGCGACACGCCCAGGCCCAGCGCCAGGGACACGGCGATGATCAGCAGGGCGCGGCGGTCCAGGTGGATGCCGGCCAGGATGTTGATGCCGGACGCGGCGACCGCGCCGAACATGACCATGGCGGCGCCGCCCAGGACGGGTTCGGGCACGGCCTGCAGGATGCCGGCCACGGCCGGGAACAGGCCCAGCAGGATCAGCATGCCGGCGATCCATACGCCGACGTGGCGGCTGGCGATGCCGGTCAGCTGGATCACACCGTTGTTCTGCGCGAAGACCGAGCTGGGGAAGGTGTTGAAGACCCCGGCCAGGAGCGAATTCGCGCCGTTGACCAGGACGCCGCCCTTGATGCGCTGCATCCACAGTGGGCCTTCGACGGGCTGCTTGGAGACCTTGCTGGTGGCTGTGACGTCGCCGATGGCTTCCAGGGACGTGACCAGGTAGATGATCAGCATGGGCACGAACAGCGCCCACGAGAAACCCAGGCCGAAGTGCAGCGGGGTGGGGATCTGGAACAGGGCGGCTTCGCGGGCGCCGGTGAAGTCCAGGCGGCCCATGTAGGCGGCGGCGATGTAGCCGACGGCCAGCGCCAGCACCAGGGCGGTGCTGCGCACCCACACGACCGGCACGCGGTTCAGCAGGATGATGGTGCCCAGGACCAGGCCGGACAGCGTCAGGTTCTCGGCGCTGGCAAAGGTGCCGTTGCCCATGGCGCTGTAGCCGCCGCCCATGCTGATGAGGCCGACCTTGATCAGCGTCAGGCCGATGAGCAGCACGACGATGCCGGTGACCAGCGGGGTGATCAGGCGCTTGACGAAGGGCAGGATGCGGCTGATGCCCATTTCAACGAAGGAGCCGGCGATGACCACGCCGAAGATGGCGGCCATGACGGCTTCGACCGGGGTGCCTTGCTTGACCATGACCGAGCCGCCAGCGATCAGCGGGCCGACGAAGTTGAAACTGGTGCCCTGCACGATCAGCAGTCCGGCGCCCAGGGGGCCGAAGCGCTTGCACTGGACGTAGGTGGCGATGCCGGAGATGACCAGCGACATGGACACGATCAGGGTGGTGTCGCGGGTGCTCACGCCCAGGGCCTGGCAGATCAGCAGGCCGGGGGTGACGATGGGAACCAGGATGGCCAGCAGGTGCTGCAGGGCGGCGACAAAGGCCACGGGAGGCGCGGGACGGTCGTCGGGGCCGTAGACCAGGTCAGGGCTGGGGTCGGCGTCGGATGAGCCGTGGGGGGCGGGTTGGGTCAGGGAGGCGGGTTGCATGGCGGATGGGCCGGCCAGGGATGGGTAGGGGAGGAAAGTGCGGGATTTTAGCGGGGAAGGCCCCGTGCCGTCCGGGGACGGACCGGGAGGGGGGCGCAGGCGCGGGCCGGGATCTCCGCCGCTGGTTAGAATCCCTGGTCGCCAATCAATGGCAGGTCAGCCCCGCCACTCCATGCAAAAACGCGCCAAATGGGCCTTGATCACGCTGGTTCTGATCATCGCCGCGCTGCCGATGTTCCTGCTGTTCTGGTTGATGGACGGCGACGACTTCGCGGCCGTCGACCGTGGGCAGTCTTACGGCAACAGCATCTATAAGAATTATCAGGGCGGCGTTTACGCCGCGGTCCCCAGCAACGGCTATTACCGCATGGACGAGGCCGATCCAGCCAGTTTCACGGCCTTCGATACCGGGGCTTTCGATGGCAGGCAGGCGGCCAGGGACCAGCGGCACGTGTACTGCGGCAACCAGGTCCTGCCGGACATGAAGCCGGCGTCGGCACGCTACCTGGGCAACAGCTATTTCAGCGACGGCGCGGTTACGGTTTTCTGTTCGATGCACAGTGTGCGCAACGAGAAACTGGGCATGCTGGACGAGTTCTGGCAGAAGATCCAGTACCAGGCGGATGCCGGCCCCAAGCCGCAGACCTACCTGTATCCGTTCGTCGTCCTGCCGGCCAGCGCCCGGCCCTACCGGCCGTTGCTGGACCGCGAGCTGGCCACCGACGATGTACGCGTGTACTACCGCGGCCGCGAAATGCCGCAGGCGGCGCCCGCTTCGCTGCGCCGCCTGCCTGCAGGCCGGGATGGCGACGTGCGTTCCAGCGACGATTTCTTCGCCGATGGCCGCCGCGTCTATTTCCACGAACAGTTGCTGCCGCTGTCGGATGATCCCGCGCTGTACACCTTCATGGTGGGCGACCTGTACCGCCAGCCCTATCTGCAAGACCCCCGCGACGGCATGGTGTATGTGGGCGCGCAGCCCTTCGACGCGGCGCATGCGCCGTACCGCCTGCTCAACGAGCACGGCCGGCATGTGTACCAGGCGCTGTTCCGCAGCAAGGACGGCATCTTTTTCTACAACACGCAGACGCGGCAGGTGGAACGGGCTGGCGACGATCCCTTCGCCTCGGGATCCTTCACCGAGCTGTCGCCATACGTGTACACGGACGGCAAACAGACGTTGTTCCTGCAGGCGCAGGAAGTTTGGGCCCGCAACTCGCGGGGCGGGGGCGGTGGGCTGGTGTCCCGTTCCACGCTGGTCAACCAGCTGGCGGATGCGCCGGCTGGGGAATGGATCAAGCGCGGCGCGGTTTATCACAACTTCGGCACGGTCTGGCAGAAGGGAGAGAAGCTCTATTACCTGGATGAGCTTGGACCCTCGCAGCTGATTTCCCATTCGATCTACCAGATCATGGACCGCGGCGCGGCGGATTTCCTGCTGAGTTCGCAAGAAACACGGCAGATCACGGCTGCCGACATACGCAAGCTGGTCCGGGCCGGCAAGCTGGCGGTGCCGCAGTATGAAGCCGTGCTGGAAGCGAAGACACGTTACCGCAAGGTGTTCTCGATTTTCTGAGGCGCTGCCGCCACTCCCCAAAAGGGGAGGCTAGAACCTGCGGGGGTTTTTTTGCCCGCCCTTGAAAGTGCGCCATTGGCCCCCACATCAGTAGGGTTTCCCGGCGGCCGCGCGGGCCAGATGTCCCGGCAGCCAATAACCGTCCCTAATTTTTACCTAGCCACGTAGAACTATGAGCCAAACCGCCACGCCTTCCACGTCCGAAACCCTGGGGTTCCAGGCAGAGGTGAAGCAGCTGCTGCACCTGATGATCCATTCGCTGTACAGCAACAAGGAAATCTTCCTGCGCGAGCTGGTGTCGAACGCATCGGATGCCTGCGACAAGCTGCGCTTCGAGGCCATCGACCAGCCCGAACTGCTGGAAGGCAATGGCGAACTGGCCATCACGGTCAGCTACGACAAGGCCGCCCGCACCATCACGATTTCCGACAACGGCATCGGCCTGTCGCGTGAAGAAGCCGTGGCCAACCTGGGCACGATCGCGCGCTCCGGCACGCGGGAATTCTTCTCGCAGCTGACCGGCGACAAGCAGAAGGATGCGCAGCTGATCGGCCAGTTCGGCGTGGGCTTCTATTCGTCGTTCATCGTGGCCGACAAGGTCACGGTGGTCAGCCGCCGCGCCGGCGCCACGGACGCGATCCAGTGGGAATCCGACGGCCAGGGCGAATTCACCATCGCCGCTGCCGAGAAGGCCACGCGCGGCACGGACGTGACGCTGCACCTGCGCGCCGACGAAGACGAATTGCTCAACGGCTGGAAGCTGCGCGAGATCCTGCGCCGCTACTCGGACCACATCTCCCTGCCCATCCGCATGGCCAAGGAAGAGTGGGACCAGGAAAAGGGCGAGCAGGTCAAGACCGAAGAACTGGAAACGGTGAACCAGGCCAATGCGCTGTGGGCCCGCAGCAAGTCGGACGTCACGGAAGAGCAGTATCGCGAGTTCTACAAGACGGTGTCGCACGACTACGACGACCCGCTGGCCTGGACCCACAACCGCGTCGAAGGCCGCAGCGAATACACGCAGCTGCTGTACGTGCCCAAGCATGCGCCCATGGACATGTGGGACCGCGACGGCCGCCACGGCGTGAAGCTGTACGTGAAGCGCGTCTTCATCATGGACGACGCCGACCAGCTGCTGCCGTCGTACCTGCGCTTCGTGCGCGGCGTGATCGACTCGGCCGACCTGCCGCTGAACGTGTCGCGTGAAATCCTGCAGGAAAGCCGCGACGTGCGCGCCATCCGCGAGGGCTCGGCCAAGCGCATCCTGTCGCTGCTGGAAGACATGGCGGAGAACAAGCCGGAAGACTACGCCACGTTCTGGTCGGAGTTCGGCCAGGTGCTGAAGGAAGGCGCGGGCGAGGACTCGGCCAACCTGGAACGCATCGCCAAGCTCATGCGTTTCGCCTCGACCCACACGGGCGACCAGGCCCAGACCGTGTCGTTCGCCGACTACGTGTCGCGCATGAAGGAAGGCCAGGACAAGATCTACTACGTCACGGCGGATACCTTCGCCGCGGCCAGCAACAGCCCGCATCTGGAAATCTTCCGCAAGAAGGGCATCGAAGTCCTGCTGCTGTCGGACCGCGTGGACGAATGGATGCTGTCCTATCTGCGTGAATTCGACGGCAAGTCGCTGGTGTCGGTGGCCAAGGGCGGCCTGGACCTGGCCGAGCTGGCCGACGAGGAAGAAAAGAAGCACCAGGCCGAAGTGGCCGAGGACTTCAAGCCGCTGGTCGAGCGCCTGCAGAAGACGTTGGAAGACCAGGTCAAGGAAGTGCGCGTGACGCTGCGCCTGGTGGACTCGCCGGCGTGCGTGGTGGTGGGCCAGAACGAACTCAGCCCGCACCTGCTGCGCATGCTCAAGGCCGCCGGCCAGGAAGCGCCCAACGTCAAGCCGGTGCTGGAAATCAACCCGGAGCACCCGCTGCTGGCCCGCATCCGCGCTGCCGAAGACGGCGAATTCGACCAGTGGGCGCGCCTGCTGCTGGATCAGGCGCTGCTGGCCGAAGGCGCGCAGATCGCCGACCCGGCCGCGTTCGTGAAGCGCTTGAATGCGCTGCTGCTGAAGTAAGCGGCGCATCCGCTTGAAGGAAGAAAGGCGCCCCTTGGCGCCTTTTTTCTTTTGGGAGACGTTTCACAAGCAGTGATTAAAAAATTACCGATCGGTAATTTCGTACAAAAAATCCGCTTGGATAGAAAAAAATATTCCCGTTCGGTAATTTTTTTGCCGTAGAAAAATGTGCTGCGGCAAATTTTTCCCGCTCGGTAATTTTTTTCCTACGCCAATCAAATTTTTATCCTAAAATTACCGATCGGTAATTTTGGAGGCGGCCATGCCCTCGCAAGATATTCCTGCCGAGCTCGCAGGCGGGGCCGGCGTAACGATCCGCACATCGACCGAACTGGGCGAATTGGTGAAGGCCGTGCGGCGCTCGCAGGGCTTGCTGCAAGCGGACTTGGCTGGCCTGTCTGGCACCGGCAACCGCTATGTGGTGGATCTGGAGCGCGGCAAGCCCACGCTGCAATTGCAGAAGGTGCTGGACATGCTGGATCTGCTGGGCCTGGAAGTGCAGGTAGCGCCCAAACGCCCGAGGCTGCCATGACCGTCGCTGACGCGCTGGACCTCTATCACGCTGACCGCAAGGTCGGCCGCTTGTTCGACGAGCGGCCGTTGCGCTTCGTGTACGAAGATGTCTGGCTGAATTGGTCTGGCGCGCATGCCATTTCGCCGTCGGTGCCTCTGCGCAGCGGCGATCATGCGGGCGATGCCGTGCATGCTTTTTTTGAAAACCTGTTGCCCGAAGGGCATGTACGCAAGTTTCTGCAGGTCAGCCGCCATGCCACCACGGTCTTCGGTCTGCTGCGCAGCGTGGGCGGGGATACCGCCAGCGGGTTGACGATACTGCCGCAAGGGGAGCGGCCCGCGCCGGCGCGCCACCGGGTTGCTACATGGCAGGACGTGACAAAGCGCCTGCAAAACGTGGCCGTGCCCGCGCTGGCGGCGGAGAACGCCGAGGGCGCCCGCATTTCTCTGGCCGGGGCGCAGGACAAACTTCTATTGACGGTCATGCCCGATGGTTCGCCAGCGATACCCGAGGGGGCTGCACCGTCCACGCATATTCTGAAGCCGGATATTCGCGGCCTCGATGGCGTATGGTCATCGGCCCTGAACGAAACGCTGGTCATGCAGTTGGCCGCCAGAATGGGCCTGGGCGTGGCGGAAGTCCGCTATCAGCCCGATACGCGCGCATGCCTGATTACCCGGTATGACCGCAAGCCTGACGGCAAGGGTGGTTTGCTGCGGCTGCATCAGTTGGATCTCTGCCAGCTGGCTGGCAAACCGTCCGACGTGAAGTATGAGTCCGATGGCGGTCCGTCGCTGCAGCAATGTCGGGAGCTGTTGGGAAGCATGGGCATCGGCGCGGCGGATTTGAAGCGATTCCTGCAATGGATATTCTTCAACTTGTACGTCGGCAACAACGATAGCCATGCCAAGAACCTGTCCGTGCTGCAGACGCAAGATGGCCGATACCGGCTGGCGCCCTTTTATGACCTGATGTGCACGGGCATGTACTCCGGGCTTGCTCGCAATTTCGCGTTTGCGATCGGCGGTGAAGTGAAGCCGGGCAGCATCGGCGCGGAACATATCGCGACCATGGCTAGGGAGTTGGGTTTTGCCCTGCGCTACGTCAGGGCAGCAGGGGAGTCGCTGGTAGATGCGCTTCCCGTCGCCTTGGATGAGGTGCAGGCAGGACTGCTGGCGCAGGCGCCGGGGGGCGCGGAGCGCACGTTGATCGAGCGCTTGGGGCGTTGGATCAAGACCAACACCCGCAAGCATGCCAGGCGGTGGGGGATGGACGCGTAGCCGCCCGCGGCCGCATCGGCGCCACCGTCTGGGTGGCACCTAGCCCCGCATCACCACCGCATCCAGTGCCACCACCCCTTGTCCCTCGGGCAGCGCCAGCAAGGGATTGATCTCCATTGAACTGAAGTCCTCCCGCCGCGCGTGGGCGTAGCGGGATAGCGCCGCCAGCGCGTCAGCCAGCGCATCGACGTCGCAAGGAGGCGCGCCGCGCGCGCCTTGCAGCAGCGCGTAGCCCTTGATCTCGCGGATCATCGCCAGGGCTTCCTCGCGACCGAAGGGGGCCAGGCGGAAGCTCACATCCTTGAGCACTTCGACGAAGACGCCGCCCAACCCGAACATGACGACCGGGCCGAACACCGGGTCGCAATGCACGCCGGCGATGCATTCCACGCCCTTGGGCGCCATGGGCGCGACGAGCACGCCGTCGATGCGGGCGTCGGGCCGGTGCTGGCGCACGGCGGCCATGATGTCGGCATAGGCCTGCCGCACGGCGGCTTCGCCGCGGATGTTGAGCTTCACGCCGCCTACGTCGCTCTTGTGCGTGATGTCTGGCGATACCACCTTGAGCACGACGGGAGCGGCGTCGCCGTCCGTAGCAGCCAGCTCGGCGACGGCGCGCACTGCCGCGTCCACGTCGGCGGCCAGCGTGCAGGGCGAGGCCGGCAAGCCGGCCTGGCGCAGCAGCGCCATGGCCTGGACTTCGTTGTAGGCGTCCAGCAATGGCGGTGTGTGCGCCGCGGGCATCGTGGGAGCATCGTCAACCACGTCGCTACCCGTATGAGCAGCCAGCCCGGCCACCGCGCCTATCGTGCGGATGGCGGCGCTGGGATCAGTGAACACCAGGCAGCCCAGTTGCTCCAGTTCCTGGCGGCGCGCGGGCGGGAACAGCGCGCTGATGGCCAAAGGCACGTCCGGATGGCGGGCCTGCATCTGCCTTGCGAAAGCCTCGAAGGTAGGCCACAAGGCTTCGGAGGATCCAGCGGCGGCCAGGAAGACGGCCAGCGCGTCGTAGCGTCCATCGGCCAGCATGTCGTCGGCGGTGGCCAGCAGCAGCCCGGGTTCGGACACGGCCTGGCCGGTGACGTCGACGGGATTGCGGCCGCTGGCGAAGGGCACGCGCTCCAGCAGGCGGGCTTGCGCTTCGGCGGCGGGCTCGGGCAGCGCCAGGCCAGTGTCGTCGGCCTCGTCGGCCATCAAGGCGCCCACGCCGCCAGAGATGGTGAAGATCCCCAGCCGGCGGCCCTGCGGCGGCTGTTTCCAGGTGTCCAGCGCATAGCCCAGGTTGAAGAATTCCTCGATGGTGCGCGCGCGCAGGGCGCCGTATTGGCGGAACAGCGCGTCGTAGACGGCATCATCGCCGGCCAGCGCAGCGGTATGCGAAGCCGCGGCTTGCGCGCCGGCCTGGGTACGGCCGATCTTCGTGACGACGACGGGTTTGCCGGCCGCGCGCGCCGCGGCCAGGGCGAGGCGCAGCTTGGCGCCGTCGCGGCAGCCTTCCATGTAGGCCATGATGACGCGCGTATCGGCGTCACGAGCCAGCCATTCGATGCAGTCGGCCACGTCGATGTCGGCCTCGTTGCCGGTGCTGATCCAGTGCGACAGGCCCAGGCCGCGCTCGCGCGCCATGCTGTAGGCGTAGGCGCCGAATGCGCCGCTCTGCGACACCATGCCAATGCCGCCGGCGGCGACGATGCCGTTGGCGGGGGCGGGCGAGAACGTTGCGTAGACATTGCGCCGCACGTTCATGAAGCCCAGGCAATTCGGCCCCAGCAGGCGGATGCCGCGCTCGCGCGCGATGGCGCAGAGCCGTTCCTGTTGCGCGGCCCCTTGCGCGCCGGTCTCGGAAAAACCCGAGGTGAACACCACGGCGGCGCCTACCTGGCCGGGCCGGGCGCGTTCCAGCGCCTGCGCGGCATGAGCGGCCGGCACGGCCAGAATGGCCAGGTCCACCTCCGCGTCCAGCGCGTCCAGGCCGGGTACGGCCGGCAGGCCGGCGATGGCGTCTGCGCGCGGGTTGACGGGGATGATGCGGCCGCCGTAGCCGTGCTGGAGCAGCAGCTTCACCGGCATCGCGCCGATCTTGCCGGGCGTGGCCGAGGCGCCGACGATGGCGATGCCTTGCGGATTGAAGAGGCGGGACAGGGAAGAGTCAGTCATGATGTGGCGATGAAAAATCAGGAGTAGCGCACGACGCTGCGGCCCGTGCTGCCGCGTTCGAGCATGGCGGCCAGCGCTTGCGGCAGCTGGCGGGGTTCGATGACGCGCGCGATCAGGTCCAGGTGCGCGGGGCGGTATTCGGCGGCGAGCTTGTTCCATACCTGGCGCCGCAGCGGCATGGGGCTGTTGGCGTTGATGCCCAGCAGCTTGACGCCGCGCAAGATGAAAGGGATGACGGTGGTGGGCAGTTCCGCGCCGCCGGCGTTGCCGAAGGCGGCGGCCACGCCGTCCGGCTTCAGGCTGGCCAACGCGTGGGCCAGCAGCGGCCCGCCCACGGAGTCGACCACGCCGGCCCAGCGCGCGCTCATGAGCGGCTTGATGCCGGCCGACAGGTCGGGCGGGGCAATCACCTCTTGCGCGCCCAACGAGCGCAGATAGTCCGCCGCATCCGGCTTGCCGGACATGGCGCAGACGCGATAGCCGCGCTGGCTCAGGATGTCGATGGCGACGCCGGCAACGCCGCCGGTTGCGCCGGTGACCAGGACCTCGCCTTGTTCCGGCGTCAGTCCGCAATGCTCCATCCAGTGCAGCGAGAGCGCCGCGGTGTAGCCCGCAGCGCCCAGCACGGCCGCATCGCGCAGTCCAATGCCGGCGGGCAGCGGCAGCACCCAGTCGTGGCGCACCCGCGCATACTCGGCATAGCCGCCGTCGCAATCCACACCGATGCCGAAGCCATGCACCACGACCTCCTGGCCGGGCGCGAGCGCAGGGTCGGCGGAATGCACCACGGTGCCAGAAAGATCAATGCCGCCGATGCGTGGATACTCGCGGATGATGCCACCGCGCCCGGCCTGGGCCAGCGCGTCCTTGTAGTTCAGGCCGGCATAGGCCACCTTGATGAGCGTGTCGCCCGCGGACAACTGGTCCGCGGTCAGGGTGTCGAAACGGCCCTGCGGCGGTTCGCCCGCCGCGCCTGCGTGCAGGCGGTAGGCCTGGAATTCGGGATTTTCCATGTTCGTCTCCTTAAGGGATCAGGCCAGCAGCCGGCGCGCCAGCGTGGCGCGGTGCAATTCGTTGGCGCCGTCATAAATGCGGAAGGGGCGCATCTCCTGCCAGACCATGGATACGGGCGTGTCGTCCGAGAGGCCCGATGCGCCCATCATCTGTACGGCGCGGTCGGCCACGCGGTTCACGGCCTCGGACACAAAGACCTTGGCCATGGCGCTGTGCTGTTTCACCGACAGGCCTTCGTCCATGCGGGCTGCGCAGTCCAGCGTCATGAGGCGGCTGGCATGCAGGTCGATGTGGGAGTCCGCGACCATGGCCTGGATCTGTTGCAGGTCAGCCAGGCGCGCGCCGAAGGATTCGCGCCGCACCACATAGGCCTGCGCCGTCTCCAGCGCGCGCCGGGCGCGGCCGATGTAGCGCATGCAATGGGACAGCCGGGCAGGTTCCAGCCGCAGCTGCGCATATTCCAGGCCGCGGCCGGGCTCGCCCAGCACGGCCTCGTCACCGACCTCGCAGTCTTGCAGCAGGATTTCGGCGTGGCCGCCGATCTGGTAGCCCGTCACCATGCCGATGTCGCGCACCACCTGGTAGCCCGGCGTGTCCGCCGGCACCAGGAACAGCGTGGCGCCGGTATCGGTGCGCGCCAGCACCAGCGCGAAATCCGCACCCACGCCGCCGCTGATGAATTGCTTGTGGCCGTTGAGCACCCAGCGTCCGTTGCGCCTTTCGGCGCGCGTGCGCAGCATGGACGGATCGGAGCCGGCGCCGGGGGCGGGCTCGGTCATGGCGAAGCAGGCGCGCTGTTCGCCGCGCACCAGCGGCGCGAGGAAGCGCTCCTGCTGGGCGGCGTCGCCCAGGCGCAGCAACGTCAGCATGTTGGGCTGGTCGGGCGCGGCGCAGTTCAGCGCGGCGGGGCCCAGGAAGCCGCGCCCCGCTTCTTCCAGCACCTGTGCCAGGGCGCGCCAGCCCAAGCCCAGTCCGCCCCATTCCTGCGGCAACTGGGGCGCATACAGGCCGGCCTCGCAGGCCTGTACGCGCAATTGGGCGACGCAGCGATCCAGCGCGGCCACGTCGCGGGCAATGGCGGGGGACTCGGCCGGTATCGCCACCTCGTCGACGAAGCGGCGCACGCGCGCGCACAGGTCTTGCAGGGCGTCGCCGCCGTTGCGTTCTGGCTTGGACTGCATGGTTTATTCCTCGATCTTGACGCCGGCCTGCTTGACCACGGCGCGCCATCTGTCGGTTTCGTCGGCGATGTGCCGGCCGAACGCTTCGGCCGTGCCGCCCGTGGCTTGCATGCCCAGCCCGCTGAAGTAGCTGCGCACTTCCGGATCGGCCAGCACGGCGTTGATCTGCCGGTTCAGCAGGGCGACCACGTCCTTGGGCGTACCGGCGGGCGCCATCACGCCCCACCAGGACGAGGCCGACATCGGCACGCCCAGTTCAGCCAGCGTGGGCACGTCGGGCAGCTCGGGATTGCGCGTTTGCGAGGCGATGGCGACGGCGCGCAGACGTCCCGCCTTGACCTGCGCATACACCGGCGGCAGGTTGTCGAAGCTCATCTGGACCTGGCCGCCGACCAGTGCGGTGGCGGCTTCGCTGCTGCCCTTGTACGGGATGTGCCGCAGCGCGATGCCGGTCTGGTGCGCGAACTGTTCGCCCGCCAGATGGGGGATGCTGCCCGTTCCCGCGGTGGCGAAGGTCAGCCCCTGCTGTTGCGCGGCGGCGCGTTTCAAGTCTTCCAGGCTGCGTATCGGGCTGGCTGCGGGAAGCAGCAGGTAGACCGGTACGTCCGTGGCCCAGATCACTGGCGTCAGGTTCTTCTTCACGTCATAGGGCAGCTTGGCGTACAGCACACTGTTGGTCGCCAGGTTGGCGGTGCCCATCAGCAAGGTGTAGCCGTCGGGCGCGGCGCTGGCGACAAAAGCGGTGCCGATCTGCGTGGCGCCGCCGGGCTTGTTTTCGACCACCACGGGCTGGCCCAGCAAGGGCGCCAGCTTGCGGGCGATCATGCGCGCCGCGGTGTCGGTGCCGCCGCCGGCCGCGTAGGGCACGATCAGGCGCACCGGTTTGTCGGGGTAGGCGGCGGCCTGCGCCGCCCCGGCCGCGCCCAGCAGGGCCACGGCGCACAGTGCGCGCAGCGTTCGGATCAAGGCTTGCATGGCGGTCTCCCGGCGGGTTTACTGGATGCGGGTGCCGGTGGACTGCACCAGCTTGCCCCACCAGGCGGTTTCGTCGGCGATCTGCTTGGCGAACTCGGCGGGCGTGCTGGCCAGCGGTTCCGCGCCCAGCTCCTGGAAGCGGGTGCGCAGCTGCGGGTCTTGCAGCGCCTTGACCACCGCCGCGTGCAGCCGTTCGATCACCGCCGGATCGGTGCCGGCGGGCGCCATCAAACCCTTCCAGGCCATCACCACAAAGCCCTTCTGGCCCGCTTCATCGAAGGTGGGAATGTCAGGGGCGGCGGTGGCGCGCTGGTCGCTGGGGACCGCCAGCGCGCGCAGGCCGCCCGCCTTGACCTGCGGCAGCAGCGCCGGCATGTTGTCGATCATGAAATCGATGTGGCCGGCCACCAGGTCGGTGATGGCGGGGCCGGTGCCTTTGTAGGGCACATGCTCGGCCTGGATGCCGGTCTGCTGCTTGAGCAGTTCGCCAGCCAGTTGCGCGGGCGAACCGTTGCCGGGAGAGCCGAACGACAGTTTGCCGGGGTTGTTGCGCGCGTACTGCAGGAACTCCTGCAGCGTCTTCACCGGCATGGACTTCGTCACCACCATCAGGTTGTGTTCGCGTTCCAGGCAGGTGATGGGCGCCAGGTCCTTGGCCGGGTTGAACGGCATGTTGGCGTACAGGCTGGGATTGATGACGGTGGGACCGGCAGCGGCCAGCAGCAGCGTGTAGCCGTCGGGCGCGGCGCGGGCCACGAAGTCGCCGCCGATGTTGCCGCCAGCGCCGGGCTTGTTCTCCACAATGACCGGCTGGCCCAGGATGGGATGCAGCGCCTCGGCCAGCAGGCGGCCCAGGATGTCGGTCGAGCCGCCCGGGGCGAAGGGCACGATCAGCCTCACGGGCTTGTCGGGATAGGCGGCCGCGGCTTGCGGCGGCAGCGCCGCGCAGGCGAAGGCGGCGGCCATGGCGCCGATCCACTTCGGCAGGTGCTTGTGCAGCATGATGGAAGTCTCCTTTGGTTTGGCGGGCCGCCGGCTTCTTGCGGCTGCGGTCCCTGTATTGCCCTAGCGGCCGGGCGTGTAGCCCGCCTGGCTCAGCGTATGGCGGGCGATGTTCAATTGATGGATCTGGCTGGTGCCCTCGTACAGGCGGAACAGGCGCACGTCGCGGTAGAAGCGTTCGATGCCGTGATCGGCGATGTAGCCGTACCCGCCATGCATCTGCACACATCGGTCCGCCACGCGGCCACACATCTCGGACGCGAAGTACTTGCAGATCGAGGCGTTCAGCGTCACGTCCTCGCCCGCATCGCGCTCGCGGGCGGTTTGCAGAACCAGCGCGCGGGCGGCCTGGATCTCGGTCTGGCAGTCGGCCAGCATGGCCTGGATCAACTGGAAGTCCATCAGCGGCTTGCCGAACTGCTGGCGCTCGGCCACGAAGCGCAACGTGTCGTCCAGCATGCGGATCGCCGGGCCGATGCACAGCGCGGCCAGATGGATGCGCTGCTTGTTCAGCACCTTCATGGCCGTCTTGAAGCCCACGCCTTCCTGGCCGCCGATGATGCAGTCTGCCGACACGCGGCAGTCCTCGAAATGCACGGCGGAAACCGGCGATCCGGCCTGGCCCATCTTGTCGTAGGGCTGGCCGGTGGACAGGCCCGGCGTGCCGCGCTCCACGATGAATGCGGTGATGCCCTTGGCGCCAGGCGCATCGGGATCGGTGCGCGCCATGACGGTGAACAGGCCCGCCAGCGGGGCATTGGTGATGAAGCACTTCTCGCCGTTCAGCACGTAGTGGTCGCCGTCGCGCACGGCGGTGGTGCGCAGCGCAGTGGCGTCGGAACCCGCCTGCGGCTCGGTCAGGGCGAAGCAGCCGGTCAGTTCCCCGGAGGCCAGCCGCGGCAGGTAGCGGGCCTTCTGCGCGTCGGTGCCGTCCGCCACCAGCGCCTCGGAGCCGATGCCCGTGTTGGTGCCGACCCGGGCGCGAAACGCCACCGAGCATTGCGACAGTTCCATGGCCGCCAGGATCAGCTCCTCGGTCGTCATGCCGGCGCCGCCGTATTGCTCCGGGATGGAATAGCCGAACAGTCCCTGCGCGGCCATGCTGGCGACCAGGTCCTGCGGCACCTCGTCCAGGCGGGCGACCTCGGCTTCGCGCGGCGCCAGTTGCTCTCGCACGTAGCGGCGCAGCGATTCGAGGAATTGCGGGAATCCGTCAGGGTCCCTGATCATGGCTAGTCTCCGTTTCATCATGGGCGCTGATGCGTGCCGCGCCGTGTTGAATCCAGGCTAGCAAAAGGCCGCGGGATTTGAGACAAGTGTTTTGATATCTTGAACGCATGGCGGGCCGTCGCTGCTCTATGATCGGCAGGGACAGACCGCGCATTCCGCGCGCGCCGCGCCCAGGACCTCCACCATGACCACCCGCCCCGGCGAGCGCCATGCCGACCCCGCCTTCGCCACCACGCTGGCGCACGGCTTGTCAGTGCTGCAGGCGTTCCGGCATGGCGAACCCGCGCTCAGCAACCGCGAACTGGCGGACCGCACCGGCCTGTCCAAGGCCACGATTTCACGCTTGACCACCACGCTGATGCAGCGCGGCTTGCTGCGCTACGACGGGGGCTTGCGGCGGTACCGGCTTGGCACGGCGGTGTTGTCGCTGAGCTACCCGCTTCTGGCCAGCATCAAGGTTCGCCAATTGGCGCGCCCGCTGATGAAGCGCCTGGCCGATGCGGCGGGCGGCTCGGCCTCGCTGGGCATGCATCACGGCCTGAACATGGTGTACGTGGAAACCTGTCGCGGCCATGACGCCGTGTCGTTCCGGCCGGACATCGGCGCCTTGCTGCCGCTGCTGCCTTCGGCCATGGGGCGCGCCTGGCTCGCGCAGGCGCCGGCGGACGAGGCTGAGCCCTTGCTGGCGGCGCTGCGGCGCCAGGATCCCGCCGTCTGGCGGCGTCACGCGCCGGACTGGGAGCAGGCTCAGCGCGACTACGCCGAGCATGGCTATTGCGTGGGCCAGGGCGACTGGCACTCGGACGTGCACGCGGTGGCGGTACCCATGCGCACGCGGGTCGACGGCCAGGCGCTGGTGTTCAACTGCGGCGTGCCCGTGACGCGGCTGCGGCCGGGCGACCTGCGCGGCCGCATCGCGCCGCGTCTGCTGACGCTGGTGGCGCGCGTGGAAAAAATGCTGGAGCGCCAGAATGACGCATGACCAGGACCGGGAATTCACCACCACGCTGGCGCGTGGTATCGACATCCTGGCGTGCTTTCGCGCCGACCGCCCGGTGCTGGCCAACAAGGACTTCGCGCAGCAGACCGGCCTGTCGCGCAGCGCCGTGGCGCGCTTGACGCATACGCTGGTTGAATTGGGTTTTCTGCAACGCGAGGGCGAGCCGGCGCGCTACCGGCTGGGCGCCTCGGTGCTGGCGCTGAGCTATCCCTTGCTCGCCAGCATGCAGATCCGGCAATTGGCGCGGCCGCTGATGAAGCAGCTGGCCGACCACGCGCGCGGCGCCGTGTCGCTGGTGGTACGTGACCGCCTCCAGATGGTGTACGTGGAGACTGCCCGCTCCAACGAAGCCTTGCAGACGCGGCCCGACATAGGCGCGGCGCTGCCGCTGTTGTCCAGCGCCGCCGGCAAGGCTTGGCTGGCGCGGGTTTCGGATGAGGAGCGGGCGGTCGTCCTGAACCAGCTGCGCGTGGCGGATCCCCGGCACTATGAGGCCCACTTCCCCAGCCTGGCGGCCGCGCGCCGCGATCTGGAGCGCAAGGGATATTGCGGCAACAACCTGGAGTGGCGGCCGGACGCCTATGGCTTTGCCGCGCCGCTGGGCAGGCCCTATCAGTCGTTGCTGTACGTCTTCAATTGCGGCGTGCCGGCGCAGGACGGGCCTTACCGCGAGCGCGCGGCCGACATCGGCCCGCGCCTGGTCGCCCTGGCGCGCGAGACGGAAAGGTTGCTGGGACTGGCCTGAGACGAATCGGCCCCTTTTCCGGATTCATGACTCCAGGTCAAAAGTGTTTCGCTGTTTCCTGCCTTTTTTCGCAAGGATGACGGCGGCATACTGGACGCCTGTCTTCCGATCCGGGTTTTCCCGCGTGCCGGCCCCTTTGCGCCGGCCCGCTCTCCCGGTCGGCGCAATCGAACCCAAGGAAACCAGATGAATCCCCAGGACTCCCAGCCGGTGAAGGCCGGCCTGCCATTGCTGGCGCTCGCCGTCGGTGCCTTCGGCATCGGCGTGACCGAGTTTTCTCCCATGGGCCTGTTGCCCGTCATCGCCGAAGGGGTGGACGTGTCCATACCCAGCGCCGGCATGCTGATCAGCGCCTACGCCATCGGCGTGATGGTGGGCGCGCCGCTGATGACGCTGGCGCTGTCGCGCTGGTCGCGCCGCAACGCCTTGCTGGTGCTGATGGCGATCTTCACGGTGGGCAACGTGCTGTCCGCGCTGTCGCCCAACTACACGACGCTGCTGTTGGCGCGCCTGGTCACCAGCCTGAACCACGGCGCCTTCTTCGGCCTGGGTTCGCTGGTGGCGGCCAGCGTGGTGCCGCGCCACAAGCAGGCCAGCGCCGTGGCCACCATGTTCCTGGGGCTGACCATCGCCAACGTCGGCGGGGTGCCCGCAGCCACGTGGCTGGGCCAGGTCATAGGCTGGCGCATGTCATTCGCCGCGACCTCGGTGCTGGGCCTGATCGCGATGCTGTCGCTGTGGTTCGCGCTGCCGGCCGGCGAGGCCGGACGCCGTCCCGACATCCGCCGCGAGCTGGCCGTGCTGAAGAGCCCGGTGGTGCTGGTGGCCCTGCTCACCACGGTGCTGGGCGCGGGCGCGATGTTCACGCTTTACACCTACGTGGCGCCGACCCTGGCCGAACTGACGGGCGCATCGCCCAACTTCGTCACGGCGATGCTGGTGCTGATCGGCATCGGCTTCACTATCGGCAATACGGTGGGCGGGCGTTTTGCCGACCGTTCGCTGGATGGCAGCCTGATCGCCTTCCTGGTGCTGATCATCGCCGACTTGCTGGCATTCCCGTGGCTCGCTACGACGCAGACCGGCGCCGCCATTGGGCTGCTGATCTTCGGTTTCGGCACGTTTGCGGTGGTGCCGCCGCTGCAGATGCGCGTCATGCGCGCCGCCACCGATGCGCCGGGGCTGGCGTCGTCAGTGAACGTGGGCGCCTTCAACCTGGGTAACGCGGTAGGCGCCGCAGCGGGCGGGGGCGTGATCTCGGCGGGCATGGGCTATGCCGCGGTGCCGGTCGCCGGCGCAATCATCGCCGCAGCGGGTCTGGGCCTGGTGCTGTGGCAGCGCGCCAGCAACCAGCGCCAACGCAAGCTGGCGATGCAGGGCTGCTGAAGCCGCTACGCGCAGCAAGTAAACAGGGCGCCTGTGCATGCAGGCGCCCTTTCTTCATGCAGGGAAATCGCGGCGTCGCTCAGGCCTCGATCCGTTCCACCTTCCCCACCAGCAGGATGTACGACAGCGCACCCAGCAGGGCCAGCGACGACACGTACACGATGGCGGGCGCGAAGCTGTCCTTCGTCACCAGGAAGCCGATCACGATGGGCGTGCAGATCGACGACAGGTTGCCGACGAAATTGAACACCCCGCCCGTCAGGCCCAGGAGGCGCACCGGCGCCAGCGTGGACACCAGCGACCAGGTGATCGACGCCAGGCCGTTGCCGAAGAAGGCTACGGCCAGGAAGAAGATCACCCAAGGCGTGGAGTCGGTGAAGTTGGCGCCGATCATGGACGTGGATATCAGCAGGCCCAGGATGATGGGCAGCTTGCGCGCCAGGCCGACGGTGGCGCCGCGGCGGATCAGGAAGTCGGACAGCACGCCCGAGCACAGCACGCCGATGAAGGCCGCCAGGAAGGGCACCGACGCCAGGAAGCCGGACTTGATGAAGTCCATGCCGCGGTACTTGACCAGGTAAGTGGGGAACCAGGTCAGGAAGAACCACAGCGTGGACGTCAGGCAGAACTGGCCCAGGTACACGCCCCACAGCTTGCGCTTGCTCATGACCAGGCCCAGGTCGTTCCAGTTGAACGGGGCCTTCTTTTCCTTGACGCTGCGGTCCAGGTCGACCACGCCGCCGCCTTGCTGGATCAGCTCGATTTCTGCCGCGTTCGCGCCCTTGAACTGCCGCGGCTCGCGGTAGATCATGAACCACAGCACGCCCCATACGATGCCCAGAAGGCCGGTGCTGACGAACACCATGTGCCAACCGTAGTGGTGCTGCAACCAGGCCAGCACCGGCGTCAGGAACGCCAGGCCGACGAACTGGCCCGAGGTATAGAAGCCGATGGCGGTGGCGCGTTCGCGTTCCGGGAACCAGGTGGTGACGACGCGGTTGTTGATCGGATAGGCCGGGGCTTCCAGCGCGCCCACGGCCAGGCGCAGCACGAACAGGATGACGAAGCTGCCGGCAAAGCCCATGAAGAACGTGGCTGCCGACCACAGGATCAGCGCGGCCGCGTACAGCACGCGCGGCGACACGCGATCCACCAGCCAGCCGCCGGGGATCTGCATGGCGGCGTAAGTCCAGCCGAAGGCCGACAGGATCAGGCCTTCATGCACGGTGTCCAGGCCGAACTCGTCCTTGAGCGCGGGTGCTGCGATCGACAGGTTGCTGCGGTCCAGGTAGTTGATGACGACGGTGATGAACAGCATCACCATGATGAGGTACCGGCTGCGCGTGGGGCGCTGGGCGCCCTGCAGGCCGGCGTGGGTGGCTGTGGACAAGGGATGTCTCCTCTTTCTCTCTATCGGCTGATTTTTATCGGCTTACCATTCGGCGAAGCTGCCGTCGGCGTGGCGCCAGATCGGGTTGCGCCAGCGGTGGCCGACGGCGGCGCGTTCCTTCACATATTCCTCGTTGACCTCGATGCCCAGGCCCGGGCCTTGCGGAATCGCGACCATGCCGTCTTCGTACGCGAAGACTTCGCGGTTGCTGACGTAGTCCAGCAGGTCATTGGCGGCGTTGTAGTGGATGCCCAGGCTTTGTTCCTGGATGAAGGCGTTGTAGCAACCGGCGTCGATCTGCAGGCAGGTGGCCAGCGCGATCGGGCCCAGCGGGCAGTGCAGCGCCAGCGCCACGTCATAGGCTTCGGCCATGGCCGCGATCTTGCGGGTCTCGGTGATGCCGCCGGCGTGCGACGGGTCAGGCTGGATAATGTCCACATAGCCTTCGGACAGCACGCGCTTGAAGTCCCAGCGCGAGAACAGGCGTTCGCCCAGCGCGATCGGGGTGGAGGTCAGCGGGGCCAGTTCCTTCAATGCTTCGTAGTGTTCGCTCAGCACGGGTTCTTCGATGAACATGAGCTTGAACGGATCCAGCTCCTTCATCAGCACCTTGGCCATGGGCTTGTGCACGCGGCCATGGAAGTCCACGCCTATGCCCACGTTGGGGCCGACCGCGTCGCGCACGGCGGCCACGTTCTCCAGGCACTTCTCGACCTTGTCGAAGGAATCGATGTACTGCAGTTCCTCGGTGCCGTTCATCTTCACGGCTGTGAAGCCACGCTCCACGGCGCTCTTGGCGGCCGCGGCGGTGTCGGCCGGGCGGTCGCCGCCGATCCACGAGTACACGCGGATGCGGTCGCGCACGTTGCCGCCCAGCAGCTGCGACACGGGTACGCCCAGGTCCTTGCCCTTGATGTCCCACAGGGCCTGGTCGATGCCGGCCAGCGCGCTCATGTGGATGGCGCCGCCGCGGTAGAAGCCGCCGCGGTACAGCACGGTCCAGTGGTCTTCGATGTTGCGGGGGTCTTTGCCGATCAGGTAGTCGGATAGTTCCTCGACGGCGGCGGCGACCGAATGGGCGCGGCCTTCGACGACCGGTTCGCCCCAGCCTACGATGCCGGCGTCCGTTTCAATCTTCAGGAAGCACCACCGCGGCGGCACGATGTAGGTGGTGAGCTTGGTGATCTTCATGCTTGGGTCTCCTGGGCGGGATAGGCGCGTTGCCAGGCCGCGATGAATGCGCGCGCGTTCTGGCCGACTTGGGCGGCCGACAGGCCGGGTTTGTACAAGGCGGAGCCCAGGCCGAAGCCGCTGGCGCCCGCCTGGGCGTAAATCGCGATGTTGTCGGGCGTGATGCCGCCCACGGGCGCCAGCGCGATCGGCGGGCGCAGCACGGCGCGCCAGGCCTTCAGCACGACGGGGCCGAGTTGTTCGGCCGGAAACATCTTCAGCACGTCGGCGCCGGCCGCCAGTGCGGCGTAGGCTTCGGTGGGCGTGGCCACGCCGGGGCAGGAGGCCATGCCTAGCGCCTTGGCCGCGCGGATCACTGCGGCGTCGCTGTGCGGCATGACGATCAGTTCGCCGCCGGCCTGCTGCACGCGGGCGCAGTCCTCGGGATCCAGCACGGTGCCCGCGCCGATCAGGCAGTCGGTGGGCAGCGCCGCGCGCATGGCGCGGATGCTGTCCAGCGGATCGGGCGAATTCAGCGGCACTTCGATCAGGCGAAAGCCCGCGGCATAGAGTTCCTGCCCTATGGCTTCGGCCTCGGCGGGCTTGATGCCGCGCAGGATGGCGATCAGGCCGCAGTGGGCCATGGCGGTTTGCAGACCGGGATGGTTCATGTTTGGTTCCTATTCCGTGGGGGGCGAGGCGATCAGCCCGGCGCAGATGGCCAGGTGCCACAGGCCGCGCTCGGTGGCGTTCTGCGCCTGTTCGGGCGTGCCCAGGCCGTAGTGCTGCATGGCCTGGATGTAGCGCCGGCACAGCGCGGGGTCGCCGCAAAGCACGATGCGGGGCAGTTCGCCCTGCTGCTGCAGCATGTCGGCAAGCGCCGCGATTTCATGGCCGATGAGCAGGCCCGACAGATAGTCAGCCTGCGATTCGGGCGCCAGTTCGCCGGTCAGGCCGAGCGCGCGCGTGCTGAAGACGGTGGACAGCACGCCCGCGCGGCCGGCGGGCGCGCCGGCAACTTTCAGGCCGCGCTCGAAGGCGGCCATGTCGGCGCTGGCGGCGTCGGCCATGGTCCGGCCCAGGATGGTGTGGCCTCGCAGCGCCGCGTAGACCTCGCCGGTCATGAAGGTGTCGAAGTGGGTGACGCGGCCGCGGCGGGCGCTGACCCACTTCGAATGCGTGCCGGGCAGGCCTATCAGGACGCTGTCGGCGCTGCGGGTCGCCTGGTCCGCCATCACGCCGACGACCTGGGTTTCTTCGCCGCGTATGACGTTGGGCAGGCCATGGCGCTGGATCAGGCCGGGCACGATGTGCAGGGCAGGGCCGCCCTCGCGTTCGACCTTGGTCAGCAGCGTGCCGATGCGCTGCAGGTCGACCGGCACGTCCAGGTAGGCGGCTTCCTTCCAGCCCTGGGCGCTGCCGACCATGCCGCAGGCGATCACGGGCAGGGCCGGTTCGGCGCGCAGCCAATCGCCGCAAGCCTGTTCGAAGGCCAGCTCGAAGCCCGACAGGGCGGTGGTGGCGGCGCCGTCCTGCAGCGGCTGCGGCAGGCGCATGATGCCCCAGGGCAGATGGCGCGTGTCCAGCGTGCGGCCGGCGGCATCCAGACGGTAGGCGCGCAGCGAGGAGGTGCCCCAATCCAGCGCGATAAGCGCCGCGCGGGCGGGAGATCCGGTAGTCATCAGAAGCTGTCTCGTTTCCGGCCGCAAACCGGGCTGCGGACGCGCGGTGAGGCTGGCGCGGGGGCAGGGCTCTGCGGACCTTGTTGTCTCAGGCCCGCCGGATGTTCGTGAGCACGCGGCGGGCGATGGGAAAAATTCTAGATCAGCGCTTGAAAAATCTCAAAATATAGAATTAAATCCCACATACAGGGAAAGAATGGTGATGAGGCGCGCTCCCTGCGCCTGGAGCATCCTCCGGGCATATCGCCCGGAAAGCGCGCCTTTTCCCCGCATCTCGCCGCGATGGTGGCGGTTATGCTTGCAATCGTTCTCTTTGTCGCCCGGCCCCGCTTTCATGATCTCTACGCAGACTCCCGACCGTACGCCCACCCTGGACCCCGATGGCGCCGCGCCCGCCGGCACGCAGACGCTGATGCGCGGCCTGGCGGTGGTGCAGGCCGTGTCCGGCGGCGCGCGCGACCTGAAGGAAATCTGCGCCCGCATCGGCGTGGCGCGCAGCACCACGCACCGGCTGGCCAGCTGCCTGGTGCAGGAACGCTATCTGCGGTCCCTGCCCGGCGTGGGCTATGTGCTGGGGCCGAAGCTGATCGAACTGGGTTTCCAGGCGCGCGAAGCCTTTCCGATGGCGACGCTGGCGCGTCCTTATCTGGACAGCCTGGCGGAACAGACGGGCGACACCATCCACCTGGCCGTGCGCGACAACGACGAAGTCCTGTACCTGGAAAAGATCCCCGGCAAGAAGGGGCTGGAGATGCGCTCGCGCGTGGGGCACCGCATGCCGCTGGCCGCCACGGGCGTGGGCAAGGCCTTGCTGCTGGATACCGAAGAGCCGCAGTGGAAAGCGCTGTACCGTGTCGGCGCGCCGGTGTCGTCGCGCGCGGGAGGCGGCAGCCAGACCTGGGAGGCCTTCCGCGACCGTATGCGCGACTATGCCGCCCACGGCTACGCGTTCGACCTGGAAGACAACGAACCGTCGATCCGCTGCGTGGCGGCGCCCGTGCGCGACGCGTCCAGCGGCATCGTCGCCGCCATCAGTGTGTCCAGCACGGTGCCCTATATGTCGCTGGATCGCATGCGCGACATGGTCGCCGTGGTGCAGGGCGCCGCAGCGGGGATTTCAGCGGAACTGGGATGGAAGGTGGACCGCGGCTGAGGCCGCGGCCCTGTGTCTTATTCCAGCGGCAGCGTCAGCACGCCCTGCGGGGCCGGACGCATCATGACGCGGCGGTACCAGGCCGACAGCGCCGGCGTGTCCGGTCGTTCGATCGGCAGGGCCAGCCAGCGGTGGGCGGAGCAGACCAGGGCGATATCACCCATGGTCAGTTGGCGGCCGGCGATGAACTCGCGGCCCTGCAGGGCCTGGTCCAGGATCAGGGCACGGGCATTCGAACGCTTGACCGAGTTTTCGATGGCGGCGCGGTCGCGCTTTTCCTCGGGCGTGCGGATCAGGCCCAGGAACGCCGGACCCATGACGCCCTGCCATTCGGTGGCCTGCCAGTCCATCCAGCGGTCGGCGTCGGCGCGCAGGCATACGTCTTCCGGCCACAGGCTGCCGACGCCGTAGCGCGCGGACAGATAGCGCACGATAGCGTTCGATTCCCACAGCACGAAGCCGCCGTCGTCGATGACAGGGACCGTACGGTTGGGATTCAGCTTGGCGAATTCGGGCGTATCGACCACGCCGAACGGACCGCCAGCCTGCGTGAAGGAGTGCGGCAGGGCCAGTTCGCGCACCGCCAGCATGACTTTCTGAACGTTGACGGAAGTCAGGCGTCCCCAGATCTTCAACATAACCATTCCTTTAGTGTCAGACGGGCGGCAGCTGCCGCCGTGCAAAGCTGCTGTCGCGCGAGAAGCGCGTCCAGTTGAAAGCGGGTCCGGGATCGGTCTTGCGGCCCGGGGCGATGTGTTCATGGCCCCAGGCGGCGGCCAGCGGATGGCGCGCGCGCAGAGCCGGCGTCAGCTTGCGCAGCGCCAGGTATTGCTCTTCGGCATAGGGCAGGGTATCCGTGCCCTCGAGCTCGATGCCGATGGAAAAGTCATTGCAGCGTTCGCGGCCGCCAAAACGCGACACGCCCGCATGCCAGGCGCGTTCGTCGGTGGACACGAACTGGATGATGCTGCCGTCGCGGCGGATGAAGAAATGCGCCGACACGCGCAGGCCGCGCAGCCGTTCCAGCCAGGGATGCGAACCGTAGTCCAGCGTATTCAGGAACAGCCCCGCGACTTCAGGGCCGCCGAATCGCCCCGGCGGCAGGCTGATGTTGTGCAGCACCAGCAGCGACGCCTGCGCGCCGGCAGGGCGCGCGTCGCAGTTGGGGGAGGGCATGAGCGAAACACCCGGGGCTGGCGCCAGCCAGCCATGACGATCCAGAAGCAAGGCCATGGGAAGAGAGCATGCGTGTGGTTTCCAACACGCATTATGCCGTGCAGGGCGGCAAGCCTCTAATCAGGCGGATCAGTGCCGGGCCGGGCCCAGGCGCGCGTGTTCCGAGCTGCACCAGGTCTGGCCGTTCTGCTGCAAGGCCTCGGACCGGGGCAGATGGATGCCGCAGTGGGCGCAGCGCACCATGGATTCCAGCGGCTTGGGGCCGCGCGCATCGGCCTTGGGCTTTTTCGCGTCCTGCTGGCCGGCTTGCCGCGCCGCGGCCATGCGGCCCGCCAGACGGGCCACGAACAGCACCAGGATGATCAGAACAATCCAGAACAGCAACTTGCCCACTTCAACCTCGATGCAGAATCATTTCCAGCACGAACCGGCTGCCGGTATAGGCCAGAATCAGGAACCCGAAACCCGTAAGCGTCCAGCGCAGGGCGACGCGGCCGCGCCAGCCCCAGACGTGGCGGCCGGCCAGCAGCACGCCGAAGGTCAGCCATGACAGCAGCGTGAACACGGTCTTGTGGTCGAAGGGCAGGATCTTGCCCGTCAGCTTCATGGACGCCACCGAACCCGTGCCCACGGCCAGCGTCAGCACGATGAAGCCGATCCAGATGATGCGGAACAGCAGCTGTTCCTGCACCAGCAGCGGCGGCTGGGAGTCCAGCACGCGGCCGACGATGCTGCGTTCGGCGGGAGCTTCCAGCGGGCGATGCAGATGGCGGTCCAGCAGCGCCATCATCATGGCGTGCAGCGCGGCGATGGTGATCAGGCCGTAGGCCGCCAGGGCGATCAGCAGGTGGACGCGCAGCCACGCGTCGTTGGCATGGGGCACGAATTGGCCCTGGGGAAAGATTGCGGCCAGGCCGCTGGCGATGGTGGCTGCCGGCAGCAGCAGCAATTGCAGGCCGTCTATGCGTACCAGCAGGCTTTCCAGCCAGAACACCACCATGCCCAGCCAGATGGCCGCGGACAGGGCCAACGCCCACCCGATGAACAGATGCTGGGCCCCCAGCATCGATTGTTGCAGCCCGATTCCATGGAGAACCAGGGCACCCAGCAGGCACAGGCGGGCGATTTTGCCGGTCTGTTCCACGCCGCCGCCACGGGCCAGGCGGATCCAAAGCGACCCTCCCAGCACCGCGTACGCCAAGGCAGCCGCCGTGTGAAATACAATGCCTAGTGACATAGAAACCGTTGTCTGGATGGGGCCTTGGGGCGCATGCCGCCCGAAAGCGCAGAATCCGCGCCTGCGGCCACCGTTCAATCAACTAGTTTAAGCGGAAACGCCTCTCATGCTCGATAACCTAACTCAACGCCTGTCGCGCGTCGTCAAGACGCTGCGCGGGGAAGCCCGCCTGACCGAGGCCAACACCCAGGAGATGCTGCGCGAAGTGCGCATGGCGCTGCTGGAAGCCGACGTGGCACTGCCCGTCGTGCGCGAGTTCGTCGCGCGCGTGAAGGAAAAGGCGCTGGGCGAAGAAGTCGCCAGCAGCCTCAGCCCGGGCCAGGCCCTGGTGGGCGTGGTCCACAAGGAACTGACCGCCCTGATGGGCGGCGATCTGGGCGCCGACTCCGGCGAACTGTCGCTGGCGGTGCAGCCGCCTGCCGTCATCCTGATGGCAGGCCTGCAGGGCGCCGGCAAGACCACCACCACCGGCAAGCTGGCGCGCTGGCTCAGCGAAGGCCAGCACACCCAGCACGGCCGCAAGACTGGCAAGAAGAAAGTGCTGGTGGTGTCCGCCGACGTCTACCGCCCGGCCGCTATCGATCAGCTGAAGAGCGTGGCAGCACAGGTGGGCGTGGACTTCCTGCCGTCCGACCCCAGCCAGAAGCCCGAGGACATCGCCCGCAACGCGGTGGACCACGCGCGCCGCCATCACTATGACGTGCTGATCCTGGACACGGCCGGCCGTTTGGGCATCGACGAAGCCATGATGCGCGAAATCCGCGCGCTGCATGACCTGGTCAAGCCGGTGGAAACGCTGTTCGTGGTCGACGCCATGCAGGGCCAGGACGCGGTCAACACCGCGCGCGCCTTTGCCGAAGCGCTGCCCCTGACCGGCGTGGTGCTGACCAAGCTGGACGGCGACGCCCGCGGCGGCGCGGCCCTGTCGGTGCGCCACGTTACCGGCAAGCCCCTGAAGTTCGTCGGCGTCTCGGAAAAGCTCGATGGCCTGGAGCCGTTCTATCCCGAGCGCATGGCGCAGCGCGTGCTGGGCATGGGCGACATCGTCTCGCTGGTCGAACAGGCCCAGAAGAACATCGACATCGCCGAAGCCCAGAAGCTCGCCGCGAAGATCAAGTCGGGCAACAAGTTCGACCTGAACGACTTTCGCGACCAGCTGGGCCAGGTGAAGAAGCTGGGCGACATGGGTTCGCTGCTGGAAAAGCTGCCCGCCCAGTTTCAACAGGCTGCCGGCCAATTGCAGGGGGGCCAGGCTGAAAAGCAGCTGCGCCGCACCGAAGGCATCCTGAACTCCATGACGGCGGCCGAACGCGCCAAGCCCGAACTCATCAAGGCCTCGCGCAAGCGTCGCATCGCGGCTGGCTCCGGCGTGCCGGTGCAGGAAGTCAACCGCCTGCTCGCGCAGTTCGACCAGATGCAGGGCATGATGAAGCAGATGAAGAAGGGCGGCATGGCCAAGATGATGCGCGCCATGGGCGGCATGAAGGGCCTGGGCCGCTTTGGAATGAAATGATGCCCCACGGCGCGCGCACTGCGTGCGCTTCCTGCCCCCCGAGGGGGTTCTTTTTCCTTGGGGCGGCCCGGCGGGAAAAGATGCCCCCACGCTTCGCTCACTGCGTGAGCTCTCTGCCCCCCGAGGGGGTTCTTTTTCCTTGGGGCGGCCCGGCGGAAAAAGGCCTTCTTGCATCGGAAAGGAATGCCCCGAAAGGGGCATTTTTCATTGGAGACGCAGGCAAAAAAAATGGCCAGACATTGCGTCTGGCCAAGTAATCGCGGCTAGCAGGGGGCGCCTGCCGCGATGCAAGCCGGAAAGCGCATGGGTGCCTTCCAGCCTGTCCGATTTACGGCAATGATCAGGACAGGGGCGGGATACGCAGCACCTGGCCCGGGTAGATCTTGTCGGGGCTGGTCAGCATGGGCTTGTTGGCTTCGAAGATCAGGTTGTTCTTCGCGCCCTGGCCCTTGCCGTATTGCGCTTCGGCAATCTTCCACAGGTTGTCGCCCTTTTGCACCGTGTACATCTTGGCTTCCGGGGTGGCCTGCTTCACCTTCAGTTGGTTGTCCACCTGGGCCACGCCCACGGTGTTGCCCAGCGCCAGAGTGATTTTCTCCGCCGCTTCAGTGCTGAGGGCCTCGCCCGCCACCGTGACCTTGTCGCCATCGACCGAGATCTGCAAGCCGTCGGCATTCAGGCCGTGCTTATCGAGCTCTTTCTTCAATTCGTCCGCCGTCGCGGCCTTGGCCTCGCTGGCGCCGAAGAGCTTTTCTCCAACGTCCTTGATGAAATTGAGCAGACCCATAGTGTTTCCTTTATCTATGTTGCGGTGAGAGAAACAAGTGCCATCAGGGCTTTTGGCCCATGAACATTTTGCGCACGATGCCGGCGATCAAGGTCAGCACGGCGCCACCGACGCCGCCGCCGACCACGCTGCTGGCGATCGCGGAAAGATCCAGTCCCGTATTGCCTGCTGCAACCGCGTTCGCTCCGGCGGTGATCATCGGAGCCAGCCAGGAACCCCCTGCCAGGCCGCCGATGGCGCCTGCGATGGTATTGCCCAACGGACCCAGATTGAACTGCTGGAGCATCTTTCCCAAGCCATTGCCTGCGGCAGCGCCGGCGACAAGCTGGATGATCAGGTTGATGATGACTGCGGTGTTCATGATGCCTCCTCTGCCCCGCGAGGGCGATGTGCAACGCTAGAACAACAGCAAGACGAACGTACGAAACCAGCAGGAACGATTATGACTCGCACATTCCCCGGGCGACGAGGGGTTAACGTGTAACAGGTTGCTAGCCTGTCGGCAGACTACGCAAGAATGCTGGTCAGTTTGCAGGGAATGCGCCGCGATCGGTCTAAACCGCATCGGGCGCGCGGCTACATGCGACAAGGGCCGCTATCGCAGCGGCCCTTGTCTTGGCAGTGTTTCAGCGCGGCGCCGGTGTCAGCCGCCGCCCACGGCCACCACGATTTCGATCTGGTCGCCGTCCGTCAGCGCGGTCTGCGCGTGCTGGCTCTTGGGCACGATTTCGCCGTTGCGTTCCACGGCCACGCGCTTGCCGGCATAGCCCAGGGCTTCCAGCAGCTCGTTCACGGTCGTGTCCAGGGGAAACTCCCGTGCGTCTCCGTTCAGGGTGATGTGCATGCAGGTCTCCTCAGTTATCGCGCATAGCCGTCGGTGGCGGCGATCAGCCGCGCCAACGTGCCGGGTTCGTCAAACGCATGGCCCGCATCCGGGACCAGGTGGAATTCGGCTTCGGGCCAGGCGCGGTGCAGATCCCAGGCGGTGCGCGCGGGCGTGCAGACGTCGTAGCGCCCCTGCACGATGGTGCCCGGAATGCCGCGCAGCTTGTGCGCATCGCGTATCAGCTGGCCTTCTTCCATGAAGCCGCGGTTCACGAAGTAGTGGTTCTCGATGCGCGCGAACGCCAGCGCGGCGCGGTCGGCGGCATGGCTTTGCTGGTGGCGCGGGCTGGGCAGCAGCGTGATGGTGCTGTCTTCCCATTTGCTCCAGGCCTTGGCGGCGCGCAACTGCTCGGCCGGGTCGTCGCCCGTCAGGCGCTTGTGATACGCCGCGACCAGGTCGCCGCGCTCATCTTCCGGAATCGGCGCAAGGTACTCTTCCCAGCGGTCGGGGAACAGCCACGACGCGCCTTCCTGGTAGAACCAGTGGATCTCCGCGCGCCGCAGCCCGAAAATGCCGCGCAGCACCAGTTCGCTGACGTGGGACACGTGCGTTTCCGCATAGGCCAGCGCCAGCGTCGAACCCCAGGACCCGCCGAACACCAGCCACTTTTCCGCGCCCATGACCTCGGTGCGCAGACGTTCGATGTCGGACACCAGATGCCAGGTCGTGTTGTTCTCCAGGCTGGCGTGGGGCTGCGAACGGCCGCAACCGCGCTGATCGAACAGCAGCACGTTGTAGCGCTGCGGATCGAACAGCTGCCGGTGCACGGGCGAGCAGCCGCTGCCGGGGCCGCCATGCAGGAACACGGCGGGCTTGCCCTGCGGATTGCCGCAGAGTTCCCAGTAGATCTGGTGGCCGTCGCCGGTGTCCAGCGTGCCTTGGCGGTAGGGTTCGATGGGCGGGTATAGCATCAGGCGACTCGCTTGAAGATCAGGTCCCAGACGCCGTGGCCCAGTCGCAGGCCGCGGTTCTCGAATTTGGTCAGAGGGCGGTAATCGGGGCGTGGAGCGTAGCCGTCCGCGGTATTCGCAAGCTGCGGCTCATTGCCCAGCACTTCCAGCATCTGCACCGCGTAGTCTTCCCAATCGGTGGCGCAATGGATGTAGCCGCCCGGCGCGATGCGGCTGGCCAGGAGCGCGATGAACGCGGGCTGGATCAGGCGGCGCTTGTGATGGCGCTTCTTCGGCCACGGATCGGGGAAATAGATATGCACGCCGGCCAGCGAATCGGGGGCGATCATGTCGCGCACCACTTCCACCGCGTCGTGCTGGATGATGCGCAGGTTCGGGATATTGGAGTCTTCAATGCGGCGCAGCAGCGAGCCCACGCCAGCGTTGAACACCTCCACACCCAGGAAATTGTCGTCCGGGCGCGCCAGCGCGATCTTCTCGGTGGTCTCGCCCATGCCGAAGCCGATCTCCAACACCGTCGGGGCCTGCCGGCCGAAGGCGGCGGCGGGATCCAGGCGGCGCGGCGCATAGGGAATGGACCATTGGCCCATCAGGCGCTCGAGTGCGGCCAACTGGCCCTGGGTGATGTGGCCGCGGCGGTGCACGAAACTGCGGATATGGGTCGCGCCCGGGCTGTTGGGAGCGTGGGCGGTACTGGCCAGCGCCGCCTGCGTTTCCGGGGAAACGGCGGTAGCCGAGGGCTCGCCGCCAGGCGTCGCGGGGGCGCTTGCGGCAGCCGGGGCCGAGGCGGCTGCGGGGTTGTTTTCGGGGGTGTTCGTATTCATAGCCCGAATTGTAGTGGCAGGCCCGGCATGCCGCTGTCGCCCAGATGCACTAAATTGGGGACATATTTACAACCTTGAGGCTGAGGGCCTGTTGCAGCAGGGCGGCGGCGGCCTGCGGCGATGAAAAAAGGCGCGCTATAATCGCCGCCTCTGCTTCGGCTTTGCGCCGAGGGCACGACACCCGAGCGGGTGTAGTTCAATGGTAGAACGGCGGCTTCCCAAGCCTCAAGCGTGGGTTCGATTCCCATCACCCGCTCCAATTACGCGCCACGTCCAATTCCTCGGTTTGGGATGCAATTCCCTCAGACTCGGGCTTGTCGCGCCTGCGCATCAAAGATGATCAAGCGGCAACGCCGTGGTGTACTTGAGTTCCTCCATCGCAAAACTCGAACTGACGTCAAACAGTTCGGCGACCTGGATGAGCTTCTTGTAGACGAAATCGAACCCGGCGATATCGGGCACCACCACCTTGAGAAGGTAGTCGGTGTCGCCGGTCATCCGATAGAACTCCATGACCTCCGGCATATCCTTGACGCCGAGCGAGAATTTCTCGAGCCAATTCAGGTCATGGCGGTTCGTCTTTATCGACACGAACACAGTCACGCCCAGCCCCGCCTTGTTGTTGTCCAACAGGCAAACCTGGCGGCGAATAAGGCCGGACGCCTGCAGGTGCTGAATCCGCTTCCAGCATGCGGTCGGGGACAGGTGGACCCGTTCGGCGATTTCATTGTTCGAGAGGCGCGCATCAGTCTGAAGCAACGCGAGGATGCAGCGATCTTTCTTGTCCATGGCTCACTCAACTTACCCTCCCTTTTGCGCAGCGTACATACCTGTATGCCGTTGCCGCCGCGCGGTTCGGAGGCCAAACCTGAGGTCGATGTTATAGGCCGCTACCCCCGGGGGCGATACAATTCATCGAGCCAAACCTACAAGAAATTTTATATTTGAGCCGGCGAGCCGGAGGCGCGATGCAAGAGGTGGACCTTACTCTCACGCAGACTTTTTTCCTTGTCGCACAGGAGGGCACGTATTCCGCCGCGGCGCGCCGGCTGAACATCACCTACCAGTCGGTGGCCAATCACATCCGGCGCCTCGAGCAGCGCGTCGGCGAGAAGCTGGTGGTGGCTGGGCGCGGCGCCAAGTCGATCAAGCTCACTCCGCGCGGCACCAGCCTTTACCGGCTGCTGGCGCCGGAATTCGACGTCATGCTGACGCGCCTGGGCAACCTGATCGACAAGGAGCGGCCAGTCATCCGTATCGGGATGCCGCACGCGATCTTCTACTACCTGCTGCCGCCGGTGCTGACGAAGTTTCGGCGCATGTATCCCAACGTCGAGATCGTCGGCTACGAAAAGGACGTCTCGCTGCCGGAGCTGATTCGCAACGGCTCGCTGGATGTCTGTTTGAGCGAGCGCTATTTCGGCGACACCGTGATTCCGCAGCGCGTTATCTGCCACTACCAGCCGGCGCTGGCGTTCCCGTCGAGCTGGCCGGCGCCAGCCGATGAGACGGCTGTTCCGGAATGGGCGCTTGGGCGGCCGCTGGTGACATATGAACCGGGCCAGATGCTCCGCAATATCGCATTGGACTATTTGTCGGTCGGCAACGAGCAGCCCAAGGTCGCGGTGTCTACCTCGACCAGCATGAGCGTCAAGCGTTGCGTCGATGAAGGCCTGGGTTTCGCATTGCTTCCCACGTGGTGCATCGACGAGTCGGATCGGCGCCTGAGCTGCATCGCGCTTCCCAACGCGCCGAGGATTCCCATCTATTTCGGCGAAGCCATGTTCCTGAAATCGAATCCATTCGTGCGTTCGCTTCACAAGCTTTGCCTGGAGATTTTTCCCTCCACCATCGAAGAACGCGCGGGCCGGTGGAATTCCCTTGACGCAAGCAGGCCGAGACGCGCGCGCGCCGCTGCCCGAAGCTGAGGCCTTTCCTCCCCCGGGTCTGAGCTGACCCGGCTTAGCCAGTCCGCCTTCGCCAGATTGTCAGGATCCGGCGGTGATTATTTTTCTCTTTTTGCCTCCGGAAGGGGTAAAAAATCGAAGAGTTTTCACCCACTCTCCTCATAGACTTGATCACGTCATCAGTGGTCATCGACTTCCCCTGGAAGCGCTGGCCGTGCATCCACGGAGATTGAAGTTCATGAGGCAAAGCACTCAACTCGTCAGCGCAGGCCGGCATCCGGAACGTTTTGGCGGCCTGGTGAATACCCCCATCTGCAGGGCATCGACGATACTCGCGGGCAGCATGGCGGAATGGGAAGGCATGAAGCGCGCCCGCGCCGCGCAAGAGCCGGGCGCCACCACCTATGGCCGCTATGGAACCGCCACCACCCATGCGTTCGAAGAGGCCATGGCCACCCTGGAAGGCGGACACCGCTCCCTGGTCTTTCCCTCGGGCCTGGCGGCCATCGCCACGACGCTCACCGCATTGCTCAAGGCCGGCGACCATATCCTGGTTTCGTATAGCGCCTATTCCCCGACCCGCTCCTTCCTCGATCGCGTGCTCAGCCGCTTCGGGGTTGAGGTACAGGTCTACGACCCTGCTTGCGGCAAGCGCATCGAATCGCTCATGCAGCCCAATACGCGCGTCGTATTTGTGGAGTCACCGGGTTCCGAAACCCTCGAAATCCAGGATATCCCCGCCATCGCGGCGGCCGCGCACGCGCACGGCGCCTTTGTCGTCATGGACAACACCTGGGCCACGCCGTTGTTCTTCAAGGCTTTCGACCATGGCGTCGATGTGTCCATTCACGCCGCGACCAAGTACATCGTGGGTCATTCGGATGCCATGCTGGGCGTGGTGACCTGCAACCAAGCCACCTGGCCCAAGGTCAGGGAGACGACGCAGGAAATGGGCCAGACGGCCAGTCCCGACGATATCTTCCTGGCATTGCGCGGGCTGCGCACCATGGACGTGCGGCTGCAGAAGCATATGGCGTCGGGAATCCGCGTGGCCCAGTGGCTGGAACAACAAGCCGAGGTCGAGGCCGTGGTGCATCCCGCGCTGCCGTCGCATCCGGGCCATGCCATCTGGAAGCGTGATTTCAAGGGGGCAAGCGGCCTGTTCACGGTAGTCCTGCGCGCCAGCGACGACGAATCAGTCGCCGCCTTTGTCGATGCCTTGCATCATTTCGGAATCGGCGTGTCCTGGGGCGGATATGAAAGCCTGGCGATACCGTTCACTCCGGGAAAGCACCATGGTGATCGCTGGCCTCACAAGGGCAAGGCAGTACGCATGCATGTGGGACTGGAAGACCCGGAAGACCTGATCGCCGACTTGAAGCAAGGTTTGGCTGCGATGGTTGCCTGCCAGGACGCGCAGCAGCAAGATACTCAGAAAGAAGTCGCCCGCTCGGTTTGAGCTTCCACCATTTTTGACTCGTCCATTACTGGAGATACACATGAGCAAGATGAAGATCACCGGGTCCTTCGTGGCCCTGATTACGCCCTTCAACAAGGATGGCAGTCCCGATTACGAAGCCTTCCGCGAACTGCTGAAGTTCCAGGAAGACAACGGCACCAGCGCCGTGCTCATCATGGGATCCACGGGCGAGGTTTCCATGCTGTCGCAAAAAGAGCGCCAGGACATCATCGTGGAAACCGCGAAGATGAAGACCGGCAAGATGAAGCTCTTCTATGGCTGCACCGGCAACAACACCGAGGCCACCATGGATTACCTGCGCTTTGCGCGGGCCAACGGCGCCGATGGCGCCATTCTGGCAGCGCCTGCCTACATCTGCGCCTCCGAAGCGGACATCGAAAGCTATTTCCTCGAGATAGCCGACGCCACCGATCTGCCGCTGGGCATCTACAACAATCCGCCGCGGGTCAAGAGCGATCTGCACTGGGATCAGCTGCTGCGCATCTTCAAGCACCCGAACTACGTGGTCCACAAGGAATCCACCACGCGCGTGGGCCAGGTGGCGCAGGTGCTATACGGCGCGCCCGACGTATCCGTGATGTGCTGCGATTCGCCCAATCTGGGCCTGGTCGTGCCGACCATGAGCCTGGGTGGCCATGGCACGGCCAACATGACCGGCAATATCGCGCCGGCAGAGTTGACGGAAATTTCCCAGCCCTGGACCTCGCCCGAGGTCAGCTTCAGCTTCCGCGAATCCTATTTGCGCAATCTGCAATTGCTGCACTACTCGTACTCGGCCATCAACCCCGTGGCCATCAAATCGCTGATGAAGGCCGTGGGCCTGCCGGCAGGCGAACTGCGCAAGCCGCTGCGCGCACTGGAAGGAGAGCCTCTGCTCAAGGGCCTGCGCGCGGTCAAGGCGCTGGGGCTGGACAAGAAGTACGGCTGGAATTCGCTGCAACTGAAGGCCGCCTGATCCCTTGCAGGATGGGGCCGGAAAGAACGCGCGCCGGGAGATTGTCCGCCTTGCGGCTTCCTGCTGACTGAATTCCTTTCCGGCCATTTCATGTCATGGATCGGGCTGCGCCTTTGCAATAGGAAACGCTATGGATTTGGGAATTCGAGGCCGCCACGCGCTGGTTTTCGGCGGCAGCAAGGGAATGGGCCGCGCCTGCGCCCATCAGTTGGCAAGCGAAGGCGTCAACGTGACCATCGCGGCGCGCACGGAAAGCACGCTGGCCCAGGCCGCTGAGGAAATCACGGCGGCCACGGGAACCCGGGTCCGATACGCAGTTGCCAATATCACCACGGATGAAGGGCGGGAGGCGGCGCTTGCGGCGTGTCCCGCGCCCGATATTCTGGTCAATAACGCAGACGGCGCGCCGCCCGGCGACTTCCGCCAGTGGACCCAGTCCGACTGGCATGCGGCCCTTGATGCCATGGCCCTCGGGCCGATCGACATGATCCGGCGGGTCGTCGACGGCATGATGGAACGCCGCTTCGGCCGCATCGTGAACATCGTTTCACGCAGCGTCAAAACCCCGCAGCTTGAACTCGGCCTTTCCAATGGTGCGCGCTCCTGCCTGGTGGGCTTTGTCGCGGGCCTGGCCCGCCAGACGGTGCGGCACAACGTCACCATCAACAACCTGCTTCCGGGCGTCTTCGCCACCGATGCGCAGCGGCATCACATAGAAGGAATGCTGGAGCCAGGCGGCAAGAGTTTTGAACAGCTGTGGACGGAGCGCGGATCCAACAATCCTGCCGGCCGCTACGGCGAGCCCGAGGAATTGGGCGCGCTTTGCGCATATGTCTGCGCGGCCCAATCCGGCTATATATGCGGCCAGAATATCTTAATAGACGGCGCAGCCTATCCAGGCACCTACTGATTCGCCTACGATCATCCCCGCTTTCCACGCCGGCCTTTTTTCATGTATTGCGGGGCCGAAGAGGGGGGGCGGTATTCGTTGCCCAACCATTTTCAATGAGATCGTTCGTCATGCGTAATACCCCTATTCGTTCTCGCCGCCTTTGCATGAAAGGCATTGCGGCAGTTGTCGGTGGATTGGCCGTGCTGGGTTCGGTACAGGCGCAGTCGAAGGCGGATGCCTCCTATCCCAGCCGCCCGATTACCATCGTGGTGCCTCATCCTCCTGGCGGCTCCGTCGACGGCCTCGCCCGCATATTTGCCGTGAAGCTGGGCGAGGAATTGAAGCAATCGGTCATCATCGACAACAGGGCAGGCGCGTCCGGGATGGTGGGCGCAGGCGTGGTCGCCCGTTCGGCGGCAGATGGCTATACGTTGTACCTGAACGCCTCGATCCACAACATCAACCCGCTGCTCTATGGGAAGAAGATGACCTTCGATGCGGTGAAGGATTTCACCCCCATCAGCGGTCTGGCGCAAGGCGCATTGATATTCAGCGTGAACAACGATGTCCCCGCGAAGACCGTGCAGGAGTTCGTCGGTGTGGTGAAGGCAGCTCCCAATAAATACAATTTTGCAACCACGGGCTTTGGCTCGGCGGGGCACCTCGCCATCGCGCAGTTTGCATATGAAGGCGGTCTTTCCGATCTGAAGATCCCGATCGTCCTCTACAAAGGCGGCGGTCCCGCCTTGACCGATCTGATCGGCGGACAGGTTCACGCGCTGGCCGATCCAATGCTCTCCTCGCTGCCGATGGTCAAGTCAGGCAAGATACGCGCGTTGGCGGTAACCGGCGACAAGCGCAGCCCCTTGCTTCCGGACGTTCCCACGATGCGCGAAGCCGGGCTGAAGAATTTCGAGTTTTATTCCTGGTATGGCTTGTGGGCGCCAGCCAAGTTGCCGGAGCCGATACTCAAGAAGCTGGAAGTCGCCACGCAGAAAGTCATGACGTCCGCCAGCATGAAGGAGCAACTCGACAACCTCGGCTTTGAAAGCTCCTACCGGAACAGCGCGGACTTCGCGCAGTACATCCAGGCCGAGACGGACAAATACAGCGCCATCATCAAGCAGGCCAATATCACCGCGGAATAAGGCGTTTTCCCAAGAACCAGAGCGCTCCATCGAGGGGCGCTCCGGGCGCTTGGGAAAAGCCGTGTCCGGACCCGGGCCAGACGGCTATGCGGCACGATCCAATTTGGCAATTGCCGGCACCTCCAGGGCCCGGACCGAAGGCGTGGCTTCTTCCCAGCGCATTACCTCCACCAGCGCGGACTGGGCACTGCTTCCCTGAGTCAAGCGGGAAGTGCCCACGTCTATCGTCAATACGTTGGGGTTGCCGTGTATCTCCAGCTCCTCGTCGGCAGCGTCAAACCATGCTCCCGTAGGCAGCGCCACCACGCCAGGCTTGAGGTCGGCGTCGATAAGCGCGGTTGCAAGGCACGCGCCACGGTCGTTGTAAATCTTGACGAGATCATGCTGGCCGATGCGGCGCGCTTGCGCATCCAACGGCGAAATGCGCAGGGCCTCCCGGCCATTGACCTTGAGGTCCACCGATGCCTTGCCGCCATCCATTTGGGAATGGAGCTTGCCCGCGGGCTGCGGCGTGAGCAGATGCAGCGGCCACCTTGCAGCCTTGGGTGATCCAAGCCATTCGTCCGGCGTCAGCCAGCTGGGGTGGGGCGGGCAATCGGCGTAACCGAATCCGGCGATTTTTTCCGAATACAGCTCGATGCGTCCGGACGGTGTACGCAGTGGATGTTCCTCGGGATCGCGACGGAACTCTTCGAACAGCACGAATGGCTTTTCAGGCTCGGGAATTTCCACGAACCCGCGGCTCCAGAATGCATCGAAATCAGGGGCCATATGGCCGCAGTCGCGCCATTCCTTGGCCATTGATTCGTAGATATGCCGTACCCACTCCATCTCGCCTCGGCCTTCGGTAAAACCATGCTCGTAGCCGCCCAGCGCGGCCAGTTCCCGGTATATGTCGAAGTCATTGCGGCTGGAGCCGATCGGCGCCAGGGCCTGATGCATGGCGAACACGTGACGATCGCGCGTCGATCCGCCGATGTCATTTCTTTCCAGCGTGGTGGTGGCCGGCAGCACAATGTCCGAGCGCCGCGCCATGGGTGTCCACCAGATCTCATGGGCGACTATCGTTTGCGGCCGGCTCCACGCCCGGCTGAAGCGGTTCAGGTCCTGCTGGTGATGGAAGGGGTTGCCGCCGGCCCAGTACACCATCTTGATGTCTGGATAAGTACCTTCCCGCCCATTGAATTCATAGTGCTGGCCAGGATGCAGCAGCATGTCGGTGACCCGGGCAACAGGAATCACCGAGCCGGTCGGGTTGCGTCCCGATTCCATGGCCGGTCCCGCGATCTCCATGCGCGGGTTTCCCGCGCCATTCATGGACGCATGCCCAAACGCAAAGCCCCCGCCAGGTAGCCCGATATGCCCCAACGCAGCGGCTAGCGCAATGCTTGCCCAATACGGTTGTTCGCCGCGATGAGCCCGTTGCAACGACCACGCGCAAGTCAGCATCGTGCGAGTGTTGCGTGCCTGACGCGCGAGTGCGCGGATAGTCTCGGCCGGCACATCGCAGATCGCCTGGGCCCATTCCGGCGTCTTCGGGATTCCGTCCGTACTGCCTTCGAGATAATCGCGCAAGGCCGGAAATCCAACGCAGTGGGTCTGGAGGAACGCTTCGTCGTGGACGCCATCAACGATCAGCGCCTGGATCATTGCCAGCATCAAGGCCGCGTCCGTGTTGGGACGAATGGGAATCCAGCGCGCACGCACGCCGGCAGGGACATCTCCCCGGGTCGGGCTGATGACCACAAGCTCCATGCCAGCAGCTATCGCCCGTTCGAGCTGCCCGGGCACGGGATGGTCCCCGGCGCCGCCCGATGTGATCTGCGTGTTGCGCAACGGCATGCCGCCGAATGCGATCAGCAGCCGCGTATGACTGGTGACACTGTTCCAGTCCGTCACACGGCCGGTAACCGGCGTATAGGTGCCGATCACATGAGGCAGCAGGAACTGCGCGGTGCCCCAGCTATAGTTGCCCGCCTGATTCGTAAAGCCGCCGCCGGCGTTCAGGAAACGGTGCGTCTGGGTGCGCGCATGGTGCAAACGGCCCGCCGATGACCAGCCATACGAGCCGCCAAAGATGGCCTCGCTGCCATGCTCTGTCCTCACTCGCTGGAGTTCCGAATGGACCGCCGCAAGGGCCTCGTCCCAACTGACCTCAACGTAGTCGTCACGTCCGCGCTCGCTCCCGTCGCACAAGTGCCGGTCGCGCAGCCAGCCCTTCCGGATGGCTGGCCGGTTCACCCGTAGCGGCGAGTGGACCATGGCAGGCATCGATTGCAGGATGCCCGAGGGAGCGCTGTCGCGGGCGAACGGTTCGCAATCGATCAGCCGGCCGCCTTGCGTGACCGCGGTGAATGCGCCCCAATGAGAGAGCGAGGGGAAGCGGCGAATCTGTTCAGACATGATTTGACGAGGTTCCGGCCCAAGGCCGCGCATATCAAAGGCGCGGACCGATTGCGAATGTTCAGCACGCCATTAATGCTAGCAATACAGCTGGTGAATTTTCTTTCCATTCGCGCGGATTGGCGTCAAAACAATGAAATAAATTTCACTCCGGCACCCTTTATTCTTGAATCCGGTCCGGCCTGGCATCGCCGGGCAGCGCCTTCCGGCTACGCCGCAGACATCACGATCGACCAAGACAACCACGCCCATGAAAGTTCTCATCCTCGGATCCGGCGTAGTCGGCGCCACAACGGCCTACTATCTCTGCCGCGAAGGCCATGACGTCGAAGTTGTGGAACGCCACTCGGCGGCGGGAATGGAAACCAGTTTCGGCAATGCGGGCGGTCTTTGCCCGAGCTTTGCGGCGCCATGGGCCGCGCCGGGAATGCCGGTCAAGGTATTGAAGATGGCGTTGCAAGCCGATGCCCCGGTGCGCTTTTCGCTTTGGCCCGAATTTGAAAGGCTCCGTTGGATCAGGCGATGGCTGATGGAATGCAATGCGCCGCGGTTTCGCGTCAACAAACTGCGCATGCAGCGCGTGGCTCACTACAGTCTCGCTTGCCTGAAGCAGCTCATGGCCGAGACGCCGATCGCGTTCGATTTTCATGCGGGCGGCGTGTTGCAGCTGTTCCAGACCGTAGCGGAGTGCCGGTATGGCGATATTGCCGCCAGCGCACTGAGGGAATTCGGCATTCGCCACAGTGTGTTGAACGGGCGCGATGCGCTGGCGGTCGAGCCGGCCTTGCGAGACGCCACCGCCAGGATCGCGGGCGGCCTTCATTTGCCGTCCGATGCCTCGGGCGATAGCCACATTTTCTGCCAGGCATTGACCGCCTGGCTTCAGCGTGCGGGCGTGAAGTTTCGATTCGACACCGATGTGCGGCGATTGCTGCATGAGGGCGGTCGGGTGGTGGGCGCAGAGACCTCTGGCGGCATACTGAAGGGCGATGCCACGGTTGTCGCCTTGGGCAACCAGGCTCCGGCACTGCTTGCGCCGCTGGGGATCAAGCTTCCCGTATATCCGCTCAAGGGCTATTCGATTACCGCGCGGGTGACCAATGCCGATCAAGCGCCCAATATGTCGGTCATGGATGAACACAACAAGGTCATGATTTCACGGCTGGGCAATAGAATCCGCGCGGCGGGCATGGCCGAACTGGTCGGCCACGACTTGTCATTGAAGGCGGCCCGTAAGGATGTGCTGGTCCGGGCGGTGCGCAGCCTGTTCCCACATGGTATCGACTACGCCAACGCTACCTTCTGGACGGGTCTGCGCCCCATGACGCCAGACGGCCCCCCGATTCTCGGAGTCTCTGGTTGGGGCGGGCTGTTTCTCAACAGCGGGCATGGCTCGAACGGCTGGACCCAGGCTTGCGGAACGTCCCGGATCGTGGCGGATCTGGTCTGCGGCCGCAAGCCTGAAATCGACCTCGAGGGACTCACGATCGAGCGTTTTCGAAGGTAGCATTGACGGCATGCGAAGTTTCGCCATCCCTGTCGAGGTTGTTCGCGCCAGACAGACGAACGCCGATCTACAGATGGAAATCGCCCGCGGCTTCCGGCTGGTAAAGCACTTTCCTGATCCCGATCCGGCGGGTCCGGTCCGAAATCCGCCAATCGATGGAATCCCCCTCCTGGTAGCCCAGGATGGCGGCCCCGACATCGGAACAGACAGAGAGCTTTCCTGCGCTGCTGTCGGCGTCTTCAGGGTAGACCAGGGCCACTTCCATCTCTTCGTCGTCCAGCTGCAGCAAGGCACGGGAGTTCATCGTGACCACGTCCCGCGCCACTTGCTGCGGCTTGACGACGATGGCGCGCTCCAGCTCGTGCTCGAGCTCGACAATAGTCGGACCCTGCTCGAGTTCTATCAGGCTCTTGAGCCGGGCCTTGTCGATTTCAGTGATGTAGATATCGGTGGAGTCGACAACGGCGCCTTCGCGCAACAGTCGTAGATAACGCCCCGCAGTCATGGAAAACGACTTCAGCGTCGGTGTTTCGTTTTCAAGCAGAAAGCCGCTGCGCAGAAAGGTCTTCAGCGAACGCGCGTTGTCCGGGTGGATCTTGGCGATGAGCTTTTCGGCCCGCATGTCGAGGAAGGCCAGCTTCATGCCTTCGCGGATCGTGCTGGCGCCCAGGTTCCGGCCCCAGTTGTCGCAGTCTCCGATCACCAGGACGATCTCGCAATCCGGGCCGGTCTTGACGAGGCGCACGAAGCCCACCGGGGCGTCATGCCTGTCATAGGCCATGAAGAACCGGCCGCCCTGGTTGAACAGATGGGTCAGGATCGGCAGCTGGGTCCGATCGATGGCTTGCTCGATGAAACGGGAGACATTGCGCGAATCGCTCAGATAGCAGGTCACGCGCTCATCTTCCAACCAATCCATCAGCGTCAGCGCGTGCGTCCGGGTGATTTCCGGGCACAGCGAAATGAAAGGCTTGTTCATCTTCACCACACTCATTCGTAAAGGATGAAAGCCCTTCATGGCGATGGCCATGACGGTTCTTTCGGCAAACCGCGCATTTTAGGACGGAATGCGGATGAGTGCAGGGCGGGCCGGGAACGGGCGCCGCTTGCAAGGCCCGGGGCCGTGTCAGATCGGATGAACCCTGCGCCTGCGCATGAGCCACTGCCAGAAATCCGCGAACAGTTTTGCTGACCCGGAAAAAGCGATCAGCACGGCCGCGCCAGCAAGCGTGGGCCATCGATCAGCCCAGGCTTGCTCGAATACCAGGAGGACAAACATGTGCCCCAGCGCGGCCATCAATGGCGCGCCGATCAACCATCCCGCGACAAACCAACAATCGTGGCGGGTAAAGACCTTCGTGAAACTGAGGTGATAGGCCGCGCGTGCCACGTAATAGGACAGCACCAGGGTCAGGAAAATGAGTGCGATGCCAGCAAGCGTAAAGTCTTCGGATACGCGGACCTTGTGCCAGCTTTGAAGTATCGGGTCGCCGATCAGAATCCACTGGTCTACCGGCGGATCGTAGTGCGCGATCGGAATGATTCCGACACCGCGTGCAAGCCACGACAATCCGTGGAAGCAATACCAGGCAAAGATGATCGAAGCTGCTGCGCCGAACAGCATACGCAGCTTGTGGCTAGCCATTGCAGTAATTCCCATCGCGCTCGAAGTTCCCTGAGTATTCCACGCATGTTCCTGGCGTTCTCGGCAGCCAGTCTCTAAACCTCTCTTCCATACTGCTCCATTTTCCACCGAGCCCGCGGCCCCCGCTGCGTGTACTCGCGCCGGTAATCCGCCGGCGTCACGCCGAACTTCCGCTTGAAGGCGCGACGGAAGGCCGCCACGTCCAGATAGCCGCAGTCATTGGCTATGTCCTCCACGGAGCGCAGCGTCACTTCCAGCCACATCTGGCTCTTTCTCATCCGTATATCGGTGAGGAATTCATGCGGTGTGATCGCCAAGTGCGTCCGGAAAAGGCGTGCCAAGGTTCTTTCGCTGACGGCCGCATGCTGTGCGGCGTCGCCTATCGTTATCGCTTCCTGGGCATGTGCCAGCAACCACTGGACGGCCCTGTACAGCGGGCTGTCGCGTGTGAGACCGCTGACCTTCTCTATGGGCAGCGTCGACGCGATGATCTGCCGCGCGGGATCGAAGACGAGCTTGTCGCGCGATGCGCCGGCCAGTCCGGCGATGCCCGTGCGGTCCATCAGATCGAGCACGCAGTCATAGGCCAATGAAGGCGTCCCGGCAAGCAGGATGCGCTCGCTGGCCCAGACAATCGGATCGTTGGCGATGGCCAGGTCCGGATGGGTCCGCGCGAAGCCCGACTGGTACGCCCATTGCACCGGCGTCCGCATCTTGTCCAGTACGCCTGCCGCCGCGACCAACCAGACGCCGGTGCCCACCGCGCAGACGTAGCGCCCATCCGCCACCGCGCTGCGGATTTCGTGCAGCACGGCGTCGTTGTTTGCCACGCTGGCGCGCAACTGCGGCACCGAGACCGTTTCCAGGGGCGGAACAAAGACGGCGCGCTCCATTGCCGAATCCGGCGCACCCGGCGGCATGAAGCTCAGATGTTCGGACGCCGAGTCCGTTTCCGCCGAAAGGGCTGCGCCCACGCAGCGCCACGTCACCACATGGCCGCTCGCTTGCCCGCTGCGGCTGCGGGCAATGCCGTTGGCGGTGCGGAACGTATCGATCGCGGCATGGATGGGGCCGTTCAACCTGCCAGCGGGCAGCAGCAGTTCCACATGCAGAGGGTAGTTGTCTGGAGCGGCACCCATGATGTCTGTTTGGAGCGCGGTCTTTCCGCAGTGGATCGAACAAAATCAACACGCAAATATTAGATCAACCGCGCCCTCCAAGGAGCCATCCGTGCCATACGCAACCGCGTCCGACGACACCCGCATCTACTACGAAACCTATGGCGACGGCGCACCCGTCCTGTTCATCCATGGCGGCGGCGGCAACACCATCTGCTGGTACCAACAGGTGCCTTTCTTTGCCAGGAAGTACAAGGTCATCGTGATGGACTTGAGGGGCTTCAAGAACTCTCCCTGCGTGCCGGAACGCAACCATCCGCGCCACTACCCCGCCGATGTGCTGGCCATACTGGAACAGGAAGGCATAGGAAAAGTGAACCTCGTGTGCCAGTCGCTGGGCGCATGGGCCGGCCTGCCGCTGGCCGTGCAACACCCAGAGCGCGTCCAGACGCTGTTCATCAGCGGCTCGCCCACGCCGGCCTATTCGCCCGTGACCTGGGAAATCCTGCGCAAGGCGGGCAAGACCTTCGACGACGGCCGCCACGACCTGCGCAGCAAGAGCATCGGCTGGAACCGCAAGAACGTCGAGGCCAGGCCCGAGATGCTGCACCTGTACGGTTGCATCAAGGCGCTCAATCCCACGGGCTTCCTGGCGCTGACCATGCAGGCCGACGACGTCAAGATCCATCCCGCCGAATTCGAGGGATACCGTGTGCCGACCTTGATGACAGGCGGCAGCCACGACGATTTCCTGACCCCGGAAAGCCACCATCTGGTCGCGAAGCTGTTGCCTGGCAGCCGCAAATACACCTTTGAAGACTCGGGCCACTCTCCCTATTTCGAAACGCCGGACGAATTCAACCGCGTGGTACTCGAGTTCCTGGACGCACACAACTAGTTCCTGATCCTGCAAGAAGGAGACAGCATGGCTGCCATCAAAAAAACACTGGGATTCGGGCTCGCTTGCGTCATGGTGCTGGCCAGCGCGGCCGCCATGGCGCAAACCGGTTATCCGAACCGGCCCATCCGCTGGATCGTTCCCTCGCCGGCGGGCGCGCCTATCGACGCCATCGGACGCAAGCTGGGGGAACTCATGTCCGCGCGGCTCGGCGCGCCCATCGTGATAGAAAACAAACCCGGCGCCGGCAGCACCATCGGCGCCACCGAGGTCGCGCGGGCCAAGCCCGACGGCTACACCTTGATGCTGAGCGTGGGCGACGCGCTCATTTCTTCGGTCGTGACCATGAAGGTGCCTTATGACCCGCAGCGCGACTTCACGTTGATCAGCAAGATAGCCGCGTCAGGTCCCGTGCTCATCGCAAACAAGTCGATGCCGGCCGGCGACCTGGCCGGGGCGGTCAAGGAGGCCCGGGCGGCGCAGGTTCCTCTGGCCTATGGGTCGTACGGTCCGGGCTCGTACCCGCAACTGATCATGGAGAGCCTGGCCACGCAGTCTTCGGTGAAGTTCATCGAAGTCCCCTACAAGGGATCGCCGCCGGCGATGACCGACCTGCTGGGCGGGCAGTTGGCATTTACCTTCACATCAACCAGCATTGCGGCGCCCATGATCGCGGACGGCAAGGTCAAGGCCATCGCCGTTATCGGCGACAAGCGCTCGGCGCTGCTGCCTGGGGTCCAGACCTTCGCCGAAGCGGGATACGACGCCTTCATATTCAAGAACAAGGCCTGGGTCGGCTTGAGCGGCCCCGCCGGCATGCCTGCGGACGTGGTGCAGAAGCTTGCGGCGGCGGCTCAGCAGGTGGTGCGGGATCCGGAGTTCGGCAAGTATCTGGAGAACATCGGCTTCGACGCGGTGGGCAATACGCCGGAGGAGTTCCTGAAGGAGTATCGGGAGGAGTATTCGGTCGTGCCGGGGCTGATCAAGGAGCTGGGCGTGGCGGCGCATTGATCAGCGGGCTTATTTGATGGCGGGTGGAAATCGATGGTTCCTGATATTCATTCGATATCAAATCTCAAATTCTTAATATTAGACAGCCCCATCAAGCACGCCTAAAGTCATCCGCTGGACCATATGGCCAGGACCGCCGCCTAGAGCGGCCGGCCATCCACGCAAAGGAGACTTCCATGCAACACCGCAGAAAGATGCTGACGGCCATGTTGGCCGTGGCCTTGCTTGGCGCCGCCGGCCATCAGACCGTCGCGCACGCCGAGACCTTCCCCTCCCGCCCGATCAAGTTCGTGGTGCCGTTCGGCCCAGGCAGCGGCACCGATACCTCGGCCCGCTATTTCGCCCGCCAGCTGCAGGAACTTACCGGTCAGCCGGTAGTAGTGGAGAACAAGCCGGGCGCCAATGGTTTCATCGCGGTGAAGAACGTGTTGTCGGCGCCGGCGGATGGCTACACGGTGTTCATCGGCAGCAATTCGACGCTGGCGGTCAATGCGGCGCTGTTCAAGGCGCTGCCCTACGATCCCGTCAAGGATTTCGCGCCGCTGACCATGATGATGCGCTCACCCGCCATGCTGGCAGTCAGTCCGCAGGCGCCGTACGGCACCCTGAAGGATCTGATCGCCTACGCCCAGGCCAATCCCGGCAAGGTGAATTTCGGCGCGGGCTCTGCCGGCTACCAATTGATGGGGGAGTTGCTGAACGACAGCGCCGGTCTGAAGACGGTACATGTGCCGTTCAAGGGCGCCGGCGATGCCATCATGGCTGTGGCCGGCGGTACGGTGGACTACACGTTCGCCGAGGTGACAGCGGTGCAGGAGCTGGCCAAGGACGGCCGCGTGAAGGTGGTGGCGGTGGCGTCGGACCAGCGTGTCGGGACTTCACCCGATGTGCCGACGGCGACCGAGGCCGGCCTGCCCGGATTCGAAGCCTATACCTGGGTGGGCGCGATGGTCAGCGCCAAGACGCCGGCCGAACAGACCGAGCGCCTGGCCGAGCTGTTCACGCGCATATCCAAGATGCCCGAAACCCGCGCCTTCTATGAACGCCTGGGCGCCACGCCGATGACGGGCGGTCCTGCGCAGATGCACGAATTCCAGCAGAAGGAAATCGCGCTGTGGCAGCGCATCGTCAAGAAGGCGAACGTTCCCCAACAATGAAGGAAGAGGCGAGCATGACGTCGCAAGCCCTGCAGAATGTGAAGGTGCTCGATCTGTCGCGCGTGCTGGCCGGCCCCTGGGCCGCCCAGACGCTGGGCGACCTGGGCGCTGAAGTGATCAAGGTGGAGCGGCCGGGCACGGGCGACGATACGCGCGCCTGGGGGCCGCCCTACGTGACCGATCCGGCGGGGCAGCCCACGGGCGAGTCCGCCTATTACATGTGCGCCAACCGCAACAAGCAGTCGGTCAGCATCGATTTCACCAAGCCCGAGGGGCAGGAACTGGTGCGGCAGCTGGCGCGGCAATGCGATGTGCTGATCGAGAACTTCAAGACCGGGGGCCTTGCGCAATACGGGCTGGACTATGCGTCGCTGAGCGAGCTGAATCCCAGGCTGGTGTATTGCTCGGTCACCGGCTTCGGCCAGGACGGTCCGTATGCGCATCGCGCCGGCTACGACTTTTTGATCCAGGGCATGGGCGGCTTGATGAGCATCACGGGGCATCCCGACGGCATGCCCGGCGGCGGTCCCATGAAAGTGGGCGTGGCGTTGACCGACATCCTGACGGGACTGTATGCCAGCACCGCCATCCTGGCCGCGCTGCAGGCGCGTGCGCACACCGGGCGCGGCCAGCATATTGATCTGGCCTTGCTTGACGTGGGCGTCGCCTGCCTGGGCAATCAGGCGATGAACTATCTGTACGGCCAGCAGGCGCCGCGCCGCATGGGCAACGCGCATCCGAATACGCTGCCGTATCAGGATTTTCCGACCGCCGACGGGCATATGATCCTGGCCGTCGGCAACGATGGACAATTCGCCCGGCTGTGCGTCGCCATAGAACGGCCGCAATGGGCCGAGGACGAGCGCTTTGCGCGCAATGCGGCGCGGATTGCCCATCGTGAGGAACTGATCGATGGCTTGCGCGCCATCACCGTCACCCGCAGCACGCGCGACTGGGTCGCGCTGCTGGAGCAGCACGGCGTGCCTTGCGGACCCATCAACACCGTCGCGGACGTATTCGAGGATCCGCAGGTCCAGGCGCGCGGCCTGCGCATGAGCATGCAGCACCCGCAGGCGGGCGAAGTGCCGCTGGTCGCCAGCCCCATCCGCCTGTCGGACACGCCGGTGAGCTACCGCCACGCGCCGCCGCAACTGGGCCAGCATACCGACGCTGTCCTGGCCCGCCTGCTGGGCTTGAGTGCGGAGACCCTGCATACACATCGAATCAATGGAGTCCTGGGATGAGCAGTTTGAATTCACTGGCGTTGCCGCTGACGCGCATTCCTCCCGAGGACGAGGCCCTGCGTCCCGCCGTGCGCGCCTTCCTGCAGGAAGCCGTGCGCGACATGCCGGCGCATATCCGGGCGCGTTCCTGGGGCGGCTACGACACCGCGTTCAGTCGCCGCGTGGGCGAGCTCGGCTGGATCGGCCTGACGCTGCCGCGCGAATACGGCGGGGGCGGACGCAGCGCCTTTGCGCGCTATGTGCTGGTAGAGGAATTCCTCAATGCCGGTGCGCCGGTCGGGTCGCACTGGATCGCGGACCGGCAGAGTGCGCCGCTCATCCTCAAGTACGGCACGGAAGCGCAGAAACGCTTTCATGTTCCCCGGATCTGCCGCGGCGAGTCTTTCTTCTGCATAGGCATGAGCGAGCCCAACTCGGGGTCGGACCTGGCCAGCGTGCGCACGCGCGCGGCGCCGAACGACCGCGGCTGGCTGCTCAACGGCCAGAAGATCTGGACCACCAACGCCCATCACTGCCAGTACATGATTGCGCTGGTGCGCACCTCGGGCGGGCCGGAGGATCGCCACAAGGGCCTGTCGCAGGTGATCGTCGACCTGTCCCTGCCCGGCGTGACGGTGCGGCCGATCGAGGACCTGTCGGGAGACAGCCACTTCTGCGAAGTGTTCTTCGATAACGTGCAGTTGGACGCCGATGCGCTGGTGGGCGACGAAGGGCAGGGCTGGGAGCAGGTCACGGCCGAACTGGCGTTCGAGCGCAGCGGCCCGGAACGGCTGTATTCCAGCATCGTGCTGTTCGACCAATGGCTGGACTATGCGCGCCTGCCCGCCAATCGCACGCCCTCGTCCCGGCGGTTGGCCGGCAAGGTGCTCGGCCAGCTGACGCCGTTGCGGGCCATGTCGGTGTCGGTGCAGGAGAAGCTGACGCGCGGCGCCAGCCCCATCGTGGAGGCGGCGCTGGTCAAGGAGCTGGGCACCACGCTGGAACAGATGATTCCGGCCTGGATTGCGGAAGACCTGTACTCGCGCGAGGCCGAGGACATTCCGGTGGAACTGCTGATGACCTTGACGTACGTGACGGAGGCCTCGCCCTCGTTTTCCCTGCGGGGCGGCACCCGCGAGATTCTGCGCGGCATGATCGCGCGCGGCCTGGGCCTGCGCTGAAGGAGCATGACATGAGCGATAACGATCTTTACGCCGATGCCGCGCGCCAGGTGCTGGCGGACCATTGCACGCCGCAGGCGGTGCGCGATATCGAAGCGGGCGGCGACGCCGTCGGCAGGCTCTGGCAACAGCTGGAGGACACCGGCCTGGCCGACGCGCTGGTCGGCGAGGAAGAGGGCGGTTCCGGGCTGAGCCTGGAGCAGGTGTTCGGCGTGCTGGAGCAATGCGGCGCTCATGCGCTGCCCTTGTTGCTGGGCGAGACCATGATCGCGCGCGCGCTGCTGCCGGCGGCGCAGCGGCCTGCTGGCAGCATTGCATTGGCACGCGGCGTGCAACAGGCGGATGGCGCCTGGCATTGCGCGCTGGTGCGCGGCGGCGCGGTGGCTGACAGTGTGCTTGTGCAGACGGGCGATGCCTGGCGCCTGCTGGACGCCGCGCAGGCGCATAGGGAGCCGCAGGCGCTGGCATTGGACGCCGCCCTGAGCTGGACCCCGGCCCAGGTCGCGGCTGCGCCGTTGGCGCCGATGGACGCGGCTACCGACGTCCGCACCATGCAGGCCTGCGTGGTCGCGCCGCAGATGGCGGGCGCGCTGGGCAGCGTGCTGGAGCGCACCCTGCAATACGCCAATGAGCGCCAGCAGTTCGGCCGGCCCATCGGCAAGTTCCAGGCCATCCAGCATCAGCTGGCCGTCATGAGCGAGCATGTCTGCGCCGCGCGCATGGCGGCGCAGCTTGGCTGCCATGCCGACGGCGTGGCGCCGGACCGGCTGCGGGTGGCGGTCGCCAAGGCGCGCTGCAGCGAGGCGGCGCTGGTGGTGTCCGAGCTGGCGCACGCCGTGCATGGCGCGATCGGCTTTACGGAAGAATACGATTTGCAACTCTACACGCGCCGCCTGCATGCCTGGCGTCAGACCGCGGGCAGCGAAGCCTACTGGCATGACGTGGCGGGCGAGGCGCTGCTCGCGCATGCAGGGCCGACGCTGGACCTGGTGCGTAAGATTACCGACGTCCCGGCCTAATCCCGGCTCTCAGGAGAAACTTGCATGGCTTTTCTGCAGATAGAACGCGAGGACGGCATCGTCGTCGCCACCATGAACCAGCCGGAGACACGCAATGCGCTGACCGGCAACACCGCCGTCGAAGAGATCGTGCAGCTATGCGCGGACATCCGCCAGGACGCCAGCGTGAAGGTGCTGATCCTGACCGCCGCCGGGCCCATTTTCAGCTCGGGCGGCAACGTCAAGGACATGCGCCGCTTTTTCGACGATGCGCTGACTCCCGAGCGCATCTGCGAGGAATACCGGCAGGGCATCCAGCGCATTCCACTTGCGCTGCATGGCCTGGACGTGCCCGTCATCTGCGCCGTCAACGGTCCGGCCATCGGGGCGGGACTGGACATAGCCTGCATGTGCGACATCCGCATCGCGGCCGACACGGCCACGTTCGCCGAGAGCTTCGTGCGTGTGGGCATCGTGCCGGGCGACGGCGGCGCCTGGCTGCTGCCGCGCGCCGTGGGCATGGCCCGCGCCAGCGAAATGGCCTACACGGGCGAGGCCATCAGCGCGCAGGACGCGCTGGCGTGGGGCCTGGTCAGCCGGGTGGTGCCGGCGGCGGACCTGCTGCCGACCGCCAGGACCCTGGCCGCAAAGATCGCCGCCAATCCCGGCGGCGTCATGCGCATGACCAAGCGCCTGCTGCGCGAAGGCCAGCACAGCAGCCTGGCGTCCTTGCTGGAGCTGTCGGCCAGTTATCAGGCGCTGGCCCACAAGACTGCTGAACATCGCGAGGCGGTCACCGCGTTCATCGAGAAGCGCGCGCCGAAGTTTTGAAGGGCGGCGCTGCCGATGCATTTGCGCATCGGCAGCGCCGGATGGCGTCAGTGCGCGTCCATCATGTGCAGGCCGCTGCCCAGATGCGCAGCGCCATCGATCTGGAGCAGCTGGCCCGTCATCAGGTGGCCAGCCGGCGTGGCCAGGAAGGCAACCAGCTCCGCGACTTCTTCGATCGATGTGGCCCGGCCCATGGGCGTGGCGGCGACCAGGCGGTCCAGCATGGCCTGCGCAGCCTCGCCGGCCAATCCTGGCGTGATCACCGCTCCGGGGCCGATGCAATTGAGCGCGATGTCGTCAGCAGCCCATTCCAGGGCCAGGGTCCGAGTCAGGCCCAGCACGCCGGCGCGTGCGGCAATGGAATGGGCAATTCCCATGGAGCCGCGGTCCACGCCCGAGAGCGAGATGTTCACCACCGTGCCCTGGCGAGCCTTGAGGAAGGGATAAGCTGCCTTGGTTACGACAAACACGGCGTTCAGATTGGTGTCGATCACCGCATCCCAACCTTTGCGGCTGATCTGCGCGGCGGGCGCGAAGAATTGGCCGCCGGCATTATTCACCAGCAGGTCGATGCCCTGGCGTTCGCCCACTTCGGCGATCAGCGCCTCGATGGCGGCGGTGTCGCGGATGTTGGCGCAGGCATAGCTGAAGTCGCCGGTCAGTTTTTCTGCCATTCCGGCGGTCTCCGCCAAGGGATCTTCGCGCCGTCCCACCCCGAACACGTCCATGCCCAGCGCCAGCAAACGCAGGGCGATGCCACGACCGATGCCAGAGCCGGCGCCAGTGACCAGTGCGCTGCGGCCGACCAGAACGCCGGGCCGCATGACCTGGGTGGATTCCATGCAAGTTTCAGATTTCATGAGGTTCACCTGGAAGTAGGAATTCAAGAGACCTGCCGCCGCCCGCCGCCGATGGCCGGCGTGGGGCTGCGGGGGATGCGTTGACCGTCGAACAGGGCGGGAAAGGCCGGCACGTGTTCGCCGTTGGCGAGTTCCTGCGATACGGCCCCAGGCCGCAGGCCGCGGATGAGCGTCAGCGCTTCGGCCGGCGCCCGGACGTTGCCGGCCGGGATCTGCATGTCCCGCATCTGCCGGAGCACGGCTTCGCGGGTCTGCGGCAGGGTCCAGGCTTCCACCTGGGCGTCGAAGTGCGCCGCGCGGCGGATGCGTTCCTTGATGGGTGCATCGTCCGCGCCGATCAGCGGGCGCAGGCGCGCCCAATAGCTGTCCAGCCCGCCCAGGATGTAGACATGGCCGTCTGCGCAGCGATATATGCTGGAAGGCGCCGACGCGCGGTCGCGGTTGCCCATGGGCGGATCCAGTGTTTCGCCTTCGCTTAGCGCCAGCGCCGCCGGCCCCAGCAGCATTGCGGACGCCACCTCCATCATGGAGAGATCGATCAAGCGCCCGCGGCCTTCGAGCATTGCCATCGCGCAGGACAGTCCCGCGTACATGCCGCTGAACATGTCCACGGGCCAGCTCGTGGTCAGGCGCGGCGAGCCGTCCTCGTCGCCGTTCAAGAGGGCGAAGCCGGATTCGCATTGCGCAATGGTGTCCATGCAGATGCGGTCGTCCTGCTGTCCATAGCCGGAGATGAGCACGACGGTCAGGCGGGGATGGCGTGCGCATAACGCCGGGCCTTGCAGGTCCAGACGGGCGAGCGATCCTGGCGCCAGATTGCAGATGAAGGCGTCGGCCTGCGCCAGCAGCGTCTCCAGTGCTTCTCGTCCGTCCGGCGCGGCCAGGTCCAGCACCTGGCTGCGCTTGCCGGTGTTGAAGCTGCGAGCGTAGAAGCTGCCGAAGCTATTTCCCGGCAAGGTACGCACGCCATCGCCGCGCGGCGGCTCCACCTTGACCACGTCGGCGCCGAAATCCGCCAGGTACTGCGCGGCGGTAGGGCCTGCGATGAACTGCGACAGCTCGATGACGCGCTTGCCGGCAAGGGGGCGTGGAGTGTCGGCCTCAGGCATGGATCACCCGCTTGGCTTTGTGGACGGTGCGCGGCAGGGTGCCGTTTTCCACCACTTCCACGTGAAAGCGCACCTGCAGGCGATCGCGCAGCAGTTGCGACAGCCTTTCGCCGAGGTCGGCGCTGGCGCCGGGTTCGCGTTCGACGCGCAGCTTCACGCCGGTCAGGAAGCCCGTGCTCGGATCCTTGACGCTGTCGTCGATGATGATCACGTATTCATTGCTGACGCCGGCAAAGCCACGGACCACGTCTTCGATGGCGGACGGGAACAGATTCACGCCGCGCACGATCAGCATGTCATCGGCGCGGCCGAGCACGCCGCCAGGCAGGCGGGCATGGGTGCGGCCATCGGGGCCCGGGCGGCTGTCGCGCACCACGATGTCTCCAGTCCACCAGCGCACCAGCGGGCAGGCCTGCTTGTCCAGATGGGTGAGCACCAGCACGCCGCGTTCGCCGTCGGCCACCGGCTCATGCGTGTCGGGGTGCAGGATTTCGACGTAGATGAAATCCTCGGCCAGCGTGGGGCCGAGCTGCGCGGCGGTATCCCAGCCTATGGGTTGGCATTCCAGGGCGCCGTAGCAGTCGAACATCTTGGCGCCCCACAGGCGCTCGATGCGTTCGCGCGTGCCGGCCACGCTGGCGCCGGGCTCGCCGCCGACGCAGACCATGCGCACGCGGGATTCGCGCAGGTCGCGTCCCATGGATTGGGCGGTCTCGGCCATGTGGGCCATGAAGGACGGGGTGCCGATGACGCAGTCCGTGCCGTACTGGAAGATGGTTTCCACCTGGCGTTGCGTGTCGCCGGAGGAGCCCGGAATCACCAGCGCGCCGACCCGCTGCGCGGCCAGGGTGGCGCCCAGGCCGCCGACGAACCAGGCGTAATTGAACATGCATTGGAAGACATCGTCGCGGCGCAGCCCCTGGCCGTAGAGATAGCGTGCGTACAGCTCGGCCCAGCGGTCCACGTCATGCTGGGTCCAGAGCACGGGAGCGGGCTGCGCCGTGGTGCCGGAGGAAAAGTGCACCCGCACGGCCTCGCCGGGCTGGACCGCGGCCAGCGTGCCGAAGGGCGGCGCGGCGCGCAGGCCTTCGAGATAGTCGCGCTTGTGGGTGAAAGGCAGGCGTCTCAGGTCTGCCAGGGTCTTGAGGTCTTCTGGAACGAAGCCCGCGTCCGCGAACACCTTGCGGTAGTGCTCGCTGGTATCCGCGACGCGCCGCAACTGCCGGCGCAAGGCTTCGAGCTGGAAGGTCTCGATGCGGTCGCGCGACCAGGTTTCGACCTCATCCCAGATGGTACTGGAATAGGGGAGTTGCTCTTGCTGCTTCATTGTTGGAGTCCTTGAGTAGCCCCCGCAGCGCATAGGCCGCGAGGGTGTGCGCGATATCGTCTATCGCCGCGTCGCTCTGCAGACGCCGCTGGCTGTACCACACGGTGGCCCAGTTCAGCGCGCCAAAGAAGGGTTTGCTCAACATCCTGGCGGGAAGGTCCACGAAGTCACGTTCGCGGATGCCGTCATCGATCACCTCGACGAACATCTGCTCGTAGTCATCGCGCATCTTCACCACGGACCGCAGCCGCTTGGCGGCCGCGGACGCCTCGAGCAGGTGACGCTCCAGCCCCTGCACCGCCACCTTCTGCATCGGCAGTTCCTTGAGCAGGATCTGGGTATGGCGCAGCGCCATGGCCGACAGGCGTTCGACCGCCTTGCCGCCGCCGCGGGCGATGGGGTCGATCTCGTCCGTCAGCCGGGTCATTGCCGCCACCTGCACGTCGAAGAACAGGTCGGCCTTGCTCCGGTAGTGGTGATAGATGCGGCCCTTGGTGGCGCCCAGGCGTTGGGCGACCGCGTCGATGGAAGTGGCCGCATAGCCGAACTCCATGAAGAGTTCCGCGGCCGCCTGCAGGATTTCCTCGCGCGACTCGCCGCCGCCCACTTCTGCCGGGTTCTGTTGTGCACTCACCATTGCTACCTCTTTTCGGAATCGGGTCAAATAGCCAGCTCTTCCGCCTCCTTGCGTACCGCGCGCGACAAGACCAGCCGCTGGATTTCGGAAGAGCCCTCATAGATCTCGAGTATGCGCTGGTCGCGGTACAGCCGCTCGGCCACCGTAGGCTTGCAGTAGCCCAGCCCGCCCCAGATCTGAACGGTATTGTCCACTACCCGGTGCGAAACCTCCGAGGCGAACAGCTTGGTCATGGCGCCCAGGTTGGAGACGTCTTCCTGGCGGTCATAGGCTTGGGCAGCCTGGTACAGCATCATGCGGGCAGCCGAGATTTCCGTGGCCATGTCGGCAAGGCGAAAGCCGATGGCCTGGTTGTCCCCGATGGGTTGGCCGAAAGTCCGGCGCGCCACGGCGCGGGCCGCGGCCTCGCGGTAGCTCGCCAGCGCCACGCCCAGGGACTGGGCGGCGACCATGATGCGGCCGACATTCAACGTCTGCAACGCCAGGCGCAGCGCGCGGTTGAGTTCACCGACCTGGGCGCTTTCGGGCACGACCAGGTCGAGTTTCAGGTTAGAGGTCTGGGTGCCGCGGATGCCCATCTTGTCGGAGAGTTCGTCAATGACCGCGCCCGGCTGCTCCTTGTCGACCATGAAGGCGCTGATGCCGCGTCCTCCTGCCGCCGGGTCGGTCTTGGCAAAGACCACGTAGTAACGAGACGCGCCGCCATTGCCGATCCAGTATTTCTCCCCGCGCAGGCGCCAGCCGCCGCCTTCGCGCACGGCCGTGGCCTCGATGGCCGCGGCATCCGAACCGGCGATGCGCTCGGAAAGTGCAAAGCTGGTGGCGCGGCCCTCGGCCATTTCGCGCAGATAGAAGGATTTCTGCTCGTCCGTGCCGGCCAGCAGCAGGGGGAACGCGCCCAACTGATAGGCGCACATGATGGCGGCGGTCGAAGCGCAGTGCGTGCCCAGGGCTTCGACCGCCGCCACGGTGGCGACCAGGTTGGCGCCCTGGCCGCCCCATTGCGTGGGTAGGAACAGGCCGGTGAACTTGTTTTCCACCAGGGCGGCGATGGTCTCCCAGGGATAGCGTTGTTCACGGTCCAGTTCGGGGGCGAGCGGCGCGAAGCGCTCGGAGCCCAGCTTATGGGCCAGGGCCTGCCAGCGGGTGGCGGTATCGTCCAGCGTGGGATTCCAGATAACAGTCACTTCGAGTTCTCCAGTGTGGTCGCCATGGCCTTGGGACGCTTGCGACGTGTCGCCAGCAGGCCCATCAGCCCTTGCGGAAAGAAAGCCAGAACAAGGATCAGCAGGCTGCCGAGCACGATTTTGTCGACATAGCCTCCGAACGAGAAAAACTTTTCCTGGATCAGGATCAACGCGGTGGCCAGTAGCGGCCCGAGCAACTGGCGGCGGCCGACCAGTACGACGGCGGTCAGCATCAGGATGAGGAAGTAGGTTTCAAGGATGTCGGCGCTGACGTAGGCGCGCTGATAGGCATACAGCCAGCCCGCGCAGGCCGTGATGGGCGCCGAGAACAGGAAGACCTGCAGGCGCACCCTGAGCGGATCGATGCCGTTCATGGTGGCCAGGCGGGGATTCAGGTGCACCATCAGCGCCGCCTGGCCCAGGCGCGAGTGGCGGAAGCGGTCCACCAGGTAGAGCGTGATCGCCAGCAGCGTGAACGCGTAGGGCCAAAGCGTCTGGTCATTGCCGGCACTGAGCGTCCAGCCGCCGATGGACAAGTCCAGCGTGGGCAGGCCGCGGATGCCATCCGAGCCGCCCAGGAAGGCCCAGTTGGCTGCCAGGGTCATGGCGACCACGGCGACCGCGTACGTCACCAGCGAAAAGACGAACTCGCGCAAACGCAGGGTGGCCAATCCGATTACTGCCGCCAATCCCAGGGCGACCGCAATCGACGCGGCCAGCGTCAACCAGGCGCTGGCGCCGGAGCGGGTAGCCAGCAACGCCGTCACATAAGCTCCCGCGGCGAAGAAGACAGTATGTCCCAGGCTCACCTCGCCCAGGTCCGAGACGATGACATCCAGCCCGTAGGCCATGACGGCCATGATGGCGATCAGCACGGCGGCGCTGTAGAGAGCCTGGCTGCCGCCCAGCCAGGAAGGCAGGAAGAATACGATGACGGCGCCCGGCAGCAGCGCGAGACGCGAGGCGGAAAGCGTGGCCATCAATGGACTCCTTTCATCGAGCCGGCGGTCAGGCCGCCAGGGCGCAGCACCAGCACGCCAATCAGTACGACGAAGGCCGCGGCGGTTGCGTATGCGGGCGACACCAGGGCGCTGAACAGCGCGGTAAAGACGCCCAGTGCGACACCCGCGACGTAACTGCCGGTCACGCTGCCGATGCCTCCCAGCACGACCACGACGAAAGTGATGATGACCTCTTCGAAACCCATGGAGGTCAGGATCGGCGTGCGCGGGGCCACCAGCCCGGCGGCCAGGGCGACCGCCGCGCCTTCGAAGGCGAACACGCCGTAGTAGACCTGCCGTACGTTGATACCCGCCAGTTGGGCCAGCTTGGGATCCTCGGCCACCATGCGCACCAGCCTTCCGGCGCGGCTGCCGTCGAGCACGCGCTTGAGCAGCAGGAACAGCAGGATGGCGGCGGCGACGATGGCGGCATCCTGCCAGGTCAGCCACAGGTCGCCGATCTCGATATCGCGTTGCGACCAGGCGGTATCCAGAATTTGTCCTGTCGAGCCGAAGGCCAACGACGCTGCGCCGTGCATGACATAGCCGAAGCCGAGCGTCATGATCATGATCGACACCAGGTTCTGTTCGAACGTGGCGCGCAGCATGATGCGCTGCATGATGATGCCGATCAGCGCGCCGGCCGCCATGGCCAGCGGCAAGGCCAGCAGATAGGGCAGGCCGGCGGTGGTGGTCGCCCACCAGGTGACGAAGGCGCCCAGCATGTACATCTGGCCGTGGCCGAAGTTGACCAGCCGGGCAACGCCCAGCAACAAGGTCCAGCCGATGGCGATCAGCGCGTAGGCATGGCCCAGCACCAGGCCATTTATCAACTGTTGCAGCAGGCTCATGTCGTATGTGCTCCCAGATAGGCTTGCGCGATGCGTGGATCCGCGCCGACCTCTGCTGCGGGGCCTTGCAGCACCAGCCGGCCGCGCTCGAGCAGCAGCAGACGATCGACCACCTGCAAGGCGGCGCGTACGTTCTGTTCCACCAGCAGGATGGCCAGGCCGGCGCTGGCGAGCGAGCGCAGGCTTTGCAGCACTTGCGTCACCAGCATGGGCGCGAGCCCGATGGAAGGTTCATCCAGCAGCAGGGCGCGCGGCCCCATCATGAGCGAGCGGCCGATGCCCAGCATCTGCCGCTCGCCGCCGGAGAGCTGACCGCCCAGGTGCAGGCGGCGTTCGCGCAGACGGGGGAATAGATCGTAGACATCGTCGCGCTCGTAATAGCGGCGCGACGAGTCCTCGGCGGGCGTGATGGCGGGGGCGAGATTCTCTTCCACCGTCATGCGTGAAAAGACCAGGCGAGACTCCGGCACCAGCAACAGTCCCGCGCGTACGCGCTCATGTGTCGGCAGGCCGTCGATGGGCCGTCCCGAAAGCTGGACCTCGCCGCTGACCGCGGGCTGACCGCGCGACCAGCCCAGCAGGGCGTTGACCAGCGTCGACTTGCCTGCTCCATTGGCGCCTATCACCCCGACGATCTCTCCGGCCCGCAGGTCCAGCTGGTCAAGCTGGAGCACGCGATTGCCGGCATAGGCGACATCGAGACGCCGCGCGCTGAGTACGTGTGGCGTGGACATCATGAATCGCCTCCGAGATAGGCCTGGAGCACGCGCGGGTCGCGCTGGATCTCTGCCGGCGTGCCGCAGGCCAAAGTCTTGCCGAGGTTGAGGACGCAGATGCGGTCGGCGACGGACATGATGAGGTCCATGTGATGCTCGATCACCACCACGGCCACGCCTTCGGCCTTGAGCGAGCGCAACAGCGAGGTCAGGGCTGCCATGTCGGCGCCGCCCAGCCCCGCGGCGGGTTCGTCCAGCAGCAGCACGTCGGCGCCCGCGCCGTAGGCCAGCGCGATCGACAGCATGCGCTGCATGCCGTACGAGATTTCATGCGGCTTCAGATCGTGGCAATCGGGCGGCAGGCCGAAGCGCTCCAGGCGCTTGGCGGCCTGGTCGCGCAGGGCCTGCGCCTGCCGGCCCGCCGTCAGCGGGCGCAGGATGCAGGCGCCGAGGCCGGCCGTGCCGCCCAACGCCGCCACCATGTTGTCGCGCACGCTCAACTGGTCAAAGAAGGCGTTCTGCTGGAAAGCGCGCTTGATGCCCAGCCGCGCCAGCCCGTGGGCCGGCACGGCGCTGATGTTGCGCCCGCGCAGATGCACGCTGCCGCCGCGGGGGACCAGCGCGGACACGGCGTCGTAGCACGAGCTCTTGCCGGCGCCGTTGGGGCCGATGATGCCCAGCAATTGGCCGGCGCTGACTTCCCAGCTGACGTCTTCCAGGGCGACCAGCGCGCCGTAGCGCACGGCCAGGCTGTCCACGCGCAACGCGGCAGTCATGGCTTGACCACGATCTTTCGGTCTTTGACCGTGAACAGGTAATAGTGCGACTGCAGCTGGCCGTTGGGCTCGAACGTGACGTCGCCCATGAGCGTGCCCTTGAAACTGCCGCCGCGTATGCGCTTGGCCACAGGTTCGCGATCGAGCGTCTTGAGCTCGTTGACCGCCTGGGCCCAAACCTGCAGCGAGGTCGCGCCCAGCGCCATGAACTTGTCCGGCGTGTACTTGAACATCTCCTGCGTCTTGGCGACGAAGCGCTTGTTGGCGCTGTTCGAGGCGAAGGGCTCGACGTCGGGGAAGTAGATGTCCGCGCCTATCAGGCCGTCCGAGGCATCGCCCGCTACGTTGATGACGCTGGGGGCCACGGTGCCGACCGCGCTCACCAGTTGGCCCGGCAGGCGTGATTGGCGGGCCTGGCGGATGATGGCGGGCATGCCCAGGCCTTCGTTGGCGTTAATGGCGACGGTGATGTCTGGCTTGGCGGCGCGCACGTTGGTCATGGCGACGCGGAAGTCGGCTTGGGTGAAGGGGAATTTCTCCTCGGCCACTTTTTCATAGGTGTGCCCGAGAGCCTTCAGCGCCTTCTCGATGGATTCCTGCGCACCGTTGCCGTAGGCGTCGTTCTCGGTAAGAAAGGCGACGCGCTTGGCGCCGGCGGTCTTGGCGATGTATTCGGCGATGACCGTGCCGTCCTGTGCGTTCGAGCTGTTCAGCCGGATCGCCAGCGGATTGCCTTCGCCGGAAAGAATGGGGTCTGCCTTGGAGATTGCGGTGATGTCCAGCACGCCGGCGCGGGCGATCACGGGCTGCATCGCCAACGTCACCGGGCTGTTCCAGCCTTCGATGATGACCGACACGCCGGCGCTGATGAGTTCGGTGGCGCGTGACACGCCGACCGCCGGCGTGGATTCGTCGTCGCGCGACACGATCTCGATCGGACGGCCGAGCACGCCGCCGTCTTCATTGATCACCGCCGCCATGGCCTGAATCGCTTGCGTGACGTGCTGGCCTTGCGGACCCGCGCCGCCCGACAACGGGAAGATGACGCCTACCTTGATGGGCGCGGGGGCCGCCCCGACGGGTGCGCACAAGGCCATCGAGGCCGCCAGCGCCAGGGGCGATGCCATGCGCAACAACTGTTGTATCCGCTTCATGCCTGTCTCCTGATTTTTGTGACACCGGTCTGCGCCGGCGCTGCGGCGGCCATGGCCGCCGTGCTGCATAAATGGGGACTGCGTGGTGCAACGGTTGACGGAGGCCGCGGGCCGGTAGGTCTCCGGCACTCTGAATCGGCTGTCGGAGTAAACATACCATTCGGTATTTTGATAGGTCAACGGCGTAAATAAAGTTTGATTCTAGGCATTTTCCCTAGGTAAAAAATCAGTTCTTTGGTTTTTATTGATCAGATACTCATTGGTATGTACTATGAAATTTCCTTTTTCGTCACTGAGGGCTTTGGCATGAAGACAGAAGGCAACAGCGCGCTGGTGACAGGCGGCGCATCCGGGCTGGGCCTGGCGACGGCGCAACGCCTGGTCGCGCAGGGCATGAAGGTGGTGATCGCGGATCTGCCTGGTTCAGCGGGGGAGACAGCCGCCCGCGATATCGGGGCGCTGTTCGCTCCCACGGATGTCACCCGGGAGGCCGACGTGCAGGCCGCGTGCGAACTGGCGGCCACGCTCGGCCCCTTGCGGGTGCTGGTGCATTGCGCGGGCCGCGGCGGGCCGGTACGTCTCATCGACAAAGAAGGAAATCCCGGCTCGCTGGAAACCTATACGGACATCGTCCGCATCAATCTGATCGGCACTTTCAACACCCTGCGCGTGGCGGCGGCCCATATGGCGCGCAACCCGGTGGACGACGAGGGCGAACGGGGCGTCTGCATCCTGACCGCTTCGGTGGCGGCGTACGAAGGCCAGATCGGCCAGATCGGCTATGCCTCTTCCAAGGCCGGCGTGGTGGGCATGACCATCGTGGCCGCGCGCGACCTGGCCAGCAAGGCGATACGCGTCTGCACCATCGCGCCTGGAATTTTCGATACGCCCATGCTGGCTCGCGTTTCTGACGATGCCCGCAAGACCTTGTCAGCCTCGGTGCCGCACCCGGCGCGCCTGGGCATGCCCGCGGAATACGCCCTGCTGGCAGAACACATCATTGCCAACCCCATGCTCAACGGCGAAACCATCCGTCTGGATGGTGCCTTGCGCATGGCCCCACGCTGACGTGTAGAGGAGATAACGATGACCGAGAACAAGACGGAAAGCGACGAGGTATTGCTGGAGAGCAGCGACGGAATCCTGACGATCACCATCAACCGGCCGCAAGCGCGCAATGCGGTGACCCTTGCCGTGGCGCGGGCCATCGCCGCAGCCGTGGATGAACTGGATGACCGCGAGGACCTGCGCATAGGCATCCTGACCGGCGCCGGCGGTTCGTTCTGCGCCGGCATGGACCTGAAAGGCTTTCTACGCGGCGAACGGCCCAGCATAGAAGGGCGAGGATTCGGCGGGCTGACCATGCGCCCGCCGAAAAAGCCGCTTATCGCGGCGGTCGAGGGATATGCGCTGGCGGGCGGCTTCGAGCTGGTGCTGGCTTGCGATCTGGTGGTGGCGGCCGAGAATGCGCAGTTCGGCGTTCCGGAGGTCAAGCGCGGGCTCGCGGCCACAGCCGGCGGCCTGGTCCGCCTGCCGCGGCAGTTGCCGTGCCGGGTGGCGATGGAGCTGGCGTTGACCGGCGACATGTTTCCCGCAGCGCGTGCCTTGAGCTACGGCCTGATCAACCAGGTGACTGCGCCCGGAGAGGCCCTGCAGGGCGCGCGGGAGCTGGCGCGCCGCATCGTCGCCAACGGGCCCCTGGCCGTGGCAGCCAGCAAACGCGTCGTCGCCGAGTCGCAAGGCTGGCCGGCCGACGAGATCTGGAGCCGCCAGGCCGAACTGACCGAGCATGTCTTCACGTCGGCCGATGCCCGCGAAGGTTCCGCGGCGTTTGCCGAGAAGCGCGCGCCCGTCTGGCAGGGGAGGTGAGGTATGGCTGGCGATGCGCGTTTTGACGGGCCCGGACCCGACGTCCGCCATCAGGCGGGTTTGCGGGAGGGCCGTATCCTGTTGCAGCACTGCGACGACTGCGCCAGCGTGCGCTTTCCTCCGGCGCTGGTCTGCCGGGCCTGCGGCAGCCCACGGCTGACCTGGCGCGAGTCGCCGGGCGCGGGCGTGGTCTATTCAACCACGACGGTGCGCGACCGCGCCGGAGACTACAACGTCTCGCTGGTCGAAGTGGAAGGCGGGGCGCGGATGATGACCCGCGTCGAGGGCGTGGACGCGCCTGCCATCGGTTCAAAAGTGCGCGCGCGCATCGTCGCGGGCGACGACGGGGCCTACGTTGTATTCGACGCCCCGGGAGAACGCTCATGAGCGCCCGCTTGCGAGGCCGTTGCGCCATTGCCGGCATAGGCAATACGCGGCGCTGGAATGCGCCCGGCCGTTCTCCCTTCGATCAGCTGCAGGAGGCGGCGATCCTTGCGCTGGAAGATTGCGGCCTGGGGATGAAGGATGTAGATGGTCTGTATTGCGCCATGTCCACATCCGGCCTGCCGGTGCTGAACGTGGCGGAACGGCTGGGCATACAGCCGCGCCAGGCCGATGGCACGATGGTCGGCGGTGCGTCGTTCCTGTTCCATCTGCAATCGGCGATGGCTGCGCTGGAAACCGGGCTGTGCGATGTCGCGCTGATCTGCTACGGGTCGAACCAGTTGACCGCAGGCGGCAAGCTGGCATCCATGCCTGACCCGCAGCCCTACGAGACGCCGTTCGCGCCGCGTTATCCGATCTCGAGCTATGCGTTGGCCGCGGCGCGGCACATGCATCGGTATGGGACCACGCGCGAGCAGCTGGCGGACGTGGCGGTGGCGGCGCGCCTGTGGGCGCAGCGCAATCCGGATGCCTATGTGCGCGGCGAGTTGACGCGCGCGGATGTGCTGGCCTCGCGCATGGTCAGCGACCCGCTCAGCAAGGCGGATTGCTGCCTGGTGACCGACGGCGGCGCCGCCGTGGTGCTGGTCAGCGCGGATCGCGCGCGCGACCTGCGCAGGCCGCCGGTCTATGTGCTGGGCACCGGCGTGGCGACGAGCCACAGGCAGATATCCTGCATGCCGGATCTGGCTACCACCTGCGCGGTCGAGTCAGGGCAACGCGCCTACGCCATGGCCGGGCTGTCGCCGCGCGACATTGGCCATCTCATGGTCTATGACGCGTTCACCATCAACACGATCCTGTTCCTGGAGGACCTGGGCTTCTGCGCCAAGGGGGAAGGGGGCGCCTTCGTCGCCAGCGGCGCCATCGCGCCTGGGGGCTCCCTGCCGGTCAATACCAACGGCGGCGGGCTCTCCTGCAACCATCCTGGCATGTACGGCCTGTACACCTTGCTGGAGTCGGTGCAGCAGTTGCGGGGCGAGGCGGGCGAGCGGCAGGTGCCCGACGTGCAGGTGTCGCTCGCCCATGCCAATGGCGGCGTGCTGTCCAGCCAGGCCACGGCCATACTCGGCACCGCCGACGTTTTGTGAGGTTCGCATGCCCATCGATCCGGCAACCCTGTTGGCTGCGCGCATCCCTGAGCGCATCCAGGAATACGACTGGCGCGACTGCGCGCTCTACGCCCTCGCGCTCGGCGCGGGCATGAATCCCGTCGACGAGGAGGAGCTGTCCTACGTCGATGAAACCCGGCTGAAGGTCCAGCCGACCCTGGTCAACGTGTTGGCGGACCCGGGCTTCTGGCTGCGCGATCTGCCGCTGGGGCTGGATTGGCGCCGCACGGTGCATGGCGAACAGTCCATACGCCTGCACCGGCCCCTTGCCCCCAAGGGGCGGGTAAGAGGCGTGACTCGCATCGTCGACCTGGCGGACAAGGGCGCCGGCAAGGGCGCCTTGCTGTACGTCGAGCGTGAACTGTTCGATGCCGCGGACGGCGTCTTGCTGGCTACCCTGCAGCAGACCGTGTTCTGCCGTGGCGATGGCGGTTTCGGCGGGCGGGCGTCGGCGCGGCCGGCGCCGCCGGCGATGCCGGCGCGCGAACCCGATGCGGCTGTCGATTGCCCTACTTCGCCGCAGGCCGCCCTGGTCTACCGGTTGTCGGCAGACCTGAACCCGCTGCATATCGATCCCGCGGCCGCGCGGCTGGCGGGCTTCAAGCGGCCGATCCTGCATGGCATGGCCAGCTTTGGCGTGGCCGGTCTGGGCCTGGCGCGCCTTTGCTGTCCGGGAGAGCCCGAGCGGGTGCGCGCCATGAGCGGGCGTTTTCGCGCGCCGGTCTATCCGGGCGAGAGGCTGCGGGTCGATGTCTGGCGGGAGCAGCCGGGACTGGCGCGCTTTCGCGCCGTGGTTGTGGAGCGCGGCGAGATCGCCATCGACAACGGCGCATTCGAGTTCGGAGAGTCGCAATGACAACAAAAAAGGTGCTGGTGGTGGGCGCGTTGGGCGTGGTGGGGCGGGCGGTGATGGAGCACCTGCATGGCCGGCCGGACGTGCTGTGCGCAGGCTTGTCGCGACGGTCGGCCGACTTTGCCAGGGATGCGATATGGATTGCGGCCGACCTGCGCGATGCGCAGGCAACGCGGCAGGCCTTGGCCGAGCACGGCGATGTGACGCATCTGGTCTATGCCGCCTTGAACGAGCAGCCGGATTTGCTCAAGGGGTGGCGGGATCCGGAGAACGTCGCCATCAATACGCGGATGCTGGCCAATACGTTGGCGGCATTGGACGGCGCGCCGCTGGCGCATGTGACCCTGATGCAAGGCACCAAGGCCTACGGCGTGCATACGGGACGGGCCATGCGCATCCCCGCGCGCGAGCAGGACGCCGTGCGCGACCATGCCAATTTCTATTTCGACCAGCAAGACATGCTGGAACAAAAGGCGCGGCGGCAAGGGTTCCGATGGACCATATTCCGCCCGCAGATCGTGCTTGGCGTTGCCCTGGGTAGCGCCATGAACCCAGTGGCGACGCTGGGCGCCTACGCCGCGCTGTTGCGGGAATCGGGCCAGCCGCTGGCCTATCCCGGACATCCGGAGCTGTTGACGGAATGCACGGATGCGCGTCTGATCGCTCGCGCGGTCGAGTGGGCCTGGGATGCGCCGCAAGCCTGGGGTGAGGTCTTCAATATCGCCAATGGCGATGTGATGGCCTGGCGCCATCTGTTTGAGCGCCTGGCCGAATTCTTCGGCATGCCTGCAGGGGAGTTGGTGCAGACCCGTATGCGGCAGGCCATGCCCGCCGAAGCCCAGGTCTGGCGCCAGATGGCGCGGCGGGAGGGCTTGCATGTGAACGAGCTGTCGGACCTGATCGGGCTGTCATGGCAGTACGCGGACGCGACCTGGTCGGCGCAACACCCCTTGCCGTTCCCGCCGCTGGTATCCACCATCAAGCTGCGCCAGGCCGGCTTCGGCGACTGCATCGACAGCGAGCTGTCGGTGCTGGAAAATCTGCGCAGGATGCAGGCGCTCGGCTACTTGCCGCGTTGAGCCGGGCGCCCGCGATCCCGCCTATTGCACGGGCGGGATCTTCAACTTCTCGATCAGCGCGCCCCAGCGCTGACTCTCCCGCAACGTGATATCGCGCAGTTCCGCCGGACTGCTGCTGCGCGGTTCATTGCCGATCTGCTGCATGGTGCGCACGAACTGTGGCGAAGCCGTGATCTTGCGTAGTGCGGCGTTGAGCTTGTCGACCACTGGCGCCGGGGTCCCGGCCGGAGCGAACACGGCGTACCAGGTTTCGCCGACCACGTCCGGATAGCCCAGCTCGGCGAATGTGGGCACGTCGGGCAACAGCGGTTGACGCTGCGGACTCAGCACGGCCAGCGCGCGGTACTGCCCGGCGCGCACATTGGGAACGGCGCTGGTAAGCGCCTCCACGTTGGAGTCGACCACGCCGCCTATCATGTCCACGGTGGCGGGCGCCGCGCCCTTGTAATGCACCTGCGTCACGTCCACGCCCATGCCAGCTGCAGCCAGCTCGCCCAGCAAATGGACCATGCTGCCGAGACCGTTGGTGGCGTTGTTGACCTTGCCGGGATGAGCTTTGGCATAGGCGGCGTATTCGGCCACGTTTTTTGCGGGAAAGTCCTTCTTCACCACAAAGGCGAACGGCACGGTGGCGATAGCGGAAACCGGCGCGAAGTCGTCCAGCGTGTACGACATCTGGGTCATCAAATGAGGCGTGACGGTGAAGGTGCTGCCGGAGGAAAGCAGCAGGGTGTATCCGTCCTTGGGTGCGCGCGCCACGAAGGTGGCGCCTATCATGCTGGATGCGCCGGCCTTGTTGTTGACGACAAAGGTCCCTCCCAGCTCCTCGCCCAACTGCATGGCGAGTTGCCGGCCCACCACATCGCTGGTGCCGCCGGGGGGAAAGGGAATGACGAGCGTGACGGGCTTGTCTGGGTAGCTGGGTGGGGCGGCCTGCGCAAGTGGGGCGAGGCTGGCCAGGGCCAAGGCGGCCCAGGCCGGAATGCGATTCAGCATTGCGGTCTCCGGCAAAGAGGTGAGAGCCGCGGGCGTCGCGCCCGCGGCCGGCTTCAGACGGTGGCGACGGGAGTGACGGGCGAACCTACCGCGCCGGGCAGGCGCAGCGGCGGCGCCGTCAGCAGGAAAGTGCTGCGGCCATGCTCGCGCAGCCATTGCGCCAGCTCTGCGAAGTACCAGAGTTCGCCGAGATGCAGCCCAAGCTTGAAGAGGCAATGCGCGTGCAGGGGCAGGCCGGGATAGTGCTCACCCTTGCCTGGCGTGGCCGGATAGGCTTCCACCGCGAAGTTGTCGGCGCAGATTGCCACGATGCCGGAGTCGGTGATCCATTGCAGCAGGCGTTCGTCGCGGCCGTCCAGCACGGCGCACGAGCGCGCCAGGACCTCGCCGTCCGGCTGCTTGTTCATTTCCAGGATCAGGTCGGCAAAGCCCGTATAGAGGCAGAGAAAATCGCCGGGCAGTACCGCGACGCCGTCCAGGGCTGCCATCAGCTCGTCATAGCCGATCAGCGCGCGTTCGCGCCCGTAGCGGCGTTCCAGGTCGATCAGCACGCCACGTCCCTGGACGCCGGCGGTGGCCATGCGTTCGATACCGATGGCCTTGGCGCCCAGGCCGCTCTTTGCGTCATCGGGCCCGATCACGTCGAGGCCGCCGCGATAGCCGTTGTAGTAGACCTTTTCGGGCAGCCCGTCGCCGTTCGCATCGAACATCTGTCCAACATGCCCCAGTCCGTCCCATTGGGTCGAGTACTGCAGGAACATGAGGACGGCGTCGTCCGAAACGACGTCGTTGAAGCAGGGGCAGACCTGCGACAGCCGATAGTTGTAGTTGTGGCCGTCGCCGCGCTTGTCGTAGGAGAACTGCGGTTCCCGGCGATGCTGGAACAAAGTGTTCCCGCCTGGGTAGTCCAGCGGCAGGCTGAGGCAGAACGCCCGGCCTTCCTGCACCTCGCGGAACGCGCGCAAGCGCGTTTGCGGGGTTAGCAGATTCATGCGCCCGATCTGATCGTCAGGGCCGAAGTCTCCCCAATTCGATCCTTCCGGGCGCTGCTTCCAACGTGGGGTATCCATATTCTTAGACATCCTTGCCATGGGTTGGTGAGCCTGCGTGCAGACCGTCCGCCGATTGTCTCCTTCAGCGGCGGGCTGCATTCTTTGGGCAAACATACCATTCGGTATGTTTTTATGTCAATCGCGTTTTCCCATATAAAAAATCCCGGTTTTTAATGCTGAGATTTTTGTTTTTTATGAGCAATGAAAAATACCAATCGGTATCTTTATGGGGGTTGGGAGCAAGGAAAGACCCTGCCGCGCCACGCTCGTGCGAGCACGAGCGTGCTAGGGGACGGTCGGAAGGCTGGGATGGAAGACATGGTCCGTTCGGGAACAGAACGAACAGGGCACGATCAGCTCCCCGTATCGGGGGCATTGGAAGGAACGCCCGGTGCGCGTAGCGGCGCCGGGCGGGATCGGGATGTGGGGGGGGCGGCCTACTGCTTGTCCATGTACGTCAGCGCGGAAGCCACCAGCGCGCGTACACCCACGCGCAGCGCGCTTTCGTCGATGGCGAACTCCGGCGAATGGTTGGGCGCGCCGCTTTTGTCGCCCAATGGCGAGGCATTAATGAACCAGAAGACCGAGGGCACCTTGCCGCTGACGCCATATGCGCCGAAGTCCTCGCTGCCGGTGGATGGCGCGGGCATTTCAACTGTCTTGCCGGCGCCGGCCGCTTCCTGCCATGCTGGTATCAAGCTGCCGGTCAGGGATTTATCGTTGTCGACGACCTCGTAGCCGGTGTAGATGTTCACCTTGGAGCTCAGGCCGTAGGCCTGCGCAATATGCTCGGCGCGTGTGCGGATGGCCTCGTGGACGATGCGTTGGTTGTGCGACGATAGCGAGCGTACCGTGCCCGCCAGTTCGGCGCTTTCGGGCAGGATGTTTGCGCGCCGTCCGCTCTGCAACATGCCGATGGACAGTACGGTGACGCCGTCGGATTGATCCACCTTGCTGCTGGTGATGCCCTGCAGCGCCAATGTCAGTTCTGCCGCGGGTACGAGCGCGGGATTCGCGGTCCATGGGCGTCCGCCGTGTCCGCCCTTGCCGTGCAGTGAGATCTCGAAGCGGTCGCCGCTGGCCATGGTAGGGCCGGCGCGATAGGCGATGGTGCCGGAGGGGGCGCCGGCGCTGATGTGCTGGCCGAAGACCACGTCCACTTTGGGATTCTCCAGCACTCCCTGCGCGATCATGGCCCTGGCGCCGCTGGGCTCTTTGTCGGGTCCCCATTCTTCGGCGGGCTGGAATAGGAAGACTATCGTGCCGGGCAGTTCGTCCTGCATCGCCGACAAGGCCTTGGCCGCGCCCAGCAGCATTGCGACATGAGTGTCGTGGCCGCAGGCGTGGGAAACCGATACCTGCTCTCCGCGCCAGACGGCCTTGGCCTGCGAGCGGAATGGCAGGTCATTGCGTTCCTCGACGGGCAGGGCGTCCATGTCGGCGCGCAACGCCACCACCGGTCCTGGTTTGCCGCCCTTGAGCACGGCCTTGACGCCTGTGCGCGCTATCCCGGTCTCGACGGTGATGCCGGGCATGGCGCGCAAGGCGTCGGCGATGTACTTCGCGGTTTCGGTCTCCTGGTACGACAGCTCAGGATGCTGGTGTATGTGGCGTCTCCATGCGATCACTTCAGACTCGGTCTGGTCCGCCCGTTGCAGGGCCTCCTGCAGCAGGCCGGCATCGGAGGCGGCCTTGGCCACCGGCAGTGTCAGTCCCAGGGCCAGCATCAATCCGGAACTCGCGGCCATAAGCCGGTTGGGTAGGGCCATTGCCTTGCTCCTATCAGTGGGGCGCCTCGGACTTGCGGGCGCAGGGAGAAATGTTCAGCGCTGCGCGCAAGCGGCGATGGCGCGTGCGACATAATCGATGTTGCCGTCGGTCAGGCCGGCAACGCAGAGTCTGCCGGACTTCAGCAGATACACGGCATGTTCGCGGCGCAGCGATTCGACCTGCTGGGGGCTCAACCGCATGTAGGAGAACAGTCCTTGCTGTCGCTCGATATAGTCCCAGGCTTCGCGCGCGCCGGTCAATTGCGTCAGCGCGTTGGACAAGCGGGCGCGCAGGCTGACGAGCCGTGTCCGCATCTGCTCCAGTTCATCGGTCCAGACTTGCCGCAACGCGTCATCGCTCAGAATGGCGGCAACCAGGGCGGCGCCAAACGTGGGAGGCGTGGAGTAGTTTCCACGTATCAGCAGCTTGAGCTGGCCCAGCGCGCGGTCCGCGGCGGTTTGGTCGCGGCACACGATATTCAGGGCGCCGCAGCGTTCGCCGTACAGGGAGAAGTTCTTCGAGAAGGAACTGGCGACCAGGCATTCCACGCCCGCCCGCGCCATTGCCCGGATTGGTTCGGCGTCCGCATCCAGACCTAGTCCGAACCCCTGGTACGCCAGGTCAAAAAAGGGAATCAGGCCCTGGCGCGCAAACAGTTCGGTCAGTGCCTCCCACTGATCTGCAGACAGGTCCACGCCAGTTGGGTTGTGGCAGCTGGCGTGCAGCACGACGATGGACCCTGCCGGCAGAGCCTGCAACGCGTCATGCATCTGCGCAAAGCGCACGGTGGCAGTTTGGGCGTCGTAGTAGGGATACTCATGTACCGCGAAGCCCGCCTGGCGGAAGATCTGAGCATGGTTCTCCCATGTCGGATCGCTGACCCAGACCGTCGTTTTGGGGCAGATATGGCGCAGCAAGTCCGCGCCCAGCTTCAAGGCGCCGGTGCCGCCGACACTTTGGGTCGTCACCACGCGCTCAGGCTCGGGGCCATTGGCTCCGAAGATCAACGATCTGGCTGCGTTGCGGTATGAGGCCGAGCCGGGGATGGGTAAGTAGGGATGCGGCTTTCCCGCCTGCACGAGCATGTCGCGGGCCTGGCGCACGGCGCGCATCACAGGGATGCTGCCGTCTTCGGCAAAGTAGGTGCCGATGCTGAGACTGACTTTGTGTGGCGCAGGGTCGTTCTGAAAGGCTTCAACCAGCGCGAAGATGGTGTCGCCGGCTGTAGCGGGCAGGGGAGAGAAAAGAGACTGCATGGAACTGCCTCATTGGAAAGGTGCGGCCGTGGCCGGCCAGGATGTCAGCGCGATGCCTGGATCTGTACCGTCAGCGTGCCGATGTCCTCGATCGTTGCGCTGATTTCGTCACCGATCTTGAGGAACGTGCCTTGTGGCGCGCCCACGCCTGCGGGCGTGCCCGTCAGTACTAGATCTCCGGGCTCCAGCGTCATGATGCGACTCAGGATTGCCAGCTGCTCACGGATGTCGAAGACCATGCCGCTGGTACGGGCGTTTTGCTTGATCTGGCCGTTGACGCTGAGCTTCAGACCCAGGTCCATGGGGTCGCGGATGAACGCCGCCGGTACCAGCCTGGGTCCGAGCGGGCAGCTGGTGTCATGCGCCTTGCCGGCCACCCAGTCCAGCTTGTAGAAGGTGTCGGGCGCCTTGTTGAGGTCGCGCGCCGACATGTCGACCGCGACGGTGTACGCCGCCACGTGGTCCAGCGCATTTTCCGGCAGCACATTCCTGGCCGTCTTTCCTATCACCAGCGCCAGTTCGATCTCCCAGTCCAGGCGCTGGCAGCCTATGGGCATGTGTACCGTGGCACCCTCGCCGACCACGGCCTGGCGGGGCGGCTTGAAGAAAAAGAACAGGCGCTGTGCGGACTTGTCCTCGGCGTTCGGGACGTTCATTTCCGCCAGGTGGTCATGGTAGTTGGCCCCGGCGCAAAGCACCTTGCCCGGATACTGCAGCGGAGCCATGTGGCGCACCGGTCCGGAGACCTCATGGCCGTCGAGCGCGGAGCGGCGGGCGGCTGCCTGCTCAAGCAGCGCCAGCGAGCGCGGCCAGTCTTCGAAGAGATCGCGGACGGAGGTATCCAGGGCGGGCTGGTCCAACACCTGGGCACAGGTGGCCAGCGGATAATTCCGCCCTTCGATTTCCAGGCAGGCAACGGGACGAGAGGCGATGTCGAGGGTGGTCAATGCGAACATGGGACTTGATCCAGTGAGATCAGAAAATGGGTGGCGGGCGGCGCAGCTCAATCGATCACGAAGCCGGACTGGGCCACGGTATCGCGCCACTGCTCGAGCTGCTGGCGCGCCAGCGCGTCGACCGCCTGCGGTGTGCCGCCGGCCGGCCGCATGCCCAGCTCGGAAAGACGCTTGGCGACGTCGGGAAGGGCGAGGATGTCGTTTACCGCCGAATTCAGCTTGCGGATGGCTGGCTCTGGGGTGCCGGCCGGTGCATACAGCCCAGCCCAGCCCGAGGTCTCGAGTTCGCCCAGCCCGAGTTCGCGCATGGTCGGCGTTTGCGGCAGCGCCGGTTCGCGTTGTGCGCTGAAGGTCGCCAGAACGCGCAGCTTGCCAGCCTGCGCCAGCGGGACCACTTCGCCCGCATCCATAACGATGGCATTGATGTGTCCGCCCAGGAGCGCGGTCACGGCGTCCTTGCCGCCCTTGAACGCGATGTGCTCCAGCGGCGTACCTAGGCGCCTGGCCAGTGAAACGCCCAGGAAATGCTGCAGGCTGCCGGTGCCGGATGTACCGTAGAACGCCTTGTCCGGATTCTGCCTGGCCCAGGTCTGGAACTCGTTGAACGAGGTGACGGGGCTATCGGCCGCGACGGCGAGCACGATGTCCCAGCTCACCAGCTGCGTCACCGGCTTAAGGTCGGCGAAGGGATCGTAATTGAGCTGTCGGAACAGGTGCGGGTAGAGGAAGATGGCCACGCCCGGCGCCACCAGCAAGCTGCTTCCGTCGGGCGCGGCGCCCTTGACCGCCTGAATGGCAATGCGCGTCTGCGCGCCGGGGCGGTTCTCCACCACCACGGGCCGCTCCAGATGATTAGGAAGCTTCTCCGCCACGATCCTGGCCACGGTATCGAACGATCCGCCGGCCGGCAAGCCGACGACCAGCTTTGCCGGCTGCTGCGCGTGGCCGGAGGCCGCCATGAACAGGCCGGCCAATGCCAGGTACTTGAGTCGGGTGAGAAGGGAGGCCCCGCCAGGAACGGCTGTCTTCATCTTGTCTCCACGGTCTTTTTATTTGAGTTGACCCTGGCGAGGATTGTAGGCGCGTGGTGAAAACCGTCTAATGAAGATTAGTCATCGGGTGAAAACTAGATGGAATTTCAAATCCTGGCATTGGCGCTATCGGCTTCCCTGACAGACCAGACCTCCACCCGATCACGTCCCGCATTCTTCGCCCGGTACAAGGCCTCATCCGCCTTCGCCATGACCTTGTCGATGTCGGCATCATCCGACGGCCACAGCGCGATGCCGATGGACACCGTGACACGCCCCACCGCTTGCTGCATGGCATGGCTTGCCGTCGCAGCCCGGATGCGTCCGGCGACCATCGCCGCCGTGTCACGCGAGGCGTTGGGCATCAGGATCAGGAACTCTTCGCCGCCCACCCGGCACGGCGCGTCTTCCCCTCGCACACAGGTCTTGAGGATGGCGGCCAGCGCGATCAGCACCTGATCGCCGGCCGCGTGCCCGTAGGTGTCGTTCACGCGCTTGAAGTGGTCCAGGTCCAGCGCGAGCGCCGCGAAAGGCTGCTGGGTCTGGCGCAGGGTGGCGATCTGCAGCGCCAGGCCCCTGCGGTTGAAGAGGCCCGTCATCGGATCGGTGATGGTGTCCGTGTTCAGCTTGTCGAGCCGCCGGGTTTGGGAGCTTTGGCTCATCGTCACGGCGTTCCGCAGGCGGGCAGCTTCGTAGTACCAGCCCTTGACCCTGTCCAGATCTCCAGCGGATGCGCCCGGCTGGTCCCGTTCGATGATCTGCGCCAGTTCCTCCAGCGGCCGCGAGATCCAGCGGCCCAACAGATAGATGACCAGGAACATGATCAGCCCCACCGGCAAAGCGTAGAGCACGATCCTGTCGGTCAGGCTCCGCAGCGGGCGCAGCGTTTCGTCCAGCGGGCGTTGCGCCACGACGCCCCAGCCGCCGTTCTTGAGCGCGGCGTAGCCGGCCAGGAGGTGCGCGCCGCGGGTGTTGACCACGGGCATCGCACCCGTCTCGCCGCGCAGCACGGCTTCGACCACGGCGTTGCTTCTTTCGCTGGTGCCGATGCGATCCTTGTCCTTGTGGTAAATGATGGTGCCGTTGCCGTCGACGACATACAGGTAGGATCCGTCGCGGTAGAAGTGCTCGCCTACCAGTTTGTCGAACTCGTTGCCTTGCCGAAGGTGGATGGCCGTGAGAATCGTGCCGGCATAGTTGCCCTTGGCATCACGAAAAGGCTCGGAAAACGCCAGTATCAGCTGGCCCTCCATACCCACGTAGGGGGTCGATATCTGGCCCTTCAGATGTTGGGCGCCCGTCGCCAATTGTTGGCGCACCAGCGTCCTGCCTTCGAAGCCCGCGTCGGCGGGAGCGGTGGCGAGGATGGTGCCGCTACTGTCGGCGATGGCGGCCGTCATGACGCCGTCGCTCTGATGGACGAGGCGCGCGAGTTCGTCTTCCATGGCGGGTTTCGAACCCAGCAGGCCAGGCGCTCGCTCGGCTGACAGGAGCAATTGCCGCTGTATGGATTCGATGTAGATGTCGGTGACTTCCGCCAGCTTGACCGCATAGGCCCGGTTGGCCTCGAGGGTGTTGGCAATCAACTGCTCGCGCTGCACCAGGTAGGCCGCGTACAGGGTGTTGACGAAGGCGATGATTCCGCTCGCGAGCGCCAGCACGGTGACAAGGCGGCGCAGTTTCAGTCTGGGCATCGCGGCAGTGGTCAATGCGGAGCTCCTTCAATCATTCACTCTGACCATTGAATCGGGGCCTTCCGCGCCTGGCCGAGCCTGCGCGCGTGTAGAACTTCAGTTTTGCGGCAAGCCTGCGCCAAGTCAAGAATCGCGTGAACGGGCGCCTGTGGATAGCGCTTCGATCAGGTGCTCGATGAAAGCGGCCGTCGCTTCGGGCAACCGGGCGTGGCTGGCGGTCTGCACTTGCAGCGTGCGTTCGGCGAAGACGGCTTGCTGCAAGGACACGGCCACCAGCGCGCCGCTGCGCAGCGGTTCGGCGAGCGTGATCTCGCCGGCCAGCGTGACGGCATGGCCGGCCTCGACGATGGCGCGAATGACCGATGACGAGTTGCTCGAATAGGCGATGTCGAAAGGCGGTCCGTCGCCGCCCGCCGCCGAGCTGTCGAACAACAGGCGCACGGTGGTGCCCGAGTCGGTCAGCGCGATCGGGTAGCGGCGCAGGTCGTCCAAGGACACGCTGGCGCGTTTGGCGAGAGGATGGCCCGGGACCATGATGGCGCGAACGGGCGAGACGATTTCGTAGCGCACGGCGATGCCGTTGCCCGCGTTCAGGCTGAAGGCCAGGCCCACGTCGATGCTGTTGTCGCGCAGGCGCTGCGTCACGACGCCGGGCGAGCCGATGTGCACCTGGAACGCTACATCGGGATGCAGGGCGCGGTACGCGCCCAGGATGGGCGGCAGCACGTTGCGCGCCACGGCTTCGTTGGAGCCTATGCGGATGGTCGTCAGCTCCGCATGACGCAGGCTGCGGATATCGCGCAGCACGTGTTCGGCATCCATGGCGACGCGGCGCGCATAGTCGGCCAGCATTTCGCCGGCCCGGGTCAGCTCCATGCCATGCGGGCGCCGTTCAAACAGGGCCGCGCCGCAGTCATCCTCCAGTTTGGCGACCTGCCGGCTGATGGCGGAGGGCGCTACGTGGAGGCTCGTGGCCGCGTCCTTGATGCTGCCTGCGCGTACGACCTCGAGGAAATAGCGGTGCGCGGTGCTGAGCATGTCGTGATTCTCAAAATAGCAATTGGCATGCTAATTATTGATATTGATTGCCGCAAAAGCAATTCATAGAATGGGCCGACCAAGACCGCCAGGATACAAGGGCAACAGACCCGCCTACGGCGCTTCAACCAAGGGGAATCGCATGGCTAGTGTTGTATGTAAATCGGGCCGCGCCGCCGCGCGCCCGCAGGGACTCGGCATTCTGAAGCGCGCCTTTGCCGCGCTGGCGTTGTCGGCGGCTACCGGCGCGGGGGCGGCTGATTTTCCGCAGCGTTCGCTTCAGCTGATCCTGTCGTTTCCACCGGGCGGAGCGACGGACGTGCTCGCTCGCGAGCTCAGCCAGAAGCTGGGCGACACGCTGGGCCAGTCGGTGGTGGTGTTGAACCGCCCCGGCGCTGGCGGCTTGATCGGCATGCAGGCGGCTGCGCGTTCCGAAGCCGACGGCTACACGCTGTACATCTCGTCGGTGATGTCCAACTCCATTTACGAAGCGCTCAATGGCAAGCAGCAGGTGTCGCTGGACGGCGACTTCGATGCGGTGGGCGCGATCGCCAGCGCCCCGCACATCCTGGTCACCCCCGCGACGCTGGGCATCAAGGACTATGCCAGCCTGGTGGCCTATCTGAAGGCAGCGCCGGGCAAGTACAACTACGCGTCGATGGGCGCGGGCACCCTGTCCAACCTGGAGGGCGAGATCTTCAAGGAGCAGGCGGGCGTGGACGCATTGCAGATCCCGTACAAGGGCAGCAGCCAGGCCTTGCCCGAAGTCATCTCGGGCGCGTCGGTCTTCATGTTCGACAGCGTGACCAGCTCGCTGCCGCATAAACAGGGCGGCCGCATCGACGTGCTGGGCGTGGCCTCGGCCAAGCGTCTGCCGGTCATGCCTGACGTACCCACGCTCAAGGAGCTGGGCGTGCAGGGCCTGGAGGCGGAGAACCTGTTCGCGTTGATGGCGCCCAAGGGAACGCCCAAGGACCGCCTGGACATCGTGGCCCGCGCGCTGGCCAAGGCGCAGGGCGACGCGGGATTCCGCAAGGCCATCGAGGCGCAGGGCTTCCAGATCAGCGAGATTCCGGCTCAGACCCTGCCCAAGTTCATCCTGGACCAGCAGGCGTTCTGGCGCGACAAGGTCAAGGCCCTGAACATTACTGCGGGCAAATAGCGGCCGTCCCGGCTTTCTTGCTGGCCGCCCGCGGGCGGCCAGCTCCTAACTTCCGACCCGACTCCCATGCCCATTCCGAACGATCCCTTCTGGCAGCTTCCTTATGCATCGCAACGCATGCCCCTGCTTGCGGACAACGTGGTCAGCACGTCGCAGCCACTGGCCAGCGCTGCCGGCCTGCAGATGTACGCGCGGGGCGGCAACGCGATCGACGCGGCACTCGCCACTGCCATTGCGCTGACCGTCGTGGAGCCATGCATGAACGGGATCGGCGGCGACATGTTCGCCATCGTCTGGCATGGCGGGCGCCTGCATGGGCTGAATGCGTCGGGGCGCGCGCCGGCCGCCTGGGAAACGGCCAGGTTCGCGCATCTGGATGGCATGGACCCGATAGGCTGGGGCAGCGTGACGGTACCCGGTGTCGTGTCGGGTTGGCGCGCGATCTGGGAGAAATTCGGTTCGCTGCCGTTCGAGGACTTGTTCGAGCCCGCCATACGCTATGCGCGGGACGGCTATCTGGTTTCGCCCACGGTGCATCGCCAGTGGCAGAAGCAGGTGCCGCGCCTGAGCGGGCAGCCGGGCTTTGCCGAGTCCTTTGCGCCCGGGGGCCGCGCGCCCTTGCCCGGCGAGCGCTTCTCCAGCCCTGGCCAGGCCGCCACGCTGGAGAGCATCGCCCGCAGCAAGGGCGAGAGCTTCTACCGCGGCGAGCTGGCCGCGGCGATAGCCGCCCACGCGCGCAATACGGGCGGCTATATCACCGAGGCCGACATGGCGGGCCATGCGGCTGACTGGGTGGAGCCGATAGGCATGCGCTACCGCGACCTGGAGCTCTACGAGATTGGTCCCAATGGCCAGGGCATCGGCGCATTGATGGCCTTGGGCATGCTGGAACGCTTCGACCTGGCGGATTGCGGGCGCGACAGCGGCCGCGCGCTGCATCTGCAGATCGAGGCCATGCGCCTGGCGTTCGCGGACCTGTACGAACATGTGGGCGATCCGGCCCACATGCAGGTGTCGAGCGCGCAGTTGCTGGAACCCGCCTATCTGGCGGAACGGGCAAAACTCATCGATCCGGATCGCGCGGGCGAACCTCGCGCCGGCAATCCGCACAGCGGCGGGACGGTGTATCTGACCGCGGCAGACCGGCACGGCACCATGGTGTCGTTCATCCAATCCAACTTCAAGGGATTCGGTTCCGGCGTGGTGGTGCCGGGAACGGGTATCGCCATGCAGAACCGGGGCTGGGGCTTTTCAACGAAGGCCGGGCATCCCAATGTGGTGGCGCCAGGCAAGCGGCCGTTCCACACCATCATTCCAGGCTTCCTGATGAAGGGCGGGCAGCCTTTGATGAGCTTTGGCGTCATGGGCGGCTCCATGCAGGCGCAGGGCCATCTTCAAGTGACGAGCCGGCTGGCCGACTTCGGCCAGAATCCCCAGGCAGCGAGCGACGCGCCGCGCTGGCGCATCAAGGATGACAACGTGGGCGTGGCGGTGGAGTGGAACGTCCCGCCGGATGCTGTCGAGCATCTGCGCGCATGCGGCCACAAGGTCGATGTGGCGCCGCGCTTTGATCTGGAGTTCGGCAGTGCGCAGATGGCCTACCGGCTGGAGCAGGGAGGCTATCTGGCGGCGTCGGATCATCGCAAGGACGGCTACCCCATAGGCTATTGACGCCGTCTTCCTGGGGCATGTTTGGTCGAGGAAAATCCCCTTTTCGTCGAAAACTGCGTGATGTCTCGTGGCCGGCCGATGACAATCGGCACATTTCCGGCCCGAACCGATGCGGCAACGGTCCTATCCCGACGCTGGCCACAATGGCCGACCCGTCGCGTCAGCGCTGCGCCACCGCGCGCCGCAGGCGCTGCGACGCGACCCGTCCCAGCACCACGGGCGCAACACCGTTGTTGAACGCGACCTCGGTCTGCGCGCCGGGCAGCTGCGACAGGTGGGAGACATGTTCCAGATTCATGATGACCGACCGCGACAAGGCGCAGAAGGGCGGACTGGGCAGTTGGGCCGCCAGGCGCTTGAAGGTGATGTGCATCAGCTCGTTGGCGTGCGCGGCGCTGCAAAGCATCACGTAGTCGCCTTGCGCCTGCGCCATGGTCAGTTCATGGATCTTGATGATCTTGGTGCCGTTGCGCGTTCGCAGCGTCAGGTGGCCGCCAGCGCGCGGACGCAGCCGCGCCAGCGCCTGTTCAAGCCGGCCCGGACGCACGGGCTTGAGCAGGTAGTCGACGGCCTGGACGTCGAAGGCGCGGGCGGCGTAGTCGCTGTGCGCGGTGACGAAGACGACGGCGGGTGGGACTTCCAGCTGGTCCAGCAGGTCGAAACCGGTGGCGGCAGTGAGTTCGATGTCCAGGAACAGGGCATCCGGACGATGCTCGCGGATCAGCGTTCGCGCCAATTCCAGGCAGTCGGCTTCGCCCGCGACATGGACGTCGGGCGAGGCTTCGAGCAGCCGGCGCAGGTAGCGCCGCGCCGGGGCTTCATCGTCGATGACAAGCACACGCAGCATTTTCCTCCCTGGCGCCATGGTGTGGCGGGTATAGTCGTCCGGTCTGGCACGCGGGTAAATATAAGGCCTATGCAGTTTCCAGAGAACCCTTTGCCCGTCCGGGGGGCGCATCCATGAAGTTCGCATCGATCGGCCAGGGTTTGAGTCCAGGGGAGTCCTCGCTTGGCTTCTGGCGGGCGCAGACGCTGGGATGGCTCTTTCTCGCGATCGTGGGCTTCTTCATCCGGTTGGCGGTGTTCGGCAATGCCACCGCAGCCTTCTGGCTTACCGTGGCGCTGGAACCCCTGGCATTCGTCCTGACCAGCGGGGCGGCCGTGCTGCATGGCCGCCGTGCGGGCAAAGGCGATCCGCCCTTGCTGGTGCTGGTCTGCGCGGTGTTGTTCTGCCTGACCGCCTCGGCCTTGCTGGCGTCGATCGCCTATGGCATCCACAGCCTGTTTCTGCCTGGCGCAATCCGCGTGCTGCCGGGCAACCAGTACCGGCTGGGCTTTCTCTACTACATGGGCATGCTCTCGATCTGGACGCTGATCTATTTCGGCGTCTCGGCCGAGCTGAACGCACGCAGCGAGCGCCTGTCCAAGATGAAGGCGGAGACGCGCTCCTTGAGACTGGAGCTTGAGCATCTGCAGCTGCAGATCGAGCCGCACTTCCTGTTCAACTCGCTGAACACCATCGTGGCCGAGATCGCCGATCGGCCTGCCATCGCAGAGGAAATGACGCGCAGCCTGGCCGAGTACCTGCGCTATTCGCTGGACCGGCGCGGACGAGGCTTGTCCAGGCTGGAGGAGGAGATCGAGGCCGCCGAAGCCTATGTGCGCATCCAGGCGCTGCGCTTTGACAAGCGGCTTGAATTGCGCAGCCAGATCGATCCGGCCACGCTACGGATCAGTGTTCCGCGCATGACGCTGCAGGGACTGGTGGAAAACGCGATCAAGCACGGCATGCGTTCGGAACACGCGCATTTCCCGATCAGCATACGCACGCGTTTGCAGGGCGATGAACTGCTCATCGAAGTGGACAATCCCGGCCGGCTGCACGCGCCCTTCGATCTGGCCAGCGGCGGGGGCGGACTAGGGAATCTGTGCAGGCGGTTGACGCTGAGGTATCCGGACAGGCATCAGTTCGTGCTGGAGCAGCGCGGGGAAAGAACCGTCGCGCAGATAAGGCTGCGGGGCGAGCCGCTGCCGGCCTAGCGCGCCGGTTTCAGCGGTACGTCGCGAGCAGGATGCTGGTTTCGGTGGCCGCGATGCCCTTGATCAGGCGCACGCGTTCCAGCACCTTGGACAGATCTGCAGTGGAATCTGCGCGTATTTCGGCCAGCAAGTCCCAACGGCCGTTGGTGTCGTGCAGCTGCTCGACGCTCGGCTCGCCCAGCAGGCTGGCCAGCACGGTGCGCGTCTGGTTGCCGTCGACGGTAATGCCCATCCAGGCGCGCAGGCCGTCCTGGTCGGAGTCAGGGCGCAGCTTGAGCGTATACCCGGCGATGAGCCCGTCCTCCTCCAGCTTGCGCAGGCGGTTGGAGACCGTGCCGCGCGACACGCCGGCCTTGCTGGCCAAAACGGAAAGCGGCGTGCGCGCGTCGCGCCGCAGAATGCCGATCAGTCGGGTATCGATTTCATCCATGACGGGTCCGGATTTCAATGTTCCCGGAACAGCCGGCCATAGCCGTCCATCCGGTCGTGGATCCCCGCCAGCCGCAGGCAATGCCACATGCTGGCCTGATTGCTGCCGATCACGGGCTTGCCCAGCCTGTCTTCCAGACGTCCGAGGATGGCGGTGGAGCGCAGCGCGCCGCAGCTGATGAAGACGGCGTCGGCATCGGGCCGGTCCACGGCACAGGCGAATTCGTACAGGTAGTCGGCCGAGACCCGGTTCATGGTTTCGTCGTCGGGCAGACCCAGGCCCTGCAGCGAGACGACTTCGTGGCCGCTGCTTTCGAAGTAAGCGCGCTCCAGTTCGTTGACGGCATCGTCATAGGCGGTGGCGACCGCCAGGCGGCGCGCGCCGACCGCGTCCAGCGCCTGCGTGACGCCGTCCAGCAGCGTGGCCACGGCCGCGCCGGGGCGGGCCTGCGCGAGCAGCGCTCGTACCTTGTCGTTGCCGATCACGAAGCTGCCCGCGGTGCAGTTGTAGCAGACCACGTCGATATCGCGACGCCCTGGCGCCAGGCTGTCCAGGGCCTGAAGCAGTCCGCCCTCCATGCCGGCCAGACTTTGCACGGTGCAGGCCGTTGCCATGGGCACGCGGGCAAAGCTCAGGCCCACGCCGTCGGGAGCCATGGCGTGCATTTCGCCCTCGGTCAGGCCGGCATTTGCCACGCACAGGAAAGCCAGGCGGGCCCGGGGGTAGGGGCCGGCGTCGTAGCGGACGGGATTCATTCCGTCATCCCCGCGGCGTCGAAGCACTCGCGTATGACCGTGGCCGCCTTGACGAAGTTTGGGTGCCCGACCATGGCGTAGTTGCGCGGACGCGGCAGATCGATGTCGACGGTCAGCGCCACGCGGCCCGGCCGCTTGCTCATCACCACCACGCGGTCGGACAGGAACACCGCTTCGGAGATGCTGTGGGTAATGAACATGACGGTCTTCTTGCTTTCCAGCCATACCCGTTGCAGCTCCAGGTTCATGGCTTCGCGCGTCATCGCGTCCAGGGCGCCGAAGGGTTCGTCCATCAGCAGGATGTCGGGGTCGTGGATCAGCGCGCGGCACAGCGCCACGCGTTGCTGCATGCCGCCGGACAATTGGTGCGGCAGGCATTTTTCAAAACCTTCCAGTCCGCTCAGCTTGATCAGTTCTCGCAGCCGGGCCTCATGACGCGCCGCGGGCAGTTTGCGCATCTCCAGCTGCAGCGAGATGTTCCCGACGACGTCGCGCCATGGCAGGAGCGCCGCACGCTGGAACACGATCCCCACGTTGGCGCCCGGCTCGGTCACGCGCTCGCCAAGCACGCGGATCTCGCCGGCGGTGGGCGGCGTCAGGCCGGCGACCGCCCGCATCAAGGTGCTCTTGCCGCAGCCGGAGGGGCCGAGCACGGAGAGGAACTGGCCTTCGGGTATGGCAAGGTCGATGCCGTCGACCGCGACATAGGAGCCAAAGCGCTGGACCATGCCGCGGATGTCGATCGCGGTATCGGGCGCGCCCGCTGCGGGAGCGAGCGTCAAGGCTGCGTGCTGTGCCATATCTAGTCCCTGTTGTAGTCGTTGGTGTAGAGCGTGCTGGTCGGGACCGGGCTGGCGATCTGATTCGATTGCACGAACTGGTCGACCATGGCCTGCCAGTCCTTCTCCGCAGAGACGCCGAACGGCAATCCCTTGGTGTTGGGCGTGCCGGCGGCCTGCAGCGAAAGCTGCAGCTGGCGCACCAGTTGCTCGCGATTGCGCGCCTGTTCCGGACGTTGGCGCACCAGGGCGTCGACCGAGGCGGCCGGGTCGGCCAGGGCCGCCTCGTAGGCCTTGCGCGTGGCGCGCAGGAAGCGCCGAGCCGTTTCGGGATTGGCCTCCAGCCATTTGGTATTGGCCGCCAGCCCGCCTTCCAGCGCGTTGACGCCGAAGTCGGCATAGAAAAAGTAATGCACCTTTGCGCCCTGCGCTTCCAGCGGCGGGATATGGAAGTAGGTGACGCCCGTGATGGCGTCCGCGCGGCGTTGCAGGAACAGGGCGGTCTTGGTGCCCACGGCGGGTGCGATGACATTGATCTTCTTCTGGTCCACGCCGTTCAGGGCGGCCAGCACTGGGAACATCTGAGCCGTCGACTCGGATGCGCTCATGCCCAGCACCTTGCCTTCCAGGTCCTTGGGCGCGCGCACCGGAGCGTCCGCGTGGCTGATGATGACCATGGGAGAGCGTTGGTGCACGGCGAAGACGGCCTTCAGCGGCATGCCTGCGGCGACGCCCTTGAGCATGGTGCCGTAGTCCATGAAGCCGATGGGATCGATGCCCTGCGCCACCAGTTTCGCGGTGTTGCTGGAGCCGCTGCCTTCGCCGATGCTCAGGTCTATGCCTTCGGCCTTGTAGAGGCCTTTGTCTATGCCGTAGTACAGCGGCGCGTGCGTGCCGTAGATGCTGTAGTCCAGGCGCAGGCTCAGCTTCTCCTGCGCGCCGGCCGCGCCTGCGGCCAGCAGGCAAGCCAGGGTCCAGCCAAGTCGAGTCGTGAATTTCATGATGGAGTCTCCGGAGGGCGGGGTCAGACAGAGGGCAGGGCGTCGCTGCGCACGCTGATGTGCCAGGGAATCAGGAATCGTTCGGAAAACTCGACCAGGTAGTAGAAGACCAGGCCGATGAGCATGAGCGCGACCAGCACCGCGAACAGCAACGTCGTGTCTAGGTTGGCGTTGGCGGACAGCAGCACGTAGCCCAGGCCGCTTTCGGCGCCCACCCATTCCCCCACCACTGCGCCGACCGTGGCGAAAGCAATGGCGACCTTCAGGCCGGAGAAGATCTGCGGCAACGCATACGGCAGCCGGATGCGCAGAAAGGTCCGCAGGGCGCCCGCCCGCATCGAGCGGGCCAGGTCGTTGAGGTCCGCGTCCACGGAACGCATGCCCGCCACCGTGCTGACCACGATGGGGAAGAAGGCCACCGAGAATGCGATCAGGATCTTGGGAAACAGGCCCAGGCCGAACCAGATGATGATGAGCGGCGCGACCGCTACCTTGGGAAACGCCTGCGACACCACCAGCAGCGGCATGATGGCGCGCTCCAGCGGACGCGACCACACCAGCAGGATGCCCAGCGGTATGCCGACGGCGATGCTCAGCAGGAAGCCGCCCAGCGTCTCGACGGACGTGACCCAGGAGTGATGTCCCAGGAACGCCGAGTCGGTCCACAGCCGTTCGAGCACGCTTAGCGGCGGCGGCAACAGGTAGGCTGGCAGGCCGAACAGCGGTATCGCGAAATGCCACAGAAGCAGCACTCCCATGACCGCGATGGTTGGATACATCCAGTTCTTCAACACGGCAATTCCCCTTGTATGTTGTTGGAGCCGGTCTTGTTGTCAGACGTCGATTTCGATCAGCTCGCGCGGATAGCGGGTGAGCACTTCGCAGCCGTCCTCGGAGACGGCCACGCTTTCGCTGGCCATGAAGCCGCCTTCGGGCATGAAGAGGGAAGGCACCAGGTGAAAGGTCATGCCGGGCTCAAGCACCGTGGGGTCGTCCGGACGCAGCGCGAGGAAGCGGCCCTCGGCCCAGTTGGGCGGAAAGCCGATGCCTATGCCGTAGGCCGTGCGGTGATCGAAGTAATGCCCCAGCCCGGCCCGCTCGAAGACCGCGCGGCAGGCCTGGTCCACCTGGGCGGAGGTGACGCCGGGGCGGATGGCGTCGATGGCGGCGTCCAGCGCGGCGATGACGGTGCCGGCCAGGAAGCGCTGCCGCTCGGTGGCGCGCCCGACCACGCAATTGCGGGAGATCATGGCGTGATAGCGGTTGATGTTGGCCGCGGCCTCCAGGAACACCAGGTCGCCCCGCTTGAGCTCCCGGCGCTGCCAGGTGGTGAAGCAGACGCCGCTGGCGCGCCCCACGGCCACCAGCGGCACGCGGGTGTACTCGCTGCCGGCCTTGGTGGCGCCGTGCAGCATGGCGGCGGCGAGGTCGTTTTCGGTGGCGCCCACGGCGATGGCGCGCACCGCCGCATCGATGCCGGCGACCGCCGCGTCCGCGGCCTGGCGCATGAAGCCCAGCTGCGCCGGCGTCTTGATCTTGCGCGCCTCTTCCATCGGACCTTGCCAGTCGGCCAGGCGTACGCCCAGGCGGGCGTGCAGCTGCTTGTAGGCGGCCACGCTGAGGTAGCCGGATGCCGTTTCCAGGCCGATGCGGCCGCTGGGCAGGATGTCCTTCAGGTAGCTCGCCAGCACCTCGACCGGATCGCTGATGTCATCGATGGCGATAAAGCGCGCGATGTTGCGGTTGCCGGTCGCGACGGCGTGGTTGACCTGGCGCGAGACCATGGCGATGCCGCCGTCGGCCGAGACCACCAGGCACTGGAAGGTGAAGTAACCGATGGAACGGTAGCCGGTCAGCCAGTAGATATTCTCGGGGTCGAACAGGATGGCTGCCGACAGGCCCTGGGCCTGGATGTCCTGTGCCAGCAGCGAGAGGTTCGCGGCATAGGTTTCCGGGCCGAACGGCAATTCCATGGGTGCGTAGTTTTCCGACACGATGGGTCCTGGATGAAAGTCGAGCGTTCATCCTAGAAACAATCTACATAACTGCCTAATACCAATAATTGCCATGCCTATAGCTAAATAGTTATAGTCAGTGCATGAACGTGCGAGAGATAGAAATCTTCAGGGCGGTGATGCGCGAAGGCTCGGTGTCCCGGGCGGCGCAGGTGCTGCTGATTTCACAGCCTGCCGCCAGCAAGTACATCGCCCAGCTGGAGCGCCGCGTGGGCGTGGCGCTGTTCGTGCGCAAGGGCGGGCGTCTGCTGCCCACGCCCGAAGGCCGGGCGCTTTATGGCCAGGTCGACCGGCTGTTTTCCGGCCTTTCGCAACTGGATAGCTTCATCAAGGACCTCGGCAGCGAAAAGCAGGGCCACCTGACCGTCGCGTCCTTGCCCTTGCTGTCCTTGACCGTCATGCCGGACGTGCTCGCCAGTTTCATGGCGGAGCGGCCCAATATTTCCGTGGCTTTGCAGACGCGCAGTTCGGCTCGCATCGTCGAATGGGTGGCGGCGCGCCAGGTGGATATGGGGGTGTGCTTCTACGGGGGGCAGCATCCGGGCGTGGTGGCCGAGCCGCTGGTGAGCCTGCAGCTATATTGCGCCATTCCTCCCGGCGACCCGCTGGAAAAGTTCGACACCATCCGTGTGGAACAACTGGCTGGCCGCGACCTCATCATCTACGACAACCTGGACCACACCCGCTTCTGGCTGGAAGCGCTGCTGGAGCAGCAGAAGGTCTACGCGCGACGTCGCGTGCAGGTGTTCTGGACCTCGGTGGCGATGGAACTGGTGATGCGTGGCGTGGGCATCGCGCTGGTAGACCGGCTGACCGCCGCGCGCATCCCGGGCGGGCTGGATCAGCTGCGGCCGCTGGAGCCGGGCGCCTCGTTTGATCTCAGCCTGGTATGGCCAGAGCATTGGCCGTCGTCGGTCATCGCGCTTTCATTCGCTGACGCGTTGCGCGAGCATCTGCGCGACCACGCAACCTAGCGCACCGCGCCCGCGGCCAGGAAAACTGGAGGCGCGGGCTGGAATCGAACCAACCTTCGCGGATTTGCAATCCTGCTGCATAGCCACTCTGCCACCGCGCCGTTTATTTTGTCCTAGGACAGATATAATTATGTTCGAGTACAAACTAAAACGCAAGCGGCAACCCATAGACAGAGGACAGCAATGCAGTTCCAGTTTCCCATCGTCATCATCGACGAGGACTTCCGCTCGGAAAACACGTCCGGCCTGAGCATCCGGGTATTGGCCGAGGCCATCAAGGCCGAAGGCTTCGATGTGCTGGGAACGACCAGCTACGGCGATCTCAGCCTGTTCGCGCAGCAGCAAAGCCGCGCCAGCGCCTTTATCCTGTCCATCGACGACGAGGAACTCGCGCACGGCGAGGGCGTCGCGCCTGCGCTGCTGGCATTGCGGGAATTCATCAGTGAAGTTCGGCGGCGCAATGCCGACGTGCCGATCTATGTGTACGGCGAAACCAAGACCGCGCGGCACATTCCGAACGACATCCTGCGCGAACTCCAGGGTGTTATCCATATGTACGAGGACACGCCCGAATTCGTGGCGCGACACTTGATCCGCGAGGCCCGGGCCTATCTGGAGGGCGTCAAGCCGCCGTTCCTGAAGGCGTTGCTGGACTACGCCGAGGACGGATCCTATTCCTGGCACTGCCCGGGCCATTCGGGCGGCGTGGCGTTCCTGAAGAGTCCCGTGGGTCAGATGTTCCATCAGTTCTTCGGCGAGAACATGTTGCGCGCGGACGTCTGCAACGCTGTGGAGGAGCTGGGGCAACTGCTGGATCACAACGGCGCCATCGGCGCGAGCGAGCGCAACGCCGCGCGCATTTTCAATGCGGACCACTGCTATTTCGTGACGAACGGCACCAGCACCAGCAACAAGATCGTGTGGCACCACATGGTGGCGCCGGGCGATGTGGTGCTGGTGGACCGCAACTGCCACAAGTCCATCCTGCACAGCATCGTCATGACGGGAGCGATACCTGTCTTTCTACGCCCGACACGCAACCATTTCGGCATCATCGGTCCGATTCCGCGCAGCGAGTTCGATATCCAGACCATCCGGGAGAAGATCCGCGCCCATCCGCTGCTCAAGCACCTGGACGCCGACGCGGTCCGCCCGCGGGTGATGGCGCTGACGCAGTCGACCTACGACGGCATCATCTACCAGACCGAGGAGATCAAGGCAGCGCTGGATGGCTACGTGGACGCCTTGCACTTTGACGAGGCCTGGATGCCGCACGCGGTGTTCCACCCGTTCTATGGCGCCTACCACTGCATGGGCAAGCAGCGCGCGCGGCCCAGGGAATCGCTGGTTTTCTCTACGCAATCGACGCACAAGCTGCTGGCCGGAATCAGCCAGGCCAGCCACGTGCTGGCGCAAGACTCCATGACGCGGCGGCTGGACCGGCATCTGTTCAACGAAGCCTATCTGATGCACACCAGTACCAGTCCCCAGTACGCCATCATCGCCAGCTGCGACGTGGCCGCGGCCATGATGGAGCCGCCCGGCGGCACGGTGCTGGTGGAGGAGAGCATCGCCGAGGCCCTGGACTTCCGGCGCGCGATGAAGGAGGTCGGCACGCATTTCGCCGACGGCGACTGGTGGTTCAAGGTCTGGGGACCGGAGACGCTGGCGCCGGAGGGCATAGGCTCGCCCGAGGACTGGATCATCCGCGGCGGCGACGGCGAGTCGTCCTGGCACGGATTCGGGGCGCTGGCGGACGGTTTCAACATGCTGGATCCGATCAAGTCCACCATCGTGACGCCAGGGCTGGATCTGGACGGCAACTTCGCGGACAGCGGAATTCCGGCCTCCATCGTCACCAAGTTCCTGGCGGAGCATGGCGTGATCGTGGAGAAGACCGGGCTGTACAGCTTCTTCATCATGTTCACGATAGGGATCACCAAGGGCCGCTGGAGTTCGCTCTTGACCGCGTTGCAGCAGTTCAAGGACGACTACGAACGCAACCAGCCCATGTGGCGGATCCTGCCGGAGTTCTGCCGCAAGCATCCTCGCTACGAGAACATGGGCTTGCGCGACCTGTGCCAGCATGTCCATGCGACCTATGCCAGGCATGACATCGCCCGGCTGACCACGGACATGTACCTGACTGACGTCACCCCCGCGATGAAGCCCTGCGATGCCTATGCGTGCATCGCCCAACGCCGCACCGAGAGGGTGGAGATCGACCATCTGGAAGGCCGCATCACCACCAGCCTGATCACGCCCTATCCCCCGGGCATACCGTTACTGGTCCCGGGCGAGGCGTTCAACCGGACCATCGTCGATTACCTGAAGTTCTCGCGCGAGCTGAACCGCGAGTGTCCCGGGTTCGGCACGGACATCCATGGCTTCGTGGAGCTGCGCGACGCGGACGGAAACCTGCGCTACTACGTGGATTGCGTGCGGTAAGCCCGCTTTATGCGGACTGGGAATCCATGTCAAACTTACGCCGGGAGTCGGCTCGGCCGCTGCCCATGCCAGGAACGGAATTGTCTTAGGACGCTATGAAAATACAAGGAAAGACCGCCGCTGAGATCTTCGATTGCGTGCGCGGGCTGGCTCAGTCGGGCCAGTTGCCGCCGGGCCAGGCGTTGCCGCCGGTGCGCGATCTGGCGGTCGAACTGGATATCAACCGCAATACGGTCGCCGCCGCCTATAAGCGCTTGGTGACGGCGGGCATTGCGCTGACCCAGGGGCGCCTGGGCACCATCATTCGCGACCAGTCCGGTCCGGGCGAACAGGAAGGCGCGCTATCGGATTCGCCCTTGGCCGACCTGGCCAGCGGCAATCCCAATCCGGCCTGGCTGCCGGACCTGAGCGCGGCCCTCGCGATCCGGCCCTATCAGCCGCGGCTCTACGGTGAACCCACGGTCAACGCGGGATTGGAAAGCTATGCCCGCGCCTGGTTCGCGCGGGACTGTCCGGCGCCTTTCGAGATCAACCTGACCCACGGCGCAGTGGACGCCATCGAACGGCTGCTCAGCTCGCACCTGGTGGCTGGGGATAAGGTGGCGGTCGAAAATCCCTGCTTCCTGAGCAGCATCAACATGCTGCGCATCGCCGGCCTGCAGGCGCTGGGCGTGCCGGTCGACGCCGAAGGCATGCAGGCGGCAGCCCTGGAAGCGGCGCTGGCCAAGGGCGCGCAGGCCGTAATCCTGACGCCGCGCGCCCACAACCCCACGGGCTGCAGCCTGAGCGAAAAACGGGCGAAGGCGTTGGCGCGGGTGCTGGCCAAGTATCCCCATGCCATGGTCATCGTGGACGACCACTACGCTTTGCTGTCGGCCAAGGAATACCACTCGGTGCTGCCTTCGGGCACGCAGCGGTGGGCGCTGGTGCGGTCTTTCTCCAAGACGCTGGGTCCCGACGTGCGCCTGGCCATGGTGGCCAGCGATGCCGCGACCTCGCGCCAGTTGCGCCTGCGCCTGGCTTCCGGCACCAGCTGGGTCAGCCATCTGCTGCAGGACATGGTCGAGGTCACGCTGGGCCGGCCCGAGGTGGCCAAGCAGATGGCCCAGGCCCGCAAGGACTACGCCCAGCGGCGCAAGGCCTTGGAAGGCGCCTTGTCCGAGCAAGGCGTGCCATACGCCGCGGACGGCGACGGCCTGAACCTGTGGGTACCGCTGGATACCGACGACCAGGCGGTCGCGCTGGCCCTGGCCCATCGCGGCTGGTTGGTGCGCCATGGAGATGCCTTCGGGGTCCAGGAGCCGGTCAGGGGCCTGCGCATCACCGTCTCTGCGATCGAACCCGGGCAGTGCCGCAAGCTGGCGCGGGATATCCGGGAAAGCATGGTCTAGCCACGGCCGGCGTCAACGCCGGTCGGCCATGGCTTGTCCCAATCTGACGGCGCGCCCTGTCTTCCAGCCGGGATGGAACCGCCAGGAGTTGCCCGGCATCAGCAACACCACGGTCGACCCCAACTGGAAATGTCCCATTTCGGCGCCTTGCGGCAAGCGCAAGGGGGCCTGGCCGCCGTAGTCCCATTGCTGGATACGCCGGCCCCGCGGCGCCACCTGGCCATGCCAGGCCGTGGCTATGCTGCCAACGATGGCGGCGCCCACCAGCACCATGGCGTAGACGCCATGGAGTGGATGCTCGAACCAGCAGACCAGCCGCTCATTGCGCGCCAGCAGGCCATCCATGTGCTGCACGATCTCCGGCCGGACGGAATACAGAGTCCCCGGCACATGGCGCATGCCCAGCAGGCGTCCCTCGCAGGGCATGTGCACCCGATGGTAATCGCGCGGACTGAGATAGATCGTGGTGAACCAGCCGCCTTCCAATGCGTGCGCCAGGTCTGCATCGGCCAGCAGCGCGGCCGCGCTGTATCGGCGCTGCTTGGCCTGGATCAATTGCCCCAGGCTGATGCGGCCGAACTGGCTGACGGTGCCGTCCGCGGGGCTGGTCCAGTCCGCATCGGCCAGCTTGCGCGCGCCCGGGCGCAGCGCGCGCGCGAAGAAGGCATTGAAGCTGGCATAGGCCTTCGGGTCGGCGTGCAGCGCTTCGTTCAGATCGATGCCGTACCACTTGGCGTAGCCGCGTATCAGCGGCTGGGCTACCCATGGCTGGCGGCATGAGGCCAGCCGGCCGGCGCAACACGTCAGCCAGCGCTTGGACGCGATGCGTTGGACAAACAGGGAAAGAGAGGTCGACATGAAACTCGCGGCTGTGCGTGATGGCGGATATTGTCCTGAATCATAGTGTAGTATGGCATAGGACAAAATCCACAGTAAGAATCCCGTCGATCGCTTACCGAGAGGCCGCAGCCGCAACAACATGGTTTCCCTACATAGCCCGCGCGTTGAAACCCTGTCGCCCTATGTGCCTGGAGAGCAGGCTCCCGGCAATGGATGGATCAAGCTCAACACCAACGAGAATCCCTATCCGCCGTCCTCCGCCGCGATAGCAGCCATCGCCGCTGCGGCTGCTGACGGTCTGGAGCGTTATCCGGACCCGCAGGCCGGGCATTTGCGCGAGGTCATCGCGCAGTATCACGGGGTGCCGGTAGCGCAGGTCTTTGCTGGCAACGGCTCCGACGAAGTGCTGGCGCTGGCGTTCTGCGCGTTCTTCCAGCACGGCGTCCAACCCTTGCTGATGGCGGATGTGACCTACGGCTTTTATGAGGTGTATTGCCGCCTGTTCGGCATACGCTGCGCGCAGATCTCCGTGGACGAGCGCTTGAGGCTGGACCTGGACGGATTCGCGGCGCTGGGCGCCGCGGATGCGGGCATAGCCGGCATCGTGATCGCCAACCCGAACGCGCCCACGGGAGAGTGCCTGCCGCTGGACCGCGTGCAGCGGCTGCTGGAGATCCAGCCTCGCCGGCTGGTGCTGGTGGACGAGGCCTACGTGGACTTCGGCGGGCGCTCCGCCATTGCGTTGGTCGAGCAGTATCCGAACCTGCTGGTGGTCCAGACGCTATCGAAGTCCAGGGCGTTGGCCGGCCTGCGCGTGGGGTTTGCAATCGGGCAGACGTCGTTGATCGCCACGCTGGAGCGGGTGAAGAACAGCTTCAACTCCTATCCGCTCGGGCGACTGGCCCAGGCAGGCGCTGCAGCGGCCTTTCAGGACCGCGCCTATTTCGAGGAGACGCGGCAGGCCATCATCGGCACCCGTACCTTGCTCTGCGCGCATTTGCGCCTGATGGGCTTTGACGTCTTACCGTCACAGGCGAACTTCCTGTTTGTCCGTCATCCGCGCTTCGACGCGCACTTGCTCGCCGCCGGCCTGCGAGACGCGAAAATACTGGTGCGCCATTTTCCGCGGCCACGCGTGGAGCAATACCTGCGCATTTCCGTGGGCACCGAGGAGCAGGCGGCCTGCCTGGTGCGCGCGCTGCGCGCCCTGATTCAGCCATAGCGGCACCGGAGGGCCTGCGGCGTCTAGCGCGGACGCGGCGCGGGGCAGCTTAGCGCGTCGCACTCGTCGCGGGCGGGATCATCGGATGCGGCCGCGTGTGCCGCAGGAACATCGTTCTCCGCCAGCAGCCTCCCAATGGTTGCGCCCAGGGCCAGGTCGTCGATGCTGCCAAAGTGCTGCAGGCGCACGCGTCCCTGGCGGTCCAACAAGACCAGGCTGGGCGTGCCGCGCAAACCGTAGGCTTGCATGGTCATCGGGATGGCGCCCGTCGCCGCTGGCCGGTCTATGCCGATGGGAAAACTCCACCGGTACTCGTGATTGAAGGCCCGCAGCGCGGCGGGCCCCATGACGTCGTGGTGTTCGAACACGGTGTGCAGGCCGATGACCGCGACCTCCTGGCCGCGGAACAGTCTGTGCACGCGTTCGGCCTGCGGCAACCCATGCGACAGGCACCCGGGGCATAGCATCTGGAACGCATGCAGCAGCACGACCTTGCCGCGCAGGGCGGCGAGTTCGATGGGACCGTCCGCATTCAGCCATTCGTCCGCCAGCAAGGGCGGGGGCAGTGCGTCGGCCAGGGTGTCTGATCGGGACATCTGAATGCTCCTCTGATGCGGCCGGCGGGGCGATGACGCCCCGCCGGCCGCTGTGGTCGTGCTATGCGGCGCGGCGCAGCTTCACGGCCGGGAAATCCACCGGCACGGCAAACGCCACGTTGACGTAGTTGGTGAACAGGTTGAGCGCGACGTGCGCCAGGATCTCGACGATCTCCTGGTCGCTGTAGCCAGCCGCGCGTACGGCCTGCACGTCGGCTTCGCTCACTTGCCCGCGCGCTTCCACCAGCTTGAGCGCAAAGCGCAGCGCCGCAGCTGTCTTGGGATCGGCGGCGTCGCCGCCTTGCGCGGCCGCCATTTCTTCGGCGCTGGCGCCTGCCTTGCGGCCCAGGGCCGTGTGGGCCGCAAGGCAGTATTCGCAAGCGTTGCGGTCGGCCACCGCCACCGCGATCTGTTCGCCCAGCTTGGCGGGAATGACCCCGCCGCCCAGCGCGCCGAAGGCGCCCCACATGCTCTGCAGCGCAGCCGGCGAATTGGCCACGGCCTTGAACATGTTCGGTGTTGCGCCAAAGGCGCCGTGGATCTGCGTGAGCAGCGCCTTGCGGTCCGCGCTGGCGCTGCTGGCATCGATAAGAGGAACTCGGGACATGTCGGTAACTCCTGGAAATGAAAAAAAGGCCGCCGATATCGAACGGGCTGGAGGAATCGTACGTAGAATGTCTGGACGTAAGGTGTTGTTTAATCCATGAAAATTGTCATTTCGTCCAAGATATGAGCAATCCTCTTCCCATTCAGGTTGACCGGCTGTCGGCGCTGCTGGACCGTTTCCGGGTGCGCGCCACGCTGTTCCACACGGGGGCGCTATGCGGCACCCAGGCTTTCGAAGCCGTGCCTGGGCGCGGCTTCCTGCACGTGTTGCGCCGGGGCGAAATGGAAGTGCGGCATCGCCCGGGCGAGACCGCCACGCCGCGCCTGCGCCTGGCCGAGCCGACCCTGCTGTTCTACCCGCGCGCCGTGCATCACGAATTCGTGAACCCGCCGCGGGACGGCTCGGATTTCACCTGCGCGGCGTTGGATTTCGATGGCGGCGAACGCAATCCCATCGTCCAGTCGCTGCCGTCCGTGGTGCGGATCCCGCTGGACGCGGTCGAAGGCTTGCGGCCGGCGCTGGACCTGCTGTTCGCCGAGGCGGATCAGGTGCGCTGCGGTTCACGCCTGTTGGCCGACCGCCTGTTCGAGGTGGTCTTGATCCAGCTGCTCAGGTGGATACTCGACCATCCGGAGGAAGTGGGTGTGACCAGCGGTCTGGTGATGGGCCTGTCCGATCCGCGTCTGGCCAGGGCGTTGGTGGCGCTGCACCGTTCGCCCTATGAAGACTGGTCGCTTGCGCGGATGGCGGCGATGGCGGGCATGTCGCGCAGCGCCTTTGCAGCGGCCTTCAAGGATGCTACCGGCGCCACGCCCGCGGCCTACCTGACCGATTGGCGCTTGAGCCTGGCGGCGTCCATGATGCGGTCCGGCCGCGCGGTCAAGCTGGTGGCGGCGGAGCTGGGATTTGCCAGCGCCTCGTCCTTGTCCAAAGCGTTCCGGCAGCGGATGGGTGTTTCGCCGCGCGAGTGGCTGGCGGCCAACGCGTAGCATCGGCCGCCTGCGCGCCGGCGTGATAATATTGACCTATGACAAAACTTCAGACGGCATAAGCGTAATGGAAAGCGCCCGCCGTTGTTCCTCCGCGAGGTTCAGGCATGAGCGAGCAAGACCCAGGGCAAGACAAGGGCACCCAGACACAGCATGACCAGCATGGCCGCTGGCCGCAGGCGCAGTCGGTCGAAGACTTCCGCCACAACCTGGCCACGGTCAACGGACGCATCGCCGATGCCGCGCGCCGCGCCGGGCGCGATCCGGCCACGGTGCGCCTGCTGCCCGTAAGCAAGACGGTGGAGGAAGCGCGCATCCGGCTGGCCTACGAGGCTGGTTGCCGCTACCTGGGCGAGAACAAGCTGCAGGAAGTTTCAAGGAAATGGGAAGCCATGGCCGACCTGACCGATCTGCGATGGTCGGTCATCGGCCACCTGCAGACCAACAAGGCCAAGCTCGTGGCCCGCTATGCGGCCGAGTTCCAGGCGCTCGACAGCCTGCGGGTCGCTGAGGCGCTGGACCGCCGGCTGCAAGCGGAAGGGCGCCAGCTGGACGTTTTCGTGCAGGTCAACACCTCGGGCGAAGCCAGCAAGTATGGGCTGCAGCCGGACGAGACGGCGGCCTTTCTGCGCGAATTGCCCGCGTTTTCGGGACTGCGGGTGCGCGGTCTGATGACCCTGGCGCTGTTTTCGGCCGAAGCCGCGCGCGTGCGCGAGTGCTTCGTGCTGTTGCGCACGCTGCGCGACCAATTGCGCCAGGACGCGCCCGCGGGCATCGGCCTGGAAGATTTGTCCATGGGCATGTCGGGCGACTACGAGATCGCCATCGAGGAAGGGGCCACCGTGGTCCGCGTCGGTCAAGCCATCTTCGGCGCGCGCAACACGCCGGATTCCTACTACTGGCCGACCGACAACGGCGCGGAATCGCGCGCGTCCGGCTCTCAGGAGTAGCGCGCATGCCGGTGTACCGACTCATCATCAAGCGCGACGGCCGCCTGATCGGTCATTTCGAATCCACTGCGGCGTCCGCGCTGGACGACAGCCGCGACATCGCGGCGCGCCTGCCGGCCAAGGACGGCTATCAGCTCAGCCTGCAGGTCGCCGAGGGCGAACGGCGCCTGCTGGAAAGCACGCCGCAAGGCATACGGTTGCTGGCATCGGAAAACCTGTTCGTCTCAACCCCCGAAGGCTTGCTGGGCGGGCTGGACCGCCATCCGAGCCCGCAATAGGAGTTCCTGGAATGAGCCTCAGCGCTTTGGCGATCCGCCACGTTCCCTATGAAGACCTGGGCATATTGGCGCCGGTCTTGGCCGATCGCGGCTACAGCGTGCGATACCTGGAGGCCGGCGTCGACGCCATCGACTCCGCCACCGTGGCTAACGCCGACCTCGTCGTGATCCTGGGCGGCCCCATCGGCGTCTATGAAACCGGCCGCTATCCCTTCCTGGAGCCGGAGCTGCGCGCCATCGCGCAACGCCTGCGCCAGGACAAACCGACCCTGGGCATATGTCTGGGCGCGCAACTCATGGCGGCAGCGTTGGGCGCGGACGTGGTGTCCACCGGCCGCGCCGAGATCGGCTATGCGCCGTTGACCCTTACGCAACAAGGGCAGGATTCCGTGCTGAGCGCGGTCGAGTCGGTGCCTGTGCTGCATTGGCATGGGGACCAGTTCGCCATCCCCGAAGGCGCGGCGCGCCTGGCCGAAACGCCGGGCTTCCCGAACCAGGCGTTTGCGCTGGGACCCAGGATACTGGGCCTGCAGTTCCATCTGGAGGCGGATTCCGCACAGATCGAACGTTGGCTCATCGGCCATGCCTGCGAACTGAGCCTGCGCCAGATTGATCCCGCGGTGATCCGAGAGGACGCGCAACGCTACGGTCCACAGCTTGAGCGTTGCGCGCGCCAAGCGATGGAGCAATGGCTGGATCGGATCTGAGCCAGCAACGGACTACCGTGGTGGCTTGCGGCCTTCGGGACGCTTTTGCAGCCAGTCCACCACGAACTCCCCGGACTCATGGATATGCGCGCGCATGGCGGCGCGCGACGCCGCGGTGTCGCGCGCCGTCAGCGCTTCGACGACGGCCGCATGATGTTCGATGCTCTTCTTCATGCGGGCCTCGTACATGCCCAGCACGGTCATGTTGAGAATGTTCTTGGTGTAGTCCGTGTGCAGGTCCTTGATGATGCGCTCCAGCGACGGATTGCCCGCAGCGCGGAAGATCAGGGCATGAAACTCCTGGTTCTTGACGACCCAATGCCGCATGGGCGCGGCGGCCTGGCGCGGCGCGGCCGAGCCGCCCGCGTTGACCTCGGCGTAGAGCGCGGCGACCGCCTCGGCGCATTCGGCGTGCGCGGCCTGCAGTCTTTGCAGGTCGGCGTCGGAGATCCAGCGTGCCGCCAGTTCCGCCGCCATGCCTTCCAGCTCGCCGCGCAGCCAGTAGTTCGCGCCTATGTCCTTGAGGGTCGGCGCCACCACCGTGGCGCCGTAGCGCGGCTGCTGCACGATCAGGCCCTTGGTCTCCAGCTGCCGGAACGCTTCGCGCACCGGCGTGCGGCTGACGTCGTATTCTTCGGCCAGGGTCTCCTGCCGCAGCTTCTGTCCAGGCGCGTAGGCGCCATTGAAGATCTTCGCGGAGATCGATTCCACCAGATGCTGCACCAGTTCTTCCGCGGCGGGATATGCGCGATCCATGGCTTGACTCCCAGTCCTTGACGATTGTGCGGCGGTGCGCCGGCGGCTATTTTCCGGGTTCCGCGGAGAATACCAGCCGCCATTTCCGTTGTTCCTGGCGCATGCGCTCCAGAAAGACCTGCGATCCCGCGGGCATGGGCTGGCTGCCTTGCGCATGGAGCTGCGCCATGCCCTCGCTCTGCGCCACGGCCTGCATCGCGCGTTCCAGCTTGTCGAGGACGTTCCTGGGCGTGGCGGCAGGCGCCACCAGTCCGGATATCGAGCCTACGTCGAATTCACCGCCCAGGGCTTCGCGGGCGGCGGGAACATCCGCCAGATTCGATACCCTCTGCGCGGAAGTCACGCCCAGCGCGCGCATTTTTCCGGACTGGATGAATGGCCCGACCACCACGGTCTCCACCGCGGTGACGTCCACCACGCCGGAAAGCAGGGCGGTGGCGGCTTCCGCTCCGCTCTTGTAGGGCACGTGCATGAGGGTCGCGCCGGTCTGCTGCTGCATCAAGGCGAATACCTGGTGTATCGAGGTGCCTTGTCCGGAGCTGGCGAACGAGACGGCATCCGGCCTGCTGCGGGCCCGCGTCACCAGCGCCGGCAAGTCCTGGATCGGCGAGTTTTGGGGCACGACCAGGGCCAGCGGCGTATTGGCGATCATGGAGACGTAGGCGAAATCCTTGAGCGCGTCGTAGTTCAGCTGCTTGTGGATGAGCGGATTGACCGCGACCATGCCGTTGGTGATCACCATCAACGTGTAGCCGTCGGGCTTGGCACGGGCCACGATGTCGGCGGCGATATTGCCGCCGGCGCCCGGCTTGTTCTCTACGACCACCGGCTTGCCGAGCTCGGCTTGAAGCTGTTTGGCCACGGTGCGGGCGGTGAGGTCGGTGATGCCGCCGGCGCCGAACGGCACGACCAGCGTGATGGGGCGTTCGGGCCAGTCGGTGGCGGCTTGGGCCAGGCCGCCAAGCGCCAGCGTCAAGCACACGAGGCAGGCGCGCAGAAGAGGGGCGTGCATGAGGGTTGTCTCCTTGGAATTTTCTATTTCTTGGTATGCCGGCCGGTCCATGCCGGCCATGGACGGCCGCCGATCATGGCTGCCGCCCGGGGAACCGCGGGGAATCAGTGTTCGAGGTCCTGCTCGGTGATCGCGGGCGGCTCGCCCTTGATGTTCATGCGGCCTTCGTAAACCGGCCGGCCGCCGGTCGTTGGGCCTTGGTACTGGACGAAGAACAAGGTGCCGCCCGTTTCGGTGCTGAGCGCTTCCTCGATGTGCGGGTCCGGATGGAACACCACGGTGCCGGGGCCGTACATCTTTCCGCCCATGTTGAATTCCCCTTCGATCACGTACCAGACCTGGGCGAAGTCGTGCTTGTGCAGGCGGAAGCCCGCGCCGGGTTCATAGCGGAGAAATCCTGCGTTGGGTTCGGTGAGGCGTTCCGCCCGCGTATGGAAAAGGAACTTCGTCTTGTTCTTGAACCGGCCCATTTCCCATTCCATGTCCTCCGGCCTGCGGTACTCGGGCATGTGATGGGTCTGCGCCTGGTCGAGAACGTCATTGCTGCTCATGGCTTGCTCCTTGGTGATAGACCGGGAAAGTCTATCGGCCTTGTGCGGGAATTACTGGATACAAGATTTGCCTGTACTGCAGTGTGGGCGGGAGGTATCAGGCGCCCTGGAAATAGGTATTGGACCGGCCTGGGCGGCGTCCCTAGACTGCAAGCCAACATGGAGAACGAGCGATGCACTTGAAGGGAATCATCGGCTATCTGCTGACGCCTTGCGATGAACGCGGGCGGGTGGACCATGCGCTCTTGGAAGCGCACGTCGAGCGGCTGATCGGCGAGGGCGTGCATGCGCTGGCGCCGCTGGGCAGCGTCGGCTGCCTGCCTTACCTGGACGACGGCGAGCGCGAGGCCGTCATCGACACGGTCATCCGCGCGGCAAGCGGGCGGCTGCCCGTGCTCGCGGGCGTGTCCAGCCTGAGTACCGCCAGCACGGTGCGTCACGCGCGCTACGCCGAACGGGCGGGCGCCGCAGCCTTGCAGCTATTGCCTAGCACCTACTGGAAGTTGACCCAGGACGAAATCCACGCCTACTACCGCGAGGTCTGCCAGTCGGTCTCCACACCGGTGATGGTCTACAACAACCCGTTCACGACGGGCATGGATCTGCCCGTCGAGTTCCTGGCCCGGCTGGCCGAGCTACCCAACGTCACCATGATCAAGGAAAGCAGTCCGGACCCGACGAAGATCGCGCGGCTGCGCGCGGCCTGCCCGGACCGGACCGCGGTGTACATCGGCCTGAATTGCATGGCGCGGACCGGGTTTGCGGAAGGGGCGGCGGGTTGGTGCACGGCGTCGGCCAACGTCAGCGCGTCGTTTGCCCTGAACCTGTATCGCTGCGCCATGGCCGGCGACGCGCGCGGCGCGGACGAATGGTTCGGCCGCCAGATCGATCTCTTGAACTTTCTCATGGACCATGGCTTGCCGCGGACCGTGGCCGCGGGCTTGCGCTTGCGCGGCCTGGACAGCGGCCATCTGCGCGCGCCTCTCGCGCCGTTGGCCCCGGACCTGGAACAACGGCTTCTTGAAATCCTCAAAAAAATGGAGATCGCGCGATGAACAAGGGATTGCGCCGCTGCATGGCGGCTTTGTTGGGTGTAGTGCTTCCCGCTGCGGCGGCATGGGCGGGGTCGTATCCCGACCAGCCCATACGCCTGATCGTGCCGTTCGGCGCCGGCGGCGTGACCGACACCACGGCGCGGGTGTTCGCCGAGGGCCTCACGCGCGAGCTGGGCCAGCCGGTGGTGGTGGAGAACCGCGGCGGCGCGGGCGGCTCGATCGCCGCGGGCGCGGTGGCGAAGTCGCCGGCCGACGGCTATACGCTGCTGGTGATCACCAACGGCATGGTCGCGGTCAATCCGCTGATCTACAAGAAGCTGCCCTATGATCCGAACAAGGACTTCACCTACGTCGCGATGCTGGCCAATACGCCGACGGTGCTGGCGGTGGGTGCGGACAGTCCATATGCATCGTTGCCGGAAATCATCAAGGCCGCCTCGGCCAAGGCTGACAATATCGCGTTCTCCACGGCCGGCGAGGGCTCCGACAACTATCAAGTTCTGGAGCTGCTGCAACAGGCGACCGGCGTGAAGATGCTGCACGTGCCTTACAAGAGCGGATCGGAGTCCATGACGGCCGTGATGAGCCGCAACACGGATCTGACGGCCGTTTCCGCCGTCACCGCGGTGGGTTTCGTCGAGGCCAAGCAGATTCGTCCTTACGCGGTGACGTCGTCGCGACGCCTGGCCAATCTGCCTGACATTCCCACGGTCAAGGAAGTGCTGGGCAATGACGTGGAAGGCGGGTCGCTGTCGGGTATTGCCGTTCCCAAAGGCACGCCGGCCGATGTGGTTGAGCGCCTGAACATGGCCATTGCCGCGGTGGCAAAAAGCCCATCGGTGCAGGACAAGATCTACGCGCGTGGCAGCGAACCCGTGGATGGATCGCAAGCGGCGTTCGAGCAGCGGGTCGTGGCCGAACAGAAAAAATGGGCGGACATTCTTTCGCGTCCGGCGCCGTAAGCCCCAGGGGCGTCAGGCGGCTTGCGCGCCCAGCACCTCGCGCGCCGTGTCGATGAACCAGCGGACTGCCGGATTCATGGACTGGGCGGGCGCTGCCAACGCCATGGCGTAGGTCAGGGGCGCGCCCTCCACGTCCATGAGGTCCACATATGCCACGTTGTCGATGGCGATCCGGCGCAGCGCCGCCGGCACGATGGCGACCCCCAGGCCCGCGGCGATGAGCGGCAGGCTGATGAGGGCGTGGGACGATTCCTGCAGAACCCGGGGATGAAACCCCGCGCGCTGGCAGGCCGCGACGATCTCTCCCGCGAACCCGGGGCTGTCGGAGTGCGCCAGGGTCACCAGCGTTTCATCCGACAGGTCCGAGAGCCTGGCGCTTTTCATGCCTGCCACCCGATGGCCCGCAGGCACGGCCAGCGCCAGCCGTTCGCGCTGCAAGCCCGTGATTGCGATGCCCGGCACCCCGGACGCGGGCGGCACCAGGAATGCCGCGTCCAGCTCGCCGCGCTGCAATCCTGCCAGGATGCCGACGGTGCTGCCGCTGGTCAGTCGCAGGCGTATGTGCGGAAAGCGCTGCGTAAACTCGGGCAGGATGCGCGGCAGCAGGTTCAACGCGGCGCTGGGCACCGCGCATACCCGCAGCGCGCCCATACGTCCTTCGGCCGCATCGCGTGCAGTCTGCAGCGCGGCATCGGCGCCTTCCAGCAGGCGCTTCGCTTCGCGCAGAAAGGCGCCGCCGGCGACCGTGAGGCGCACGCCCAGGCGGTCCCGTTCGAAGAGGTCTGCACCAATCTCGGTTTCGAGCCGTTTGATTGCGACGCTGAGCGGAGGCTGGGTCATGTGCAGCCGGGCGGCCGCCTTGCGATAGTTCAATTCCGTGGCCAGAACCACGAACTGCCTGAGCTGCCTGAAATCCATGCTGGTCTCCCTGTGCTTTCTTAGGGCCGCCGCGCCGGCTTCAGCCCCGCGTGCGCTGGAAGTCTGTCATGAAATCGGCCAGCGCGGCCGCAGCGGGCAGCTCCACCGCGTTGTACAGACTGGCTCGGATGCCGCCGGTGTGCGCGTGTCCTTTCAACCCCATGAGCCCGGCGCTCTCGGCCTGGCGCAGAAACAGGGGCTCCAGGGCGGAATCGGCCAGGAAGAACGGCACGTTGTTGATGGACCGGAATTCCGGCCGGACCTTGTTGAAGTAGAAGCCGTCGCTGGCGTCGATGGCGCGGTACAGCAGCCCGGCCTTGGCCTGATTGGCCTGATGGATGCGTTCCACGCCGCCGGTCCGGCGGATCCAACGCAGCGTCAGTCCGGTCAGATACCAGGAGAAGGTGGCGGGCGTGTTGAGCATCGAGTCCGCCCGCGCCGCGTGCGCATAGTTCAGCACGTCGGGCGTGATGGGCAGCGCGCCGTCCAGCAGGGCTTCGTCCAACACCACGACCGTGACGCCGGCGGGCCCCATGTTTTTCTGCGCGGCGGCGTAGATCAGACCGTGCCGGGACACGTCGATGGGCTTGGACAGCAGGCTGGAGCAGGCATCGCACACCAGCGGGACGGGCGCGTCCGGCGCGGCGGGGAACTGCACGCCATGCACCGTCTCGTTCTCCGTGTAGTGCAGATAGGCCGCATCGGCGTCGAGCTGCCATTCGCCGGGCGCAGGGATGCGGTCGAAGCCCGATGCCTCGCTGCTGGCCGCGACGCGGACCTTGCAGTAGCGCCGGGCCGCATCGATGGCCTTGCCGGACCAGAGCCCCGTGTGAAGGTAATCCGCCGACGCCTTGCCGCGCAGCAGATTCATCGGCACCTGCGAGAACTGCAACGAAGCACCTCCTTGCAGGAACAGCACCTTGTAGCGGTCGGGGATCTGCAGGATGGCCCGCAGGTCCGATTCCGCCTGGCGTGCGATATCGATGAACACGCGCGAGCGATGGCTGATTTCCATTACCGACATGCCGGTGCCCGCGAAATCGAAGAACTCTTCGTGCGCCTCCTGCAGCACTTCCAGCGGCAGCGCGGCCGGACCAGCGCTGAAGTTGTATGACCTTGCCATATTTTCCGATTCTGCCCCGCCTGGCGCGGGCTCCTGCATGGTTACGCCCGCGGTTGCCGTGGCGATCGGGTGAGTCTACGGATAGAATGGCCGGCCCGGACAGGCCAGTTTTCTTCTTGTGAGCAGACCACATGCCTAAGACCTTCGAGCTGGATACGCTGAGGATGCGCATGAACGATGCGGAGCTCCAGCGCCTGGAGCTGCATCAGAGAATTCAGCGGGCGCTGCGCGCCCTGATCCTCGACGGTGCGCTGGGGCCTGGCCTCAGGCTGCCCGCCACCCGCGGACTGGCCAAGTCGCTGGGGGTGGCGCGAGATACGGTGGAGAATGCCTATGTGCATTTGCACCGCGACGGCTACATCGTGCGGCGCGAGGGCTCGGGCAGCTACGTGTCGCAGACCGTGAGCACCGAACTGCGCGGCGCCGCGCGAAGGCGCGCGAAGCTGGATAACAAGCTGGGCGCACTACCGCCGGGGGCAGGCCTGAGCCGGCGCGGGCGCATGATCCTGGACAGCGGCGGGGTCGCGGACCAGCAGGCCATCAAGGCGTTCGCCACGGGCCTGCCGGAAACCCGCAGCTTTCCCACCGACGTCTGGGAACGGCTGCAGCGCCAGGTCTTGAAGGACTACCGCAGCCATGTGCTGCTGCATGGCGACCCGCAGGGCGCCGAGCCCTTGCGCCGCGCCATCGCCGCCTACCTGAACCTGGAGCGCGGGGCCAAGGTCTTGCCTGAGCAGGTGCTGGTGTTGAGCAGCACCCGCCAGGCCCTGTTTCTATGCGCGCAATTGCTGACGGACGCCGGCAAGCCCATTCTGATGGAAAACCCCGGCTACTTCGGCGCCCGCAAGGCCTTCGAATCCGCGGAAGCGCGGATCGTGCCCATCGACGTCGACGCGCAGGGCATACGCACGGACCTGCTGCGCGCGGACCGCAGCGGCGCCAACTGCGTGTACGTGACGCCGTCGCACCAATACCCCACCGGCGTGACGCTATCGCTTGAGCGCAGGCTGGATCTGATCGGCTGGGCGGCGGAGCACGGCAAATGGATCATCGAAGACGACTACGACAGCGAATTCCACTACGACGGCCTGCCTACGGCCTGCGTGCAGGGGCTGGACATGCACCAGCGCACGCTCTACCTGGGTACGTTCAGCAAGACGCTTTATCCGGGTCTCAGGATGGGATATATGGCGCTGCCGCCCGGCCTGGTCGATGCCTTTGCCCGTGCGCGCAGCATCATGGACGGGCATACGCCGCAGATCCTGCAGCTGACGCTGGCGCGCTTCATGGACGACGGCCATTACAACTCGCACGTGCGATCCATGCGCAAGCTGTACGCGGGACGGCGGCAGGTGTTACTGGAGTCGCTGGGAAAGCAGCTGGACGGCGTCGTTCAGGCCTACAGGCCTCCCGGCGGGTTGCAGATCCCATGCCTGCTTGAGCGCGGATGGTCCGAGGAGCAGACCATCCGCCAAGCCGAGGCCGCGGGCCTTCGGCTGCCTGGACTGAGCCGGCTCTATGCGGGCGATCACAAGCAGCAGGGCTGGCTGCTGGGCTATGCCTCGCTGACGGCCTACGAGATCGACGCCGCGGTGCTGCGGCTGTCGAATGCGTTGAAGCGCTAGGGGACTTCAGTACGGCAGCGGGAAGCGCCTGGCCAGCCCGGCCACGCCTTCGCGGATGGCGCTTTCCGTGCGGGCGTCGACGGCCCCGGCGCGCAAGCCGCCCAGCAAGGCCAGGATCATGTCGCCGATTTCCTGGAATTCGGCGGGTCCCATGCCGCGCGACGTGCAGGCGGCGCTGCCCACGCGTATGCCGGAGGTAACGGCCGGCTTGGCGGGGTCGTTGGGGACGGCGTTCTTGTTCAAGGTGATGCCAACCTGTTCCAGCGCTTGCTCCGCCGTATTACCGGCCAGTCCCCAGGGTCGCAGATCGACCACGCCCAGATGGCAGTCGGTGCCGCCCGACACGATGGACAGGCCGCCTTCGGCCAGCCGGCGGCACAGGACGCGCGCATTCTCGACCACGGCGTGGGCGTAGGTGCGGAAGGCGGGCTGCAGCGCTTCGCCCAGGGCCACGGCCTTGGCGGCGATGATGTGCATCAGCGGACCGCCCTGCAGGCCCGGGAATACGGCCGAATCGATCTTGCGGGCGAGTTCGGCGTCATCGGTCAGGATCATGCCCCCGCGCGGGCCGCGCAAGGTCTTGTGGGTGGTGGTGGTCGTGACGTGCGCATGCGGCACCGGCGAGGGATACGCGCCGGCCGCGGCCAGGCCGGCGAAATGCGCCATGTCCGCCATGAAGATCGCGCCCGTCTCATCGGCAATGGCGCGAAAACGCGCGAAGTCCAACGTGCGCGAGTAGGCCGAGCCGCCGGCGATGATGAGCTTGGGTCTTTCCTGCCGCGCGATGCGCTCGACCTCGTCCATGTCCACCCGATGCGTGGCCGGATCGACGCTGTAGCTCAGCGCCTGCAGCCAGCGTCCCGACATGTTGACCTTGGAGCCATGGGTCAGGTGTCCGCCCGCCCTCAGGTCCAGGCCCAGGATCTTGTCGCCGGGGGCCAGCAGCGCCAGGTAGACCGCCTGGTTGGCCTGGCTGCCCGAGTGGGGCTGTACGTTGGCGTAGCGGGCGCCGAACAGACGCGTGGCGCGCTCGATGGCGATCTCCTCGGTCACGTCCACGTTGACGCAGCCGCCATAGTAGCGGCGGCCAGGGTAGCCCTCTGCGTACTTGTTCGTCAGCACGGAGCCCTGGACTTCCAGCACCGCGCGGCTGACGAAGTTTTCGGAAGCGATGAGTTCTATCGAGTGCCTCTGCCGGCGCCGTTCGGCGTCGATGGCGCCCCAGATGCCGGGGTCGGCCTGCGCCAAGGGCAGGGCGCTGACGCAAGGCAGTGCGAGGCTGTCGGGAAGGTTGGGGTTCGTCACGGTGGTTCCTGTTTCGATGGACGTATGGAGATGAAGAGGTCAGGAATTGGCGGCCAGCGCCCGCTGGCCGCCATGGATGAGCAGGTGCGCGGTCAGGCCGGCGACCAGCCCCCAGAACGCGCCGCCCACGCCCAGCAGGGTGACGTTGGCGGCGGTGGCCAGAAAGGTGATGAGCGCGGTCTCCCGGGTGCGGGCGTCGGCCATCGCATTGGCCAGGCTGCCGCCGATCGCGCCCAGCAAGGCAAGGCCGGCCAGCGTGGTGATGAATGCCTTGGGCAGCACCATGAACAAGGTCGCCAGCGTGACGCCGAAGGTGCCCACCAGGATGTAGAACACGCCGCAGGCCAGGCCCGCGAGGTAGCGTTTGGCGGGATCCGGATGCGCATCCCGGCCGGTGCAGATCGCGGCGGTGATCGCCGCCACGTTAAAGGCGTGCGCGCCGAAGGGCGCCATGAGGAGCGAACCCAGGCCCGTCACGGTGAGGATCGGGTTCGCGCTGGTCTGATAGCCGTCGTTGCGCAGCACCAGCATGCCGGGCATGTATTGCCCCGTCAGCGTGATGATGAAGAGCGGCAGGGCGACGCCCAGCAAGGCCTGCAGCGAGAACTGCGGCATTTCGAAGACCGGCGCTGCGAGGCTGAGGTGGACTGCCGAGAAGTCGATGCGGCCTTGTGCGATGAGCAGCGCAAGGCCGATGACCAGGATGCCGACCACCGCAAAGCGCGAGGTATAGCGCTTGAGCAGCGCATAGGAGATGACCAGCACGATTACCAGCAGCGGATCGGCGCTGGCCCCGCCGAAGGCATTGACGCCGAATTGCAGCAGGATGCCGGCCAGCAGGCCGGCGGCAATGCCGCCCGGAATCATGCGCACCAGCTTCTCGAATGCGCCGGACAGGCCGAGCACGACGAAGCCCAGCGCCGACAGGACGTACGCGCCGATGACCTCGCCGTAGGGCGTGAAGGGCATCACGGTCGCCAGAAACGCCACGCCGGGTGTGGACCAGGCCGTAATGACGGGCGCCTTGTAGCGCCAGCTCAACAGTGTGCCGGTGATGCCGACGCCGATGGAAACCGCCCATACCCAGGACGCGGTCTGGGCAGGAGTCAGCCTGGCCAGCTCCGCGGCCTGGAACACCAGCACGAAGGTGCCGCCGTAGTTCACCAGCACCGAGATCAGGGCGGCGACGGTGGGGGAAAAGAAGTCGGCGGGTCTGAGGCCAGCCGGTGATGCGTTCATGATCAACTCCGCGTTCGTGGTGGGGCCAGGCCGCGCGGCGGCCGGGCTTGAACGAGGAGTCTAGGGTGCTGGCGGTATGTCGATACCTGCCACATTCATGAAAGTGGGCAGACCGCTTTCCTGAGGGGAACAGCGCTGGGCGGAGTGCGGGACAGGCTCAGCGCCACGCTTGCCGCAGGGTTTGCGCAAGCGCCGATGCCTGGCGCAGCCCGGCCTCGGCGGCGTCGGCGCGGCGCGCCGGGTCCAGCACGTTGTCGCCGATGGCCTGCTCGCTGGTCGCGTCCGGCAGCACGGCATGGACCTGGCTGCCGGCCTCGCGCAGGGCCTGCAGTTCGCGCCGCAGATGGCCGCTGACCGGATTCCCTTCCCGATAACCCAGCGGCGCCAGCACTACGACCTGCTGATAGCCGGCCGCCATATCGGCATTGGTCATGGAGCGGATGCCGCCGTCCATGTAGGTCGCGCCGCCGATGGGCACGGCCGGCCAGGCGCCCGGCACGGCGCAGCTGGCGGCGATGGCATCGACGAAATCGACCTGGTCGGCGGCGCTGAAACTGCGCCCTTCGCCGGTGGTCGTGTCGACCGCGACCACCAGCAATGGACGGGAAGGCCAGTCGCTTGCGCCCAGACGGGCGGCGATGATGGCGCGGCGTTCCGCCAGTGTGGGCGTGGCCGAACGCCGCGCATAGGCGCCGATGCGCTGCCGCGCTTGCTGCAGGTCCGCGCCCACTTTGCCGTACAGCTCGCGGTTCTTTTCGTCCGCGGCTTGTTGCGAGTACGGACGGTATTGTTCGGTGCCCGTCCCTCCCAGCTGCGTCGCCAGCAGCTGCATGGGCGGGACGCCCAGCGCCAGTTGCGCGCCGGCGACGGAGCCGGCGGAGCAACCGATGAACAGGTCCGCGGAGCCGAGGTCGACGTTCTGGCGCGCCAGGCCCGCCAGGATGCCGATCTCCCAGGCCAGCCCGGTCACGCCGCCGCAGCCCAGTACCAGGCAGCGCTTCTTCTGCGGGCGCGGCATTCAGGCAGTCTCGACGCGGGTAGCGGCGGCCGACTCGGTATCGGTTGCGCCGGACGCCGGACGGTAGTGGTAGTCGCCCATGTCCGTCTTGCGCAGCATGTGCCAGTAGTCGTCGTTGCGGAAGGGAGTGGGCGCCACTACCTTGCCATGCGCGTTGCGGTACCAGTTGCTCATGCCCTTGTGGGTCCAGATCATGCGGTCATGGGCGGCCTGGACACGGGCGTTGTAGGCGTCGTGCCTGTCCCTGCGGACTTCGATCTCGAAGCGTCCGCCGGCCTTGTCCAGACCTTGCTGCAATAGGCCCATGACATAGCGCACCTGGGTCTCCAGCAGGGCGACGACGCTGCCGCCGTGGCCCAGGGCGGTGTTGGGGCCGGCCAGGATGAACAGGTTGGGGAAGCCCGGCGCCGCGACGCCCATGAAGGCCTCGGCCCCTTTTTCGTCCCAGGCTTCGCGGATCGAGCGCCCGCCGCGGCCATAGAGCTTGAACGAGGACAACAGGTTGATCGCGTCGAAACCGGTGGCGACCACCAGCACGTCCAGTTCGTGCGCCCGGCCGTTGTCGCTCACCACCGCGTTTTCCGTGACCCGGGCGATGCCGCCCGTGACCAGTTCGACGTGGTCCCGGGCCATGGTTCGGAACCAGCCGTTGTCCATCAGCATGCGTTTGCCGAAGGGAGGGTAGTCGGGCAGAACGTCCGGCAGCAGGTCCTGGCGGTCGCCGAGTTCCGCCTTGATGTAGCTGGTGAAGTGTTCGCGGTGCCTGTCGTTGATCTGATTGATGGCGCGCTCGGGGTGCGGCCATTGCGGATCGATCTGCAGCGTGGCGTGGACGCGGTCGTTGAAGATCCAGGCTAGCCGTTGGCGATACCACTCCTGGTAGTACGGCACCTCGCGCAGCAGGAAGCGGACGTCCTCCGGCACCGGTTTCTGGAATTTCTCGAAGGGCGCGGCCCATTGCTTGGAGCGCTGGAACACGGTCAGGGAGCGGACCTGGTCGGCGATTGCGGGAACGACCTGCATGGAGCTGGCGCCGTTGCCGATGATGCCCACGTTCTTGCCGCGCAGGTCCAGGCCTTCCGGCCAGTTGGCCGTATGGAAGCAGGGGCCCTTGAAACTCTCCAGGCCGGGTATGGGGGGCAGCTTGGGCACGTTCAGCAGGCCCACCGCGCTAATGAGGATGTCCGCCACATAGTCCTGGACCTGGCCGTCCTGCCCGACCGTGCGTATGTTCCAGCACAGCGCGTCTTCGTCGTAGCGGGCGGACTCCACGCGCGTGTTGAAGCGGATGTTGGGGCGCACGCAATGCTGGTCGGCGACGCTTTCGAAATAGCCCTGGATCTCGCCTTGCAGGGCGAAGTAGCGGGACCAGTCGTGCTTGGCGAACGAGTACGAGTAGATGTGGTTAGGGGTGTCCACGCCCGCGCCAGGGTAGCGGTTCTCGTACCAGGTGCCGCCGACTTCGGCGTTCTTCTCGATCACCACATACGGAATGCCCGCGCCTTGCAGGCGGATCGCGGCGCACAGGCCTGCCACGCCGGCGCCGATGACCAGCACCCGATAGCCTTGCGGCACCTGGAACGCATCGTGTTGCTCCAGCGCGAAGTCCGGGTCCAGGCCCAGCCAGGCGGCGATCATGGGGCCGTACGAGTCGGGCACATCTTCCCCGATGCTGGTGCGCAGCATGGCGACCAGCTGTTCATGCGCAGGCGCCGGCAGCTTGGGCTGCTGGCCGCGGCGGGTCAGCAGGATGGCCGAGTACGCGGCCTCGCGGATCTCTTCCTGCACGGCGTCCGGCAACCCGCCAGGGTCGTTGTCTTCCAGGCCGCGAATGCGCGAGCACTGGTAGCGCTCGGACAGCCATTGCGTGTCGCCCGTCAGGTGCACCAGCACCATGAGCAAGGTGGGGATGTTGGCGCTGGCCAGCGCGCGCTTGAGCGTGGCCTCCCACAGGTCGTTGCCGAACAGTGTTGCCGGAGCCGGGGTATCGCGATGCATGTAAGGGTCCTTCCAGGAGTGGCGTGGGGGGTTGGGTTGCGGCCTACTCGGCGGTTGCGCCGGACTTCTTGATCAGCTCGGCCCATTTGGCGCTGTCGCTGACGATGAAGGCGCCGAAATCGCCCGGCTTGGTGAACAGGGCGTCCAGGCCCATTTTCTTGAACTGCTCCTGCACGTCGGGCGCCGTCTTCATCTTCTGCAGGGATGCCTGCAGCCTTTCGACGACCGCGGACGGCGTGCCGGCCGGGGCCACAATGCCCAGCCAGGGCATGGCGTCGTAGCCGGGCAGGCCGGACTCCTCGACCGTGGGCAGGTCGGGCAGCACCGAGGACCGCGTCTTGGTGGTGACGGCGAGCGGCCGTACCTTGCCGCTATCGAGGAAAGGCTGGGCGGCCGCGATGTCCACGAACAGCATGTCGACTTCGCCGCCAGCCAGGGAGGTCAACGCTGGAACGCTGCCCTTGTAGGGGATGTGGGTCATCTTCAGGCCGGTCAGCGCGGCGAACAGCTCGCCCTCCAGATGGTTGGACGTGCCGTTGCCGGAAGAGGCGAAGGTCGCCGATTTGCCGTCCTTCTTGAGCGCGGCGATCAGTTCCTTGACGCTGGACGCCTGCACCTGCTTGCCCGTCACCAGGACGTGCGGCACGCTGGCGATGAGCGAAACGGGCTGGAAGTCCTTGACCGGGTCGTAGTTCGCGGTGTTCTTGTACAGGCTGGGAGCGATGCCCAGGGACGATGCCGCCATCAACAGCGTGTAGCCGTCGGCCGGCGCCTTGGCCACGTAGGCCGAGGCGATCATGGTGCCGGCGCCGGGCTTGTTGACCACCACCACCGGCTGGCCCAGATCTGCCTGCAGCTTGGCCGCGACCTGTCGGGTCATCACGTCCGTGACGCCGCCGGGCGTGAAGGGCACCACGATGTTGATGGGCTTGTTGGGATAGTCCTGGGCGTGGGCGGCTGCGCCCGTGCAGATCAGGGTTGCGGCCAGGCAATGCGATAGCCATTTCATGAGTTTGTCTCCTGTGGTTTTCTAGGTGTGGCGTTCAGATGGAGCCTGCGCTGAGGCTCCGGTGCCGGATCAAGCCCCAGACCGTGTTGGCGTGGGGCATGTCCAGGTTCAACTTTGCTGCGATCTCGATCATGGCGCCGACCAGGGCGTCGGTTTCCAGCGGCTTGCCTTGCAGCGCGTCCTGCAGCATCGAGGTCTGGGCGGCGCCGGCGCTGGCGGCTGCCTGCATGCGTTGTTCCACGGTGACCGGCAGCTCGAGCCCGAGCGCCTGGCCCAGCGCCAGGTACTCGCCGAGCATGGCGCGCGCCAGTTTTCCGAGATATGGATCCTGGACCATGGCTTCCATGGTGGCGCGGGCCAGCACGCTCAAGGGGTTGAAGGTGGCGTTGCCCATCGCCTTGATCCAGACGGCTTGGTGGATGTCGTCGCTGACCTCGCATTGCAGGCCTGAAGCTTGCAACAGCCCGGCGAGCCGATTGGCCCGCGCAGACATGGAGCCGTCCGGTTCGCCGAGGATGAGATTGTTGCGGGCGTTCTGGGCCGCGATGCCAGGCGCGGTGGCGTTCGCCGCGATGTACACCACGGCGCCCAGCACCCGCTCCAAAGGCAGCGCTCGCCTGAGGGCGCCGCGGCCATCCACCGATTGCAGCGGCGTGTCGCCCAGGGGACTGCCCAGCGTGGGCAGATACCACCAGGGGATGCCGTTTACGGCCGGCACCACGGCGCCCAGCGGCGCGAGCATCGGCGCCAGGTGCGCGGAGATATCGTCCAGCGCCTGTTGCTTGACCGCAAGAATAAGGTAGTCCGCGTCGCGCACCTGGCGCGGTTCGTCGGTGGCGCGCACCGGGTAGTGGCGCGTGACGCCGTCGACCGTCAAGCCGACGCCGTGCTGGCGCAAGGCGGCCAGCGTCTTTCCGCGGGCGATCATGGTCACCTCGCAGCCTGCCTGGGCCAGGCGCGCGGCGAGCAGACAGCCGATCGCGCCCGCACCATATACCGCGACGCGGCATTGATGAGCATCTTTCATTTCTACTCTGCGAAAAAAGGGCCGCCGGGATGGCGGCGCGGTTGCCGCTATTCCTGGTATTCGGGCCGGATGCGTTGCAGCAGCCGGAGCAGGGGGGGCCAGTGCTTGTGGCGGGACGGGCGGTCCAGACGGTCGAACTGGCGGCCGACCTTCTCGGCAACTTCGGCTCCGGGCACAACCAGCGGCAGGCCGCCGGCCAGCGCCGCGACCTGCGCCTGGCAGGCGCGCTCCAGATAGAACATGGCGTCGAAGGCGTCCGGCACGCTGGCGCCGCAGACCAGCAGGCCGTGATTGCGCAGGATCATCGCGCTGTGGGAGCCGAGATCGGCGATCAGGCGCTGCTGCTCGTCCATGTCGAGCGCGACGCCTTCGTAGTCGTGATAGCCGATGCGGTTGTGAAAGCGCATGGCATGCTGCGAAATCATGAGCAGGCCAGCCTCTTGCGCGGACACCGCGATGCCGGCCGCGGTATGCGTATGCATGACGCAGGCCGCGTCGTGGCGGACGCGATGGATGGCGCTATGGATGACGAAGCCGGCGGGGTTGATGCCCAGGCCGGTCTGGTCCAGCAGGATGCCGCCGTCGATGTCCACCTTGACCAGGTTGGAGGCGGTGATCTCGTTGAACATCAGGCCGTAGGCATTGATCAGGAAGTGCGGCTGGGCGCCGGGAACCCGGGCCGAGATATGCGTATAGATGTGGTCGGTCATGCGCATTTCGACAGCCAGGTTGTAGGCCGCGGCGAGATCCACGCGCACTGCCCATTCCTCGGCCGAAACCTGGTCCTTGATCGATGCCTCTTGCACGGCAGCTCCTCCGGTTTTGCATTCTTCTTGGTCTGGCCGGCGCCTCTGCTGCGTGGCCTCTTTCAAACGGAGTATAGGTTTTCCAGCCGCTGTCGACTAAGCAAACGTTTTGATGGAAACGCATAAATTCCATCAATCATTCGGCCATGCCGGCAGGCATGAAAAACCTTGATGGATATGCATAAAAACGTTTAGCTAGTGCGGCGAAATTCCGCTACCTATACTGATTTTCCCACCCATGGGCGCGGCGGCAAGGAGCCGGCGCGCCCTTGAAAAATCAGAATAGCCGGAGGCTGGATGGACGCTGCAGGAAACCGCGGGATCACGGATTTGCTCGATGAACAGGCGCTGTGCCACGGGCATAAGCTGGCGATCGTGCATGAGTACCACAACGGCGACATCAGCCAGTTGAGTTTCATCCAATTACGCGAAGCGGCCCGCGCATTTGCCGCGGGCTTGCAGGCGCGCGGCGTGAAGCCGGGCGACCGCGTATTCGTATTCATGGGCAACACGGCGGAGTACGTGCCGCTGTGGATGGGCCTGATGCTGGCGGGCGCCGTCATCGTGGCGGGCAACATCCATCTCACTGCGCCCGAAGTGGCCTATCAGCTTGAGCATTGCCAGCCCGCGCTGGCGCTGGTCGAGCCTGCGCATGAAGCGCTGGTTCGCGAAGTGTGCGCCGGGATGGACCAGGCGCCGGATATCGTGCCGGTGAAGCGCGGCAGCCTGGGGCAGGAAGGATTGAGCGGTGCGCTGGCTGCGGCATCCGCGGATTACCGGGCTCCCGAGCTGTGCAGCGACGACCTTGCCCAGATCCTGTACACCTCGGGCACGTCGGCGCGGCCCAAGGGCGTGATGCTCACCCACGCCAATCTGCTCTGGTGTGGCCAGGCGGGCGCAGCCAACAGCGGCATTGGCCGCGCTGACCGCGTGTTCAACAACAAGCCGCTATTCCACGCCAACTGCCAGGAAACCGTGCTGTCCTGCCTGACCGCGGGCGCCACCGCGGTGATCGGGGAACGCTATAGCGCCACGCGCTACCTGCGCCAGCTCATCGAACACCGCATCACGATCTGCAGCCTGTCCGGCATGCTGTGCCGAACCTTGTTGAACCAGCCGGCCACGCCTTTCGATACGGCGCATCAGGTGCGGTATGCGGGCTATGCCATCAATATTTCGGAAGCCGAGATCGCGGCGTTCATCGAGCGTTTCCGCATCCCGCTGCGCAATGGCTATGGGCAGTCGGAGACCATGCTCTACATCACCTTGCAGCCGCATGCCTCGCCGTCCGCCTATCCGTCCATCGGGCGCGCCACGCCCGACCGCGAAGTGTTCGTGGTCGACGACGACAACCGGCCGGTCGCCGTAGGCGCAGTGGGCGAGATCGTGGTGCGCGGACGTCCTGGGCGCACGCTGACCCTGGGCTACTACCGCGACCCGGCTGCGACGCAGGCCGTGTTCGAGGGCGGCTGGCTGCACACGGGGGATCTCGGCTACCAGGACGCCAAGGGCAACTTCTTTTTCTTCGGCCGCAAGAAGGAGGTGATCAAGCGGGCCGGCGAGAACATCTCGGCCGCGGAAGTGGAAGAGGCCCTGATGGGGCATCCGGCCGTGCGCGACGTGGCCGTGGTGGGCATACCCGATCCGGTGCGCGACCAGTCGGTCAAGGCTTTCGTCGTGCTGCACGCAGGGCACCAGGCGGATGCGGATGCCATCAAGATCTATTGCGCCGGGCGGCTGGCGTACTTCAAGGTGCCCGAGCACGTGCAGTTCATGGCTGAGCTGCCGCGCAACGCCAGCGGCAAGGTGCAGAAGCGCGCGCTGCTCGACGCCTGAACGCGGCCGCGAGTTCTCAGGCGTGGCCGGTAGCCGCCTTGCCCAGCCGGGCAAGGGCTTCGGCGACCTGATGGACGACGGACTGGCCCTGGTTGCGGTGGATGGCGATGGTGAACTCCAGCGTCAGCGGCGTCAGCGCCGGGTCCACCAGCACCAGGGTGCCGGCGCGAACTTGTTCGGCCACCATCATTTCCGGCAACTGCGCGATGCCGCCGCCCGCCTCGACGACTTCGATCAGGCTGTTCAGGCGATTGCAGCTGCAGATGTTGTCCAGGTTGGCGCCCATGTCGCGCAACTCGTCCTGCGCCGGGCCAAAGAAGCCCGACGGACGCGATACGCACCACAGCGGCTCGGTTTGCAGTAGCGATTGCATGCTGCGGGGCTTGCCTTCCGCGTCGCTAAGCAGCCGGGACGAGACCATCCACGACATGCGGGTCGTGCCCAGCGATTCGCAGATGAACTGGTCGTCGCGCAGATGATTGGCCATGATGGCAATGTCCAGCGCGCCGGACGTCAGGTGCTCCTGCAGCTTGATCGCCAGGTCCAGCTCGATCTCGTAGGAAACGCGCGGCAGGGCGCGGCGCAGCTCGGGCACCACGCGTGAAAACCAGGTCATGGAAATCTCGCCCATGCCGATGCGCACCGTGCCGGCCGCATTGTTGACGGCCTCCGCGTCGGTGAAGGCGTCTTCCACCGCCAGCAGCAGCGGTTCCACGCGTTCGACGAAACGGCGCGCGGGCACCGTCAGTTCCAGCCGGCGGCCGCGCTTTTCGAAGAGCGGAAAGCCCAGCGACTGCTCCAGCTCTTTCATGCGCGCCGAGACGGCGGGTTGGGAAGTGTGCAGCCGTTCGGCCGCAGCGCGGAAGCTGCCCAGCTTGGCGATCTGGCACAGGGTTTCGGCGTTGGTCAGATTCGGACGGGGCATGGGCGAATGTCGTGGTTTTTGCGCGGTATGTTAAAGGAAATCGTCAGGAAATCCCGCCTGGCTCGGTGAAATCCGCCATTTCCCCCCGCCAGGCCCACCGATAAACTGGCCGCTCGCCATCCTAACGAGACAGCCATGAGACATCTACTTCCCGCCCTGGGCGCCGCGCTTGCCTTGACGCTCGGCGCGCAGGCATCGGCCCAGCAAGCCCAGCCCGCGGCCTCCGTGCCGCGCGATCCGTTCTTCTGGCTGGGCGAGATCAACAAGGCCACTGCCGTCATCAACACGGACGAGGGGCTGCTGGACAAGTCCATGGCGCCGCGACTGGCGGCCGGCGTGGCCAAGGTGATCAACGACGGCAACCAGCCGGGCGCCAAGCGCCCGGCCAGCGTCATCACCTTCGAGCCGCTGCTGATCAAGGCGGCGGGCGAGGATGTGACGCTGCTGCACGCGGGGCGCTCCAGCCAGGACATGCACGCGACCTACCGCAGCGCCATCCTGCGCGACAAGCTGCTGGACCTGGCGGCCCAGCTGAACGCCACCTCCACCACGCTGGTGGAACTGGCGGGCAAGCATGCAGCTACCATCGTGCCGAACTACACCAATGGCGTGGCGGCGCAGCCTAACAGCTATGGACACTATCTGCTGGGGCAGGCCGCCGGCCTGGCCCGCGACGCCCAGCGCATCCGAGAGGCCTACGTGCGCATCGACCGTTCGCCGATGGGCACGACGGTGCTCAACGGCACCAGCTGGCCGCTGGACCGCAAGCGCATGGCGCAGTACCTGGGCTTCGCCGCACTGGTGGACAACGCCTATGACGCCTCGCAGATCTCGTCCATGGATCAGCCGGTGGAAGTCGCCTCCATCGTCACCAGCATTGCGCTGCGCACCGGCAATTTCGTCGAGGACGTGATGACCCAGTACGCCCAGCCGCGTCCCTGGATCCTGCTGGAAGAGGGGGGCGGCAACACCTACGTGTCCAGCGCCATGCCGCAGAAGCGCAATCCCGGCCTGCTCAACGACACCCGCAGCGATGCTTCCACGGCCGTGACGCTGGCCATGGGGCCGGTGGTGCAGACGCACAACATCACGCCGGGCATGAGCGATCCGAAGGACGTGAAGCAGAATTCCGCCATGGTGGATGCCGGGATTTCGGCGCTCAAGCGCTGGGACCGGGTGTTGAAGGCCATGGTCCTCAGCCCCGACCGCGCGCTGGAAGAACTGAACAGCGACTGGACGGCCTCGCAGGAACTGGCCGACGTGCTGATGCGCAAGTACAAGCTGCCGTTCCGCGACGGCCACCACTTTGCGTCCGAGGTCGTCAGCTACGCCAAGGCCAACAACATCAAGCCGCTGGACTTCCCGTATGAGCAGGCGCGCCGTATCTATGCGGACGCCATGAAGGACTCGAAGTACGGCAACGAACTGCCGATGAGCGAGGCGGAGTTCCGCTCCACGCTGGATCCCGTGGCCATCGTCAAGAACCGCGCCACTTCGGGCGGTCCGCAGCCGGCGGAAATGGAGCGCATGCTGAAGGAAGCGCGCGCGCAGCTGGCTGAGCAGGACGCCTGGATCAAGGCGCGCCGCGCCCACATCAACGATGCGCTGGCGGAGCTGGACAAGAAATTCGGCGCGCTGGTGGCCAGCGCGCCGAAGCAGTAGAACCTGCGGGAAGAGCGCTTCCCGGCGGCTGCCGGGAAGCCCCGCTCAGCCGCGGGCCGGGAAGGGCGCGGCGAAGCGGCGCAGCCGCAACGCGTTGCTCAGCACGAACACGCTGGACAAGGCCATCGCGCCCGCCGCGAACACCGGAGACAGCAGGCTGCCGTTGACCGGATACAGCAAGCCTGCCGCTACCGGGATCAGCGCCACGTTGTAGGCAAACGCCCAGAACAGGTTCTGCTTGATGTTGCGGATGGTGGCCTTGGACAGCGCGATGGCGTTGGGCACGCCGCCCAGGTCTCCCGACATCAGCACCACGTCGGCGGCTTCGATGGCGATGTCCGTGCCGGTGCCGATGGCCAGGCCGACGTCCGCTTCGGCCAGGGCCGGCGCATCGTTGATGCCGTCGCCCACGTAGGCGATGGGACCGTACTGCTGCTTCAGGCGCTGCACCGCCGCGACCTTGCCGTCGGGCAGCACTTCGGCGACGACTTCGTCGATGCCGAGCTGGCGGGCGATGGCCTCGCCGGTGCGGCGGTTGTCGCCGGTGATCATCGCGACCTTCAGACCCAGGTCATGCAGGGCGCGGATCGCGGCGGCCGTGGTTTCCTTGATGGGGTCAGCCACGGCGATCATGGCGGCCAGCTGGCCATTGATGGCGGCGTACAGCGGCGTCTTGCCTTCGTCGCCCAGGCGCGCGGCGTCCGAACCGAAGGACTCGACGCTCAGGCCCAGTTCGCGCATGAAGCGGTCGGCGCCGATCTCGACCAGGTCGCCGTCGACCCGGGCGCTGACGCCAAAGCCGGTGATCGATTCGAATTGCGAAATCGTGCCCAGCGCAATGTTCTCGGCGCGCGCCGCATCCACGATGGCTTGGGCGATCGGGTGTTCCGACTTGGCCTCGACGGTGGCAACCTTGCCCAGCACCGCAGCGCGTTCGAAGCCCTGTGCAACGATCAGGTCGGTCAGCTCGGGACGGCCCTTGGTCAGCGTGCCGGTCTTGTCCACGGCCACGACCTGCGCGTCCTTCAGCGATTGCAGCGCTTCGCCCTTGCGGAACAGCACGCCCATCTGCGCGGCGCGGCCCGTGCCCACCATGATGGAGGTCGGCGTGGCCAGGCCCATGGCGCAGGGGCAGGCGATGATCAGCACGGCCACGGCATTGACCAGCGCGAAGGTCAGGGCGGGTTCGGGGCCGAACGTCAGCCAGATGATGAAGGTCACGACGGCCGCCGCCATGACGGCAGGCACGAACCACATGGTGATGCGGTCCACCAGGGCCTGGATCGGCAGCTTGGAGCCTTGCGCCTGTTCGACCATGCGGATGATCTGCGCCAGCAGCGTGTCGCCGCCGACCTTGGTGGCGCGGAACGTCAGCGCGCCGTTCTGGTTGACGGTGCCGCCGACCACTTCGGAGCCGGGCTGCTTTTCGACGGGCACGGGTTCGCCGCTGATCATGGACTCGTCGATGAAGCTGTTGCCTTCCACCACCTCGCCATCTACCGGGATGCGTTCGCCGGGGCGGACTTCGATCAGGTCGCCCGCCACCACTTCCTCGATGGCGAGTTCCAGCGTCGCGCCGTTGCGCACGACGCGCGCGGTCTTGGCCTGCAGGCCGAGCAGGCGCTTGATGGCCTCGGACGTATTGCCCTTGGCGCGTGCCTCCATGTAACGGCCCAGCAGGATCAGCGCCACGATGACCGCGGCGGCCTCGTAATAGACGTTGACGGTGCCGGCGGGCAGCAGTCCGGCCGCGAAGGTGGCGACCACCGAATAGGCATAGGCGGCGGACGTGCCCACCGCCACCAGCGAGTTCATGTCGGGCGCGCCGCGCAGCAGCGCGGGGATACCTTTCTTGAAGAAGCGCAGGCCGGGGCCGAACAGCACGATGCTGGCCAGCACGAATTGCAGGTACCAGCTGTTCTGCGTGCCGATGGTTTCGGCGATGACGTGGTGGAACGCCGGCACGATGTGCGCGCCCATTTCCAGGATGAACACCGGCAGCGCGAAGATCGTGGCGACGGTCAGCGCGCGCTTCAGTGACTTCAGCTCGGCGGCCTGGCGTTCGGCCACGGCGTCGGTGTCGCTGGCTTCGGCGGCCAGGGGCTTGGCTTCGTAGCCGGCCTTGGCCACCGCCTGGATCAGGGCGCTGGCGGGCACGCCGCCGGCCGCGGTGATGCTGGCGCGCTCGGTGGCGAGGTTGACGCTGGCGCTGCTGACGCCGGGCACCGCCTTCAGGGCTTTTTCGACGCGGCCCACGCAGGAGGCGCAGGTCATGCCGGTGACCGACAGTTCGATCGTGGTTTCGGCGACGGCGTAACCCGCCTTCTGCACCGCCTGCACGGCGGCGGCGACGTCCGGCGCCCCTGCAAACGTGATGTCGGCGCGTTCGGTCGCCAGGTTGACGCTGGCCTGGTTGACGCCCGGCACGGCCTTCAAGGCCTTTTCGACCCGGCCCACGCACGAGGCGCAGGTCATGCCTTCGATAGGCAGGCTGACCGCGACGCTGTCTGCTGGGATGGCACTCATATCCGCTCCTTGAAAACTTGGAATTTCCTGCTGATGGGTGTCACTATAAAGATTCCAATGATGTCAAGGTCAAGCGTTTGATCGGACGAGTTTTGACCTGGCTCAGCCCAGTCTGCCCAAGGCGGGGAAGGTCAGCAGCATCCAGATGGCGAAACGGGCCAATTGGCCGGTGGCGATGGCCCAGCCCATCACGATCAGGATCAGCCCGGTCAGGATCCGCAGGATCCGGCCGGCGCGTTGCAGGCCCTGCATGCGGCGCAGGAAGGGGCTCATGAACCAGGCTGCCGCTAAAAAGGGGACGCCCAGTCCCAGTGCGTAGACGCCCAGCAGGGCCACGCCCTGGCCCACACTGGCCGAGGCCGCGCCCAGCGCCAGGATGCCGGCCAGGATCGGGCCGATGCAAGGCGTCCAGCCGAATCCGAACGCGGCGCCCAGGATCGCGGCGCTGCCGGGGCTGCCCTGGCCCGCCAGATCGAACCGGTAGTAGCGCTGCGCCCAGGCGGGCAGGCGCAGGACGCCCAGCAACATCAAGCCCGCCAGCGCGATGATGGCGCCTGCGGCCAGGTTCAGTTCGTAGCGGTAGGACAGCAGCAGGCGGCTCAGCGCCGTGACGCTGGCCCCGAAGATGACAAAGACAGTAGAGAAGCCGGCGACGAAGCAGGCCGCCAGCCCCAGCATGCGCCAGCGCAGCGCACGGCCATCATCCGCGGACGCGCCGGATCCGCCCGCGATGTAAGACAGATAGCCTGGCACCAGCGGCAGCACGCAAGGCGACAGAAACGATGCGGTCCCCGCGATGAAAGCGGTGGCCAAGCCGATGAGGGACAGGTCAAGCATGACGGGCTGCCGCGATCATGGCGCAGCGCCTTCGCGCTGGCGCTGGCGGGCCAGCGTGATGCCCTCATTGACGGTGCGCGCCATGTCGCTGCCGGCAGGCAGCCTGGCCAGCAGGCGTTGCCAGAAATCGATGGCCGCCGGGAAATCGCGCTGGTCAAAGCGGCTTGCGCCCGCCAGCATCAGGGCCAGCGGCTCCTCGGGGTTGAGGTCCAGCGCGCGCCGCAACAGCTGGTCAGGCTGTCCGCCGAAACCCCGGTTGGCGCTGAGCACCAGCGATTCGGCGTACTCGGCCAGGGCTGCCGGGTTGCTGTCCACCACCGGCGCGGCCCGGGCAAAGGACTGGACCGCGTCGGCGTGCCGGCCGAAGTAGCGGTGGGAACGGGCCAGCATCAGCCACCCCTGATAGTCGTCGGGATTGCTCGCCAGGCGGGTCTCAAGTTTGGCCACCATGGCCCGGATGTCGGCGGCGGTGACCTCGGGTTGTGCGACAGGCGCCTGAGGCGGGGCGATGGCGGCGGGGTTGCCCAGCGCCACATAGGCAATTATGGCGGCCAGAGGCAGCGCGAGGGCCAGGCTCGCAGGCAGCAGCCGGCCGGGGTTCGTCGCCGTGGCACGGTCTTGCGTTTCGCCGGCTTCTTCCAGCGCCAGCCGCTGTAGCTCGGTGCGCGCTTCGGCGAAGGCGTCTTGCGAGAGGATGCCGTTGGCGCGGTCCCGCTCCAGCTCGCGCAGCTGGTCGCGCAGCACCGCCACGTTCGCCGCCCGGCGCTTGTTGGCGGCGCTGGCGGCGGGCGCACGCCGCAGGGCGGCGATCAGCCATAGGGTGACGACGGTGGCCATCAACGCGGCCGACAGATAGAAGAGCTGAGTCATGTTCCAGATCCTTTTTCAGCGTCGACGCCCAGCAGGGCGTCGGCAGCCCGGCGCTCGGCAGGCGTCAGCGCGGGGCGGCGCTGGCGCAGCCTGCGACGGCGCAAGGTCAGGGCCAGCGCGGCCAGCCCGGCGGCCAGCAGCGCGGCGGGGCCGAACCAGAGCAGCAGCGTGGAGGCTTTCAGGCGCGGCCGGTAGAGGATGAAGTCGCCGTACCTGGCCTCCATATAGGCCAGGATGTCGGCCTCGGACTTGCCGGCGTCCAGCTGCTGACGGATCTCGCGGCGCAGATCGACGGCGAGGTCGGCGCGCGAGGCGGCAATGGATTCGTTCTGGCAGACCAGGCAGCGCAGTTCCGAGGCGATCTCGGTGACGCGGCGGTCGTCAGTCGAGCCTTGGGCGCCCGCGCCGTAGCCCAACGCCAGCGATAGCGCGAATACGCGCAGGAGTATCTTCATTGCAGCCCCCGGATCAGCGGAAGCAGGGTGTCGCGCAGCGATTCGCGCGTCACCGGGCCGATGTGCTTGTAGCGGATGGTCCCGGCCTGGTCGATGACGAAGGTCTCCGGCACGCCGTAAACGCCGTAGTCGATGCCGACCTTGCCGTCGGTGTCGGACACGGACGCCTCGTAGGAATCGCCGTTGCGCGCCAGCCAGGCGATGGCTTCGTCCCGTATGTCCTTGTAGTTCAAGCCTATGACAGGCACGCCGTGCTGCGACGACAACTCCTGGATATAGGGGTGTTCCGTCAGGCAGGCATAGCACCAGGACGCCCAGACGTTCAGCACCCATACCCGGCCTTTCATGCTCTCAGGCGTGAAGGTCTTCTGGGGCTCATGCAGTTCGGGCAGGGCAAACGCGGGCGCGGGCTTGTCGATCAGCGGCGACGGCACTTCGGACGGGTTTAGGGTCAGGCCTATTCCTAGAAAGAACACCAGCACCACGAAGCCCGCCAGGGGCCAGATGTAGCGGCTCATGGCCGGGCCTCCGCCGGCGCCTGCGGTACTGCGCGTTGCGGCTGTTTTTTCTCGCGGCGCTTCAGGCGGTAGCGCGGATCGCTGATCGCCAGCAGCCCGCCCAGGGCCATGAGGATGCAGCCGCCCCAGATCCAGTCGACGAACGGCTTGTAGTACAGGCGCACGCTCCAGGCGCCTTGCTCCATGGGTTCGCCCAGGGCGACGTAGACATGGCGCAGGCCGTTGGCGGCGATGGCCGCCTCCGTCATCGGCAGCGCCGAGGACGCATAAGTGCGCTTTTCTGGATGCAGGTCGCGCAGGCGCTTTTCGCCGCGGTAGAGCGCGAAGGTTCCCATATCGGATTCGTAGTTCGGGCCGCGCACGCGCGCCACGCCCTTGAATTCGACGCGATACGAAGCCACTGGCGCGCTTTGCCCGGGCTGCATCAGCAGATCCTGTTCGGTCTCGTAGCTGCCCACCAGCGTAACCCCCGTGACGAACACCGCCACGCCCAGGTGAGCCAGATGCATGCCCAGCCAGCTGCGTGGCTGGTGCCACCAGCGGTCGCGGGTCGCGCGGATGCGCTTGACGACGTCCACGGCGATGGCGGTCGCCAACCACGCGGCCAGTCCCAGCCCCAGCGCCGTGCCCCCGGACCAACGCTCGAAGAGCAGGGGAACGCCCACGCCCGCCAGCACGGCCAGCGCCGCGGGAATCGACAGGCGTTTGAGCAGGCTGCCAGCATCGGCCGATTTCCAGTTGGCCATGGGCCCCACCGCCATGAGCAGCAGCGCGGGCACCATCAGCGGCACGAAGACCGCGTTGAAGTAGGGTGGTCCGACCGACAGCTTGCCCAGGCCCAGCGCGTCGATGAGCAGCGGATATAGCGTGCCCAGCAACACGCTCGCGGCGGCAACCGCCAGCAGCACGTTGTTGACCAGCAATAGCGATTCGCGCGATACGAACGCGAACTGGCCGCCGTGGCCGATCCGGGGCGCGCGCAGGGCATACAGGAACAGGGAGCTGCCGACCGTGGCGGTGAACAGCGCCAGGATGAATACGCCGCGCGCGGGGTCCGTCGCGAACGCATGCACCGAGGTCAGCACGCCCGAACGCACCAGGAACGCGCCCAGCAAGGCCAGCGCAAACGTGCCGATCGCCAGCAGCACGGTCCAGCTCTTGAAGCTGCCGCGCTTTTCGGTCACGGCCAGCGAGTGGATCAGCGCCGTGCCGGCCAGCCAGGGGATGAAGGAGGCGTTTTCCACCGGGTCCCAGAACCACCAGCCGCCCCAACCCAGCTCGTAGTAGGCCCACCAGCTGCCGACCGCGATGCCCAGCGTCAGGAACAGCCACGCCGCAGTGGTCCATGGGCGCGACCAGCGGGCCCAGACCGCGTCCAGATTGCCCGACAGCAGCGCGGCGATGGCGAACGCAAACGCCACCGAGAACCCGACATAGCCCATGTACAGCAGCGGCGGGTGGAAGATCAGGCCGATGTCCTGCAGCAGCGTGTTCAGGTCCAATCCGTCAGCCGGGGCCGGGACCAGGCGTTCGAACGGATTCGACGTCAGCAGCACGAACAGCAGGAAGCCCGCGCTGATCAGGCCCAGCACGCCGAGCACGCGCGCGACCATGGCGTCGGGCAACTGCCGCGAAAACAGGCTGACCGCGCCGGCCCAGCCCGTCTGCATGAACATCCATAGCAGCAGCGAGCCTTCATGCCCGCCCCAGGTCGCCGCGATGCGGTAGAACAAGGGCAATTGGGAGTTCGAGTTGTAGGCCACATAGGCCACCGAATAGTCCTTGGCCGCGAAAGACCAGATCAGCGCCCCAAGGCTGAACGAAACCAGCAGGAACTGGATCTGCGCGGCGGGCCGCGCAATGGCGATCCAGTCCGCGCGGTCCAGGGCCGCGCCGCGCAGCGCGAGCGCACCTTGCACCAGCGCCACGAACAGCGTCAGGATCAGGGCGAAATGAGCGAGTTCCGGAATCATCGGGAGCGGGCCTCCTGGGGGGCGGTCTTCGGTGCGGCCTGCGATACGGCCTGATCGATCGCGTGCTGTGCCTCGGGCGGCATGTAGTTCTCGTCATGCTTGGCCAGCACCTCGTCGGCGCGGAACAGGCCATCGCCGTCCAGCCGGCCCTGCGCCACGACGCCCTTTCCTTCGCTGAACAGGTCCGGCAGGATGCCTTCATAGGCCACGCGGACGGTGTGGGCCGTATCGGTCACGACGAAACGGACGGTGAGCGAGCCCGGCGTGCGCTGCACGCTGCCGACTTCGACCATGCCGCCCACGCGGAAGGCGCGTCCAGCCGGCGCTTCGTTATTGCTGACCTGGGTGGGCGTGTAGAAGAACACCAGATTGCTCTGGAAGGCGTTGAGCACCAGCGCGCTGGCCACGCCTACCGAGGCCAGCCCGCCCAGGACGAGCCACAAGCGACGTGTCCGCTTATTCATCGCCGCCCTCCCGCCATTGAACGGGGGTCGGCCCCGCCAGGATCGCGCGGCGGCGGCGCGCCAGCAGCAGCTGTTCGCTGCCCAGCAGGAACGCCGTCATCAGCAGCGATCCCCACACGTAAACCGCATAACCGCCCATGGCGAGGAACTCGCCCAGACTGGACCAGTGCATCATTCGCTACTCCATTGTTCGCGGATCCAGGCCGCGTGCCGCTCGCGCTCAAGCATGATGCAGCGCAGGCGCGCCAGCGCCGTTGCGATGCTGTACATCCACGCGGCCAGGGACATCAGCAGCATGCCGGCGAGCATGATGCCGGCCATGCTGGGCGCGGCGGTCAGCGAGACCGAAGCGCCCTGGTGCAAGGTGCTCCACCATTGCACCGAGAAATAGATGATGGGAATGTTGACCACGCCAGCCAGCACCAGCACCGATCCGGCGCGGTCGGCGCGCTGCGGATCGTCGATGGCGGCCCTCAACGCGATATAGCCCGCGTACAAGAACAGCAGGATCAATTCCGAGGTCAGCCGCGCATCCCAGACCCACCAGGCGCCCCACATGGGCTTGCCCCATAGCGCGCCGGTCCACAGCGAAAGAAACGTGAACACCGCGCCGGTGGGTGCCAGCGCGGCGATCATCATGGCTGACAGCCTGCTGTTGAAAACCAGGTGGACCAACGCCCAGAACGCCATCACCAGATAAACGAACATCGACATCCAGGAGACCGGGACATGGACGAAGATGATGCGGTAGCCCTGGCCCTGCTGAAAATCGGAGGGCGCGGCGATAAAGCCGATATAGAGGCCGGCCGCGGCCAGCAGGACCGCGGCCGTGGCGAACCAGGGGATTGCTTTTCCGGCCAGGGGATAGAAGGCCTTGGGCGAGGCATAGTGAAACCAGCGGATCATGGGTTCCTCATTCAAGCGAGATGCGTAGGGCGGCGGCCGCGCCCAGCGGCGCGAGGAACAGGGACAAGGCCAGCACGGCGCCCAACAGCGAAAGGTGCGCATTCGCGCCCAGGCCGCTTTGCGCTGCCTGCACAGCGCCCGCGCCGAATACCAGAATGGGAATGAAGAGGGGCAGCACCAGCAGGGCCAGCAGCGCGCCGCCGCCGCGCGCGGTCAGGGTGAGCGCCGCGCCTATGGCGCCGATCAGGCCAAGCGCGGGCGTGCCGATGGCCAGGCCCAGCGTCAGGATCAGAAGGGCGGCGGCATCCAGGCCGAATTGCAGGCCCAGCACGGGCGCAAGCAAGGTCAGCGGCAAACCGGACAGCAGCCAGTGGGCCGCTACCTTGCCCAGCACGATCACCGGCAAGGGCGCGGCGGACAGTATCAACTGCTCCAGTGAACCGTCGCGATGGTCTGCCTCGAACAGGCGGCCCAGCGACATCAGGCAGGACAGCAAGGCCGTCACCCAGAGCACGCCTGGCGCAATGACGCGCAGCGTTTCCCGTTCGGGGCCGACCGCCAGGGGAAACAGGCTGGCAGCCACCAGGAAGAAGGCCAGCGGCGTCAGCGTGTCGCTGGCGCGCCGTTGGGCGATGCGCAGGTCGCGCAGCGCAATGGCTGCGAGCAATTTCGGCATGGAACTCATGCGCTAGGAGCCAAGCCGGATCTGCTTGTGCGCATGGTCCAGCGCGATCGCCTGATGGCTCGTCGCCACGATCGCGCCGCCATCGCGCAGATGGCGATCCATGGCGCGCGCCAGCCACGCGTGAGCGGTGGCGTCCAGGGCGGTCACGGGTTCGTCGAGAATCCAGAGGGGGCGGAATTCGGCAAGCAGGCGGGCGAGGGCCGCCCGCCGCCTCTGGCCAGCCGACAGGGTGCGGATAGGAAGATGCTGCTTGTCGTCGAGTCCTGCCTCGTGCAGCGCGGAGGCAATCGCCGCGGGACGCTCCGCGTGTCCGCTTGCGGCCTGTAGCGCCCGCAGATTCTGGATAGCGCTGAGTTCACCATTGAGGCCGTCGGCATGCCCCAAATAGAAGAACTGGCTGCGATAGTTGCTGCCAAGTTGCGAAATGCCGAGTCCCTGCCACAGCACCTTGCCGCGAGCGGGCTGCGCCAAGCCCGCCAGAATGCGCAGCAGGCTGGTCTTGCCGCTGCCGTTGCGTCCGTGGACGAAGAGGCATTCGCCGGGCGCCACCTGCAAGGCCAGTTGCTTGAACAGCGGGCGCTCCGCGCGCATGCAACCAAGATCCATCGCTTCAAGCATTGCCGCTCCGCCGCTGTGTGGACAAAGGGGCCACTATAGGGAGGCGCGTCTGACCGTCACATTGCTGGCGGTTTACATTCCTGTAATGTTCGGACGGAAACGGCCGTGTTTCAGCACAGATCGCGCGGATGCGGGCGTAGCAGTTGAAAAAGTTCTGGCCGGCGCCGAGAGTTGCGGCGCCGGCGATACTTAGAACCAGATGCGCACGCCGGCCAGGATCGCGCGTTCGGAACGGCTTTCTCCGGCTTCGCTGGCGTAGCTGGCGGTCTTGCCGAACTTGCGTCCGAACGACACGCCGACATACGGGGCGAATTCGCGCGTGACCTCGTAGCGCAGCCGCAAGGAGAACGATGCGTCCGACAGCCCGGAACCCACGCCGCGCGCCTCGTCATTCTTGCCGTTCAGGCTGGCTTCGATTTCAGGCGTCAGGATCAGGCGCTGCGTGAGCAGCAGGTCGTATTCCGCCTTCAACGCCAGCGCGGTTCTGCCGGATCCGCCGACGTAGCCGGTGATTTCGGTTTCGATGCCGTAGGGCGCCACGCCTTGCACGCCGAACGCCGCCCAGTTGCGCTTCGGTCCCGTGCCGAAATCGCGCCGCGCACCGAGTTGCAGGTCCCAGAACGGCGAGATCGTGTGGCTCCAGAAGGCCTCGATCTTGGCGTCCGTGCTGCCGTTCAGGCGATCGCCTTCGCTTTTGATCCACAGCTTGTTCAGATCGCGGCCGATCCAGAACTGGCCGTCCCATTGCAGGCTGGTCTGTTCGTTGCGGTCGTAGGCGACGCCAAGCTTGTCGAACAGCAGGTGGCTGGTGACGACGTTGTCCATCATGTGCGGATGGATGCGGTAGGCGGCGTAGCGCTGCTCCGTGCTGCCGTCGCTGGAGGGCAGGGATCCCACCGGCGGGCCTTTGGGCGGGGATTCGTCCATGCCGGGCATGGCGCCGTGATCCATGCCCGGCATCGAACTGTGATCCATGCCTTGCATCGAGCCGTGGTCCATGCCTTTCATTGAACCGGGGGCCATGCTCTTCGTCGAGGTCGGATTCTGACCCTGCGTCGATCCATGGTTCATGCCAGGCATCGAGCTGTGGTCCATGCCTTGCATCGAGCCATGGTCCATGCCGTCCATCGTTCCGGCCGGCGCCTGCGCCTGGGCCAGTCCGGATGCGGCCGTAAGAAGGGCGGCGCCCGCGACGAGCCCGGACCAGTGCATTCTGGATGTCGGTGTTCTCATTATTCCCCCTATTCCACAACGACCGCGCGGAACATGCCGGCCTCCATGTGGAACAGCAAGTGGCAGTGATAGGCCCAGTTGCCGCGCGCGTCCGCGCTAACGCGGTAAGTGAGGCGCTGCGCCGGGTTCAGGCTGATCGTGTGCTTGCGCACCTGGAAATTGCCGTCGGCGGATTCGAGGTCGCTCCACAAGCCATGCAGGTGGATGGGGTGCGTCATCATGGTGTCGTTGACCAGCACGAAGCGCACGCGCTCGCCATACTTGAGCACGATGGGCTTGGCCTCGGTGAACTTCAGCCCGTTGAACGACCACATGTAGCGGTCCATGTTGCCGGTCAGGTGCAGTTCGATCTCGCGAGTCGGCGGGCGGTTGTCCGCGGGTTCGACCATGGAGTGCAGGTCCGCATAGGTCAGCACGCGGCGGCCGTTGTTGCGCAGGCCCACGCCTGGATCGTCCAGCCGGGTCGAAACGATGTCAGGCACCATGGAGTTGGCGGGACTGTACTCGGCGGGGTAGGGATGCTTGACCTCGACCATGCCGCCTTCGTTGCCGCCCGCGCCATGGTTCATGCCTGCCATTCCTGCCATGCCGGCGTGGTCCATGCCGGCCATGGAGCCGTGATTCATGCCGCCCTGAGCGCCATGGTTCATTGCACCCTGAGCGCCGTGGTCCATTCCCCCCGCTTGCGAGCCGCCCATGTCCATGCCGGGCATGTCGTGCGCCATGCCCATGTCCATCATGGTCAGCACCTGCACCGGGTCCAGCGCCGGGATCTCGGCCTGCATGCCCTCGCGCGGGGCCAGCGTGCCGCGCGCATAGCCGGAGCGGTCCATGGCCTGCGAAAAGATCGTGTAGGCGCGCTCGTCCTGCGGTTCGACGATGACGTCATAGGTCTCGGCCACGGCGATGCGGAACTCTTCCACCTCCACGGGCCGCACGGCCAGGCCGTCGGCGGCCACCACCGTCATCTTCAGTCCGGGGATGCGCACGTCGAAGTAGGTCATGGCCGACCCGTTGATGAAGCGCAGGCGGATCCGTTCGCCCGGACGGAACAGGCCGGTCCAGTTGCCGGCCGGCGATTTGCCGTTGGTAAGGAAGGTATAGGTTGCGCCCGAGACGTCGGCCAGGTCGGTCTGGTTCATGCGCATCTTCTGCCACATGAGCCGCTCGTTCAGCGCATTCTTCCAGCCGGATTTTTCGGCGTCGTCGATCAGGCTGCCGACGGTGGGCTGGATGTAGTTGTAGTAGTCGGGCATCACCTTGAGCTTGCGGAACACGCTCATGGGATCCTCGTCGGTCCAGTCGGACAACAGCACCACATAGTCGCGGTCCGCGCGCACCGGGTCCGGGCGCTTGGGGTCGATGACGATGGCGCCGTACAGTCCCGTTTGTTCCTGGAAGCCGGAATGGCTGTGATACCAGTACGTGCCGCTTTGCCCCACGTCGAACTGGTACGTGAAGGTTTCGCCGGGCGCGATGCCGGGAAAGCTTAGACCGGGCACGCCGTCCATGCCGGTGGGCAGGATGATGCCGTGCCAGTGGATCGAGGTGTCTTCGCGCAGGCGGTTGGTGACGCGCAGCGTGACGCGGTCGCCTTCGCGCCAACGCAGCGTGGGCGCGGGCAGCATGCCGTTGACCGTGGTTGCGATGCGGGGAGCGCCAGTGAAATTGGCGGGACTCTCGCCGATCTCCAGGTTGAACTCGGTCCCCGACAGCACGCTCTGCCGGGCGGCGCCGGCCTGCGCCCAAGAAGACGGGCTCCACAGACCCATGCCGGCCAGCGCGCCGCCCGTGGCCAGGCCCTGCACAAACCGGCGGCGCGGATTCGAAACTGCTCTACTCATGCTCTATCTCCCCGGTAGCCGGACCGGCATCCCGGCAGTGGATTACTTGACGGAAACCGCGCCCTTCATGCCGGCGGGATAGTGTCCGGGCTCCAGGCAGGCGAAGGCGACGGTTCCCGCCTTGTCGAAGGTCCAGACGATGTCGCCGGCCTTGCCCGCTTCCAGGGACACGGAGTTCGGCTCCTCGTGGCGCATGCCCGGGTCCTTGAGCATCATCTGGTAGTGGCTGTTCAGGTCTGCCGTGGTGCCCAGCACCATTTCGTGGCGGATCTTGCCGGAGTTGGTGACCTTGAAACGGATGGTCTCGCCCGCCTTGACGTCGATCTTGTCCGGCGTGAAGCGCATTGCATCCGTCATGTCGACCACGATCGTGCGCGACACCTTGGCGGGGTTGCCGGGCTTGCCGATGGGGGCGGCGGCGTCATGGCCGCCGCCGTGGCCCGCGCCGTGGCCGGGGGCAGCCATGGCGCCGAAGGAAAGCAAAAAGACGCCCGCGGCCACGGCGCCTTGTGCGAGTTTCACCAGTTTCTTCATGCGTATCCTCTAGACTCGAATTGGGGGTAGGAGGCGCCACTTTAGTGACGCGCTCCACACCGCAACCTGTCGGGAGGATTACTTTCCTGTAATGTTCGGCGTCCGGGACAGCGTGAAGCCGACCTCGGTGCCCTGACCGCCGCAGCGCGCGAACGCGTTGCCGCCGTGCATGCAGGCAATGGCGCGGACGATGGCCAGGCCCAGGCCGTGCCCGTCGGCGCGCCGGCTGCGGGCATCGTCGCCGCGATAGAAGCGGTCGAAGATGCGCGGCAGCGCCTCGGCTGCGATCGGCGCGCCGGGGTTCCTGACCCTGATCTCGATCTCCTCCTGCCGGGTGATGCAATAGAGGTCGATGCCGCGTCCCCGCGGCGTGGCCCGGATGGCGTTGCTGAGCAGGTTGGCGATGGCGCGCCGCAACAGCCGCGGGTTGGCCATCAGGATGGCGGCGCCGTGCGCGGTCAGGGACACGCCGGCTTCGTCCAGCGCAGCCTCGTAGTACTCGGCCACGCGGGCGACCTCGCGGCGCACGTCCACTTCCTGCAGGTCCCCCGCTGGTTCGCCGCCGTCGGCGCGGGCCAGGAACAGCATGTCGTTGACCAGCGCCTTCAGCCCTTCCAGCTCCTCCAGGTTGGATTCCAGCACCTCTCGCAGCTCCTGCTCGGAACGGGGGGACGACAGGATGACCTCGGCGCCGCTGATCAGCGTGGCCAGGGGCGTGCGCAGTTCGTGCGCCACGTCGGCGTTGAAGCCTTCCATCTGCTGGTAGGCCGTTTGCACCCGGCCCAGCATTCCGTTGAAGGTATGGGTGAATTCGCGCAGCTCGCGGTCTATGCCCTGTTCCGGCAGGCGCACGGCAAGATTGTCCGGCTGGATCCGGGCGGCCTGCTGGGACAGGCGGCGGATGGGCGACAGTGAGCGCCGCACCGCCCATGCCGACAGCACCAGCGTGGCGCCGACCCAGGTGGCGCAGATCAGGACCAGCGCGGTGGCGAAGGCATACAGGAACTGCGTGCCAGGGCGCAGGTTAACGGCCACGGTGAGCTCGGCCCCCGGCAGCAGCGTGCCTTCCAGCGGCACGCGCAGCCCGCGCATGTTCCAGCCGTCCTGCGAGTGCAGCCTGATTTCGCGGCCGGACAGCGGCCGCACGTCCACGGGCGGCGCCTCGCCGTAGAACACGCTGCCGTCGGCGAGCGTGATCCAGGTCTTAAGGTTGCCGTGACCGACCATGATGTTGTCCAGGGCGCCACGCAGATCCTGCATCTGCGCCAGCGTGGTCTGCATGCCGATGAGGTGGTTGATGAGCTCCAGCTTGCCGGCCACCTCGGTGATCTCCTGGCGCTGCACCTCGCGCTTCAAGGCCCAGAACAAGGTGTAGCCGGCGATGCTGGACACCACCAGCGCAATGATGCCGAGCAGCAGCGTGAGGCGGATTTCCATCGACGCGATGCGCGGCAGCTTCATTTTTCGCGCAGCTCCAGCACGTAGCCCATGCCGCGCACGGTATGCAGCAGCTTGGTTTCGAACGGGTCGTCTATTTTGGCCCGCAGGCGCCGCACGGCGACTTCGATGACGTTGGTGTCGCTGTCGAAGTTCATGTCCCAGACTTGCTCGGCCAGCACCGTCCGGGACAGCACCTGGCCGTGGCGGCGCAGCATCAGCGTCAGCAGCGTGAATTCCTTGGCGGTCAGGTCCAGGCGCATGCCGCCGCGTTGCGCCTTGCGCCGCGCCAGGTCCATCTCCAGGTCGGCAAGCTTGAGCAGCGTCGACTCCTGCCCGCGGCCGCGGCGCAGCAGGGCCTGGATCCGCGCCAGCAGCTCGGAAAAGGCGAAAGGCTTGACGAGGTAATCGTCCGCGCCGCCTTCCAGGCCGCGCACGCGGTCTTCCACCTTGTCGCGGGCGGTCAGCATCAGGACCGGCGTTTCCTTGTGCTTGCGCAGGTCCGCCAGCACGCCGAAACCGTCGACGCCGGGCAGCATAACGTCCAGCACCACCACGTCGTAGTCGCCCTCGATGGCGGCGTGCCGTCCGTCGATACCGTCGCGGGCGATGTCGACCACGTAGTTGTGCTCGGTCAATCCTTTGCGGACGTAGTCCGCGAGCTTTCTTTCATCTTCGATCAAGAGGATACGCATGGGGCGCCTCGCATTCCTTGCACAAATGTAATGAGTCGGTCCGGCTTCTGTAATTGCCGACTGCGTAGAGTTCAGCGTGTCTGCCAAGTTCCCGCTTGGCGGCGCTGAAACACAAGGAGCGATCCGTGAGTGCTCGAAAATCTGTCTCGAAGAGCTTTGAAACGGCCAACGATGAAATTGCCGTTGCGGCGCATTATGCACCTTGCGCGCCGAAACGTGCACGGGGATATGCGCGGATGGCGGCCGCGGGGACCGGTCCGTCCAGGGCCTGAACCGGCGTTGCTCGATGAAGATCCTGTACACCAATTTCCATCGCGGCGATGGCGGCGGGCATACCACGTATGTGCTGTCGCTGGCCGGCGCGCTGCGCGGCGCGCACGATATCGTCGTGGCGGCGCCGCCAGACAGCCGGCTGTTCAAGACGGCCCTGGCGATACCGGGCGTGCGGGTCGAAGCGCTGGATTTCCGCGGCGGCCTGCTGGCCGCGCTGCCCAATGCACGGCGCCTGCGGCGACTGCTGGTGCAGGAACGCTTCGACATCGCGCACGTCAACGGTTCTGCCGACCATCGTGTGTGCATGCTGGCAGGCTTGGGGCTGGGGGCGGACAGCCCTGCGGTGGTGTATACGCAGCACAACGACCGGATCGCCAGCAGCCTGGGCGCGACGCTGCGCGCCCGGCTGGCGACGGACCGCGTCATCTGTGTGTGCGAGCACACGCGCCGCAAGCTGGCGGGCAGCGCATTCGGGCGCTGCGGCCTGCGCACCGTGCGCAATGGCGTGGACGTGGAGCGGTTCATGCCCCCCGCGCCGCAGGCGAGGGCTGAAGCCCGCCGCCGTTGGCTGCCGGCTGCGCACGCGGGCCGGCTGGTGGTCGGCAGCAATGCGGGCACCGCGGACTACAAGCGCTGGCCGGACATGGTCGAGGCCCTGTCCTTGCTGCCTGTCGAGCTGCGGGCGCGTATCGTCATCATGATCGCTGGCGAGCCTCCCGGCGAACCTCAGCGCCGGCGGGTGCGCGAATTGGGCATGGAAGACCAGGTGATCTTCTCGGGCCTGCTGGACGACGTGCGGTCCTTCGTGGCCGCGCTGGACGTGGGTTTTGTGCTGTCCTCGGAGATGGAGACCATCTCGTTCGCGTGCCGCGAGATGATGGCCATGGGTGTGCCGGTCATCGTCAGCAATGCCGGCGGGCTGGCCGAGAATGTGTATCCCGGGCTGGACGGCTGGGTGGTCCCGGCGCGCACGCCCGAGGCCGTGGCAGGCGTGCTGCGCGAGATCCTGGCGCAACCGCAGCTACTGGGTCCCATGGGGCGCGCGGCGCGGGAAAAGGCAGTGCGGGACTTCGCCCTGTCCCGCTTCGTGGCGGACACGCACGCGGTCTACCTTGAAGCGCAGTCGCAGGCCCAGCGTCCGTTGCGGCTGGCGTGAATGCAACGGCCCCCAAGCGTACGGCCTCAGACCATCGCTTTGCCGCTGCGCCTGGCAGCGCGGATGTCCCGCCATAGCGTCACGCACAGCAGCGCCAGGATGAGGGCGGAAATGCCGGGCCACACCAGGAAGTAGAACGTCAACCACATATCAGTCTCCTTGTTGCTTGATGGATGCTCAGCCTTGCGCCGGCTGGATTTCGGGGCGTTGCACGGCGGGTGCGGAAAGGGCGTCCTGGGCTTCCTGGAAGGAAGTCACGCGGTCCGCCAACAGGCTGAAATCGAAGCGCTGCTGGTTGCGCAGGCTGAGACCGGCGCAGACCGTGGCGCTTACGCCGTAGGCGGTCAGCGAGCCCATCAGGACGATGTACTCGCGCAAGGTGCCCACGAACACGGGCAGCATGACCAGCATGCCCAGGGCGCCCACGGCGAGCGCCGCGGTGCGGCCGAAGAAGCCGAACGTCATGAGGCCCAGCACCACGCCGCCGCCGATGGCCGAGCAGATCTCGAAGAACACGGCGACCGCGCCGGTGATGGGCAGCAATTCAAAGCGCACGACGGTGAACAGGATAACCGCGCTGAGCACGGCGCTGACGAAGGCGCGGTTGTCGACGCGGTCCCAGTAGAAGCTGGCGATGACGGGGAAAACGATGGCGCCCCACAGCGCGCCGACGAACACCAGCATGACCAGGATATCCAGGCGCAGGCTGGCGAATATCACGCCTATCATCGTGGCGACGATCATGGTGATACGGCCCCACCACAGCATGCGGCGCGGATCGGGGCGGCCGCCGGCCAGGTTCTTGGCGTAAACATCAGTCATGACGATGGCAGACAGCGCGGCCAGGTCGGAGTCGGCGGTCGAAGACAGCGAGCCCACCACCAGCAGGAAGAACAGCGCAATGCCGAAGGGCGGCAGGTAGGTCGAGGCCATCTGCGGGATGATGTTGTTCATGTCGCCGTTGGCGGGCTCCAGGCCGACGAAAAGCGCCAGCAGCCCCAGCATGCCCAGTCCGATCACGACGGCGCCATATCCCGCCGTGGCCGTCAGGAACGTGGGCTTGATCAGGTCTTCGCGCACCGCGAACAGGCGCTGGGCGATGGTCTGGTTGCCGATGGCGTAGGCCAGCACGGCCACGAAATAGGGCGCGCCCTGTTCCAGGATGGCGCGGGTGGAATAGAAGTCCGCCTGGTCGGCGCTCAGGCGCCACATGTTTTCCGACAGCACGTCGGGTCCGCCCGCGTTGAAGAAGATGAGCGGGATGATGACGACCGCGGCGATGATCATGGCGGCCAGCTGCGCAAAATCCGTCATTACGGAAGTGCGGAATCCCGACCACAGCGTGTACGACAGCACGCCCAGGCCGGCGATGAGCACGCCCTGGATGAAGGTGAGCGGGCTCAGGATCGAGACCAGCGCGCCCGCCGCCGTGAAGTTCACCATCAGGCTGATGCAGCTGCCCACGATGTTCGACACCGCCATGATCATCTGGCTGGAGGTGCCGTGGCGCGCGTGTATGACTTCGGCCAGCGTATGCGCCTTGGGCGCCAGCTTGCGGAAGCGCTTGCCGAAGGGATAGATGAAGAGAATCATCAGCGCGCCCCAGAAGCCGTAGTGCAAGGGGCCCGACAGGCCGTACTTGTAGCCCGAGGTGGCGCTGGCGTAGAACGATGCGGCCCAGATCCAGGTTGCGATCATGCTGGCGGTGGACAGGCCGAAGCCGACCGCGTTGTTCGACACCATGTAGCCATCGACGTTTTCGTTCTTCTGGCCGATAAGCAGCGACATGAGGAACGTCGCGCCATAGAACCCGACCAGCAGCAGGATGGCGGTGGTGGCGGATAGCTGAAAGAATTCTGTCTCTTGCATCGTCTTCGTCCTTTCTCCTTGACAGCGTGTTCATGACGGACAGTCATGGCTGCATGAAGGCCGTTTCCGCGGGATGCGATGGGCGGCAAACCCCTTTGACGCAGCCGAAACACCAGGCGAGCGGCCGTAGGCGCGATCGCATGCCTGCCCGGCGCGGACGTGACTGGACACGCCCGCGGACGGACAGCAATAAGGCACACCGTATAGGTGTCTTGCTGCCGCATAGCGCAGAACGCTGGTTGCTTTTTTACGTTGCCCGATGCGGCGAGCGATGGTCCTGCCTGGTAAGCAGGAGTTTTGTTCCGCAGCCTTTACGGCTGGGTGTGGGTGTTTCGGCGTTACACGCCGGGCCGCTGTGCGCGGCCGTGTGATGGATGCTTCCAGCGATGTGCATCGCCTGGCTGCATGCGTAATGAACTACAACAGGCGCCAAGTATAGGGACATACCCCGCGCTAGTCCAGCTTGCGTCCGCCAGGCGTGCATGCGCGGGTATCGCGAATCGCATTGGCGGGTATTGCAACACTTAATTGGCCGCCGTGCGCGCCATCCGATAAGGTGTACGCAAGCCCGGGCCATGCGTATGGCATGGCCGTGCAAGACCGAGACGACACATGACAGACCGCGTATACCTCAATGCCGTGGGAGCAGACGGCAATCCCCTATACATGCACGTGCGCGATGGCCGCATCCTGGCGCTGGGCGCCGAGCCGCCCGTCGTGGGCGCGGCGCAGGTGACCGACCTGCGCGGACACCTGGTGCTGCCGGGCTTTGTCGACGGCCATATCCATCTGGACAAGAGTTTCGTCGGCGACCGCTGGCGGCCGCACCGGCCCGCGGACAGCCTGCGCGAACGGCTGGCCATCGAGAAAGAAGAGCTTGCGGCCGCGCCGCCCATCGAGGGGCGCGCCGATGTCCTTATCGCGCAAGCCGCGGCGTTCGGCACGGTGGCGATGCGCTGCCACGTGGACGTGGACGCCACGACCGGCTTGGCGAATCTGCATGCCGTCATGGCGGCGCGAGAGAAATGGCGCGGCATTGTCGATATCGAACTGGTGGCGTTCCCGCAGGCCGGCGTGATGTCCTGTCCGGGTACGCCGCAATGGCTGGAAGCGGCCGTGCGCGAAGGCGCCGGGGTAGTGGGCGGCATCGATCCCTCCACGCTGGACGGCGATGCCGAAGGCCAGCTGGATTGCGTGTTCGGCATCGCTGAGCGGCTGGGCGCCAAGATCGATATCCACCTGCATGAGCCGGGCGAGCAGGGCGTTGCGCAGATTGCGCGCATCGCCGCGCGCGCGCAGGCGCTGGGCCTGGCGGGGCGGGTCGCCATCAGCCACGCCTATGCACTGGGCGACGTCGGCCAGAGGGCGCTGGAGGATGTGGCGCGCAAGCTGGCCGACGCTGGCGTGGCGATCATGACGAACGCGCCAGGCGACCGGGCCTTTCCGCCGGTATTGGCGCTGCGCGCGGCGGGCGTGCGCGTATTCACGGGCAACGACAACATCCAGGATTGCTGGTGGCCATATGGCAATGGCGACATGCTGCAGCGCGCGATGCTGATCGGCTACCGCTCGGGCTTCTACACGGACGACGATTTGTTGACGGCCTTGCACATGGCGTCGCATGCGGGCGCGGCGGTGCTGGGCCTGGACGGGTACGGCCTGCAGGTGGGCAATGAAGCGACCTTCGTGGCGCTGCCCGTGCCCAACGGCGCCGCCGCGGTTGCCGCGGTGCCGAGCCAGCGCGCTTTGTTCCGCAAGGGCGAACCCGTGGGCGAGGCGGCTCGGGCATACGCTGGCGTCACGCCGGCGGCGTGACCTGCGCGGCGCGTTGCGTGCAGAAGTCCTGCAATGCGCGCCGCAGCGCGTGACCCGCGTCGCTGAGCCGCGAGCGCGCATACAGCGACAAGTGCAGACCGCGCGGCGCCGGAAATCCTTCTTCGGGCGTGAGCAGCCGGTGTTCGGCGCTGGCGCAGGCGGCAGGCAGCAGGCTGATCCCCAGTCCCGCGGCGACGGCAGCGCTCAGGCTGGGCAGGCTGGGGCTGGAAAAGCGCACATGCCAGGGCTTGCCGCTGGTTTCCAGCATGGCGGTCATTTCCTGGCGGTACAGCGCGCCGGACGGAAAGGCCACCAGCGGCACGGCGGTGTCGGGCGCGGGCGGCGGCGCATCGCGGGCGGTGATCCAGCACAGGGGTTCGGGCCAGTGCGCATCGCAATCGGCGTCCACTTCCCATTGCTTGACCAGCAGCAGGTCCAGTTCGCCATCGCGGTAGCGCCGCAGCAGCTGATGGCTGAGGCCGCCTTCGACTTCCACGCGCAGGCGCGGATAGGCCGCTTCCACGGCGGCCAGGGTAGGCATCAGCGTGGCGCCCATGAAATCCTCGGGCGCGCCCACGCGCACCACGGCGCTGGCCTGGGCGGCGGCCACGTTTTCGCGCGCCTCCTCAGCCAGCCGCAGGATGCTGCGCGCATAGCCCAGCAGGCGCTCGCCCTCCTCGGTGGGCAGGACATGGCGCTGCGTGCGGTCCAGCAGGCGGCAGCCCAGGTTCTCTTCCAACCGGATGACGTGCTGGCTGACGGTGGATTGCGTCAGGTGCAGGTGTTCGCTGGCGCGGGTGAAGTTGCCCGTGTCCACGACGGTAAGAAAACTGCGCAGCAGGACGGGATCTAGCATTGGGATGTCCACTCGAATCTATCAAGCCAATTAATTTCATAATACTTGGGCCGGCCGCCATACTTGGAATCTCACGAGGCCGCGGGTCGATTCGGCTTGCCTCAAGCTGTTGATCTGGAGGAAATACCAATGTCTATCTTTCGTGCGGGCCGTCTTTGGCTGGCGGCATTCCTGTTGGGCATGGGGGGCGTAGCCGCGGCCGCGGGCCCGGACACCGCGCTGTTGGCCGCCGCGGGCAGTGGCGACGCTGCCCGCGTCAAGCAGATGCTGGGGCAGGGCGCTGCCGTGGATACGCGCGATGCGGACGGCAATACGCCGCTGCTGCGCGCGACGCAGGGCAATCATGTCGAAGCGGCACGCGTCCTGATCGAGGCCGGCGCCAACGTCAATGCGCAGAACTCGATCCGCGACAGCGCCTACCTGCTGGCCGGCGCCCGCGGCTATCGCGAGATCCTGGCGCTGACGCTGGCGCACGGCGCTGACCTGAAAAGCACCAACCGCTACGGCGGCACTGCCCTCATTCCCGCATGCGAGCGCGGCCACGTCGAAGTGGTGGACATGTTGCTGCGCGCCGGCGTGGACGCGGACCATGTGAACAACCTGGGTTGGACCGGCCTGCTGGAAGCCGTGATCCTGGGCGATGGCGGCGCGCGTCACCAGGCGATCGTCAAGCGGCTGATCGAAGCCGGCGCCGACGTCAACCTGGCGGACGGCAAGGGCGTGACGCCGCTGCGTCATGCGCGTGAGCGCGGACAGACCGAAGTCGTGCGCCTGCTGGAGGCGGCGGGAGCGAAGGGCTGAGGCGCTGGCGCTGCGTAAAAAAAAACGGGGCTTGCAAGCCCCGTTCTTCATGCTGGAAACGGCAAGCCGGATCAGAACCCCTCGCGCGGCACGTGGACGCGGCCTTCCATCAGCACGCGGGCGCTTCGGCTCATGATGGCCTTGGTGACCTTCCATTCGCCGTCGACCAGCTTGGCCTCGGCGCCGACGCGCAAGGTGCCGGACGGATGGCCGAAGCAGACATTGTCGCGTTCGCCGCCGCCCGCGGCCAGGTTGACCAGCGTGCCCGGCACCGCCGCCGCTGTGGCAATGGCGACGGACGCGGTGCCCATCATGGCGTGGTGCAGCTTGCCCATGGAGAGCGCGCGCACCAGCACGTCGATGTCGCCCACGCCGATCTTCTTGCCGCTGGAGGACACGTATTCCTTGGGCGCCGCCACGAAGGCGACCTTGGGCGTGTGCTGGCGGCTGGCGGCCTCTTCCAGCGTCTTGATCAGGCCCATGCGCAGCGCGCCGTGGGCGCGGATGGTCTCGAAGCGCGCCAGCGCGGCGGCGTCGCCGTTGATGTCGTCCTGCAGTTCGGTGCCGCGGTAGCCCAAGGCTTCGGCGTCCAGGAAGATCGTGGGGATGCCGGAGTTGATCATGGTGGCCTTGAACGTGCCGATGCCAGGCACTTCCAGGTCGTCCACCAGCTTGCCGGTGGGGAACATGGAACCGCCGTCGCCTTCCTCGGCCGGGTCCATGAATTCCAGGCGCAGTTCAGCCGCCGGGAAGGTCACGCCGTCCAGTTCGAAGTCGCCGGTTTCCTGCACCGCTCCGCCCGTCATGGGCACGTGCGCGATTATGGTTTTCTGGATGTTGGCCTGCCAGATGCGCACGACGGTGACGCCGTCCTGCGGCACGCGGGCGGGGTCGACCAGGCCGTTGGTGATGGCGAACGGTCCGACGGCGGCGGACAGGTTGCCGCAATTGCCGCTCCAGTCCACGAAGGGCTGGTCGATGGAGACCTGGCCGAACAGGTAGTCCACGTCATGGTCGGGGCGCGTGCTTTTGCCGATGATGACGGTCTTGCTGGTGCTGGAGGTGGCCGCGCCCATGCCGTCGATCTGCTTGCCGTAGGGATCGGGGCTGCCGATCACGCGCATGAGCAGCGCGTCGCGCGCGGCGCCGGGCACGCGCGCGGACTCGGGCAGGTCGTCGAGCTTGAAGAACACGCCTTTGCTGGTGCCGCCGCGCATGTAGGTGGCGGCTATCTTGGTCTGGGGAGCATGGGTCATGGGGCAGTCCTGATGATGGGTGTTGGGGCGGGCGCCGCGGCGCCCGTCCCGCCTATGGCGGATCAGCCGGCTTTCTTGTCGGCGCCGGAAGCTTCCAGGAAGTCCTGGGCAAAGCGCTGCAGCACGCCGCCGGCTTCGTAGATCGAGACCTCTTCGGCCGTGTCCAGGCGGCAGGTCACGGGGACTTCGACGGTTTCGCCGTTGCGGCGGTGGATCACCAGCGTCAGGTCGGCGCGCGGCTTGCGCTCACCGATGACGTCATAGCTTTCGGTGCCGTCCAGGGCCAGCGTCTTGCGGTTCACGCCCGCCTTGAATTCCAGGGGCAGTACGCCCATGCCGATCAGGTTGGTGCGGTGGATGCGTTCGAAGCCTTCGGCGACGATGGCTTCCACGCCAGCCAGGCGCACGCCCTTGGCGGCCCAGTCGCGCGACGAGCCCTGGCCGTAGTCGGCGCCGGCCACGATGATCAGCGGCTGCTTGCGGTCCATGTAGGTTTCGATGGCTTCCCACATGCGCATGACCTTGCCTTCAGGTTCCACGCGGGCCAGCGAGCCTTGCTTCACCGTGCCGTCCGCGTTCTTCACCATTTCGTTGAAGAGCTTGGGGTTGGCAAAGGTGGCGCGTTGCGCGGTGAGGTGGTCGCCGCGGTGGGTGGCGTAGGAGTTGAAGTCCTCTTCGGGCAGGCCCATCTTGTGCAGGTATTCGCCCGCGGCGCTGTCCATCAGGATGGCGTTGGATGGCGACAGGTGGTCGGTGGTGATGTTGTCGCCCAGCACGGCCAGCGGCAGCATGCCGCGCAGCGTGCGCTCGCCTGCCAGCGCGCCTTCCCAGTATGGCGGGCGGCGGATGTAGGTGCTCTGCGCACGCCAGTCGTACAACGGGCTGACGGCGGCCTTGCGGTCGTCCTGGATGCCGAACATGGGGGCGTAGACCTTGCGGAACTGCTCGGGCTTGACCGCCGACTTCACCACGGCGTCGATCTCTTCGTCGCTGGGCCAGATGTCCTTGAGACGGATCTCGCGGCCGGCGGCGTCCGTGCCGAGCACGTCGCGCTCGATGTCGAAGCGGATGGTGCCGGCAATGGCATAGGCCACGACCAGCGGCGGCGAGGCCAGGAAGGCCTGCTTGGCATAGGGATGGATGCGGCCGTCGAAGTTGCGGTTACCGGACAGCACGGCGGTGGCGTAGAGGTCGCGATCGATGATTTCCTGCTGGATGACCGGGTCCAGCGCGCCCGACATGCCGTTGCAAGTGGTACAGGCGAAGGCCACGACGCCGAAGCCCAGCTGTTCCAGTTCCGGCGTCAGGCCGGCTTCGTCCAGGTACAGCGAGACGGCCTTGGATCCCGGCGCCAGCGAGCTCTTGACCCAGGGCTTGCGGGTCAGGCCCGCGCGGTTGGCGTTGCGCGCCAACAGGCCGGCGGCGATGACGTTGCGCGGATTGCTGGTGTTGGTGCAGCTGGTGATGGCGGCGATGATCACGGCGCCGTCGGGCATCTGGCCGGGATTGTTTTCCACCACGCCGGAGATGCCGCGCTCGGCCAGGTCGCTGACCGGCAGGCGGCGGTGCGGATTGGACGGACCGGCCAGGGTGCGCACCACGCTGGACAGGTCGAAGCGCAGCACGCGTTCGTATTCGGCCTGCTTCAGGCTGTCGGACCACAGGCCCGTGGTCTTGGCGTAGTTCTCGACCAAGGCGATCTGCTCGTCCTCGCGGCCGGTCAGGCGCAGGTAGTCGATGGTCTGCTGGTCAATCGAGAACATCGCGGCGGTGGCGCCGTACTCGGGCGCCATGTTCGAGATGGTGGCGCGGTCGCCCAGCGTGAGGCTGGCGGCGCCTGCGCCGTAGAACTCCAGGTAGGCGCCCACGACCTTCTCCTTGCGCAGGAATTCGGTCAGGGTCAGCACGATGTCGGTGGCAGTGATGCCGGGCTGCGCGCGGCCGGTGAGTTCCACGCCGATGATGTCGGGCAGGCGCATCCACGAGGCGCGGCCCAGCATGACGTTCTCGGCTTCCAGGCCGCCCACGCCGATGGCGATCACGCCCAGCGCGTCCACGTGCGGCGTGTGGCTGTCGGTGCCGACCAGCGTGTCGGGGAATGCCACGCCGTCCTGCGTGTAGATGACGGGCGACATGCGTTCCAGGTTGATCTGGTGCATGATGCCATTGCCCGGCGGCACGACTTCGATGTTGCGGAAGGCCTGCTTGGTCCAGTCGATGAAATGGAAGCGGTCTTCGTTGCGGCGGTCTTCCACGGCGCGGTTCTTGGCGAAGGCGTCGGGGTCGTCGCCGCCGTATTCCACGGCCAGCGAGTGGTCGACGATCAGCTGCACCGGCACCACCGGATTGACCTTGGCGGGGTCGCCGCCCTTGTCGGCAATGGCGTCGCGCAGGCCGGCCAGGTCGACCAGCGCGGTCTGGCCGAGAATGTCGTGACAGACCACGCGCGCCGGGAACCACGGGAAGTCCAGATCGCGGCGGCGCTCGATCAGCTGCTTCAACGCGTCGGTCAGCATGGCCGGATCGCAACGGCGCACCAGGTTTTCCGCCAGCACGCGCGAGGTGTAGGGCAGGCGGTCGTAGGCCCCGGGCGAGATCGCCTCGACGGCGGCGCGGGTGTCGAAGTAGTCCAGGCGGGTGCCGGGCAGGGGCTTGCGGTAGTTTTGGTTCATGCCTCGGTGCGCTGCAGGTTGCCCTGCGCGATCTGCTGTTCGATGTTGATACGGGATGCGCGGATGTGGCGGCGCATCAGGATTTCAGCCAACTCGCCATCGCCGTCGGCGATGGCATCCAGAATGCGGTGGTGTTCGGCGTAGGCCTGCCGGGGGCGGTTGGGGGTGGTCGAATACTGGATGCGGTACATGCGCGCCAGCTGGTAGAGCTCGTCGCACAGCATGCGGAACAGCATCTGGTTGCCGCTGCCCTTGACGATGCGGTAGTGGAAATCGTAGTCGCCTTCCTGCTGGTAATAGCCCAGCCCGGCCTGGAAGGCTTCGTCGCGTTCGTGCGCTTCCAGCACGGCGCGCAGCTCGGCGATTTCCGAGGGCGGCATGCGTTCGGCGGCCAGGCGGCAGGCCATGCCTTCCAGCGATTCGCGGATTTCGTAGAGTTCGGACAGTTCCTGCTGCGACAGCGACACCACGCGGGCGCCGGCGTGGGGCACGCGCACCAGCAGCTTCTGGCCTTCCAGGCGGTGCAGGGCCTCGCGCAGCGGGCCGCGGCTGACGCCATGGATGCGGGCCAGCTCGGGCTCGGAAATCTTGCTGCCGGGGGCGATTTCACCCTTGACGATGGCGGACTGGATCTTGCGGAATATGTGTTCCGCAAGCGTCTCGTTGTCGCCGGGGGCGGCGCCGGGCAGGGTCAGCACCTTGCTCATTGTGTTGACAATCTTTCCACAATGGGAAGAAAAATTCGGAAAAAAGCGCCGTGTGACGCAAGATTGTCAACAATTTACCTCGGCGGCGGGGCGGGCGCAAGCCCGCCCCAATGGGACGCAGGGCGGGCGCCTAGCGCTTGTGGTGCACTTCCTGCAAGCCATAGACCTGCACCGGCACGGCCACCTGCCGCGCCTTCAGCTGCAAGGACAGGTACTGCGAGTAGTGCCGCGACTGGTGCAGGTTGCCGCCATGGAACCAGAGCGCTTCCTGCTGCGTGGGCTTCCACATGTTGCGCTGCTCGCCCTCCCAGGGGCCGGGGTCCTTGGTGGTGTCCGAGCCCAGGCCCCAGCACTTGCCGACCTTGTCCGCGACCTCGCGGTTGATCAGGTCGGCGGCCCAGCCGTTCATCGAGCCGTAGCCGGTGGCATAGACCACCAGGTCCGCCGGCAGGCTGACGCCGGACTTCAGCACCACGGCGTCGCGTGTCAGGTGGCTGACGTCGGTGCGTGACTGCAGCTTGACGCTGCCGTCGATGATCAGATCGCAGGCGCCGACGTCGATGTAGTAGCCGGAGCCGCGCCGCAGGTACTTCATGAACAGGCCCGAACCGTCGTCGCCCCAGTCCAGCATGAAGCCGGCCTCTTCGAGCTTGGCGTAGAACCCGGCGTCGCGTTCGCGCATCTGGTCGTAGAGCGGGATCTGGAACTGCGCCATGATCTTGTAGGGCAGGGACGCGAAAGTCAGATCGGCCTTGCGGGTGGTCATGCCGTTGGCCAGCGCCTGCTCCGAATACAGGCCGCCCAGGCCGATGTCCATCAGCGTGTCGGAACGCACGATGTGGGTGGACGAGCGCTGCACCATGGTGACGTTGGCCCCGCCCTCCCACAGCGCCGCGCAGATGTCGTGCGCGGAGTTGTTGGCGCCGATGACGACCACGTTCTTGCCGCGGTAGGCGTCCGGGCCGGGGTGTTGCGAGGAATGCTGCTGTTCGCCCTGGAATTCGTCCTGGCCGGGGAAGGAGGGGACATTGGGCTTGCCGGACATGCCGGTGGCCAGCACCAGCTGCTTGGGCCGCAGTACCACGGGCTTGCCCTCGCGCAACACCGTGACCTCCCATTCCTGTTTCTGCTCGTCGTAACGGGCCGACTGGCAGACGCTGGAGGTCCAGTAGTTGAGCTCCATGATCTTGGTGTACATCTCCAGCCAGTCGCCGATCTTGTCCTTGGGCGCGAAGACGGGCCAGTTCTCGGGAAAGGGGATGTAGGGCAGATGGTCGTACCAGACCGGGTCGTGCAGGCACAGGGACTTGTAGCGCTTTCTCCAGCTGTCGCCGGCGCGTTCGTTCTTTTCGATGATGATGGTCGGCACGTCCAGTTGGCGCAGGCGTGCGCCCAGCGCGATGCCGCCTTGGCCGCCGCCGATGATGAGCACGTAGGGCTGGGTCTGGTAGCCCAGTTCGGCGGCTTCCTGCTCGCGTTTTTCCAGCCAGGTCTGGCGCGTGCGGCTGCTGCCGTGTTCGGCGCCCTTGGGACGGCGCAGGCCGCTGGGTTCCTCGTGCCCCTTGAGTTCGGACATGGTGGTCAGCAGCGTCCAGATCTTGCCGTCCTGGACGCGGATGTGGCCGTAGCCGCGCGCGCGGTTGGTCTCGATCTCGATCCAGCCTTGCAGCAGGCCGGCCTCCTGCGACACGGTTTCCTTCGGATCCAGGCTGAAGCGCACCGGCTCCACTTGCGACAGCTGGTGCTGCAGCATGTCGCGGATCTGGCCATGGCCTTCGAGCGTGCGGATGTTCCAGGTGAACAGCACCAGGTCGCGCCAGTAGCAGTCATCCTGGAACAGGGCCGCGACGCCGTCGATGTCCTTGTTGCCCAGCGCCGTGTTCAGGCGCGTGAGTACGGCGTCCAGGGCGGCGCCGGCTTGATCGGTCTGCATGTCTAGTCTCCTTGCCCGTGGCGGGCGATCGTTGTCGTGGCGGACCGGGACATGGTCCGCTGGCGGCCCCGGCCTGTGCCGGCCGGTGGGCGTCGATAACGATCAAGCAATCGGCATGCCAGCCCTGGCGCGCAGGAGAGCTGGACTGGATGCCGTGGCGCCGCGCCACACCTGTGGCGCAAGGGTGTGGCGCCTGGGGTGGCGCCCGGCCGTGGGCCTCAGGAGCGCGAGGAGACGCCGTGGCGCCGCATCTGGCGATGCACGGTGGAGCGGTCCACGCCCAGGCGCCGCGCCGCTTCGGAGACGTTGCCGCCGCAACTGGCCAGCATGGCGCGCAAGGCGGCTTCTGCCGGGCTGGCGACGGCTGCCTCGGGCGCCAGTGCGTCGGGCAGGTCGGCGGGTTCGATCACGCCGTTCTCGCACAGCGCGGCGGCGACCGCGATGGCGTTGGCGAGTTCACGGATATTGCCGGGCCAGGCATGCGCCTTCAACGCCATCAGCGCGGCGGGCGCCAGCACGGGGGCGCCGGACTCGTCCTGGTGGCGCGCCAGCAGGCGGGCGATGAGCCATTCCAGGTCCGCACGTTCGCGCAGCGGCGGCACGGTCAGCGTGGCGGCATTGATGCGGTAATAGAGGTCTTCGCGGAAGCGCCCCTCGCGCACCAGCGCGGCCAGGTCGCGGTGCGAGGCCGACACCAGGCACAGGCGCACGGCGCGCGGGGCGTTGGCGCCGATGGGTGTGACCTCGGATTCGGCCAGCACGCGCAAGAGGCGGCTTTGCAGCGCCAGCGGCATGTCGCCGATCTCGTCCAGGAACAGGGTGCCGCCGTCGGATTCCTCGATCAGGCCCTTGCGGCCCTTGGCCGCCGCGCCGGTGTAGGCGCCGGGCAGGTAGCCGAACAGCTCGCTTTCGATCAGCGATTCGGGAATCGCCGCGCAATTCACGGCGACGAAGCGCCCGGCGCGCTGGCTGCTGTCGTGGATGGCGCGGGCCAGGTATTCCTTGCCGACTCCGGTTTCGCCTTGCAGCAGGAGGGGCAGCCCCTGCCGGGCCAGTTTGGCTGCGCGCGTCAGCATGGCCGCCATGCGAGCATCGCCGCCATCCAGACCGCGCAGCGCGGACGGCGCGCCGCGCACGGCGACCGAGGTTCCGCGCGCGTGCCGGTTGGGTTCGATGGCGTGCGCGAACAGCGCGTTGCCGTCGCGGGCCGCGATCAGGCGTTGCTGCGGCGCATGGGCGCGGGTGTAGCGCGGCAGGTCATCGAGCTGCACGTCGAAGAAACGGGTGACAGGCTGGCCGATCAGGCCGGCGGGATTGCGCCAGTCCAGGCCGGCGGCGCGCGCCAGCAGCTTGGCGCCGGTATGCGTCATGCCCAGGATGCGGCCGGAGCCGTCCAGCGAGATCGCGGCCTCCGGGTCCACGTCCAGGAATTCCGGCGAGCGCGCGAAGCGCAGCACCCATTCGTTGCTGGTGCGCGCCATCAGATTGGCCATCTCGATGCGCCGCGTGGTGCTGGTGACCAGGTGCAGCGCCAGGTTTTGGCTGGCTTTCAGGATGGGCGAACTGAGCAGCGAGATGTCCAGCACGGCCGCGAGTTCGCCGTCGGCGTTGTAGATGGGGGCGGCAGTGCAGGACAGGGGCGTGTGGGTGTTGTCGAAGTGGTCGGTCTGGTGGATGGTAAGGGCTTCGCCGCTTTCCAGGCAGGCGCCGACGGCGCAGGTGCCGGCGCGGCGCTCCGACCATTCCGACCCCAGATACAGTCCGGCCTTGCGCAGGCTGGCGGTCTGCTGCGCGTCGCCCAGGAATTCCACGGTGACGCCCTGGCGATCGGCCAGCAGCAGCACGTAGTTCTGGCCGGCGACCTGGCGGAACAGATGGTCCAGGCCGGACCTTGCAATGGAAATCAGCGCTTCGGACTGCTGGCGGTGTTCGCGCAGCCGGCCATCCGGCACGATATAGGCCTCGCAGGCCTGGGCGGGATCCAGCCGGTACTGGTCCAGGCAGCGCAGCCAGCTGCTGACCACGTGCGCGTCGCGCTGGGTGGGGCGGCCCTGGCCGACTTGTTCGATCTCGCGGATATGGGCGGAGTGCAGGGATTCCTGACTAGGCATGTCGTCTCCATGTTGCGCCCGATCTGCGCCGGATCAACGGCCAGCATGCACAGAGGACGACACGCCTGTAAATGCTGGTTATCCAGCATCGGGACGTATGGGGGACGCTACAGGTCGACCTTGACCTTGCCGGCCTGCACCAGCCCCGCCACGTCGCGGATTTCCGCCAGCAACGCCTGTTGCAGCTGCGCGGGCGTGCCGCCGGTGGGCTGGAAGCCCTGTTCGCCCAGCTTGGCACGCACCGTCTCGGTCTGCAGCGCGCGGTTGATGCCCTGGTTCAGCGCCGCGATGGCGGCTTCCGGAGTGCCGGCCGCGCAATAGGTGCCGAACTGGATCTGCGCCGAGAAGCCGGGGTAACCGCCTTCCGCCACCGTGGGAATGTCGGGGTACTTGGGCAGGCGTTCCGGGCTGGTCACGGCCAGCACGCGCAGGCGTCCGCCTTGCAGATACGGTTCCACCGCTGCGACGGTGGCGACCACCACCTGGATCTGTCCGCCCAGCAGGTCCGTCATCATCGGACCCGTGCCGCGGTAGGGCACGTGCAGCATGTCGATGCCGCAGGCGGCCTGCAGCAATTCGGTGGCCAGATGTTGCGGCGTGGCGTTGCCGGGGGAGCCGAAGGTCAGCCCCTTGGGCTCGCGCTTGGCCTGGGCGACGAGTTCGCCCAGGGTCTTGGCCGGCAGGTCGGCGTTGACCGCCACCATATAGGGCGAACGCGCAATGGGGCAGACCGGCGCCAGCTGCTTGAGCACGTCCTCGGGCGGCTTGGCGTAGTAGCGCACCGAAGGCACCAAGCCGGCGAACAGCAGCACGCTGCCGTCCTTGGCGCCGTTGGCGGTGTAGTCGGCGCCCAGCATGCCGCTGGCGCCGGGTTTGTTCTCAACCACCACCGGGCGGTCCAGCGCGCCTTCCAGCGTGGCGGCGATCACTCGGCCCAGCACGTCGGTGCCGCCGCCGGGCGGGAAGGGCACGATGACGCGCAAAGGGGCTTCGCGCGCGCTGGCGGCGCCGCCGAGCGCTGCGCCCAGCGGCGTGAGCGCCAGGGCCGCCATGTTCTTCAGGATGGTTCTGCGATTCATATTGTTTGTCTCCGTATCCACTCTACGCGGGCTAGGCCGCGCTTGGCGCGCCGGCAGCCGGCAGAAAAAATCCATGCAGCGCCGCCGCCACGATGGCCGGTTCCTCCACCGGCAGCATGTGTCGCTGGCCTGGCACCACCTGCGCCTGCGCATGGGGCAGCGCTTCGGCCAGTTCCCGTGTCATGCGCGGGGTCGAGCCGACGTCCAGTTCGCCGGTCAGCGCCAGCGCGGGACAGGCGATGTCTGGCGCGGCCTGCGCCAGGATCGGGTCGCCCTGCGCGAACACGCGGTAAGCGGCCAGGAAGCTGGCGCGGTCGTTGTCCAGCAGGCGCTGGCCGATGCTGGCCACGCGCTCGGGACGCCGGGCCTGGAACGCGGGCGTGAACCAGCGCTGCAGCGAGACCTGGGCCGCGGCTGCGGGATCCTGCGTGGCAGCTGCTTCCAGCCGCGCCAGCACGGCGCGGGTTTCGTCCGCGCTGCGGCGGAACACCGTGCTCAGCAAGGCCAGGCGCGTGACGCGTTGCGGGCGTGCGGCGGCATAGGCGCCCGCGATCAGGCCGCCCATGGAATAGCCCAGCAGATTGGCGCTTTGCCAGCCGGCGCGATCCAGTTCCGCGTCCAGCTGCGCGATGTAGTCCTGCACCGTCACTGCATCGGCGACGGCGGGGGCGCGGCCATGGCCCAGCATGTCGTAGCGCAGCACCTCGAAATGCGGCTCCAGCAGCGGCGCCAGATCGTCCCACAAGGTGTGGTCCAGGCCGACGCCATGCAGCAGCACCAGCGGTACGCCGCGGCCCGAACGGCGAAAATGCGCGCTCATTTGGCCTGCGCCTCGCGTTCCAGTTCCTGCAGGTCGGAATAGCGGTTGCCGATCCGATGATGCGGACGGCCCGAGGTCGCCGCGCCCAGGGCGATCACGATTTCGTCGGGGGCGGGCGCGTCGTTGATGGTTGTCTGCACGGTCAGATAGTGCGAGCGCAGGCCTTCGTCGAGCTTGTGCATCAGCGGCACGGTGATCACGCAGCCGGGGCCGCCGCGCATATTGGTGAAGCTCAGGTAGCTGGTGCCGCCAACCGCGCCGCGATAGGCGTTGCCGAAGCGCAGGGTGTGGATCAGCGCCGAGGCGTGTTCGACTTCGCCGGCCGTGCCCACGACCGCGGCCTTGCCATAGGCTTCAACCTGGTCGGCCGAGCCGGCCTGACGCAGGATTTCCGCGACCAGCAGCTCGCCCAGCGGCGGCGCAGCTTCCAGGATCTTGGGCCGCAGGTCTTCCTGGAACGGCTGGCCGGCCCAGGGATTGCGGATCACGGCCGCGGCGATGACCATCACCAGCGGGCGCTCGGCGGCGCGACCGCCTTCGATCAGGGTTTTTTCCACATAGCTGACTACCTTGCGCACTTGCAAAGACATAACCGCTGCTCCAGTACCTGTAGGAATGAAAGACGCGGCCATTGTTGAAGGCAAGGCGGAGTTTTGACAATCCAAATTAACTCAAGTTAATTTCGGAAAATCCGAATTTTCTGCAGCCCTGAAGCCATGTCCGCGCCCTTGAAGATCCAGCATCTGCGCCAGTTTCTGTTGGCGGCCGACCACGGCAGTTTCCGTCTGGCGGCCGAAGGCACATTCCGTTCGCAGGCGGCCGTGTCGGCGGCCATGCAGGATCTTGAGCAGCAGCTGGGTGCGCCGCTGTTCGAACCCGGCAAGCGCGCGCAGCTCACGCCCCTGGGTATCGCCGTGGCTCCGTTATTCCGCGAACTGCTGTCCACCCACGACCGGGTGCTGGACGCGGCGCGTCAGTTCGGCCTGGGCAGCCAGGGACCGGTATCGCTGGCGGTGATGCCGTCGCTGGCCGACGAGTGGCTGCCGCGTTTGCTGGAGCGCTATGCGCGCAGCCACCCCGCGATCCGCATCCGCGCCGTCGACGAGTCCTCGCAGGATGTGCACCGGCTGGTGCTTAGCGGGGAGATCCAGGTAGGGGTGGCAGGGCAGGTGCCGCGCACGGCGGAAGTGGCATTCGCGCCGGTGGCGCGCGACGCGTTTGGCCTGGTGTGCCGCAAGAGCCATCCGCTGGCGCGGCGGCGCGGCCCCGTGCCCTGGTCGGCGTTGGCGGGCGAGCGCCTGATAGGCAATGCCACCTTCGACACGCTGAAGAACCGGCAACTGGGCAGCGCCATCGAGGACCCGTTCATGGTGGTGTCGAACCGCGCGTCGCTCCTGGCCAGCGTGGTCAGCGGGCTGGGCGTGACGGTGCTGCCGGTGCTGGCGCGGCCGGCCGCCGCGACCGGACTGGCCTTCGTGCCGCTGGCCGAACCCACGGTCGAGCGCATCGTCGGCGTGCTGACCCGCAAGGAAGAAACGCTGCTGCCGTCGGTGGCTGCCATGCATGCATTGGCCCTGCGTTCCCTGGCCCAGTTCACGCGCCGCAAGGGCGCGATCCTGGTATAGCGACCAGGCGTGCTGCGGCGCTAGACGCCGCAGGCGTAGATCATGAACTGGCGGAAGGCTTCGGCGGGCTTGGCCAGCCGCGCTTGCGGATGCCACAGCAGCCCGGCCTCCATGGGCGGGACGGCATCGGTAATGGGTACGGCCTCGATCTTGCGGCCCTCCAGCGACCACGGACGGTAGACCATGTCCGACAGCATCGTGACGCCGAAGCCATGCGCAACCAGCCCGCGAAGCGCCTCCATCGAGCGCGTGCGGAAGGCGATGTCGGGCTGCAGGCCGTGGGCGCGCCAGTAGGCCAGCGCGGAGCGTTCGCCTTCGTCCATTTCCAACAGGATGTAGGGATGGCCGGCAATGTCGGCCAGCGACGGCGCCGATGCCTGCGCCAGCGGATGGCCGGACGCGGTCCATAGCTGCCGCCGCGAGCGCACCAGCACCTGGTGGCCGAAGCGCTCGCGCCGTTCCACGTTGGACAGCAGCGCCACGCCCAGCTCGACCTCGCCGCGGGTTACGGCGGCTTCGATCTCGGGCCGGTCGAGGTCGACAAGGTCCAGCTCCACGTCGGGATAGCGCCGCCGGAAGCGCGCCAGCAGGTCGGGCAGGAAGTAGCCCAGCACCGTGTAGGACGCGGCGATCCTCACTGCGCCGCGCAGCGCATAGCGCTGGAAGCCGGGCTCGCGCAGGGCGTCGTCCAGCGAGTCGAGCACTTCACGCGCCCGCTGGTGGAAGTTATGCCCTTCGGGCGTCAGGGTGACGCCATGCGGATGGCGGTCGAACAGCCGCACGCCCAGTTGCGCCTCCAGCGCCAGGACGGCGTTGGTGACCGCGGATTGGGAGACATGCTCGTCGGCGGCGGCCATGGAAAACCGGCCGGTCCGGGCGGCAGCCGCGAAGTAGCGCAGTTGGCGCAGGGTGACATCGTTAGCCATCTGTTTATCGCATACCTGATACCTGAATATATGAATATACGATAACCAGCCTGCTTCCTACACTGCGGCAAAACACCAAGAACCGGAACGCAGGAGACAAGCGTGGACACCCCCCTTTCCGCAGGCGCGGCCGATACCCATGGCCTGACGCTGGACGACAAGTACACCCGCAGCCACGGGCGCATCTATCTGAGTGGCACCCAGGCCCTGGTGCGGCTGCCGCTGTTGCAAAAGCAGCGCGACCTGCAGGCCGGCCTGAACACCGGCGGCTACATCTCTGGCTACCGCGGCTCGCCGCTGGGCGGGCTGGACCAGGCCCTGTGGAAGGCCAAGCGCCACCTGCAGGCCAACGACGTGGTGTTCCAGCCCGGCGTGAACGAAGACCTGGCCGCCACGGCGGTATGGGGCTCGCAGCAGCTGAACCTGTTTCCGGGGGCGGCGCGCGACGGCGTATTCGGCATGTGGTACGGCAAGGGGCCGGGCGTGGACCGGTCGGTGGACGTGCTCAAGCACGCCAATTCCGCCGGCAGTTCGGCGCATGGCGGCGTGCTGATGCTGGCGGGCGACGACCATGCCGCCAAGTCCTCGTCGGTGGCGCACCAGTCCGAGCACGTGCTGATCGCCAGCGGCATACCAGTGCTGTATCCGTCCAACGTGCAGGAGTACCTGGACTACGGCCTGCATGGCTGGGCCATGAGCCGCTACACCGGCCTGTGGGTGGCGATGAAGTGCGTGACCGACGTGGTCGAGTCCAGCGCTTCGGTGGAAGTGGATCCGGACCGGGTGCAGGTGGTGCTGCCCGAAGACGTCTTGCCCGAAGGCGGTCTGAACATCCGCTGGCCCGACACGCCGCTGGCGCAGGAGGCGCGGCTGCTGGACCACAAGTGGTATGCGGCGCTGGCCTATGTGCGCGCCAACAAGCTGAACCGCGTGGTGCTGGATTCCCCGCAAGCGCATTTCGGCATCATGACCGCGGGCAAGGCGTATCTGGACGTGCGCCAGGCGCTCAACGACCTGGGCCTGGACGAGGCGGCCTGTAGCGAGGCCGGCATACGCGTGCTGAAGGTGGGCTGCATCTGGCCGCTGGACGCGCAGGATGCGCGCGAGTTCGCCACCGGCCTGAAAGAGATCCTGGTGGTGGAGGAAAAGCGCCAGATCCTGGAATACGCGCTGAAGGAAGAACTCTACAACTGGCGCGACGATGTACGGCCACGCGTCTACGGCAAGTTCGACGAACGCGACAACGGCGGCGGCGAATGGTCCACGCCGCGCGGTGGCTGGCTGCTGCCCGCGCGTCACGAGCTGTCGCCCGCGCTGATCGCCCGCGCCATCGCCGCGCGGCTGGAAAAGGCCGACCTGTCGGACGCGCTGAGAGCGCGCATCGCGGCGCGGCTGGCTGTCATCGACGCCAAGGAGCGCGAGGCTGCCCGTCCCACGCTGGTGGAAGAGCGCAAACCCTGGTTCTGTTCCGGCTGTCCGCACAACACCTCCACCCGCGTGCCCGAAGGCTCGCGCGCCGTGGCCGGCATAGGCTGCCATTACATGGCGATGTGGATGGACCGCAAGACCGACACCTTCAGCCAGATGGGCGGCGAGGGCGTCGCCTGGCTGGGGCAGAAGGATTTCACCGCTGAGCGTCACATCTTCGCCAACCTGGGCGACGGCACCTATTTCCATTCGGGGTTGCTGGCCATACGCGCGGCAGTCGCCGCGCACGCCAGCATCACCTACAAGATTCTCTACAACGACGCCGTCGCGATGACGGGCGGGCAGCCGGTGGATGGCGTGCTCACGGTGCCGCAAATCGCCGCCCAGATGCAGGCCGAAGGCGTGGTCAAGACCGTGGTGGTGACCGACGAGCCGGAAAAGTACGCCGGCGCTACCGCGTTGCCGCAGGGCGTGGAGGTGCACCACCGCAAGGCGCTCGACGACGTGCAGCGCGCTTTGCGCGACATCGCTGGCACGACGGTGCTGATCTACGATCAGACCTGCGCCACCGAGAAGCGCCGCCGCCGCAAGCGCGGCGAGTATCCCGATCCGCCGCGCCGCGCCTTCATCAACGAGTCGGTCTGCGAAGGTTGCGGCGACTGCTCGGTGCAATCCAATTGCCTGTCGGTCGAGCCGCTGGATACGCCGCTGGGCACGAAACGCCGCATCAACCAGTCGTCCTGCAACAAGGACTTTTCCTGCGTGGAGGGCTTTTGCCCCAGCTTCGTCACGGCGGAAGGCGCGACGCTGCGCAAGCCGGGCACGGGCAGGAATCTCCCCGCGTTGGCCGAACCGCCGCAGCCCTACCTGGCAGGGATCCGTCCGCTTGGGGCCTACCGCGTGGTGATCGCGGGCGTGGGCGGAACCGGCGTCGTGACCATAGGCGCGCTGCTGGGCGCGGCCGCGCATCTTGAAGGCAAGGGCGTGACCGTGCTGGACATGGCCGGGCTGGCGCAGAAAGGCGGCGCCGTGCTCAGCCACGTGCAGCTGGCCAATCGCCCCGCGGACCTGCATGCCACGCGCGTGGCGCTGGGCGAGGCCGACCTGGTCATCGGCTGTGACGCGCTGGTGTCGGCGTCGCCCGAAGTGCTGTCGCGCCTGCGCCCGGACCATGGCCGTGCCGTGGTGAACAGCAGCGCCGCGCCGACGGCAGCCTTCCTGTCGCAGCCGAGCTGGCGCTTCCCCGGCGCGCAAGCCGAAGCCGCGCTGGCGCGCAGCACGGGCGGCAACTGCGATTTCATCGAGGCCGGCCCGCTGGCCGAGGCCCTGCTCGGCGACACCATCTACGCCAATCCGCTGCTGCTGGGCTATGCCTGGCAGCAGGGCGGCCTGCCGCTGGCGCTGGACAGCCTGCGGCGCGCCATCGAGCTGAACGGCGTCTCGGTCGAAAAGAACCTGGCCGCCTTTGAACTGGGCCGGCAAGCCGCGCATCATGGCGCCGCCGCGCTCAAGCCGGCGCCGCGGGCGCAGGAGATGGCCTTGCCGGAGTCCCTGGACGGCCAGATCCAGCGGCTGGCGCAACACGTACGCGCCTATCAGGACGAGGCCTACGCCGCGCGCTTCCTGGATGCGGTGGCCGCGGTGCGGGCGCGCGAAGCCGCGCTGGCGGATCCGCAGCGTTTCGAGGTCACGCAGGCGGTCGCGCGCAACCTCGCCAAACTCATGACTTACAAGGACGAGTACGAGGTGGCGCGCCTGTACGTGGATCCGGCCTTCAAGGCCCGGCTGCGCGAGCAGTTCGAAGGAGAACCCGGCCGCGACTACCGGCTGCGCTATCACTTGGCGCCACCCGCGCTGGCGCGCCGCGACGCGCGCGGACGCCTGCAGAAGCGCGCCTACGGTTCGTGGATGGGACTGGCGTTTCGCGCGCTGGCGCCCATGAAGCGGTGGCGCGGCACCTGGCTGGACGTGTTCGGCAAGACCGCCGAACGCCGCATGGAGCGACAACTGGCGGCCGACTACCTGGCGCTGGCCGAGGAGTTCTCCCGCACGCTGGACGCGGCTAATCACGCCACGGCGCTGGAACTGGCCGCGCTGCCTGACACGATCCGCGGCTATGGCCATGTCAAGGAGCAGAACGTCGAACGGGCGCGCGCGCGGGAAGCCGGGCTGTGGGAGCAATACCGCGCGCCGGCGCGGGAAACGCTGGCGGCTTGAGACCGCTACGCCGACAGGGCGGCAATCGTGCCGCCCTGTCGGCCATTAGGGATTCCCGCCACTTTGGGCCCGCCGAAACCATGCTTAAGCATTTCTCAATAGGCAGACTCGGGGGCTTGCGTCAGAGTTCTGCATCATGAAACGGCCGCCAGACGCCGTTGCCCGTCGCGCCGCCGAGCGCGGCGGTCGCGATGCCCGCACACAGAAGATTGCCTGCCTTTTGCACACCAGCCGAGACCCCGGGGAAACACCGGGCGCCGGCTGACCGGCCGTTGCCGTCCGGCAGCGGCTCCCTGTTGGTCCGAGGAGACAACAATGAGCAAGAGTTGGAAAGCGCTGTTGGGCGCTGCCGCCGTCATGGCGGGAGGGTGGGTCCACGCGGCCGACGCGCCGCCGGACATAAAACTGATGCAATTGTCTGTGGGCAAGATCGAGCTGGACAAGGGCTTCATGACCGCCATGGTGGACGTGGGCACCAAGATCAAGATTCCCGTGCCGGCCTACGTGATCCAGCACCCGCGCGGACTGGTCTTGTTCGATACCGGCATGAACCAGGCCACGGCCGACGGCAACTGCGCCAATTACTGGGGGCAGGGCCTGTGCGGCGCGTTCAACTCCATCCAGGGGCGCGACGAAGTGGTGGACCGCCAACTCAAGGCCGCCGGCTTTGACGTGAACGACGTCAAGTACGTGGTGTATTCGCACTTCCACCTGGACCATGCAGGCAACATCAAGATGTTCCCCAAGGCGCGCCACGTGGTGCAGAAGGCGGAGTTGCGGGCCGCATGGTGGCCGGAGAAATTCCAGCGCGCGGCCTATGTCATGAAGGACTTCGATACCACGCGCGACTACGACTTCATCCAGGTGGAAGGGGATTTCGACCTGTTCGGCGACGGCAGCATCGTGCTGCTGGACACCAAGGGCCATACCCAGGGCCACCAGTCCCTGCAGGTCAAGCTGAAGAACACGGGCACGGTGCTGCTGGCGGCGGACGCCATCTACACGGGCGAGAACGAAGCCGGCGTGATTCCGGGCATCACCTGGAACACGGCCGCTTCCATGCTGGCCATCGACCGGCTCAAGCAGATCCGCGACGCGCGCCAGGGACAGCTCTGGTACAGCCACGATGCGGAGCAGCACGCGCAGAACGCCAAGACCAAGGTCTTCGACTGAGGACGCGCCATGCAGCCGGTAGTCGCCTTGCATGAAGTCTGCAAGTCGTTCGGGCCGCGCCAGGTCCTGCATTCCCTGAGCCTCAGCGTGGGGCCAGGGGAAATCGTGGGCCTGCTGGGTCCGAACGGCAGCGGCAAGACCACCACCTTGCGCCTGATGGCGGGCTTCTACGCGCCCGATAGCGGCCGCATCACGATCCGCGGCCGTCTGCCGGCCGCGGGGCGCGGCAACGCCGACATCGGCTATCTGCCCGAGCGCGCGCCGCTGTATGACGCGCTGACGGTGTCGCAGTACCTGGAGTTCGTTGCCGGCGTCAAGGTCGAGGGCGGCGCGCGCGCCCGGCGCCAGGCGACAGAGCGGGCCATCGAAGGGTTCGATCTGCAGGGCCTGACGCGGTCCAACATAGGCCGGCTGTCCAAGGGACAGCGCCAGCGCGTCGGTCTGGCGCAGGCCGTGCTGAACGACCCGCCCGTGCTGTTGCTGGACGAGGCCACCAACGGACTGGATCCGGTGCAGATCGTCGAAGCGCGCGCCATGATACGGCGCTGCGCGCAGGGACGCGCCGTGGTGTTCAGCAGCCATCTGATGCAGGAAGTGGAGGCCCTGTGCACCCGCATCGCCATCCTGCGCCAGGGACGACTGGTGGAGGATGCGGCGCTGGGCGAGACGCCGGCCGCGCTGCAGCTGAGCCTGAGGTTGCCCCAGGCGCGGCACGCGGCCCTGCGCGCGGCCCTGCTTGCTTGCCCCGGAGTCAAGGGCGTCGACGCCGAGCCGGTCGACGCGGACCATAGCAAATGGCGCATAGGCTGGGACCGCCAAGAGGGCGGCGAGGCGAGCTGCGACGTCGTGCTGCGTATCGTGCTGGCGCATGCGGAAGTGCGCGCGGTGCTGTCCATGCACGACGCCGTCGAGGCCCGCCTGTTGGCCGCGCTGGCGCCCAACGACCCGCAACTGCGGAGGCGCGCATGAGGAGCTTTCTCGCCCTGTACCGCAAGGAACTGCGCACCGACTTCGGCTCCCCCGTGGCGCTGGCGGTGGTGGCGGTGTTCTGGGCACTGTCGGGCTATCTGTTCAGCTTCAACCTGTTCTTCGTCAGCACGGGGCAGATGGTGACCGCCTTTCACAACATGACCATTCTGCTGATCCTGGTGATGCCGCTGGTCAGCATGCGGGCCTTCGCGGAAGAAGCGCGGCAGGGCACGCTGGAGCTGCTGCTGACCTTGCCGCTGCCGGACTTCACCTTGGTCGCGGCCAAGTACGCGGCCGGATTGACCGTGCTGGCGCTGATGCTGGCGGGCACCGCGTCCGCGGTGCTGCCCCTGGCCTGGTACGGACAGCCGGACTATGGGCCCATCGTCGGCGGCTACATCGGCGTGTTCCTGTACGGCGCGCTGTTCCTGGCTATCGGCATCGCGATGTCCAGCGCCTGCACCAATCAGATCGTGGCGGCCAGCGCCACCTGGGGCCTCCTCGTGCTGCTGTGGTTCATCGACTATCCCGCCGCGCTGGACGCCTTTCCCGCGCTATCACCGTTCTTCCAGGCCCTGTCGCTGTCGGCGCAGCACGTGGACTTCATCCGCGGCGTGCTGCCAGGCCCGGCCACGCTGACGCTGGCCAGTCTGACGCTGCTGGCGCTGATGGCGGCCACGGTCAATCTCAAGCGCTGGAGACTGCGATGAACCGCGATGCCGCGCAGCGCGCGTTAAAGCGCCTGGCGCTATGGCTGCCCGTAATGGCGGTTGCGGCGCTGCTGTTGGCAGTGAACCTTTGGGCCTCGCGCCATCTTGGCCGCCTGGATCTGACCGCCCAGCGCCTGTACAGCCTGGCTCCCGAGAGCATCGAGGTAGCGCGCCGTATTGGCCAGCCTGTCGAAGTCACCTGGTTCTACGACCTGCGCAACAAGAGCATGGTCGACGCGCTGGAGCTGCTGCGCCAGTACCAGCGCGCCAATCCGCTGATCCAGGTGCGCGGGGTGGATCCGGCGCTGCGTCCGGCCGAGGCGCGCGAAGCCGGCATCCAGTTCGCTGGCAGCGCCGTGCTGGCCGCGGGCGAACGCCGCATGACGATCAACGGCGGCACCGAGACCGATTTCACCAATGCGCTGATCCGCATCAGCCAACGCGGCGCGCAGACCGTCTGCTTCACGCAAGGTCATCGCGAAGCCGCGCTTGACAGCCTGACCTCCCTGGACGACCTGGAAGAACACGACGGCGACGAGAACCTGGTGGCCCGGGTCGAGGTGCACGAGCAGCATGGCATGGCAATGGCGCGCAATGCGCTGCGCACATTGGGCTTTGCCACGCGCGGCGTGAACGCAGGCAGCCTGGCACAGGCGCTGCCGCAATGCTCGGTGGTGGTCGCGGCCGGCCCGCGCACACCGTTCGGCGCGGGTGATGCGCAAGCGCTGCGGGAATGGACGGCCGGGGGCGGTAAGACCCTGCTGCTGCTGGAGCCGGACTCGGCCCACGGCCTGGATGCCTTGCTCGGCGACTTCGGCATCGCGCGTCCGGCGGGCACGCTGGCGGACCCGGCCAGCCACTACCGCAACGATCCCGGCAGTCCGGCCGTCAGCGATTACACGCGGCACAAGCTGACGCGCGGCCTGCCCTTGAGCTTCTTCCCTGGCGCGGCCGGCCTGGAACCCGCAGGCGACAGCCTGCCCCGCGGGGTGGTGGTGACGCCGCTGGCGCAGACCTCCGACCAGGCGCTGCTGCCCGGCCGGTCCGCCGCGCGCTACGCGCTGATGGCCTTGGCCACGCGCAACGCCCAGGGCGCGGACGGCGCCGCGCTGCCTATGCTGCTGGTGGCGGGGGACAGCGATTTCGCGACCAACCGCCATTTCGCCACCCTCGGCAACGGCCCGCTCTTCACCAACGCGGTATCCCTGTTGGCGGGCGAGGACGCTTTGCTGACGATACGGCCCCGGCATTACGAGAACCGCCGGGTCGAGCTGACCAACCGCCAGATGCGCGCGGTCTTCTGGACCAGCACGGTGGCCTTGCCCCTGCTGGCGCTGATGGCCGGACTGCTGATGTGGTGGAGGCGCCGATGAACGTCGCGCGTACCGGATGGTCGCTGCTCCTGGCCGCAGGCATCGGCCTGTCGCTATGGCAATGGCGGGAGGCAACCGAGTCGCCGCAGCGCCGTGGCGGCCATACCCATCTGCACGACGACTCCGGCAAGCCCGCGCGGCTCTATGCCTGGAGCCCGGCCGATGCCGTACAGGTGGTCCTGACCGCGCCCGACGGCACGCTGAGACTGCGGCGCGGCGCGCAAGGCTGGCCAGCGGAATCAGCGGCGACAGCTGGCGGTTTCGATGCCGGGGAGTTCGTGGCGCTGTTTTCGCAGGCCCGCAGCGACCGCGTGCTGGCCCCGCAGCCGGACCAGCCCTATGGCCTGGCGCCGCCGCAACTGCGTATCGACGTCCTGGACGCGTCCGGTGGCACGCTGGCGAGCCTGGAAGTAGGCGCGCTGGCACCCGATGGACTAGGCCGTTATGTGCAGGTGCCCGGGGAACAGACGATACGCATCATCCCCGACTACCAGACCCGCGCGCCGCTGGCCGCTATGGCGGCTGCAGCTCCTTGAATACGCGGCACTCTATCGTCCGCGAAGCCGGGCTTGCACAAAGATAAATAGTCGCTGAAAAGGCGCATACCTATACTTCAAAGCCATTAACAGGCGGGTTTCGACGGCATCGGAAGAATGCAGGGAAACCAGCCGGAAAAGGGCCTTCCGGCCTGTCCGCGGTGCATCGCGGGGCGGACTCGGAAAGGTTGATAACGAGACATGGGCGCGCCGCGCGCGCCAGGGCGACGGCCCGCACAGCCAGGCTTGCGATCGATGTTGCAGGGCAACGGATTCGCGGGCGCGGCAGGTGCACAGCGCTTTGGGAGAAAACGCTTGACCTTGGATCTACTGCCTCTCGCCTTGGTGGACGGCGTGGCGTACGCCAGTCTGCTGTTCCTGGTATCAATGGGGTTAACCCTGGTGTTTGGCGTGATGGGCATCCTGAACGTCGCCCATGGGGCCTTCTACGCGTTCGGGGGCTATGCCGCCGCCAGCTTCGTCATGTTCCTGGCGCCCAAGACGGACTCTCCCATCCTGCTGTTCGCGGCGCTGTTCGTGGCCGCCGTCGCGGTCGGGCTGGCGCTGGGCAGCATCATGGAGTTCCTGCTGATCCGTCGCGCCCAGAACTACGATCCCATCCTGAAGCTGCTGCTCACGTTTGGCGCCTTCCTCATGCTGGAGGACATCCAGCGCATGCTGTGGGGCGCGCAACCCTACAGCGCCAGCGAAGTGGTCAACAGGCTGGGCAACATCGAGATCGGCGACATCACCTACACCACTTATCAACTGGTGGTGGTTCCGGCGACCGCGCTGCTGGCCTACGTGTGCCTGGAATTCTTCCTGCGCCACACCAAGCTGGGCAAGCAGACCGTGGCCACCACGCACAACCGCGAGGTCGCGACCTCGCTGGGCATCAACGCCAAGAAGATCGGCTACGTCACCTTCGTGATAGCCACCATTCTGGGCGCGCTGGGCGGCGCCATGGCAGCGCCGACCACTTCGCTCGTGCCGGGCGCGGGCACCGACATGACCGTGCTGTCGTTCGCGGTGGTCGCCACCGCCGGCCTCGGCCAAATCACGGGCGCGCTGATCGCGGCGCTGCTGATCGGCGTGATCCGCGCCATCGCCGTCTATGCCGCGCCGGAACTCGAGGTGGCAGTGCCGTACATCATCATGGTGCTGGTGCTCATCATCCGGCCGCATGGCCTGTTCACCGTGGCGCAAGCGAGGACGATCTGATGAAAGTTCCCGTCCTCAGCCTGTTGGCCGCGTTGCTTACGCTATTCCTTGGCTACACGTATTCCTGGACCATCACGCCCATCGTCATCGGGCTGACCTACGCCATCGCGGCGCTGGGCGTATCGGTGATGGCCCGCGCCGGGCAGATTTCCTTCGGCCACGCGATGTACTCCTGCATCTCGGCCTACACGGTGGCCTTCCTGGCGCGCGCCGTGCCAGGCGCGGACGCGTTGACGCTGATCCTGGCCGGCGTGCTGGCCAGCTTCCTCGCGGCGGTGGTCATCGGCCTGTTCGTGGTGCGCTACCGCGGCATCTTCTTCGGCATGCTCAACCTCGCCCTGAGCATGGTGCTGTTCGCGCTTCTGGGCAAGCTCTACACCTTGACGGGCGGCTCCGACGGCTTGCGCATCGTGCGGCCGGCGATGGCGGGCTTCGTCATGGAGCGGGAATCGTTCGAGCGTGCGCTGCTGGTGCTGACGCTGGTCCTCTCCCTCGTCCTGGCGTGGTGGGTGCAGCGCTATTTCCGATCCGGCAGCGGCCAGGCCCTGTCGGCGATCAAGACCAACGAAACGCGCCTGGAGTATCTCGGCTTTTCCGCCTACTTCATCATGTGGAAGGGCTACCTGCTGTCGGCCGTGGTGGTCGGTTTCTCGGGCGCCATCCTGGCGCTGATGCAAGGACTGGTCACACCGGAAATCGGCTCCTGGCTGCGCTCGGGCGAATTCGTCTTCATCACCATCCTGGGCGGCGCCGGCCATGCGGCGGGCGCTTTCCTGGGCGCAGTGGGATTCGAATCCGTGAAGCTGATCTCGGCCGCCTACTTCCCGGGCCTTTGGCAGTTCCTGCTGGGCCTGACCCTGATCCTGGTGATCTTCATGTTTCCCACCGGCTTCGTCGGGCAGATCATGAAACGCGCGGCAGCGCAGCGGCGCGAGCAGACCCGCGCGCAGGCCCCAGCCCGGATCCCGGTGAGGAACTGAAAATGAAACCCCTCATTCAAACCAAAGACCTGTACCTGGCCTTCGGCGGCGTGGTGGCCGCCGACAACATCAATTTCGAGCTGCACGAGGGCGAGCGCCTGGCCGTGATCGGGCAGAACGGCGCGGGCAAGACCACCTTCATCAACATCTGCACGGGCTATCTGGCGCCGTCCAAGGGCAAGGTCTATTTCGATGGCCGCGACGTCACGGCGATGGCGCCGCGCAAGATCGTGCGGCTGGGCCTGGGCCGCTCGTTCCAGCTGCCGCAGCTGTTCACCGAGCACACTGTGCGCCAGTGCGTGCAGATCGCCGCGGCACGGCGCAACAAGGAGCTGAGCTGGTTCCGTTCGCTGGAAAGCACCATCGACGAAAAGGAAGTCGATGCCACGCTGGATCTGGTAGGCCTGCTGCCCGAGGCCGAGGAGATCTCCATCGGGCTGCCCGAAGGCAAGCGCAAGCTGCTGGACGTGGCCATGGCGCTGGCCTTGCGGCCCAAGCTTCTGATCATGGACGAGCCCACCAGCGGCGTCGCATCCGAGGACAAGTTCGGCCTGATGGAAACCGTGATGCATGCGCTGGATGAGCGGCGCGTGACCAGCTGGTTCGTCGAGCACGACGTGGACATCGTGTCGCGCTATGCCACGCGGGTGGCGGCCTGGATCTCGGGCAAGGTGGCCGCGGACGGCACGCCCGATGAAGTCTTGAACAACGCGCAGATCAAAAGCGAAGTGCTGGGGGCCTGAGAACATGCTGAACCTATCGGGCGTCAACGTAGACCTGGCCGGAAACCGCATCCTGCGGGACGTCAGCGCCAGTTTCGAAGCCTCCAAGACCATCGGCATCGTCGGCCGCAACGGCGCGGGCAAGACCACGCTCTTGCGCACCATCATGGGCCTGACGCGGCTCAAGTCCGGGAAGATCTCCTTCGACGGCACCGACTTGACCGCGTTGCCCGGCCATCGGCGCGCGGCCCTGAAGGTGGGCTATGCGCCCGAGGACCGGGTGATCTTCCCGACCATGACCGTGGAGCAGAACCTGCACCTTCCTTGCGAAGTGCAAGGCCAGTCCAAGGCCGAGATCGAGACGCGCGTCGCCACGGTGCTGAAGGTCGTGCCGCAGCTGGAGCCCATGCTGCAACGCTCCGGCTCAGCGCTGTCCGGGGGGCAAGGCAAGATGGTGGCGCTGGCGCGCGCCGTCATGGTGGGCACGCGCCTCTTGATGCTGGACGAACCCTTCCAGGGCCTCGCGCCCAAGCTTGCGCGCGACTACACCGAAGCGCTGGCGCGGCTGAAAGAGCTGCAGCCCGACTTGTGCGTGGTGATCACCGAGTCCAACGTCAAGTTGCTCGGCGACATCCCCGACCAGATATGGACGATCGAGCGCGGCTCGATCACGCTGAACTGATTCCACGGAGACATTCCATGACGCAGATGATCATCAACGGCCGCCAGGTCGATGCCGCCGACGGCCGCAGCATCGAGGTGGTTTCGCCGGTAGACGGCAAGGTATTTACCACCATTCCGCGCGGCCAGCAGGCCGACGTGGACGCGGCGGTGCGGGCGGCGCGCGCAGCGCTGGACGGCGAGTGGGGCGGCATGACCGCGCTGGAGCGCGGGCGGCTTCTGCTGCGCCTGGGGGAGAGCGTGCTGGCGCATCACGAGGAACTGGCGCAGCTGGAGTCGCGCGACACCGGCAAGCCCATGTCCACGGCGCGCGCCGACATCACGGTGCTGGCGCGCTACTTCGAGTTCTACGGCGGCGCGGCCGACAAGGTGCATGGCCAGACCATTCCCTTCCAGAAGGACTACTCGGTCCAGCTGATCCGCGAGCCGCTGGGCGTCACGGCCCACATCATTCCCTGGAACTATCCGGCGCAGATGTTCGGCCGCAGTGTGGCGCCCGCGCTCGCCATGGGCAACGCCAGCGTGGTCAAGCCGGCCGAAGACGCCTGCCTGTCCATCATCCGCGTGGCCGAACTGGCGCTGGAAGTCGGTTTCCCGGCCGGTGCGTTGAACATCGTGACGGGCCTGGGCGAAGAGGCCGGCGCCAGCCTGTCGCGCCATCCCGACATCAACTTCATCACCTTCACGGGCTCCAACGAGGTCGGCGTGCTGATCCAGCAGGCTGCCGCCGTCAACGCAGTCAAGTGCGTGCTGGAACTGGGCGGCAAGTCGGCGCATATCGTGTTCGACGACGCTCGCTACAAGCTGGCCATTCCGGCCATCGTCAAGGGCATTGTCCACAACGCCGGCCAGACGTGCACTGCCGGCAGCCGCCTGCTGGTGCAGAAGGGCATCTACGCCGATTTCATGAAGGCGCTGGCCGAGGAGTTCTCCAAGGTGCGCGCGGGTACGCCCGACATGGACCTGACCTGCGGTCCGGTAGTCAACAAGGCGCAGTACGACCGCGTAAATCGCTATATCGCGAAGGGCCTGGCGGACGGATTGAAGGTGATGGCTGAGGGCGCCATCGCCGACGGCGTGCCGGAGGGCGGCTACTTCGTCAAGCCGACGCTCTTCAGCGCTGCGACGCATGACAGCGACCTGCTGACGCAGGAGATCTTCGGGCCGGTGCTGGTGGCACTGCCGTTCGACACCGAGGCCGATGTCATCCGTCTGGCCAATGCAACGGAATACGGCCTGCTGGGCGCGGTCTGGACCGAAAACGGCGGACGCCAGCAACGCGTGGCGCGCGGCATCAAGTGCGGCCAGGTCTACATCAACGGCTTTGGCGCGGGCGGCGGCGTGGAGCTGCCGTTTGGCGGGGTGAAGAAAAGCGGGCACGGCCGCGAGAAGGGCTTCATCGCGCTGGAAGAAATGAGCACGACCAAGACGCTGATCCAATACTACGGCGAATGATCGCCACACCATCCGGAGACAATCAATGAGTCAGTTGCAAGGCAAGGTCGCCATCGTCACGGGCGGAGGCAGCGGTTTCGGCGAAGGCATCGTCAAGCTGTACGCCAAGGAAGGCGCCCGCGTCGTCATTGCCGACATCAACAAGGAGGCCGCCGACCGCGTGGCAGCCGAAGTCGGCGCCGCCGCCTTGGCAGTGAAGGCCGACGTGTCCAGCCGCGCCGATATCGACAACACGGTGCGGACCTGCCTGGACAAGTTTGGCGCCGTAGACATCGTGGTCAACAACGCCGCCATCACCCACAAGAACCAACCCATGCTGGACGTGGACGAGGCCATGTTCGACCGCATGTTCGACATCAACGTGAAGTCCATCTACCACATGGCGCAGGCCGTGGTGCCCGTCATGCGCAAGCAGAAGCGCGGCGTGATCCTGAACGTGGGCTCGACCGCCGGCATCCGGCCGCGTCCGGGCCTCAGCTGGTACAACGCGTCCAAAGGCGCGGTCAACGTGCTGTCGAAGTCCATGGCGGTGGAGCTGGGACCCGACGGCATCCGCGTCAACGCCATCTGCCCGGTGATGGGCATCACCGGCATGTTCGAACTGTTCATGGGCCTGCCCGACACGCCCGAGAACCGCGCCAAGTTCGTGTCGACCATTCCGCTGGGCCGCTTCTGCCAGCCTTCGGACGTGGCGGCGGCAGCGCTGTTCCTGGCCAGCGACGCCGCCGAGTTCATCACCGGCGTCGAGTTCCCGGTGGACGGCGGCCGCACGGTCTGACGTGCCGCGCCCGGCCTGTCCGGGCCCTTCTCCTTACTTTTTGTGAGTGACTGGCGTATGAAAATCAGAGCGGCGCTGTTGAGGGAAGTGGGGGTGGAAGGCCCCTATGCCCAGACCCGGCCATTGAGCATTGCCGAGATCGAACTGGACCCGCCCGGCACGGGCGAGGTGCTGGTGCGCATCAAGGCAGCCGGACTATGCCATTCCGACCTGTCGGTCATCAATGGCGACCGGCCCCGCGGCGTCCCTATCGTGCTGGGCCATGAGTCGTCCGGCGAGGTCGTGGAAACCGGCCCCGGCGTAACCGATCTGAAGCCAGGCGACCATGTGGCCATGGTGTTCGTACCCAGCTGCGGCTGCTGCAATCCCTGCATGGAAGGCCGGCCGGCCTTGTGCGAACCGGGCGCCGCGGCCAACACCAAGGGCACATTGCTGGGCGGCGAGCGCCGCCTGCACATCGGTGACGAATATATCAACCATCACACCGGCGTGTCCTGCTTCGCGGAGTATGCCGTGGTGTCGCGCCGTTCCTGCGTCAAGGTGAACGTCGAACTCAGCCATCGCGAGGCAGCGCTGTTCGGCTGCGCCGTGCTGACGGGCGCGGGTGCGGTGCTGAACCGGGCCCGCATCAAGGCGGGCGATACTGCCGCCATCGTCGGCCTGGGCGGCGTGGGGCTGAGCGCCCTGCTGGCTGCTGTGGCCGCCGGTGCGCGCCGCGTCGTGGCGATAGACCTCAGCGACGAAAAGCTTGCCCTGGCCAGGGAGCTGGGCGCGACGCACGTCGTCAATCCCAGGCAGGTGAAATCCGATGACGATCTCTATGACCTGGCCGGCGGCCGGGTGGATTATGGCTTTGACATGGCCGGCGCGGTGCCCGCGTTCGAGACCGCCTACAAGCTGACCCGCCGTGGCGGCGCCACCGTGACGTCGGGCCTGCCCAACCCCAAATTCAGTTTTCCTCTGTCCTTGTCGCAGATGGTGGGCGAAGAGCGCGAGATCCGGGGTAGCTACCTGGGCTCCGGCGTGCCGGCCATCGACATCAGCCGCTACATCGACCTGTACAAAGCGGGCCGGCTACCGGTCGACCGCATGATGGGTAAATCGTTTTCGCTGGACCAGATCAACGAGGGGTTCGATCACCTCGCAACCGGCGGCAGCCTGCGCGACGCCATCGTTTTCTAAGGGCATAGACCCGATACCAACACTGGAGACAAGACCATGAAGACTTCTAGATTGGCGGCGCTGCTGGGCGCCACCCTGCTGTCGGGCGCGGCGGCGCTGGCAAGCGCGGCGGACAAGCCCAAGGAACTGAACATCGGCATCTCGACCTATCTGTCTGGGTCGGCGTCCGTGTTCGGCGTGCCGGCCCGCGATGCGGCCGAGATCCTGATCCAGGACATCAACGCCAACGGCGGGATCGACGGCGTGAAGCTGGTGCCCAGCTACATCGACGAAGGCGGCGGCGGCGAAAAGCTGCTGTCTGAATACCGTCGCCTGGCCGAGGGCGGCACGCGCGTCATGCTGTCGGCTATCTCCAGCGGCCATTGCAACATCGTCGCGCCGGTGGCTGAAGACCTGAAGGTGCTGAACGTGCTGTGGGACTGCGGCACCGAGAAGGCGCTGGAAGGCAAGAAGTACAAGTACGTGGTGCGTACCCAGGCCAACGCCACCACCGAAATGGTCGCCCAGGTGCTGTACCTGATGAAGGTCAAACCCGACTTCAAGACCATCGCCATCGTCAACCAGGACTATGCCTGGGGCCGGGATTCGCGCGACATCTTCCTGGCCGCACTGAAGAAGTTCAAGCCAGACGTCAAGGTCGTGGCCGAGATGTTCCCCAAGTTCGGCGCGGCCGACTTCTCCACCGAGATCAGCCGTCTGCAGGCTTTGCGCCCGGACGTCATCGTTTCCACTTCGTGGGGCGGCGACCTGGACAACTTCGTGCGCCAGGCTTCGCAGCGCAACCTCTTCAAGAACTCGACTTTCGTGCTGTCGTTGGCCGAAAGCTCGCTTGAGCGCCTGGGCAATGCCTTGCCGGAAGGCGTGTATGTCGGCGCGCGTGGCGACCACTACTTCCTGCATCCGGAAACCAAGGACGATCCCCAGCACCAGGCATTCGTGAAGAAGTTCCACGACAAGACCGGCGCCTATCCCATCTATTCGGTCTATCACATGGTGCAAGCGATCCAGGGCCTGAAGGCGGGCTACGAGAAGGCGATCAAGGATAACGCCGGCGCCTGGCCCAGCCCCGAGCAGGTGGCTGCGGCAATGCATGACGTGACCTTCAAGGGCTACGGCCGCGAGGTGAAGATGCAGCGCGCCGACGGCCAGGGCCTGGAAGCGCAGTTGTTCGGTGTGACGAAGAAGAGCGACAAGTATCCGTTCAAGGTGCTGGCCGATATCACCATCGTCCCGGCTGAATTGGTGACTCCGGGCGTGTCGGATACGTCCATGGAATGGATCGACAAGAGCCTGACGCCCGATGTGCTGAAGAGCGATCAGATCAAGGTGTATTCGAACTGAGCAAGCAGGTGTGAGCTGGCATGGCCCCGGCGGGAAACCGCCGGGGCTTTTTTTTCACGATGGCTCCAGTACGCATGTCAACTCGTGCGCGCCAACCAAGGTGGACATGAAGGTCACGGTCCAGAAGACGATGGCGAGAGGTTCGGGCGCGGGTTCAGTCAGGACAACTTGGAGAACATGCGGCGTCTGCTCGAATCCCGCGGAACGCTGTTCTTCAAGAATGACAAGCCATAGTCGTGCATTCCCTGGCGTAGTGCCGCTGCTGCCAAACGGGGGAGGCTCGCCCGCGCGTCAGGCCATCTGTTCGAGCAGCACGCAGTTGCGGCCGGTCAGCTTGGCCTTATATAGCAATTCGTCGGCGCGGCGCGACAGGTTTTCCAGCGCTGCCGTATCGCTGCCGCGGGCGTGGGCCACGCCGAAACTGGCGGTCATGCTGAAGCTGGCGCCTGCGCCGGCACTGATCCGCGTTTGCGCGATGCTCAGCCGCATGCGTTCCGCGATGTCCCGGACGCGGTCGGGGTTGCGGCTGCGGCACAGCACCGCGAACTCTTCGCCGCCCACGCGCGCGACCACGTCGGATTCGCGGAAGGTCTTGCGGCACAGATCGGCCACGGTCTTGAGCGCTTCGTCGCCTGTAGCGTGGCCGTGCGTGTCATTGATGGACTTGAAGTGGTCGATGTCGAACAGGATGAAGCCCAGACCGCTCTGCGGATCGTTGCGGATATCGTCCAGCGAAGCTTCCAGGCGCTTTTCGAAGGCGCGGCGGTTCAGCAGGCCGGTCAGGAAATCCGTTTCGGCCATGATGGCGAGGTCTTGAATCAGGCGGTCGCGTTCGAGTTCCAGCTTACGCACGGCGGTGGCGTTGTCGTTGAGCACGTTCAGCGCCTTGAACATGCCGTTGACTTCGCCCCGGTACTGATCGGCGGGAATGGGTGGCACATCGCCGCCTTTCGCGATCGCGCCGATGATGTTGGTGGCGCGGACGAAAGGCCGGATGACGCGCTTGCGGAACATGGTCAGGCCGATTATCAACGCGGCCGTGAGCATTGCCGCGGCCGCCAGGGTGGTCAGCAGCACGCGGATCGCGGCCTGGCGGTTTTCTCCGATGCGCCGCTCCACTTCGTTGAGCATCAGGTCGCGAAACCGGACGATGGACTTCATGCGCGGCACATAGTTCGCGCCGAGTTCGTACATCGACACCAATGACTCCTCCGGCGCCCGTTCGGCAATGGCGCGCACGCTGTCGAGGTAGCTCATGCCATCGCCGAAGTACTGCTGCTGCAGTTCGCGGTAGGCGAGGGAGGATGCGTATCGCGGCATGCTGGCGATGTTGGCGTCGATCAGGGCGCGCAGTTCGTCGATGCGGCCGATCACGCGTTCTATCCTCAGCTGATCGCTGGCGGTCAGCGTGCGGCGCTTGCTGAGGGCCGGCGCGAACGTGGAGCCGACCAGTCCCGCCTGTTCGCGCAGTTCGCCGGCCAGCAGCGCCAGGGACAGCAGGTCGAAGTCTTCGCCCTGGTTCCGGGCGACCAGGCCGATGCCGTCGGACATCGCGGCGCGCAGTTCGGGAACCACCGCCACCATGTCGCCGACCACTGTCCACAGGTTGTGGCCGGACGTGTTGGCGCGGGGCGCGGCGATGGCCGCGTCGGCGCTGGCGCGGGCGTTCAACAGGGACTCACGGATGCGCTGGATGTTGGTGAATTCGCGGGCGCCGTTGGGATTGAGAGGTGCGCGGTAGAGCGCAAGCAGGTCGGCGACTTGCGCATTGGTGCGCTGGCGGGCTTCGGCCAGCGCGCGCAGGATGTTTTCGGGGACCGGCAGGTCGGAGCCCAGCGCCGAGTTCATTGGGCCGCGTTCGGCGGATACCGCTTCCATCGTCATCAGGGTCGTGCGGACCACGATGAAGCCCCGCATGGCGTCGTCGGTGGCGGCCAGCGACCGCCAGTTCTGCTGCACCACGATCACGGTCAGCATGGAGACCGGCAGCGCTACGCTGGCTGCCAGCGTCAGGAAATACCTTTCAAGGGATTTGAGAGCAAAGACATTGCGGAACATGCGTAAACATCGGCTCGGAACAATGACTGGTGGCCGGAGGTTACTTGAAATGGGCCGCCCAATGCATGGTTTTCCCGCCACAGTCCGACGGAACGAAGTTTGTATCGCTTTAAGTCGTAAAGTCTCATTTGCCAGCGCATTGCATCACTCTATTGCGAGCGCTTTCAGGTCTTCTTCCAAGACGCGCGGCGGGCCCATCATGGCCGCGCGACGGGCAGCTTTTCCAGCGCGTTCTTGAAGTCGGGATACTCCTTCAGGAAATCCAGGCTGCGCCCGAACCGTTTCAGGAGTTGGTCGTCCACCGTCAGATTGAGCACGGTCGCGCCATCCCACAGCCTGGGGCGCTTTTTTACATGGATCAGCACCTTCTCCGTGAACTCGCGGTAGGAGTCGTGCGGCTCGCATTGGTCGTAGTCCGTGGCGACACGTTGCGCCAGTCCGGCCTCCAGGCCGACCTGGCGCGCCTTCTCCTGCAGCCACGAGGCGGGCAGCGTCTGCAGGCTGCCGTCCCGGTAGCCGCCGCCGACGTCCGAATGGGCGCCGATGAACCAGCGCTGCTCGACCGGATGGTCGGCTGGACGCGGCTCGGAGTCAGCCAGCCGGGTCCACAGGGTAGGCGCATACGGTTCGCGAAATTCGTTGGTGGCGATTGCGTGATAGGCGTGATGGACGTGGTTGCTGAGTTCGGTGTCGTGGAAGTTGTAGAACCTGGAGAAACCCGGAAAAGGGATGCCGCCTACCGGTATGCCCAGGCTGCCGACCGTGTCCCAGACGCCGACGAAATGCACGTCGGTCTCGCGCGAGAAATTCACGCGGAAGGTCGCGGCCTCCAGCGAGGAGGGGATGCAGTCGTCGCGGTAGAGCGCATAGGCTTGCTCCACGTTGTTGTCGGAGGGATCGTTCAGCAGGCCGCATTTGCGCACCATGCCGGCCAGGCTGCGGGCGGAGTAGGCGCCACGGCTGAACCCGAACAGGAAGATGCGGTCGCGCGGTTGGTAGCGCTGGCAAAGCCAGCGGTAGCCCGTGCGGATATTGGCCGACAGTCCTGCCCCAAAGGCGCCGCCGGCGAACTTGTCGATGGCCGCCCACAGGCCCTGGCCCTGCGTGCCTACGCCTTCGATATAGAACGTCTCCTGCGTGGAGGTCTCGGGCGCCGCCTTGTAGAGTTCGTAGACGTTGGTGCGGTCATTGGGTTCGTTCCAGGTCCCGTCGAAGAATACGGCCAGATTCTTCACCATGATCGTTCTCCACAGATTGAGTCTTGCAATGAATCTGTTTGCTGGCATGGTCCGCGTCGTGCGCGACGGTAAGCTAGCACGGCGTTCGGACAACGCCGGGTGCATGGTTTCCCTGCTGCATGGACGTACACCGCTTTTTTGACTAGCTAATTGGTCGCAATCCAGCGCATTTTCTGGGTTCGCACGGCGGCGCGGGCGCAGGAGGAAAACTTCACTACATCAAAAGTAGCAATCCTCCAGGCAAGCGCGGGGAGGCCCGCACGCGTTGGCGGCCGCGCCGGGCATGGAGTATGTTGCGGGGCTGGGCGGCCGCGGGCCGCGTATCAACCGAGTAGATGTACATGGGACGTTTAGCCATATTGGGCGCCTTGCACGAAGAGATCGCCGACCTGCTGGCGGCGATGGATCCGGGCGCCGCCATTCACCGCATTGCCATGCGCGACTTCCACGTCGGCACCTTGTGGGGCACGCCTTGTGTGATTGCGTTGAGCCGGATTGGCAAGGTGGCCGCGGCTGCGACAGCATCCATTGTGATCCAGGAATTCAAGGCGTCGCGGGTGGTCTTCACCGGACTGGCGGGCGGCTTGCATGAGGATGTGGCGGTGGGCGATGTGGTCGTGGCCAGTGCGTTGATGCAGCACGACATGGACGCGCGTCCGCTGTTTGGACAGCATGAGATTCCCCTGTTGGGGCGCGAACGCTTCGATGCGGATCCGGTCCTGAGCGAACGGCTGCTGGAAAGCGCGGGACAGTTCGTGCGCCAGGGCGGCTTGCCGGTGGGGCCAGGCGGACAGCCGCCGCGGGTGCACCACGGGCTCATCGCCACCGGCGACGTCTTCGTCAACAGCAACGACTATGCGCGCCAGCTACGCCAGCGCCTGCCCGATGCGCTCTGCCTGGAAATGGAAGGCGGGGCGATGGCGCAGGTCTGCTACGAATTCGGCGTGCCCTTCGCTGTGCTGAGGGTGATTTCGGATCAGGCCGATCATGCCGCGAAGGCGGACTTCACTGACTTCCTGGTGAACCTGGCGCGGGTCTACACCGCCGGCATCCTGGCGCCCCTGCTGAAGTCGGGCGCGCTACGGGAAGCCTGAGGCCGGCGCTGGTCAGCGGCCGGTGTCGGGGTAGTTGGGGCCGGCGTCGTGGAAGCCGCCCTGGCTGTAGGGATTGACCGCGCCGGGATGGGGCGGGCCACCATTGCCCTGCGCGCAACCGGCCAGGACCAGGGCCGTGGCCATGAGAGTAAGCAAGCGGATCAGGGCGGATTTCATGGTGGTCTCCTGCGCGTACCGCTGCTGCGGGGCGCTGCTGGTCTGTCTTCGTTATTTTACGCTTTGACGGCAGCGCCAGTCCTGATCTTGCGTTTGGTCTGCGGCGCCGCGCAGCGCTGCTGATAGGCCTGCACCGCTCGGGAATTCGCGGCCTGGAAGTAGGGGTGCGGATGACCGGCCTCGCGCAGCGCGTCGTACATGCGCCCGCCCCACACGCATTGGGCCTCGGCCTGTTTCCAAAGCCCAGTGGCCAGGCCTTTTTGGCCGTGGCGCCACAGCGCCAGGCCGTAATCGGCCACGATTTCCTCGTCGCGCGGAATCTCGCGGTAGGACTGCTTCAGCAGGTCCAGCCCGCCGTCGACGTCGCCCCTCAGGACGAGGATCCAGCCCAGCGTTCCCAGGTTGTAGGGAAGGGCGCCGGCCGTGGCTATCGATTTGTGCGCTTGCGCCTCGGCTTGCGCCAGGTAGTCGGGAAAATCCGCCAGATAGTAGGCGATGCTGTTGGCCCAGTCGGGATCGTCCCGCAGCGGGACGTCGGCCTGGCGCCGCTGCAATTCCAGCGCGTCTTCCAGCGCCAGGGCGGGCAGGCCCAGCAGGCGTTCCAGCTTGAATCTTGCGCGCAGCACGTCATGATCCACGGGCTCGGATCCTGAGCGGGCGCGTTCCAGCCATAGGCGCGCCAGGTCGGCGCGGCCGGCCATCAGCAGCAGGTTGGCCATGTCCAGCTGTTGCTGCGGCTCTGCGCCGCAGGCGGCGGTATCCACCAGTTGCAGCGCGCCCTCGGCATCGCCCTGGCTGAACTTGCGGTTGATGGCGTCCAGCTCGTCGAAGCAGCGGCGGTTCTCTGCCGCATTGGCCTCGACCGAGATCGAAAGGGAGGCCGCCGGCCGGGCGTGGCTGAAGTAGGCGGTATTGCCCTGCGCGGTGCTGTACCCAAGGTCTACCCATTGCTCACCCCAGCGCACATGCATGGTGGTGATGTAAGGCCACCCCCCCAGCGGACCATTATCCCCGCCGCTCTGCAGCTGGAAAACACTGCCCCAGGCGCTGCTCCCTATGCGCCGGATCAAGGTGAAGTCTTCGGCGGAATGCGCCTCGCGGGTCCAGATCCAGGCGCTGCGGCCCAGCGCGTCGGTGACGCCGTGCACGATGCCGTCGTGGTCGGGCGTACCCTCGATGGCCTTGTTCTCGCCTGTCAGGAACAGGCGGTATGGCGTATTGGGAGCGATGCCGCCGCCGCGGCTGTTGTCCAGCCGCAGGATCAGGTAGCGGCCATGTTCACCCTTGCCGTACTGCGGCATGCCTTGGGGCGGCGTCGCGGGCGTGTTGCGGGTGGCGGCTTTCCGGGAGGACGAGCCGGCGGAGGCATATGCCGGCAAAGCCGCCTGAGCAAGCGCGAGCGCGCCGGACAACAGCAACGGGTACAGCCTGGATTGCGGAAGCGTCATGGGTGCTGCTTGAGGTCTGAGCGGTGGAGCCTGAGAGACAGGCGGCATTCTCTCAGAGAACGCGGCGCGCCGCTGCCTGGCGAGCAATCGCGCCGGGCGGTGCGTATCGGATGCAGCGGGATTCCTCCTGTGGCATTCTTGCGCCCGCACCCCGCCGCCGCACGCGGCGCATTCCCGTTCCATGATGCCGAAATTCTTCCTGCGGTTCTGTGATTTCCTGCTGCTCTCTGCTGCGGCGGCGCTGTTCGGCGCTTGCCTGACTTCAGTGCTGAAGACCGATGCCTACGGCTGGATGATTCCGGATGCGCCGTTCATGTACGGGCCGTTCGACTTCTACGTCGATGCCGCCTTGGCGGGGCTGGCCGGCCTGCTGGCGCTGGCGCTGGCCGAGCGCGCGGCGCGGGTGCGCCGTTCGGCCGCATGGCGGGCCGCGGCGACGCTGGCCGCCGCGCTGGTTGCGCTCTATCTGGCGCCGCCCGAGGCCCAGGTGTTCGGCAACACCTGGGCGCCTGGCGAGGCCACGATGGAACTGTTCGTGGCGCAGTGGCGCATGGTGCTGCCTATTGCGTTCGCCGTGCTGGCGCTGCGCCTGGGATTGAGGCGCCTGCTTGCGCGGTCCGGGGTCTAGCCCTGCTCCAGCCGGTAGAACTGCTGGCTTGCGATAAGCGTGGCGCCGCAGGATGTCTTCATGCCTTCCAGCGCGGTGCGTCGGTCCGAACTGACGGCGGCCGCGCCTTCGACGATGGTATGCGTGCCGCTGCACTTGGGGCAGGTGACGCGGTCGCCCAGCCGGGCCATGGGCTGGCCGAAGATCATTACTGTTTCGTCGCCCGTGACGACCACTCCGCCATGCGAGGTGCGGTCGCCCTTGCGTATCACCGATAGCTGCGCCATGGCTGCCTGTTGCCCTGTCAGTTTGGTTATGTGTGCTTACAGATAGGTGCCGTCCGGCGCCTGCCGCGGCGTGCCGGTGACGAAGCTGCCGTCGGGCGCCATGCGCACCGGACCGTCGCCGCCCAGATAGCGGCCGTCAGGGGCGCGCTGCGGCTTGCCGGCAACGTAAGTGCCATCCGGCGCGCGGGTGATGGGTCCGCCGTCGCCGACGTAGGTGCCGTCGGGGCAACGGCGCGGCTTGCCAATGATGAAGCGGCCGTCGGGCATCATGTGGAATGACTTGTTCATCGCGCATCCTTGTCCTGGGGAACCCGCATGATATCCAGGGTCCGTGATGCGTTTTGTAATAGGACGTGTCATCTTCAAACGCGCAGTCGTTACAGATATGGGAGGATCGGTCCTCTTGTCGCTACCCGCCGCTGGCCCGGCGGCCGCGATCCTGCCATCCGACCAGATCTATATGAGCGATATCGACACATTGCTGCAGCCCATTGCGGGCGAGGCGCCCTGCGGCGTCGACATGGTGTTCTCAGCCGAATTTGACGCCATCCGCGAAGCCCGCCGCCACGATGATCCGAACCTGGACCAGGGCGACTGGGTTATCGACATCAAGGAGGCCGACTGGCCGGAAGTCATCCGCATTTGCACCACGGTGCTGCGCGAACAGAGCAAGGACGTGCGCGTGGCCGCCTGGCTGGCCGAGGCCTGGGCCAAGACGCGCGGCTTCGCCGGCCTGCGCGACGGCTATCTGCTGGTGGACGGCCTGTGCCGCCACTACTGGGACGGCCTGCATCCCGTTCCGGACGAGGGCGACGTGCAGCAGCGCGTGGGCAACCTGGCCTGGCTGCTGGCACGCTCGCAACAGCTGATCCGCGAGCTGCCGCTGACCCAGTCGGAGGGCGGGCGCTATGGCGCGGCGCTGTGGGACAGCGCCTCGCAACTGGCCAACGCGGTCAAGCGCGCGCCGCAGAACGCGGCCGAGATCACGCGCGGCAAGCTCACGCTGGACCAGTTCGACGCGGCGCGGCGCGACACGCCGCCCGCTTTCTATTCCGAACTGGAAGGCAATCTGCAAAGCTGCTTCGCGGCGCTGGATACGCTGGAACAGACCCTGGCGCAACGCCTGGGCGACGAGGGCCCGGCCTTCTCGCCGGTGCGTGACGCGTTGCGCGACGTGACCGAGCTGACCCGCCGCTTCGCCCGCGACGCCGGGCTGCTGGTGCGCGCGGATACCGCGGCGCCGGCCGCTCCCACCGCTGCGCCCGCAGCTGCCCGGATGGAGCCGACCTTGTCCGCTGCCGACCCTGTTTCCGCCGCGCCCGCAGCCGCGCGCGGCCCGCTGCAAACGCGCGAGCAGGCGCTGGCGCAGCTGCGCGAAGTGGCGGAGTTCTTCCGCCGCACCGAGCCTCACAGCCCCGTGGCCTATCTGGCCGACAAGGCCGCCAGCTGGGGCGAGATGTCGCTGCACCTGTGGCTGCGCACCGTCCTCAAGAACGGCGATGCGCTGTCCGGCCTGGAAGAGCTGCTGGGCGTGCCCAAGCCGCCGGACCACAACGGCTGAACGCAAAGTCACTGTTTGCACAAGCCGGCCCGCGCGGGCCGGCCAAGCGCCAGGCGCCTAGCGGCTGGCGCGGAACTCGATGCGGCGGTTCTTGGCGCGGCCTTCGGCCGTGGCGTTGGTGGCGACCGGCTGGTCAGGCCCCGCGCCCAGCGTCTCAAAGCGCGCGGGCGGCAGGCCCTTGTCCACCAGGTAGGTTTTGACGGCATCGGCGCGCGCCTGGCTCAGCGCCAGGTTGGTGCTGCGGCTGCCGGAGCTGTCGGTGTGGCCGATGATCTGCACCTTGTCGCTATGCAGCTTGGGCACCACGTCCGCCACCTTGTCCAGCAGCTCGCGGCCGCGCGCGGTGAGCGTGGCGCTGCCGGTCTCGAATTCCACCACACGGTTGGTCAGTACCTGGTCCAGCAAGCCCTGTTCGTCCTTGCTGGCGGATACGCGCAGGCCGTTGACGATCTTGTAGGTGGGATTGAGCGAGGTCGCGAAGGCGCTGGCTATCTGCTGGCGCGAGGCTTCATTCTGCACCTCGCCGCGCAGGCGGATCTGGGTGCCGTCGATCTCCAGCTGGCCGCGGTTGATCTGTTTCAATGGCTGGCCGATGAGCTTGCCGACGTGCTCCGACCAGTTCGGCGGCGCGACCACGCCGCCCACATCGATCTGGTCGATCACGTTGCCCACGCCATACACCTGCTGCAGCCGGGCCAGCACATCGGCCTTGGCGGCTTCGTCCGGCACGGCGCCGCTGGCCACGACCTGGCCGGGCTGGGGGATGACGTTGGCGGGCACCACCGTGGCCGCGTCCTGGGCTGCAGCCGTGCAGGCATACAGCGCCGCCATGAGCATGAAGGAAAGGCGCATGGTCAGGCTCCGGTAAAGACTTCAAGAAAGGTGTCGAGCGCCAGGCGCAAGGACAGGCGCGGCTGGTCCAGGTAGCTGGACAGCTTGGCCAGGCCGTGGCTGGCCGATACGTGGTTGCGGACCCAGGGCGCGTCCTCCAGCACGATGTGCTGTTCGGCATACGCCTGCGGCGTGGACAGCAGGCTGGCCAGCGTCTGCGGCGAGGCGCCGCGGAAATCCACGGCCAGCCGGTGCTTGCCGGCGATGCGGCCGATGAAGAGGGTGATCTCGAAGTCCGCGCGCGACAGGAAGGGCGAGATCAGCGTCATCCAATAGGCGGCCACCAGGTTGATGTAGAGCGGATCGTCCGGCAGCGGCAGCGACAGTCCCTTGTCCAGCTGCGAGGAGCCGCTGGACATCACCGGCTCCAGCAGGATGCCCAGCGCCAGGATGATGTCGTGCACGCGCGCGGCGTGGCCGTTGCCGCGCAGCATCGCCTCCAGCCGCTCCACGGTCTGCAGGTCGACGAAGGCGTCGAAGCCGTCGTCGGCCGCTGTGCGGATTTCGCCTTCCAGTTCGTTGAGCGTTTGCAGCGCCGAGGCGGGATCGCCGTCCTGCATCAGCAGGGCAGCGGCGCCGCTCATGCGGTTCCACATGCGGCTGAAGGCAATGGGGCTGCGGGCAATGAAGGCCAACGGCTTCTGCACTTCCACCGAGGTGGCGGAAAGGAAAGGGTAGCGGCGGCCCGACAGGTCCTGGCTGGGCTGCAGATGCCCCGCGATGGCCAGTTTGCCGCGCGACCCCAGGATGGCGAACGGCATGGGCTCGGCTTCGTCGTAAAGCGCCTTCCAGTGCGGTTCCTGCGCCAACATCTCCATGGTGCTGGCGACCCAGGCATCCAGCGTGGCCATCAGCTGCGGATGTGAAGTGTTCTTCACGAAATCACCGCGGCTGGGAATCTTGCCGAAGTAGGCCGTGCGGAACAAGGGGGACTGCGGGCTGCTCATTGCGGCGCTCCGGGTTGCGTCTGGGCGGAGGATTCGGGAGAGGCGCCGATCACGGACGAGGGCAGGCGCAGGTTGCGCAGGCCCTGGCTGCCGCCGGGCTCGCTGCCGCCGGCGCCGGGCGCCTGGGCGTTGCTGATGATGCGCAGCTTCACCGGCACCGTTACGTTGGATTTGCCCCAACTCATGTTGAAGCTGCCGTCGGCGTTGGCGGTGCGCTGGGCCGTGGAGATCAGGCGTTCCAGGCCGAAGCGGCCGGGTTCGTTGACGATCTCGACCACGCTGCCGTCGAAGGTGGTGGCGGTGATGCGCGCGCCGGGGGCGCCCTGGGCGTTGGGCCACACGAAATTGACCCACTGCGGCGGGGTATTGCGGTAGCGCAGCTGCTGGCCGTCGATCTCGATGGTGTACTCGGTCACGCCGGCCGCGGGCTTGGGCTGGATCTGGAACAGCGTCTGCGGCTGGCTGGCCGCGCCGCTGCCGGCCGCGCCTCCCGAGAGCGGCGCCACCCACTGCGCGAAATTGGCCGTGAAGGTGGGCTGCAGGCTCACGCCCATGTCGCCCCAGGTGCGTGCCGTGAGGATGTCGCCGCGGCGCACCGTCAGCGGACCCAGCGTGTCGTTGACGTACTTGGCGATGCTGCCCTGCGGGCCGAACACCTGGCCGATCTCATCGCTGCTGGCTTCGACGCTGGCGCGGCTGGCAAAGGGGTACTTCTCCGCCAGGGTCTGGTTGAACGGGCGGTAGACCTGCGCGTTCCAGACCTTGTTCAACTCGGATTCCGCCGGCTGCATGGTCACGGCGTAGGCCTGGATCAGCGGGCGCACCAGCAACGGGCGCAGGGTCTCGCGCTGCGTCGCCGACATGCCCGCCAGCATCTGCTCGTCCACCAGCTTCAGCGCGTCGGCCAGTTCCGAGTCCTTGCCTTCCAGCGTCTGGCGCATCAGCGTCAGCGCGCCGGGGCCGGGATCGCCCTGGTTGTTCAGCAGGTTGAAGCGGGTGCGGATCTTGGACAGCGCGCCCATGTAGTTGCCCAGCAGCGACTGGTTGTCGCGCGTGACCACCAGGCGCGCCACGTCGGAGAATTCGCGTCCCACCGGACCCATTGGAATCGCCTCGCCGTTGGCGGCGGTGGCGGGCGCGGCGGACGGCGGCGTCTGGCGCAGGATGACGCGCTTGAACCAGCCGACCACGCCGCTCTGGGCCTGCTGCAGCCCGGCGTTGATCAGCGAAGGGTTGTCCCAGGAGGTTTGCTCATAGGTGGTATTGATGAGCTTGGCGATGGGCGAGGTCTGCGGATCGCCCAGGCGGTTCATCGCGCCCACCGATTGCTCGAAGCTGGTGAAGGGCTTGATCGTCACGCCGCGCAGGAATTTCTGCCACTCCTCGGCGTACTCGGTCTTGTACATCGTCGCCAGGCTTTTCTGGATCTGCTCCGGGCTGCCTTCCAGCGTCAGGTCGTCGCGCGCGTTCACGCCCAGCACCCAGTCGCTGGTCTGCACTTCCTTCTTGGCGGCCTCGCCGATGGCGGGCTGAATGTACTGTTCCCAGGCTTCGCGCGTGAACGTGCCGGGGATGGCGTAGCTGCCGGCGACCACGCCCGCGTCGTTCTCGCCCACGATGCGCGCCACCGTCATGGCCTGGAAGCGCGTCGCGGCGCGCGCCTTGAGCGTGGCATAGGCGCGTTCGCGCGCCGGCATGCCCTGCATCACGGCGCGCAGGCTGCCGCGGGTCTTTTCGACCAGCGCCAGATTGGTGTCGATCTGCGGCCAGCCTTCGTCCTGCGCGCGGCCGACATAGAACGAAATCAGCCGCTCGGCGCTGCGGATCAACTGGTCGCGCGGCATGGCGCCGCGGTTGGTTTCCAGCCAGCCGCGCCAGAAGCGCGTGATCTGGTCGGACAGGTGCGTGGGGTCCACGTGCTGATGGTTGGCCATCATCAGGTAGGTCTTGAGCGCGTTATAGGCGTCGTCCGCGTTGGTGGGCGAGGCGTCCTGGAACAGCGTGTCGCCATTGCCCGCGTGCGCGGCGCGGGCCTGCTGCGGCGCCGGTTGCGGCGCGTTGCCGCTGGCTGCTGCGGCGGAGGTGTCGACCTTGGCCAGGAAGTCTTCCAGGCTGGCCTTCACCGGCGTCAGCATGAACTGGCGCGCGCCGTTGTAGTACTCGGCCAGCAACCGCTCCTTCAGCACATCGCCCTGGTACAGGCCCAGCCCCAGGGACCACGGACGGCTGGAGGAATAGCGATCCAGCTGTTCGATGCGGTCCTGCAGGATTTCCATTGCTTCGAGCCTGCTTTGCAGGTCGGTGCGCTCGCTTTGCAGGCGCACCACCTTGTCCAGGTCGGCTTGCACGTTCTGCGCCAGTTGCCGGTTGCCCAGGTAGGACCAGCTCCAGCCGCCCAGTACCAGCCCCAGCGCCAGCACCAGGCCGAAGAAGGCCAGGTAGCGCATGCGCGTCTTGGCGGGACTGGCGTGCTGGCGCACCAGTTTCTTGTCCGCGAAGATCACGCTGGAGAACAGGTCGCGCAGGAAGAAGCCATTGTTGGAGGTGACGCTGCGCGACTGCGCGCGCGCGGCGGGACGCAGTTCGAATCGTTCGGCCAGGCGCTCGGTGGAAGTGCTTTGCGTGATGCCTTCCTGCAGCGCGCTGGTGAAGTAGAAGCCGCGGAACACCGGTTTGTACTGGAACGGATTGGTCTCGAACAGCGTGGACAGGAACGTGCGCAGCGCCGGCTTGATGCCGGCGAATTCCAGCGGGAACGTCAGCAGGCCTGGCGGCAGGTCGCGACTGTTGCGCAGGGAGATCTGCGCCGTGCCCATTTCCTTGAGGCCTTCATACAGTTCGTCGAAGCGGCTGTCGAACAGCGCCAGCACGTCGCGGTTTTCCTCGGCGCCGTAGGGCAGGGTCGCGCCCCAGACACGGTCGCGCTCGCTCTGGTCGCTGTCGGAGAAGAACTCGCTGAAGCCCGAGATCAGGTCGGCCTTGGTGAAGATGATGTAGACCGGCGCGAACACTTCCAGGCGGTCGGTCAGCTCCTGCACGCGCTGGCGCAGGTTCTTGGCCAGGTTGATCGCGAACTCCGGACCCGCGCCCGTCAGCTCGTCGATGCTGGCGGCCACGATGATGCCGTTGATGGGCGCCTTGGGACGGTGCCGCTTGAGCAGGTCCAGGAAGCCCATCCATTCGTTGCGGTCCTCTTCATGCACCGAGTAGCGTCCGGCGGTGTCCAGCAGGATGCCTTCGGTGGTGAAGAACCAGTCGCAGTTGCGCGTGCCGCCCACGCCGCGGACCGCCGCGCCGTTCTTGTCCGCAAAGGGGAACTGCAGGCCGGAATTGATCACGGCGCTGCTCTTGCCGGCCGCGGGGTTGCCGATGACGATGTACCAGGGCAGCTCGTACAGGGCCTCGTTGCCCGAGGTCTGGCCGATCTTCGAGGTCTTGATGGTGCGCACCGCCTGGGTCAGCCGCGTGCGCAGCGCTTCCACGTCGTTGCGGTTGGCGGCGGCGCCCGTCTGCACCTGCTGCTCCAGCATGTCGCCCAGGTTCTTGTTGGCCTTGCGGGTACGCCGCCGGCGCCACAGATAGGCGCACAGCCACAGCAGCACGCATACGCCCAGGGCGATGCCCGCCCAGACCAGGCCGATCTCCACCGTGTCGGCGAACAGGAACAGGAAGACCACCAGGGCCAGCAGCCCGAGCGCCATGAAGGTGCGCGGATTGGCCAGCGCGCGCGAGGACCAATGTCGGCCTTCGCTGATGGCGCGGGAGGCGCCGGATAGGAGATCGGAGGGGCTGCGCATGGTTTGAACTATGTTCTTGTGGGTCAGGCGGGAAGGGTTTCGGAAGGCGACACCAGCGCCAGCGTCCGCAGCGCCGGGTCTTGGGTCATGAGGGCGAGCACGGGCGCGCCGGCCTGGGCGCAGGCGGCGCCCGCGACGGCCACGGTCAGCAGATGCGCGGCCGCGCCGGTATGGCCGCAGCCGGAACCTACTGCCAGGCAGTCCTGGTTGGGGTCCAGCGCCGGAAACAGCGCAGCAGCCAGGCCGGCGGTCTCCAGCGGGCGGCTGCCGCGGTGGTCGGCATCGCTGATCAGCGCGGCCACGCCATCAGCGGGTTGGCCTTGTTCGGCCAGGAATTGCGTGGCCAACTCGGTCACGCGTGGCTCATGCAGCGCGCCGCGCGCGTCGGCGTCGACCGCGCGCTGTGTTTGTGCGGACAGGGTCAGGGTCAGCGCGGAGTCGCTGCGTGCGGGTTCGCCGCCAGGCGCATGGGCGCCCAGGTCCAGCAACAGGCCCGCCGCGGCTTCGCCGGGCACCTGGCCTTGGGGATTGGCGTTCGACATGAGCCGGCCGGCCGCGTCCCATTGCTCGACGCGCGTCGCATCGATGTGGGAGTCGGCGACAGCAACCAGGCGTAGCGTGGCGCTGCGCGCGTTCAGGGGTTCCTGCGCCAGCTGGCGCAGCAGTCCATCGCTGGTGAGCGCGTCTGGCGCGGCGTGCAGGCGCTGGATCATGCGGCTGGCAGGCCACGCCGCCGCCGCGAGTGCCTGGTCCACGGCATGGTCGCGCACGGCGTCGGACCAGTCGGCGGGCAGCAGCAGTTCCAGCTGCAGCAGCGGCCATGCTTCGTCATGTTGCGGTTCGCCTTGCTTCAGCACGATGGCGCGCGCTTCCAGCGCCAGCGCCTCCACCACCTCTGCCAGCAGGGCGGTTGCGCGCACGCGTTCTTCTTCGAGCGCGGCGGCCGGGGCGCGGGCCTCGCGCGCCGCGGCGCGCAGCGCATCGGTATCGAGCTGCGGCGCGCGCGCGCTGAAGACAGGAAAGCCTTGCGTGTTCTTGAAGGAAGGGTCCAGATCCGGACGCTGCTGCGCGGCCAGTGCGGCATGGATCGCGACGGCCTCGCTGCCTACGGCGGCGCTGGCAGCGCTGGCCAGCACGCGCAGACTCGCGGCCTGGGGAGCGGGTTCGGCGGTCTGGGCGGCGTCGTCCTGCGCGGGCTGCGCCGGCGCGGCGCGGGCCTCGCGGCGCGCACGCACGATGCGCGCGCCGCTCCAGGCGGCGGCGATCAACGCCAGCGGCAGCGCGAACAGGTAAAGGCCGATGTCGACGCCCGTAGGCAGCGTGCGCGACTCCTGCCACCAGATGATGACGGCGAGCCAGACCACGCCGAAGACGAGGGCCAGCAACAGCCCGGTTTTGAGTATGCGGCTCATGGATGCGATATGACGCTTTCGGAGTTGATCATTGCGCGGCTCCGCCATTGCGCCGCATGACGCCGGGGCGGCGCAGCTCGGTGTGGCCGAAGTCCATCATCTTCCAGCGGCCGCCCCAGGTCAGGCCGACGCGCTCGGCGGTTTCGCCGAACAGTTCGTAGCCGCGCATGGCCCAGGGATCCTTTTCGGACACGACCACCTTGCCGTCGCGCAGGAAGGCGCTGTCCGCGGCCAGGCCGAACTGGTGATAGCTCTGGTAGGCGTCGGCATTGGTCACGTGCGAGCCCATCTTGGCAAGCTCCGCCTGGCGGTCGGGGCTGCGATAGCCTTCGATCAGCACCATCTCGTAGCCGTGCTCTTCACGCATCACGCGGTACGCGGCCAGCAGGCGCTGGCGGTAATCGGCGTCCAGCAGGTTCCAGTCGCGGCTGGCGCCGCCCAGGTTGGGACGCACCAATTCCACTTCGCGCGTGGTGAACGCTTCGGGCGGCAGCGGAGGCGGCGGGACCAGTCTTTCGCCGGTCAGCAAAGCCTGGATGCGAGGGTCCGGACCCGCGGTCCGATCCTCGTAAACAAATGTGTGATTGTGTCGCATGACGAAAGCGAAAAGTGACGGAAGCAACACAACCAGCAGGCCTGCAGCGATGTGCCAGCGGTATGCCGAAAACGCGCCGCCAGCCTTTCCAAAGCCCGTGCGCAGCGCCTGCGCGGAGTCGCCCATCGCCCCTCCTGCGTGTCCCGCGCCGCGCGCCATGCCCTGGCGTATTCCCTGTGCAAGCGCGCGCGCTCCCCTTGCCGTGGCCTCCCGCAAGGACGGAAAGACAAGCAACGCGGAAACGCCGATGGCGAGCAGAAAGTAGAGAGGCAGCAGGAGAAGCAAGGAGGTCCCTCAGTTACGAAGGCGTAATCTTTTGTTCTATTCGGGATTCAGGCAAGCGCTTGGACGTTGCAAAACGCGTCTGTGGCTTAGAACTCGTAACAAGAATCGATGATGCGAAAGAAGTCATCAGGTATTCTCGAACCCCTTGGTTACAGGGGTTTAGACGACCTCTGCAGACACGGGACTTCGCATGGCAGAAGACGAAAAAAGATCGCGATCACCGACCTCTGTTCCCAGCTTGCTCGCAGGACGCTCACCGTCACCGGATGAACGCGCAGCGTCGCGCATCCTCGCCGCGCTAGAGGGGCGAGTGCCGGACGCCGAAGTCAAACACCTGGCGCCCAAGCGCCGTTCCCGCTTGCCGCTGGCCTTGCTGCTGCTATTGCTGACGGGTGCTGCGGGCGCGGTGCTATATAGCGTGTTCGATACGCCGCCGCTGCCTGTGGTCGCTGAATCGACTCCTCCGGTTACGCCGCCAGCGCAGCCCGCCGCCGCGCCAGCCGCTCCAACAGCGGGTGCGCGCGTGGCCGCTGCCGATCCCGACCCGCAGCCTTCTTCCGCGGCCGTCATCGAAGACCATCCTCTCGCGCAATTGGGACTTCCCAATGCCGATGAGGACCGCGCGCCCGAGAACCCCTTGTCTGCGTTGGCCGTCACCGCCACGCCGCCGCAGCCTCGCGCTGCGTTGCAGGCGCAGGCCGCTGCGCCCAAGGCAGCCGGGCCCACGGTGCCGCGCGCGATCACTTCGCAAGGCTCGCCCAAAGCGTCGCCCCAGGCCGCGCCGCAGCGCGCCAAGACGCCGCGCAACGATTCCGACGCCGCATTGCTGGCCGCGCTGATGTCCTATGGCCTGCCGCCGGCGTCGCCGCCCGGTACCAAGGTCTACAAGAACGACGGCGTCTTCGTCCGCGAACTGCCGGGCTCGCCCCTGGCGGCCCGGTTGGAGCAATGCCGCAAGCTGGGCTTCCTGGAAAGCGAGCAATGCCGCTTGCGGGTGTGTTCGGGCTATTGGGGCACGGCGCCCGAATGCCCCAATCCGCAAGCCCAGGTCGAACCCTGAGTCTTCAGAGAAGGTTTTTTCCGCAATGGATCCGACTGCAACGCCCGGCCTGTTCAGTTCCGACGCCCGCCTCTACAGCCTGGAGGGCGAGGGCGCGCTCGCCTCGCTGCAGGTCGAGGGCTGGATCGCGCGCGAAGCCTTGTCGGGCGTTTCGCAGACGCGCGTGGTCGCGCTGTCCGACGACGCCGGCCTGGAATTGCGCGACATGATCGGCCGCCCCGTGACACTGTGGACCACGCGCGCCGACGGCAGCCGCGCGAGCCGCAGCGGCCTGGTGCGCGAAGCCGAGCTGCTGTCGGGCGACGCGGGCCTGGCGCGCTACCGCCTGACGGTCGCGCCCTGGCTGTGGCTGGCCACGCAGCAGCGCAACAGCCGCGTGTTCGAAGCGCGTTCCGTGCTGGACATCGTCAGCCATGTGTTGGGCGGCTACGAAGGCTATGTGCATCGCGTGGCTCCCGATGCGGCCGAAGCGCAGGCCGGCGTGGCGCCGCGCCCCTACACCACGCAGTACCGCGAGACCGACTATGACTTCATCAGCCGCCTGCTGGCCGAAGCAGGCCTGGGCTGGACGACGGTCGAAGATCCGGAGGTTCCCGCGCGCCACGTCGCGCTGATCTTCGCCGACAGCCGCGGCCTGGCCGAGGATGCCGAGTCGGCAGGCGGCGGCGTGCGCTTTCACCGCGCCGGCGCGACCGAGTCGCGCGACACCGTGCAGGCCATGTCGCGCCAGTGGCGGCGCGGTCCTGACCGCGTCACCGTCCTGGGCTGGCACGGCGGCGGCAAGCGCGCCGTGGCGGCAGAGGCGCTGGCGCGTCCGGCAGACAGCACTGACGACGCGGGCCTGGAATGGTACGAGGTGGCAGGCCACGGCAGCTTTGCTGATGAGGCCGAGGCGCGGCGCCAGGCCACGCTCGCGATGGAAGCCGTACAAGCCGGCGCTGAGACTTTTGTCGGCCAGGGCGGGGTGCGTACCTTCCGTTCCGGCACGCGTTTCACGCTGCAGAACATGTCTCCACTGGGGCCTGCCGACGAAGAAGGCTTCGAGCCCGCCTTTGCGCTGGACCGGGTCGAGCACGTCGGCATCAACAACCTGCCGCCAGAAACCCGAGCCTCGCTGTCGCAGCGCTTGGGTGGGCTGGACGCACATTTGGCCTTGGATACCGAGGCGCCCGCGGCGCCTGGCGCGGCGGGTTCGAACGCCGATCCGTCGCGGCCCGACGCCGCGGTGTTGGCGAAAGCGCGCGAGGTCGGCTACGCCAACCGCTTCCAGGCGGTGCGTTGCGACCGCCCCTGGCGGCCAGCCTTGCCGCAGACACGCGGCGCGCGCCTGAGCGGCGCGCCTTCGGTCCATGGCGTGCACACGGCCATCGTCACGGGCGCCGACGGCGCAGTGCAGGCGCAGGGCGAGGACGAGATCCTGCGCAACAAGCGCGGCGACGTGCGCATCCGATTCCATTGGCAGGCAGACGATGCCGAGGGGGTGGCCAAGAGCCGCTGGGCCCGCGTGGCGCAGCGCCAATCGGGCGCAGGCATGGGCATGAGTTTCGTGCCGCGCATCGGCCAGGAGGTGCTGGTGCGCTTCCTGGACGACGACGTTGACCAGCCCATCGTCGTGGGCGCGCTGTACAACGGCCGCGGCGAGGGCGGCACGCCCGCCACGCCGGGCGGCCGGGACGGCGGCAAAGCCGACACCCAGGTCTACACCGCCGCGCGCGATGCCGCACCCAGCGCCCAGGCCAACCTGGCGGGAGGCAACGCGCCTGCCTGGCATGGCGCCGCGGGCGGCGACGAGAACCACCGCAACGCCGCCGCGCTGAGCGGCTTCAAGAGCAAGGAGTTCGGCGGCTCGGGCTACAACCAGATCGTGTTCGACGACAGCGACGGACAACTGCGCTTGCAGATCAAGAGCAGCCAGGAAGCCAGCGAACTGAACCTGGGCCACCTGATTCATCAGGCCGGCAACTACCGCGGCGGACTGCGCGGCCTGGGCGCCGAGCTGCGCACCGACGCCTACGGCGCCGTGCGCGGCGGCGCGGGCGTGCTCCTCAGCACCTACGCCGGCACCGGCGCCAGCGCCGGCCCCGCAGGCGAGGCTGCGGGCTTGCAGGCGCTGGCCAGCCAGGCCGACCAGATGGCGCGTTCGCTGGATGGCGTGGTCGGCGCGCACCAGGGCTTGCGCCTGGCGAGCGCGCTGGGCTCCAAGGGAGCGGAAGCGAGCGTGCTGGACGACGGCAAGGCGCCCTTGGCCGCCATGCATCGCGCCGTGTCCGGCACCGTCGCAGGCGAAAGCCTGGATGGTGCGCGCAGCGACGCCTCGGCCAAGCACACCCAGGCGGCCGAGGGCAAGGTGCCGCACCTGACGGATCCGGTCGTGTTCATGGCCGCGCGCGCGGGACTGGCGCAGGTCGCTGGCCAACACATGCAATACACCGCCGGCGAGACCGTGCACTGGTCGGCCGGCAAGGACCAGAACCTGGCGGTGATGGGCGCGCTGCGCGTGCACACCGGACAGGGCCTGGGCATCGTCGCCGGCCTGCAGCAGGGCGGCGCGGACTCCGGCCTGGACCTGATCTCCGCCACCGGCGACGTGCATGTTCAGGCCCAGCACGACATCCTGCGCGTGCAGGCGCAGAAGGACATCACCATCGGCAGCGCGCAGACCAACGTCGAGTATGCCGCGCCCAAACGCATCCGCATCGCCACCGCGGCCGGCGCCAGCATCGTGCTGGAAGGCGGCAACATCACGGTGACCGCGCCGGGGCGGATCGATGTGAAGACGGGGAACAAGCAGTTTGCGGGGCCGGACCGCATGCCTTACGCTTTTCCCCAGTTCACGGTCTGCAAACAATGCGTGCTGGACGCGCACGATGGCGTGCAGTCCATCACGGACAAGGCATGAGGCGGGCAAGCGCATGACGGATTGGCAATCCCTGCTTGGCGAGACGTTGCGGCATGCTGAAATCAGCCGCATCGAAACGGGCGAGGCAATGCATGCCTATCTGCTCGTGGATTTCCGCAACCGCGCGGAGCTGGCCGCGCCGATCAAGAGCAGCGCTCAAGTCAGCCACGGTTCGGTCTGGCTGGGAACGGATCTGGCCGTATACGGTGAAATCGCGCCCCTGCTGATCGAAATAGACGATCTGACGCGTTTTGAACTGGGGCGCGACACGGACGGGCCATACACCTCTGAACTATTGCGGCTGCTGCGCAGGGTGTACGAGGCGGACGGTGGGCAGTTTGCGGTCACCCATATCCTGTCGCCCATGGCCCTGGCCGAACTAATGGCACATTGCGCGTACTACGGCGACTATGGCTTGCCGGACGGTCGCGAGTATTACCTGCACTTCTACGACAGCCGCATTCTGGACCGCGCTTTTCAGGTCTGGAGCGAAGCCGAGCGCGAGCGTTTCCTGGCGCCGCTGACGCTCATGCGCTACCTGCGCCGCGACGGTTCCATCGCCGAGTGGAAGGGCGGTGGAGAACGTGAATTGAGCGCTGCGGCGCTGCCGGCGCCACAGCCGTTTACGTTGGCGCAGCATCAGGCGCTGCTGGATATGGATTATCCGGACAAGCTGACCCAACAAATCCGCCGCATCTATATGGGAGTTCTGGGCAGCGACCTGCGGCAGGACGAATTGCATGAGCAGGTGCTGGAGCAGATGGCGCGGGCGCGTGCCTACGGGATAGAAAGCGAGCGGGACATGCTGGACTATGTGGCGTGGGGTATCACAATATCGCCGCGTTTTGATGAACACGAGGTGATTCAGTCCGCGCTGCGCGCATTCAAGGGCTCTGGGCTGTCGCAGGCGCTGGAGGATGTGCCTGACGACGTGTGGGATGGATTGTTGCGGGAGAGGACGGGAAATGCGTAAGGGCCTGATTGTCGTTCTGATGTGGCTGGGCTTGCTGGCGGGCTGCAATGGCGAGCCTACGTACCAAGGCGTGACCTTGGTTGCCTTCAACTACACACCTTGGGACCTTGACACCATTCAACTGACCGACAACGCAGGCCGCAGCGCCAGCTCGGGTGCGGTCGGCGTTGGCGGCGGAGAAGGGTCGGGTACGTGTTGCTACACGCTGAAAGGCACCGATTTCGTCGTGAAATGGAGCGGCGCCGACGGCGAAGAAGCGATCAAACATTTGTACGACGGCAAGCTCGACGAGGTGATCTTTCATAAGGAAACGAAGGTGCATTTCCCTGCGGCGCAGATTCCTTCGGGTGACGGTCCGTTGTACATGGAGTTGCACATCTATCCCGACGAGCACATGGAAATCGCATTGAGCCGAAAGTTGCTTGGGCAAACGCGTCTGCCGCTGGTTTCCGTCACGGATTGGCTTTATGCCGCTCATCGAGATGCGCTTCAGGGGTACAGGGATGGCTATGCGGTATTGAGGGCCGTGGGAAAGGTAGCGAGGACGGCTTGGATTGAATACCGTATTGAAGACAAGCGCGACATGCAGCAATACATGCTGCTGTATTTTACGGTTTCGCCAAATTTTGATCGAGATCCGAAGATTGCCGCAATGCTGGCCAAGCCGGGCCGCCAACCGGGCGACTTTGCCAAGGCTGTCGAGGCTATGCCTGAAGGAGAGATTGCACGTCTGAGGGCGGAAGAGAAGGCTTCAGGAGAGAAGAATGGTTGACAAAACCTCGGGTGGCCTGCCGCCGGAAGATCGTACGCCGGCTTCCGTATTGAAGAAGATGGCCGAGAACGAAGCTGCGTATCCCAAGGACGATTGCCTGGAGTGCGGTGCGGTCATTCGGATCGGGTTCTTCTTTGATGGTTTCGGGCGCAGCCGGGACGTGGACCGGAATGATCCGACGTTCTATTCGAACATTTGCAGGCTTTGGGAGGCACACTACATTCAGACGGATCTGGGGCGTCCCGAGAAGCAATTCTGGTTTCGCTTCTATTACTCGGGACTGGGAACCGAGTTGAACGAGGATGCAAAAGAAAAGCAAGACGCCCTGATCTATGCGGCTACCGTCGCGGGCAGCAAGGCGCTGAGCGAAAGCGCCAAGAATCTTGGCAAGGCGGGCCAGAACATCGCCCGGCTGGATGAGATTCCTGAGCATGACGTTCTGAAGCGCTTACGAGCCGCGACGCAGAAGATGATCAAGGAAGGCTCCTTCCAGCCTATGGTAAAGGCCTACAACGACGTAGTGAAGGACGTCAAAACGCTTCCCGACAAGGCTGTGCGGATATGGAATGCCTGGGATCCCGAACGCCTGGCAAATCGTGCGAAAGCCACGGTACAGGGGTTCTGGTCCGGCTTCAAGAGAAACCCCTTGAAGGTCGCATGGACTGCGGGAAAAGAGGTCGTCAAGACCACCGCGATGGAAGGGGTACCCGTGATCCGAGACAATGAGACGGTCGCCTATCTCATGGGAACAGGAGTCGACACTCGGGTCGACGCCGCTCTACGTCAGCTCAAGGCAGCCCATGACGCGGTCAGCGCCGAGATGAACAATGTGCGGCGCATAGAGATCTCCGTGTTTGGCGCCGACCGTGGCGGTGTGATGGCGCGCCAATTCATCAACGACTTGGTCAAGAAGTATCGGCGTCGGAACGATCAAGACCTGGTGATGCCGGGGAAGGAGGGGGCTCCCGCTGCGGAGATCCGGATCCGGTTTCTTGGCCTGCTGGACTCCGTTTCCTCCATCATGGACGAGAGCACCTTCCTGGGATTCATGCCATTTACCGACTTGCTGAAGCAAACCCACAAGGACCGTGCCTTGACGGTGCCGGCCGCCGTGGAGAAGTGCGTTCACTTCGCAGCAGGCCATGAACTGCGCGCCAATCAGCGCATCGACAGTCTGGAGAAGACTCGGGGCGAGCAGTATCTCTATCCAGGTTCCAGCGGCGATGTCACTGGAGTGAGTCCGGCAGGCTCCTTGGGTGCTCGCACGGAACTCTCTCGGGTGCCCTTGCGCGATATGTTGCACCAAGCCCTGGCAAGCGGCGCAGCGATGTACAGCATGGAACAGCTCTTCAAGGTTCGGCCGCTGATCGCCATCAAATTTTCCCTGGCGTCACGCGTGGGGGAGGGGGCGCAGAGCTATGGCATCGCTGAACTGGTGGACGCATATCGCGGCGTGGTGAAGTATGAGAAAGGCATGGACTTCATTCCACACATGGAAGTATTCCTGCGGTGGCTCGCAGTGCGCTACCAGGATCCCGTCTTCAAGGCTGATATGTCGGATCCTGCCGAAAAATGGATCCAGGATCGCGATTTCTTCACTCCGGAGCAGGAATACAACGAAGAGTTCAGGCGCGTATCCATGCTGCCGCGCGAGGAACGCAACAAGCCCGAGAACACGGCTCGCCTGAAAGAGCTGGAAGCGCTCAAGGACGAACGTTGGAATCGTGCCGTCGCGAGCCGTGGAGAATTGCCGCCGCAGCGTTTCAAGCCACTATGGCAGCGGCTGGAAGAAGAGTACCGTGCGCTCGAAGAGGGGGAGCGCCAGGACATTGCGAATGAACAGCGCAAGGAAGAATTTCGCAGGAGAAATCCGAATTCGGTGCATGCCATGGAGGCGTGGGAACAGAATCTCAAGGATATGCAAAGAATGCGCAACGAGCTCATCACACGCGGCGGTGGCACGCTGACCGAAGAGGACAAGCCGAAAGATCCTTTCGCTGATATGAAAGCCAAGCGTGAAGTGCAAAAGCGTCTGCTCACCGTATGGCGCGAGGCGAGCGCCGGGGCCAACCCTTTACCTCCCAAGGTCATGGCGCTGTTCGACTTCTTGGTACATGACGCCATGTTGAGCAGCTGGCCCGATCATTTGCTGGCCAGCACTTCACTGTATTTCCGCGTGCGGGACAAGGACATTTTTGGCAAGACCGACTTCAAGGCGGAACAAGCCAAGTTCAAGTCGGACAATGAGTCGGCATCGCGGGTTGATCAGATGCGTGCCAATCTGGATGGAATGGCTCCGGTTCGTCCGTAGCTGTGTCGGCGTCGGAAGCATCCGGCTTGGGTGATAGAGCATAGGGGATGAGCATGCCGCGAGAGCGTCGGGGACTCTAGCCAGCTCGCTTTGCGACAGCAACAGAAATGCCAGAGTCCGTGGATGCGCAGGAATCGGTGTGGAACCAGTGGCGACTGGGCAAGCCTATGATCAAAGTGGGATGTCGAGGATGTCTGAGCGGAATCAGGGAAAGACAGGGCGCTCGCAACTCGGGCGGTTGGTCGCACTCGGTGTACTGGCGGTGATCGCCGTGGCGGCGGGGGCTTATGTCTACGTAGAGCGAAGCCAGACGCAAAATTTTCAACGAAGCGCGTTGGAAGGATCGGTGGCGGTCTACTCGTACAACTTTACGCAGTACGACGTGGCGTATTCGTTGATGCCTGGTCTGCGATGGATCGCCAGAGCGAATTCGGCCACAGGAAATAATGTGCAGTCATTCGGTTACAGGCCAGCTGCGCCTGATGCTCCGATGCAGATATCGTGGCGCTATGACTCTGGTCCTCAAGCAACGGGAGAGGGAGACTATCCATTTGTCGTGATGCTTCCACAGCCACAGCGACCAGCGGGCGCCGTGGTGCTGGAATTGCGTATCTATCCCGATGGCAAGGCTGCTGCGCGCTATGTCACGCGTCCGCTGGTATCGGATTTCAGCAACGTGGCCCCTGAGCTTCCGGGAAGCGATTGGGTGTCGAATCGATGATCACGTCAGAAGTCCGGATAGAGATAAACCTTGATGAAGCGGGTCATCGGAGAGCTTGATCCGTAGGAGACGGTTGTGCGTGAATTCGTCATGTGGTCCACCGACATGATCCTCTACGCCACAAAAGCCCTGGGTTTTGCGCTGCCCCTACTCTATCTCCTCGGGATCGCAGTCCACGTGCGCCCAAACCGTTTCGGAGCCCTGGGCTCCGCGGCATCGCGCAAGTGGTTTGCCGTGTCCATGGTAGCCGTCTGGGCGTTTGCGGCCGTGGGTGCCCTGCTCGTCTATTACGTCGCCCGGAACTATGACCGTTGGTATGGGTATTTCCTGTTCTTTTTTCCCTACTATCTGGGACCGGCGCTGATTTTGTCCGTGATCGGCCTGTGGGTCCGGTACAGGTTGTGCAAGGGGGTGGTGAAGGACAATGCCTGATGTGCCGCTAAAATCCCGCCATGCTTCCGCCTCAAGTCCTCGTCGCCCTTATCGTCCTGATGCTCGCCGTCGTCATCCCGCTGTTCGCGGTGACGATCCAGCTAAGCCGTTTCATCCATTGGTCCTTCTGGGCTGACAAGACCACGCGCGGCGAGCGGCCGCATTTCACGGGGCCGGTGCTGGCGCTGATCTTCAGCACCCTGGCCGCCAGCGATTTCGTGGGCTATGAACCTTTTCTGACGATCTCGGAGATGAATCCGGTGCCGATCGAGGCCAGGGCCTACTTCACTGTTGCGATGCTGGCGCTGGCCGTCTGGTGCTGGGCCTATGGGCGGTCGATCCGGGACCGAGCGCTGCGCATGATCGGCCGGGGCTCCTGAAGAAAAGCGCCTACTTCGCCGCCTGCACTTCGATCTTCACCGTATTCGAGCGCACGCCGTTCGATTCGATATACACCTCGTAGACCGCCGGATCCTTGGGCAGTTGCACCTGCGCCGCGAGGTCGGTGCTGAACTGCGTGCCCACGCTGATGCCCGGGCTGATGGGGATGCCCTTGGGCGGACGCGAGCTGGGGATCTCGTCCACTTCCATGCCGGGGCGTTTGCGCGGCTTGTATTCGTAGGCCACGCCTTCATAAACCGCCTTGGTCTGCGTATTGACGGCGACGAAGCGCGGCAGCTTCTGGTTCTGCGATACGGGAATGATGCCTTGCGCGCAGACCGGGATGACCAGCGCGCCGGACGCTTGCGGACGCACGCGCGCGGGCGCGGCGATGTTGAGCTGGTCGTCGCTGCCATGGTTGGGCGGAATGCAGGCGTGGTCGCGCACCGTGCCGATGGGGGCGGTGGCGAACGAGGGCGGGTCGATCCAGTCGGTGTTCATCGTGGTCTTCTGGGGATGTGGGGTGGGGCGCGCGGCGGTGGCGGCGCCAGGCGCGGCCATGGCCATCGCGGCCGCGAGCAGCAGGGCCAGCGCCGGCGCCACGCGGCGCCGCGCGTCAGAACGAGGGCCAGCCATTGGACATGTCCGTCTTGCGTACGGCCTGGGCGCAGCTGGCGCAGAAGCGGATGCTGACGCAGTCGCCGCCGAACATGACGCAGGAGCCGGTGTGGCTGGGATCGGCCTGGCTGGCGGGCAGGCCGAAGTGGCAGTGGTTGCCGAACTGGGAGTAGAAATACGGACCCTTGTCGAGTTTGGACGAGTCCATGTCGGCTTCGTCCGGGTGGGCGCGTACCCACTCGGGTCCGCTGGGCGTCATGCCGATCAGGTGGCCGATCTCGTGCACCAGCGTCTGCTGCAGATAATCCAGCGTGTTGGGCTCCCAGGGGCTCATCGCCGCCACGCCAAGGAGGTTGGTGCCAGGGAACGCCACGCCGCCTGCGGAGCTTTCCAGCAACCGGACCTTCAGGATGATCTTGCCCGAGGTCGGCACGGGCACCAGGCCCGCCATGCGGATGTTCAAGGTGTCGCAGGCCTTGGGATTCGCAGGGTCGTAAGGCACCGGGGTCATGCGATCCTTGGGGATGGGGACCTGCCTGATGCCGGCCGCAGGGTCGGTGTACTCGAACAGGCATTCGACGTACCAGTCCACGCCAGGTTCGATGTGATACCACAGGAAGCTGAGCGTGCCGTCGGCGTTGACGAACTGCACCTGCTTGTCGGCCGCGCCGGGACCGGCCGAGGCTTGCACGTAAATGGGCTGGACGGGCAGCATCGAGGCCAGCCGGTCGATGTGGCAGACGACGAGCGTATAGGGCTCGTGGTCCGGGCCCTGCGACCCTGGATAGACGGAGGCGGCCAGCCGGCGCAGGCGTTCATAGCCGTCGTCCGTGAACACGTCCATGTTGGCGTCGCCGCGCGTGCTGACCGGCGGCAATTGCACGACGTCCACACCATGCCGCGCGTATTCCGTCGCGGTCGGCTGGAAGCCATGGCGTCGCGCCAGCGTCTCCGGGCCGGGCAGCATGATCTCCTGGATGTACAGCCGCCTTGCGGTCTCGACTTGCTCCGTGGAGATGATCTGGTTCTTGTCGTTCACCACCTCGAACATATAGGTGTTCAGGCCCGCGGCCGGCAGCGTGATGTTGTCGACCACCTTGGTGCCGTCGGCATCGGTCACGTAGCTGTAGGAGCGCTGGTTGGGCTCGCGGTACAGCGGCTGGCGGCTTTGCTCGCGCGCGGAGTACACCGCGTTGCCCGGACGCGGGCTGACCTTGACGCTGAAGCGATGCTGGCCGGCCTTGTTGAAGCGCACGCGGATCCTGGGCTTGTTGGTCTGGCGGTCCAGGCTGTCCAGCGCCTGGCCATCGTTCCAGACCTCGTCCTCTTCCTTCAGGTTGACGTACTGGAGCTTGGCGCCGCTCCTGGCCCGGTAGGCGGACGGCGTGGGTGCGCCGGCATCCGGCGTCCCGGCCGCTGCGGAGCCGCCCGCGTCCTGGCCGCCGGGCGCGCCAGCGGGCCTCGCCACAGGGCCGGGCAGGCCGACGCCGGCCATTTCCATGACCCGCTTGGCCATCGCCGGATAAGGCGAGTTCGCCACCGCGGGAATGTTCATGATCGCCTCCGCCACCTTGGGCAGCGTGACGTTGGATATCGTGGGCGATTGCAGGATGGCGCCGACCACGGACGGAATCGCGGAGTCGGTCAGGCCCGGCGTGCTGAGTATGGCGCCCGCCACCGCGGGCAGATTGCCCTGGTTGACGTCGGGCATGGTCAGCAGCGTGTTCACCGCCGAGCTCAGCGCGGCGGGGCGGCCGCCCATGGCGCCCATGGCCTGGGTCATGACCGGGCCGATGGCGGACCCCACGCCACCGCTGCCGGCGGCGGTCAGGTTGGAGGCGGCGCCCAGGGCGGATGCCGCCGTGGCGTTGCCCATTGCCGTGGCGGCGCTGGAAGCGCCCGACAGCATGCCCGAGGCCGACGGGCCGGCGCCAGCGGCCGGCGAGGCGACGGTGGATGCCTGCGAGGCCAAGGCCGACGCCTGCGTAGCCATGCCGCCGGCCTTGGACACGGCGCCTGCCGCGTCAGTCAGCGCCTGGGGCATGGAAACCGCGCCGGCCAGCGCGTCGCCAGCGCCCTGTGGAATCTTCATGGTGGAGAGGCCGCCGTCCATCAGCGACGGCGTTGCCATGCTGGCCAAGGATTGCGTGGCGCCGTTAGCCAGTGAGGACGTGGCGCCGCCAGTCAGCGACGGAGCTACATTCTGCATGGCCGTTTGCGCCATGCCGCCGGCCTTTGCCATGGCGCCCGACATCAGTTCCGAGCCCGCCTTGCCTGCTGCCTGCATGGTCTTGCCGGCCATCGCGCCCAATTCCTGCACGGGCTTGAGCGCTTCGCCGGCCATGCTCTTGGCCTGGTCCAGCATGCCGGAGGCGCCATCGGCCGCGGCGGACAGGCCCTTGGATACGGCGGTTGCGCCGCTTGCAAGCGCCGCGCCCGCGCTGCCCAGCAGCGAGCTTTGCGATCCGCTGGCTGCAGCTGCTGTGGGGCCTCCAGCCGCTGGAGCCGAGGCGACCGCGCCCGTCGCGCCGGCCGCATTCAGCGCCTGGCCGGAGCCGGCTTGCGCCTGCAGCTTGGCCTTGGGGCGGTGCACCAGTTCGGCCGTGACCAGCATCGGATCGCCCACTTGCGAGGACGGCAGCGCGGGCAGCGCGGCCGCGTCGCTGGCAGGCCCGATCAGGTTGTGGGATGCGCCCTTGACCGAGAACATCCCCGGCCCCTTGAACAGGATGTCGCCGCCATTCATGACGATGCTGGCGCCGGCGGCCTGCAGGGTGATGCTCTGGTTCGCCAGGATCTCGATGCTGTCGGTAGTGGAGGTGACGGTGATGTCCTGGCCGGCCAGCATTTCCAGCATGTCGGTATGCGCGTGGATCGACACAGGAGATTCGGCGGCGACGGCGCGGATGCCGCCGTCCTGCACGAACAGGCTGGTGGAGCGGCCGGAGGCCGTGGCAAAGGTCTGGCGCGCGGCCACGTGGCCGTCGGCCTGCGCGGTGACGTGCAGGTTTTCGCTGGCGTGCAGGATGGCCGAGGCGGGCGTGGCGAAGTTCAGGGAGGACGGCGCGTCGATCAGCATGCGGGCGCCGTCGATGCGCTCCACTGCGTCCGTGCCGGTGCGTTCGCCGCCGCTGGCCTTGACCGCCTGCTGGCCGCCTACGCTGCCCGGATAGCGGCCATCGCCCTTGGGATCGATGGCGCGGGTCAGCGTGTCGTATTGGCTGGTGGCCGCGAGCGCGCGCGCCTGGCGCTGCGCGCCGGCGGCATCCAGGCGTTGCGCCGCATTCTGCGCCCCGCGCAGCAGCGCCAGCGCTTCCTGCGCGTCGGCCTGGGTGGAGCGCGCGTCCTCGCGTGCGTTGGCGGACAGCAGCATGCCTTGTCCTGAGCGCACCACGGTCCAGGCATCCGAGCGCAGCTCGAAGCCGGTGCCGCGCCATGCGCCGCGACTGGATTCATCCGCGCCCTGTGCGACCAGATAGCCCAGGCCCAGCTGCGTGGCGCCGATGGAACTCGATAGGCGCGTGCGCATCTGCCGCGGCGTGTCGTCGAACAGCCATTGGCTGTGGCCCTCGCCGTCCAGGCCCTTGCTATGCCAGCCGCTGAGCCTGCCGGGATGATTGGCTTCAGCGTCCTCGCCGGCGGACCAGGGCGGCAGGTCGGCGTCGTTGTACAACTGGGCCGAGGCCACGGGCTGGTCAATGTCGCCGTCCAGGAATTCGACCAGGATCTCGGTGCCTTTGCGCGGCAGATGGTGCGCGCCCCAATTGGGACCGGCCTGCGCGCCCGCAACGCGCAGCCAGGTGCCGGAACTGTCGTCGCCCGGCGCATTGCCGGTGTCGTCGCCATGGCTGCGGTGCGCCAGGCCACCCGGTAGCGGACGCGCGCCGCGCTGCCAGGGGAATTGCACCTTGATGCGCAGGTCGCGGCCCGAGGAAATGGGCGCGTCCTGCGCGGCCACCACTACGGCCGCCAGGCCTTCGGGCGCCGTGGGCTTGGCGCGCCAGCCGGGCATGAGCGGCGCGGCTGCCGGCAGGGCGCCGAAGGTATTGCGGTAAGAGCCATGTTCCAGATCGGAATCGCCCAGCGCCAGGGCGGCCTGGCTGCCCAGGTTGTTGGCGGCTTCGTGTTCGACGTGCAGCAGCGTGTAGCGGTTGCCGCCCATCTCATCGACGGCCTTGCCCGAGCCCCCGGCGTAGCGGCTGTGCTGCGTCAGCGTGAAGTCATGGCCGGGCATCATCTGGCGGGCCGTGCCGCCGCCGTCGAAGCGCACCATGCGGGCTTCATGCGCCTGCAGGCTGCGCGCGGCGGCAAGCTCCGCGCTGTCGCCGTCGGCATGGCGGCCGTGGCCGTCGTAGTCATAGTCTTCAAGGCGCGGCACCGCGCCGGCCTGGACGTCGGACTGCGCATGCGCCGCGTGCGCGAGCAGCTTGCGGTCGTCCCAGGCCAGGCGCGTCACGGCATTAGGCCGTACCGCCCGGGACGCGCCAAAGCGCGTGATGCTGTCCTCGGTTTCCGTGGCGTCGCTGCGGTGAAAGCGCAGCGTGGCGTCGGGGCAGGGGGGCCGCGCCGCGCGCGTGTCGAACACGACCAGCCGGTGGCGCGCGCCGCCCGAGGCTTCGTCCTGCTGTTCGCCCTGCTGGTGGTCGAAGCGGAAGCTCAAGCCGGCTTCGGCCATCAGGCGCAGCACGAAGGCCAGGTCGGTCTCGCGGTACTGCGTGCGTAGTGGACGCGGCGCGGGCGGTTCGGCGATGTCGAACGAGTAGGCCGCCTGCGGATAGTCGGCGAAGATCTCGCTCAGGATGTCAGTGACCGACTTGTCCTGGTACAGAAAGCTGTCGCGGCGCAAGCCCAGGGCTGCCAGCCAGGGCGCGGCGTGCAGCCGGTAGCGCGCCAGGCCGCCGTCTGCGCCCAGCGCGTCCACGCCTTCCACCACTGCATGCCATTGGCGCCTGTTGCCGTCGGCCAGCAGCAGGCTGACGCTGATCTCGCGGCCCAGCAGGGCTTGCACATCCAGTTCGGCCGAGGACGCCAGGCAGTCCAGCGTCAGGGCAAACAGTTCAGACACGCCTTCGCGCAGGACCATCCGTTCTACCGCCAGCGCCGCATCCAGGGGCGTGCGCATCTGCAGCATACGGGCGTTCTGGGAGAGGGCGGCAACATCCAGGCTGCTGAATCCGGCGGGCGCTTGGGTACGGTCGGTCATGGTGCTGAGCGGTGGCCTGAGGCCTTCAGGGTAGCGAGATGGTCAGGTGCGCGGCGCGCGGGCCGATCTTGACGATGTCATGGTACGGAGCCATGGCGGTCTGCATGTCGCGGTTCAGGAAGTGGCTCATGCCCAGATAGGCCAGCAGCCCCAGCAGCGCGAACAACGCGCCGATGCTCCACAGCGGCACGTCGCGCTTGAGCGTGTGGGCGATCTTGTCGGGCAGGGGCCAGTGCGGCGCGAAGCCCGCGCGCTTGCCGCGCAGCAACGTGATTTCATCGCCAAGCCGCGCCGTGAGATAGCCCAGCTTCTCCTGGCCTTCGATCATGTACTTGCCCTGGAAGCCCAGCAGCAGGCACATGTAGAACACTTCCAGCGATTGCAGGCGCGGCGCGCCCTGCGCGCGCAGGTCTTCCAGGCGCGCAAAGAAATTCTCGCCCGCGAGCTGTTCGCCAAACAGGGTCAGCTGCAGCGGCTGCAGCATCCAGGCGTCGCGGATGGAAAAGCCCGAATTCAGCACGGTCTCGTCCACCGCGGCGCAAAATGCGTACTTGGTGGCGTAGACGTCCTCGGCCGGAATGTCCATCTTCTTCGCGCTGCGCTCGAAGTCTGCCAGGAACTGCTGCACGCGCGCCGAGAACGAGGCGGCGTCCACGGGCTCCTGGCCGCTTTTCAGCAGGAACAGCATCAGGAAGCCGTCGTACAGCAGGTCCAGCAGGGACTTCGCGGGGCGCGAGCCATAGAAATCGGCGGCTCGGGGAGGGAGCGAGGCTCCGGGCATCAGGGTAGGCGCGGCGGCGGTCATGGGCAGGCTCTAGCGGGTGACGGCGATGAGGTCCAGTTTCAGTTCAGGTATGCCCGAGGGGGCATAGATGGCGATGCTGCGTGCCTGCAGCATGCGGTCATACAGCGAGCCGCGTGTTTGCAGGGTGAAGTAGCAGGCGCCCGGCTTGACGGGCACGGCGGGCGGAACCTGCGGCGTGTAGACGAGCTGCACGCCGGGCATGGCCGAGAGCACCAGCTTTTCCACGTCGTCGGGCGCGCCCACCTTGAAGCGCAACGGCACGGTCTCGGCCAGTTCGCTGGCCGGCGTGGCGGCGGATACCGACAGGTAGAGCGCGGTGGTTTCGTCGAGCTTGCCGGAATCCAGTCGGCCGACGTGGAACGAGGGGCGAAGCTCTTCCAGCACGATGGAGAAGTAGCGGGTGGAGATGACGGTGTCGAGCAGGTCGCGCAGGATTTCGTCCAGTTGCGCGAAGGCCGCGCCCGGCGCGTCGTGCTGGTAGGCCGGCAGGTCCGCCAGGGTGTGCACCTTGGAGAAGGTCATGAGCGCGCCGGCCAGCCGCAGCATTTCCTGGAACAGGCGCTCGGGATGCAGCTGCGGGTTGTGGAACAGGTGCGACAGCGCGGAATAGGCTTCGTTGCAGGTGTGCAGCAGCCAGAACGAGGCCACATCGCCCGAGCGGAACTCGATGATGTTCTTGTTCGGTTCGCGGTGAAAGCCATAGAGCGCGTTGACCTTGGCCTGCAGCGCGTCCAGCAGCCGGCGCAGCTGTTCGAACAGCGCGCTGCACGCCTGCACCGTGACGCTGGGGGCGATGAAGCTGGTGTCCAGCTCGTAGCCGGCGCTGGCCGTGCGGCGCACGCGCGCTACGGGAATGGTCAGCAGCGCGTCGCGTGGCTCGTGTTCCGACAGCAGGCGCACGTTCTTGCGCAGGAAGGCAAGTTCGGCCGTGCTGGCGTTGGTGTACAGATCCGGCGCGGGGCTGTCCTGGTGCGCATAGCGCGCATCGAAGCCCTGTTCCTGGCGCGTGTCCCGATAGTTGCCGCCGATGTCCTTCATCGGGTGCAGCGCCAGGTAGAACACCGCCGTGCTGGCGCCGTCCAGGCCGTCCAGCGCGACCGCGGGCGGCAGGTCGTCGTTATGGGGGGCGCTGTAGATTTCGCCGTCGGGAAATATCGCGGAGAGCTCGGTGGCGCGCAGCATGCCGTTGGCAAGCGCCGCCGCGTCGAAGCGCGCCGCGCGCAGGCCCCATGCATAGGGATGCAGCGCGCGGCTCATTTCCGCGAGGCGGGCCTCGTGGTACGCGTCTTGGCGTTGAAAATGTTGGGGCCGCAGGAACAGCCCCTCTCCCCACAGTATCTTCGCTGAATGGCTCACGTTTGCTGGCTCTTGCTTCTTATATATAGAGGGCGTCGATGACGGCGGCTAGGCGCGGCTTGCGTTCAGTTCGGGCATTGCACCGAGCCGAGGCGGGCCGGGTCGAAGCCGGGCACGCCCGGTGGCAACACTATCTGTCCGGTGACCACGGTCATCGCGCAGGCATGGGCGCCCATGACGATGCCGGTGTCCTCGGCGGTCTTCACTTCGAATACGTATTTCCAACGCTGCGGCGCGGGCGCGTAGAACAAGCCCGCGACAGCGATGTAGGCAGCGGTTTTAGGCACTTTTTCCAGGTGTTCGTAGCGCTGTCCCGGCGTCAGTGTGACTTCGCGTGCAGCGATGATGCTGTCACCCAACGCCGCCTTTTCGGCGTCAGTATCAACCAATTGCGTGAGCGGTGCGCGCTGAAATGCCTCGGCATTCTTCAAATAGTATATTTTCGTAACCACAGCCATTGGCTGTCCGCTACTCGCATTCAAATTTTCTCCGGCATGTATCGCCAATTTCACATCGATTGGCGCATTCGGGTCTTTTTTCAGGCCCGCCATATCCATCATGCCGCCGGTCATTCCGGCCACCGCTCCGATCGCTGAAACCGCTGCGCAACCGCTGATTACGGGGCTTGCCGCGATGATGGCCGCTGCTGCCATGCACCGAGAAAAATAGAGATGTTTTGACATGGCTCTTTATACCGGAAGCCTGCGACAACATACAGATCACGGCACGATGAGCGAAGTTTCTGCGCGAGTTACATGAAGTAATGCACTGTAGTGCTGCGCTAACAAAAGGTTGTTGAAATACGCGGCCTTGGTTACACCCTCCTACATACCAAAAAAATGCACATATCCCGGGTTCTCCTCATCGGCGCAATGATGGCCTTCCTCGCGGGCTGCGCCACGTCCCCCAAGCCGCAGACCGACGCCGAGTACAAGCAGTCGATGACGCACGCCACGCAGACGCTGGCTGCCAAGGGCAACGATCAGGCGGTTGCCGAGTTCCAGGAAATAGCCTTGCTCAATCCCGCACGCGGCGAGCCGTGGTCGTACATCGCCAAGATCCGCTTCGACGAGCAGAAGTACGGCGAGGCCATCGTCGCGGCCGATGAAGCGCTGAACCGCGACCCCGAAGACTTCACCGCCAAGACCGTGCGGGCCGTGGGCGGCCTGCGCGTGGCCATGCAGTCGCTGGCCGATCTGCGCGCCAACGCGCTGTTGGCGGGCAACGCCCGCACTGATGCGGTGGCGCTGGCTGCCGCCATGCGTGAAACCCTGGGCCAGGACGTGCTGTTCCCCGAGGGTTACAAGCCCCCGCGCCCGCGCCAGCCGCGGCGCAACGATGCGCAGGGCGCGGCCGCCGCGCAACAGGCCAAGCCTGCCGCCAACGCGGCGGCGGCGACGCCGCCCGCTACGCCTGCGGCCCCCGCGGCGAATTCCGCTGCGGCTCCCGCCGCAAAGCCGCCTGTGGCCCCGGCTGCTTCCGGCGCCGCGCCGGCCGGCCGCGCGCCGGATCCGTTCGGCAACCTCCTCAAACCCTGATCGGGCCCCACGGCCTCTTCACTATGCACTTCGCTTGGAGCCCCCATGGCTAAGAAAGAAAGCGTTCAGAAAAGACTCCAGAAAGTACGTCCGCCGCGCGTGCAGCTGACCTATGACGTCGAGAAGGGCGACGCGATCGAGCAGAAGGAACTGCCGTTTGTCGTGGGCGTGGTCGGCGACTTCAGCGCGCAGTCCGAAGCCGAGCTGCCGCGCCTGAAAGACCGCAAGTTCGTCAACATCGACGTCGACAACTTCGACGACGTGATGCGCGGCCTGGAGCCGCGCGCCGCGTACCGCGTGAAGAACCGCCTGACCGACGAAGGCGGCACCTTCGGCGTGGACCTGAAGTTCCGCTCGGTCGAGGACTTCCGGCCCGAGGCCGTGGTGCAGCAGATCGAGCCGCTCAAGGAGTTGCTGGACATCCGCACCAAGCTGGCCGACCTGCGCAACAAGCTGGCGGGCAACGACAAGCTGGAAGACCTGTTGGGCGAAGTGCTCAGCAGCACTGAAAAACTGCAGCAACTGACCAGCGAAGCCGGCAAGAACGGCAAGGGAGGCAGCAATGAGTAATTCCGCCGCCGCGCAGAACGTATCCGCGCCCGCCGCCGAGGCCGACTCGGGCCTGCTGGACCAGATCGTCGAACAGAGCCGCGTGGCCAAGTCCACGGCCGAGCACGACCGCGCCAAGGATCTCATCGGCGAGCTGGCCCGTGAAGTCATGAAGGGCACCGTCGTGGTCTCGGACAACCTGTCCGCGATGCTCGACGCCCGCGTGGCCGAGCTGGACCGCCTGATCTCGGCCCAGCTGAGCGAAGTAATGCACGGCGCCGAGTTCCAGAAGCTGGAAAGCACCTGGCGCGGCCTGCATTACCTGTGCCAGGAGAGCAACACCGGCCCGATGCTGAAGATCAAGGTGCTCAACGTCACCAAGCGCGATCTGGTGCGCGACTTCCAGACCGCCATCGACTTCGACCAGAGCCTGATGTTCAAGAAGGTCTACGAAGAAGAGTTCGGGACCTTCGGCGGTTCGCCGTTCGGCGCGCTGCTGGGCAACTTCGAGATCACGCGCCAGCCCGAGGACATGTACTTCATCGAACAGATGTCGCACGTGGCCGCGGCCTCGCATGCGCCCTTCATCGCCTCGGCCTCGCCCGAGCTGCTGGGCCTGGACAGCTTTGCCGACCTGGGCCGCCCGCGCGACCTGGCCAAGGTGTTCGATACCGTGGAATACACCAAGTGGCGCAGCTTCCGCGATTCGGAAGACTCGCGTTACGTGGGCCTGACCATGCCGCGCTTCCTGGGCCGCCTGCCCTATGACCCGAAGGAAGGCACTTCGGTAGAGGGCTTCAATTTCGTCGAGGAAGTGGACGGCACCGACCATGCCAAGTACCTGTGGTGCAACGCCGCCTGGGCCTTCGGCGCGCGCCTGACTGCGGCCTTTGCCGACTTCGGCTGGTGCGCGGCGATCCGCGGCGTGGAAGGCGGCGGCCTGGTCGAGAACCTGCCGACCCACACCTTCAAGACCGATGACGGCGAAATCGCCCTGAAGTGCCCGACGGAGATCGCCATCACCGACCGGCGCGAAAAGGAATTGAGCGACCTGGGCCTGATTCCGCTGGTGCATTGCAAGAACTCGGACTACGCCGCGTTCTTCGGCGCGCAGTCGGTGCAGAAGGCCAAGAAGTACAACACCGATAGCGCCAACGCCAACGCGGTGCTGTCGGCCCAGCTGCAATACATCTTTTCGGTATCGCGCGTGGCGCACTACCTGAAGGCCATGATGCGAGACAAGATCGGCAGCTTTGCCTCCGCGCAATCTGTCGAGAGCTTCCTGAACCGCTGGGTCTCGCAGTACGTGCTGCTGGACGACAACGCGAGCCAGGAGCAGAAGGCGCAGTTCCCCTTGCGGGAAGCATCGGTGCAGGTTGCCGAGGTGCCGGGGCGTCCCGGCGTGTTCCGGGCCGTGGCGTTCCTACGGCCTCACTTCCAGCTCGATGAGCTTTCGATTTCGTTGCGCCTGGTCGCGGAACTCCCCGCCCAAGCCCAGAAGTCGTGACCACCGTCGGATTCGACGATTTTTAACCAGAGAGGCTATTAATGAAGGACATCTACGTCAAATTCGGCAACCCCGCACTCAAGGGCGAGTCGCAGGACAAGGACCATCCGGACTGGATCGAAGTCGGATCGTGGCGCCATGAAATCATCCAGCCGCGTTCGGCTACCGCCTCCACCTCCGGCGGCCACACCGCCGAGCGCACCGAGCATGGCGAGATGGTCTTCACCAAGGACCTGGACGTGGTCAGCCCGCTGCTGTATCAGCACGCTTCCGGCGGCACGACGTTCGACGAAGTGACCATCGATTTCCTGCGCGCCGACGGCGAAGGCAACCGCGTCAAGTACCTGGAAATCAAGCTCAAGTACGTGATCATCTCGCGCGTGGCGCCGGAAGTCGTCAGCGAAGGCCTGCCGCACGAATCGTTCTCGCTGAAGTACGCCGCCGTGCAGTGGAAGTACACGCAGCAGAAGGTGGGCGGCAACCAGGGCGGCAACGCCCAGGGCGCATGGAGCCTCACCAAGAACGACAAGACGTACTCGGTCTGAACCTGACCGCATGAACGGCAAAGGCCCCGGCCGGTCCGGCGCCTTTGCTCAATGAGGCCGCGATGAAGGGATTCGAACCCAGCCTGTTCGACAAGTTGTTCGACGGCGACGGGCAGACACCGCATGCGTTGCGACGCCTGTCGGTGGAAGAAATCAAGGAAACGGTCGCGCGCGACATCGAGGCCCTGCTCAATACGCGCATGGTCTTCACAGAAGACTCGCTCAAGCGCTTTCCGAACTGCCAGCGGTCCATCCTGACCTATGGCTTGTCGGATTTTTCCGGCCTGAGCCTGGCCAGTCACTACGACCGCGAGTTCATCTGCCGGTCGCTGGAGCAGGCGATCGCCCGCCATGAGCCGCGCCTGACGCATGTGCGGGTGTTGCTGCAGGTGGACAGCCGCGCGACCTCGGTGCTGTATTTCGCGATTACCGCGATGCTGGACGTAGGGCCTGCGCATGAGCCGGTCACGTTCGACGCGACGCTGCAGCCGTCGACATTGCAGTACTCGGTGAGCAAGGGCCGGGCCAAGGCCGCGGCGGCCGCCTGATAACAAACCATGCACGCGGGCGCCGGCGGCACGCCGCCGGCGAAGAAGGGAAAGATGGAAGAACTGCTGCCTTACTACGAACGCGAACTGGGCTTTCTGCGCGGTTCGTCGCGCGATTTTGCGCAGCGCTATCCCAAGATCGCCGCGCGGCTCGGGCTATCCGGTGAAACCTGCGAGGATCCGCACGTCGAGCGGATGATCGAATCGTTCGCGCTGCTGGGCGCACGCATCAACAAGAAACTGGACGACGATTATCCGGAATTCACGGAAGCGTTGTTCGAGGTCATGTACCCGCATTACCTGCGCCCGTTCCCTTCGTGCTCGGTGGCGCAGTTCGACATGGGCGGCATGGCCTCGCAGCTGACCGCGCCGGTGCGCATGGCGCGCGGCACGGAATTGAAGTCGCATCCCGTGCGCGGCGTGGCGTGCCGTTTCCGCACGGCGTACGACGTGACCCTGGCGCCGGTGAGCGTACGCCAGGCGGTGTTCGCGGCCACGGCCAATGCACCGTCTGCAGCCAGCCTGCCGGCGGGCGTGACGGGCCGGTTGTCGCTGACGCTGGCCTGCCTGGCAGAAACCCAGAATTTTTCCACCCTGGCGGTGGACCGCCTGCGCGTATACCTGCATGGGGAGCCCTCATTCGTAGCCGCGCTGCGGGACTGCCTGTTCCTGCGCACCGCCGCGGCCTATCTTGAAACGCAGCCGGGCCGCTGGAACCGCATGCAGGATGTGCCGCTGGCGGAGGTGGGGCTGTCCGAGGACGAAGCCCTGATCGACTTCCCGGCCAGCTCGCATCCCGCCTACCGGCTGCTGGCGGAGTACTTCGCGTTCTCCGAGAAATTCAACTTCGTGGACATCGACCTCGCGGCGCTCAGGCGCGCGGCAGGGCCGGTGCGTGAAATCACCCTGCATCTGGCATTGAAGGGCGTGCGCGCGGATTCGAACACGGCGCGCCTGCTGGAGTCGGCCTCCGCGGACAATTTCCGGCTGGGCTGCACGCCCGTGGTCAACCTGTTCGCGCAACGCGCCGATCCCATCCGCGTCACCCATGCGCAGGCGTCCTATCCGGTGGTGGCCGACGCGCGCCGCGCCTATGGCTACGAGATCTATTCGATCGACCGCGTGCGCCAGGTGCGGCAGAACATGCAGGGCGATTCGGTGGTGGAATTCCGACCCTTCTATTCGCTGCATCATGGCGAAACGCCCGAGGGCGCCGGTCACTACTGGACGGCGCGACGCAATGCCATGGTGGCCGAGCGCAGTCCGGGCTACGAAATGGAGTTGTCCATCGTCGACATCGATTTCGATCCCTCGCTGCCGCAGACCGAGACCCTCAGCCTGGAACTGACCTGCACCAACCGTGACCTGCCCGCGCATCTGGCGGTGGGGCAGCCGGGCGGGGACCTGTTCCTGGAGGGCGGCTCGATCGCGCGTGAGATCCGCATGTTGCGCCGGCCGACGCACACGCATCGTTTCCAGCAGGGGCGGGCGGCGCACTGGCGCCTTATTTCGCATCTGGCTCTGAACCACCTGTCGCTGGTCCACAGCGGCCTGCCTGCGTTGAAAGAGACGCTGCGGCTGTATGACCTGTCGCACTCCGCGGTGGCGGCGCGCCAGATAGAAGGGCTGGTCGGCCTGGACTACAAGCCTGCCACGCACTGGATGCCCGGCGAGCCGTTCGCGACCTTCGTGCGCGGCATCGAGATCCGGCTGACGATCAACGAAGACAACTTCGTCGGCACCAGCCTGCATGCCTTCGTGGCGGTGATCAACCGCTTTTTCGGCCTATACGTGCATGCCAACAGCTTCGTGCAGCTGGTTGTGCTGTCGCGCCGCGGCGCGGAAGAAATCCTACGGTGCGCTCCATGCAACGGCGACGCGATCCTAGCGTAATCGAATCGCTGCTGGCCGAGCCGCAGCGCTTCAAGTTCTTCCAGGCCGTGCGCGTGCTGGAGTCGTGGTTCGCGCGGCAGGAAGGCAGCCGCGCGCGCAATGCCGTGCCCGCGCACCTGCGCTTCCTGAACTCGTCTTCGCTGGGCTTTCCCGCCAGCGAGATCGCCGCGCTGACAGCCTATGACAAGCAGGGCCAGGCGCTGGAAGACACCGAAGCGCGGCTGGCGGCGCTGGCAGCAGGCAACCTGGGACGAGTGGAGATCGAACCGGCCTTCTTTGGCCTGTTGGGCGCACAGGGCGCCATGCCGCTGCATTACACCGAGATCCTGAGCACGCGCGAGAGCTCGCGGCGCGACCGCGGCGCCCGCGCCTTCTTCGATATCTTCTCCAACCGGGCGGCGGCGCTGTTCTATGCGGCCTGGAAGAAGTACCGCATGCCGGTGCGGCACGAGACCGAACAGGACCACCATTACCTGCCGCTGCTGCTGGCGCTGGGCGGCATCGGCCATCCGGCGCTGCGCGACCGCCTGCAGTCGGGGCAGGGTCGGGTGTTCGACGAATCGCTGGCGCACTACGCCGCGGCCGCGCGCCAACGGCCGGTATCGGCGGCCTACCTGCAACGGGTACTGGCGGACTACTTCCAGGTGCCGCTGCGGGTGGAGCAGTTCGTCGGGCGCTGGTATCACGTGCCGCCGCAGAACCGCACGCAGCTGGGCATGCCTGGCGCGGTGCTAGGCGTGTCGGCCATGGCCGGCGACCGCATCTGGCAGCGCGACATGCGCATCCGGCTGTGGATCGGCCCCTTGTCCAAGGACGCGTTCACCGACTTCCTGCCCGGCGGCGCGCGCGCCCAGGCGCTGGAGAAACTCCTGACCATGTTCGGCGGCATGAGCTTCGAATACGAAGTGCGGCTGGTGATGGCCAAGGAAGACGTGGGCGGCAGCGTGCTGGGCGAAGGCGGCGGCGCGCGTCTGGGCTGGAACTCCTTTCTTTGCACCGAAGCGGTGGCATCGGACCGCGATGACGCCAGCTACGAATTGCACACCATACATTGAGACTAGACGACCTGGAATATGGCCACACCCTTGAAGACCCTGATTGGAAAGCTCAACCAGACCTGCCGCCAGGCGGCCGAGCGCGCCGCCAGCCTGTGCATGGCCCAGGGGCACTATGAGGTGGACCTGGAACACCTGTTTTTGGCGCTGCTGGAAAAGCCGGCCAGCGATTTCAGCATCGTGGCGCGGCGCAGCGGTATCGAGGCTTCGGTGCTGGAAGCGGACCTGAATGCCGAGATCCGCGGCTTCAAGAATGGCAACACCCGCACGCCGGTGTTTTCGCCGCATCTGCCGCGGCTGTTCGAACATGCCTGGCTGATCGCTTCGCTGGACACGCAGACCACGCGCATCCGTTCCGGCCATCTGCTGCTGGCCTTGCTGACCGAGCCCGACCTGGCCCAGTTGGCGCGCCGCGGTTCGCGCCTGTTCGAATCGTTCAGGCTGGATGAACTGAAGCACGATTTCGCCGCGCTGACGGCGGGCTCCGAAGAGGCGGGCCAGTCGGTGGCGCTGGGCGACAGTCCGGCGGCGGACGCTGCCCAGGACGGCGCGGCCCCTGCTGCCGGCCTGTCCAAGACGCCGGCGCTCGACCAATACACCGCCAACCTGACCGAGCGCGCGCGCGAAGGCAAGATCGATCCGGTGATCGGGCGCGATGCCGAAATCCGCCAGATGATCGACATCCTGACGCGTCGCCGGCAGAACAATCCCATCCTGACCGGCGAGGCCGGCGTGGGCAAGACCGCGGTGGTCGAGGGGCTGGCGCTGCGCATCGTGGCGGGCGACGTGCCGCCAGCGCTGGCGGGCGTGGCCCTGCGCACGCTGGACATGGGCCTGTTGCAGGCCGGCGCCAGCGTCAAGGGCGAATTCGAGAACCGTCTGAAGAATGTGATCGACGAGGTCAAGCAAAGCTCCACGCCCATCATCCTGTTCATCGACGAAGCCCACACCATGATAGGCGCGGGCGGGCAGGCCGGACAGAACGACGCAGCCAACCTGCTCAAGCCGGCGCTGGCGCGCGGTGAACTGCGCACCATCGCCGCCACCACCTGGAGCGAATACAAGAAGTACTTTGAGAAGGACGCCGCGCTGGCGCGCCGCTTCCAGGTCGTGAAGGTGGAAGAACCCAGCGAGGAACTGGCCGCCAGCATGCTGCGCGGCATGGCGCCGCTGATGGAGCAGCACTTCGGCGTGCGCGTGCTGGACGAGGCCATCGTGGCCGCCGCGCGTCTGTCGCACCGCTATATCAGCGGCCGCCAGCTGCCGGACAAGGCCGTCAGTGTGCTGGACACGGCCTGCGCGCGCGTGGCCTTGGGCCGCAGCGCCACGCCGGCACTGATCGATGACGCGCGCCACCGCCTGGCGCGCCTGGAGACCGAACGCGCCGCCCTGCGCCGCGAAGCCGCGGCGGGCGCGGCGCAATCCGCGCGCCTGCGCGAACTGGATCAGGAAATGGACGCCACGCGCGCCGCGTTGACGGACGCGGAAGCGCGGCTGGAGCAGGAAAGCGAGCTGGTCAGGCAGATCCACGCGCTGCGCGAGGAACTGGAAGCGGCGGGAACGGACGTGACGCCGGAGCCCGCCGGCAAGCGCCGCTCGGGCAAGGCGGCCGAACCCGTCGCCACGCCCGGCCAGGCGCAACTGGCCGAACTGCAGCAGCAACTGCGCGCCTTGCAGGGCGAGGCGCCGTTGGTGCCGGCCTTCGTGGACGCGCAGGTCATCGCCGAGATCGTGTCGGCCTGGACTGGCATTCCGCTGGGCCGCATGGTCAACGACGAAATCCGCACGGTGCTGGAACTGCAGCCCCTGCTGGCCGAACGCGTCATCGGCCAGGACCATGCCTTGCACGCCATCGCGCAGCGCGTGCGCACCGCGCGCGCCGGCCTGGAGGACCCGAACAAACCCAAGGGCGTGTTCCTCTTCATTGGCCCCTCGGGCGTGGGCAAGACCGAGACCGCGCTGGCCGTGGCCGACGTGCTGTATGGCGGCGAACGCAAGCTGGTCACCATCAACATGAGCGAGTACCAGGAAGCCCACAGCGTATCGGGCCTGAAGGGCTCGCCGCCGGGCTACGTGGGCTACGGCGAGGGCGGCGTGCTGACCGAGGCGGTGCGCCGCCAGCCCTACAGCGTGGTGCTGCTGGACGAAATCGAGAAGGCTCATCCGGACGTGCTGGAGCTGTTCTTCCAGGTGTTCGACAAGGGCGTGATGGACGACGCCGAAGGCCGCGAAATCGATTTCCGCAACACGCTCATCATCCTGACCTCCAATGTCGGGTCCTCGGCCATCATGCAGGCGTGCCTGAACAAGAGCGCGGAGGAACGGCCCGATCCCGAGGCCTTGCAGGAACTGTTGGCGCCGCAGCTGTACAAGGCCTTCAAGCCCGCCTTCCTGGGCCGCATGAAGACCATCGCCTATTACCCGGTGGACGACGACGCGCTGGCCCGCATCATCGGGCTGAAGCTCGGCCGCATCGCGCAGCGGGTCCAGGCCAATCACCGCGCCGTCTTCGAATGGGACGAGGCGCTGGTGGAGGCCGTGCTGGCGCGCTGCACCGAGGTGGATACGGGGGCGCGCAACGTCGACCACATCCTGAATGGCACGCTGTTGCCGCAAATCGCGGAACAGGTGCTGGGCCGCATGGCGCAGGGCGAGGCCATCGCCCGCATCCGCGTTACCGCCGGCAAGAACGGCGATTTCCGTTACCGCCTTGCCTGACGCCGGAGCCTGACATGCCGATGGATAATGCCGGCCTTTCCCGAATGTCGATCGCGTCGGTCGACCAGGCCAACCGTTTGCTGGACCTGCGCACGCCGCTGGGCGCCAACCGGCTCGTCGCGGAAACGCTGTCCGCCACGGAGACCCTGTCGGACGGCGCGTTCCGGCTGGAACTGACGGCGCTGTCGGACGATGCCGGCATCCCCTTGTCCGAACTGCTGGGCAAGCCGGCGACGCTGCGCCTGCAGACCGCGCTGGGCCGCGAACAGCCCCGTGTCTGGAATGGCTACATCATGGCGGCCGAGTTCCAGGGCGCCAACGGCGGGCTGGCGCGCTATGGATTGACGCTGGAGCCCTGGCTCGCGTTTCTGCGCGCGCGCCGCGACAGCTTTGCCTATCAGGACAAGACAGTCATTGAAATCGTCGACAGCATCTTCGGCGATTACAAGGACCAGGGGGGGCTGGCGCCGCAATGGCGTTGGGTGGTGAAGGACCGCGCCGCCTACGCCAAGCGCAGCCTCACCGTGCAGTATCGCGAAACCGATCATGCCTTCGTCGAGCGCCTGCTGGCCGAAGAAGGCCTGTTTTACTGGGTGGAGCATGAGGCCGGCGAAGGCGAGGGCAGCCACACGCTGATCATTGCCGACCACAACGGCGCCTTTCAGCCCGGCCCGCAGGCCAGCGTGCGCTTCGCGCGCGCCGACGTGACGGAGACCGAGGACAGCATCCAGCAATGGAGCCGGCGCGCACGCTGGCAAACCAATGCGGTGCGCATGGCCAGCTGGGACTACCGCAGCGCCCAGGCCAGGCCGGTGGCGGCCCAGGTCGATGGCGGCGGCGCGAAGGGCGCGATGGATCTGGTCGTCAATGACTATCCCGGCCAGTACGCCTACGAGGACAGTGCGCAGGGCGAACGCCTGGCGCACATCGCGCTGGCCGCGCTGCGCGTGGGCCAGGAAAGCTGCGAAGGCGCGGGCACGGTGCGCACGCTGGCGCCGGGCCAGCGCTTCGAGCTGACCGGGCATTATCAGCAGGGCGGGGCCGCCTATGTGGCGATCGCCGTGCGGCACGAGGCTCGCAACAACTTCGACGAGGACCTGGGCCGCGCCGTGCGCGAGGCGCTGGGCGAGACCGGTCCGCAGGCAGCCGAGGCCGACTTCTACCGCAATACCTTTACCTGCATCGGCATCGATACGGAATTCCGCAAGGCCACGCGCGACGGGCACGGCGAACGCCTGCATCCGCGGCCCACCGTGTACGGCGCGCAGACCGCGCTGGTGGTGGGCGCCGAGGCGCCGGTGCACACCGACCGCGATCACCGCGTCAAGGTGCAGTTCCATTGGCAACGCGGCAAGGCTTCCAGCAGCCGCCTGGAGCATCCTTCGGGCGACGAGAACGCGCCGGCCAAGGACGAACTTGGTACGTGGGTGCGGGTGGCGGAGTCCGTGGCGGGCGGCGACTGGGGCGGCAACTTCGTGCCACGCGTCGGCCAGGAAGTGCTGGTCGAGTTCCTGCACGGCGACATCGACCGGCCCGTGGTGGTGGGGGCGCTCTACAACGGCGCAGGCGCCGAGGACGCCGCGCATAACCAGGTGCAAGGCGGCGCCGCCAACGCCACCGGCAACGCGCCCGCCTGGTTCGCGGGCGGCGCCGACGGTCATGCGCACAACGTGGTGATGTCCGGTTTCAAGACGCAGGCGCTGGCCAGCAGCGGCCAGGGCACCGGCGGCTACAACCAGCTGGTGCACGACGACACGCCCGGACAGTCGCGTCTGACGGCTTCGACCACGCAGGCCGAGAGCCGCCTGAACCTGGGCCATATCAAGCAGCAGCGCGACAACGAAAGACTGCAGGACCTGGGCCACGGCGCGGAACTGTCGACCCGAGAGGCGGTGGCGCTGCGCGGCGGCTCCGGTCTGCTGATCAGCGCGGACCTGCGCGGGAACGCCGAGGGTGCGTTGCTGGACAGCTCGGAAGCGGCCAAGCAGATCGAGCGGGCGGCGCGTTCAGCGGAGGAGTTGGCGCAGGCGGCAGCGCGACAGAAGGCGGTGCTGGAAGACGATCCGGAAACACTGCCGGCGCAGGATGCATTGAAGCACGTCCTGGAGGTGATCGACGCGAAGCAGGACGCGCCCGAGGGCGAGCCCGTTGCCGCCTATAGCGAACCACAGTTGCAGGTGAGCGCGCCCAGCGGCATCGGCCAATACACGCCGGCGGACGCCTTCCTGGCGGCCGGGGCGTCGTTGGCGCAGGTGGCGCCGGACGTGAACTGGGTCAGCAGCGCCAACCTGGCGATGGGCGTGGCCGGCGGCGCGGTGCTGTTCACGCTAGGCCGCAAGGCGTCCGGCGGCAGCCCGGTGCAGGGCCAGGGGCTGCTGCTGCATGCGGCGGGCGGCAAGCTGCGCCTGCACAGCCAGGATGCCAAGATGACTCTGTCCGCGGAAAAGGCGGTGACCTTCGCGTCGGCGCAGGCCGGCGTGACGGTGCAGGCCGCCAAGCGCGTGCTGGCGACGGCCGGCGGCGCCTATGTGCGGGTGGAAGGCGGCGGCATTCAGCTCCATGCGCCGGGGAAGGTCGAGCTGAAGGCCGGCGTGCATAACTGGGTCGGCCCGGAAAGCAGCCAGGCGAACCTGGTCTTCAACGAAGCCAGCCCCTTGTGCGAAGCGCGCGTGCGCGGCGCGGCCCAGCGCGGCGGCGCCGTGGTGCCGCTGGGTTGAGGCGGGAGGAAGGCGGCATGCTCGATTACCAGGCTTTCAGCGCCTATGGCTTTGGCCTCATCCAGGACGAGCGGACGGCCGGCGTGCCGGCCTGCGTCCAGGCCGAAGCCCTGGTGCCGCCGGCGCTACGGAAAATGCCGGGACTCATGCCCCGGTTGGTGGATCTGACCGCAATGCCAGCGGCGGACAAGGCGCAGGCGCTGGCTAGCCTGAACCAGGCCTTGCTCGATGGCGAGGATCTCTGGCTGGGGCTGCTGTTGCAGTCCGATCAGCCCGCCGATGCCGTCGCCGCGCATCTGCGCTCGCGGATGATCGTCGACATCGCGGGACAGGGGCCGTGCTTTTTCCGCTTTTTTGATCCGCGCGTTTTGGTCCAGCTGCCATGGATGTTGGACCCGGCGCAGCTGGTCTGGCTTTGCGGGCCGGTGCAGCGCTTCGTGTTCCACCTGGATGGCGCATGGCGTGCGGTGGCGCGCCCCGACGCCGAGGGGGCGGCGCGTCCGAAGCTGAGCGTGGATCAGTCCTTCGCCCTGACCCAGGTGCAGGCCCTGAATGAAGTGCTGTCGGGCCTGGATACGCTGGAGCCCGAAGGGCGCGTCGCCTTGGGCCAGAAGGTGATGGCGCATTTCCGCACGGCCCGCGAACTGGGCCTGGCGACCGCGCAGGAACGCAAGGCGTTTGCACGGCATGCCCTGGACGTGCACCCCGCCTTCCACCGCCACGAGCGGGTCCGCGCCTGCCTGGCAGCAATGCAGCCCGAAGATGATTACCCCTACCTTGCTGCGGTCCAGGACCTGTCCGATGAGGACTGGTCCAGCGTGCGCGCGGATATGGAACGAACTGGAGAGCCCGATGGCCGATGATGCAAAGAACTGCGGGAAGAAGCGCTCGTCGCTGGATTGCGGAGAGGATTGCCCGTTTCACCGGATCGGCCTGCCCATCATGCCGCTGCGCTACGCGGTGCTGAAGAACGACGGTGCCTTTGCGGCGCTGGACGGCGACCTGAACACGCCGCAGCTGGCAGAGCGGCCCCTGGGTGACAGCGCGCGCTATGGCGTGCGGCTGCTGCGTCCGGGCTATCTGTACGTCTATGACGAGGCGCGCTCTGAGCTGAAGGGCTACTACGTCAACGAAAACGCCACGCTGTACAACTTTGATCTCGACAAGCCGGTGCAGGACTGCGACCGGACCTTTACTTGCACGATGGACCACGAAGCCAAGGCTTCGCTGCTGACTATTCCGAACGCCAAAAAAGCGACATTCGTATGGTTGGCGTTTTCGGACGTGCAGTGGACCAAGGACGTGTGCAAGGCGCACAAGGGCAAGAAGGGCGCCGATATGCGCGAGCGGCACATGTTCAAGTTCGATGTGCAGGCCTGGCTCAGCAGCGGCAAGCACGCCAATGCCAAGAGCATCAACACCCTGAAGGATACGGCCGCGGACTACCAGGTGCATCGCAAGCGCGACCTGGATCAACATCAGAAGCAGCAGTTGCTGGGTTGGAGCACCGTCGGCTATTACGACGTGAAGGGCTGGATGGGGGAAATGATCGAGAACGCCGCGGAGGCCTTCCTGCCCGGCAAGGGCCTGATGCTGGCGCTGCCGGACAGCACCGGAATCCTGCAGGATCTCGCGCGGCTGATGCGCATACGCTTCGACGACTTCGTATCGAACAAGGAGGACCTGCGTCCCCTGACCGTGTCGAAGTCCATCGAGTCTCTTAGCGAAATCATCATGCAGTCGGCCGAGAGCGAGTTCCTGGAGCAAAGAGGCCGGGATGCCACCAACCATACGGTCTATGGGACCACGACTCCGAGTATGGGAGCCGGCCCGGGAGGGTCGGGGGCCGGGGGGCTGGCGGTAGGCCAGATGCTGGCGGACTGGCTGATGCCGGAGAACAAGAAGCAGCGCATGGCCGAGGCGGAGGACTATCGCCATCCGACCGAGGCCGAGCGCGGCAAGGTGCGCTGGGAAGCCTGGTCGAAGTACTTCGACAATTACGACGAGAACGCGCGCAGGGCATGGCAGAAGGGATTCGACGAGCGCTTGGCGCAATTCGACGCGGCGACCATCGTGCCCTTGGCGAAGGCGCACGTGGCGTGGATCACCTGCCAGAAAACGCTCGATTCGTTCGAATGCAACTACGACTCCAATAACGCGGATAGCGGTGCGGTTTACCAGACGGTCCTTGCGTTGTGCATCGACGGAACCCAGGACAAGCGCATTTGCTTCAAGCAGTATGCGGACTGGCTACAGGGGGAACCGGACGACACGCGCAACCTGTTGCTGCGCGCCATGTTCCACAACCAGGATTTCGTGGTCAAGAAGGTGGTCGAGGCGCACGAAGCGGCGCTCGACTGGAAGGCCATCCCCTGGGGCAATCTGCACGAGGCCTACAAGACCGGGCTCAAGGTGCTGAGCGAAGGTCAGATGGACAAGACCGCGCGCCTGCTGGAGCAGGTCATGGGGCCGGTTGTGCATGTGCTCAGGCTGGGCGTGGATAGCGGCATCGCGCGCAAGCTGGCGATGTACGTGGGCCTGCTGGCGCGGCAGAACGTGGCGATCGTGGAAGTCGAGGGCGGCAAGAAGGCTTTCCGCGCCGCGCTGATCCGCGAGGTACTGCGCCAGCATGGCAGCCAGGTGAGCATGCGCCAGATGGAGCAGGCGGTAGCGGACGAGCTGCGGCGGTTGGAAGTGCGCGGCGAACAGCTGGAGGGCACCGACAAGAAGCGCTGGTTCATGCTGGTGGACAGGGACGCTGCCGCCAATGTGTCAACGGACCTGCAGGCCGCCGATAGGGCCAGGGCCTTGGCGCAGACCACCATGACGGTCGAGGAATACGAAGCCCGGGAACTGTCGCGCTGGCGCACCGCGATCAACACGGACGTCCGTGTCGGCGTCGTCGGCTGCCTGTTCCAGACTGTGGCGGTGTACAAGCTCTGGAGCGACCTGGAATCGGCCATGCCTCACGAACGCAGCGACGCGAGCTGGAAGTTCGTGGTCGGCATCGCGTCGGCGGGCGGCTCGGTGGCAGACGTACTGGGCGTGGCGCTCAAGAGCCGGCAGGCCGCGGGTATGCGGCTGGGGATTGGGGTGGGACTTGAAACCACCGGTTCTCTGCTGGTGCGATGGGGCGGCCGCATAGGCGTCGTCACTGGCGTCATCATGGCCGTGTTCGATTTCAAATCTGCCGCGGACCAATTCACGATTGAAAAGAACGGCTTGATGGGCGGGCTTTACCTTGCCTCGGGTATCCTCAGCCTGGTTGTCATCGGGGCGTTCGCCCTGTCGGCCACGGTCGTGGGCCTGATCGCGGCGGTGCTCCTGATCATCGTGGCGATATTGATAGAGAAGTTCAAGGGCAACAAGATCGATGAATGGCTGAAGCGCTGTCTGTGGGGGAAACTGCAGGGACAGGCCGGGGCCGATTACTACTATGGGGTGCAGCAAGAGATGAACAGCCTGCGCGTGGCCTTGGGAGGGTCGTGATGGACTTTACGGGACTGATGTCCAGGTTCCCTAACGATCGTCCGCTTTCGGAGTTCGACCGCGAGCATCGCTTGCTGCAAAAGAAGCGTCTCGATGTGCCGCTGCTGGCGCAGCTCTGCGTCGTGAAGATGAATTCCAACAGCCTGCTGTCGGTGGATCGCTGGTATGGCTGGCGAGGCTTTATTGCACTGATCGGCGCCATAGGAATCGCCTTTGGTGTGGGTGGCATCCTGATGCTGGCCTGGATTCTGGTAGTGGGCGATCTGCCCAATGAGAACGGTCTCTGGGAAGCGATCTTCATCGGAATGGCGATGTTCGCCATGCTGGGCTTGGCTGGCGTCTGGATTGCGTGCAAGGAGATGTTCCGTTGGACCTACTATCCCATCGCGCTGGACCGCAAGCGCCGGCTGGTACACGTGTTCCGGCTGAATGGCACCGTCTTGACGGCGCCCTGGGACAAGATTTACTTCACGCTGGGCCGAGGCAAGGGCACGTTCGGCTGGCTCAACTGGGACATACGCGGCCTGATCCTGGCCGAGGACGGCGTCACGGTGCAGGACACCTTCGCCTTTTGCATCGCCACCAGCCGCGTCGAAAATGCCTATTCCCACTGGGAGTTCCTGCGCCGGTACATGGAAGAGGGTCCTCAGGCGGTGCTGGATGCGGTCCTGTACTGCATGCCCGTCGACGGCAAGCGCGAGAGTTTCGCCTTCAGCAAGGAACGCATCTTCGCCAATGATGCGCAGAGCCCTGGCCTCATGTATTTGGTCATGGTGCCCTTCAACTACCTGCATGCCATCATGCGCTGGGCGGTGATGCAGACCAGCAAGATCCCGGCGTTTCCGCCGGAGATCGAGGCCACGCTGCAACCTGAGCCGGGCGACAAGTACGTGCGCGATGCGTCGATGAATCCCGAAGACCTGCGCTAGGGGATTTCATCCGGCGGCGCGGCGGACCGGATTTGCGCTAGGATTACCCCGACCTTTCCGCCCCTCCCTGGAGCCCCCCGCATGACCGACCTCAGCGCCTTTCCCATCACCAAGAAGTGGCCCGCCCGGCACCCCGACCGCATCCAGCTGTATTCGCTGCCCACGCCCAATGGCGTGAAGGTGTCGATCCTGCTGGAGGAAACCGGGCTGCCCTACGAGGTCCACCGGGTCAGCTTCGACGCCAAAGACCAGTTTTCGCCCGAATTCCTGTCGCTCAGCCCGAACAACAAGATCCCGGCCATCCTCGATCCCAATGGTCCCGAGGGCAAGCCGCTGGGCCTGTTCGAGTCGGGCGCCATCCTGATCTACCTGGCCAGCAAGGCGGGCAAGTTCCTGCCGGCGGACACGGCGGGGCGCTATGAGACCCTGCAATGGGTCATGTTCCAGATGGGCGGCATCGGCCCGATGTTCGGCCAGCTGGGCTTCTTCCACAAGTTCGCGGGCAAGGACTATGAAGACAAGCGCCCGCGCGACCGCTACGCGGAAGAATCCAAGCGCCTCTTGAACGTGCTGGACCAGCGCCTGGAAGGCCGTGACTGGGTGATGGGCGACGAGTACACCATCGCCGACATTGCCATCCTGCCCTGGGTGCGCAACCTGGTGGGTTTCTACGGCGCGGGCGAGCTGGTGGAGTTCTCGCGCTTCAAGAATGTCGCCCGGGTGCTGGAAGCCTTCGTGGCGCGTCCTGCGGTGGCCAGGGGCCTGACGATCCCCGGATAACGCCGCGCGTACCCTGCCTCTACAATCGGCCCTGTCATCCCTTCTGGAAAGCCGGGGCCGCCCATGGAACTGCGCCAACTGCGTTACTTCGTCCGCGTCGTGGAGGCGGGCAGCATCGGCCGCGCCGCGCAGTCCATAGGAATGGTGACGTCGGCGCTCAGCCAACAGATCAGCCGGCTGGAGGGCGAGCTGTCCACGCGGCTGCTGCGGCGCAGCGCCAGCGGCGTGGAGCCCACCGACGCGGGCTTGGCGTTCTTCCGTCAGGCGCAATTGGCGTTGCGCCACGCCGACGATGCGGTACATGCCGCGCAGCAGGCCAGGCTGGCGGGCCACGTCAGCGTGGGCCTGCCTTCCACCACCGCCGCCATCCTGGGCGCGCCCTTCGTGCAAGCCATGAACGAGCGCTATCCCGACATCCGCCTGCATCTGGTTGAGGCGCTGTCGGGCCATCTGAGCGACATGCTCAATGGCCGCATGCTGGACCTGGCCATCGTGTTCCAGGCCGAATCCGCGCGCCGCTGGAGCGTGACGCCCTTGCTGGACGAGCCGCTGTTCCTGCTGGCGCGGCCGGACATGGCGGGTTTGCCTGCCGGCGAGACCACGCGCATCGAGGCCATTGCGCATCTGCCTCTGGTCCTGCCCAGTGGACGCCACGGGCTGCGGGCGCTGGTCAACAACGCGTATCAGCAGTCGGGCCGCACGCCGCTGGTGGCGGTGGAGGTGGACGGCCTGCCGGTGCTGATGGACGTGGTGCAACTGGGCCACGTGGCCACCATCCAGCCCAGTTCCGCCATGGCCCGGATCGCGCCGGGCCAACTGCACATGGCGCGCATCGACGACGCGCACCTGTACCGCCCCAATCTGCTGGCCAGCCTGTCCGAGGACGAGCTGTCGCCCGCGGCGCTGGCCGCCCGCCTGGTGCTGGCCGACGTGTCGCGCACGCTGGCGCGCGAGGGCAAATGGCCGGTGGTGGCTCTTCACGATTCATGAAGACCTGTTGACGGCTGACTGATATCGGCGGGCGCTGCCGCTCGCTACAGTCCGTTCCTTGGAAGAGGAACAATGGCATGGTCGACGTCTTGGTGGTGGGAGGGGGCAACGCGGCGCTGTGCGCGGCCCTGATGGCGCGCGAGGCCGGCGCCAGCGTGCTGCTGCTGGAAGCGGCGCCGCGCGAATGGCGCGGCGGCAATTCGCAGCACACGCGCAATCTGCGCTGCATGCACGACGCGCCGCAGGACGTGCTGGTCGAGGCCTATCCCGAGGAAGAATACTGGCAGGATCTGCTCAAGGTGACGGGCGGGCTGACCAACGAGCATCTGGCGCGGCTGGTCATCCGCGAGTCGTCCACCTGTCGCGACTGGATGCGCCGCCATGGCGTGAACTTCCAGCCGCCCTTGTCCGGCGCGCTGCACGTGGCGCGCACCAACGCCTTCTTCATGGGCGGCGGCAAGGCCCTGGTCAACGCCTACTATCGCAGCGCCGAAGCGCTGGGCGTGCAGATCCGCTACGACGCGCCGGTCGACTCGCTGGAGCTGGAGGAAGGGCGCTTCGTGGCGGCGCGCATCGGCCATGAGCGCATCGAGGCGCGCGCCTGTGTGCTGGCGGCCGGCGGCTTCGAATCCAACCGCGAGTGGCTGCGCGAAGCCTGGGGCCAGAACGAGCGCGGCGAATGGCCGGCCGACAATTTCCTGATCCGCGGCACGCGCTACAACATGGGCGTGCTGCTGAAGTTCATGCTGGACGCCGGCGCGGACAGCATCGGCGATCCGTCGCAGTCGCATTGCGTGGCAATCGATGCGCGCGCGCCGCTGTACGACGGCGGCATCTGCACGCGCATCGATTGCGTGTCGCTGGGCGTGGTGGTCAACCGGGAGGCCAGGCGCTTCTACGACGAGGGCGAGGACTTCTGGCCCAAGCGCTACGCGATCTGGGGCCGCCTGACAGCCATGCAGCCGGGCCAGATCGCCTATTCCATCATTGACGCCAAGGCCGTGGGCCGCTTCATGCCGCCGGTGTTCCCGGGCGTGCAGGCCGACACCTTGCCGGAACTGGCGGTGAAGCTGGGGCTGGACCCGGCGGTCTTCGAGCAGACCGTGCGCGACTACAACGCGGCCTGCCGCGTCGGCAAGTTCGACCATACGGCGCTGGACGACTGCCATACCGAAGGCCTGGCGCCGGCCAAGACGCACTGGGCGCGGCCCATCGACACGGCGCCGTTCTATGGCTATGCCTTGCGGCCTGGCATCACCTTTACCTACCTGGGCCTGAAGGTGGACGACACCGCCGCGGTCCGGTTCAGCGACGTGCCCAGCGACAACCTGTTCGTCGCGGGCGAAATGATGGCAGGTAATGTGCTGGGCAAGGGCTATACGGCCGGGGTGGGGATGTCCATCGGCACGGCCTTCGGCCGCATCGCCGGCACCCGGGCCGCCGCCGCCGCGCGCGGCCGGCATAACGCGGAAGCACGACATGAAGCAGCTTGAAGACCTGGCCCGCGAGGCCCAGTCCTTTTCCACGCAGCATGGCGAGGCAGCGCCCGTCATGGCAGAGCAGCCGGTGCGCTGGCATGGCAAACAGGCCGAACGCCGGGCGGATCTGCTGACGGGCGATGAAACCGAAGTCGCCCGCGTCATGCAGATCTGCAACGCCTGCCGCTATTGCGAAGGATTCTGTGCGGTGTTTCCCGCCATGACCCGTCGCCTGGAATTCGGCAAGGCCGACTTGAACTACCTGGCCAACCTGTGCCACAACTGCGGCGCCTGTCTGCATGCCTGCCAGTACGCGCCGCCGCACGAGTTCGCGGTGAACGTGCCGCAATCCATGGCGCGGGTGCGGATGCAGACGTACACTGATTATGCCTGGCCCGCAGCGCTGGGCGCCCTGTATAAGCGCAATGGCCTGACCGTGTCGCTGGCCGCCGCTGCGGGCTTGGCACTGTTCCTGGCGATGGCCGTGCTGATGGCGGGCGGCTTGTTCCATGAGCCCATGGCCGGCAATTTCTACGCGGTGTTCCCGCACAACACGCTGGCGCTGATGTTCGGCGCGGTGTTCGGCTTTGCGATGCTGGCGCTGGGCGTGGGCGTGACGCGCTTCTGGCGCAATGTCAGTCCGGGCGCGGCCACAGGCGCTGCAGTGGCGGAAGCGGCGCATGACGCCCTGCGCCTGCGCTACCTGGATGGGGGGCATGGCAAGGGCTGCAACAACGCGGACGACGCCTTCACCTTGTGGCGCCGCCGCTTCCATCACTTCACGTTCTACGGCTTCATGCTGTGTTTCGCCGCCACCAGCGTGGCGACGCTGTATCACTATCTGCTGGACCAGCAGGCGCCGTATCCCTTCTGGAGCGCGCCTGTGCTGCTGGGTACGGCAGGCGGCGTCGGCCTGTTGATCGGACCCGCGGGACTGCTGTGGTTGAACCTCAAGCGTCATCCGCAGCAGGGCGACGCGGCGCAAAAGCCCATGGACCGCGGCTTCATTGCGCTGCTGTTCCTGACCAGCGCCACGGGCCTGGCCTTGCTGGCCGGCCGCGATGGCGGCGCGATGGCGCTGCTGCTGGCGATTCACCTGGGCGTGGTGATGGCGCTATTCCTGACGCTGCCCTACGGCAAGTTTGCCCACGGCATCTATCGTTCGGCCGCGTTGTTGAAGTGGGCCATCGAGAAACGCCAGCCCAACAAGCTGCAACTGGGCTCGGATTGAAGCACCGCGCAGCCGCGCGGCCATGACGGCGTCCGTCGACGGCGCCGCGACCGACAACAAACCAGGAGACTTCAATGTTCCGCACTTCCTTGCTGGCGCGTGCCGCGCTGGCCGCCTGTCTGCTGCCGGCCTTGCCGGCGCAAGCCCAGTCCTTCCCCTCGAAGCCGATCACGCTGGTGGTGCCGCATTCCGCGGGCGGCACCTCGGATATCCTGGCGCGCACCGTTGCGGCGGAGGCGGCGAAGACGCTGGGGCAAACCATCGTCATCGACAACAAGGGCGGTGCCAACGGCACCATCGCCGCCAAGCAGGTGGCGATGTCCGCGCCGGACGGCTACACGCTGCTCTTGGCAACTGCCAGCACGCACGGCATCAATCCGTCCTTGTACTCGCGGATTTCGTACGATGCGGTGAAGGACTTCACGCCCGTGACGCTGCTGGCCACCGTGCCCAATGTGCTGGTGGTGGGCAAGCAGGTGCAGGCTGCCAATGTGCAGGAGCTGGTTGCCTACATCCGGTCGCAGGGCGACAAGATCAACATGGGCTCGGCCGGCGCGGGCACGCCTGGCCATCTGGCCGGCGAGATGTTCAAGAGCGCCGCGAAGCTCCAGTTCACGCACATCCCCTACAAGGGCGGCAGTCCGGCCATCACCGACCTGATCGGCGGCCAGATCGACTTCATGTTCACGACCATTCCCGGCGTGCTGCCGCACGTAAAGGCCGGCACGCTGCGCGCGCTGGCGGTTACCTCGCCGCAGCGTTCGCCCGCCATGACGGATATCCCCACCATGGCGGAATCGGGCCTGCCGGGCTTTCAGGCCGTGTCGTGGCACGGCATCGTTGCGCCGGCGGGCACGCCGGACGCGGTGGTCGCCACGCTGAACCAGGCGTTGAGCGGCGCGCTGGCCGCGCCTGCGGTCAAGCAGCGCCTGATGGAAGAGGGCGCGCAGGCCTCCAGCCTGAACACGGCGGCGTTTGGCGCCTTCATCCAGAGCGAGATTGCGGCCTGGGCCAAGGCCGTCAAGGATTCGGGCGCCACGGCGAACTGATACCGGGGGCGTAGAGCGGGGCAGTGTCCTAGAATGACGCATGCTTATTGCCCTGCTCACCACGCTGGCCCTGGCAACGGGCAACGCGGCTGCCTTCGAACTTTCCTGCTTCTATGCGGACAAGACCGACGAAGGCGCATTCGGCCACGCGGAACAGTGCGCCCGCGAGGACGGCGGCGGCATCGTCTTCAACCCCGAAATCTTGCGCCGCATGCAGTTCGGCGCCGATGGCCTGGCGCCCGCGGCCGTCGCTGGCTGGCGTTGGGTGCGGCCGGATGGCCGGTCGGTGTCCGTGATTACCTACGACAACGGCCCGGACGAGTTCGAGGAAGGGCTGGCGCGCGGGCGCAGGCCGGAAGGCATGGCCTACTACGACAAGCAGCTGGAGCTGGCGCTGGCCACCTCCTATGCGTGGGCTGAGCCTTTCAGCAGCGGTCTGGCCGCAGTGTGCAGCCATTGCGTCAGCGTGCAGGATGGCGAGCATTCCGTGATGGTCGGCGGCGATTGGGGCGCCATCGACCGCAAGGGCGTCCTGGCGCTGCCCCTGCGGCCGGACGCTGCGTCCTTGCGCAGCGATCTGGAGGCCGCGAGAAAGCGCCGCTGAACGACGCTCGCGGATCAGCCGCCCGCCAGCAGCTTGCCCAGCGTCGCCATGCCTTGCTCCATTTCGGGATTCCAGGGATGGCCGCCGTTCAGCCTCAGGAAGTTGCCGAAGGCGCCTGACGCTGAAAACAGCGGACCCGGGGCGATGCTGATGCCGTGTCCCAGCGCGGCGCGGTGCACCTTGAGCGTGTCGATATGGGCCGGCAGCTCCACCCACACGAAGTAGCCGCCCAGCGGTCGCGTGGCGCGCGTGCCCTTGGGGAAGTAGCGGGCGATGGCTTGCAGCAGTTCCCCTTGCTGCTGGGCCAGCGCCTGGCGGAATTGCCGCAGGTGGCGGTCGAAGCCGCCTTTTTCCAGATAGGCGGCGATGGCGGCCTGCGTAGGCGCGGCGGTGGCCAGGCTGGTGGTGAGCTTGTTGCGCATGATGCGCCGCGTGTAGCGGCCGGCGGCCACCCAGCCCACGCGGTAGCCCGGCGCCAGGGTCTTGGAGAACGAAGAGCAGTGCATGACGATGCCATCGCGATCGTAGGCCTTGGCGGGGCGCGGACGCTGCTCGCCGAAGTACAGCTCGCCGTAGACGTCGTCTTCGATCAACGCCACGTCGTGGCTCGCAAGCAACCGCACCAGCGCTTCCTTCTTGTCGTCGGGCATCAGGCTGCCCAGCGGGTTCTGGAAGGTGGTCATGAGCCAGCAGGCTTTGGGGCGGTGGCGCAGGATGGCCTGCTCCAGCGCCCGCAGGTCTATGCCTTCGCGCGGATGCGTGGCCACTTCGATGGCGTGCAGGTGGTTGCGCTCCAGCGATTGCAGCGCGGCGTAGAAGGTGGGGGATTCCACGATGACCGCGTCGCCGGGCTCGGTGACCGCCGCCAGGCTCAGGTTCAGCGCGTCCAGCGCGCCGTTGGTGATGATGATGTCGTCCACCGGCACCGACATGCCGTCGGCCAGGTAGCGCAGCGCGATGGCGCGGCGCAGCGCCGCGTCGCCCGGACTGAGGTCGTCGATCGAGCCCCAGGGGTCCAGGCGCTGCACCGTGGCTGCCATGAACTTCGCCAGGCGTCCGTAGGGCAGCAGCGACGGGTTGGGAAAGGCCGAGCCGAAGGGCAGCATGTCGCGGCGCAGGGTGGCGTTGAGCACCTGCAGCACGTTGTCGCTGACGTCCACCGGATGGCGTCCGGCGCTGGCGCTGGACAATCCGTCCAGCTCCGGCAGCGTGGCGTGCGGCGCGCGCAGCACGTAATAGCCGGAGCGGTCGCGCGCCCGGATCAGGCCGCGGGCTTCCAGCAGGTAATAGGCCTTGAACACCGTCGACGGGCTGACCCCGCGGCTGGCGCTGGTCTGCCGCACCGAGGGCAGGCGGTCGCCCGCCTGCAGCAGGCCCGATCGGATCGAGGCGGTGATTTCTTCTGTCAGCCGTTCATAGCGCTTCATGGGCGGGTCCGTTTGTTTGGAGCGGGTTCAGGTCGACATGCCGATGGATCTCATCACCAGGCGCAGCGCATAGGCCGCCACGCCCAGGGCCGCGACACTGCATGCCCAGATCATCGCCAGCCAGAGCAGGCGGCTGCGCCATGAGGGCAGGGAGGATTGGGAGCCGTTCATCAGTGGAACTCCTCGCCAAGGCGCACCTTGCCCCGGAACACGTAGTACGACCAGGCGGTGTACATGAGGATAATCGGAATGATCGCCAGCGCTCCCACCAGCGCGAAGCCCAGGCTTTGCGGCGGCGCGGCCGCGGTCCAGATGGACACGTCAGGCGGGATGATGGCGGGCCAGATGCTGATGCCCAGGCCGCTGTACCCCAGGAACAGCAGCGCCAGCGACAGCACGAAGGGGCCGGCGTTGGGCATGCCCTTGACGCGGCGGATGAGATCGAAGCCGGTCACGGCGACCAGCAGCGGCACCGGCAGGAACCAGAACATGTTGGGCAGGCTGAACCAACGCTGCGCGATCTGCGGCTGCGCCAGCGGCGTCCAGACGCTGAGCGCCGCGATCACGGCCAGCAGCAGCAGCGTGAGCGGACGGGCGATGTCGCACATGTGGCGGTGCAGGCGGCCTTCGGTCTTCATGATGAGCCAGGTGCAGCCGAGCAGCGCGTAAGCCACCACCAGCCCCGCCCCGGTGAAGAGCGAGAACGGGCTGATCCAGTCCCAGGCGCCGCCTTGATAGGCGCGGTCCACGACCGGGATGCCTTCGATGTAGGCGCCTAGCGTCACGCCCTGGAAGAACGTGGCGCACACGGAACCGAGCACAAAGGCGCGGTCCCACAGCGGGCGGTGATGCTCGTCCGCCTTGAAGCGGAATTCGAACGCCACGCCGCGGAAGATCAGGCCCAGCAGCATGAATACCAGCGGCAGGTGCAGCGCGCTCAGGATCACCGAGTAGGCCAGCGGGAACGCGGCCATCAGGCCGGCGCCGCCCAGCACCAGCCAGGTCTCGTTGCCGTCCCACACGGGCGCCACGGTGTTGACCATGACGTCGCGTTCCTCGCGATCGGAGATCAGCGGAAAGAGGATGCCGATGCCCAGATCGAAGCCATCCATGATCACGTACATCATCACCCCGAACAGGATGATGACGGCCCATACCAGTGCAAGGTCGATGCCCATGGCCTCAGACTCCCGAATGCTTGCGTTGCGCGGGCTCGATGCCCGCCAGGGTGGAGGCGGCCGACAGCGGCCGCGAGGGCTGGCGCGGTTCTCCCGGGCCGCCCGACAGCGGCGCGTGGCCGGGGGCGGGGCTGGGGCCCATGCGGATCAGGCGCAGCATGTACGAGACGCCGGCGCCGAACACCAGCAGGTACACCACCACGAACAGCGCCAGCGTCAGCGTCAGTTCGCCCAGTCCGTGCGGCGTGGCCGCGTCGGCGGTGCGCATGACGCCGTACACCACCCAGGGCTGGCGGCCGATTTCCGTCACGTACCAGCCGGCCAGGATGGCGATCAGCCCGGAAGGTCCCATCCACAGCGCAAACCGGTGCAACCAGCGCGATTCGTACAGCCGGCCACGCCAGCGCGACCACGCGGCCCAGAGGGCGAGCGCGATCATCAGCATGCCCAGGCCCGCCATCACGCGGAACGACCAGAACACGGCCGTGGCATTGGGACGGTCTTCGGGCGGATAGGACTTCAGACCCGGGAACTGGCCGTCCCAGCTATGCGTGAGGATCAGGCTGCCCAGGCGCGGAATGTTGACCGCGTAGCGCGTTTCCTCGCGCTCCATGTCGGGGATGCCGAACAGTGTCAGCGGCACGCCAGCGCCAGGCTCGTTTTCCCAATGGCCTTCGATGGCCGCGATCTTGGCGGGCTGGTGCTTGAGCGTGTTCAGGCCATGGAAGTCGCCCACCACGGCTTGCAGCGGGGCCACCAGCAGCAGCATGCCCATGGCCATCGCGAACATCTTCTTCACGGCGGGGCTGCGGTCGCCGCGCAACATGTGCCAGGCGCCGGATGCGCCCACCATCAGCGCGGTCGCCAGGAACGCGGCGATGCCCATGTGCGCCAGGCGGTAGGGGAAGGACGGATTGAAGATCACGGCCAGCCAGTCCGTGGGCACCACGCGCCCGTCCAGGATTTCGTAGCCGGCGGGCGTCTGCATCCAGCTGTTGGAGGCCAGGATCCAGGTGGCCGACACCAGCGTGCCCAGCGCCACCATCACGGTCGAGAAGAAATGCAGGCCCGGCCCGACGCGCGACCAGCCGAACAGCATCACGCCCAGGAAGCCGGCTTCCAGGAAGAAGGCGGTCAGCACTTCATAGGCCAGCAAGGGCCCGGTCACGCTGCCGGCGAAATCGGAGAAGAAGCTCCAGTTGGTGCCGAACTGATACGCCATCACGAGGCCGGACACCACGCCCATCCCGAAGTTGACGGCAAAGATCTTGGTCCAGAAATGGTAGAGGTCGCGGTAGACGGTGTTGCGCGTGCGCAGCCACAGGCCTTCCAGCACGGCGAGATAGCTGGCCAGGCCGATGGTGATGGCGGGGAAGATGATGTGAAACGAGATGGTGAAGCCGAACTGTATTCGGGCAAGCAATAGCGCGTCGCTATCCATGGCGGTATTCCTGACTTCTTCGCCAGCGCGCCTCAACCGCCACAAGACGGCGTGCGCTGACGGGTGTTTGACCTACACCGTGAAGTTAGAGCCGCAGCCTGGATCAGTACAGATTCAGAGCATCAATAAAAAAGCGGATCAGTTTGGATGGATTGCCGGAAGAAAATGCGCTTTTCATAGGGAAAGCATCTGTGCTGCAAGTCTTGCGAAGACGATGAAGTTACAAAAAAAGCAGCACAGAAAAGGCGGGTGCGTCCCCTGATACGCTGGTTTTGAGTGCGCAGCCCGCCAGGCCGGCGCCTAGGATGCGCAGGCGTGCGCCGCTTCGTCGATCAGGCCGGCCACCTCGGCGGCGCGCGACGCAAGCGATGCGTGGCTGGCGTCCAGCGTGATGGTCTTGCGGGTGTTCAGGCGCGCGGCCATGCGCGTCTGGTTTTCGGGGGCGATCATCCGGTCCTGGCTGGATATCTGGTACCAGGACGGCTTGCTGCGCCATGCGGGGACGGACACCGTTTCGCCGAAGGCGCTGGCCAGGGGCGCCTTTTGCGTGACGGCCATGACCAGGCCCTCGTCGGCGGACAGGTCCTGGCAGAAGCTCTCATGGAACTTGTCGGCGCGCAGCCAGAGGTAGCCGTCGCTGTCGGGCGCCAGGTTGGGCGCGGCCGCGGGCAGCATTTCTTGTGTGATGCCGCCCGGGCTTTCTCCCGCGTCCGGGGCGAAGGCGGCGATGTACACCAGGCCGGCCACGTTGGGCTGGTTGCCGGCTTCGGTAATGACCGCGCCGCCGTACGAATGGCCCACCAGCAGCACGGGGCCCTTCTGCTGCGCGATCATTTTGCGCGTGCGTTCGGCGTCGCCGGCCAGGGAGGCCAGCGGCATGTCGACGGCGTGCAGGTCTTGATAGCCCTTGCGCGCCAGTTCCAGGATGACGCGGCTCCAGTGGGCGGCGCCGCCCCAGAAACCGTGCACAAGAATGATGCTGGGTTTGCTGCTCATGATGCGGCTCCTTCCTCGGGATGGAGCAACGATCATGCGCCGGCCAGGACGGCGCCGCCACAACTATTTGCGGCGGCGCCAGTGCCGTTACAGCGGACGCGGGGCAGGCGTGATGGCGGCCGGACGCTGGGCGCGCTGGCTCAGCCACACGCTGGCGACCACGATCACCATGCCGGCGATCTGCGCGGCGCTCAGCTGCTGGCCCAGCATGCCCCAGCCCAGCAGCACGGCGGTAATGGGGCTGAGAAAGCCCAGCGAGGAGACCACTGCGGGCTCCAGCCGCGCCACGCCCCGGAACCAGAGCACATAGGTCAGCGCCGCGCCAATCAAACCCAGGTAGGCGATGCCGGCCACGTTAAGCGCGGTGAGCGGCGGCAGGGCGGGCTCGGCGGCGAAGGCCAGCGGCGCCAGCAGGATGCCGCCCGCCGTCAGCTGCCACGATGTGAAGGTGAGCGCCGATACAGGCGGCTGCCAGCGGCGGCTGAGCACCGTGCCCAGGGCCATCGACGCGGCGCTGATCAGCCCGGCCGCAATGCCTACCGGGTCCAGCGCGGCCTTGGGCGTCAGCACCAGCAGCGCCACTCCGCCCAGGCCGCCCAGCGCCGCCAGCACCGACAGGCCGCGCACGGGTGTGCCCAGCAGGCTGCGCGCCAGCAGGATCACCACCAGCGGCTGGACCGCGCCCAGCGTGGCGGCCACGCCGCCCGGCAGGCGGTAGGCCGCCACGAACAGCAGAGCCCAGAAAACGGAAAAGTTCAGTGCGCCCAGGATGAAGGCGCGCAGCCACCAGATGCCTTGCGGCAGTTGGCGCACGATCAGCAGCAGCAGGAAGCCGGCCGGCAGCGCGCGCAGCATGGCGACCGTCAGCGGATAGTCCTGCGGCAGCATCAGGGTGGTGACGACGTAGGTGCTGCCCCAGATGGCGGGCGCCAGGGCAGTCAACAGCAGATCGGAACCGCGGTTCATGGTCATGCTCCGGCTAGCTCAGGCAAGTTCAAGCACGTCGTGGACGGGGCGGCGCGGCTTCTGCGGCCAATTGCCTTCCTGCGCGTAGCCCATGGCGACCAGCATGACCGGCACCTCCTCCTGGCGCAAGCCGAAGGCCTGGGTCACGCCGGCGGCGTCAAAGCCGGTCATCGGGCTGGCGGCCAGGCCTTGGGCCTGTCCTGCCAGCATCAGGGTGGAGGCGCCGAAGGTGGCGCTGCGCACGGCCTCGTCGCGCTGCGTCTGCGGCGAGTCGGCATAGAGGCGGCTGGCCGCGGCTTCCCAGGATGGCACCATGGCCGCGGGCATGAAGCCCGCGTCCACGGACGGTTGCAGGCGGTCGGCCATCCAGGCGGCCTGGGGCAGCACGCCCAGCACGATGAAGGTCACCGCCGATTCGCTCACCTTGGGCTGGTTCCACGCCAACTCGCGCAGCCGGCGCTTGCCCTCCTGGCTGCGCACGGCGATGAAGCGCCAGTTTTGCAGATTGAAGGCGGTAGGCGCGCGGGTGGCCCAGGAGACCAGGGTACGGATGATGTCGTCGTCCACGTCGCGGGCGGGATCGAAGAAGTTGGCGGAAACGCGTTGCGCGATTGCGTCGGTCAGGGCGTGGTTCATGGCTGCCATCCTTGGGATTTGCTGAGATTGCCGGCTCGCCATATGCGCGCCGTCTCCATGTCCACAGGCTAATTGAATCCTTGTTTGGCGATAATATCCAATTCAATGGCAATATCATTCACCAATAGTGAATAATCTATGGATCATCTGACGGCGCTGAGGGTGTTCAGGCAAGTGGTGGAGCGGGGCGGCTTCGCAGCCGCGTCGCGGCAGATGGGCCTGTCGCCCGCCGCGGTCAGCAAGAACATCGCCGAACTGGAAACTCACCTGGCGGCGCGCCTGCTCAACCGCACCACCCGCCGCATGAGCCTGACCGAAGCCGGCGCGCGCTACTACGAACAGGTGGCGCGCATTCTGGACGACCTGAGCGAAGCCGAGCAATCGCTGGGGCCCTTGCAGCAGGCGCCGTCGGGCACCTTGCGGGTCAGCGCGCCCATGTCGCTGAGCCTGGTCCGGCTGTCCGCCGCCATGCCGCGCTTCCTGGAGCGCTATCCTCAGGTATCGCTGGACCTCAACCTGGAGGACCGCCGCATCGACATCGTCAAGGAAGGCTACGACCTGGCCATCCGCGGCACCGACCGGCTGGAGGATTCCAGCCTGGTGGCGCGCAAGCTGATGACGCTGGACCACGTGCTCTGCGGCGCGCCGGCCTACTTCGAGCGCCATGGCGTGCCGGCCTCGCCGCTGGCGCTGCGCAACATGGAGCGCGTGCAGTTCACCTTGTCTGGCCACGCGGACGAATGGACCTTCAAGCGCGCGGGCGAGACCGAACGCGTGCCGGTGCGGGGCCGCTACAGGGTGAGTTCCAGCCTGGCAGTGCGCGATGCGCTGCGCGCCGGTTTTGGCGTCAGCCTGGTGCCGCGCGTATACGTGCAGCAGGACATGGACAGCGGCGCGCTGCAGGCGGTGCTGCAGGATTGGAAACCCGACGAGACCTACGTGTATGCGGTGTATCCCTCGCGCCGCCACATGGTGGCCAAGGTGCGCGCCTTCGTCGACTTCCTGCTGGAAGAACTGGGCGCGCCGCGGGAATGAGCCGCGGCGGCCCCTAGCCGCATCAATACATGTGCTGGCCGCCGTTCATGGCGACATTGCTACCGGTCATGAACGCCGCGGCATCGCTGCAGATGAAGGCGACCAGCGCGCCGATCTCTTCCGGGCGGCCGAGCCGGCCCAGCGGGATCTGCGGCAGGATCTTCTCCTTCAACACCTCTTCGGGCACGGCCTCCACCATGCGCGTCGCCAGGTAGCCCGGCGATACGGTGTTCACCGTCACGCCTTTCCTGGCCAGCTCCAGCGCCAGGGATTTGGTGAAGCCGTGGATGCCCGCCTTGGAGGCCGCATAGTTGGTCTGGCCAAACGACCCCTTGCTGCCGTTGACGGACGAGATGTTGACGATGCGGCCCCAGCCCCGGTCGGCCATGGCGCCGCATAGCGGCTGCGTCATGTTGAACATGGAGTCCAGGTTGCCGCGCAGCACGTCCGTCCAGTTTTCGTGACTCATCTTGCGCAGGCTGGCATCGCGGGTAAGGCCGGCGTTGTTGATCAGGATGTCGATCTGGCGGCCGTCTTCCTCCAGGCGCCGCGCCAGCGCCTGGCACGAGTCGTAATCGGCCACGTCCACCCTGTACATGGCGTAGCGGCGGCCCTGGGCCGCCTCCGCGTCCACCCACGCCCGCGCGGCGTCTTCGCTGGAGTGGTAGGTGATGATGACCTGGTGGCCGGCATCGTGCAGGGCGCGCGCGATGGCTTGCCCGAGGCAGCCGGCCCCGCCTGTGACGAGCGCAGTGCGTTCAGCCGTCATGATGGGATCCCGGTTGGCTTGCGTCGCGCATGGCCGAGCACGCCGACGCCATCTGGTTCGACAGCGTCTTCCAGATCTGCGCCATGGGGGTGTCTTCGATGCCCATGGCGCCGCCGGTGGCCTGCTTCAGCCAGCCTCGCATTGCTTCGCTCATGCCGGCGGCCAGGGTGGCCTGTTCTTCGAGCAGCGCGTGGGTGATGGCCTGGCTGGCTTCAAGCTGGCTTTGCCATTGCTTGCGCGTCATTTCGCCCAGCGCGGGCGCGATCTCTTGCCAGTTGCCGGATTGTTGCAAGGGCGCCAGTGCGGCCAGGTATTGTTCCGCGTTGCCGCCGGCCAGGCGGCGGCCCAGTTCAACCCAGCGCTGCTGGCTTTCCTGCGCAAGCTGCGCCATGCGCTGGCAATAGGCGGCATTGGCGCTGGCAAGGCCCTGAGGCGTGGAGGCAGTGGTTTTCTTCATCATCCGTCCTTTTAAGAGAGTGGTAAGGGGTAACGAACACACAGGCCTCAAGCCATCTGGCTGAGGGTCTTGCGAAAGCGCGCCAGCGAGAACGCGAACAGGACCGAGCCTATGAGCGCCAGCGCCAGGAAGGGTTGCCACACGACGCTCAAGCCCGCGCCGCGGTAGAGAATGGCCTGGCCGAGTTCCACGAAGTGGGTGGTGGGAGCGGCCAGCATGATGTCCTGCACGAACTGCGGCATGCTTTCGCGCGGCGTGGTGCCGCCCGACAGCATTTGCAGGGGCAGCAGCACTAGTACAAGCAACATGCCGAACTGCGGCATGCTGCGCGCAAGCGTGGCCATGAATATGCCCATAGAGGTCGTCGCGAACAGGTGCAGCGCCGCCCCGACCAGGAACAGCGCCACCGATCCTTCGATCGGCACTTGCAGCAAGCCGCGTACCACGAAAGTCAACGATAGCCCAGCAGATGCCAACACCACCAGCCCCATCGACCAGACCTTCGCGACCATGATCTCGGTCGGCGTCACCGGCATGACCAGCAGGTGCTCGATGGTGCCGTGCTCGCGTTCGCGGATCAGCGCGGCGCCGGTCAGGATGATGGACAGCATGGTGACGTTGTTGATGATCTCCATCAGCGCGCCGAACCAGGCCTGGGTCAGATTGGGGTTGAAGCGCATGCGCACCGCCAGCTCCACCGGCAGTTCGGTGGGCGCGCGGTAGCGTTTGACGAACTCGTTGATCTCGTCGCTGATGATCTGCTGGATGTAGCTGCTGCCCGTGAACGCCTGGCTCATGCGGGTCGCGTCCACGTTGAGCTGGATTTCAGCGGGCCGGCCAGCCAGCACGTCGCGCTGGAAATTGGGCGGAATGTTGACCGAGAAGGTGTAGCGCCCCGCGTCCATGCCGGCATCGGCCTCGGCCGAAGTCGTTACTTCCGGCGGTGTGAAGTGCGGGGGATAGAAGGCCGACGTGATGCGCGCGGACAGGGGCGAGACGTCCTCGTCGACCACGGCGATGGGAGCGTTGTGCAAGGTTTCCGGCACGGCCGTGGCGGCGGTGTAGATCATCAGCGTGAACGACACGAGGATCAGGATCAGCATCATCGGGTCGCGCGCCAGGCTCCACAGCTCCTTCACGCCCAGGCGGTAGATATTGGCCAGGTGCCGCATCTCAGGTCTCCTGTTTCTTCAACAGCAGCGCCGAGGCGCCCAGGATGACGGGAATGGCGATCAGCAGCGGCCAGAACGAGCCTTGCAGGTTGGAGAAGTCCAGGGCCTTGCTGAAGACGCCGCGGCTGATGGTCAGCATGTGCGTGGCGGGGTAGACCTGTCCGATCAGGCGGCCGGCGCCTTCCAGCGACGACACCGGGTTGAGCAGGCCGGCGAACTGCACCGCGGGCACCAGGGTGCCTATCATGGTGAAGAACAGCGCCGCGATCTGGCTGCGGGTGAACGTGGAGGCCAACAGGCCGATGGCGGTGGCCACCACGTTGTAGATCAGCGCGGCGGCAAGCAGGGTCAGGAAGCTGCCGGTGATGGGCACGCCGAACAGCGTCACGGCCAGCAGCGTCATCAGCAGGAAATTCAGCATGGCCAGCGCCACGTAGGGCGCCTGCTTGCCCAGCAGGAATTCCAGCCGTGTCACGGGCGTGACGTACAGATTGATGATGGAACCCAGCTCCTTTTCGCGCACCACCGCCAGCGCCGTCAGCATCGCCGGCATCATCAGGAGCAGCAGCGGGATCACGGCGGGCACCATGGCGGGGAGGCTGCGCACATCCGGGTTGTAGCGGAAGCGCGTCTCTATGCTGACCGGCAGGGTCGCGTCCGAGCCCAGGCGTTCGCGCGCCTGCTGCATCAGCCAGCCCTGGTGCATGCCCAGCACATAGCCGCGGATGGTCTCGGCGCGCTGCGGCATGGCGCCGTCGATCCAGACGCCGATCTGCGCGCCGTTGCCGCGCTCCGCGTCGCGCGCAAAGCCTTGCGGTATCTCGATGGCCAGCGACAGCTCGCCGCTGCGCATGCGCGCGTCCATCTCCTCGTAGCTGGAAATGGGCGGATGTTCGATGAAGTAGCGCGAGCCCGCCAGGTTCAGACTGTAGTTGTGGCTCAGGCCGGTCTGGTCGCGGTCCATGACCGCATAGCGCAGGTCCTCCACGTCCATGCTGATGCCAAAGCCCATCACGAACATCAGCAAGAGCGAACCGGCCAGGGCCAGCGTGGCGCGCACCGGGTCGCGGCGCAGTTCCAGCGATTCGCGCCACATGTAGCTCAGCATGCGCTGCAGGCTGAAGCCGCGGTGTTCCGGCGTTTCGGCGGAGGCGGACGCCAAGGGGGGGGCGGCTTGCGCGTCAGCGTCTTCTGGTTTGGTGCCGGCGCCCGCGTCGATCAGGTAGGCGATGAAGGCTTCCTCCAGCGTCTGCGCGCCGCGCATGCGCGTGATCTCGTCGGGTGACGCGCTGACCAGCACCTTGCCCGCATGCATCAGCGACATGCGGTCGCAGCGCTGGGCTTCGTTCATGAAGTGGGTGGAAATGAAGATGGTGACCTGGTCCTGGCGCGCCAGCGCGATCAGCAGGCGCCAGAAGTTGTCTCGCGCGACGGGGTCCACGCCCGAGGTCGGTTCATCCAGGATCAGCAGTTCGGGCTTGTGCACCATGGCCACCGCCAGCGACAGGCGCTGGCGCACGCCCATGGGCAGATTCTCGGGCAAGGTGTCCAGCACTTCGCCCAGGTCGAAGCGCCGCACCATCTCGTCCACGCGCGCCGGAATCTCGGCCTCCGGAACGTGGAACAGGCGCGCGTGCAGCACCAGGTTCTGCATTACGGTCAGCTCGCCGTACAGCGAGAACGCCTGCGACATGTAGCCCACGCGGCGGCGGGTATCGATGTTGCGCGGATCGACCTCGGCGCCAAATAGCCAGGCCTGTCCTTCGCTTGCCGGCAGCAGGCCGGTCAGCATTTTCATGGTGGTGGACTTGCCGCAGCCGTTGGAACCCAGGAAACCGAAGATCTCGCCCTTGCGGATGCGGAAGTTGACGTGGTCCACGGCGACGAAATCGCCGAAGCGCATGGTCAGGTCGCGCGCCTCGATGGCGATCTCGGCGTCTTGGTCGATGGCCAGCGGCACGATCTCCACCGGCTTGTGGCCGCGCTTCTTTTCTTCCGGAAGCAAGGAGATGAAGGCGGCTTCCAGCGAGTCCGCGCCGGTGCGCTGCTGCAGTTCGGCGGGCGTGCCGGTGGCCAGCACACGGCCTTCGTCCATGGCGATCAGCCAGTCGAAGCGCTGCGCCTCGTCCATGTAGGCCGTGGCCACGATCACGCTCATGCCGCTGCGCTCGCGGCGGATCTCGTTGATCAGGTCCCAGAACTGCGCGCGCGCCAGCGGATCCACGCCGGTGGTGGGCTCGTCCAGGATCAGCAAGTCGGGGTCGTGGATCAGTGCGCAGCACAGACCCAGCTTCTGCTTCATGCCGCCGGACAGCTTGCCGGCCGGGCGCGACAGGAAGGCCGACATGCCGGTGCTGCGAGTCAGGCTGTCGATGCGGCGGCGGCGCTCGGCTTCGTCATGGCCGAACAGGCGGCCGAAGAACTGCAGGTTCTCTTCGACCGACAGGGTGGGATAGAGATTCTTGCCCAGGCCCTGCGGCATATAGGCGATGCGCGGGCACACGTCGTCGCGGTGCCCGCGGCTGGCCATGTCGCCATCCAGCACGTCCACCTTGCCTTCCTGCACCGCGCGCGAACCCGCGATCAGGGCCAGCAGGCTGGACTTGCCGACGCCGTCCGGGCCGATCAGCCCGACCATGCGGCCGGCGGGAATGTCCAGGGTGATGCCGTCCAGCGCCACCGTCTTGCCGTAGCGCAGGTTGACGCCGGACAGCGTCACCACGGGCGCGGTGTCCGGGGAGGTCATCAGGGCACCTTGACTTCAAGATTGGCGGGCCATTGCGCGTCGGCATCGAGCTTCAGCCAGGCCATGCCCGGCAGGCCCGTCTTGACCTGCTTCAGGTGCCGCTGCAGCAGCTCGGAGCTGATCTGGGCCTTGACGCGGAACATCAGCTTCTGCCGTTCGCTGGCGGTCTCCACCGTCTTGGGCGTGAACTGCGCGGTGCTGGCCACGAAGGAGACCTTGGCGGGGATGACGTATTGCGGCGCGGCGTCGAGGATGATGCGTACGTCCTGACCCAGCGCCACGCGGCCGGCCGCCTGCTCAGGCAGGAAGAACGTCATGTAGACATCGGCCAGGTCCACCATGTTCAGCACCTTGCCGCCCGCGCCCAGCACTTCGCCAGGCTGTGCCACGCGGTACTGCACACGGCCGTCGCGCGGGGCGCGCAGCTCGCTGTCGGCGATGTCGGCCTCGATGCGGGCGATGGTGGCCTGTGCGGCGGTGACGGCGGATTGCGCGCCGACCTCGGCGGCGCGCGCGGCGTCGATGGCGGCCTGCGCGGCCTTCACCTGCGCACGCGCGGCATGCACCGAGGCCTGTGCGCTGCGCACGCGGGCGCGGTCGTCGTCCAGTTCCTGGATGGACGAGGCGCCTTCCTTGGACAGCGTCTCAGAGCGGGCCAGGCGGCGGCGCGCGGCGTCCAGTTCGCTTTCGCGTTGCACCACCACGGCCTCTGCAGCCAGCTTGTCGCTCTCGCGTTGCGCGACCTGCGCGCTGGCGCTGGCCGCGCCGTTGACGGCCTGCTGATGCTGGGCGCGCGCTTCCTCGCGCTGCGCCTGCAAAGTGTCGATCTGCATGCGCGCCAGCGGCTGGCCGGCGGCGACGAAGTCGCCTTCGACCGCCAGCACTTCCTGCACCCGGCCGGCCAGCTTGGCAGCCACGTCGATTTCGGTGGCTTCGATGCGGCCGTTGCCGCTGATGAATCCCTCGCCCGGGCCGCTGTCGGACAGCAACCGCCAGCCGTAGTAGCCGCCGGCGGCAACCGCCAGGGCGATCAGGACAGGGACCAGTTTTCGGGTGGGCAGGCGCATCGGGGATCCTTGATTATTGGTTTATCGGGGGCTGGCGGTTGGCGCGGAGGCGGTCTGCGCCGCGGGCGGCGCTTGCGTGCCGCCGCCCAGCGCCGCATACAGCCGCACGCGGCTGGACAGCAGGGCGCGGCGCGTCTGCGCGAGCTTCTGCTGGGCCGCCAGCAGATCGCGCTGCGCGTCCAGCACCTCCAGATAGGGCGAGGCGCCATGGTCGTAGCGCAATTGGGCGAGGCGGGCGCGTTCGCTCTGCGCCGCCACGGTGGCGCGCAGCACGTCCACCTGTTCCGCCAGCCAGTAGCGCGCGGACAGCGCGTCGGACACGTCCTTGAAGGCGGTCTGTATGGTCTGTTCGTAGGCGGCCACGGCCTGGTCGCGGCGCGCTTCGGTCAGGTCCAGGTTGGCCGAGCGCCGGCCGCCGTCGAAGATCGGCAGGCTGATGCTGGGTGCGAAGTTCCAGGCGCGGCTGCCGCCCGAGAACAGGCCGTCCAACTCGCTGCTGGCGGTGCCGAACGCGCCGGTCAGGGTGATGGTCGGCAGGAAGGCGGCGCGGGCCGCGCCGATGTTGGCGTTGGCGGCCTGGAGCTGATGTTCGGCGGCGACGATGTCGGGGCGGTTGACCAGCAGGTCCGAGGGCAGGCCCGCCGGCAACTCGCGCATGACGGCGTTGTCGTCCAGGCGCGTGGGCAGCTTGGGCAGGTTCAGCGGCGCGCCCGCCAGCAGCTCCAGCGCGCTGGCCTGGGCGGCGCGGGTCTGTTCCAGGTCCGCGCCCAGCGCCTTGGCCTGCTGCCACAGCGTTTCGACCTGGGTCAGGTCCAGTTTGGAGATTGCGCCTTCCTCGAAGCGGCGGCGGAAGATACGCAGCGACTCTTCGCGCGAGGCGATGGTCTCGCGGGTCAGCGCCAGGCGCTCGTCCAGTTCGCGCAAGGACAGGTAGCTGTCCGCCACTTCGGCGACCAGGCTCAGCGTCGCGGCCCGCGCGGCCGCATCCGAGGCCAGGTAATTCTGCAAGGCGGCGTCCTTCAGGCTGCGCACGCGGCCCCAGAAGTCCAGCTCCCAGCTGGCCATGCCCAGGCCCACCTGGTATTGGCTGGAGACCAGCGGCTGTCCCGTGAGGTTCAGGTCGCCCGGTACACGGGCGCGGGAGCCGTCCGCTTGCACGCCTATGGTGGGGAACTGGTCGGCGCGCTGGATGCCATACAACGCGCGCGCTTCTTCCACGCGCAGCAGGGCGCGGCGCAGGTCGCGGTTGTTGTCCAGAGCGGTGGATATCAGCGTCTGCAGCGCTGGATCGGGGAAGTAGGTCCGCCAGCCGATTTCGGCGGCGGCTGCGGCGTGGGCCGCGGTCGCTTCGGGCCCTGGGGCTGTATAGGCGGCAGGCACGGGCAGCGCGGGGCGTTCGTAGTCGGGCGCCATGGACACGCAACCGCTGGCCAGCAGCGTCAGCAGGGCTGCGGGAACGAGGCGCGTGGCGATCGTGGCCGGAAACGGGCGGAGTGTCATGCGGGGTCTCTCCAGCGCGGGGGCCGGGCGCGTCCCAGGGCAGGCTTGTGACGCCGCCTTCGGGGCGGACCCGATACCGGGTTCATGCTTGCAGATATTGTGCAGTGCGGCGGCTACGCATTCCTTGATCAGAATCAAAGTAGCGACTGACTGGTCGGTTTTTAATGAATTGCACATATACAGGGAGCAGAAGGATGGTCATGCAGCGCCGTCGTCTTCCTCCGGTGGTGCGGATCGGGCAGATTCTCGATGCCGCGCTCCAGGAGTTCTCGCAGGCGGGCTATGCCGGCGCCAGGATGGATGACATCGCGCTGCGGGCTGGCCTGTCCAAGGGTGGGCTCTATGCGCATTTCGACAGCAAGGAAGCGGTGTTCGAAGCCCTGCTGACGCGCCACCTCAGCCCCTCGCGGCTCGACATCGAGGCGGTGGTGGATGGCGCCCAGTCGCCGCGCCATCTGGCCGAACGCATCGTCAATCATCTCTACGTCAGCCTCGGAAACGCGGCCATGATCAGCACCATGCGGCTGCTGCTGGCCGAAAGCGGGCGCGTGCCCCACCTGGCCGCGCGCTGGCGGCAGGAGACCGCGCAGGCGCATCAAACCGACATCGCGCGGCTGCTGGAGCGCGCGCGCGACCGCGGCCTGTGCGCCGATTGCGTCGCCCTCAAGCATCCCTGGCTGCTGCTGTCGCCCATCGTTCATACCCTGGTCATGTCTGCGCTGATGGGACCTGACGAGCGCATCGACCTGCCCGAGCGGCGGCAGGCGCATGTGGCGCTGATCTGCGAGCTTCTGCGCCAGAGCCCTGCGTGACGGAGGGCCCCGGAGTTCCTTGACGCTGCGCCCGGCTTGGTGTCCTATCCAGAGTTGGTCGCGCGGCGGCCATGCACGACCTACGCGGCGAGGTGACATGGCGACATCGGGAGTGACTGGCGACACACCGTCCTGGCGTTATCTGCCAGTGGCCCTGGCTTTGGTGCTTCCCATCCTGGCCTGTGTTGGCTGGACATGGCTGCAAGCGCACAACGCACAGCGGCTCGAAGGCGAGACCGCCGCGCGCATCGTGCGCGCCCAGGCCGAGAGCATCCTCATCCAATCCCAGGACATGCTGGGGCGGGTGGCGGAACAGGCGGGCAAGCCTTGTGACGAGGTGCTGCCCATGCTGCAGCGCTGGGGCACCTTGAATCCGTATTTTCGTTCCCTGGTCCTGGTACGTAACCAGCGCGTCTACTGCTCATCGGCGGTAGGCGCCGTGGACGCCTCGCTCGACGATTTCAGCAAGTGGAAAATCAACATCGTGTCGGACCACTGGCAGATCTCGGTGGCCGGTACGCCCTTGGCGCCGGAGCGGCCGGCCATCCTCATAGGCAAGTCCGGCGCCGACGGCCATGGCGGCATCGTGGTGGTGGATGGCCGCTACGTGCAGGACCTGGTGAATGCCGTGGCCACCATGGACGACCTGCAGCTGGAATTGGTCGTCGGCAGGAACGGCGCGCCGATACGCAGCGATTCCTGGGGCGGCGCGGCGGCGCGCGCGGTGCCGCTGCGCGACGAGGACGATGCCACCGCGACGGGCCTGAGAGTCAACGTCCTGGCGCCGCCAGAGACCCTGGTGCGCGCGTGGTCGCGGTCCATGACGACGTATCTGCCGGTGGCGCTGCTGGTCGGGCTGGGCCTGGCCGTGGCCACGCACCGGCTGCAGGTCAGCAGGCGTTCGTTCAAGGAACGCCTGCGCCGCGCCATGCGGGCTGGCGAGTTCCTGGTGCACTACCAGCCCGTGTACGGGCAGGCCACGGGCCGCTGCGAGGGCGTGGAGGCGCTGATGCGCTGGGAGAGGCCGGGCATCGGGCCGGTGCGCCCGGACGTCTTCATCGCCGAGGCCGAGGCCGAAGGCATGATCATTCCGCTGACCCAGCATCTGCTCACGCTGATCGAACGTGACATGCGGACCTGGCCCACGCCGCCGGATTTCCACATCGGCGTGAACATCGCGGCCGAACACTTATCCAGCGTGGAGCTGCTGCCCGACGTCCAGGCCTTCGCGGCCAAGATTGCGGCGCGGCATCCGCTGGTGGTGCTGGAGATCACCGAGCGCAGCCTGATCATGGACAACGGGCAGGCACGGCGCAACATCGATGCCTTGCGCGCCCAGGGCCTGCGCGTGGCGATTGACGACTTCGGCACCGGCCACTGTTCGTTGTCGTACCTGCAGAAATTTCCGGTGGACTACCTGAAAGTCGACCAGGGCTTCGTGCAGGCCATCGGGCCCGCGGGCGAGGAAGCGCCAGTGCTGGACGCCATCATCACGCTGGCGCACCGTCTGGGGCTGTCGGTCGTGGCGGAAGGCGTGGAAACGCCATATCAGTTCGACTATCTGAAGGCGCGCGGCGTGGCGTTCATCCAGGGCTATCTGTTTGCGCGGCCGATGCCCTCGGCCGAGTTCGTGCGCTGGTACGCCGGGCATGAACCGCCCGGCGACGCGTAGTCTTCAGGCGGCTTTGCCGTTGGGGGCGGCCTTGGCGAAGAACAGGTCGGTGATGCTCTGGCTGTCCATGGGCTCACCGTTGATGGCGCGGGCCAGCAGCTCGGCGCCCAGCAGTTGCACGGAGAACACCAGGTCGGGATTCACCCGGCGGATCTTCTCCAGGTGCTTGCTGGTGTTGACCAGCGCGACCGTCTTGGCGCCGTTTTCGCCGCAAGCTTCCTTCGCGGCCAGCACGATGAAGGCGTTCTCGGCGTCGTCGTCGCGCAGCGCCAGCACGTAGCGCGCGCGGGTCACGCCCGCGTTGTGCAGCACATCCACGCTGGACGGGTCGCCTTCGATCAGGTCCGTGGCCGCCGGATATTCCTGCGGCACGCCAGGAGGCACGATGACGGTGACTTCGTCGCCGCGGCGCCGCAGGCCGTCGTAAACGCTCATGGCCAGGGGCGTCGCGCCCGCGATGATGATGTGATTTTTGCGCATGGCGGTGGAGAACCTGCCTTTGACCAGCCGTTTCAGATTGCCGCCGATCACCGGCCCGGCGATCGCGCTGATGGAGGTGGCGAAGATGGTGATGCCCAGGATGATAATCGACGCGGTGAACAGCCGCGCGGTTCCGGTGTGCGGCGTGATGTCGCCATAACCGACCGTGGACATGGATACGATGGAGAAGTAGAGCGCGGTGGTGGCGTCCGTGATGGGCGGATTGAATTCGTTGCCCAGATAGAGCGTGCCGAAGACCGCGTAGATCAGCAGCGACAGCATGCTGACCAGGGCGAACAGCGAGCCGGCGGTCACGCTGGCGCGGTCGAAACGGCGCCAGTAGGCGATCAGCGCGATGACCAGGACCAGCGTATAGATGCCCAGGCCGGCGCGGCCGCTGTCTCCCATGATGGCGAAGGTGCCCACGCCGATCAGCAGCACCAGCGAGAACGCCCAGGCGATGCGCGCCTTGAGGATCAGTCCCAGCGCGATGACCTGCAGCCCCACGCCTAACACCAGGCGCGGTATCTCCAGCAGGCCCACCACGCGCATGACCTCATGCCAGTTGTCGATGGCGAGCCAGAATCCGTATTCGCGCGCCCGCACCTCGCGCAGCACCGGATGCATGAAGGCGTACCCGTCCAGCGCCACCAGGATGGCCAGGCACCAGTTGGGCGGAAACAGCGCCAGCAGCTTGCGCAAGCGGTGCTTGAGGGGAACGGGTAGTGTGGGCATGGCTTTGGCGGGAACGGATCCCAAGTCCTTTGGCGGCATTGTAGGGGGCGTGCCGCGCTATACCAGATATGTATGGAAGGCTATCAACAAAGAATTACTGCAAACCTGCCCGAGGTCCTAAACTTCGTGCATCAAGCGGCTATCCATGAGGAACGCCGCTGATAAGGGCGGGACGGCCGCTGTTTTAGCAAACGGACGAATCGCCTGGCGTTGATCACGTTGCAGCCTGTGCAGGGACTAGAGACCCCGCCCAGGTTCACGGTCTGACCGTACGTGAGCAGTATGAGGCACGAATGTTGGAATCGCGTGATCCAGGTAGTAGGCATCAGTGCCGGCTGATGACTCCAGGCTCACGTGTTGTTTTAGCGCGGCGTCTTACCTTTCGAGGCAGCGCCGCGTTTTTTTCGTCCTGGCCCGTTGCGGGCCGGACCTCAGATGGACGCGTTCGCGTCCGCCGTTTCTCGGCGCCAGTCGCCCTGGGCCTCCAGGCGGCTTTCTTCCCCAGATACCCGAAATTCCAGGTCCAGCGTGATGTCCGCTGCGAACATGTAGCCCCAGCCATGCACGGCGCGGATCGGCAGCGTCATCTCGTTGGCCGCCGCTTTGCGCCGCAAGCGGCTGATCATGACGTCCACGAAGCGGCGTCGCGAGATGCCGCTGTCGGCCTCGTCCGCGCCGTCCGCGTAGAAGGCGTCGCGGCTGACCTTGCGGTCGGGCGCGTTGACCAGCCGTGACAGGAAGTCGCGCTCGCCGGTGGTCAGCCCCAGCGTGCGGCCCGTGGGGCTGATCAGGGTCCAGCCCTTGTTCGCAAGGCGCCAGGTGTCGTGCATGGATTCATCCAGCGTGTGTCCGTCGGATGCGGCGTCCGCGCCGTCCAGGCCCACGGCGCGGCGCACCAGCGCCTGCAGCGCCGCCGCCAGCTCCAGCCCGGATACGTCCGGCGGCAGGCAGGCATCCGCGCCGCAGAGCAGCGTACGGATGCGGCTTTCGGCATCGGCGAATGCGGCAATGGCGACAATACCCAGGCCTCGGTCCACGGCGCGCAGCCGGACGGCGGCATTGTGGATGTCGGGCAGGGGCGCTTTCAGCACCACCAGCGGGCAGGGGCGGCGCGAGTATCTGTCGTAGACGTCGGCCAGGTCATGGCAGCGGCGCACATTGAAACCCAGGTGCGAAAGGGCTTCGATGAGTCCGGCATGCCTGGCGTCGTCGTGGCCCAGAAATATGACATCCAGCGTGTTGTTCATTGATGCTTCCAATGAGGAGACAGGCCTGGGCGGCTGTGCCTGATGCCTAGGCGGGGCGCTGCGTGTCATACCCGTCTCCCTGTGCTGCGCGCCGAGGCGCGAGAGCGCCGGGCGGTGTTGTTCGGATGGGCGCGAGGCCGGGGGGGATTGCCCCTGGTTTCGTGCTTACGCCGATGGCCGCCCATGCTTCGATGCTGCTTGGAAGTCACGCCCGTGTTTCATTTAAACACGGGCGTGTTTTTTTGTGAAGATACGTTTCTGTAGTTTCTGACAGTAACAGAAAGCGCAGGGGCAGCGCTATGGAAACGCTTGAAATACTGTTTGTTTTGGGAAGCGGGTGTTAACGCATTATGTATCGCCGATACATTATTTTCGATTTTGAATACGTGAAACGCCCTAAACTCGCCACGCTCTTGCCGCCGCGGCACGCTTGCATGACAGGGGATGCAGCTGCGCGGCAATACCGATGTGGAAAATGCAAGCCAATGATAGATATGGTCTTTTTGATGGCGCATCGACGCGCTTCGAGGCGCCTGGAACAGGCTTGAAGCGCGCGCAGTCGGCTACGTGGCGCGATTTACGGATTAGCCCCGCAATTCGGGTGTAATCCGTTTATTTGGCGCCAGTATTGAGATGTTTTAATCAAATAAATAAATTCTTATTAATGTCTCAGGTTGATCGATTGGACACGTTTAGCCATCGTCTGCGCAACGCAAGAATGCTTCAGGGATGGACTCAAAAGGACTTGGCGGTCGCAAGCAACCTGTCGCAAAGCGCTATCGGCAACTACGAGAGCGGGCAGCGCCGGCGGCCATCCAGCGACGCGCTCATCAAGCTGACCCGCGCGCTATGCGTCAATCCCATGTGGCTCAGCACCGGCGAGGGGCCGATGCTGAACCCGGAGCCGGGCGTCATCCAGGCGGGCGCGGAGCGTGTGGCGCTCCCCGCCGCCTGGCCGTTCGAATCCATCTCCTATGCCACCTATGCGCGCCTGAGCTCCCAGGAAAAACGGCAGATCGAACAAGTGCTGGCCGCCTACATCAAGGCACGCGGCGAATAGACCCGAGGGGCTGCGCGGGCGCGCCAGCGGGGCGCCGCCGGGTGTCGGACGCGGGCGCGGGATCGCGGTCGTCGGTGCGCAGGCGGCTGCGCAGACGCTCGATGGGATCCGCAATCACGCTGTTGAGCAGGGCCGAGAATGCGATGGTGCTCGTGATCACCAGCGCCATGAAGAGCAGCGGCTGGTCCAGATGCGCTTCTTCAAGCAGCCACTTGAAGAACATGATCACCAGCGAATGGCAGATGTAGATCGGGTAGCTCAACTCGCCGATCGCCTTGTCGAGCCTGTGGCGCGACTGGAACAGGAAGGCCAGCGGCAGCAGCGCCCCGAACAGCAGCACGGCCAGGCCGTCGCGCACGGTCTGGTTCATGGCGATCGAGAAATGCAGCACACAGTAGACCGCCAGCACGGCCGTGCCGATTTCCGGCAGGCGCTTGATCCGTTGCGTCCAGGCCTTATAGCGCGGCAACAGCACCTGGTGCGACAGCGAACCGAGCAGGAACAGGGCGAGTTCGGTCGGAAAGAACCGATACGTCCAGGGATCGCCCAAGCCTATGCCGGTGGCGATCAGCACGCCGCGCAACGCCAGCGATGCGGCCAGCAATGCGAGCAGCCGGCGCGGCGAATGCAGGATGAAGGGAGCGACCAGGTAGAAGCTCATCTCCACGCCCAGGGTCCAGGCCTGCGGCACCAGCAGCCCTTCGTAAAGCGGGACTTCGCTGTGCGCGAAGTTGCCAGTGAACTTGAGCGCGGAATGTTCGATGCCGAAGAACATCAGCCAGTCCTGGCCCATGATGAAAATGTTGGAGAGCACCAGGAACAGTTCGGCGCTGAAGGGCAGCGCGTCGTAGATGCGGAAGAATGCGCCGCCGCTCATCACGTGCGCGGCCAGCGTCAGCGCCGCAACGGCCAGATAGATCGGGAACAGCCGCAGGAAGCGGTTTGCATAGAACTTGCCCACGGCGCCTTGATAGTGGTCGGTGGCGGTGAGCACATAGGAAATCAGGAAGCCCGAAATGACGTAGAACAGCTGTACCGCGAGACGGCCGCCCACCAGATGATCGGTGGCGCCTGCGCCCAGATGGTCCAGCACCACCGACAATGCCAACAAGGTTCTCAAAAAGCCCATCGCCGTGTCTCCCCCGGATTGATCTTATTTTTGGCCCCCGTGAGGAGCCGGACACCTGCGCCTGCGGTCGTTGCGATCGGCTGCCGCGCCTTGCATGCCGGCCAGGCACGGGTGACGATCTGTACTGATTCTGCGCGTCGATGTGTGCCGCCGCCATGGGGCGTTCGATGCAGCAAGGCCATGCAATTGGAGCGTGGCCATGCATTTGCCGTGCTGCTTTTGGATACCGCTTATGGGCTTAGAACACGCGTGCTGGACCGAAAGGGCGGTTACAGTCGAGGGATGTGTAATTGATGGAGTCCCGTACATGTCCAAGCTCTTGTCCACGCGTTGCCGCTTGATTGCTCCGGCTCTGCTGGCCGCGGCCCTGGCCGGTTGCGCCGGATCGACTGGCGGCGCGCGCCCGCAAGGCGCAGCTGCGGCCAACGCCGCCAGCAGCGCGGATTCGCTGGCCCAGACCAGTTGGGAACTGGTGCGCTGGACGCAGGCGGGCGGCGCGCTACGCGACATTCCCCATGGCGACAACGGCGAACCGGTACGCCTGACCTTCCTGGCGCAAGGCAAGCAATATCGCGTCAATGGCTTTTCCGGCTGCAACCGCTACATGGGCACCTACAAGCTCGAAGGCGGCAAGCTCTACATCGACGCGCCCGCCGCCACGCGCATGGCCTGCCCCGCGCCGGAACGCGCCCGCCTCGAAGCGGACTATCTGCGCGGCCTGGCGTCCATCGACACGTTCACGCTGGACAACGGCGGCGCGCCGCGGCACCTGACCTTCAATCTGCGCGGCGGCGACGTGCTGGAGTTCGCGCGGCGCCAGGATCCGCCCACCCCCTGACGTAGCCAGCGGACCGCGTATCAAAGAGTGTTAAGCCGCGAATAACGGCGCCAGGCCGCGCCTACAATGGCGTGGTCCGGCCCGCCGCCTTGCGCGGGCGCTGCATTCCTCGCTTTTTCGGAGACCCTCATGTCCCTTCCCGCGTCTTTGCGCTGGCTGGCGCCTTGCCTGTTGTCCATCGGCCTGGCCGCCTGCTCGGCGCCGCCCAAGCGTGCCGCGGATGGCCAGGACCCGCGCTTTCAGCCCGCGTCCGCTTCCGACATGCTGGCGCAGACCAGCTGGGATCTGGCGCGCTGGACCTTGCCCGGCGGCGGCTTGCGGCAGATTCCGCATCCCTCTTCCAATTCGCGCCCGCTTACGGCGAGCTTCGTCCATGACCAGGGGGCGCCGCGCATTTCCGGTTTCTCCGGCTGCAACCAGTACAACGGCTCCTATACCGTCGCCAACGGCCTGCTGATCGTGCAGGGGCGCCCGGTGTCGACCATGATGGCCTGCGCGCCGCAGAACATGAAGCTGGAGCAGGATTTCCTGGCTGCGCTGACCAGCATCACCGCCACGTCGGTGGACAACGCCAACAATCCGCAGCGCATGACCTGGGTGCTCAGCTCGGGCGACAGGCTGGACTTCGGACGCCGCACCGATCCCATCGCAGGCGGCCAGCAGGGACCGACCAAGCTGGTCTACGTGAATTCGGAGCGCGTGCCTTGCACCGCCGGCGCGGGCCGCGCCATGTGCTACCAGGTGCGCGACAGCGCCGGACAGCCCTGGCAGCTCTGGTACGGCGAAATCACGGGGTTCAACTTCCAGCCTGGCGTGCGTTACCGCTTGCGCGTGGTCGAGGTCCGCAACCCGAATCCGCCGGCCGACGCGTCGACGTTGCAGTGGGTGCTGGACACGGTGGTCGAGCAGGAAATCGTCAATCGTTGAGCCGGATCAAACGGGGCGGCGGGCGGGGAAAACCGCCCAGCGATTACTATTACGCCTTTCGCCGCCCGCTTTTTTCCGCTTTTCCATGACTTCCGTCGTCAATATCGCCGCTTACAAATTCGTTTCGCTGGATGCTCTGCCCGAGTTGCGCGCCCGCCTTCTGGACGAGGCAGGCCTGGCCGCGCTCAAGGGCACCATCCTGTTGGCCGAAGAGGGGATCAACCTGTTCCTGGCGGGTTCGGCGGATGGCATCGACGCGTTTCTGCGCACCCTGCGCGCCGATCCGCGCTTCGCCGACCTGGAAGTGAAGTTCAGCCATAGCGCGGCGGTGCCGTTCCGCAAGCTGTTGGTGAAGATCAAGCGCGAGATCATCCGCATGAATCATCCGGCGATCCGCCCGGAAGCGGGACGCGCGCCCGGCGTGGATGCGAAGACGCTGGCGCGCTGGCTCGAGGCCGGCATGGACGACGCCGGACGGCCCGTGGTCATGCTGGACACGCGCAACGCCTTCGAGGTCGACGAAGGCACCTTCAGGAACGCCATCGATTGGCGCATTGAACGCTTCACGCAATTTCCTGCGGCGGTGCAGGCGCACCGGGCCGAACTGGAAGGCAAGACCGTGGTCAGTTTCTGCACCGGCGGGATCCGCTGCGAAAAGGCCGCGATCTACATGAACGAGGCCGGCATCGAGCACGTCTACCAACTCGATGGCGGCATCCTCAAGTACTTCGAGGAAACCGGCGGTCCCGGCTATGACGGCAAATGCTTCGTCTTTGACGAACGTGTTTCGCTGGACCCGGCGCTGGCGCCCAGCAAGGCCTGATGTACCGCGCTCAATAACAAAAAGCCCGCCGATTTGAACTGGCGGGCTTTTTGCATTCAGCGGGGGCGCGGGATCAGCGCACGCGCATGCCGGGCTTGGCGCCGGGGAACGGTTCCAGCACGTAGATGCCGGCGTCCACGGACTCATCCGCATGGCTGGCGGCCAGCACCATTCCTTCGGATACGCCGAACTTCATCTTGCGCGGAGCCAGGTTGGCCACCAGGACGGTCAGCTTGCCGATCAGGTCTTCCGGCTTGTAGGCCGACTTGATGCCCGAGAACACGTTGCGGTGACGGCCTTCGCCCGCGTCCAGCGTCAGGCGCAGCAGCTTGGTCGAGCCTTCCACGTGTTCGCAGTTGACGATCTGCGCGATGCGCAGATCGACGCGCGCGAAGTCGTCGATGGAGATGGTCTCGGCGATGGGCTCGCCGCCAGGCACCACCACGGGGGCGGCCGGCGGCTCGAACAGGTCTTCCAGCATCTGCGGTTCGACGCGCTGCATCAGGTGCTTGAAGGGCGCCACGCGCTGCGGCAGCACCGAGGCATCGGCCCAGGTGAAAGGCGCCTGCGCGCCGAACAGTTCCAGCGCCACGCGTTCGGACAGCGCCGGCAGCACCGGCGCCAGCATCACGGACAAGGCCTTGAAGCCGGCCAGCGAGCGCGAGCAGATGTCCTGCAGGGCGGCCTTCTGAGCGTCATCGGCGGTGGCGATGCCCTTGGCCAGCACCCAGGGCTGGGCCGTGTCGAACGCCTGGTTGATGCGATCGGCGTAGGCCATGATTTCGCGGATGGCGCGGTTGTATTCGCGCGCCTCGAACGCGGCGCGGATGGACTCCGCCTGTTCGGCGTACTCCGCGGCCAGCGCCGAGGTGTCGCCCGAATAGCCGAGGACGCCATCGAAATGCTTGGTGATGAAGCTGGCGGCGCGGCTGGCGATGTTGACGTACTTGCCGATCAGGTCGCTGTTGACGCGGGCGATGAAGTCCTCGGGGTTGAAGTCCATGTCTTCGACCCGGGCGTTCAGCTTGGCGGCGATGTAGTAGCGCATCCATTCGGCGTTCATGCCGAGTTCCAGGTAACGCAGCGGCGAAATGCCGGTGCCGCGGCTCTTGGACATCTTTTCGCCGCTGACGGTGATGAAGCCGTGCACATTCACGGCGTCAGGCGTCTTGCGGCCGGCGAACTTCAGCATCGCGGGCCAGAACAGCGCGTGGAAATACACGATGTCCTTGCCGATGAAGTGGACCTGTTCGGTGGGGCCGGCAGGATCGAGCAGCGCATCGAAGTCCATGCCCTTGACCGCGCAATACGACTTCAGCGAGGCCAGGTAGCCCACGGGCGCGTCCAGCCAGACGTAGAAATACTTGCCCGGCGCGTCCGGGATCTCGATGCCGAAGTAGGGCGCGTCGCGGGAGATGTCCCAGTCGCCCAGCTTGGCCTCGCCATCGTCCGAACCCAGCCACTCGCGCGTCTTGGCCAGCATTTCAGGCTGCAGATGCTTGCCGCCGGCGGCGTTGGAGCCGGTGGTCCATTGCTGCAGGAATTCCACGCAGCGCGGATCGGACAGCTTGAAGAAGAAGTGGTCCGAGGACTTCAGCACCGGCGTGGCGCCGGTCAGGGCCGAGTACGGGTTGATCAGCTCGGTGGGCGCGTAGACCGCGCCGCAGACTTCGCAGGAATCGCCGTACTGGTCCTTGGCGTGGCACTTGGGGCATTCGCCCTTGATGTAGCGGTCGGCCAGGAACATGCCTTTGACCGGATCGTAGAACTGCTCGATGGAGCGGGTTTCGATCAGGTCCTGGGCCTTGAGCGCGCGGTAGATGTCCTGCGATAGCGCGACGTTCTCGGCCGAATCGGTCGAGTGCCAGTGGTCGAAGCGGATGTGGAAGCCGTTCAGGTACTGCGGGCGCTCGGCGGCGTAGCGCGCCACCAGGGCCTGCGGCGTGATGCCTTCCTTTTCCGCCTTCAGCATGATCGGCGCGCCGTGCGCGTCGTCCGCACCCACGAAGTGCACCGTGTGGCCCGCCATTCGCATCGAACGAACCCAGATATCGGCCTGGATGTACTCCATGATGTGGCCGATGTGGAAAGATCCGTTGGCGTAGGGCAGCGCTGTGGTGACAAAAAGGGTGCGAGACATGGTTGTCTTTGGAGGTTGAGGGAAAAAAGGGGTAGGCCGGCCATTTTAGGGCAAGCGCGCAGACTTGCCGGACAGCGGCCCGTCAATGGCTCAACCCGCCCTTCGCGGCAGGCGAATCAGGCGGGTTGCGAAAGAATGCGGGGATGGGCGCGAATACACGGCAATTCCGCCGCGCGGACGCACAAGCCCACGGTCCGCTTGCGCCGCGGGCGGCGCAAGCATGCTGGAAAGCCGCCGTCAGCGGATTTCGCGGGCTTCGACGTCGATCACGTCGCCGCGCGGCTGCGTGGCGAAGGGGGCGGTGGCGGACTGGAACGGCCCCGGGCGGGCGCCCTGGCGCTGGCTCCAATAGGCGCGTACGCCGAAAGGTTTGCCGCGCACCTTGGCGACCACGTACAGGATCGCCACGGCGATCGCCGTGGAAAGCATGAACACCAGCGCCATCGCCATGCCGATCAAGGCCAGGGCGGCGAATAGGACGGCACGAAAGAAGCGGATAAGTGTGTTGGTCATGAAGATCGGATGCAAAACGCAGGGAAAGGTTCCCGGGTATCCGCTATCCTTTAGGGGATGGCGGGCCGCAGAAGCCGCGCTGCCTACGGAACCATAGTGACATGAGTATAACGATAGAACAAATTCGCGCCGCGCTGCGCGCCGCGCAGGACCCGAATACCGGTATGGATTTGGGCGTTTCTGTAAAAGATCGTGACATCAAGCTGGAAGGCGGACGGGTTTCGCTGGCGCTGGAGCTGGGGTATCCGGCCGATGCCGCGCGCACCCAGGTCCGCGATATCGCCGTGGCGGCGCTGGCCGCGGCCGGCGTGGCCGACGCCCAGGTCGAGGTGAGCTGGAAGGTCGCCGCCCATGCCGTGCAGAAAGGGCTGAAGCCCTTGCCCAATGTGCGCAACATTATTGCGGTAGCGTCCGGCAAGGGCGGCGTGGGCAAGAGCACCACGGCCGTGAACCTGGCCCTGGCCCTGGCGGCGGAAGGCGCCAAGGTGGGCGTGCTGGACGCCGACATCTACGGCCCCAGCGTGCCGACCATGCTGGGCATCTCGGGCCGTCCCGAAAGCCTGGACAACAAGAGCATGGAGCCGCTCACGGGCCACGGCCTGCAGGCCAACTCCATCGGCTTCCTGATCGACGCCGACTCGCCCGCCATCTGGCGCGGCCCAATGGTGACGCAGGCGCTGGAGCAACTGCTGCGCCAGACCAATTGGCGCGATCTTGATTACCTCATCGTCGACATGCCTCCCGGCACGGGCGACGTGGCGCTGACCCTGGCGCAGAAGGTGCCGGTGGTGGGCGCCGTCATCGTCACCACGCCGCAGGACGTGGCGCTGCTGGACGCGCGCAAGGGCTTGCGCATGTTCCAGAAGGTTGATGTGCCGATCCTGGGCGTGGTCGAGAACATGGCCATCCACATCTGCTCGCAATGCGGCCATGCCGAGCATATCTTCGGCGAGGGCGGCGGCCAGCGCATGGCGGAGCAATACCAGACGCCCTGGCTGGGCAGCCTGCCGCTGACGCTGGCGATCCGCGAGCAGACCGATGCCGGTTCGCCGACCGTGGTGTCGGATCCGGGCAGCGAAGCCGCGGCGCTGTATCGCGGCATCGCCCGCAAGCTGGCAGCTGGCGTGGCGGCGCTTCCCCGCGACATGGCCGGGAAGTTCCCGTCCATCGTCGTGCAGCAACCGACCTGACGCATGCGGTGGGCAGCCCGCGCCTTCTTGGCAGGACTTGTTGTGATGACGGGCGAGGCGTTGGCCAAGCGCCCGGAAATCATTGTGGACCCCGGCGGCGTGCCGCCGGCCGCCCTGCAGGCGATTACCGAAGCCGTCGATGCGATCGCGCGGCTGGCGGAAGACCAGGACGGCGGTGAAATCAACCGCCTGCGTCGGCGCGCGCGCGACGCGACGCTGGCGGCCCTGGCCACCCAGGGCTATTTCTCGCCCACGGTGAAGCTCGAAGCCGGCACCGATATCGGCGGAGAAACCTGGGACATCAGTATCGTTTCGGGCGAGCGCACCACCGTTACGTCCGTGGACCTGAGCTTCACCGGCCGCATCACCCGGCCCGAGTTCGCGGCGCGGGTGCAGAAACTGCGCGACGACTGGCAGCTCAAGACGGGCCAGCCCTTCATCAACAGCGACTGGAACAAGGCCAAGTCGAACCTGCTGGACGCGGTGTCCTCGCGTGACTTCATGCTGGCGCGCATGACCGCGTCGCAGGCGGAAATCGAGGCCGATACGGCATCGGCCGCCCTGCGCGTCACAATAGACAGCGGCCCCCAGGTGCGCATGGGCGAGCTCACCACGGAAGGCCTGAAACGGGTGCCCGAGAAGCTGGTGGAGCGCTATGTGCGCTACTCGCCGGGCGCCGCCTATGACCAGAACAAGCTGGACACCTGGCAGCAGGACCTGCAATCCACTGCGTTCTTCCGCGGCGCGTTCGTGTCGCTGGAGCAGCCGGGCCAGGCGCAGCCGACTCCTGCGCCCAATGCCGACCGCGCACGCGCGCCAGGCTCGACCGATCTGGCGGCTGCCACGCCGGCGGGAGATCCTTCCGTGTCCGGCGGCATGCCGCCGCCTGCGCCCGCCTACGACTCGAACGGCGAAGTGACCTTGCCGGTGCAGGTACGGGTGGTGGAAGCGCCGCCCAAGCGGTTCACCGGATCGATAGGCGTGGACGACGAGGCCGGCCTGCGCGTGGAGTCGCTGTACCGGCAGAACGTGGTCTTTGGCCAGCCGGTCACCCTGGAGACGGGCTTCAGCGTGGACCGGCTGCAGCAGCGCGCCTACGCGGACTTCCTGTTGCCGCCGAACCAGCGCGGCTACAAGGATTCCTTCGGGGTCCTGTACGACCACTCCGACATCCAGGGGCTGGACGTGACGCGTTACGCGCTGGGCGCTACGCGCCTGCAGGAGCGCAAGGGCGCGGGCGATAGCCGGGTCGAATACGAGACCCGCTGGGGTCTGCTGCTGGCGGAGGATCACGTGAAGATCGACGGCGGCGACCAGTACAAACTGCCGACCCTGACCGCCACGGCCGAATGGCTGCGCCGCGATGTCGATAACAAGTACGACCCGCGCGAAGGCAACCTGATCGCGGTGGGCGGCGGCGTGGGCGTGACGCTGGACTCCGGCGAACCCTACACCCGCGCCCGGCTGCGGGCCCAGAAATGGTGGCCCATCGGCAAGCTGGACGTGCTGACCGTGCGCGGCGAAGTCGGCCGGGTCTGGTCCAACAGCAAGGTGCGCGTGCCGGACGATTTCGGTTTCCGCACCGGCGGCGCGCGTTCGATCCGCGGCTACAAGTACCAGAGCATAGGCGTGAAGCAAGACGACGCTGTGGTGGGCGCGCCCACGCTGCTGGTCGGCAGCATCGAGTACGACCACTATTTCAATGAGCGCTGGGGCATGGGCGTGTTCGTGGACGCGGGCGACGCCGCGGAATCGTTCGGCGACATGTCGATGGCGGTGGGCTACGGCGTAGGCGCCCGCGTGCGCACGCCGGCCGGACCCTTGTTCCTGGACGTGGCCTATGGCCAGCGCGACCGCGACCTGCGCCTGCATTTTTCCTTGGGGATCGCGTTTTGAAGGCCTTGCGCAAATTCCTGCGCCATGTGCTGGTGTGGTGGTTGCCGGGCCTGGCCATGCTGGCCGTGCTGGCGGGCGGCTTCCTGTTCTGGCTGGTCGGTTCGCAGAACGGCACGCGGCTGCTCCTGACCACCGCCGCCCAGCAATTGAATGGCCAGGCGCTGGACGTGAGCGGCTCGCTGTTGCGCGGCGTCTCCGTGGGCAAGCTGGACCTGGACGTCAGCGGCACCCGCGTCGACATCACGGACCTGCACCTGGACGTGAACTGGCGCGCCCTGGGCGACCGTCTGCTGCACGTGCGCGATGTATCGGCGGGCTCGGTTTACATTGGCCTGACCGCAACGCCCGAGACGGCGCCTGCCGAGGACGACGGCGAGCCTTTCTCCTTGCCCGAACTGCCGGTGGACATCGCTATCGACCGGGTGGCGCTGGGCGACTTCCAGTTGGACCAGGACGGCGAACCCTTGCCCGTGACCCTGGGCAATCTGGACGCCACCTTCGCCGCGGGCAAGCAGGGCGCGCAGTTGCGCATCGCCAGCCTGCGGGTGGGCCACGAGGCTGCGCAGGCGGACATCTCCGGGCAGGCCGAACTGCAAGGCATGGCCGATCTCTGGCCGTTCGCCGCTCGCCTGGACGTGACCGCGCGCGGGACCGGCTCCGATTCCCCGCTGTGCGAAGCCGACAAGCTGAGTGGCGTGTATGAGCGTCAGGCGGGCGCTGCCAAGAAGCCTGAGCCCAAGCCTGGCGCCAAGGCCGACCCCAAGGATGAATCCAAAGCCGGGGCCAGGACAGATCCCAAGGCGACGCCTTCCGAGCCGCCCCGGCCCGCCTGCCAGGTGGTGCTGCGCGCCGATGCCGCCGGTTCCCTGGATGGTATCCAGGCCAAGCTGGAGGGCGAGGGCTCCGGCCTGCTGCTGGACCTGACCGCCGACCTTGCGCCGCGCACGGCGCTGGTGCTGCGCAGCGCCCGGGCGCAGGCGCAACTGCCTGACAAATCGACCCTGGCCGCGCAGCTAGACCTGCAATCCGATAGCACGCAAGGGACGGGCCGCGACCGCATCGCGGGCACGATAAGCGCCCAGCGCCTGGATTTGTCGCCCTGGCTGGGCAAGGATGTTCCGCCTGCGGTCCTGACCGTGCGCGGCGACGTCCAAGCCGACATCGAGAACCTGAGCCAGCTACGCCACGCCGCGGTCGATCTGCGCTTCGAAGAGGGCACGCGCTGGAACAAGCAGCCCCTGACTGGCGCGCTCAAGGCCCAGGTGGATATCGCCGCAGCGACCAATAGCGCGGAATCCGCCGCCGTGCCGAACGGTGCCGCCTTGCCCGAGGCCGATCCTCTGGCCGGGCTGCGCATCCACGGCCTGGACGTGGACCTGAAGCTGGGCCGCAACCGGGTCCAGGCCAGGGGCGAGCTGGACGCCAAGGACGGCGCGCTGTCGCTGGACGCCCAGGCGCCCCAGCTCGACGCGTTCTGGCCGGGCATCCCCGGCGGTGCGGAGTTGAAAGGCAAGCTGGCGGGCACGCTGGCTGCGCACCGCGGCGAGCTCGCGGCCGGCTACACGCCGCCCAAGCCGCGCCCGGGCGTGCTGGGCGAGGCGCCCGCCAAGGCCAACATCGTCTTTGCCGGTTCCTGGGGCAAGGGGCCGGCCGGCACGCCCGACGCAGCCCTGCCGGGATGGCGCGGCACGTTCTCGAGGCTGACGGCAGAGACCGCCGGCTTCACCGTGGCCGTGGACCGTCCGGTTACGCTGGCTTTCGTGCCTTCCGCCGTGGAACCGCAATGGCAGTGGCAGGTGGGGCAGACGGCGCTGAGCCTGACCCTGCCTGGCAAGGAGCGCGTGGTCCTGGCGCACCAGGGTTCGCGGGGGGGCGGCAAGCGTTGGGAAACGGCGGGCAAGGCCGACAACCTGGTGATCACGGCCGCCATGGCGCGCCAGGTGATAGGCGCCTTCGATCCCGAGGCCGCGGCCAAGCTGGGCAAGCGGCCCGGCCGCGTGAACGCGATGGTGCCCGAGGGCCAGCGCCGCATCGCGCTGGACGTCTTGTGGGACCTGAAGTTCGACGGCCGGCTGGGCGGCCGCGCGCGCATCGCGCGCCGCGAGGGCGACCTGCTGATACCGGGCGATCCTCCCATCCCGCTGGGACTGAAGGCGCTGGTGCTGGACCTGACCGCCACGCCGACCTCCGCCAACGCCAGCCGCCTGGACGCCAAGGTCAATCTGGCCACCGACAAGATGGGCCTCATCAACGGCACCGGCACCGCCGTGTTGGTGGTGGACGCCAAGGGCGGCATGGCGCTGGACCCGCGCCAGCCGCTGCGCGCCAAGCTGGACGCGGATATCGCCGACCTGGCCTGGGTTGGCCTGTTCGTGGGCGACTCGATGGAAGTCGGCGGCACGGTCAAGGCCAATCTGGAAGCCCAGGGCACCCTGGCGGGCAAATGGTCGGCCAGCGGCAGCATCCGCGGCGACAAGCTGCGCGTGGTGCGCATCGACGACGGCGTGCGGCTGATCGACGGCACCTTGTCCGCGCGCCTGGACGGCGACCGGGTGGTGCTGGAAAGCCTGCGCTTCCCGGCCTCGTTGCGGGTGATGCCGGCCGAATGGCGCACCAAGGAATGGATCACCACCAATCCCGAGGCAAAGGGCGGCTACGCCGAAGCCAAGGGGCAGTGGAATTTCATCGATGGCGGCGGCGATATCCGGCTGACCCTGTACCGCTTCCCGGCGCTGCAGCGTTCGGACCGCTACGCCATGGTGTCCGGGGTCATCGACGTGAAGGCGGCCATGCCGCGCATCGACATCGTGGGCGACCTGAAGGCGGACGCCGGCTGGTTCAGCCTGGAAATCCTGCAGGGCGTGCCGTCGCTGGACGATGACGTCAAGGTGCGCCGGCCCGGCGATGACCCTGGCACCGTCTCGACGCCGCTGCAGACCAGCATGAACCTGAAGTTCGACATGGGGCCGCGCTTCTACATCACCGGCATGGGACTGGACGCCGGCCTGCTGGGCTCCATTCAGATCATGCTGAACGATGGACGCCTGACCGGCGTGGGCGCGCTGCGCACCCGTGGCGGCGGCATCGAAGCCTACGGCCAGAAGCTGCGCCTGAGCCGCGGCACGCTGACCTTCCAGGGCCGTCTGGACAACCCCTTGCTGGATATCGAGGCGCTGCGCACGGGCGAACAGGTCGAGGCGGGCGTCAAGGTGGTCGGCACGGCGCAGCGGCCGCGCATCGACCTGGTGTCGTACCCGGACGTCAGCGACGTGGAAAAGCTGTCCTGGCTGCTGCTCGGCCGCGGCCCCGACGAAAGCGGCGGCGACGCGGCGCTGCTGATGTCGGTGGGTACCGCGCTGCTGGGCGGCGGGCAGCCGTTCTACAAGCAGTTCGGCCTGGACGACGTCAGCATCAAGACGGGCAACATCGGCAGCTCCGGCAGCATCCTGCCGGACCGCACGGTGGCCGGCGACGTCAACCGGGACAGCGACAGCCAGCTGGCCACGCAATTCCTGGTGGCCAGCAAGACCTTCGCCAACGGCATCACCCTGAGCGTGGAACAGGCGCTGGCGGGCAGCGATACCGTCGGCCGCGCCAGCTACAGGCTGGCGCGCGGCTTGTCGGTGGACCTGAAGGGCGGGGCGGTCAACGGCATCGCGCTGGTCTACCGGACCTTCTGGGGGAACTGAGGCGGAACCGGGCGGCACGGTCCCGCCCGGCCCCTCGCCGGTGGCGCATCCGCACTCGGGATAAAATGGCGTCCATTCCATTCCCTAGCACCATTCCCACCATGAGCATCAAAAGCGACCGCTGGATCCGCCGCCAGGCCGAAGCCGGCATGATCGAACCCTTCGAAGCAGGGCAGGTCCGCACGGCCAATGGCGGGCGTATCGTCAGCTACGGCACCAGCAGCTACGGCTACGACGTGCGCTGCGCGGACGAGTTCAAGATCTTCACCAACATCAATTCCACCATCGTCGATCCGAAGAACTTCGACGAAGGCTCGTTCGTGGATTTCAAGGGCGACGTCTGCATCATCCCGCCCAATTCCTTCGCGCTGGCCCGCACGGTCGAGTACTTCCGCATCCCGCGCAGCGTCCTGACGGTTTGCCTGGGCAAGAGCACCTATGCGCGCTGCGGCATCATCGTCAACGTCACGCCGCTGGAACCCGAATGGGAAGGCCACGTGACGCTGGAGTTCTCGAACACCACGCCGCTGCCGGCCAAGATCTACGCGGGCGAAGGCTGCGCGCAGATGCTGTTCCTGGAAAGCGACGAAGTCTGCGAGACCTCTTACCGCGATCGCGGCGGCAAGTACCAGGGCCAGCGCGGCGTGACCCTGCCGCGCACCTGAAGTCTCAGTCCGCGCGCCGCGGCGCCGGACGCAGGTAGTCGATATCCCACTCGCTTTCGCCCGTCTGCACGAACCCGTGCCGGCGGTAGAAGCGGTTGGAATCGCTGTCGCGCAGCGCGCCCAGGCTTACCGCCAGCCCCAGGCGGTCGGCCTCCTGCAGGATCTTGCGCATGACCTGTCCGCCCAGCCCCGAACCCTGCGCGGCGGGGCGGATGTACAGATGATCCAGGCGCAAGCCGTCACCCTCCGGGCGCAGCGCGTAAAACCCGATCCGCTGGCCATCTTGCTCGATGGACCAGGTGTGTTCCGGCCGGAATGTGGTGCGCAGCCGCGAGCGCGCGCGTTCAGGATCGAAGCGCCCCAGGCGCTCCAGGCTTTCGCGCATGGCTTCGATGCGCAGCGCCAGCAGGTCTTCGAAATCCGCTTCCGAGACCGGGGCGTATTGCAGCTGCGGCGTGGACAGCTCATCGTAGCCCCGGCCCAGGAACTGCAGGATGCAGATGCCGTGACCGTAGGGATCGCTCAGGTGGGCGATGCGGCCCCAGTTGTGCGAGACGGCCGGGTCTTCCAGGCGCGCGCCAGCGGCCACCGCCTGTGCGACCGCGCGGTCCGCGTCCTCCACCACCACGTCCAGATGCACCGGCGTCCAGTGCCGCGCATAGTCGCGCGGCTGGCGCGTGGCGCCGGCGGCAGGCGTACCCGCCGCCTTTTCCAGCAGATAGATGGGCGCCTCGGCCCCTGCCATCTCGGCCACCGTCGGTCCTATACGGCGTCGCAGCGTCAGGCCGAACGCGCGTTGATAGAAGTCGATGGCGTGTTCGAGATCGGGCACGTCGATGTTGACCAGGATGCGCATTGGGGGGCCGTCTGCTGAGTGAAGGCAAAAAACATATCATGGCCGCGGCGCGCGGTGTTACTTGCAAAGCCGCTAAAGAACATCGCCGCCGCGTCCGTAAATGACAGTACATGTGTTTGCCGATTTGGCGACGTCATCTCCGCAAGCGTAAAAAAGCCCCGACCCGTGCGTTACCCCCATATCCCCTGGCTGCCTTTGTTGTTCTATCCTGCGCTGCCGGTGGCCGCTGCGGTGGGGCTGCTGCTGTGGCGCGAATGGCCGCCGGCCTTGACGCAGATCGTGCCGTTCGTGCCTTGGGTGATGGCGCTGATCGGCGTTGCGGTGTGCCTGATGTACCAGCGCGCACAGACCATGGTGCTGATGCTCAGCGTGCTGGCCGCCACGGCGGCCTGGCCGGCGCTGGCCACGGAAGCGCCCTGGGCCGTCGGACCGGCGCTGGCGTGGTGGTCCCTGGCCTACACCATCAACGCCCTGTGGTCCGAGCGCTCCAGCATGTTGCTGGACCTGGCCGCCCGCATCGGCATGATCGCCGCCGGCGCGGCGGCGATTGCGCTGGCCGGCAAGGACGGCGTGAACGATCTGCTTGGCATGCTCTCCGTGCAGGGCAGGTTGGCCCACCTGAGCGTGCCGATCGAAGGATTGATCGCCTTGCTGGCCACGGGCCTGACGCTGACCCTGCTGTTGCTGCGCTATGGGCGTCCGCAGCAGGCGGGGCAGTGGCTAGGATTCGTGTGCATGGCGTGGGCCTTGCCGCGCGGGGCGGAGCATCCCGTCGAACTGGCGCTGATGTCTACCGCCGCGCTGACGGCCCTGTGCATCTCGCTGGCCCACGAAGGTTTCCACATGGCGTTTCGCGACGAGCTGACCGGCCTGCCGGGCCGGCGCGCGCTGAACGAGCGTCTGCAGCGCATGGGGCGCGTCTATACGCTGGCGATGGCCGACGTCGACAACTTCAAGGCTTTCAACGACACCCACGGGCATGACGTAGGAGACCAGGTCCTGCGCATGGTGGCGGCGCAGTTGCGGCGCGTGCCGGGCGGCGGCCGGGCCTACCGCTACGGCGGCGAGGAATTCACGCTGGTGTTCCCGGGCAAGACCGCGGCGGAAAGCATGCCGCACCTGGAAAGCGTCAGGCGCTCCATCGAGGCCTACCAGATGCGCCTGCGCGACAAGCCGGTGCGCCCCAAGGCCGACCAGATCGGCCTGCGCCGCCGCGGCGGGCGCGACGCGCGCAATGCGCGGCCGCTGCGGGTGACGGTCAGCATAGGCGTAGCCGAACGCAGCGACTCCCTGCGCGCGCCCGACGCGGTGATCAAGGCGGCGGATCAGGCGCTCTACAAAGCCAAGGACGAAGGCCGCAATCTGGTGCGGGCGTTCAGCACGCGGCGCCGGACTGGCGCGGCCTGATGCGGCGCCGCTACTTGCCGGCCAGCGGCAGCGCCATCAGCGCTTCGTCGTAGAGTTCGCCGTTGACGCATAGCGCTTCGCGCTCGCGCCCGTATTCGGCAAAGCCCAGGCTTAGATACAGCGCGGTGGCCGCCTGATTGTTGGCGGTCACGCTCAGCTGCACCTGGCGGATGCCGCGCATGCCCGAGGCATGGGCGATCGCCGCCTGCATCAGTTGCCGGGCCAGGCCCTGACCGCGCTGCGCCGGCGCCACGTACATGCTCCAGATGTGCGCTTTGTGGCGCATCTTCAGTTTGCGCTGTCGGCCCACGCCGACCATGCCGGCCAGGACCCCGCCGCAGAACGCGCCAAACATTGCGCTGTCGTCCGAAGGCTGGATCCAGCTGCGGATATCCTCCAATGTCAGCGTGTGTTCCTCTTCGTAACTCGATCCGAACGATTCAGGGGTTTCCACCAGGGCGTCCAGGCGCAATTGGCGCAGCGGCGCCGCGTCGGCGGGAACAAGGCGTCGGACGGTGATCGGGGACATGGTCGGCAAGTGTTGGGAATAGGGAACGTTCGGCGGTGGATTCGCCAGTATAGGGGGACGCGCTGCCTATAATGGTCCTAACGCCGCTTGCGGTTTTCACAAAGGAGCCAATGATGTTCGGTTTCCTCAAGACAAACCAGGACGCCAAGCGCGACGAAGTCCAGGAAGAGTTCGTGGCGCGCGTGGCGGGTGCTGCGCAGGACTTCGTCCAGGCAGCCGGCTCGGCTGGCGCCGTGCTGGATTACACGCCATCCAGCGTCCATGCGCTGGACGAAGCGCTGGAGGCCGCCCATCTCGGGACCTTGCCTCTCACTCCCATGCAGACCGTCGGCGCCGCCGCCTACCTCTACGAGGTGGGACGCCGCGCGTATGGCGGCCTCTACGAAGTGTGCGATGACGAGGACCCAGTGGTGCTGGTCTGCGGCGAGCCCGATTCCGAGGTCTGCTTCGGCGCCATCGCCAAGGTCGAAAGGCGCATCCGTTACGGCTCCGCCGAGGCCATCCCACCTTATTTCGAACAGTTCCTGATGGCCTTGCAGGCGGGCGAGGCCCGCACCATCCGCTAGCGTCCCGGCGCTTCGGGCGCCCGGTTTGCTTCCCCGTGCGGCCCGGCTCTCTGTGCTGAAAACGTCCGCTTTTGGCGCGATGACAACGGCCGTCCGGGCCATTCCGGGATTTCCCTTAGGACTGTAAGAAAAACAGCCCTACAATTCGGCCATTCCCGCCGCCCTGGCGGGTGCTCGCGCCGTCTGTCATCAGGCGGATTTTTACTAGAAGTACACTCGCGCCGCGTTACGCGTCCGAACCCGCCTTGCCCCCAGGAGCGCCTGCATGAAATTCCGCTTCCCCATTTTCATCATCGACGAAGACTACCGTTCCGAGAACGCGTCCGGTCTGGGTATCCGCGCCTTGTCCGCCGCGATCGAGGCCGAGGGCGTCGAGGTGATCGGGGTGACCAGTTACGGCGACCTGAGCTCGTTCGCCCAGCAGCAGAGCCGGGCCAGCGCCTTCATCCTGTCGATCGACGACGAAGAGTTCGACGTGGATTCGCCCGAGGACGTGGCCAGCGCCATCAAGAACCTGCGCGCCTTCATCGGCGAGCTGCGTTTCCGCAATGCCGACATCCCCATCTACCTGTACGGCGAGACGCGCACGTCCGAGCACATCCCCAACGACATCCTGCGCGAGCTGCACGGCTTCATCCACATGTTCGAGGACACCCCCGAATTTGTGGCGCGCCACATCATCCGCGAAGCCCGCAGCTACGTCGACAGCCTGCCGCCGCCGTTCTTCCGTGAACTGGTCAAGTACGCGCAGGACGGCTCGTACTCCTGGCACTGCCCCGGCCATTCCGGCGGCGTGGCGTTCCTGAAGAGCCCGGTGGGCCAGATGTTCCACCAGTTCTTCGGCGAGAACATGCTGCGCGCAGACGTCTGCAACGCCGTGGACGAACTGGGCCAGCTGCTGGACCACACCGGTCCCGTGGCCGAATCCGAACTGAACGCCGCGCGCATCTTCCACGCCGACCACTGTTTCTTCGTGACCAACGGCACCTCCACCTCCAACAAGGTGGTGTGGCATGCCAACGTGGCCGCGGGCGACGTGGTGGTGGTGGACCGCAACTGCCACAAGTCGATCCTGCACGCCATCACGATGACGGGCGCGATTCCGGTGTTCCTGCGCCCCACGCGCAACCACCTGGGCATCATCGGTCCGATTCCGCTGGAAGAATTCCACCCGGACAACATCCGCAAGAAGATCGAGGCCAACCCCTTCGCGCGCGAAGCGGTGAACAAGAACCCGCGCATCCTGACGCTGACGCAGAGCACCTACGACGGCGTCATCTACAACGTCGAAATGATCAAGAAGCAGCTGGGCAGCTACGTCGACACGCTGCACTTCGACGAAGCCTGGCTGCCGCACGCGTCGTTCCACGAGTACTACCAGGACATGCACGCCATCGGCCAGGACCGTCCGCGCAGCCAGGACGCGATGGTGTTCGCCACCCACTCCACGCACAAGCTGCTGGCCGGCATTTCGCAGGCCTCGCAGATCATCGTGCAGGAGTCCGAGACCCGCAAGCTGGACCGCAACGTCTTCAACGAAGCCTACCTGATGCACACGTCCACCTCGCCCCAGTACGCGATCATCGCGTCCTGCGACGTGGCCGCCGCCATGATGGAGCCGCCGGGAGGCACCGCGCTGGTCGAGGAAAGCATCCGCGAAGCCCTGGACTTCCGTCGCGCCATGCGCAAGGTGGAATCCGAATTCGGCAAGAACGACTGGTGGTTCAAGGTCTGGGGGCCGAACCGCCTGGTTTCGGAAGGCATCGGCAACCGCGACGAATGGATCCTGGAGTCCAACGACCACTGGCATGGCTTCGGCGAAATGGCCGAAGGCTTCAACATGCTGGACCCGATCAAGGCCACCATCATCACCCCGGGCCTGGACATGTCGGGCAGCTTCGGCGAAACCGGCATTCCCGCCGCGCTGGTCTCCAAGTACCTGACCGAGCACGGCGTGGTGGTCGAGAAGACCGGCCTGTATTCGTTCTTCATCCTGTTCACCATCGGCATCACCAAGGGCCGCTGGAACACGCTGCTGACCGCCTTGCAGCAATTCAAGGACGACTACGACCGCAACCAGCCGCTTTGGCGCATCCTGCCGGAATTCTGCCGCGACCATCGCCGCTACGAGCGCATGGGCCTGCGCGACCTGTGCCAGGAGATCCACGAAGCCTATCGCGCGCGTGACGTGGCCCGCCTGACTACCGAGATGTACCTGAGCGACATGGTGCCGGCCCTCAAGCCGTCGGATGCCTTCGCCCGCATGGCGCACCGCGAGGTCGAGCGCGTCGACATCGACAAGCTCGAAGGCCGCGTCACTGGCGTGCTGCTGACCCCGTATCCTCCGGGCATCCCGCTCTTGATCCCGGGCGAACGCTTCAACCGCACCATCGTCCAGTACCTGCAGTTCGCGCGCGAGTTCAACCAGCGCTTCCCGGGCTTCGAAACCTACATCCACGGCCTGGCCGACGAAGTGGGTCCGGATGGCGAAAAGCGCTACTACGTCGACTGCCTGATCGAAGACTGATGTTCGATGTAGCAGTACTCGGCGCCGGCGCCGCGGGCATGATGTGTGCCGCGGTCGCCGGCCAGCGCGGCTTGCGCGTGGTGCTGGTCGACCACGCCAAGCGCCTGGCGGAGAAGATCCGCATTTCCGGCGGCGGCCGCTGCAACTTCACCAATATCGGCGCCGGCCCCGCCAACTTCCTCTCCGACAATCCGCATTTCTGCCGTTCGGCCTTGGCCGGTTACACGCCGCAGGATTTCCTGGCGCTGATGAAACGCCACCACATCGCCTGGCATGAGAAGCATCGCGGCCAGCTGTTCTGCGACGATTCCAGCGAATCCATCATCGAAATGCTGCGCGCGGAGTGCGACGCGGGCAGGGTGCAGTGGCGCATGGGATGCTCGGTGGCCGAGATCGGCCATGGCGAGCAGGGTTACGAGCTGCACACCAGCCAGGGCACGATCCGCGCCGCGAAACTGGTGATCGCGACCGGCGGCATGGCCATTCCCCAACTGGGCGCCACCGATTTTGGCCTGAAGATCGCGCGGCAGTTCGGCCTGAAGGTCGTGGAACCGCGTCCCGCCCTGGTGCCGCTGACCTTCGATGCCGAGCAGTGGCGGTCCCTTTCCGAATTGTCCGGCGTGGCGCTGGAGGTCAATCTGCACACGGGGCAGGGCAAGGCGCGCGGCGAGTTCCTCGAGGACCTGCTCTTTACCCATCGCGGCCTGTCCGGACCTGCCATTCTGCAGATCTCCAGCTACTGGAAACCTGGCGAGCCCATCGTGATCGATCTGGCGCCTGGCCGCGATCTGGCGGAAGAACTGCTGGCGTCGAAGTCGGGCAACCGGCAGCAGCTGCATACCGTCCTGGCGGGCCTCTGGCCCAAGCGCCTGGCCGACCGCTGGCTGCACCTGGCGGAGCAGGGCGGCAAGCCGGGCCTGGCGGCGCTGCGCCTGGCCGACGCGCCGGACAAGACCTTGCGCACGCTGGCCCAGGACATCCATCAATGGAGCCTGGTGCCCAGCGGCACGGCCGGCTACAAGAAGGCCGAAGTCATGCGCGGCGGCGTGGACACGCGCGGGCTGGACCAGAAGTCCATGCAGGCCAAGACCGTCGCCGGCCTCTATTTCATCGGCGAAGCCGTGGACGTCACGGGCTGGCTGGGCGGCTACAACTTCCAGTGGGCCTGGGCTTCGGGCGTGGCCTGCGGCAAGGCGCTGTAGCGTCCTCTGGCGGGACAGGGCGCCGATAGGCCGGCGCTATGGCAGGTATTGGAAGCCTGCCATTGTTATATCAAATAAAAATACTTATCATTTATGTTTTCGATATTGATCCAAGCCCTGAATCGGGGGGCGGATCCAACGGAGATATGCATGGCCTACACTCTTCCGCCCCTGCCGTATGCCTACGACGCCCTGGAACCTCACATCGACGCGATGACGATGGAGATCCACTACAGCAAGCACCATCAGACCTACGTCAACAGCCTGAACGCTGCGCTGGAAGGCGCGGGCATCGTCACCAACGAGCCGGTCGAGTCCCTGGTGGCGCGGCTGGAGCAGTTGCCCGAAGCCATCCGCGGCGCCGTGCGCAACCACGGCGGGGGCCACGCCAACCACAGCCTGTTCTGGTCGGTCATGTCGCCCGAGGGCGGGGGTGAGCCGGACGGCGCATTGGCAGCGGCCATCGAGTCCGAACTGGGCGGGCAGGCCGCCTTCCGCGACGCGTTCACCAAGGCTGCGCTGACCCGCTTCGGCAGCGGCTGGGCCTGGCTCTCGGTCACGCCGGCCGGCAAGCTTGCGGTGGAAAGCAGCGCCAACCAGGACAGCCCCCTGATGCACGGCAACACGCCCATCCTGGGACTGGACGTGTGGGAGCACGCCTACTACCTGAAGTACCAGAACCGCAGGCCCGAGTACATCGGCGCCTTTTACAATGTCGTGAATTGGCCTGAAGTGGCGCGCCGCTACGCGGCAGCCCAGCGCTGAGCGCATCTCTCGCAAGGAGGGCAGCGGCACATGAATACCTTCAGCCGTCATCGCGTGCGGCCGGCGGCCACCAGCATCAGCGTGTGGACCCTGGCCGTATTGGTGGCATGCCTGGGCCTGCACCAGTTGTGGGCCTATCTGGACGTGCGCGCGCCGCACGTGGCCGATGCCCTCCTGGGCGGGCTGGTGGCCGCGGGCGCTACTGCCCTGGGTACTTTGCCCATCCTGTTTGCCCGGACCATCCCCCAGAAAATGCAGGACAGCATGTTCGGCTTCGGCGCCGGCGTGATGCTGGCCGCCAGCGCCTTCTCGCTGGTGGCGCCGGGCATCGCCGCGGGCCGCGACCTGGGCTATGGCCCCTGGGGCGCCGGCTTGACGGTGGGCGCGGCCGTACTGCTGGGGGCGGCGGTGCTGCTGCTCATGGACCGTACCCTGCCGCACGAACATTTCATCAAGGGCCGGGAAGGCATCGAGGCGCACCGCCTGCGCCGCACTTGGCTGTTCGTCTTCGCCATCACCCTGCATAACCTGCCGGAAGGCCTGGCCATAGGCGTGGGCTACGCGGGCAACGACGCCATGCGCGGCACCGCGCTGGCCACCGGCATTGCGATCCAGGACATTCCCGAAGGGCTGGTGGTGGCGGTGGCGCTGCTGGCGGCGGGCTATCAGCGCGCCTTCGCGGTGGCGCTGGGCATGCTGTCCGGCCTGGTCGAGCCGCTGGGCGCGGTGCTCGGCGCCGCAGTGGTCGGCTGGTCCGAGCCGCTTCTGCCCTGGGGCCTGGGTTTTGCCGCAGGCGCCATGCTGTTCGTGATCAGCCACGAGATCATCCCCGAATCGCACCGCAAGGGGCATGAGGTCTACGCGACCTGCGGCCTGATGCTGGGTTTCGTGCTGATGATGCTGCTGGACACGGCGCTGGGCTGAGCCGCCGCGGGCATTCCCTGGCCGCGGCTTTCGTTGTATGCTTGCGCCGCTGTCACGCATGTTGCGGGAGAGAGCGGCCTGTACGTCCGGCCGCCGCCGAAGGCGCAATTCGCCCGGAATCGCTCAGGTAACCCATACCGCCCATGCTTGCCCTGTCCCGGTTTTCTCACCGTGCGGACGCGGCAAAACAGTACTCTGGAGAGACCTGGCGCCGACCCTGAACTAGGGACATAGCGAGCAGCCCAGGCGCCGAAGGTGCAAACCCGCCATGCGGGGCAACTCTCAGGCAAAAGGACAGAGGGGCGGAAGATTCAGCCGTTGTACAAGCGCACCCCGCTTGGCACCACTGGCATTCCGTAACCCTGGCAACACTGCCGCCCCGGAGTTTCCGCGCATGTCCGCAACCCTCAAACGCACCCCGCTGGCCGAAGAACACATCGCCTCTGGCGCCCGCATGGTCGACTTCGGCGGCTGGGACATGCCGCTGGCCTACGGTTCGCAGCTGGAAGAGCACCACGCCGTGCGCCAGGACGCCGGCATGTTCGATGTGTCGCACATGCTGAACGTCGACGTGGCCGGTCCCGACGCGTTCGCCTTCCTGCAGCGCCTGGTCGCCAACGACGTGTCCAAGCTGACCGTGCCCGGCAAGGCGTTGTACAGCTGCATGCTGAACCCGCAAGGCGGCGTGATCGACGACCTGATCATCTATTTCTTCGCCGCCGACGAATGGCGCGTCGTGGTCAACGCAGGCACGGCCGACAAGGACGTCGCCTGGATGCAGCGCGTCAAGCAGGCTGGCCAGTTCGACGTTGCCATCACGCCGCGCCGCGATCTGGCCATGGTGGCCGTGCAAGGCCCCAACGCCCGCGCCAAGGTCTGGGCCGCGCGCCCGGCCTGGCAGGCCGCCAGCGAGCCGCTGACCCCCTTCGTGGCCGCCCGCGTGGGCGACGACACCCTGGTGGCCCGTACCGGCTACACCGGCGAGGACGGCTTTGAAATCGTGCTGCCGGCCGCCGAAGTCGTGCAGCTGTGGCGCGACCTGGTCGCCCAGGGCGTGCGTCCCTGCGGCCTGGGCGCGCGTGACACGCTGCGTCTGGAAGCCGGCATGAATCTGTACGGCCAGGACATGGACGAGCTGACCCAGCCCGATCAGGCCGGCCTGACCTGGACCGTGTCCCTGAAGAACGCCGAGCGCCGCTTCATCGGCCGCGACGCGCTGGAACAATTCGCCACCCCCGCCACCTTCATCGGCCTGAAGCTGCAAGAACGCGGCGTGATGCGCGCGCACATGGCCGTGCGCACCAAGGAAGGCACGGGCGAGCTCACCAGCGGCACCATGTCGCCCACGCTGGGCGTATCGATCGGCTTTGCCCGTCTGCCTCAAGGCGTCAAGCCGGGCGACACGGTCGAGGTCGACATCCGCGGTAAGTGGGTGCCCGCCCTGGCCTGCAAATTGCCGTTCGTGCGTAACGGCAAAGCGGTCGAACACTCGTAAACTCGAAGCTTCGCGCGAGCCGCCGGCCCCTGGGGCGACGGCCGCCCGCGCGAGGCGCGCAACACCATTCATCTACCCGCATTCCCTCAGGAGTTCCCATGAGTCTGCCCACCGATCGCAAGTACACCGAGTCCCATGAATGGGTCAAAGCCGAAGGCGATGTGTTCGTCGTCGGCATCACAGATACCGCCCAGGATCAATTGGGCGACCTGGTCTTCGTTGGCGACGTGAAGGTCGGCGCCAAGCTGAACGCCGGTGAAACCGCTGGCGTGGTCGAATCGGTCAAGGCCGCTTCGGACATCTACGCTCCCGTGGCTGGCGAGATCGTCGCGTTCAACGAAGAGCTGGAAAACAATCCCAACCTGATCAACGAATCGGCCTTCACCGCCTGGATCTTCAAGATCAAGCCGGTCAACGCCGCCGACGCCGACAAGCTGCTCGACGCCGCCGGCTACGAAGCCGTCGCCAACGGCTAAGCCGCCTGGCTGGAACGGGCGCAGGGCACCCGCCACGCGCCTGTTCCGCAAGATGCAATACCGTCCGTCCTCCGACGACACCCGCTATCCCGAGACCTCTCCATGTCGCGCGCCCTAGACACCCACACCGACTTCATTCCCCGCCACATCGGCCCTTCCGACGCCGACCAGGCCGCCATGCTTGCCGTCATCGGCAGCGCCAGCCTGGACGCCCTGATCGAAGAAGTCGTGCCGCCCAAGATCCGCAGCCAGGCCCCGCTGGCGCTGCCCGCCTCGCGCAGCGAAACCGACGTGCTGGCCGAACTGAAGCAGATCGCCGGCCGCAACAAGGTCTACCGCAGCTATATCGGCCAGGGGTACTACGGCACGCAGACGCCCAACGTGGTGTTGCGCAACATTCTTGAGAATCCCGCCTGGTACACGGCCTACACGCCTTACCAGCCCGAGATCTCGCAGGGCCGCCTCGAAGCCCTGCTGAACTACCAGACCATGGTCGCGGACCTGACCGGGCTGGACATCTCCAACGCCTCGCTGCTGGACGAAAGCACCGCCGCCGCCGAAGCCATGACGCTGGCGCGCCGCAGCGCCAAGTCGAAGAGCCCGGTGTTCTTCATTTCGCGCCACGTGCATCCCCAGACCATCGAAGTCGTGCGCACGCGCGCCGAAGGCCTGGACATCGAAATCACCATCGGCGACGAGGCCGAAGGCCTGCCCGAGTGCTTCGGCATGCTGCTGCAGTACCCGCACAGCACCGGCTCCGTCGCCGACTACCGCAAGCTGGCCGAAGCCGCGCATGCGCAAGGCGCCATCGTGGCCGTCGCGACTGACCTGCTGGCGCTGGCCCTGCTGGCCGCGCCCGGAGAATGGGGCGCGGATATCGCCATCGGTTCGGCCCAGCGCTTTGGCGTGCCGTTCGGTTTCGGCGGCCCGCATGCCGGCTTCATGGCCTGCAAGGACGCCTTCAAGCGCAACATGGCTGGCCGCCTGGTCGGTGTGTCCAAGGACGCGCAGGGCAACCCGGCCATGCGCCTGGCGCTGCAGACGCGCGAACAGCACATCCGCCGCGAAAAGGCCACTTCCAACATCTGCACCGCGCAAGTGCTGCTGGCCGTGATGGCTGGCATGTATGCCGTGTGGCACGGTCCGGCCGGCATCCGCCGCATCGCCGAGCGCGTGCAGCGCAGCACCGCCATCCTGCGCGCCGAGCTGGTCAAGCTGGGCGTGAAGGTCGTCAACGACACCTTCTTCGACACGCTGTTGCTGGAGACCGGCGCGGCCACGCCGGCCATCCTGACCGCCGCCGATTGCGCGCACATCAACCTGCGCCGCGTCGATGGCGCCCGCCTGGCGGTGTCGCTGGACGAGACCGTGACCGCGGCTGACCTGCAGGCGCTGGTCAACGTCTTCGCCGCCGGCCTGGAACGCGATGACGTCGAACTCGACATCGACGCGCTGGACGCGGCCGCCGCCAGCGGCATTCCCGCCGGCGTGGCGCGCGAAAGCGCGATCCTGACGCACCCGGTGTTCTCCAGCGTGCAGTCGGAAACCGACATGCTGCGCTACCTGCGCAAGCTGGCCGACAAGGATCTGGCGCTGGACCGCACCATGATTCCGCTGGGCTCGTGCACCATGAAGCTCAACGCGACCGCCGAGATGATCCCCATCACCTGGCCCGAGTTCGCGCTGATCCACCCGTTCGCGCCGGCTTCGCAAAGCCAGGGCTACAACGAACTGATCGACCGCCTGTCGGCCGCGCTGTGCGAGATCACCGGCTACGACAACATCAGCCTGCAGCCCAACTCGGGCGCGCAGGGCGAGTACGCAGGCCTCCTGGCCATCCGCGGCTACCATCAGGCCAACGGCCAGCATCAGCGCAACATCTGCCTGATCCCGTCGTCGGCGCACGGCACCAACCCGGCCTCGGCGCAACTGGCCGGCATGGACGTGGTGGTGGTGGCGTCGGATGCCAACGGCAACGTCGATCTGGCCGACCTGCGCGCCAAGATCGAACAGGTCGGCGACAAGCTGGCCGCTTTGATGATCACGTATCCGTCGACCCACGGCGTGTTCGAGGAAGCCGTCACCGAGATCTGCGATCTGGTGCACCAGGCCGGCGGCCAGGTCTACCTGGACGGCGCCAACATGAACGCGATGGTGGGCGTGGCCCAGCCGGGCAAGTTCGGTTCGGACGTGTCCCACCTGAACCTGCACAAGACCTTCTGCATTCCGCACGGCGGCGGCGGCCCCGGCGTGGGCCCCGTGGCGGTGCGCGCGCACCTGGCTCCGTACCTGCCGGGCGTGGTGAACGAGCAGGGCAAGCTGCCTGGCGACGCCAAGGTCGGTCCGGTGTCGGCCGCGCCGTTCGGTTCCGCGGGCATCCTGCCGATTCCGTTCGTGTACATCTCGCTGATGGGCGCCGACGGCCTGCGCCGCGCCACCGAAGTCGCCATCCTGAACGCCAATTACATCGCCACCCGCCTGCGTGACCACTATCCGGTCCTGTACGCGGGCCGCAACGGCCGCGTGGCGCACGAGTGCATCCTCGATGTGCGTCCGCTCAAGGAAACCAGCGGCATCAGCGCCGAAGACATCGCCAAGCGCCTGATGGACTACGGCTTCCATGCGCCCACCATGAGCTTCCCGGTGGCCGGCACGCTGATGGTCGAGCCGACCGAATCGGAAGGCGTTGCCGAACTGGACCGCTTCATCGACGCGATGATCTCGATCCGCGAAGAAATCGCCCAGGTCGAGCGCGGCGAGCGCGATGCCGAGGACAACGTCCTGAAGAACGCGCCGCACACCGCGCAGATGCTGCTGGCCGAGGAATGGCTGCACGCGTACCCGCGCCAGCAGGCCGCCTACCCGGTGGCCTCGCTGCGCGACGCCAAGTACTGGCCGCCGGTTGCCCGCGTGGACAACGCCTATGGCGACCGCAACCTGGTGTGCGCCTGCTTGCCGATCGAAGCCTACGCATAAATGCGGGCCGGGAGGCCCGGCGCGAGCCGGGCCCAAGGCAAAAAAAATCCCCCATCCGAAAGATGGGGGATTTTTTTGTTTCGCGTCAGCCGAGGTTTACTTCACCGGCGCGGCCTTGCTGGCCACCGAGAAGTCTTCCGCGATGCTGAAGAACGTGTTGAGCATGATCTGCAGGTTTTCCTTGCCGATGCCGCCTTCCGAGTTCATGTCCATCTGCAGCACGGCCCGGTTCTTGTCGTCCAGGTAGGCGCGGGTCCAGCGGTATTCCTGGTTCCAGGCGTTGATGGCCTTGAGCGAGACCGGCTTCTTGCTGCTGTAGGTCGCGGTCACGACGAGGTCATGGCACTTCTCGGTGAAGTCGTTGCACAGGAAGTCGACGCGCAGCTCGCTGGCGCCGGTGTCGCGGGGATCCAGGATCAGGACGGGACCTTCGTCGCCGTCTTGCTTGCGGGGGTTGTAGACCATGTCGTCCAGCATGGTCGTCACGGTGTCCAGGTCGAAGTCCTGCATGTAGCCGGCCACGGACGCGGTGTCGGAGGGCGCGGCAAGTTCCGCGCCTTCGGCCGGTTCGCCTTCCTCTTCCATGCCGTCCATGTCATCCATGTCGTCGTCCATTCCGGTCGCGCCCAGCAGGCCCGAGAACAGTTCGTCGGCGGGGATCTTCTGGCCGTTCAGGTCGCCCATGCCATCGGCGTAGTGGAACTTGCCGATGATGTTGTCGCCGTCGTTCTTGCCGACGTTGAGCATTTCAGCCATGCCGGACATCGAGCGCATCTGGTCGTCGGCTTCCTCGGCCGCCTTTTCCGCGGTCAAGCCCTGCTTCTTGACGGCGTACTGGACGATCAGTTCGCGCACCATGGGCTTGGAGATGACCAGCGTCGCATCGATCTGCTTGATGGCCTTGACCATGATCTCCTGCGGCGTCAGGTCCTTGACGTTGGGCGGATTGGTCAGGTCCAGCGCGAAGGTCAGCTTGCTTTCGCCCTTGTCGGTCTTCCAGCTGATCGGGTCGATGCTGAACGTGGGGTTGCCGTTGAGCAGCTTGCCGGCGTTTTCCAGCACGGCGTCGAACTGCTCGTCCTTCAGGCCTTCGTCGCTGGCGCCCAGCATGTACTGGCGCACGATCTGGTTGTAGGTGTCCGACAGCTGCTTGATGGCGGCGCCGTCCAGCTTGGCGAGCTTGATCACGGCCTGGCCGTTGCCCAGCGCCACGTCGTTGAGCGTGATGGTGCCGGTCTGGTAGGTGGCTTCGACGTTGACGTTCTTGTCGTCTTCGGCCAGCTTGACGCCGTAGCCCAGATTGTCCACCGAGACCTTGATGTCGTCGCCGGCGCGGGTCACGTCGAGGCGCTTGAGCTTGACGCTGGAATCTCCGATGGAGAGGCCGAACTTGCCCATGCGGCTGTCTACGTCCATGGTCAGGCCGGACATCAGCATCTTGACGGGATCATCCGACTTTTCGCCGTCCACCGACAGCGTTTCGACCAGGGCGTGCGCCGTGACGGCCTGCAGCGCGCGGTCGAAGGTGCCGTTGATCGCCATGCCGCTGAAATTGACGGCGTTGCCTTCGTGCGTGATCTGCACGGGGGCAATATTGGCGGTGGAGGTGGCGAAGCCGCCGAAACTGATGACCGTGTCGGCGCTCAGGGGCGCGACGCCCTTGGTCAGCTCGAACAGTTCCTTGATGTTGTCGGTCTTGGCGAGCTCGGCGTGCGTGAACGCCAGCTTGGGCGCGATGGCGCCGCGCGCCAGGGCGCTCTTGGGGAAGGGGCCGTGTTCGATGGACGCATCGAACTCGATCATGCCCTTGGGCATGTCTTCGGCGACCTTGTCGCCCTTGACCAGCGACACGCCGTAGCGCGCCTGCGTCGAGAACAGGCCACGCTCGTACTTCAGCTGATCGATGCGCAGACCGAACAGGGGCGTGATCTTGGCCAGCTTTTCATTGGCTTCCGCCAGGTGGCGCTGCGAGCTTTCCTCGATGCGCTTGCCGGTGTACCACGTGGCCCCGACCCAGCTTCCCGCTCCCACTATGACCACGCCCAGGGTGATCGCTACGCTCTTTTTCATCGTTCTGCTTGTATCGTTGATTATCGAGTCATATCCGGTGAACGGCGGCTGCTTCTGGCCGCCGGACGCCGTTACTGACGCCCGCCATCGGAATACGCGTATTCATCGGCCTGTAAGGCCCGCGGCGAGTATACCGAGGCCGATGGTCATCTGAGGGCGCTCGCCGTTACAGAAGATTTCAAAATGAAAGCCGGCGCAGTTGCGCCGGCTTTCCGGGGTACAGCGGCGGCGGTCCGGTTTACATCGGATCGAGGGGATAGATGGGGCGGCGCACGTGCTTGAAATCAAGCTGGCCGTAGTCCGAGGTGGTCACCCCCACGCCGGTGCATTCGATGACCTCCGTTGCCATGTCGGAAAAGCCCGCGCGCCAATGCACCCGGCTCTTGAGCACGACATAGCGTTTTTGCAGCGGATCGATGCCGGCCGACAGCAGGCAGTTGATGTCGAACGGCTCCTGGTGACGGGACACCACCACGATTTCCACGCGGCCTGTGTCGATCACGACTGTCAGGCCGGTGTCGTTGCGCACGCCGCGGTACATGGGGCCGCGGTTCAGGTAGACGCCGTCGAACACCAGCTTGACGCGGCCGGTAACCTCCAGCGGCTCGCTGGGCTCCTTGATGGCGGGCATGGCGAGCTTGCCGCCGAGCTGGATCGTGATCGTCTGGCCCACGCCTGCCGCGGCCGCATCGAGTGCGGCCTGCGGGTCGCAAATGGCATAGAAGACCACGTTCTCCAGTTCCTGGCGCAGCACTTCGGCCAGCACGGCGGTGGTGTCCATGGTGCCGCCGGAACCGGTATTGTCGTAATGGTCCAGCAGCACGACCGGGCCTTGTTCAATGGCCTTGGCGCGGGCTATGGTGGGCGCCAGCGGCTCCGGGTGGAATACCCAGTCGGCGCGGCCGTTCCAGGCCTGGTCCAGCAGTTCGTCGCGGTGGCGCTGCGCCTGGGCCAGGTTGCCGTCGGTACAGACCACGGCACTCAGGCCGGCTTCGCGGATGTCGGCGTGGGGGAATCCCACGAAGACGGAGGCGGCCAGGACGCCGCCGGCTTCCAGTTCCTTGCAGCGTTCCTGCAGCGGCTTGTTGGGCGCCGCGTGGGTGCCTTGGCACATGATGTGCGGCAGCATGGGCTTGTTGGCCCAGGACATGACAGGCTTGATCTCGCCCTTCAGGGTGCGCGCGATCACGTTCGCGGCGCGCAGGCCGGCCGCGCGGATGTCCACGTGCGGATAGGTATGGAAGCCGGTGATGACCGTGGCATGCTTGACGATGTCGTCGTAGATATTGGCGTGCATGTCCAGCGTCACCGCCACGGGCGTGTGCGGATCGATCTCGCGCAGGCGGCGCAGCAGGTCGCCCTCGGCGTCCTCCACGCCTTCGGCGACCATGGCGCCGTGCAGGTCGAGCAGGATGGCGTCGTAGCCGCCGCGCTGGACCTCGTCCAGGACCAGCTTGCATAGCCGTTCATGGGTTTCGGCGCTGGCGGGGCCGCTGGGCCAGGATTCGGCCGCCACGGGCACGACCATCTCGGCGCCTTCGCGGCGCGCCACTTCGATATAGCCGCCCAGCCCGCTGTCGGTGTTCTCGTAGGCCTTGATGGCGCGGTCGCCGGCCAGGACCTCCGGGTTGCCGCGAAAGAAGCGCTCAAGCGGGGTAGGCACGGGCGAAAACGTATTCGTCTCGTGCTTGATCATTGCCAAAAGCCAACGCATGGGAATTCCTGTGGGTTTGCTGTTGAGGATCGGTCAGGCCGCCCGGGGCGGCTGGGGCCAGGGGTGTTGTTCGGGCCGCATGGCTTCCCAGGCGCGCGCCATGCGCAGCACGCCCAGGTCGTCAAAGCGCGCGCCGGCGATCTGCAGGCCGATGGGCAGGCCGGCCTTGGTGTAGCCGCAATTGACGGACGCCGCGGGCTGCTCGCTCATGTTGTACGGGAGCGTGAATCCGATGTGGTGCATGGTGGTCGCGACCTCGTTGGTGGGCGACGGCCATTCGGCGTTGTAGGCGACCACCGGGGCCACGGGCGAGAGCACGTAGTCGTAGGGCGCGCAGGCCGCGACCGTCTTGGCGCGCACGTTCATGGTCTCGTAGTAGCTGCGGAATACGGCTTCGCCGGACTGGCCGCCGCCGCTTTCCGCCCAGGTGCGGATGAAGGGCAGGATCTTGTCGCGGCGGGCCTGCGGCAAGGCCGACAGATCGATGGCCGAGCGCGTGCGCCAGAAGCGGTCCACGCCCTCCAGCATGTCGGGCGTCATCCAGGGCTGCATCGGCGTCACGATGGCGCCGGCGGCCTCGAAGGCGCGGGCAGCGGCCTCGACCGCGGCGCGGATTTCCGGGTCCAGGGGCAGGCCGCAGCCCGCATCCATGAGCAAGCCGATGCGCAGGCCGCGCAGGTCGAGTTCCAGGTCCAGCCAGTCGAAGTCCTGGTAGGGCAGGCTCATGTGGTCGCGCGCGTCGGGCTGCGACAGCACGCCCATCATGAGCGCCGAGTCGGCGACGGTGCGCGTCATGGGGCCGGCGCAGCGGCCCATGAACGGCGGGTCGATGGGAATGCGGCCCAGGCTGGGCTTGAGCGTGGCAATGCCGCACCAGGCCGCCGGCAGACGCACGGAACCGCCGATGTCGGTGCCGATATGCAGCGGGCCGTAGCCTGCGGCTGCCGCGGCGCCCGCGCCGGCGCTGGAGCCTCCGGGGTTCTTGGAAAGGTCCCAGGGATTGCGGGTCAGTTCATGGAAGCTGGACAGTCCCGAGGACAGCATGCCGAAGTCGGGCATGGTGGTCTTGCCCAGCAGCACGGCGCCCGCCTCGCGCATGCGGGCGGCCGGCGGTGCATCGGCGGCGGCAGGCTTCAATTCCGTTGCTGCCGTGCCCAGCGGCACCGGCACGCCGCGCGTGGCGATGTTTTCCTTGATGGTGGCGGGCACGCCGTCCAGCGTGTGCCCGCCGGTCGCCAGCGGTTCGCCCTTCATCCAGCGAGCCTCGGAGGCGCGGGCCTGCGCCAGCGCGCCGTCCGCATCCAGCGCGTAGGTGGCCTTCAGCTGGGGTTCCCAGCGGGCGATATGCTCCAGCACCGAGCGGGTGACTTCGACGGGCGAGAGCGTCTTGTCGCGGTAGGCCTGGAGCAGCTCCACGGCGGACAGTTCATGCGGTTGCGGCATTTCGGTTCCAGTGTGTGTACAGGCTGCGAGTTTCAGGGCGCGGCCGCGTGGCCCAGGCCGGCGGCGACCGGCCGGAAGTTGCGGAAGTCCCAGTCGCGTCCGGGGGCGGCGTCGATCAGGGCCCGCGTGTATTCGTGGCGCGGTTCGGTCAGCACGGTTTCGGCGGAGCCGGTTTCGACGACCTTCCCTCGCTGCATGACCATGATGGTGTCGCAGATCTGTGCCGCCACGCGCAGGTCGTGGGTGATGAACAGCACGCCCACGCCGGTGCGCTGGCGCACCTGTTCCAGCAGTTCCAGCACCTGCGCCTGCACCGACACGTCCAATGCGGACACGGCTTCGTCGGCCACCAGGACCTCGGGGTCCATGACCAGGGCGCGCGCGATGCAGATGCGCTGGCGCTGGCCGCCGGAGAACTGGTGCGGGTAGCGGTTCATTGCGTCCGGACTCAGGCCCACCACGCTCAGCGTTTCGCCGGCGCGCTTCAATGCCTGCTCGCGGGCAACGCCGAAGTTCAAGAGGCCTTCGATGATGGACTCACCGACGGTGCGTCGCGGATTCAGCGAACGGTACGGATCCTGGAACACGATTTGGATGCGGCGGCGCACCGGGCGCAGCGCCGAGCCGGACAGGGTGCTGAGGTCTTCGCCGCCCATCATCATGTGGCCGGCGGTGGGTTCGATCAGGCGCACGATGCAGCGCGCCACGGTCGACTTGCCTGAACCGGACTCGCCCACGATGCCCAGGATCTCGCCCTTGCGCAGCGTCAGGTTGACGTCGGCGGCCGCGATCACGTTGCGCGCGGCCTGGCGCGAGAACAGCGAACTCTTGGTGCCGTAGGTGCGGCCCAGGCCTTTGACGTGCAGCACCGGCATGCCCGCCGGCGCCTCGCGGCGCGAGGGCACCAGGCTGGGTACGGACGACACCAGGCGACGGGTATAGGACTGCTTGGGCTCGGCCAGGATCTCGTTGCGCGTGCCGCTTTCGATCAGGTCGCCGCGGTTCATCACCACGATGCGGTCGGAGATCTCGGCCACCACGCCGAAGTCGTGGGTGATGAACAGCACCGCGGTCTGGTGCTTGACCTGCAGTTCCTTGATGAGCGCCAGAATCTGCTTCTGCGTGGTGACGTCCAGCGCCGTGGTCGGCTCGTCCGCGATCAGCAGCTTGGGCTCCAGGATCAGCGCCATGGCGATCACGATGCGCTGGCGCTGGCCGCCCGACAACTGGTGCGGATAGGCTTCGAAGATGCGTTCGACGTCTGGCAGGTGCACCGACCGGAACATGTCCAGCACCTTGGCGCGGCGCTCCGCGGCCGACATCTGCTTGCGGTGCAGGCGCAGCACTTCGTCGACCTGCTTGCCCACCGTGTGCACGGGGTTCAGCGCGGTCATGGGTTCCTGGAACACCATGGCCATGCGCGTGGCGCGCATCTCGCGCAGGCGGCGCTGCGTGGCCGTGACCACGTCTTCGCCTTCCACGCGGATCGAACCCGCGCTGACGCCCAGCACGCCGGGAGGCAGCAGGCCCATGACGGCCAGCGAGGTGACGGATTTGCCGGAGCCGGATTCGCCGACCACGCACACGGTTTCGCCGGCATGCACGTCCAGGCTCAGGTTGCGCACGACGCGGTTGCCGGCGCCGGCGACTTCCACCGAGAGGTTGCGGATGGCCAGGATGGCGGTCGAAGTATCGCCCGCGGGAGGAGTGGGGGAATAGGTCATCGGCATCAGATCCTGCGCACCATTTTCGGGTCCAGCGCGTCGCGCAAGGCGTCGCCCAGGATGTTCACGCTGAGCACGGTCAGCGACAGGAACAGGCCTGGGAACAGGATCAGGCCGGGCAGCATGCGGAAGTACATGCGTCCTTCGGACATGATGTTGCCCCAGGAGGCGATCTCGGGCGGGATGCCCGCGCCCAGGAAGCTCAGGATGGCTTCGGTGAGCATGGCGGACGCGAACACATAGGTGCCCTGTACCGTCAGCGGCGCGATGGTGCTGGGCACCATGTGGCGCCACAGCAGCAGCGGCAGCGGCGTGCCCAGGGCCAGCGCGGCTTCGACATAGGGTTCGCCGCGCACGGTCAGGATCTGGCCGCGCACCAGCCGCACCACGCGCGGAATTTCGGGGATGGTGATGGCGACCAGAACGGTCGTGATGCTGGCGCCAGTGACCGATACCAGGGCGATCGCCAGCAGGATGCCGGGGATGGCCATGATGGCGTCCATGGTGCGCATGATCAGCCCGTCCAGTGAACGGAACCAGCCCGCGATCACGCCGATGACCAGGCCGATGGCGACGCTGACCAGCGCCGCGCCCAGGCCCGCGATCAGCGAGACGCGCGCGCCGTAGGCCACGCGCGACCAGACGTCGCGGCCGAAGGCGTCGGTGCCCAGCAGGTAATCGGAGAAGGGCGGCTTCAGGCGCGCGCCGGGGTTGATCGAGGTGGGGTCGACGGTACCCAGCAGCGGTGCGAACAGCGCGATGGCGACGACGGCCACCAGCACGATCAGCGCCAGCATCACGGGCCAGCTTTTGAGGCCCTGGCGGATCTGGCGCCAGGCGGTGGCTTGGGGCGTGCCGCCGCCGGGGAGATCTGCGGCCGCTTGCGCGGCGGCATCGGTTGGCGTTTGCATGGTGTTAGTACCTGATCCGAGGGTCGAACACCGTGTAGGCGCAATCGACAACAAGATTGATGAACACGTAGACGAACGCGAAGAAGAGCGTCAGGCCCTGGATGACGGGGTAATCGCGCGCGAGCACGGCTTCCACCACCAGCCGGCCCAGGCCGGGGATGTTGAACACCGATTCGGTCACGACCACGCCGCTGATCAGCAGCGCGATGCCCAGGCCCACCACCGTGGCGATGGGCACGGCGGCGTTGCGCAGGGCGTGGCCCAGCAGCACGCCGGTTTCGCCCAGGCCCTTGGAGCGCGCCGTGCGGATGAAGTCCTCGCCCATGACCTCGATGACGCTGGTGCGCGTGATGCGCGCGATCAGCGCCACGTAGACCGTGGACAGGGCCAACGACGGCAGGATGAGGCGGTGCAGGTACGGCCAGAAGCCCTTGGCCAGCGGCGCGTAGCCCTGCACGTTGAACCAGCCCAGCTTGATGGCGAAGAGCCAGATCAGCAGGTAGCCCGTGACGAAGACCGGCACCGAGAATCCCAGCACCGAGAAGCCCATCACGGCGCGGTCCAGCAGCTTGCCTTGGCGCCATGCGGCCAGCACGCCCAGCGGAATGGCGACGAGCAGGGTGAACACCAGGGTCAGCACCGCCAGGCTGAGCGACGGTTCCAGGCGCTGGCCGATCAGCTTGGTGACCGGCACGCCCGACATGAGCGAAGTGCCCAGGTCGCCTTGCAGGAGCTTGCCGCCCCAGATGAAGAACTGCTTGATGACCGGCTGGTCCAGGCCCATCGTCTGGCGTATCTGGACGATGCGCTCGGGCGTGGCGCCGTCGCCCGCCATGATGATGGCCGGATCTCCCGGGCTGAAACGCAATATCGCGAAGACCACCACCGCGACCATCACCAGAACGGGGATGGTCGCGAGGAGCCGGCGTGAGACAAATGCCAGCATGTATTTCCCCCTGAACTACTTGCCCATCAAGGGGCTTTCTTGACGTTCCAGAACGCGAACACCGGCGCGTGCACCAGGCCCGAGAGCTTGGTCGAGTAGACGGTGGGCACGGACATCTGGCCCAGCGGCACGTACAGGCCTTCATCGATGCCGATGCGCTGCACTTCCTCGGCGATCTTCTTCTGTTCCGCGGGGTCGGAGGTCAGCGCCATCTTGGTGCGCAGCTCTTCGATCTGCGGGAAGTCGGGCCAGCCGAACCAGGCGTTGTCGCCGTTGGCCGCGGCCGGGGCGGAACGGACCGGGTCCATCACGTCGGTGGCGTACCAGTTGGTGTTGTGGATGTTCCAGCCGCCTTCCGCGGGCGCAGCCTTCGAGGCGCGGCGCGTTGCGACGCTTTGCCAGTCCATCGCGGCCAGGTTGACGTTGAAGCCGGCCTTGCGCAGCGCCTGCGCCATCACCACCGGCTGCGCCGACAGCGTACCGACGTCGGTCGCGTGCATGACCAGGATGGGCGTGTTGTCGTAGCCCGCTTCCTTCAGCAGCGCCTTGGCCTTCTCGATGTTGGACGGCACCACCATGTCCTTGCCGATGTCGCTTTCCAGCGGCGTGCCGCAACCCCACAGCGAGGCGCAGGTCTTCCAGTACTTCGGATTGCCGACCAGCGCCTTCATCACGTCTTCCTGGCCGATGGCGTACATCGCGGCCTGGCGCACCTTCTTGTTGTTGAAGGGCGGGTACTTGAAGTTGAAGCGGTACATCGTGAAGTAGCCGACCGGGCTGAGCGACTCTTCCTTCAGATCCTTGTTGCCTTCGATCATCGGCAGCAGGTCATAGGGGAACTGTTCGACGAAGTCGATCTCGCCGCCCAGCAGCGCGTTGGCGGTGGTCAGCGCATCCGGCATGACGTCCCATTCGACCTTGTCGACGTTGACGACCTTGCCGCCGGCCAGGCCGCTTGCGGGTTCCTTGCGCGGCACGTAGTCGGCGTTCTTGGCGTAGACGGTCTTCACGCCCGGCTTGAATTCGATGACCTTGAACGGACCCGAGCCGGTCATGTCGGTGATGGGCTGACCGATGGCCTGTTCGGCGATGCGCTTGGGCATCATGAACGGCGCGGTGCCGGTGGGCTTGGACAGGGCGCGCAGCGCCAGGTCCGTGGGTTCCTTCATGACGATGCGGAAATTCTTGTCGTCGATGACTTCGATCTTGTCGGTGAACTTCAGCAGCGTGCGGCCCATGCCGTCGCCGGCGGCCCAGCGCTTGATCGAAGCGACGCAATCCTCGGACGTCACCGGCTTGCCGTCATGCCATTTCTGGCCGTCGCGCAAGGTCATGGTGTAGGTCTTGCCGTCGGGGGAGACTTCCCACTTTTCCAGCATCTGCGGCTGGATCTTGTTGTCGGCGTCGGTGGCCAGCAGGGTGTCGTAAATCATGTAGCCGTGCCACGTCGTGATGTACGCGGTGGTGGCATGCGGGTCGGTCAGGCGCAGAGGCGAGTGCATCACCGACTTGATGACGGTCTCGGCGTAGGCGCCGTGAGCCATCATCATGGTGGCGCCGGCCAGCGCGGCCGCTCGGACGTACTTCAGCATGAATGTTCCCCTTGATGCGTGGTGAGCGGCGCCATCGCGCCGCTGCGTCGTTGGTCCGCCGCGCGGTGGCGGCGTGCGAGCTTCAGGCGGTAGCGGGCCCGCCCGAAAAGACAGGTCCGCAAGGCGCCATTCTGATGCCGGGACGCAACCGTGTCCATGGTTGTTTTGCCGCATCCATCAGCATGGAACCCGGGGCCGCGCATACCAGGATCTTTTCCGCGATGCCGGTGAAATCCGCGCGGAAGTGGGCGGAGCTCTTGACCACCAGGATCGCTGCGCGTTGCGGTTCCACGCCGGCGAAGCGGAACATCTCCTGGTCGGCCATCTGCACCTTGTTGGAGGCGACGATGATGCGTACGCCGCCCACGCGCAGGCAGGCGCTGGGGCCCAGGTCCATATGGAAGCCGCGATAGAAGGCGCCGTGCGTATCGAAGCGTCCATCTGAAGTTTTCTCGACGATGAACTCGGTGTCCAGCGGTTCATCGTCGGGAATACCCGAGTGTCCACCCAATGCAATACGTACCTTGTTTCCAGCGCCCGCGCGATGGGCCGCCAGCGCGGCCGCGGGGTCGACGATGAGGCCGATGGCGGTGTCGCGCGCATCGTGCCGGATCAGGGCGCGCAAGACGCCGGTGGTGTCCGAGCTGCCGCCCGCGCCCGGGTTGTCCTGCGCGTCGGCGATGACCACGGGTTTGTGCGCGTCGCGCGCCAGGCGCATGGCTTCCTGCACGGCTTCGTCGGGCGTGTAGAGCCTGCCGCCGAAGTCGCGTTCGGCGTTGAGCACGGCGCGCGCCATTTCGTCGGCAGCGGCGTCGGCGTCGGCTTGGGTGGCGCCATAAGCCCAAACGGTGGGCGCGCACTCGGGGAAATCGGCTGCGGGAAAACCCGTGGCGAACGACAGGCTGAGGGCGCCACGCGCTTCGATGTCGCCCACCATCTGGTACAGGCTGCGCGAGGGTTCGATGTCGGTGGACTGCCAGCACAGCGAAATCAGGTAGGGCAGCGCACGCAGGGCCACGCAGGGCCGCGGCGCGCCCGCCAGCCGCGCGGCCAGCAGTTCGGCTGCGCGCTGCCCGGTTTCGGCCATGTCGATGTGAGGATAGGTGCGATAGCAGACCAGCGCGTCCGCGTGGCGCACCATGGCGCGGGTGACGTTGGCATGCAGGTCCAGGCTGGCCACGACCGGCACGTCCGGACCCACCAGCTCGCGCACGCGCTTGAGCAGTTCGCCTTCGCCGTCGTCCAGGTGTTCCGTGACCATGGCGCCGTGCAGGTCCAGATAGACGCCATCCAGCGGCAGCGCCTGCGACAGCCCCTGCAGGATCATCGCGCTGATGCGTTCGAACGCATCCTTGGTGACCGGACCCGAGGGGCTGGCCGCCGCCCAGGTAGTAGGTAGCAAGGTGTGCCGTCCCATGGCTTCGATGAAGCCCGCCACCGGTATGTTGGCGCCCGCCACCGCCTGGAACATGGCGGGCCCGCTGACCAGCTTGGGCCAGCCCCCGCCTTTCTCGGCAAAATCTTCCCACGCCGCGCGCGAAGGCGCGAACGTATTGGTCTCATGCTGAAAGCCGCCTATCCCGATGCGCATCAGGATTCCCCTTGTCGTTTTTGATATGAGGAAGGCGCGGCTACGCCGCGCCCATTTCAGTTCCCGCTGCAAACGGGCACAACGCAACTAACTGGCAAGATCGTCCCAAGCGGGGTCGCGCGGATCCGGCTTTGCCGGTCCGCAGCGACGCCCCCTTGAGGGGGGCCCGCCTGAGGGGGAAGCGCGCAGCGCTCCGGGGGGCTCACTTCGCTACAGGCATGGTGAACTCGGCGCCCTTGGCGATGCTGTCAGGCCAGCGCTGCATCACGCTCTTGTAGCGCGAATAGAAGCGGATGCCTTCTTCGCCGTAGGCGTGATGGTCGCCGAACAGCGAGCGCTTCCAGCCGCCGAACGAATGCCAGGCCATGGGTACCGGGATCGGCACGTTGATGCCGACCATGCCGACCTTGATCTGGCGCGCGAAGGCGCGCGCCACGCCGCCGTCGGACGTGAAGCAGGCCACGCCATTGCCGAATTCATGGGCGTTGATCAGTTCGACTGCCGAGGCGAAGTCCGGCACGCGCACCACGCACAGCACAGGCCCGAAGATTTCTTCGCGGTAGATGTTCATGGCAGGCTTGACGTTGTCGAACAGCGTGCCGCCGAGGAAGAAGCCCTTTTCGTTGCCAGGTACCTTCAAACCGCGGCCGTCGACCACCAGCGTGGCGCCGGCGGCGATGCCGTCTTCGATATAGCCCACGACCTTGCCGCGATGCTGCGAGGTGACGAGCGGGCCCATCTCCGCATCGCCTTGCATGCCGTCCTTGACCACCAGCGCCTTGACGCGCGGCGTCAGGCGTTCGACCACCTTGTCGGCCACGTCGCCCACCGCCACCGCCACCGAGATGGCCATGCAGCGTTCGCCGGCCGAGCCATAGGCCGCGCCCATCAGCGCGTCGGTGACCTGGTCCAGGTCGGCATCGGGCATGACCACCATGTGGTTCTTCGCGCCGCCCAGCGCCTGCACGCGCTTGCCGCGGCGGGTGCCTTCGGCGTAGATGTATTCGGCAATCGGCGTCGAGCCGACGAAGGACAGGGCCTCGACGTCGGGATGCGCGATCAGCGCGTCCACCGCCTGCTTGTCGCCGTGCACGACGTTGAACACGCCTTCGGGCAGGCCGGCTTCGGCCAGCAGTTCGGCCAGGCGCACGGACGCCGACGGGTCGCGCTCGGAAGGCTTGAGCACGAAGGTGTTGCCGCAGGCGATGGCCACCGGGAACATCCAGCACGGCACCATCATGGGGAAGTTGAACGGCGTGATGCCGGCCACTACGCCCAGGGCCTGGCGCATGCTCCAGTTGTCGATGCCGCCGCCGATCTGGTCGGAGTATTGGCCCTTCATCAACTGCGGAATGCCGCAGGCGAATTCGACGATTTCGATGCCGCGCGTGACCTCGCCCTTGGCGTCGGAGAAGACCTTGCCATGTTCGCGGGTGATCAGTTCTGCCAGTTCGTCCTGATGCTTGTCCAGCAGCGCCTTGAAATTGAACAGGATGCGTGCGCGCTTGAGCGCGGGCGTTTCGGACCAGGCCGGAAACGCGGCCTTGGCAGCGGCCACGGCCAGCGCGACTTCGTCATTCGACGCCAGCGGAATGGACGCGGTGACTTCGCCGGTGGCGGGGTTGAAGCCGTCGGCGTAGCGGTTGCTGCGGCCGTCGTAGTGCTGGCCATTGATGAAATGCGGGATCTTCTTCATGGGAACGCTCGAATCTGGGGCTTTGAAAAATGCCACAGGGCGGCCGTCGGCCGCCCAGGCGAAAAACCGCCCCTCGCGGGGCGGCGGACGATCAGGCGACTTCTTTCAGGATGCGGCCGATCTGTTCGAAGATCTGGCCGATCTGCGCCTCTTCGATGATGAGCGGGGGCGAGATCGCGATGATGTCGCCGGTGTACCGCACCATCAGGCCGCTGTCGAAGCACTTCTGGAAGACTTCGGCGGCGCGCGCGCCGGGAGCGCCCGCGCGCGGCGCGAGCTCAATGCCGCAGACCAGACCCAGGTTGCGCACGTCGATGACGTGCGGCGCGCCCTTCAGGCTGTGGGCGGCTTCCTGGAAGGCGCCGGACAGCTTGCGGGCGCGGCCGAACAGGTCTTCGCGGCGGTAGATGTCCAGCGTGGCCAGGATGGCGGCGGCGGCCAGCGGGTGCGCCGAATAGGTGTAGCCGTGGAAGAACTCGATGCCGCCGGCCGGGCCGTTGACGATGGCGTCATGCACTTCGCGCTTGACCGCAACCGCGCCAGCCGGCACGGCGGCGTTGCTCACGCCCTTGGCCATGGCGATGATGTCCGGCGTGACGCCGAAGAACTCGGAGGCCGTGGCGGCGCCCAGGCGGCCGTACGCGGTGATGACTTCGTCGAATATCAGCAGGATGCCGTGCTTGGAGGTGATCTCGCGCAGCTTTTCCAGATAGCCCTTGGGCGGGATCAGCACGCCGGTCGAACCCGCCATGGGTTCGACGATGACCGCGGCGATGGTGGACGGGTCGTGCAGGGCGACGATGCGCTCCAGTTCGTCGGCAAGGTGCGCGCCCCAGGCCGGCTGGCCCTTGGAATAGGCGTTCTGCTCGATGTTGTGGGTGTGCGGCAGATGATCCACGGCGGGCAGCAGCGCGCCGGAGAAGGTCTTGCGGTTGGTCGAGATGCCGCCGACCGAGATGCCGCCGAAGCCTACGCCGTGGTAGCCGCGCTCGCGGCCGATCAGGCGGGTGCGCTGGCCTTCGCCGCGGGCGCGGTGATAGGCCAGGGCGATCTTCAGGCAGGTGTCGACGGATTCGGAGCCCGAGTTCGTGAAGAAAACCCGGTCCAGGCCCTGCGGCATCATGCTGGCGACGGCGGTCGCGGCCTCGAAGGCCAGCGGGTGGCCCAGCTGGAAGCCCGGCGCGTAGTCCATCACGCCTGCCTGCTTGGAGATCGCGGCGACGATTTCCTCGCGGCCGTGGCCGGCGTTGACGCACCATAGGCCGGCCGTGCCGTCCAGAATCTGGCGGCCGTCGGTCGAGGTGTAATACATGCCCTTGGCGGTCGCCAGCATGCGCGGGTGGGCCTTGAACTGCTTGTTGGCAGTGAAGGGCATCCAGAGGTGGGACAGGTCGGGCAGTTTGTCGGGGGCGTTCATGGCGGCTCCAGGGGACGGACAAGCGCTGGACTTGGGCGACGGTTGTGCAGCCAGCGGGATTGAAACGATTCTGGTGCGTCCGGATAGGAATGAAAATATACGATCCGCGCAAATGCGGCTAACTGTATAGTTATGAACGACACAACTGTACAGTTATCTCCGTGATCGATTTCCAGCCCAACCGCGCTCGCGGCCAGGCGCCGACCCTGGTCGAGCAGCTGGTCGCCGCCATCCTGCGCGCCATCGAAGAACAGACACTGCGTCCGGGTATGTCCCTACCCTCGGTGCGGGAGTTTGCTCGCCTGTATGACGTCAGCACCTTCACGGTGGCCAGCGCCTACAGCCGGCTGGTATCGCTGGGCTGGCTGGCGGCGCGGCCGGGCGCGGGCTATCGGGTCGCGACGCCGGACGCGCCGGCGCGCCCCGCCCAGCCGCCATCCTGGGAGCCGCCGCGCCTGAACGCCGGCTGGCTGCTGTCGGATATCTTCGCGGACCATTCCATCCCCATCAAATCGGGCTGCGGCTGGCTGCCGGGCGAATGGTTGAACGAAGAGGGGCTGCACATGGCCCTGCGCCATATGGGGCGGGTGCCGGCCATGCGTATCGCGAACTACGGCCATCCCTACGGCTACGCGCCGTTGCGCGAGACCATCGCGGCCAGCCTGAGCGCGCAGGGCATGGAGGTCGAGGCCTCGCAGGTCGTGCTGACCCAGGGCGTGACGCACGGGCTGGACATGGTGATACGCACCCTGCTGCGGCCGGGCGACACGGTGGTGGTGGAACAGCCCGCCTACGCCAACCTGCTGCAGATGCTGCGTCTGGCCGGCTTGCGGGCGGTGTCCGTGCCCCGCACGCCGGACGGGCTGGACTGCGAGGCGCTGGAAGCGGTGGTGGCTCGCCACCGGCCGAGAGCGCTGGTCGTCAACACCGCCTTGCAGAACCCGTCGGGCGCCAGCATCAGCATGGCCAATGCCTTCCGCATCCTGCAGGCGGCCGAGCGGCATGGCCTGTGGGTGGTGGAAGACGATATCTCGCGCGAACTTGCGCCCGGCGTAACGCCCATGCTGGCCGCCCTGGATGGGGCGCGGCGCGTGGTTTACCTGGGCGGCTACTCCAAGGTTATCAGTCCATCGGTGCGGGTGGGCTACGTGGTGGCGCATCGCGATCTGGCGCGCGACATCGCGCGCACCAAGATGGCGGTGGGCCTGACCTCGCCGGAGATCATGGAGCGCATCGTCCACCAGGTCATCCGCGAAGGCCGCTACCGTGCCCACATCGCCCGCACCCGCGAACGGCTGGCAGAGGCCCATGCCGGCGTGGGCGAGCTGATGGCGCAGCATGGCTTCGAGATATATGGGAGGCCGCAAGGCGGCCTCTTCCTGTGGGCCAAGGTGGCCGGGCAGTGGCGCGAACGCGGCGCCAACGGACTCGCGGAACTGGCGCTGAAGGACGGGATCTGGCTGGCGCCCGGTTCCTATTTCGAGGCGGACGAGGCCGATACGCCCTGGGTGCGTTTCAATGTCGCTTACTCGGAGGCGCCAGCGCTCTGGCGCTTCATGCGAAATGCCGGGGCGGCGGCCTGAGTCACTGGCGCTCGTAAGTCACGAAATCGTATTCGTAGCCGTTTTCGGCCGGCTGCGCTTCGCGCGCCGTTTCCTTCCATTGGAAGGCGGGCAGCAGGGGGAAGAAGGCGTCGCCTTCAACCTCGGCGCGGACTTCAGTGGCCAGCACGCGCTGGGCCAGCGGCAGGGCTTGCGCGTAGATCTGCGCGCCGCCGATCACATAGGCCGCATCGATGTCGCCGCAGGCCTGGATCGCTGCTTCGAGCGACGGCACCACGATGGCGCCCGCAGCGCTGAAATCGGGGTTGCGGCTGATCACGATGTTGCTGCGGCCGGGCAACGGCCGACCCAGCGAGTCCCAGGTCTTGCGGCCCATGATGATGGGGTGGCCCAGGGTGCTGCGCTTGAAATGCGCCAGATCGCCCGGCAGTTTCCAGGGCAGGGCATTGTCGCGTCCGATGGCGCGATTGGTGGAGTAGGCGACGATGAGGGTAAGGCTGGCGGGCATGCGGGGGCGGGACGGTAGGGGTTCGGCCGGTTGGCTACGGCAAGCGTAGCAAATTTGCGCGGCGGCTTGCGCCGCGCGGGCCGCTCAGTCGACCGCGTGTTCCAGGAATTCGGTGGCGGGCATGGGTTTGCCCAGCAGGAAGCCCTGCAGCGAATCGCAGCCCAGGCCCGTCAGGAACTTCTGTTGCGCCGGCGTTTCCACGCCCTCGGCGACGATGCGCAGGTTGAGTTGCTGCGCCAGCGCGACGATGGCCGACACGATGGCGGCGTCCTCGTTGTCGTTCTCCAACTGGTTGACGAAGCCGCGGTCGATCTTCAGCTCGGTGGCCGGGAGCCGCTTCAGATAGAGCAGGCTGGAATAGCCGGTGCCGAAGTCGTCGATCGAAATCGTCACGCCCAGGTTCGACAGGCGCTTGAGCACCGCCAGGCTGGCCTCGGCGTCGCGCATGGCGGTGGACTCGGTCACTTCCAGGGTCAGGCAGGCCGGCGGCACGCCATGGCGGTCCAGGGCCGAGCGTACCGTTTCCACCAGGCTGGCGTGGGCGAACTGCAGGGCCGAGATATTGACGGCGACGGTCCAGTGGCCCTGGCCGGCGTTGATCCATTCCCGCATCTGGCGGCAGGCCTCGTTGATCACCCATTCGCCGATCGACAGGATCAGGCCGGTCTTTTCCGCCGTGGGGATGAACTGGTCCGGGCCCACCAGGCCGCGGGTCGGGTGGTTCCAGCGCAGCAGCGCCTCGGCGCCGATGATGGGGCCGGCGGGCGCTTCGTACTTGGGTTGGTAGTGCAGGACGAGCTGGTTGCGCTCCTGCGCCAGGCGCAGGTCGTGCAGCAGTTCGATCTGCTCGTGCGCGTCCGCATTCATGGACGGTTCGAAGAAGCTGTAGCCAGTGCCGCCCAGGCGCTTGGCGTGGTACATCGCCGCATCGGCGTTGGTCAGCAGGGCGTGGGTGTCCTGGCCGTCGTTGGGATAGATGGCGATGCCCACGCTCGAGGTCACCATCACCTCATGCCCGTAGACAGTGACGGGTCGCGCGATGGCGTCGATGAGGCGGTCGGCGACGTTGGCTGCGTCGGTGGGTTCGATCACTTCGCTCAGCACGATGAACTCGTCGCCGCCCAGGCGCGCCACGGTGTCCTGCGTGCGCAGGGCCTGGCGGATGCGCTGCGCCAGGTCGATCAGCAAAGCGTCGCCGGTGTGGTGTCCGTAGGCGTCATTGACCGCCTTGAAGCCGTCCAGGTCGAAGAACAGGACCGCGAAGTAGCCCTTGCGGCGGCTGGCGCTTTCGATCGCCTGCTCCAGCCGGTCTTCCAGCAGGATGCGGTTGGGCAGCTTGGTCAGCGTGTCGTGCAGCGCCAGTTGCACCAGTTCTTCGTTGGCCTCGGCCAACGAAGAAGCCAGGGCCGAGGTGCGCGCCTCCAGCCGGTTGTCCAGCACCGCGACCAGCAGAGCGATGGCCAGCACGCTCAGGGTCACCGCGGTCACGGCGATGGCCAGCCAGCCGGCCGAAATGCCGCTGTTGGCCGCCATGCAGATACTACCCGCGGGGAATCCGGCGGCGGCCATGCCGGTGTAGTGCATGCCGACGATGGCGATGCCCATGATCACTGCCGCCAACGGCCGCGACCAGACCACGCGGGGGCCGCCGTGGCGCAGCCGGTAGGTGATCCACAGCGCCGCGCCGGAGGCGGCCACGGCAATCACGATGGACAGCGCGAACCATTTGGCGTCATAGACGATGCCGGGTTCCATGAGCATGGCGGCCATGCCGAGGTAGTGCATCGCCGCGATGCCGGCTCCCATGAGCAGGGCGCCGATCATCAGCCGTCGCCGCGGCAGCTCATCCTTGCTTACAGTCCATAGCGCGAAGGCGGAGCAGCCGATGGCAATGACCAGCGACAGGACGGTCAGGGGCAGGTCGTAACCCATGGCAATGGGCAGGCTGAAGGCCAGCATGCCCACGAAGTGCATGGACCAGATGCCCACGCCCATCGCGAACGCGCCGCCCGCCAACCAGTAGCGCGCGCTGGGCAACCCGTGCGAGGCCCTGACGCGGTTGGCCATGCCCAACGCCGTGTACGACGCCAGGATGGCGACTCCTAGAGATACGAGGACGAGCGAAGGGTTATAAGTTCCGACGAGCATTTGTAGGGTCCTGTCCTTGGCGCATGCTGCCGCCGCGCGGGCTTCATATCAATTCAATTGGTAGTCTATGGTTGCAAGTCGGTCGCAAGACAGAATTCGGCGGTCGACGCTGGTGATACACGTGCTCTCTTTTTGGGAAGGGGAGTGCGGCTGAGCAACGCCTGCGGACGGCGCTGCCGGGCGGACTGCCCGGGTCGCGGCGAGCGACAGGCACGGCGCGGCAGGTGCCGGTCGGAAGCAATGGCGCGCGGGCATTTCTGGACGCGCGTCCATGGCTAAGGGATGGGTTATACCGAAAACACGCTTCCAGATGCTCACCAATCTTCACCTGCGGCCATGAGCACGCAGGCTGCCACGGTCTATACGGCCATGGCGGCGGTGAGGGGGGCGTGGTGGGTGTAGCCCGACAATGAAAAGTCGCTGGGTTCCACCTTCTCCAGCCATTCGGGCTCATAGCGTCCGGTGACCGCGAAATCGGGAATGCGGTCCGACAGCACCAGCGTGGGCGCTTCGTAGGGCTCGCGCGTGAGTTGCTCACGCAGCATCGGCAGGTGGTTTTCGTAAATGTGCGCGTCGCCGATGAAATAGGTGAACCAGCGCGGCGTGTAGCCAGTCAGTCGGCCGACCAGATGCAGCAGGGCCGCACCTTCGGTGAGATTGAATGGCGTGCCCAAACCGACGTCGTTGGAACGGATGTACAGGCACAGCGATATCTCGCGGGTCGTCGCGTTCGGCAGGAATTGGTAGAGCAGGTGACACGGGGGCAGCGCCATTTCCTCGATCTGCGCCCAGTTCCAGCCGTGGAACAGGATGCGGCGGTCGCCGGGCCGCTCATGGATGGTGTCCAGGCATTGCCGCAGCTGGTCCACCGCCTTGTAGAGCAGCACCTTGGGCACGCCGCCTTCCTCCAGATCGGAGACCTTGGCGTAGCCGCGCGACAGGGCGTCGGCGATCTGCGCCGAGCGGCTGGCGTCCAGCATCTTGTAGGCCGGCCACTGGCGCCATTGCACGCCGTAGACGGGGCCCAGGTCGTCGGGTCCTTCACGGTACGGGTTGGCCAGCCACTGGCTGTTCTCGTTGGCATTCTGGTCCCAGACCTTGCAGCCAAGCTCGCGGAATTCCGCTGCGCTGCGCGAGGCGCGCAGAAAACCCACCATTTCGCCGATGGCGGACTTGAAGGCCAGCTTCTTCGTGGTCACTGCGGGGAAGCCCTTTTGCAGGTCGAAGCGCAGCGATGCGCCCGGCATGCTCAGGGTGCGTATGCCCGTGCGGTTCTCCTGCCACGCGCCGGTGTCCAGGATGGATTGAACGAGGTCCAGGTATTGTTTCATGGCGGTCCTTGCGCACGCTCGCCCGGCGGGTGACGCAGACAGCCGCCGCGAACGGATCGCGGCGGCTCTTATAAGTTAGGAATAGACGAATTACACCACGCGGGCGCGGTTCAGGCGGCGGCCGGCGTTTCCTGCGTGTCGACGATCTCGACCGAGAAGGTCAGCGCCGCAGTCTTCTCCAGCATGGCCGAGGCCGAGCAGTATTTTTCGTGCGACAGCTGCACCGCGCGCTCGACCGCGGCGCGCGGCAGGTTGTGGCCGGTAACGGTGAAGGCGAAATGGATGCGGGTGAAGACCTTGGGGTCGGTATCGGCGCGGTCGGCCTGGAGCTTGACGCTGCAGCCGCTGACGGCATGGCGCCCGCGCTTGAGGATCAGCACCACGTCATAGGCGGTGCAGCCGCCGGTGCCGGCCAGCAGCATTTCCATGGGACGGGGGGCCAGATTGTGCCCGCCGCCGTCCACGGCGCCGTCCATCACGGCCACGTGGCCGCTGCCGGTGCTGGCGGTGAAGAGCATGCCGTTCGGGCCGCCCCAGTCGATCGTGCATTCCATATTGTCGTGTCCTTGAGCTTGAGCGCTGTCAATGGCTGATGATACCTGTTGCGTACAATTCCGGGCATGAGAGCCCCGCCCCGCATCAGGGGTGTGTGCGCCAGCCTTGCCGAGGAGTTGCCCTATGTACACCGCTCTGTCACGCCCCAGCCCCGTTTCCTTCCTGCGCCGCATCAGCCCCGTGGATGCCCTGCTGGCCGAGGCCGACCGCGCGTTGCGGGTGCTGTCCGGCAGCGCCACTGCCGGCCGTCCGTATCCGGCCACCGCCGATGAGGCGCCGCAAGCCCTGTCGGCCCAGGAAAAGCGCCACGCGGCCGGCTTGATGCGGGTGAATCATGTCGGCGAGGTCTGCGCCCAGGCGCTGTACCGGGGCCAGGCTTCGGTATGCCGCGAACCCGCGCCGCGGGCATTGCTGCTGAACGCGGCTTCCGAGGAAGTGGATCATCTGGCCTGGTGCAATCAAAGGCTGACGGAACTGGGCAGCCGCCCCAGCCTGCTGAATCCGGTTTGGTACGCGGGTTCGTTTGCGCTCGGCGTGCTGGCCAGCTACGCCGGCGTGCCGCGCAATCTGGGTTTCATGGCGGAAACCGAAAAGCAGGTCGAAGCGCATCTGGAAGAACATCTGCGCACCTTGCCGGTGCAAGACGAGCGGTCGCGCCAGATCGTGCAGAAGATGAAAGAGGACGAGGCGCAGCATCGCGCCAGCGCGGAAGCGGCGGGCGGCGTGCCCTTGCCGGCGCCAGTGAAGGCCGCGATGCGGGCGATGTCCAAGGTCATGACGACTACCGCTTACTGGGTCTGAAGCAGTTGGAAAGGGAAATGTTGCAATGCGCAAAAATAGCTGCAACTTGGTGCCGCGCGCACCGTTCTGGTGCGAAATCCAGAGCGGGATAACCCGATGATGGCTAGGGTAAGCCCCGGGTGGGTTTACCCATTCGGCAAAAACCCTGTTTTTGGAACAGGCATTGATTGGCGCGGGTTTCCAGAGGGGTGCTTAGGGTGTTGCGGCAAATTTGCAACGCAAAAAATCTCTTGTGCGGCAGACTAAAAAAATTCTTGCATCGCACAAAAAACCTCGGTACTATTCATTCATCGGATGTTGAAACGCGGTCGGCGCGGTGCAAAACCCCGAAAGCGTAGCGAGCAGAAGGCCAGCTCCCAACATGCCACGGTTGTCTCCTCCACCCTCCTCCTTTGGTGGATTTAGCCCGAGATCTCACGATCTCGGGCTTTTTTTTCGATGTTTTAAATGTGTCCCCATTTAAATGGAACAGAGCATCGACCGTAGCCCTTCATGGCACTTATGCCAGGGGGCGGTCTGCGCGTTTTCCCTTGGATATTTCGCGTGCGCCAGGGCGGAAAGTTCTACAATCGTTCCATGAAATCCCTATATCCGCGCCTGCGCGGTTTCGCCTTGGCGATCGAGCCAAATGGCAGTTCCAACCTGGCGCTGCCGGCATGGCGCAATGCGTTACGTTCTGTGCCGGTGAATTGCACTTCCTTATTCCTCCCATATATGGGCGTTACACCTGCCTCCGATAATGGCGGGCCTGTCTCGATAGACCAACCAGAGGTGACTCGGTGACCTGGCTGTACATTTGCGTGGTCGCATTCATGGTGGGGGGACTCATCGTGGCGTCGGAGCGCTGGCATGGCGCCTTCACCGGCGACAGCGACCTCAACAAGCCCCAAGCCAACCATTCCCGCGCCACGCCCCGCGTCGGCGGGCTGGCGGTGCTCGCGGGCACGCTGGCGGGCCTGCTGGTTCTTGGACCCAGCAACATGACGCTGACCTGGCTGTGGCCCGCGCTATTCGTCGCGGCGCTGCCCGTGTTCGTGGCCGGCCTGCTGGAAGACATCACCAAGGACATCGGCGCCAGCAAGCGCCTGCTGGCGGCCTTCCTGTCGGCCGCGATCGCCTGGTGGCTGCTTGGCGGTGTCAGCCGCGTGGGCATGGCGCCGGTGGATTACGTGCTTTCCTTCTGGCCGGTGTCGCTGCTGTTCACCATGTTCGCGGTGGGCGGCTGTACGCACGCGCTGAATATCGTTGACGGCATGAACGGCCTGGCCGGCATGGTGGCCACGCTGATGGCCGTCTCGATCAGCCTGGTGGCGCTGCAAGTGGGCGACGTGCCGATTTTCCTGGTGGCGGCGGCGCTGGCCTCGGCCACGCTGGGCTTCCTGGTCTGGAACTTCCCGTTCGGGCGCGTGTTCCTGGGCGACGGGGGCGCGTACTTCCTGGGCTTCATGCTGGCCGAGCTGGCCGTGCTGCTGGTGGTGCGCAATCCTTCGGTGTCGCCGTTCTACGCGCTGGCGGTGTTGTTCTATCCCGTCTTCGAAACCGGTTTTTCGATCTGGCGCCGCCGCTTCAAGCGCGGCGTGCCGGTGGACCAGCCGGATGCGCTGCACCTGCACCAGCTGGTGTTCCGCCGTCTGGTGCGTGTCACGTTCAGCCGCGGCCGACGGCATGCGGTGCCGGCGCTGTGCAATGCGCTGGCCTCGCCTTACATGTGGGTGCTGGCCCTGATCGGCCTGGTGCCCGCGACCATCTGGTGGGACAACGCCTGGGCGCTGTGCGCCAGCCTGGTGGTGTTCGCCGCCGTCTATATCTGGCTGTATTCGCGGCTTGTGTCCTGGCGTCGTCCAGGCTGGCTGCTGCTGCCATCCGTTTTGCGGACTTCCGATTAGTTTTGGGCGCCCCGGCGGCTGCCGCCGGGGGCTCGGTAATCTTTTTCTAATTACCCGACCATATTTGAAATGCCGTAATCGTTCTACGGTGAAGGGAGAGTTATGTTGCGAATTCAGGATGTGAAACTCGCTGTTGTCGGCCTGGGCTATGTCGGCCTGCCGCTGGCTGTGGAGTTCGGCAAGAAGCGTTCGGTCATCGGGTTCGATATCAATACGCGCCGCATCGACGCGCTCAAGGCGGGCCACGACCATACGCTGGAAGTCAGCGATGAAGAGCTGAAGGAAGCAACCCAGTTGAGCTACACGGCGGACCGCGCCGTGCTTGGCCAGGCCAACGTGTTCATCGTGACCGTGCCGACCCCCATCGACGAGTACAAGCAGCCGGACCTGACCCCGCTGGTCAAGGCCAGCGAGACCATCGGCGCCGTGCTCAAGCGTGGCGACATCGTCATCTACGAATCCACCGTCTACCCTGGCGCCACCGAAGAAGACTGCGTGCCGGTGCTGGAGCGCGTGTCGGGCCTGAAGTTCAACGTGGACTTCTTTGCCGGCTACAGCCCCGAGCGCATCAATCCGGGCGACAAGGACCACCGTGTCAGCACGATCAAGAAGGTGACCTCCGGTTCGACGCCCGAAGTGGCCGAACTGGTCGACCAGCTTTACAAGCAGATCATCACCGCTGGCACCCACAAGGCCTCCAGCATCCGCGTGGCCGAGGCCGCCAAGGTCATCGAAAACACGCAGCGCGACGTGAACATCGCGTTGATCAACGAGCTGGCCCTGATCTTCAACAAGATGGGCATCGACACCGAAGCCGTGCTGCAGGCGGCCGGCACCAAGTGGAACTTCCTGCCGTTCCGTCCGGGCCTGGTCGGCGGCCACTGCATCGGCGTTGATCCCTATTACCTGACTCACAAGGCGCAATCCATCGGCTATCACCCCGAGATCATCCTGGCGGGCCGCCGCCTGAACGACTCGATGGGCAGCTACGTGGTGTCGCAACTGGTCAAGGCCATGACCAAGCGCCGCATCCACGTGCAGGGCGCCCGTGTGCTGGTCATGGGCCTGGCCTTCAAGGAAAACTGCCCCGACCTGCGCAACACCCGCATCGTGGACATCGTGAAGGAACTGGGCGACTACAACGTCGATGTCGACGTGTACGACCCGTGGGTCGATTCCGAAGAAGCCATGCACGAATACGGCCTGACCCCGGTGGCCAAGCCCGAGGAAGGCAAGTATGACGCCGTGATCCTGGGCGTGGCGCACAATCAGTTCAAGGCGTTGGGTGCGGAAGGCATCCGCAAGCTCGGCAAGCCGCAGCACATCCTGTATGACCTGAAGTACGTGCTTTCGCCTTCCGAATCCGATCTGCGCCTGTAAGGACTGCCCATGACCACCCGCTTTGAGACCATCAGGAAGGAACTGTCGGCCGCGCCGCGCAAGTGGCTGGTGACCGGCTGCGCCGGCTTCATCGGTTCGAACCTGCTGGAAACCCTGCTGAAGCTGGGCCAGACCGTGACCGGCCTGGACAACTTCGCCACCGGCCATCAGCACAATCTGGATGAAGTGCGCGACTCGGTCACGCCCGAGCAGTGGGCGCGCTTTACCTTCATCGAAGGCGACATCCGTGACCTGGAAGCCTGCCGCCGCGCGGCTCAGGGCGTGGATTTCGTGTTGCACCAGGCCGCGCTGGGCTCGGTACCCCGCTCGCTGAAGGATCCGATCACCACCAACGAGGTGAACATCGGCGGCTTCCTGAACATGCTGGTGGCGGCGCGCGACGCCGAAGTCAAATCCTTCGTCTACGCGGCCTCCAGCTCGACCTACGGCGACCACCCGGCGTTGCCCAAGGTCGAGGAAAACATCGGCAACCCCCTGTCGCCGTATGCGGTCACCAAGTACGTCAATGAGCTTTACGCGGACGTCTTCGCGCGTTCCTACGGCTTCGAGTCGGTCGGCCTGCGCTACTTCAACGTGTTCGGCAAGCGGCAGGATCCCAACGGCGCCTATGCGGCCGTGATCCCCAAGTGGACGGCCGCGATGATCCAGAACGAGGACGTCACCATCAACGGCGACGGCGAGACCAGCCGCGATTTCTGCTTCGTGGAAAATGCCGTGCAGGCCAACATCCTCGCGGCCATGGCCGCGCCGGAAGGCCGCAACCAGGTCTACAACGTGGCGGTCAGCGGCCGCAGCACCTTGAACCAGCTGTTCGGCTTCCTGGTGCAAGCCCTGGGCAACCAAAACGTGGTTTATGGCAAGAAGCCGGTCTACGCCGACTTCCGCGCGGGCGACGTGCGTCATTCGCAGGCGGATGTCAGCAAGGCTGGCCGGTTGCTGGGCTACGAGCCTACGCACACTGTGCTGCAAGGCCTGGAAGTGGCCATGCCCTGGTACACGCAATTCCTGCGTTGATTTGAAAGCACTCGTCAGAAAACTCGGCAGCATCCACCCGGACCACCAGCGCATCTTCAAGGGCGCCTTCCGGGTGGCGGTGTTCCTGCTGCTGGGCAAGGCCGCCGGCGCCATCAAGGAGATGGCGGTGGCGTACCGCTACGGCGTCAGCGACGCCGTGGACGCCTACCAGTTCACGATGACCATGGCCACCTGGCTGCCGGTCACCATCGTGGGCGTGCTGTCGGTGGTCCTGATCCCGGTGCTGGTGCGGCTGCGCCGCGCCGATGTCGCCGAAAGAAATCTGTTCATCCGCGAGCTGCAGGGCTGGGTGGCCGCCGCGGGCATTGCGCTGGCGCTGCTGACCTGGTTCGCCTGGCCGCAGGTCGTCGGCGTGCTGGGCCAGGGTTTGTCGGCCCGCGTGGGCGACATGACGGGCCAGCTGCTTGTCGCCTTCGCGCCGGTGTCGGCGCTGCTGCTGGTTGCCGGCATCAGCGCCGCGCGGCTGCGGGCGCAGGAAAGACACGTCAATACCCTGCTGGACAGCGTGCCGGCCGTGGCGACGCTGGCCTGGGTGATGCTGGCCGCCAGCGCCGACGGCGTCGGGCCGCTGCTGTGGGGCACGCTGGTGGGTTACGCGATCCAGACCGTCTGGCTCGCGTGGCTGGCTGCGCGCGCCGATGGCGGCTTTTGGGGCGCGCCCCGGCTGACGCTGCAATCGCCGCACTGGCCCGAACTGCTGGGCGCCGCGGGCGTGATGCTGATCGGCCAGGTGGCCATGAGTTTCGTCGGTCCGCTGGACCAGTACGCCGCCGCCAATCTGGGCGCGAACGCCAACGCCACGCTGGGCTATGCCAGCCGGCTGCTGTCGCTGGTGCTGGGGATTGGCGCCGTGTCGGTGGGGCGCGCGGCCTTGCCGGTGCTGGCCGATGTGCAGGCGCGCGGCGACACCGCTCGTGCGCGAGGCATGGCGCTTAAATGGTCGGTGCTGATGGTGGCCGCAGGCGCCGTCGCCGTCGCCGTGGGTTGGATACTGGCGCCGTGGGGCGTTTCCGTGCTTTTCCAGCGTGGCGCCTTCACCGCCGAGAATACCCAGGCCGTGGCGCATGTGTTTCGCTGGGGGCTGCTGCAACTGCCGTTCTACTTCGGCGTGCTGATCCTGGTGCAATTGCTGGCCAGCCAGAACCGCTACCGCGTGATGGCGGCCATTGCCGTCGCCAATTTCGCCCTGAAGGCGGTGTTGAATACCGTGCTGGCGCCCAGGATGGGAGCTGCCGGCATCATGCTGGCGACCAGCCTGATGTATCTGTTGTCCTTCGCGTGCTACCTGCTGGTGGCAATGCGCAAGCCTGAACCCAAAGAGGCCGATTGAATGCCCGTGACCGATACCGGCCCGGCGCCGCGCGTCCTGCTGTTCATCCACTCCCTGCATGGCGGCGGCGCGGAGCGCGTGGCCGCGGACCTGAGCGCGCACTGGGCGGGCATGGGCCGCGAGGTCATGGTCGTGACGCAGGCCAGCGCAGAGGGCGACGTCTACACGCTGCACCCCAAGGTGCGCCGCGAGGTCCTGCATACGGCGGGCGAAGGCGGTGGCCTGCGCGGCATCTGGAGCAATGTGCAACGGGTGCGCGCCTTGCGCCGCGTGGTCAAGTCGTTCCGCCCGGACATCGTGCTGGGCATGATGACGACGGCGTCGGTACTGTCGGTACTGGCCTGCGCGGGCCTGTCCTGCCGGGTGATCGCCACCGAGCATACCCATCCGCCTTCGCAGACCCTGTCGGGCTTCTGGCAGCGCCTGCGCCGCCTCACATATCCGCGCGCAGCCAGCGTGGTGGCGCTGACCCGCGGCACCGCCGACTGGCTGGCGCAGCACGTGCCGGGCAGCAAGCTGGCCGTCATTCCCAACCCTGTACACTTTCCCCTGCCTCGCGCTGAACCGGTCTTGACGCCGGTGTCGGGCGACGGCCGCAAGCGCCTGCTGGCGGTGGGGCGCCTGCACGCCGACAAGGGTTTCGACCTGCTGATCCAGGCCTACGCGAAATTGGCGGCGTCGCATCCTGACTGGGATCTGGTTATCCTGGGCGAGGGCGACGAGCGCCGCGCCTTGGAGGCGCAGGCCCGAGAGGCCGGCCTGGCGTCGCGGATTTTCATGCCGGGGCGCGCAGGCAACGTCGGCGACTGGTATGACAGCGCCGATCTGTACGTACTGACGTCGCGCTTCGAAGGGCTGTCCAATACCCTGCTCGAATCCATGGCAAGCGGGCTGGCCGCCGTGTCGTTCGATTGCGACACGGGGCCGCGCGAGATCATCCGCGAGGGCGTGGACGGCGTGCTGGTGCGCCCCAATGGCGACGTGCCCGCGCTATGCAAGGCGCTGGACGCCGTCATGCGCAATGACGCGGACCGTGTACGCATGGCGCAGGCCGCGACCGACGTGCGCGACCGTTTTTCGGCCGCTCGCGTGCTGCAGAAATGGCAAGAACTTTTTGACGGTGTGCGCGGAACCGGCCGTTGAGGCCGCGCGTCGCGCCGTTGCTACAGTGACAACGAGAACTTCATCATGTGCGGAATAGTCGGGATTTGGGGCCCTGTCGGGAACAAGGAGCGGGTGTTGGCGGAAAGCTGCCGCCGCATCCGCCACCGCGGGCCGGACAGCAATGGTTTCTGGGAGGATCCCGAGGCCGAGCTGGCGCTGGCGCATGTGCGCCTGGCGATCCTCGACCTGACCGAGGCCGGCCATCAACCCATGACGTCGGCCTGCGGCCGCTATGTCATGGTGTTCAACGGTGAAATCTACAACCACCTCGACATCCGCAAGCAGCTCGAACAATCGGCGCTGGCGCCGTCGTGGCGCGGCCATTCCGATACGGAAACGCTGCTGGCGGGCTTTACCGCCCTGGGCATCGAGGCCACCTTGCAGGCCGCGGTGGGCATGTTCGCCATCGCGTTGTGGGACCGCGCCTCGCGCAAGCTGATGCTGGCGCGCGACCGCATGGGTGAAAAGCCGCTGTACTACGGCTATTCAGGCGCCGAGCTGGTGTTCGCGTCCGAACTCAAGGGCCTGATGCCGATTCCGGGCTTCGGCCGCGAGCTCAACCGCAACGCGCTGGCGTCGTTCATGCGGCACAACTACATTCCAGCGCCGCAGTCGATTTACCAGGGTATCGCCAAGTTGCCCCCGGGCACCTGGGTCGAATTCACGGCCGATGACACCCGCAGCCGCCGCATGCCCGAGCCGCGCGTGTACTGGTCGGCCCGCGAAGCCGCGGACACTTCCGCGCAATCGCTACTGTCTTTCGAATCCGACGCGCAGGCCACTGACGCGCTGGAAGGCGTGCTGTCCAAGGCGGTCGGCGGCCAGATGCTGTCGGACGTGAGCCTGGGCGCCTTCCTGTCCGGCGGCATCGACTCGTCCACCATCGTGGCTCTGATGCAGGCGCAAAGCTCGCAGCCCGTGCGCACTTTCGCCATCGGCTTTCACGAGAAGGGCTACGACGAGGCGCAGCATGCCAAGGCGGTGGCCACGCATCTCGGCACCGACCACACCGAACTGTACGTGACGGCAGAGGACGCGCTGGCCGTGGTGCCCACGCTGGCCGACATGTACGACGAGCCGTTCGCGGATTCGTCGCAGATCCCGACCTCGCTGGTCACCCGCATGGCGCGCCAGCACGTCACCGTGGCGCTGTCCGGCGATGGCGGCGATGAACTCTTCGGCGGCTATTCGCGCTATTTCCGTGTGAACAAATGGTGGCAGCAATGCGAACGCGTCCCGGCGCTGCTGCGCAAGCCCGCCGGCGCGTTGTTGAGTGCGTCTGCCCATCTGCCCGGGCGCGGCGCCTGGCGCGGCAAGGTCGGCAAGCTGGGCGAACTGCTGCGCACCGATACGCGCGGCGAGTTCTACCGCCATTTCGTGTCGTACTGGGCCGATCCTTCCAGCGTGGTGAAGGGCGGGGTGGAGCCGGTGTCCGAATTCGCCCGGGCGATGCAGGGTTCCACTTTCGAAGCCATGATGAAGCTGGACACGGTGACCTACCTGCCGGACGATATCCTGGTCAAGGTGGACCGCGCCGCCATGGCCGTCAGTCTGGAAACGCGCGTGCCGCTGATCGATCACCGGGTGTATGAGTTCGCCTGGAGTCTGCCGCACCAATACAAGGTGCGCGGCAACACGGGCAAGTGGCTGCTGCGCCAGGTGCTGCACCGTCATGTGCCGCAAGCGCTGGTGGACCGTCCCAAGCGCGGCTTCGCGGTGCCGCTGGCCGCGTGGTTGCGCGGCCCGCTGCGTGAATGGGCCGATGCGCTGCTGGACCCGGCGCGCCTGCGCCAGGAGGGCTGGTTCGAGCCCGAGCCCATCCTGCGCAAATGGCGCGAGCACAGCTCGGGCCATCGCAATTGGGACAGCCATCTGTGGGGCGTGTTGATGATGCAGGCCTGGCTTGACCGCTACCGCGGCGGCAAGGAACAGGGAGGATCGGTTGGGAGTCTTTGACGCATGAAAATCTTGATGCTGGTCAGTTCCATGCACGCGGGCGGCGCCGAACGGGTCGCCGCCACGCTGGTCAACGCATGGGCCGAACGCGGGGATTCCGTCATTCTGACGCCCACCTACTCGTCCAAGGGCAGCTGCTTCTATCCGCTGTCGGACAAGGTCGAACTGGCCTGGCTGGCGGATCTGGCAGGCACGCGTGCGTCGGGAGCCATGGCCGCATTCAAGCGTCTGCTCGCGCTGCGCAAACACATCCGCGATTCAAAGCCGGACGTGGTGGTGTCCTTCCTGACCAACGTCAATGTGGCCGCCATACTGGCTTCCCTGGGATTGAAGGCGCCGCTCATCGTTTGCGAGCGCACCAATCCGGTGGCCGAAACCACGACGGGAGCGGTGTGGCGCAAGCTGCGCCGCGTCCTGTATCCCCGCGCCGACATGGTGACGGTGCAGGCGGAGGATACCGCCGGCCCGTTCGCGCGGCAGGTGCCGGGCATCAAGCGTCTGGCCGTGATTCCCAATCCTCTGCCCGCGCCCTTGCTGGATGCGCCGCTGGTGCCGCAACGAGAAGACGGTGGTCCACGCGAACTGTTGGCAATGGGACGCCTGGTCACTGATAAGCAATTCGACCTGTTGATCGACGTGTTCGCACAATTGGCGCCGGACTTTCCGGATTGGAATCTGCGCATCTGGGGCGAAGGCCCTGAACGCGGCGCGCTGGAAGAGCAGGTCGCACGCCTGGGCCTGCAGTCGCGCATCAGCCTGCCCGGCCGCACCGAGGCGCCTTGGGAGGAGCTTCCGCGCGGTCAGGCATTCGTGCTGAGCTCGCTGGTGGAAGGCTTCCCCAATGTGCTGCTGGAAGCCATGTCGTTGGGCCTGCCCTGCGTGGCGTTCGATTGTCCCAGCGGACCGCGCGAGATGACGCGCAACGGCGAGGACGCCCTGTTGGTGCCCGCCGGCAATCGCGATGCCCTGCGCGAGGCCTTGCGCCGCTTGTTGGGCGATGCCTCCCTGCGTCAGCAACTGGGCATGCGCGGTGCTGCCGCGGTGCGCCAGCGTTATGCGCTGGCCAGCGTCCTGGCGGAATGGGATGAATTATTCGATGCCGTGCGGGAGGGACGATGAACGCCCGGCGGCTGCGTGTCCTGCACATCATCACCGGCCTGGGGCAGGGCGGGGCCGAATCCGTGCTGTTCCGCCTGGCGACCTATCCCGGGGCTGACGTGGAGCATGTCGTCGTGTCGCTGACGGACGAAGGCATCTATGGCGAGCGTCTGCGCGCGGCAGGCGTCGCCGTGCATACGCTGGCCATGAAGCGCGGACGAGTCAGCCTGGGCGGCTTCCTGGCGCTGCGCTCGCTGATCGCGACGACGCGTCCCGATGCGGTGCAGACCTGGATGTACCACGCCGATTTGATCGGCGGCCTGGCGGCGCGCCTGGCGGGCGTGCGCGCCATCGCCTGGGGCATCCGCAATTCGGGCGAGCACCTGGAGCGCAGCAGCCGCTCGGCCCGCCTGGTGCTGCGGGCCTGCGCGCTGCTGTCGGGCCGCATACCGAAGGCCATCGTGTGCGCCGCCCAGAAGTCGGCGCAGCGCCATGCCGACAAAGGCTATGACCGCGAACGCATGGTGGTCATCGCCAATGGCTATGACTTATCGCGCTATGCGCCGAATGATGAAGCCCGGCAGCGGGTGCGCGCGCAATGGGGTTTGCCCCAGGACGTGCCGGCCATCGGTTGCGTGGCCCGCTGGGATCCGCTCAAGGACCACGCCAACCTGCTGCGCGCCGTCGCCGCGCTGGTGCGCGACGGGCGCGACGCGGGACTGCGCTGCGTGCTGATCGGCCGCGGCATGGATCCCGCAAACACCGAGCTGGCGTCCTTGATCGACAGGCTGGGCCTGCGCGACCGGCTGGTGCTGGCGGGTCCAAGCGACGACGTGCCCGCCGCAATGAACGGGCTGGACCTGCATGTCCTGTCCAGCTGCGCGGAAGGCTTTCCCAACGTGGTGGCCGAGGCCATGGCCTGCGGCGTCTACTGCGTCGTGACGGACGTGGGCGACGCGGCCTTTATCGTGGGCGACGCCGGCGTGGTTGTGCCGCCGGAGCAGCCCGAGGCGCTGGCCCGCGGCATTGAGACGGCCCTGTGCGAAGTGGCCTCGCGCGGCCGTGCGCGCGCGGGCGAAGCGGGCCGCGCCCGCGTGCTGGAAAATTTCGACCTTGCGCGCATGGTGCAAAGCTATATCGCGGTATGGCGCCGCATCTCGGGAGTCAAAGCATGAGCGCAGGGCGCCGCCTGCTGTTTGTCGTCAACAATCCGGCCTTCTTCATGTCGCACCGCGTGCCCGTGGCGCTGGCCGCGCAACAGGCGGGCTACGAGGTGCATGTCGCCACCATGGACGGTCCGGCCGTGGCCGACATCCAGGCGTTGGGCATGACGCATCACGCCATACCGATGACGCGCAGCGGCAAGCATCCCTTGCAGGAGCTGGGTACGCTGCTGGCCCTGATACGGCTGTTCCGGCATCTGCGACCGCAGATCGTGCATCTGGTCACGATCAAGCCCGTGCTCTATGGCGGCATCGCTGCCCGTCTGACGCGCGTGCCGGGCATGGTCGCGGCGATTTCCGGCCTGGGCTTCGTGTTCCTGTCCAATTCGCTGAAGATGAAGCTGGTGCGCGCCGTGGTGGCGCGCCTGTATCGGCTGGCGCTGGGCCATCCCAATAGCCGCGTGATCTTCCAGAACGCCAGCGACCGCGATTTGCTCAAGTCGCTGGGAGCGGTGCGCGACGCCCAGGTCGTCATGATCCGGGGCGCGGGCGTGGACCTGAATGAGTATCGGGCCCAACCCGAACCGCCGGCGCCGCCGGTCGTGGTCACCATGGTGGCCCGATTGCTGCGCGACAAGGGCGTGCAGGAATTCGTGCAGGCGGCAAGGCTGCTGCGCGAGCGCGGCCTGCCCATCACGATGCAGCTGGTCGGCGGTGTGGACGCAGGCAATCCGGCCTCGGCGACGCAGGACGAGGTGGACGCCTGGCAGCAGGAAGGCTGCGTGCGCGCACTAGGCGAACGTTCCGACGTGGCCGCGTTGTACGCCGCCTCGCATATCGCCGTGCTGCCTTCCTATCGCGAAGGCCTGCCCAAGTCGCTGATCGAGGCCGCGGCCTGCGCGCGCGCGGTCGTGACCACCGACGTGCCGGGTTGCCGCGATGCGATCGAACCGGGCGAAACCGGACTGCTGGTGCCGGTGCGCGATGTGCAGGCGCTGGCGGACGCCATTGCCCGTCTGGCCGAGGATCCGGCCTTGCGGCAGTCCATGGGCGCCGCCGGCAGGGCGCTGGCCGAGCGCGAGTTCAACATCGATCGCGTGGCGCGCATCCACGTGGAAATCTACGACGCGCTCAGCGCCTGAAATGGAAGCGCCGGCGCCGGCAAGGCGCCGGTTCGCGCTTAAGGACGGCGCGTGATCGCGTCGATCCAGTAGCGGGTGGAGGGATCCTGCTGGCTGGCTTGCTGCGAATTCAACTCGTGCATGATGCCCTTGGCCAAGGCCTTGCCGAATTCAACGCCCCATTGGTCGAAGGGATTGATGCCCCATACCACGCCCTGGGTGAACACCTTGTGTTCGTACAGCGCCAGCAGCGCGCCCAGCGTATAGGCTTCCAGGCGCGGCAGCACGATGAGCGAGGAGGGCCGTCCGCCCGGATGCACACGGTGCTGCGCCAGCAGCCGGGCGCGGTCGGGATCGCTTTCAATCGCCGAGGTTTCGGCCAGCGCTTCCTCGAAGGTCTTGCCACGCAGCAGCGCGGAACGCTGCGCCAGGCAGTTTGCTATCAGCAGCTCGTGGTGGCGCGCGTAGGCGTGGTCGGGTTTTTCGCACAGGATGAAGTCGACGGGAGCGCCCCGGGTGTCCTGGTGCAGCCACTGGAAGAAGGTGTGCTGGCAATCGGTGCCCGACATGCCCCAGACGGCCGGACCGGTGGGCACGCCGGCCGGGCTGCCATCGGCGGTGGCGACCTTGCCCAGCGACTCCATTTCCAGCTGCTGGGCCCAGGGCACAATGTGATACAGCCGTGAATCGTAGGGCGTGATTGTCAGGGAGTCATAGCCCAGCACGCTGCGATTTACGACACCGGCCAGGGCCAGCTGGACGGGTGCGTTTTCCTCGATGGGCGCGGTACGGAAATGCTCGTCCATGGCGGCGGCGCCCGCTAGTAGTTGGTCAAAGCAGTCGTTACCCAGCGCCAGCGCGACTGGCAGGCTGATCGCGGACCATAGCGAATAGCGTCCGCCCACCCAATCCCAGATCTGGAAGATGTGATCGGGCAGGATGCCCAGGTTCAATGCCGCCTCGACATTGGCGGTGACCGCCACGACCTGCTTGATCGGGTCCGACACGCCGGCATCGCGCAGCCAGTTCATGGCGACCTCGGCATTGGCCAGCGGTTCAGTGGTGGTGAACGACTTGGAGGCGACGATGACCAGGGTGTCGTGCGGGTCCAGCCGGCTCATCGCGTCCGCGACCGAATGCGAGTCCACGTTGGACGCGAAACGCACTTCACGCCGCGCGCCGCCGTGGCGCAGGGCGCGCGTGACCAGGCGCGGGCCCCAGTCGCTGCCACCTATGCCCAGATGCAACACGCAGCCATAGCGTCCGGCCGCATCGGCCTGACGCACGAATTCGCGCATCCGCTCACGCTCGGTCAGGACGGCCTTGGCCACCCTGGCGGGTGGTTGGGCCGCGCGCAGGGCGGTGTGCCAGGCGGGGCGCTCCTCTGTCCAGTTGGCGTTGCCGCCGTCGAACAGGCAAGCCCGGGCCGCCTCGAAGCCTTGTTGTGTCAGCAGCGCGGCCTCTGCATTTTCCAGCTCCGGCGAATACGCCTGCGCGCTCAAGTCCAGGCGTAGCCCGGGAGCATTGATGATGCGCAATTGGGCGCCGGTCTTGGGCGCGGCGCGCGTGGCCGTGATGAACGCTTGCCAGGCGGGGCTGTTCGACAGAGACATGGAATTCAGAAAGGCAGTTTGGCTTGCGGGGCGAGCTTGCTCAGCTCACGTCGAAAGTCGGCTTGGATGCGCTCCAGCGCCGCAGTCGTTTGCGCTTCGAACCGCAGCACGACGACCGGGGTGGTATTCGAGGGGCGGGCCAAGCCGAACCCGTCGGGATACTCCGCACGTACGCCATCAATGGTGATCACGCGGTTCGCATCTGGGAATTGGCCTTGGTCTTGCAAGGCCTGGACCAGGGTGAAGGGCTGGCCTTCTTCCATCTCCAGCTTCAACTCAGGAGTGGAAACGTCTTGTGGCAGGGCTTCCAGCACGGCGCAGGGATCGGCGTCGCGCGACACGATCTCGAGGAGGCGCGCGCCAGTATAGAGCCCGTCATCGAAGCCGTACCAGCGCTCCTTGAAGAAGATGTGACCGCTCATCTCGCCGGCCAGCGGGGCGCCGGTCTCGGCCAGCTTCGCCTTCACCAGCGAATGGCCGGTCTTCCACATCAGCGGCACGCCGCCGGCGGCTTCGACCGACAGGCCCACGTGGCGGCTGCACTTCACGTCATAGATGATGGTGGCGCCCGGATTGCGGTCCAGCACGTCGCGGGCGAACAGCACCAGTTGGCGGTCCGGCCAGACAATCTGGCCCGATTTCGTCACCACGCCCAGGCGGTCGCCGTCGCCGTCAAAAGCCAGGCCCAGTTCGCAGTCGGTCTCGGCCACGCACTTGATCAGGTCCTGCAGGTTCTTGGGTTCGGCGGGATCGGGATGGTGGTTGGGGAAGGTGCCGTCCACTTCGCAGAACAGCTCGGTGACCTCGCAGCCCAGGGCGCGGAACAGCGCCGGGGCGACCGCGCCGGCCACGCCGTTGCCGCAGTCGATGGCGATTTTCATGGGCCGCGCCAGCTTGATGCCGGACGCGACGCGTGCGATGTAGGACGCCACCAGGTCCAGCTGGCGGCGCACTCCGGGCCGGGCCGCCGGGGCGCTGGCGGGGCCGTTCATGCTGGCGGCCAGGGCCTGCACGTCCTCGCCGTAGAGCGCGCGGCCGCCCATCATCATCTTGAAGCCGTTGTATTTGGGCGGATTGTGGCTGCCAGTGATGGCGACACCCGATCCGGTCTGCATGACGTTGGCGGCGAAATAGACCAGCGGGGTGGGCACCATGCCGATGTCCAGGGTATCCACGCCGCCTTCCAGCATGCCTTCCTGCAACGCTATTGACAGCATTTCGCTGCTCAGGCGGCCATCACGGCCGACGACCAGGGTCTGTACGCCCTGGTCGCGCGCACGGGCGGCCAGTGCTACGCCCAAGGCCCGGGCAAAGCGTGCGTCGATCAGATCGGGCACGGTGCCGCGGATGTCATAGGCTTTGAACACCGAGCCCGGAAATTGCGTGTTGTCGCCCACAGCGATTCCTTGATGAGAGTTGCAGCGCGCATTCTGCCGGGGTCTGCTGGTAAACCCTCGTATCTAAAAGGCGGCTGGCAGGAGATTAAACCGGAATTATCCCCCATTGGCGCTCCCCCTTCATCCGGCAGACGGAGTAGGGCTTTTTTCCCCGTTGCGCCGTGGCAGTACGCCTGCCCTGATCTGGTGCGTACTCGGGCGCTGGCGCCTTGTTCCGGTGCGGCGGTCGGCCGCATTCCAGGTGCTCGCCCTGGTGGCTGGGCATGGCACAAAACTTGCTCGTCCTCCGAAGGTGATACGCTTGCTATGCAAGCAGAAAGACCGGGAGGGGCCATGGGCGCCAAAGTTTCTACTGTCATGTCATCCAGGGGCGCCTCAAACCGGCGGGGCCCGCCCACGGATCACGCCGGACCGGCCGCAGGCCGCGAGCGCCGGCTCGACATTCACGTGTTCGTTTCCGAGGCGGGCGGCCTGGCCACGGGCCGCGCCTGGGAACGCTGCGTATGGCGCGACGCCCGCGTGCTGATCGCCGAGTGTCCGGCGCCTCATCTGCCGGTTTCCGTGGAAAGCGCGTTGCGCGCCGTCGCCGCCGACGTGGCGCGGGATCGCGGCTGGCAGGGCATGGGCACTGTCGCTTTCGCGCTGGACGATCGCAGCGGCGTGTTCCGCGTGATCGACGCCCAGGCGCAGGCACATGCGGGCACGGCCGTGCATGACTGCGAACCGGTCGCTGCCCATGCGCTGGAACTGCGCATCGATGGTTGCGTGGACCGCCGCCTGCCGTGCACGCGGCTGCTGGTGTGCGGCGCGACCCGGGGCGAGGTCCTGCGCCGCGCCTACCGCGCGCTGTCGGAAATGCCCGGCCCCGCGGGCGTGGACCGGGCCTTCCTGATGAACCGCATCGCCTCGCGGGCCTATTGTTCGGGCCTGACGGGTACGCGGCTGGATCAGGCCGTCGGCTGAAAGGCTCTGCCGGCGGGTGCGGCATGCCCGCCGTGCTGTGACCCGGGCGCTCACCCCCTACAATAGACCGCACACTCCCAGCCTGGGCTCGCCCCAGGCGCTACTTGTGCCGCGCTATGACCTTGCTGAGCGATCTACAGTCCCTTCTGGGCGCATCCCACGTGCTGACGGGCACGGACGCCGACACGTATGTGCTGGATTGGCGCCGCCGTTATCGAGGCGCCGCGCTGGCGGTTATCCGTCCCGGCTCGACCGGAGAAGTGGCGGCGGCCGTCAAACTGTGCGCTACCCATGGGGTGCCGGTGGTGCCGCAAGGCGGAAACACGGGCCTGTGCGGAGGCGCCACGCCTGACCTGTCCGGCAGCGCGGTGATCCTGTCCACCACCCGCCTGACAGCGGTGCGCGCACTGGATACCGACAACGACACCATCACCGTGGAAGCGGGCTGCGTGCTGCAGGCCGTACAGGAGGCCGCAGCCGCGGCGGGCCGGCTGTTTCCACTGAGCCTGGCCGCCGAAGGCAGCTGCACCATAGGCGGCAACCTGGCGACCAATGCCGGCGGCACCCAGGTGCTGCGCTACGGCAACACGCGTGAACTGACTCTTGGCCTGGAGGTCGTGACCGCCGAAGGCGAGATCTGGCACGGCCTGCGCGGCCTGCGCAAGGACAACACCGGCTACGATTTGCGCGACCTGTACATCGGCAGCGAAGGCACGCTGGGCATCATCACCGCAGCCACGCTGAAACTGTTTCCCAGGCCCGTGGCTTCATGCACGGCATTGCTGACCCTGGACGGCATCGATCAGGCCGTCGAGCTGCTGTCGCGCGCCCGGGCGGGTTTTGGCGCGGCGCTGACCGGCTTTGAACTGATGAGCGGTGCCTGCCTGCAGTCGGTCGTTCGACTATTCCCGCAGCAGCGCCTGCCCTTCGAGGGAGATTCCGCCGCATCGCCATGGTTCGCCCTGCTTGAGCTGTCCGACAGCGAAAGCGAGGCGCACGCGCGCGAACGCTTCGAGACCGTATTAGGCGAGGCCATCGAAAGCGGGCTCGTGAACGATGCAGCCATTGCCGCGAATGTGGCGCAAAGCAAGGCGCTGTGGCACTTGCGCGAAAGTATTCCGCTGGCCGAAGCGGAGCTGGGCAAGTCGGTCAAGCATGACGTGTCGATCCCGATCTCTGCCATCGCCGGCTTCGTGCACAAGACCAACGCCTTGCTGCAGGCGCGATTTCCTGGCGTGCGCCATGTGATCTTCGGGCACCTGGGCGACGGCAATCTGCACTACAACGTGGCCCATGCGCCGGGGCAGACCGAGGCCGAGCTGCTGGCGCTGCAAGGCGACATCTACGGCGTGGTGCACGACAGCGTGCACGCGCACCATGGTTCGATCAGCGCGGAACATGGCGTCGGGCAGCTCAAGATCGACGAACTGCCGCGCTACAAGAGCGCCATCGAACTGGATCTGATGCGCAGAATAAAGCGAGCGTTGGACCCGCAAGGGCTGATGAATCCGGGCAAGGTACTGCGGGCCTGAGGTGGCGCGCACGAAAGGGAATCGCAACCATGGCAACCAGTCCCGCGGCGGGCGCGAATTACAGGGTATTGATCGTCGAGGATGATCCGGTCATCTCGGGCAATCTGTACACCTTCCTGGAAGCGCGCGGCTTTCTGCCCGATGCCGCCTACTCGGGGCCGGCCGCGCTGGAGCGGCTGAAGGAGCAGCGCTTCGACGCCCTGATCCTGGATATCGGCCTGCCGGGCATGGACGGAAACGCAGTGCTGCACACGCTGCGAAACGACATGCGCGCGGATGTTCCGGTGCTGATGCTGACGGCGCGCGACAGCCTGGAAGACAAGCTGGCCGGGTTCTCGCATGGCGCGGACGACTACCTGACCAAGCCTTTCGCGCTGCTGGAAGTGGAAGCGCGCCTGGTGGCGCTTATCCAGCGCGCAAAGGGCGCGACAGTGGACTCGGTGCGGGCCTTTGGCCCCCTGTCCTACGATACCCGCAACCGTGCGGTGTCGGTCAACGGCAGCCCCGTGCACCTCACACGCAAGGCCAGCCTCATCATCGAGGCGCTGCTGCGCGATCCCGGCAGGGTGGTGTCGCGCGAGGAGCTGGAGTCCACGCTGTGGGGCAACGAGCCGCCTTCGTCCGATGCTTTGCGCAGCCAGGTCCACTTGTTGCGGCGTGCGCTGGCCGATGCCGGTTTCGACGGTATCGAAACCATTCACGGCACCGGCTGGCGCCTCACGCTGGAAGCCGGGGCGACAAGATGAGCGGCATTTCGTCGGCGTCTGCGGGGGGTACGCTGACCCAGCGCGTGGTCTGGGCGTTGACCGGAACCGTGGCGTTGTTCGTGACGGCGCTGGCCCTGCTGGCCTACCTGACCTTCGATCAGATGGAAGACGATCTGGTCAACGACATCCTCAACACCGAAATGGACCGGCTGGTGCAGCACGCCCGGGTCAGCGACGGTTTCCTGCCGCGCGAAGGTGTGCGCGAACTGGGCGGTTCGATGCGCGCCTGGGTCAGCTTGGACGGCAATCGGCCCGCCGACATGCCGCCGGAAATCGAGTCTCTGGATAGCGGCCTGCATTTGGTGGAGCCGGGCGCCTACACCTGGCACGTGATGGTGGCCGAAACAGGACGGGCCAAGGTGTACCTGCTGTACGACGCCACCGAGAACGAAGGGCGGGTGCATGACTTCGGCCTGATCGTGCTGGGCGTGGGCGCCATTTGCGTGGTGGGCGCCTATGCGTTGTCACGGCGCGTGGCGGCCATCGCGGTCGGTCCGTTGCTGGACCTGACCGACCGGCTGGCCACCTGGGCGCCGGGGTCGCCCGATATGGCAGTGACGCGCGACGACGAGGCGGGCCGGCTGATAGAGGCCTTCAACCGGGTGCAGAACCAGGTGGACAGGTCGATTGCGCGCGAGCGCGAGTTCGCGGGCAATCTCAGCCACGAGGTGCGCACGCCCTTGGCCGCGATCCGCTCGGACAGCGAGTTGATGCTGCTGACCCAGGTATTGACTCCGGACCAACGCCAGCGGCTGACTCGCGTGGTGGACAACGTGGACGATGTGATCGTGTCGCTGGAGAGCGCACGCTCCATGGCGCGGGACGAACTGCGCCCGGCGGAGTCCGTCGATCTCGGCGAATGCATGGACAACGCCTGGCGCGGGTACGAAACCCAGGCGGGGTTGACCGGGCTCGGTTTCGAAAACCGGATCGCCGCCGGTCAGGTTCGCATGCTGGATCGCTATGCCTTGTTGACCGTGTTGCGCAACCTGATCCGCAACGCGGTGGAACACGCCGCGCCCGCGACGCTGACCGCCAGCATGGCGGCCGACGGCGCGCTGGAGCTGCGCGACGATGGCAAAGGCATTGCCGCCGACGATCTGCCCTTCCTGTTCCGCCGCTATTACAGCGGCCGCATGCGGGATTCGGGTGCGGGTGGCCCCGACGAGACGGCGCGTGGTCTGGGACTGGCGATCGCCAAGCGCGTCTGCGATATGCAGGGCTGGTCGCTGACGGTCGATTCTTCGCGCCAGGGCGAGCAGCGCGGCACCTGCTTCACGCTGCGTTTTGAGGCCGCTGAGGGGCATGCGATGGCGGCGGCCGGCGGGGCGCAAGGTCAAATTTGACGAAAGTTTGACTGTCGGCGGCCTAAGCTGCCCGTTTGCCTGACGGACATTCTGTCGCCACCATGCCGCCTTTATCGCCGCCCGCGTTGCGCAAGCCGACGCCGGCATCGTATCTGTCGATCCATGTTTTTGCGATCACGCTTGCGCTGGCCTGCCTGGCTTGGTGGGCCAATGTCTCAGGATTGGATATGCGCATCGCCCGAGCGCTGTTCGATCCGGCGCTGGACGATTTTCCGCTGCGTCTGAACCGTTGGCTGGATCTGATCGGGCATCGCATGGTGTTGGCCCTGCCTATCGGGATAGGACTGGCCGCGGTGGGCGTGGCGGCGGCAAGCTATCGCATTCCGGCCTGGCGGCCGTGGCGCGGGCCGGCGCTGGCGCTGGCGGCAACTTGCCTGACCGGGCAGGTGCTGGTGAACCAACTGAAGCACTACACGACGCTGCCCCGTCCCTATGATCTGGACTCCCTGGGCGGCTACACCCCTTATCCGTCGTACTGGTGGACCTGGGTGCGGGCAGGAGGGGGCGGCGCTTTGCCCAGCGGTCATGCGGGCGCGGGCTATTCGATGTTGACCCTGTATTTCCTGGGCTGGGCGCTGGGGCGTCCGGCATGGCGCTGGTGGGGGCTGGCAGCGGGTATCGCGGGAGGAGTGGGTTTTTCCACGGTGCGTATCTTGCAGGGCGCCCATTTTCTCAGTCAGACGCTCTGGTCCGCTACCTTGATGTGGTTCCTGGCGGCCCTGTTTTTCTATCCCCTCATCGTTGCGCGTCCGGCCGTCTCGGGCTTGAACCATTAGCCGTGGGACTCCCGGGACGGTTGCTCCGGGCGAAACGGCGGCATGCTGCGCGTCGCCAGCGCCATTCTGGAGCGCGGACTCGATACCAGCCCAAAGTACAATGAGCGGCGACGCTCGGTCCCCGGCCGCGCTCAACTGTTTTCGGATCCTAGCCAATGAATGTTCCCGCCGATACTCCCGTCACGCCGCGGCGTCGTCCCCGGAACCTGGCTCAGGGGCTGGTCGAGAGCATCACGGAACGCATCCGTGGCGGGGACATCCGGCCCGGTGAAAAATTGCCGACGGAATCCGAGATCATGCGCCAGTTCGGCGTCAGCCGTACGGTGGTGCGCGAAGCCCTGTCGCGACTGCAGGCTTCGGGCCTGGTAGAGACGCATCACGGCGTGGGGACATATGCGCTGGAGCCCAGCGGCGGCGGGGATTTCCGCGTGGATCCTGCCGACATCGCCACGGTGCGCGATGTGCTGGTGCTGTTGGAGCTGCGCATCTGCCTGGAAAGCGAGGCTGCCGGCCTGGCTGCGGCCAGGCGCAGCCCGGAGCAGTTGCATGAGATGCGGCGCGCGCTGGAGGCCTTCAAGAGCGCGCTGGAAAACGACGGGGACACCGTCACGCCGGACTTCCAGTTCCATCTGCTGGTCGCGCAAGCCACGGACAACCGCTATTTCGCGGATCTGATGTCGCATCTGGGTTCGGCCATCATTCCACGCACGCGGATCAATTCGGCGAAGTTCGCACACGAGGACCGCGCCGCCTACCTGGCGCGTGTGAACCTCGAGCACGAAGACATCTACAGTGCGATCCAGCGCCAGGACGCGGAGGCCGCGCGCGCAGCCATGCGCACGCATCTGAGCAACAGCCGCGAGCGGCTGCGGCGCGCCCAGTAAGAGCGGCCGCGGGATCGTCCCAAACCGCGTTAACCTTTGCGCGTTTTCCAATTTCGAACCACGAGGCGGCATGGCTCTGCTCGGCATATACAGCGGCATTCTTTCATCTGAGCAGGCGTTGCGGCGCCAGGGGGAGGTGCTCGCATGCGCCGTCTGACTCTGCGGTTCATCATTGCGGTCCTGGCGCTGCTGACGCTGTCGCGGCTGGGGCTGGCCTTCTGGATGTGGGACCGGGTGGAGGCGGCAGGGGGGCTGGGGCCGCTGCTGCTGGGCGGCCTGCGCATCGACGTCTGCCTGATGTCCATGGTGATCGCGCTGCCGGCGGTGTTTTCGCCCTGGTTCGGGCATCGGCCGCTGGCCGCCCGCATCACCGTCTGGTGGTTCCGCGCCTGGTGGATGCTGTTCGTGCTGCTGGAGGTTTCCACGCCGCAGTTCATCGCGGAATACGATACGCGGCCAAACCGGCTTTATTTCATCTATCTGCTCAATCCGAAGGAAGTCGGTTCGATGCTGTGGCAGGGCTACAAGGGCGTGCTGCTGGCGGCCTTTGTGGTGCTGGTGCTGGCGGCCTGGCTGTCGGTCCGCCTGTTTCCGACCCGCACGCGCGATCCCTTCATGTCGTGGTGGAAACGGCCGGTGGCTTCATTCGTGATCCTGGCGCTGGTGTTCCTGGGCGCGCGCGGCACGCTGGAGCATCGTCCGATCAATCCGGCCAAGGTTGCCTACAGTTCGGACGCCATGGTCAACGCGCTGGCGCTGAATTCGCTGTATAGCGTGTTCGATGCCGCCTACCGCATGCGCGATGAGCGTTCCTCGGCCGCGATGTATCCCAGGATGGCTGTGGACGAAATGAATGCCATTGTGCGTGAGAAGGCGGGACTGACGGGGGCGCCGCTGGATGCGCGCTATCCCAGCCTGCATGAGCAGAAGGCGACGGTGCGCCGGGACAAGCCGCTGAATCTGGTCATCATCCTGCAGGAAAGCCTGGGCGCGCAGTATGTGGGCAGCCTGGGCGGGCGTGACCTGACGCCCAATATCGACCGGCTGGGCAAGGAAGGCTGGATGTTCCACCGTGCCTATGCGACGGGCACGCGTTCGGTGCGGGGCATCGAGGCGGTGACGGCGGGGTTCCTGCCCAGCGTGGCCGACGCGGTGGTGAAGCTGCCGCGTTCGCAGACGGGTTTCTTCACGCTGGCGCAGGTGTTGGGCAAGCATGGCTACCATTCGCGTTTCGTGTACGGGGGCGAGTCGCACTTTGACAATATGCGGGCCTTTTTCCTGGGCAACGGTTTCGACGAAATCGTGGATCGTCCCAAGTTCGTGAATCCGGTGTTCGAGGGGTCGTGGGGAGCGTCGGACGAGGACATGTTCAATCAGGTGGACCGGCTGCTTCGCGCGGATGGCGACAAGCCGGTGTTCACGCTGGCATTCTCGGTGACGAACCATTCGCCGTGGGAGTATCCGGAAGGGCGCATCAAGCCGGTGGGCGATCCGGCGACGGTGGATAACACTGTGCGCTATGCGGACTGGGCGCTGGGGCAGTTCTTCGACAAGGCGCGCAAGGCGCCGTACTGGGACAACACGGTGTTCCTGGTAATTGCTGATCACGATTCGCGTGTTTACGGTTCCATTCCGGTGCCGGTGCGGCATTTCCAGATTCCTGCGCTGATTCTGGGGGCGGGGATTGCGCCTCGGCAGGATGAACGGTTGGTCAGCCAGATCGATATGGCGCCTACCATGCTGTCCTTGATGGGCCTGGACAACGTGAATCCGATGCTGGGCGTGGACCTGACGCAGCGGGATCCTGATCGGGCGATGATGCAGTACGCGGATAATTTCGGGTATTTGCGGGGGGATCAATTGCTGGTGCTGGAGCCTTCGAAGGCGCCGCGGCAGTTCAGGTATGAGGCTGCGCCTGTGGGGCGGGATGAGGTTTATGCGCCGGTGGAACCTTTGGATCCTCGGCTCTCGGAAGAGGCTTTGGCGCATGCTTTGTGGGCTAGTTGGGCTTATCGGGAGGAGCGGTATCGGTTGCCTTGATGGCGGCGTGGTTTGTGCGGGATGCTGCTGGTTCTTAAGACGCTTGGGGCGTTGGGGGCCTGGGGCGCGCGGGGCAACGATTGCGGTCCGGAGCCTTCGCTCCGGACTTCCCCGTCGTCATCTTCGTCAAGGCCTTCGGCCTTTCCTTCAGATTCCCTCGGGCTTATCGACGCCCCGCGCGCCCCAGGCCCCCAACGCCCCAAGCTTCGGTTTTTGAAACTTTACCGTCGCGGGGGGGGGGGGGTTTGCTTGGCGTGCTTGCCGCGGGCGACGGGGCGGTGGAAGATTTTGCGGTGCCCGCTCGATCAGGCCGCCCGGGCGGCCTGATCGAGCATACGCGGTGTCTTGCGCTGTGTTGCCGTGGGTGGTGGCGCTGTGCGCTGATCGTGGCTTGATTCTGCGCAAGTCGAGTTTTTGCTGAAGGTAGGAAACTGGCGCATGACTTTTCCTGAATCGTCTTCCGGGGCTGGCCGCGCTGCGCCTGCCCAATCAAAAAAATCCAGTGCTCGCGCGCCTGCGAGCCGTCGCGTGTTGCCATTGCCGCGTGGACGTTTCGCCTGGGTGACGGGCGTTATCAGCACCGTCTGGCTGGCGCTCAACACGGTGTTCTGGTGCCTGCTGCTGTTCCCGCTGGCCTTGTTGAAGCTGCTGCTGCCATTCGCGGCGGTCAGGCGGGGTGTCGATCCCGTGCTCAACGGCATTGCCACGGCCTGGGTGTCCTGCAACGCCGGATGGCTGGCGCGGATCCAGGATGTGCCCTGGGATGTACAGGGCAATGACGGCCTGCGCTATGCGGACTGGTATCTGGTGAACTGCAATCACCAGTCCTGGGTGGATATCTTCGTGTTGCAGCAGTCGCTGAACCGGCGTATTCCGTTGCTGAAGTTCTTCCTGAAGCAGCAGCTGATCTATGTGCCGGTGATCGGGCTGGCGTGGTGGGCGCTGGATTTTCCGTTCATGAAGCGCCACGGCAAGGCGGCGCTGCGCCGCAATCCGGATCTGGGGCGGCAGGACCAGGAGACCGCGCGGCGGGCCTGCGCGAAGTTTTCGCTGGTGCCGACCAGCGTGATGGTGTTTGCGGAGGGGACGCGTTTCAGTCCCGCCAAGCGCGATGCGCAGGGATCGCCGTACCGGCATCTGCTCAAGCCCAAGGCGGGCGGACTGGCGGTGGCGTTGAATGCGATGGGCAAGCGGTTTCGTTCGATGATAGACGTGACGATCGTCTATCCGGATGGTGCGCCCAGCTTCTGGGATCTGGCCTGCGGTCGTGCGGGGCAGGTGCTGGTGCGCATGCGGCAGTTGCCGGTGCCGCCGGAGTTTTGCGAAGGCAACTATTCCGGCGACAAGGCGTTCCGTACGACCTTTCACCACTGGCTGGGCCAGCAGTGGCAGGCCAAGGACGATGAGATCGAGGCGTTGACGGCGCCCGCCAGGGCGGGCGCCGGCGCGGACTAGGCGCGGATCAGGCGCGGGCGGGCAGCACGGTGCCGGAGCAGGCGCCGAAGCCGATGCGCGGATAGCCTGCCTTCACGCATTCGGCGCGGATGATGACCTGGTCGCCGTCCTGCAGGAAGGTGCGCTTTTCGCCCCAAGGCAGGTCGATGGGGTTCTTGCCGCCGTTGCACAGTTCCAGCAGCGAGCCGGCTTCCGAGGGTTGCGGGCCGGACAGGGTGCCGGTGCCCAGCATGTCGCCGGGTTGCAGGTTGCAGCCGTTGACGGTGTGGTGGGTGATCAGCTGCGCCACGTTCCAGTAGGCATCGCGGAAGTTGCTGCGCGACAGGAAGGCCGGCGGCTGCTTGTCGGCGCGCGATTTTTCGGTGGTCAGCAGGACTTCCATCTGCACGTCGAAGGCGCCCTTGGCGCGGTTCGCATCGGATGCCAGATAGGGCAGGGGCTGCGGTTCGGACGGGCCGCGCATCCACTGCGTGCGGAACGGTTCCAGCGCTTCCATGGTGACGACCCAGGGCGAGATCGTGGAGGCGAAGTTCTTGGCCAGGAAGGGGCCCAGGGGCTGGTATTCCCAGGCCTGGATGTCGCGCGCCGACCAGTCGTTCAGGATGCACAGGCCGAACACGTGCGATTCGGCGTCGGCCAGGGGGATGCGGTCGCCCTGGGCGTTGCCGGTGCCGACGAAGATGCCCAGCTCCAATTCGTAATCCAGGCGGGCGCAGGGGCCGAACTGCGGCGCTTCGCCTTCATTGGCGGGACGGGTCTGGCCGACGGGGCGGGGGAACTTCTGATCCACGCCGATGCTGGAGGCGCGGCCGTGGTAGCCGATGGGCACCCACTTGTAGTTCGGCAACAGGGGATTGTCGGGGCGGAATTGCTTGCCCACGGCGGTGGCGTGGTGCACCGAGATGTAGAAGTCGGTGTAGTCGCCGATGCGGGCGGGCGTGGTGTATTCGGCGTCGGCTTGCGCGACGAGCAGGGGCTCGACCGTGCCGCGCAGGGCAGCGCCTTCGCGCAATGCGCGCGACAGCGCCAGGCGCAGGGCGCTCCAGTGGGCCTGGCCCAGGGCCATCAGGGCGTTCAGGCTGTCCGTGGCGCACGCGGCCAGGGCTTCTGCTGCCAGGCCCTCGAAGGGCTGTTTGGCGGCCAGCGCGGCCAGGTCCAGGATCTGGTCGCCGATGGCCACGCCGGGGCGGAACGACTCCGTCGAACCCTTGCGGCGGAAGGTGGCATAGGGCAGGTTCTGCACCGGGAAATCCGACTCGCCGGTGTTGGCGCTGGCGATCCAGCTCTTCAGGGACGGGTCGTGGGTTTCGTTGATGGTGGTCATGGCTGCGTGTCTCTTTCAGTGTGGTTATGCGGTGGCCGGGCGTCAGGCGCCGGGAATTACAAATGCCAAGCGGCGATGAGCTTGCGCTCATCGCCGCGGGCGTGGATGGCAGAAGGCCTGCGCGTCACGCCTTGCTGGGGTCGAAATGCTTGGCGATGCCCTGCCAGCACCGGTAGTAGTCGCCTTGCAATTCTACCGAGGCCAGCGCCTGCTCCGTGGGGCGGATGACGCGCCGCGTCTCGAACATGAAGGCCATCGTGTCGCGGATGTAGTGGGCCTTGCTGGTATCGGCGTGCGAGGCCTTTTCGAAAGTCTCGGCGTCGGGGCCGTGGCCGCTCATGCAGTTGTGCAGGCTGGCGCCGCCCGGCGCGAAACCGTCGGCCTTGGCGTCGTAGACGCCCTGGATCAGACCCATGAATTCGCTGGCGATGTTGCGGTGGAACCAGGGCGGACGGAAGGTGTTCTCCATGGCCAGGATGCGCGGCGGGAAGATCGCAAAATCCATGTTGGCCGTTCCCGGGGTGTCCGACGGCGCGGTCAGCACCGTGAAGATCGAGGGATCCGGATGGTCGTAGCTGATGGAGCCGACGGTGTTGAAGTTGCGCAGGTCGTACTTGTACGGCGCATGCGTGCCGTGCCAGGCCACCACGTTCAACGGCGAATGGTCGATGGAAGCGCGCCAGAAGCCGCCCGTGAACTTGGCGATGAGTTCGAAGTCGCCTTCGAGGTCTTCGTACCAGGCCACCGGGGTCTTGAAGTCGCGGGCATTGGCCAGGCAGTTCGAGCCGATGGGGCCCAGCTCCGGCAGGCGCATGGCCGCGCCGAAGTTTTCCAGCATGTAGCCGCGCGCGTTGCCGTCCAGCAGTTCAACGCGGAAGCGCACACCGCGCGGGATGACGGCGATTTCCAGCGGTTCCAGGTCGATCAGGCCCAGCTCCGTGGCCAGGCGCAGGCGGCCTTCCTGCGGCACCAGCAGCAGTTCGCCGTCGGCGTTGTAGAAGTAGCGCCCTTGCATCGAACGGTTGGCCGCATACAGGTGGATGCCTACGCCGCTGAGTTCGTCGGGGCCGCCGTTGCCGCCCCAGGTCTTCACGCCTTCCAGGAAGTCGGTGGGGGCGGCGGGGATGGGCAACGGGCTCCAGCGCAACTGATTGGGCGTGACGGGACCTTGGCCGAAGGTGCTTTGCCAGCCGGCGGCGCCGTCAAAGGCCTCGAACGGCTTGTGCTGCGCGCCGGGACGGATGCGGTAGAGCCAGGAGCGGCGGTTTTCGCTGCGCGGCGCGGTGAAGGCGGTGCCGGACAACTGCTCGGCGTACAGGCCGTAGGGGCATTGCTGCGGCGAGTTGCGGCCCAGCGGCAGCGCGCCGGGCAGGGCTTCGGTAGCGCAACTGTTGCCGAAGCCGGTCTGGTATTGCAGTTCCATGGATTCCTCCTGAGCGGCGGCGCGGTGCTTGGCCGCGCGGCCTGGTGCGGGTGGCTCGTGCGGAAGGTTTCCGGAGCCCATATGGCATTGTCGGAAAAAATCCCCGCTACGGCTATGGGAATGCAAAAATAGAGACTATAAATTTTGTGAATAGTAGGGGGGCGTATGGCCGAGCTGCGCGATGTCGATCTGAACCTGCTGCTGTTGTTCCAGCATCTGCTGGAGGACCGCAATCTGTCGGCCGTGGCGCGGCGCATGGACCTGTCGCAACCCGCGGTCAGCAACGCGCTGCGCCGCCTGCGCGAAGCATTCGGCGACGATCTGTTCGTGCGCACGGCGCAGGGCATGCTGCCCACGCCGCGCGCGCAGCGCCTGGCGGGCCCAGTCAGCGAGGCGTTGACCATGTTGTCGCAGGCCCTGAAAGACCAGGACGTCTTCGATGCCGCCACCAGCACCCGCCGCTTCCGGGTGGCGATGACGGACGTGGGCGAGATCCACTTCATGCCGCGCCTGATGGAAGTCTGCGTGCAGGTGGCGCCGCAGGTGCGCATCGATTCGGTGCGGGTGCAGGGACCGGATCTGCCTCGGGAAATGGAGGCGGGGCGGGTGGATCTGGCGATCGGCGCATTCGATGAAATGGGGGCGGGTACGCTACAGCGCATGCTGTTCCGCCAGGGCTATGCGACCCTGTTCCGGCAGGCGCATCCGACGGCGCACGCCGGCATGAGCCTCAAGGCCTTCCGGGCCGAGCGCCACCTCATCGTGTCGCGCGCGGCGCCCTACGGGCAGGTCAACCAGTCCATGGAACGCGCCGGCGTCGATCTGGCCGAGCATTTCAGCGTGCCGCATTTTTCGGCCGTGCCCTACATCGTCAGCGCGACCGACCTGCTGGCCACCGTGCCCGAAAAACTTGCCGCCAGCGCCGCGCCGCCATTCGGCCTGCGCTACATGACGCCGCCGATAAGAGTGCCGGCGCTGCAGACCAACATGTACTGGCAGCGCCGGGTGGACCGCGACAGCGGCAACCAGTGGCTGCGCGCGTTGATCGTCAATGCGTTCGCGGTCGGGGCGTGAAGGGAACTACGGCGCCACGGACGCCCGCGCTTGCCGCAGCGCCTCGCGCAGCACTTCCATGTCGCCCAGGTGGTTGGCCAGCAACAGGATCAGCGCCGCGTTGAGCTCCTGGCTTTGCTCGTTGGTGAGATCGCGGTGGGTCTCGATCAGCGCTTCGTAGAAGTCGTCAGGCGAGACCAGGTTGGTTTCGGTAATCAGCATGATGGAGTGATCTCGAAGTTCAGGCCCGGCCCGTGGCGCGGCTGACGGCCGCGGTGACGGCGCCGGCGTCGAAGGCGCGCCAGCGGGCGGTAATGTGCTGGTCGGGGCGGATCAGGTAGGCCGTGCCGGCTTGCGCGTCATAGCGCTTGCCCAGGCAGCCTTCGCGGTCCGTGACGGACGCCAGCTCCTTGGGCAGCGCGGACAGATCGCATTGCGGGCTGGCGACCAGCACGGCCTTGACCGGCACAGGCGCCATGCGCAGGGCTTGGAGGGCAAGCAGCGTGTTGCGGTCAGGCAGGGCGTCGCCACAGAAGAACGCCAGCACGAATTCACCGTCCAATTGCGCCAGCCACCAATCTTGCGCGTTCACGGGCGCGTCCAGCGCCACCGCGCCCGGCACCATGCGGCCGCTGAAGGCGTCGGTGTCCGGCGTGTTCAGCGGCGAACCGGTGTAAGTCGCGGGCAGCGACAGGCGGCCGCTGTTGACCAGCGAGCGCGCGAACGGATGGGTCTTGGCCAGGTTCAGCACCGCGTTGCGGAAATTGCGGCTGATGTCGCTCTTGGGCGTGATGAAGTCGGTGGCGCGCGACGAATTCAGGATGTTCTCGTCGGCGGCGTATTCGCGTTCGACGGCGTAGCTGTCGATCAGTGTCTCGGGCGCCTGGCCGGCCAGCACCAGCTTCAGTTTCCAGGCCAGGTTCTCCGCGTCCTGCACGCCGCTGTTGGCGCCGCGGGCGCCGAACGGCGATACGCGGTGCGCGGAGTCGCCGGCGAAGACGACGCGGCCGTGGCGGAACTTGTCCATGCGTTCGCACGCGAAGGTATAGACGCTGACCCATTCCAGCTCGAAGCGAGCGTCGGGGCCTAGCAGTGCGCGGATGCGCGGCAGCACGTTTTCAGGCTTGACGGCCTCGACCGGGTCGGCGTTCCAGCCCAGCTGGAAGTCGATGCGCCAGACATTGTCGGGCTGGCGGTGCAAGAGCACGGACTGGTTGGGATGGAAGGGCGGGTCGAACCAGAACCAGCGCTCGGTCGGGAAGTCCGCCTGCATCTTGACGTCGGCGATGAGGAAGCGGTCGCGGAAGATGCGGCCGTGGCTTTCCTGGCCGATCAGCTTGCGCACCGGCGAACGCGCGCCGTCGCAGGCGATCAGCCAGTCGGCATGCAAGGCATAGGCGCCGTCCGGGGTTTCCACGTTCAGGACCACGCCGTCATCGCGCTGCTCCAGGCCGACAACTTTGTTCTTCCAGCGCAGATCGATGTTGGGTTCCTGGCGCGCCTGCTCGTACAGATAGCCTTCGGCGTAGTACTGCTGCAGGTTGATGAAGGCCGGGCGGCGATGGCCGGGTTCGGGCAGCAGGTCGAAGCGCCAGACTTCCTGCTCACGGAAGAAGACCTTGCCCACGTTCCAGGACACGCCCTTGTCGATCATGCGTTGACCCACGCCCAGGCGGTCCCAGATCTCCAGCGTGCGCTTGGAGAAACAGATGGCGCGGGAGCCGGTCGACAGGCGGAAGTCGTCGTCCAGCACCACCACGCGCACGCCCTGGCGCGCCAGGTCCAGCGCCGTGGTCAGACCGACCGGGCCGGCTCCCACCACCACCACCTGATGGCGCGCCAGCTCGCTGGCGGCCTGGTCGGCGTGTTTTTCATAGGCGAATTCCATCGCCTGAAAGTCGATGTCTCCCACGGTTGTCTCCTGTGTGGGTCATATTGTTTTTATGTCACGAAGCCGCGCGCCGCCTTGCGGCGCGCGATTCCGGTTGGTGCTCGGATGGGCCGTTGGCGGCCCGCCGGGATCAGCCTTCCAGCTGCGCCCACATCTCCAGATCGCGCTTGTCGGTCCAGATGCGCGGGTGGGTGTAGCCGGTGGCCTCGTCATAGGCGCGCGACACGTCGAACGGCATGCAGTGGTCGAAGATCACCCAGTCGCTGTAGCGCGGCTTCATGAAGTCGTAGACCTCGCGGTAGATGGTCTTCAGGTCCTTGCCCTCGGCCACGCCGCGGTTCACCGCGCCGTACAGGTCGGTCAGGAAGGCGCGCGTGCCGGCCAGGCCCTGGCGGACTTCGGTGGCGTTCTTCAGCGCGGGGCCGCGGCCCGGGACCATTTTTTCGGCTTCGAAGCCAGACAGCGCGTCCAGCGTGCTGGGCCAGTCGCGGAAATAGGCGTCGCCGCAATAGGGGGTGGACTGGTATTCGACCAGGTCGCCGGCGAACAGGATCTTCTGCTCGGGCAGCCAGGCGATGGTGTCGCCCTTGGTGTGGCCGCGGCCCACTTGCAGCAGCTTGACTTCCAGGTTGCCCAGGTTGACGGTCATCTCGCCCTTGAACGTCATGGTCGGCCAGACCAGGCCCGGGGGAATCGATTCGGCGTTGCGGAACAGGCGGGGGAAGCGGCCGATTTCGCTGGCCTTGTCCTGTTCGCCGCGTTCGGCGATCAGGTCGTAGGTGTCGCGGCTGGCCAGGATTTCCTGGGCGTTGTAGGCCGACGCGCCGAACACGCGCACGGCGTGGTAATGCGACAGCAGGATGTACTTGATGGGCTTGTCCGTGACTTCGCGGATGCGGCGGATCACGTCCTGTGCCATGACAGGGGTGGCCTGGGTGTCGACCACCATGACGGCCTCGTCGCCGATGATCACGCCCGTGTTGGGATCGCCTTCGGCCGTGTAGGCATAGGCGTTGTCGGACAGTTTTTCGAACGAGACGACCTTGTCGTCCAGGTCGGCGTGCGAGGCGAATTGCTTGCTCATGGAGGCTCCTTCCACTTTTATAGGAATAGGGTGTGTGGAAGGAATATAGCTCGACGTTAGTTTTCGTGCAATACGTTTGCTATAAACAAATGGTCTTGTTTTTACAGGGATTTCCCGTGGATTTCCGGGGCGGCAGCGGTCAATTCCTTTGGCATTTCGGGCAATAGTAGGTGGCGCGCTGGCCTTGGACGATGCGCCGTATCGGGGTGGCGCAGACGCGGCAGGGCAGACCCTCGCGTTCGTAGACGGCGGCGTGGATCTCGAAGTAGGCGCCTGGTTCGCCGGTGGCTCCGACGTAGTCCCGCAGTGTGCTGCCGCCGGAGGTCAGGGCATCGGCCAGGGTGGCGCGCACCATGTCGGCCAGGCGCTCGCAGCGGGCGGGCGACAGTTTGTTGGCTGGCGTCTTGGGATTGATGCGGGCGCGGAACAGGCTTTCCGACGCATAGATATTGCCCACGCCCACCACCGCCATGCCGGCCAGCAGCACCTGCTTGATGGCGGCGCTGTGGTTCTTGAAATGGCGGTGCAGCCAGGCGCCGTCGAACCGTGGATCGAAGGGTTCGATGCCCAGCTTGGCCAGCAGGGGGTGGGCTTCGATGGGGCCGTCGGATTCGGGGTGCCACAGCACCGCGCCAAAGCGCCGCGGGTCATGCAGGCGCAGCACGGCCTGTTCGAAGATCCATTCGACATGGTCGTGCTTGCGCAGGAATTCACCAGGCGCGACGCTGCGCAGCGACCCCGACATGCCCAGATGCACGATCTGGGTGCCGTGTTCGAATCGCAGCAGCAGGTACTTGCCGCGGCGCGCGCATTCCAGCACGGCGCGGCCAGCGACCAGCGACGGCAGATCCTGCGGGATCGGCCAGCGCATGCGGGATTCGTGGATGACCAGGCGCGTGAGCGTCCGGCCGGTGATGACGGCGTCGATTCCCCGACGCGTGGTTTCGACTTCAGGCAGTTCCGGCATGAGCCAGTGTAAGATCATTAATTGCGTGTACGAAGATTGTGCCATCAACCGGACGGGCCGCGTGAAGTCGTCTTTCAAACCTATAAACATCGGGATCGCCGCGCTAGCGCTTGCGCTGGCAGCAATACTGACCCCGCCGGCCCAGGCCGCCGACAGCCGGACGCGCGATGCGACCGGGCCCAGGATGGCGCCCCAGAGCCGCCACCCTGAAACCGAAGTCATACGGCTGCGCCCCGGGCAGTTGCCCTATGTCTCGCTGACCGCGGACATTTTTTATCGCGTGCTCGCCTCCGAGATCGCCGCGCAGCGCGGCATGTACGGTTCCGCGGCTACCACCATGCTGGGCCTGGCGCGGGATACCGGCGATCCACGCCTGGCTCGCCGCGCCCTCGAATTCCAACTGGCCGGCGGCAACCTGCCCGGCGCCCTGGACGCCGCGCGGGTCTGGGCGCGCCTGTCTCCCAACGACGTGGAGGCCAGTTCCACCGAGCTGGCGCTGGCCGCCGCCAACGGCCAGACCAAGGGCCTGTCGCAGGCCCTGCGCAACCGCATCGATTCCTCGCGCGACAAGCCGGCCGCCATCGGCCAGGCCCTGGCCGTGCTGAGCCGCCTGAACGACCGCCGCCTCGCCCTGCGCATCCTCGACGAATCCCTGAGCGACAGCGTGCGCAAGCTGCCGGCAGCGCACCTGGCGCTGGCTGACGTGGCTTCCGCCTCGGGCGACTACACCCGTGCCGCGCAGGAGTCGCGCGCGGCCCTGGCGGCGGATCCCAAGTCGGAACCCGCGGCCCTGCGCGTGCTGGAATACGGCTACAAAGTGGACCCGCAGCGCGCGCAGGCCGAGGCGCGCGCCTATATCGCCCGCAATCCCAACGCCCGCAAGGTGCGCCTGATGCTGGCCGGCCAGTTGGCCGACAGCGGCGACTACAACGGCGCGCTGGCTGAATTGCAGGCCATGTCGCGCCGTTCGCCGGAAGATTTCGACCTCCTGTTCATGCAGGCGCAACTGGCCTACAAGGCCGGGCAATTGCCGCAGGCCAAGAGCCTGTTGCAACAGTATCTGGACGTACAGCAGCAACGCCAGCGCGCGACCGTCCCGGGCGCAACCGACGCCGGCGCCGCCGCGGCCGACGCTCATGTCTTGCTGGCCCGCATCGCCGAAGACCAGGGCCATTACGACGACGCCATTGCTGAACTGGGCCGTATCGACGATCCGACGCTGCGCTACTCGGTGCGCATGCGCCAGGCCGCCTTGCGCGCCAAGAGCGGTCGCATTGACGACGCGCTGGCCATGATCGACGCCGCCGGCCCGCAGGACGAGGAAGAGCGTACGCTGGGCGTATTGACCAAGGCCCAGATCCTGCGCGACGCCGACCGCGTGCAGCAGGCGGTGTCGGTATTGGAAGCGGCCGATCAGGCGCTGCCCGACACGGTCGAGATCAAGTACGAACTGGCCATGCTGTACGAACGCCAGAACCGTCTGGCCGACCTCGAACGCATGCTGCGCCAGGTCATCGCGCTGGACCCGGATCATGCGCATGCCTACAACGCGCTGGGCTACACGCTGGCCGATCACAACCAGCGCCTGCCCGAGGCCCTGGATCTGATCACGCAAGCGCTGGAGCTCGCGCCCAACGATCCGTTCATCCTCGACAGCATGGGCTGGGTCAAGTACCGCATGGGCGATTCCGCAGCTGCCGCCGACTACCTGCGGCGCGCCTACAGCGTGCGTCCGGAAGCAGATATCGCAGCCCACCTGGCCGAGGTTCTCTGGACCCAGGGCAAGCGCGACCAGGCCGTCGAGTTGCTGCGCGCCGCGGTGGCCAAGGATCCCAAGAACAAGACCGTTCAGGACGTGGCCAAGCGCCTGGGGATCAGCCTGTGACCGCAGTGTTTCAACGTGCGCTCGGCGCCGCCGCGCCGCTGCGCTGGTTCCTGATGGCAATGCTGGCGGCGACGCTGGCGGCCTGCACCACGCCCAAACCGATCGAAGGCGCCAGCGCCGACGCGTTCTCGCGCATCGGCCGCTTCGCCATTACCGTCAACGAGGAAAGCGGCAAGCAGAACGCCGTGCAGGGCGGCTTCTCGTGGTCGGACGATGGCCGCCACTATGTGCTGGACCTGACCAACCCGCTAGGTTCGACCGAGGCTCGGGTGGAAGGACGGCCCGGCGCGGCCAGCCTGACCAAGGCCGACGGCACCCGCCTGGTCGCCGACAATCCCGATGCCCTGGCCGCGGAAGCGCTGGGCAGCAGCATGCCCGTGTCCGGGCTGCGTGACTGGCTGCGTGGCAAGCTGGCGGCCACGCCCGAAGCGACCGAAGTGTCGCGCGACGAACTGGGTCGCCTGGCGGCTTTTGAGCAGGGCGGCTGGCGCGCGCGGCTCTCACGTTACGACACGCTAGGTCCCCAATTGCTGGTGTTGGAACGCCAGGAGCCGGGCCGGCGCATCATGCTGCGTCTGGTCGTCAATCAGCCTTGAATGGCGGGCCGTCTTGGCCCGGAATCAGCGGTCGCCCGGTAAAATCGGGCGACCGCTTTTTTTTGTTTGTTCAGCCGTGACTCTCTACGACGTACCCGCTCCCGCCAAGCTCAATCTGTTCCTGCACGTCGTAGGCCGGCGCGCCGACGGCTATCACCTGCTGCAAACCGCCTTCCGCTTTATCGACCTGTGCGACACCTTGCATTTCGATGTGCGCGCCGACGGCGTCATCAGCCGCGCCACGGAGCTGCCTGGCGTGCCCGAAGAGCAGGATCTGATCCTGCGCGCGGCGCATGCGCTGCAGCGGGCCATGGGTACGAAGCAGGGCGTGCAGATCGGCCTGGAAAAGCGCATCCCGCAAGGCGGCGGCCTGGGCGGCGGCTCCAGCGATGCGGCATCGGTGCTGATCGCGCTGAACAAGTTGTGGAATACCGGGCTGTCGCGGCGCGAACTCATGGAGCTGGCCTTGCCTCTGGGCGCCGATGTGCCCGTGTTTGTCTTCGGTCAATCCGCATTCGCCCAGGGTGTAGGCGAAGACCTGACGGCGGTGACGCTGCCGGATCGCGCATATCTGGTGGCGCAGCCGGACGCCAGCGTGCCCACGCCACAAATATTTTCCGCACCTGATTTGACAAGAGATTCTTCTTCCATCACAATAGCGGTCTTTCTTGCTTCGCCTACTTCCCGCTTCGGCAGGAATGATTTGGAGCCGGTGGTCTACCGCCTTTACCCAGAAGTACTTGGGGCATCGCGGTGGCTTGCTGAGCAGGAGGTCCTTCGTGGAACTCCAGTTCGCATGTCGGGATCTGGCGCGTGTTTATTCGCCGAATTTTCCGAACTCTCCGAAGCCGTTTTGGCAGAAGCAGAAATATCCGCTATAATGCGCGGCGCTGATAAAACATTCAGCCAAACGCATCCACGGTTTCGGTTAGTGCAGGCATGTACTGGGTTAGCTGAACATCCGTTGCGGAATTGGATTGCAAGATAGTTGGGGAGTCGCCAAGCTGGTTAAGGCACCGGATTTTGATTCCGGCATGCGAAGGTTCGAATCCTTCCTCCCCAGCCAACCGAATACATAAAAAAGCTGTTGAACACGCCTGTAAGACACTGGCCCGGGTTCAGCAGCTTTTTTATTTTCCGGGTCCGCTGGTGCATTACCTCGCATCATCTCGTTAGTGTCTTAAAACGACCATCGCATCATCCATCATGGCAAACGATAGCTTCATGATTTTCACGGGCACCGCCAATACTCGGCTGGCCGTGGACGTAGTCAACCACCTCGATATGTCCCTGGGCAAGATGACCGTCGGTCGCTTCTCGGACGGCGAAGTGATGGTCGAGATCAACGAGAATGTGCGCGGCAAGGACGTCTTCGTCCTGCAGCCCACCTGTGCCCCCACCAACGACAACCTGATGGAAATCATGGTGATGGTCGATGCCTTGCGCCGCGCTTCCGCTGGCCGCATCACCGCCGCCATTCCCTATTTCGGCTATGCCCGCCAGGACCGCCGCCCGCGCTCGGCGCGCGTGGCCATCTCGGCGAAGGTCGTGGCCAACATGCTGCAAGTGGCTGGCGTCGACCGCGTCCTGACGATGGACCTGCACGCCGACCAGATCCAGGGTTTCTTCGATATCCCCGTGGACAACATCTACGCGGGTCCGATCCTGCTGGGCGACATCTGGCGCCGCAATTTCTCGAACCTGGTCGTCGTGTCCCCGGACATCGGCGGCGTGGTGCGGGCCCGCGCGCTGGCCAAACAGCTGGAAGCCGATCTGGCCATCATCGACAAGCGCCGTCCGCGCGCCAACGTGTCGGAAGTGATGAACATCATCGGTGAAGTCGACGGCCGCACCTGCATCATCATGGACGACATGGTCGACACCGCCGGCACGCTGTGCAAGGCGGCCCAGGCCCTGAAGGACCGCGGCGCCGGCGCCGTTTACGCCTATTGCACGCACCCCGTGCTGTCGGGCGGCGCCATCGACCGCATCGAAGCGTCGGAACTGGACGAACTGGTCGTCACCGACACCATTCCGCTCTCCGAGCAAGGCCAGGCCAGCGGCAAGATCCGCCAGCTGTCGTGCGCCGCGCTGCTGGGCGAGACCATCCTGCGTATCTCGAACGCGGAATCGGTCAGCTCGCTGTTCGTCGATTAAGACGTAGCGGCCCTCGGACGGGTAGTCCGGATACAGAGTTTTGCGCCTTGCTGGTCGCGGCAAGGCGCAACAAACACGGCGCGCATTTCGCGTGCCGTGCACTAATCGGCGAAGTCTCTTCGCCATTTATTGTTTTTGGAGTTTTCCATGAAATTCAATGCCACTGCGCGTAGCGTCCAGGGTTCGAGTGCGAGCCGCCGCCTGCGCCGCGCGGGCCGCGTTCCCGCCATCGTTTATGGCGGTACGGCTGCCCCCCTGAACATCGAACTCGACCACAACGAGATCTACCACGCCCTGCGCAAGGAAGAATTCCACGCGTCGATCCTGCAAATGGCGCTGGAAGGCGCAGCCAAGGAAGAGCAAGTCCTGCTGCGTTCGGTTCAATGGCACGCCTACAAGCCGCAAGTCCTGCACGTGGACTTCCAGCGCGTGGACGCCAACCAGGCCCTGCACACCAAGGTCCCGTTCCACTTCATCAACGCTGAAGTCTCGCCGGCCGTGAAGCTGGGCGGCGCCATCATCAGCCACGTCCTGACCGAACTGGAAATCACCTGCCTGCCGGCAGCGCTGCCCCAGTTCATCGAAGTGGACCTGAAGGATCTGCTGCCTGGCGCTTCGGTCCACCTGGCCGACATCAAGCTGCCCAAGGGCGTGACGTACGTGCCCCACGGCGGTGACGCCAACCCGCTGCTGGCCGCCACGGCCGTGGTCAAGGGCGGCGCTGCCGCCGACGAAGGCGCTGCCGAAGCTCCGGCCGCCTAAGTTCTGCCGGAAAGCCCTCGGGCTTTCCACGGCTGGTACCCGAAACCCTGCGTGTGCATTTGCATGCGCAGGGTTTTTTGGTTTAAACACCCCCCATCATGTCTACTCCTATACGCCTCATCGTCGGACTGGGTAATCCCGGCCCTGACTACGAAACGACCCGGCATAACGCCGGCTTCTGGCTGGCCGACCATCTGGCGGACGACTTGCGCGCTTCTTTTGCGCTGGAGAAGTCCTTTTTCGGCATGGTGGCCAAGTCCCGTCTGGGCGCCGACAACGTGCTGCTGTTGAAGCCCAATACCTACATGAATCGTTCCGGCCAGGCGGTGGGCGCGTTGGCTCGTTTCTACAAGCTTGTGCCTGAGCAGGTGCTGGTGCTGCATGACGAGTTGGACCTGATGCCCGGTCAGGTGAAACTGAAGCAGGGCGGCGGGCACGCCGGCCACAATGGCTTGAAGGACATCCAGGCGGCCTTGGGCAGCCCCAACTTCTGGCGCCTGCGCATCGGCATCGGCCATCCCCGCACGCTGGGCCTGGCCCAGCAGGTGGCGGACTTCGTGCTGCATCCGCCGCGCCGCGAGGAACAGAAAGAGATCGAAGCGGTGATCGACCGGTGTCGCGCGGTCGTGCCGGCGATGCTGGCCGGAGATTTTCCCCTGGCGACACGCCAACTCCACAGCGGCAACGAGGCCTGATGACGGACCAGCGGCAATCGGCTTCGCTATCTGGCGGAAAACTTCGCTTTCGCAGCGAAGTTGCGGATTTCTGGCGCTTCATCCGGCACCCGCATCCGGCTTCGCGCCTGCCGGGCCGCGCGTCCGCGAGCGGGCTGGTGGCCGACTGGTGGCCGGGCCTGGGGCCTGGACGCCTGCTGGCCTGGGCCGCGCTGCTGTGGGCCGTGAACCTGTTCGCACTGGGGCCGGTGGCGGTGGCCGCCGCCGGGCTCGGCGGCGTTACGCATCGGCTCGATCCCGCCAACATCCCCTGGCTGACCGCCGTCATCTGGGCGCCGCTGGTGGAAGAGATACTGTTCCGCTATGGCCTGCGCCGTCCAAGACAGGCGCTATGGCTGATCCCGGCGATGGTGCCCGTGGTGCTGTGGGGGCCCAAGGTCTGGACCGGCCTGCTGCTGGCTGCATTCGTCATCCTGGCCTGCTGGGGCGTGCGCCAGCGCCCCGAACCGCTACGAGGCTGGAACACCACCTGGCGGCGCTATTACTTGCAGCATTTCGGCCTGGTGTTCCACCTGGTCGCGCTGACCTTTGCCGCGGTGCACCTGACCAACTTCGTCTACGGCAAGACGCCATACTGGCTGCTGCCCCTGCTGGTGCTGCCGCAATGGCTCACGGGCCTCGTGCTGGGCTGGATGCGCGTGCGTCGCGGAATAGGCGCAGCCATATTGCTGCATTCCGCTTTCAACGCTGGCCCCATTTTGATGATCTGGATCATCATGCGCTGGGTTCCCGCCGCCGCAGCCTGACCGGGGCCGCAACGGCGGCCCGGCCGGCGGGGCCTGAGCGCCCAGCCGGGGTAAACTAGAACGTTAACGATCAATACCGTACTTACACAGGATTCCCATGGCTCTGCAATGCGGCATCGTCGGCCTGCCCAACGTAGGCAAATCGACCCTCTTCAACGCTCTGACCCGCGCCGGCATCGCCGCCGAGAACTATCCGTTCTGCACCATCGAACCCAACGTCGGTGTGGTCGAAGTGCCGGATCAGCGTCTGCAGAAGCTGGCTGAAATCGTCAAGCCCGAACGCATCCTTTCCGCCACCGTCGAATTCGTCGACATCGCGGGCCTGGTCGCCGGCGCGAGCAAGGGCGAAGGCCTGGGCAACCAGTTCCTCTCGCACATCCGCGAAACCGACGCCATCGTCAACGTGGTGCGCTGCTTCGAAGATCCCAACGTGATCCACGTGGCCGGCAAGGTCGATCCCATCGCCGACATCGAAGTCATTGAAACCGAACTGGCCCTGGCCGACCTGCAGACCGCTGAAAAGGCCCTGCAACGCCACCAGAAGACCGCGCGTTCGGGCGACAAGGAATCGCAGCGCATCGTGGCCGTGCTGGAAAAGTGCGTGGCCCAGCTGAACGAAGCCAAGCCGATCCGTGCGCTGGACCTCTCCACCGAGGAAAAGGCCGACATCGCCCAGCTCTGCTTCATCACCGCCAAGCGCGCGATGTACGTGGGCAACGTGGCGGACGACGGCTTCACCAACAATCCGCTGCTCGACCGCCTGACCGAATTCGCCGCCGCGCGCAACGCGCCCGTGGTCGCCATCTGCGCCGCCATTGAATCCGAGATCGTCGACCTCGACGACGCCGACCGCCAGGCTTTCCTGTCGGACATGGGCATGGAAGAGCCCGGCCTGAACCGCCTGATCCGCGCCGCCTTCAAGCTGCTGGGCCTGCAGACCTACTTCACCGCCGGCGTAAAGGAAGTGCGCGCCTGGACCGTGCCGATCGGCGCCACCGCGCCCCAGGCCGCTGGCGTCATCCACACCGACTTCGAACGCGGCTTCATCCGCGCCCAGACCATTTCCTATGACGACTACATCACCTACAAGGGTGAGCAGGGCGCCAAGGAAGCGGGCAAGATGCGCGCGGAAGGCAAGGAATACATCGTGCAGGATGGGGACGTGATGAACTTCTTGTTCAACGTCTAAGCGAAACAGCACATCCCGCGAAGCACCCCAAAGATCAGACCTGTGTCCGATCTTTGGGGTGTTTTTTTTGGTGAGGCGTCAACAGCGATGCGCGCCGCTCCAGGAAGGGCTTTGCGAGAACGGTATGAGGGATGAGAAACAATCGGTTGCGGCGAAAAGCGGGATGACTGGCAGCGGCCGAGTTGGACCGCATCAGCAGATGGTGTGATCGCACAGACGCAGGTTTTCAAGCGGCACCCAGCCCGTCTCTCCATCCGCAAGCCTTACCGCCCACACCCACCCATTCAGTTCGCGTTCTCCGCGCAGCATTTCGCCTTGCGCGGCATCCAGTTCCTTGTTGGTGAAGTCCTCCAGCATCGTGGCGCTGCCGTCGGCATGGCGGTCCAGGAATTGCGCCGGCACGAAGCCGGCTTGTTGGCCTGCTGGCGTGCACAGATACCAGTCGGGCCAGCCCTCGGGGCCATCGTACCGTTCGCCGACGGTGACGCGATCTCCCTTGCGCACCAGCATGGGTTCGGGGAACTCGCTGGCGTGGGCCTGGATGACGAGGTAGCGGCGGTCGGGATTCATGGGCATTGATTGTCCGTATTGCGGTCACGGACGGAACTATGCCATGCGTTCCAGCAGCCGCGGCACCGCCGAGGCCAGCAACGCGACTCCGGAAGCCGTCAGTAGCCCCAGCACGATCTGCCGGAAGCGCGCCTCGCTGATGCCTATGTAAAGCTTCGCGCCCAGCAATACCGGCACCAGCATGGCGGCGGCGACGATGGCGAACATGGGCAGCATGGCGCGGGTGACGATGCCGCTGGCCAGATATGTGCCCATGGTCACCAGCAGCATGGACAGGTTGAAGTTCTGGATGATGGCGCGTTGCGCGTCCTTGTCGAATCCGCGCAGGGTGCACCACAAGGTGGGCAGCGTGCCTGTGAAGCCGCCTATGCCGCCCAGCACGCCGCCGGCCATGCCGACGGCCGCATCGGCGGCGCGCCCGCCTGCGGCGATCTTCGGCAGGTTCTTGGCCAACAACATGGCGGGACACCAGATCACAAGCAGGATGCCGAGTATGGTCTTGAACCAGTCCATGTCCAGGCGCGGCAGCAGCGCCACGCCCAGCGGAATGCCGAACAGGCCGCCGATCACGAAGGGCAGCAATCGCCGCAGATCGAAGCCGCGGCGCACGGTGATGGCGGCGAGGATCTGCCCGACCAGGGCGCCGAAGACCGCGAGCGTCGCGGCCAGGCGCGGGTCCAGCACCCAGGCCCAGAACGACATCGCCACCAGGCCGAAGGCAAAGCCTGACAGGCCCTGCACGAAGCCCGCGATGACCGCGCCCAGCGTCACCACCAAATACACCGAATCCATTGCCGCCTCTTTGTTCTTATGTGGGGGAGTCGGTTTGTATTCTGGATGATCCTTATGGCTCGCGAATCGTGTTTTGCTATGGGCCGATACCGTACTTCTTATGGCGGCGGAGCCTGTGCTAGCTTGGCGCCTTGTCCGCCGCCCGCAGGAAATTCGCTTCCAGCACGCTCAGCACGCGATTCAGGGTGTCGATATCGCCGGCCGAAAGACCCTTGAGCGATTCTTCGAAGAAGGCCGCCCGCTTGGGCAGGGCTTCATCCACCACGGCCTGGCCGGCCGGCGTGAGACTGGCGTTGGTCAGGCGGTTGTCCTGCGGATCCACTGCGCGCGCGATCCAGCCCATTTTTTCCATGGCCTGCAGCTGCCGTGTGAGCGACGCGGGATCGAGCCGGCAGCGTTCGGCCAGATGCTTCTGCGAACATTGGCCGCACTCATGCAGCGCCAGCAAAATGCGCCAACGGGGCAGGGCGTGGCCGACGGTGCTGCTGAACGCGCTCTGCATGCCGCGATAGGCCTGTCCCATGTGCTGGATGACCTGCAAGCCTTGTTGTTGTTTGGGCAAAAGCTATTCTCCGACGCCGGCCGGCTCTGGTGTGGAAGGGCGGATCAACTGGACCGGCGGCACGCGCCGCACGCACCAGAGCGCGAACACCGCAACCGCCAGGGCTATGAGTTGCCCTTCGTGGATGGCGCCGACGAGCGCGACGCGCGCGATCTCGATCAGCGAGGTTCCGTCCTGGCCTTGATGCGCCAATTGTGCCAGGAACTGCGTCTGGGCCTCGGGATTGACGAGCATCTGGGGATCATTCAGCTCTGGCAGCCAGCGGGCGGAAGCGCCGCGCAGCGTGGATTCGACGCCGCTGAAATAGCTGTGGTTGATCATGGTGCCGACGATCGCCGTGCCCAACATGCCGCCGATCATGCGCAGTGATTGCAGCAGCGCTGTGGCGATGCCCAGGTGGCTGCGGCCGGCGGTCTGCTGCGCGAAGACCGTCAGGTTGGGCATGATGAAACCCATGCCCAGCCCGGCCATCAGCATGTATGCAGCGATGAGCGCATGTGACGTATAGCTATGGGTGGTAACAATGCCCAGGCACGAGAGCGCCATCAGGATGAAGCCCGCATACAGCATGCGGTTGGGATTGCGGATGCGGGTGATGATGCGGCCGTTGACGATGCTGCCCACCGTGATGAAAACCACCATTGGCGTGATCAGCAGGCCGGCGTCCTGGGGCGACAGCCCGAAGCCGCCTTGCAGCAGCAGCGGCGCGTAGAACAGCAGCGAGTACATGGTCACGCCCACCAGCAGGGCCAGCGTGAAGAGCATGGCGAGGCCGCGGTTGCGGAACATGTCCAGCGGCAGCAGCGGGTGGGGGCAGCGCCGTTCCCACCAGAACAGCAGGGCGAAGGCTACTGCGCTGCCCGCGCCCAGCAGCAGGATGGATGCGCTAAGCCCTTCCTTGGGCAACAGTTCGACCAGCAGTTGCAGGCTGCCCAGCGCCACGGCGATGAGCAGCGCACCCTGCCAGTCCAGCCGCACGCGGCCGGTCGTGTGGTTGCGCAGATGCGGCAGATAGCGGGCGACGAACCAGAGTCCGAGGAGGCCAATGGGCAGGTTGACGTAGAACACCGAGCGCCAGCCATAGTGCTCGGTCAGCGCGCCGCCCAAGGTCGGGCCGATGGCGTTGGCGATGCCGAAGGCGGAACTGAGCATGACTTGCCACCGCAATCGCACGTGGGGATCGGGAAACAGGTCGGGGATGGACGCGAACGCCGTGCCTACCAGCATGCCGCCGCCTATGCCTTGCAGCGCCCGCGCCAGCACCAGCGTGAACATGCTGTCGGCTGCGCCGCATAGCGCCGAGGCCAGGGTGAACAATACGATGGCTGCCACTACGAACGGCTTGCGCCCGTAGTAGTCGCCCAGGCGGCCGAAGATAGGCACGGTGATGACGGAGGTAAGCAGGTAAGACGTCGCTACCCATGCATACAGTTCGAAGCCTTTGAGTTCGGCCACAATGGTCGGCAGCGCGGTGCCGACCACGGTCTGATCGATGGCGACCATCATCATGACGAAGCACATGCCCAGCATGGCAAGCAGGGTTTGGCGGAAAGGAAGCACTTGGCCGGGCGAGTGCGGGGTGCCTGTAGCGGGGGCGGACATTGTTGGATCTATCAATGATTGATGTATCAATCATTCTAGCCCTACAATCCGCGAGACAGAAAGTTGTCAGGTCCGAGGCCGGATTTCGAGACTCCGCATCGATACCGATAGTGTTGATTTTGCGCGGCCGCGCCCGGCCATCCGCGCGAAGTCGGCCCGATTTGTTACGATAGCGCTATCTGTACGCTGGCTCGGCTGGCGTCTTCATCAGGCTTTCCTTGGCAGATTCCATTTTCGGCGCCGCAGCCCCAGGCTCGGCAAGAGAGCGGGCACGCCCTGAAAGGCCGTGGCTACATGGGCCTGGCGGTTTTTCCGCAGCTAAAGCACCTTCCGCGCGCCCGGCGCAGCGGACGGCATTCAAGGATTTCCAGTCGAGGTACCGACGGGGCAGCAATGAAAACGTGGTTCAAGCGCATTTTGATAGGCCTGGTAGTGTTGGTTGTCGTGGCCGTCGTTGGCCTGGCCATCTTCTTGCTGACATTCGACCCCAACGCGTACAAGTACAAGCTGGAAGAGCTTGTCCAGCAACGCTACCAACGCACGCTGACGATAGACGGCGAGATCGAGCTGTCGCTCTTCCCGCGCATCGGGCTGTCGGTGCAGGGCGTGTCGCTGTCCGAGCCGGACAGCTCCGAAACCTTCGCCTCCATCGATAGCACCCGTCTGGCGGTCGCGGTGTGGCCGCTGCTGTCCAACAGCTTCGTGGTGGACCACGTCGCGATCACCGGTTTCAAGGCCCGTGTGGTGCGGGACAAGCAGGGCCATTTCAATTTCAGCAATCTCGTGGGCGGCACCGCGCCGATCACGGCGGCGCCGGCCAATCCGGCTGAAGCCTTGGCGGGCGCGGCGCAGAGCGCGGTGCAGGCCATCGCCAACGGCAACCTGCCGCAGCCGCGCAACAACATGCAGATCGACATCGCCGGGCTGGACCTGAAGGACGGCCAGGTGCAGCTGCAGGACGAGATCACGGGCATGGCGGTGGCGGTCACCAAGATCAACGCCAACACCGGCCGCGTCACCTTCAATCAACCGTTCGATGTGCGCATGACCGCACGCGTCGAGGGTGGCGATCCGCGCGTGGACGCCAATTTGACCGGCCAGGCCCTGCTTACGCTGGATCCGTCGGCCAAGCGCTACGCCGCGCAGAAGCTGGACCTGCGCATGGACGGCAAGCTGCCGGGGGCCGAAGCCAAGAGCCTGGCCATGCGCGGCAATCTGGCCTTCAACGGCCAGAAGTCGGCGTTGGACATCGCCGGCCTGGAAGTCGTGTTCCAGGGCGACGTCACCGATCCCGCTGCGCGCGCGACCAATGTGGATGCCAGCGTGGCCATCCCCAAGCTGGCGATCGACCCGCATAAGAGCCAGCTGCAGATCGAGAAACTGGCGATACGCGCCAAGGGCGGCGTGGCCGATGGTCCCTTCGAATTCGCCGTGGACGCGCCCGCGCTCAATATCTCTCCGGCGTCGGCCACGGGTGAGGCGCTGACGGGCCGCGTGCGCATCAGCGGCCTGGACGCGAGTTTCGGCTTGAACGGCATCAGCGGCAACGCCGGTGAGCTGGAGATCAAGGAAGCCAAGCTGGACAGCACGTCCAAGAATGGCGAACGGATCGTCAAGCTGAACTTCGCCTCGCCGCTGTCCTTGAACCTGTTGCAGCGCAGCGGCGGCCTGTCTGGCTTGCGGGGCGACGTCAACATCACCGATCCCGGACTGCCCAAGGGCAGCCTGCAGATCCCCGTGATCGGCAGCGTGACCGCGGATCTGCTGAAGGATCAGGCCACGAGCAAGATCAACGCCGTGCTGGAAGGCGGCAAGTTCGATCTGAGCGCGGACATTACCAAGCTGAGCGATGCGCCCAAGGTGAATTTCGCGCTGGTGGTGGATACGCTGGACCTGGACAAGCTGGTGCCGCCGGTTGCGGCAACGCCCGCGCAGCCGGCGCCCAAGCAGCCGGCCGAAGCCAAGAAGGAAGACGGCAAGCCCGCGCAGCCTGCAGCCCCTGCGGCGCCTGCCAAACCTGCCGACGACACGATCGACCTGTCTGCGCTGATCGGTCCCAGCGTCAATGGCACGATCAAGGTTGGCAAGCTGGTCGTGCGCGGCCTGAAGGCCGACGACGTCGGCGCCGCGGTCAAGCTGGACAAGGGCAAGCTGGATATCTCCAGCCTGACTGCCGGCCTGTACGGCGGCAAGCTGGCGGGCACTTTGTCGGTGGACGCCGCGCAGGGTAACCAGCTGGCCACCAAGATGTCGCTGGCCGGTATCGCCATCGAACCGTTCCTGATGGACCTGGCGCGCCAGAACGTGCTGAGCGGTACGGGCAGCCTTGCGCTGGACCTGAAGACAGCCGGCGCCAATGCCTACGCCATGAAGAGCGGCCTGGGCGGCACCATGCAATTGCGCCTGCGCGATGGCGCGGTCAAGGGCATCAACCTGACGCAGACGCTGCGCGAACTGAAGGCCGCCTTCAAACCGGAATCGCAGAATGAAACCGTCGCGTCCGACACCAGCAAGCAGACGGAATTCTCCGAGATGGACGCCGACCTGGCCTTCACCAAGGGCGTGGCCGCGGTCAAGCGCCTGAACGTGGTGTCGCCCCTGTTGCGCGTGACGCAGGGCGATCCGGCCACCATTGACTTCGTCAAGAGCGAATTGGACCTGGTGGCGCGAGCCCGCGTCGTCAATCCGGCAGCCGATCCGGAAGGCAAGGAACTGCTAGACCTGAAGGACGTGACCATCCCCGTGCACGTCAAGGGACCGTTCGACAAGCCGACCTATACCGTGCTCTGGAAGGACGCCATCGGCGGCATTCTCCAGCGCAGCCTGGAAAACAAGCTTCGCGAAGCGGTGACGGGCAAGGGCAAGGGCGGCGCTGCCGTCGACAAGGCTTTGAAGGGACTGCTGGGCAAATGAACGCCGAGAACTTCCAACCCGTGGCCGAGTGCGGCGTCACCACGCAGGCCGAGGCCGCGGGCTATCACCGGCAATGGCTGGTCGCCAACGATTCCGGGCAGTGGCTGAACCGCAGCCTGTGTCCGCGGCTGGCCGACGTTTCGGTCGAGCTGCGGCTGGGCTACCTGGTGCTGAAGGCGCCTGGCATGCTGCGCATGGACATTCCGCTGGACGTCATCGAAGACGACGACAGCGTGCGCTACAGCATGAAGGTGGGCGAGCAGGTGGTGGACGTGATCGACGAAGGGGAACTGGCCGCGGCCTGGATTTCCAACTTCGTCCAGGTGCCTTGCCGCATCATGAAGGTGCATCCCGATACGCCCGTGGCCGCCTGGCCGGCCTGAGCGGGCCGGGCGCAAGGGCCGTTCAGGCCTGAGAGCCAGAGCGCTTGAATTCGAAAGCCGCGTGGGCCAGCAGGCCTGCCAGAAGGCCCCAGAAGGCCGATCCGATACCCCAGAAACTGAAGCCAGATGCCGTGGCCAGCAGCGTGATGAGCGCGGCTTCGCGGCGTTGCGGGTTGGCCATGGCCGCGGCCATGCCGCCCATGATGGTGCCCAGCAGCGCCAGCCCGGCCAGCGCGGCCAGCAGGGCGGCGGGCAAGGCCTGGAAGAACACGGCCACGGCGCCGGCTACGACGCTCAGCACGACGTAGCCCAGGCCGTAGGTGGCCGCGGCGATGTAGCGCTTGGACGGGTCCGGATGCGCTTCGGGACCGGTGCAGATGGCCGCGCTGATGGCGCCCATCGTGACGCTGTGCGCGCCGAAGGGCGCGGCCAGCAGGCCCAGCAGGCCGGTGGCCGCCACCAGGCGCGAGGCGGGCGGCTGGTAGCCCGCCGCTTGCAGGATGGCCAGGCCGGGAAGGTTCTGCGAGGCCATCGCGACCACGAAAAGCGGAATGCCCAGGCTGACCGCGGCCTGCGCGCTGAAGGCGGGCGTGGTCCAGACGAATTCGGTGAGGCGCCAGTCCAGCAGGTCCAGCTGGATCAGGTTCAGGCCGAAGGCGATGGCGATGGCCACCAGCATGACGACCAGCACCGCGTAGCGCGGCGCCCAGCGCCGGCACAGCAGATAGGCGACGCACATCGCCAGCACCAGCGCGGGCTGCTGCTTGATGTTGCTGAAGACGCCCATGCCGAAGTTGAGCAGCACGCCCGCCAGCATGGCCGCGGCGATTTCGCCGGGGATGCGGCGCAGGATGGGATCGATCCAGCCGAACAGGCCGCACGCCAGCGTCAGCGCGGCGGCCAGGATGAAGGCGCCGATTGCCTCATTGAAGGGAACGCCGGCCAGCGCGGTGACCAGCAGCGCCGCGCCAGGCGTGGACCAGGCCATGACGATGGGCAGGCCCGTGCGCAGGCTGTACAAGGCGCCGCCCAGGCCGAACGCCAGGCTGAGCGAGCCGATCCAGGAGCCGATGTGCGCCGAATCCAGGCCCGCGGTATGGCCTGCCTGCACCATCAGCACGGCGGTGCCGCCGAAGCTGACCAGCACGGCGACGAGGCCGGCGGCGATGGCCGATGCGGACAGGTCGCGGCGGGCGTGGTGGCGGGAAGGAGGGAGGTTGATGCTGGACTGCGCGGCGTCGCTCATGCGGCACCGGTCAGGCGACGGTATTTGGCCATGAGCTGTTCCTGGCCTTCATTCCATTGCGGGTGCAGCTCGATGCACTCCACGGGGCACACGACCTTGCATTGCGGCTCGTCGTGATGGCCCACGCATTCGGTGCACCGGTCAGGGTCGATGACGTAATAGTCCTCGCCCATGGAGATTGCTTCGTTCGGGCACTGGGGCTCGCAAACGTCGCAATTGATGCATTCTTCGGTGATGGTCAGGGCCATGGCGGGCTGCGGTATGGGGCGGGTAGGGCTAAGCGCATTGTACCGCCGCTGCGCGCCCGGGCCGCGCAGCGCAAGAAGGGCGCTTTGCGCGCCCTTCGAGGGTGGAGCAATACCTGCGGCGGGGCTCAGCCCGGCCAGGACTGTTCGCGGCGTTCCTTGGCTTTTTCCTGGAGCCAGCGCTCGACGGACGGGAACACGAACTTGCTCACGTCGCCGCCCAACTGCGCGATCTCGCGCACGATGGTGCCGGAGATGAATTGGTACTGGTCCGAGGGCGTCATGAACAGCGTTTCGACGTCGGGCAGCAGATGGCGGTTCATGCCGGCCATCTGGAATTCGTACTCGAAGTCGGACACGGCGCGCAGGCCGCGCACGATCACGCGCCCGCCCTGGTCGCGCACAAAGTCCTTGAGCAGGCCGCCGAAGCTTTGCACTTCCACGTTGGGATAGTGTCCCAGCACTTCGCGCGCGATTTCCACGCGCTCGTCGATGCTGAAGAAGGGCTTCTTGTTGCGGCTAATGGCGATCCCGACCACGACTTTGTCGAAAAGCGTGGCGGCACGGCGGACCAGATCCTCGTGGCCTCTGGTCAGCGGGTCGAAAGTGCCGGGATATACAGCGGTGATCATACGAGCTCCGTACCGTTATTTGTGGTTTACACCATCCTCCGAAGCTCGGATTATTGACCTATTTGCGCAATGCAGCAAATTCCAGCAGGTGGTAGTGGACCGCGCCTGCCTTGTCCTGCCGCAAGATCGTGAATCCCTCGGGGGCTTCGATGGGGCTTTCCGCCTCTACGTAGACTAGCCCATGCTCGGTCAGAATGCCTGGCAGAATCGGCCACAGGCGCGGCAGCCAGCCCTGGCCGAAAGGCGGATCCAGCAGGATCAGGTCAAATCGGGACGCATCCATGCGCTCGGCGACCTGCATGGCGTCGCCCACGTGGATGCGTATCATGTCGGCTTTGAGCTTGTCGCGCAGTGTCCGCAGCGCGGACGCGGCGGTCTTGTCCCGCTCGACCATCTGTACATGCGCCACGCCGCGCGAGGCCGCCTCGAAGCCCAAGGCGCCGCTGCCGGCGAATAGATCCAGCACCTGCTTGTCGGCGAACTCGCCGCCCCACAGGTGATTGAGCCAGTTGAACAGCGTCTCGCGCACCCGGTCGGGCGTGGGGCGCAGCGTCTCCACGTCGGGCACGGCAATGGGGGTGCGTCTGTATTGGCCCCCGACGATACGAATATACTTGTTACCCATGTTTAGCCGCTTCTTCAAGAAAAAATCCCCTCCGCCCGCCGCGCCGGTTCAACCCGCGCCGCCGCCGGAGGCTGCAGACGCCGTAGCCGCGCCTGCCGAGCCCGCCGCCGTCCCGGTCACTCCCGCGCCGCCGGCGCCTGTGGCCGCCGAACCGCGCCGCGAACCGAGCATTGACCCGGGCGTCGCCGCACCGGCGGCACCGCCCGTTGTGGCGCCTGTTGCTGCGCCGCATGAGGCGCCGGCCGTGACGCCCGCGCCGGTTGCGCCGGCACCCGCTACGGTATCGGCGCCAGCGCCTGTTCCGGCGCCAGCGCCGGCCCCGGCATTGGCCCCCGCTCCTGTCGCGGCGCCCGCGCCGGTGGTGGCAACGCAAGCTCCGATCGCCGCTCCCGCGCCGGTTGCGGCTCCGGCTGCGGCGCCAGCCCCAGCCCCCGAGCCCGCCGCTGAAGCCCCCAAGAAGGCTTCCTGGCTGTCCCGCTTGAAGCAAGGCCTGTCGCGTACGGGCCAGAGCATCGGCGGGATCTTCATCGGCGTGAAGGTCGACGAGAACCTGTTTGAGGAACTCGAATCGGCGCTCATTATGGCCGATGCGGGCCTGGAGGCCACGGAAAAGCTCCTGACGGCGCTGCGCGCGCGGGTCAAGAAGGAACGCATCGAGGACCCCGCCAAGGTCAAGGCGGCCTTGCGCCAACTGCTGGCCGACCACCTGCGCCCGCTGGAGCGCGCCTTCGACCTGAAGCGCACGCAACCCCTGGTCGTCATGATCGCCGGCGTCAACGGTGCAGGCAAGACCACTTCCATCGGCAAGCTGGCCCACACCTTCCAGCGCCAGGGCGCCAGCGTGCTGCTGGCCGCGGGCGACACGTTCCGCGCCGCTGCGCGCGAGCAGCTCATCGAATGGGGCAGCCGCAACAACGTGACGGTGATCTCGCAGGACGGCGGCGATCCGGCAGCTGTGGCGTTCGATGCGGTCAACGCCGGCCGCGCGCGCGGCATGGGCGTGGTGATGGTGGATACCGCGGGCCGCCTGCCCACGCAGCTGCACCTGATGGAAGAGCTGAAGAAGATCCGCCGCGTCATCGGCAAGGCGGATGCCGCCGCGCCGCACGAAGTGCTGCTGGTGGTGGACGGCAATACCGGCCAGAACGCCCTGGCGCAGATCCGCGCCTTCGATGCCGCCATCAATCTGACGGGCCTGGTCGTGACCAAGCTGGACGGCACCGCCAAGGGCGGCACGCTGGCAGCCGTGGCCGCGGGCAGCCAGGGCGTGCGCCCGATCCCGGTGTACTGGATCGGCGTGGGCGAAAGCCTGGAAGACCTGCAGCCTTTCGTGGCCGACGAGTTCGCCGGGGCTTTGCTGGCGGATTGAGGTCCGTGGGTCCGGCGCGCATGCGCCGGAAAAAACAAAGGGACGGCGCATGCCGTCCCTTTTGCGTTCAAGCCCGCGTCACTTCCAGAATGGCTTGCTGGCGGCCAGATCGTCGAACGCTTGCTGCGCGTCGTCCGCCAGTTCTTCCAGGCGCGCGCTGATCCAGCCCAGGGCGAACCAGGCTTGCGGATGGGTGGCGGTACACGACTCGTAGTAGTCCTTGGCCACTGCCAGGTCGTTGATTTCGCCCAGCACGTCCTGCACGCGCGACAGCAGCTTGCGATAGCCGCGCAGTTTGCCCGCGGGCAGCAGCGATTCGGCGAATGCCAGGCTGTACCGCAGCCGTTTGCCGCGCTTGCGCAGTTCGTGGCGCGTGGGAATGTCGAGCGTCGCGAATTGCGTGCCCTGGTCAGCCACCTTGCTATGCCAGCGGTGCAGGCGCCGCGCAAGCTGCTTGTGCAGGCGCTGCGGATCGGGTTCGGGCGCCAGCATCGGAATGATGGTGGGTTTGACGCTGGGCGCCGCCACGCCGCCTTCCAGCCGGATGGCGGGCTCGGGCGCGGCGTCGCTGGGGGTGCCGTTAGCTATCGTCTGGCCTTCCGCGGACGGCAGGGCCGGCGGCACGTCCAGGCTCCATTCCAGCAGCTCCAGCATCCAGGCCTGGAAGGCCTTGCCGCCGGCGATGCTGCGCGCGTCCTGTTCCGGGGGCGCGGCTTCCATAGGGATGACCGGCATGCCTGCGCGCATCAGCGCGGGCGCCACGGTTTCGTTCAGCACGTCCTGGTCGCGGTTGGCGCCGAAGGCGGCGAAGTGCGTGCGCACGCCTTGCAGCAGAGTGTCTGGAATCGGCGCGATCCAGCCGTCGAACAGCTTCCAGGCCGAACGCAGCCGGCGCACGCCCACGCGCAGCTGATGCACGTGTTCGGAGTTGCCGGCGCGGTAGACGCCCTCGGTGTCGACCTCGGCCAGCACCGAGGCGTTGCGCGCGATCTGGTCCAGGCATTCCGCCGCGATGCGCGCCATGGCCTGGGGCGCCGTCATGTCTTCGCGCAGCTTGACCGATGCGGCGCCGCGCGGCGCCCAGAACTGGGCGATGGCTTGGGCGCGGCGGGCTTCGAGGTCATCGCCCGGAATGGCGTCTGCATCTGCCAGGCGCTGAGCCAACTGGGCCAGCGCATCGCCGCGTTCGGACTTGCTGCGCGGGTCCAGCACCAGGCTGTGGCGCTGCTGCCAGCCGCGAGCCGCCGCGAAGATAGCGGCGGGGCGGCCCGACACCAGTTCGAATTCCAGTTCGGAGATGGGCAGCTCCAGCGCGCCGGCGCGCAGGATGCCGGTGTCATAGGCCAGTTCCACCGTGCCGTAGCGCGTGCGGACCTTGCGCAGGAGCCGCTGCACATCGGTTTCATAACGCAGGCCCAGTTCGCCCTTGATGGCTGCCAGCGCGGCTTCGACCTCGGTGCCGGCATACACCGACAGGTCCAGCACCGGGCCCGGCCGCGGGTGATTGAGCTCGATGCGCGTGATGGCATTGATGCCAGGCATCTTCAGCGTCTGCACCCAGTCGCGGCCTTCCTGGCGCAGCCGGATGGCGATGCGCGCCCGCGCAAGTTCGCGTTCCGGCGTATCGAAATACATGGCGTGCAGGCGGATGCGGGTCGCCTCGCGCTGCTTGACCTCTCGGAGCACCGCCTGGCGCGAGGCCGCAGGCACGTGCAGTTTCAATTCCTGTTCCGACATGGCGGCGGGCGTCCAACGGCAAAAGCCGAGATCTTAATCAAACGGGGCGGGCGATTTGATGACCGGTCATATTTATTTCACATGGAGCATAAACGTGTTTGCGGCGCATCAACAACCGGGTGAGCAGCCTTGCCCGCAAGCCAGGGGGAGACGCTGGCAGCCGCATGCCGAAGCGTTGGCCGGCTTCGTTCAATTACCAAGTTTCAGTGATATGCAATGTTACGAATCGCTTTTCTAATTGTAATTGGCGGGTAACGCGCTTCGCGGCCCCGGCTTCTACCCGCGTCTGCCCGGCAACTGTTCGTGCGGGCCCCGATTACATAAGAGCCCAATGAATCATACGTATCGCATCGTCTTCAACCGCAGCGCAGGCTTGTGGAAAGTGGTAAGTGAACATGCTCGCGGGCAGGGCAAGGGCGGTTGCCGCAGGGGGCGATCCGCGCGCGGAAGCCTGCCGTTGATGGCGATGTTGCTGGTTGCCCTGGGCACGGCCAGCGAAACACAAGCGGGGCCGCTGGTCTCCTTCACGGGCGATACCACGGTCGGATCCATGTCAAGCCCGAAGATTACGGTCTTCGTCCCGCTCTCCGTGGGTATATTCGGCGTGGGAACAGTGACTATCGCCGATGGCGGCGAGCTGTTGATGTCGCTCGGCAACACAGTGTCTCTGGCCGACTCGGCCTCGGCGGACGGCACGATCAACATCGGCGCGGCTCCCGGCGCCGCGCCCGCGGGCGCTGGTTTCCTGGTAACGCAGCGACTCGCGTTCGGCGCGGGTACCGGCACGCTGAATTTCAACACCAACAACCTCTACGACTTCGGCGCGGCGCTGGTCAGCAGCGCGGCGGGCACGCACCAGCTCAATCACTATGCCGGCTCCACGCGGCTGTCCGGTAATAGTTCAGGCTTCGTCGGCAACACCACCGTCACGGGCGGGAACCTGCAGATCCTCAACGTTCTGGGTACCGCGGAAGGACGTATCGATGCCGGGCAAGCTCCCGGCGCCACGGCCCGGGTCAGCGTGTTCAGCCCCGGCTCGACCTGGGCACTGACGGACAACCTTTTTGTCGGCGGCGCCGGACCCGGAGAGCTGAGCATCTTCAGTAGCGGCACGGTCTCGAACCAGTTTGCGACGGTGGATGCCCGGCAGAACGACGCGGCGAAAGTGACGGTTTCCGATGTCGGGTCGCTCTGGAGCAATCGCGCGGTGCTGCTGGTTGGTTCGGAAGGCGGGAGGGGCAGCGTGTCGATCCTGGCGGGGGGATATGCGACCAGCGTCGATGGCGTTGTCGGGCGCATCCAGAACGGCAATGGCGCCTTCCTGGTGTCGGGGCGCGGTTCAACCTGGATCAATAACGGCGAGCTCAGGGTGGGCGATGTGTCCGGTCAGGGCACACTGACCATCGAATCGGGGGGCTTCGTCTCGAACAAAGACAGCTATGTGGGCAGCATGAGCGGTAGCGGCAACGTTGTTGTCCGCGGCGCCGGCTCCATCTGGGACAACAGCGGCGCGATGACCCTGGGGTTCGGCGTGGGAACGGCAGCGGGCAGTCTGACGATCGCGCAAGGCGGCACCGTGAACGTTGGCGCGAGCGGCGGAGGGGCCGTGTCCCTGGCGCAGGACCGGTTTCTTTTCTTTCCCACCACTGGCACGATCAATATCGGCGCGGCGGCTGGGCAGCCGGCCGTAGGCGCCGGCACGCTCAACGCCAGCGCAATCCAGTTCGGCGCCGGCATTGCCACCGTGAACTTCAACCATACCGAGTCCGCCTACACGTTTTCGACGCCGCTGTTGAGCACAGGCGCCGGTTCACATAGTCTGAACCAGATCGCCGGCACCACGTTGCTGACGGGTGCCAATAGCTCATTCCGGGGCAGGACCACGGTGTCGGGCGGCAAGCTGGTGGTGCTGGGCCAGTTGGGAGGTTCGGCCGCCGTCACGGGCGGGGTCTTGCAGTACGGAGACGGCGCCACGGGCGCGGCCAACACCCTGAGCGGCAACCTGAATGTCTCAGGCACCGGCAGCACGCTGGCGGTGCATCGGGGCGCCACGCTGGCGGTCACGGGCGACATGGAAATGGCCGATGGCACCGTGCTGGACTTGATGGCCGGCACGGGCAGCCCGCTGTTGCAGGCAAACAAGGTCACGTTGGGCGATGGCGTGGTGTTCAGGCTGAGCGGCATCGCCGACAAGAGCGGGCTCAATACCGTGTTGATCGAGGCGCCCACAGGCGGCATCGACGGCGATTTCGGCGCCGTCAACGTGGGCGGCTTTACCGGAGAGGTCGACTATCTAACCGTCAACACACGCAAGTCCGCGGACAACAAGCAGTACCTCGCCACCTACGGCCTGAGCTGGACCGCCAACAACAACCTGGCCCATGGCACTTTCACGCTGGCCGATGCGTCGAACCGGTTCACGCTGGGGGTGCCGCTTTCCGACCAGGCAGCCAATGCCGCCGCCGGTTGGGACGGCAAGAGCTTGACCAAGGCCGGCGCGGGCACGCTGGTGCTGCAAGGCGCCAACACGTACAGCGGCGGCACGGCCATCCTGAGCGGCACGTTGCAGGTCGATAGCGATGCCAACCTGGGCGCTGCCGCCGGGGGACTGCGGTTTGGCGACGGTACGCTGGCGACCACCGCCAGCTTCGACACCGCGCGCGCCGTCACGCTGGCGCAGAGCGGACGTTTCGACGTGACGGCGGACACCACGCTGGGCCTGAGCGGCGCGGTGGCGGGCGCGGGAGCCCTGGTCAAGAGCGGCGCGGGCACGATGGTGTTGAGCGGCAGCAATAGCCACGGCGGGGGAACGACGATCGCCAGCGGCACGCTGCAGATCGACCGCGATGCCAACCTGGGGGCGACGGCCGGCGGCCTGGCCTTCGGTGACGGCACGCTTGCGGCCACGGCCACCTTCGACATCGCGCGCACGGTCGCCTTGGCGCAGTCGGGGCGATTCGATGTGGCCGCGGGCGCCACGCTGGGCCTGACCGGCGCGGTCTCGGGCGCGGGCGCGCTGGCCAAGAGCGGCGGCGGCACGCTGGTTCTCAGCGGTAACAACAGCTATGGCGGCGGTACGTTGATTGCAGGTGGCCGGTTGCAGGTGTCGAGCGATGCGAGCCTTGGCGCTGCGTCCGGCGGCTTGCGTTTCGACGGTGGCACCTTGGCGACCATGGGCAGCTTCGATACCGCGCGGGCGGTCGCACTGACGCAGGCAAGCAGTTTTGACGTGGCCGCCGGCACGACGCTGGGGGTGCTCGGCGCCGTCACGGGCAGCGGCGATCTGTTCATGTCCGGCGCCGGCACGCTGCGTCTGGACAACGGGGCCAACGCCTACGGCAATACCTGGGTGCGCGCTGGCACCCTGGTCGGCCATGCCGGTTCGATCTCGGGCAACGTCGACATCAACAGCATCGGCAGGCTGGTGTTCGAGCAGACCGCCGATGCGCGCTTTGCCGGCGCCATCTCGGGCGACGGCGCGCTCGTAAAGAAGGGCGCGGGCACGCTGAGCCTGGCTGGCAACAGTTCCTCCTACTTCGGCAAGACCACGGTGTCCGGCGGAAGGCTCGTGGTGCAAGGTTCGCTGGGCGGCTCGGCCGAAGTCACGGGCGGCGTCCTGCAATATGGCGACGGCGTAGCCGGCGCAGCCAATAGTCTGACAGGGGACTTGAACGTCGGCGCAGCGGGCAGCGCCTTGTCGGTGCAGGGGCCGGCGTCGCTGGCGGTGGCGGGCAATGTCAATCTGGCGGATGGCACAGCCCTGGATATCGCAGCCGGCGCGGGCGGCCCGTCCTTGCAGGCGGGCGGGCTGACGCTGGGCGAGGGCGTCGCCTTCACCCTCAGCGGCATAGGCAACGCCAGCCAGCTCGACAAGGTGCTGATCGACACCCGCGGCGGCATTCGCGGCGACTTCGGATCGGTGCGCGTGGGCGGCTTCAGCGGCGCGGTGGACTACCTCACGGTCAACACGCGCAAGTCGGCCGACGGCCTGCAATATCTCGCCAGCTACGACCTGAGCTGGACCGCCAACAACAATCTGGCGCACGGCACGTTCACGTTGAGCGATGCCGCCAACCGGTTCGTAGTCGGCGCGGATCTGGCAGACCAGGCGGCCAACGCCGCGACGGGCTGGAGCGGACGATCGCTGCTCAAGGCCGGCGCCGGCACGTTGGTCCTGAGCGGCAACAACACCTATAGCGGCGGCACCACGATAGCCGGGGGCACGTTGCAGGTTGCAAGCGATGCGAACCTGGGCGCGGCTTCTGGCGGCGTGGCATTCAATGGCGGCACGCTGGCGGCATCGGCGTCCTTCGATACCGCGCGTGCCATGACGCTGACCCAGGCCGGGCGCTTCGAGGTGGCTGGCGGCGCAACGCTGGGGCTGGTCGGCACAGTCTTGGGCAACGCCGACCTGATCAAGACCGGAGCCGGCACGCTGCGACTGGACAACGCGGGCAACGCCTACGGCAATACCGTCATCCGGGAAGGCACGCTAATCGGCGATGTCGGGTCGATCCGGGGCAATGTCGACAACAATGGCTCCTTGGTGTTCGAACAAGGCGCGAACGCAACGTTCGGCGGCGCCATCTCCGGTGGCGGCGCGCTGGTCAAGAGCGGCGCGGGGACGCTGGCGCTGAGCGGCGACAGCTCGGGCTTTACCGGCAGCACCACGATTCAGGGCGGCCGGCTGGCCTTGAACGGCAAACTTGGCGGCGCGCTCAATATCGGCCAGGGCGGCGTGCTCGGAGGCCGCGGCACAGTGGGCTCGGGCGCTGGCTCGGTGGTGACCGTGGCGGCCGGCGGCACGCTGGCGCCAGGGAATTCCATCGGCACGTTGACCGTCGACGGCGATCTCGTCATCGAGAGCGGCGCGCGCTACGCCGTGGAAACCAATCCGCAGGGCGCCGATGCCGACCTCATCCATGTCACGGGCAATGCCACGATCAATGGCGGCTCGGTCGCGCATATCGGCATCGGCGGCGACTACGGGCTGCGTTCCGTCTACACGATACTGGCGGCCGACGGCGCCTTGTCCGGCCGGTTCGATACGGTGACGTCCGACTATGCCTTCCTGACGCCGAAACTCGGCTACGACTACGGCGCGGGCCGAGTGTCGCTGGAATTGGCGCGCAACGGCACCGCGATGGCCACGGCCGCCGACACGCGCAACCAGCGCGCGGCGGCGGGCGCCATCGACAGCATCGGCATGGCGGCGGGCAATGGGCTTTACGACGCGTTCGCCGTGCTACCTGACGACAAGGGCTTGCTGCGTTCCAGCTTCGACCAGCTATCCGGCGAAATCCACGCGTCGGCCAAGACCGTGCTGCTCGAAGACAGCCGCTATGTGCGCGACGCCGCCAGCGAGCGCCTGCGCTCGGCCGCGGGCGCGGTCGGCGCGTCGGCGACGCCGGTGCTGGCGTCCGCAGGGGGCGGCGCCCGCCTGGCTCCGGCAACGGCGACGGGGCCCGCCAGCTGGATACAGGGCCTGGGTTCCTGGCGCCAGACCGACGGCGACGGCAATGCTGCCCAGGTCAAGAGTTCGACCGGCGGCTTTCTGCTGGGCGTGGATGCGCCGGTGTCCGATGCCTGGCGGCTGGGCCTGATGGCGGGCTACACCCGCACGGATTTCGACGTGCGCGATCGCGCGTCATCGGGCGACAGCGACAACTACCATCTCGGGGCCTACGGCGGCGGCCAGTGGGGCGCGGTGGGCCTGCGCGGCGGGCTGGCCTACAGCTGGCACGACATCGCGACTCGGCGCTCGGTATCCATGCCCGGCTACTCCGACAGCCTCAAGGCCAACTACGACGGCCGCACCGTTCAGGCGTTTGCCGACCTCAGCTATCGCATCGACACGCGCGTTGCTGCGCTGGAGCCGTTCGCCAACCTGGCCTACGTCAACCTCAAGACCGACGGCTACAGCGAGAGCGGCGGCGCAGCCGCCCTGCGTGCAAACAGCCAGACCACCGAGACCACGTACACGACACTGGGTTCGCGGCTCATGTCCAGCTTCGAACTGGGCGGCGCGCAAGCCACGGCTCGCGGATCGCTGGGCTGGCGCTACGCCTTCGGCGACTTGAAGCCCGCCGCCACCCAGGCTTTCGCGGCGGGCGATGCCTTTACCGTGGCCGGCGTGCCCATCGCGAAGAACAGCGCGGTGCTGGAAGCGGGGCTGGACGTGCAGGTGTCGCGCAAGGTGTCGTTCGATCTGTCCTACCAAGGACAGCTCGCCAGCGGGGCGCAAGATCACGGCGTCAGGGCAGGGGTGAGCGTGCGGTTCTGATTCATCAGCCCCCAAAAAAAACCGCCCGTTTCCGGGCGGAGCAAAGGAACGCTGTAGGGATCCGCGGACGCGTCAGAGGATGCGTTTGCGGACCTGGGTGATGATGATTTCGGCCACGACCACCACCGCGAAGATGGCAGCCAGCACCAGCGCCACGCGGTCCCACTGGAACAGGTTCAGAGCCGTGTCCAGTGCCATGCCGATGCCGCCGGCGCCCACCAGGCCAAGTACCGCCGATTCGCGCACGTTGATGTCCCAGCGCAGCAGCACGATGGACCAGAAGGCGGGGCGGATCTGCGGCCAGTAGGCGTACCAGATCACGGATGCCTTGCTGGCGCCGGTGGCGGTGACGGCCTCGATCGGGCCGCGCTGCGCTTCCTCGATGGCTTCGCCCACCAGCTTGCCGACGAAGCCGATGGAGCGGAACGCAATGGCCAGCGTGCCGGCCAGCGCGCCGGGCCCGAAGATGGCGATGAACAGCAGCGCCCACACCAGCGAATTGACCGAACGGCTGGACACCAGGATCAGCCTGGCCAGCATGTTGACGGTCTTGCTGGGCGTGAGGTTGTTGGCCGCCAGCAGGCCCACCGGCACCGCCATCACCACGGACAGGATGGTGCCCAGCGTGGCGATGTGCAGCGTTTCGATCAGCGCGCCGTGCACGCCTTCCGGGTAGTAGGCCCAGTCTATCGGCCACATGCGCTGGAACAGATCGGCCATTTGCTCGGGCGCGTCGTACAGGAACTCCGGAATGATCTCGACGCCGCGGATCGCCTGCACGATGGCCGCGACCACCAGCAGGTAGAGCGCGAAGCGCAGCAGGCGCTGGCCCATGCTGTAGCGTTGCCAGACGCGCGGCGAACCCGGTGGATTGAAGGTGGATGCGTGGGCGTTCATTCGTCCACCTCCGCACGGCGCTTGACCGGAGTTGCGCCGCTGCCGATGCCGCGCGCTCCCGCGAAGCGGCCTTGCAGGATGCGTTCGAATCCCAGGTTGTCCAGGAACACGGCGCGCACGAAGCCGGCCAGGATTTCACCCAGCATGATGATGGCGATCAGGGTCAGCAGGATGGCGCTGACGAAATCGTAGTCAAAGCGCTGGAACGCCGAGAACAGCGTGCCGCCCACGCCGCCCGCGCCCACGATCCCCACCATGGTGGAGTTGCGCAGGTTGGAGTCGAACTGGTAGGTGGCAAAGCCGATGAAGCGGGCGAATACCTGCGGCAGCACGCCGAAGATGATGACGTTGGCGAACGAGGCGCCCGTGGCGCGCACGGCTTCCACCTGCTTTAACGAAATCTCTTCGATGGCCTCGGTGAACAGCTTGCCGATGAAGCCGACCGAGGCGACCGTCAGCGCCAGGATGCCGGCCAGCGCGCCAAAGCCCACGGCCTTGACGAACAGGATGGCGACGATGACGGGATGCAGCGCGCGGCACAGGGCCACGATGGCGCGGGCGGGCCACGATACCCAGGTGGGCATCATGTTGCGCGCGCCCAGCAAACCGATGGGCAGCGCGATGATGATGCCAAGCACCGAGGCCAGCACCGCGATCTCCAGGCTTTCCGCGATGCCCTTCCACAAGGTGGCGGGCTTTTCGAAGTTGGGCGGAAACATGCGCGCCAGGAACGTGGACGCGTGCCCCATGCCGGTTTCGAAACGCGCCCAGCTGAAGTCCAGCTGCGCGCCGGCATACAGCGTGTAGGCCAGCAGCAGCAGCACGCCGGCCTTGGCGCGCCCGGACATGGCGAAGGGGCGGGCGCCCTTGGGTGGGATCATTCCAGCCAAGACTCGCCTCCGTAGATGGTCTTGAGCATGGCGGCGTCCAGCCCCTGGCCGTCGCCGTCATAGACCACATGGCCGCCGGACATGCCGACGATGCGCGTGGCGTAGCGGCGGGCGAGTTCGACGTCGTGGATGTTGACGATGACGGGAATGCCCGTGGCGCTGCCCTGTTCGGACAGCAGTTCCATGATCTCGACGGAGGTCTTGGGGTCGAGCGAGGACGTGGGCTCGTCGGCCAGCAGCAGCTGCGGGCGCTGCATCAGCGCGCGGGCAATGCCCACGCGCTGGCGCTGGCCACCCGACAGCGCATCGGCGCGCTGGTCGGCGAAACCCGCCAGGCCCACGGTGTCCAGCAGCTTGTAGGCGTGCTGGATGTCCTCGGGCTCGAAGCGGCGCATCCAGGCCTTCACGGCGGAGGTGTAGCCCAGCCGTCCGGTCAGGAGGTTTTCCATGACCGTCAGGCGTTCGACCAGGTTGTATTCCTGGAACACCATGCCGATGCGGCGGCGCGCGCGGCGCAGCGACGCGCCGCGCACGCGGGCCAGGTCCACGGACCCGTCCTTCGACTGCAGCACGATCTCGCCCTTGGTGGGTTCGATCAGCCGGTTGATGCAACGCAGTAGCGTGCTTTTACCGGTGCCCGAGGGGCCGATGATGGCTGTAAGCCCCTGTCCCGCGATCTGCAGGTCGATGCCGTTGAGTACCGGCCGGCCGGCCCGGTATTCCTTCACCAGGCCGGAAATGCGTAGCGACGTCGTCATACGGAATTACTTCTTGCTCTTGGCGGATTCGCGGTCGTAGGCAGCGCGGTTGAAACTCTCGCCGCCGGATTCGGCGACCTGGCGCACGATGGCCCAGTCCTTCTCGTAGGTCACCGGGTAGAAGCGGTCGGCGCCGTCGAAGGCCTTGGACATTTCCGCGGGGAAGCGGTAGTCGTAGAAGCACTTGAGCATCTGGTCGCGGAACTTGGGCTCCAGGTCATGCGCGTAGGCGAACGACGAGGTCGGGAATTTCTCGCTCTTGTAGATCACGCGGAAGTCGGCTTCCTTGACCTGGCCGCGCTCGACCATGCGCTTGAACACGTCCGAGGCCACGGCAGCGGCGTCGTAGTCGCCGGAGTTCACGCCCATGACGGACTGGTCGTGCTTGCCGGAGAAGATGACCTTGTAGTCCTTGTCGGGAGTCAGGCCTTCCTTGGGGAACAGCGCGACCGGCGCCATGTGACCCGAGTTCGACGAGGGGGCGGTGTGCGCGAGCTTCTTGCCCTTCAGGTCGGTCAGCTTCTGGTAGGGGCTGTCCTTCTTGACGATGACGATCAGGTTGTAGCCCTGGAAGCCGTCGGCATAGCCCTTGACCGCGAACGGCACGGCGCCCGCGATGTTCACGGCGAAGGCGGTGGGGCCGGTCGAGAAGCCGCCCACGTGCAGGCGGCCCGAGCGCATGGCCTCGATTTCCGCGGCATTGCTCTGCACCTGATAGAACACCACGCGCTTGCCCGTGCATTCGGACAGGTGCTTGGTGAAGGGCTTGAAGATGTCTTCGTAGACCGCCGGGTCTTCCACCGGGGTGTAGGTGAACACCAGGGTGGACGGGGTCTTCAGCTTGGCCGGATCGGTGGGCGTGTCGGCCACCAGGTCCTTGTTGGCGTCGCAGTACATCTGGTCCAGGTCGCCGCGGTTGGTGCAGGCGTCGGCGGCTTGCGCGGCGGACGTGCCCAGGGCGAAGGCGGCCAGCGTGGCCGCTTGAAGCAGGCGCAGAGCTTGCATCTTGTGTCTCCTCTTTCTTTGTTTGTGTGACGTGTCACTTAATTCAACCTGAATTCAAACATGGAAGAGGAGGGGACGCACTCGGGAAAGTCCCTGTGTTTCTTTTCGGCTTTTGTTCGATTTGTTCGATTTATGTTCGTTTTTGCGCGAAATTCGCCGTTTGGCTCAGCTCCGGTAACCGAGCTTGCGCGAGATTTCCTGCGCGCAGGCCAGCAGCGGCCGGGCGATGGCGCCGTCCCAGGCCACATCGAACAGTCCCGTGGGGCCCAGGCTGGTCAGGGCCAGGGCGATATTGCCGGTGTTGTCGAAGACCGGCACCGACAGCGCGTCCACGCCTGGCAGCGGGTTGCCCAGGGCGCGCGCCATGCCGTGCACGCGGATGTCGGCCAGTTGCGCCTCGATGTTGGCGCGGGACGCCTTGCGCGGCGGTGGCATGCTGGCGATGACGGCCGTGTCGCCTTCCTCGCGCGCGATGTAGTGCTCGCTGACCTTGGGCGGCAGCCAGGCCGCGAACACCAGGCCGGTGGCCGTGTGCAGCATGGACATCACCGTGCCCTTGCGCATGTTCACGTGGACCGGGTAGCTGGCTTCGGTCATGTGGATCATGGTGGGGCCGTGCGAACCGAGCACGGCAATGCCCAGCGTGTGGCCGATTTCCGATTGCAGCTTGGCGATTTCCGGCATGGCGACGCGCACGGGGTCCAGGCGCTGCAGGCTGACCAAGCCCATCTGCAGAGCGAAGGGGCCCAGTTCGTACTGGCCGGTGATGGCGTCCTGCTGCACCAGGCCGACGCGGATGAAGCTGACCAGGTAGGGGTGCGCCTTGGCCGAGGTCATGCCGGCGCCCGCGGCCAGGTCGCGCAGGGTCAGGGGCTTGCCGGCGTCGACCAGGGCGGCCAGCAGCGGCACGCCCACCTCGATCGACTGGATGCTGCGGCGGCCGTCGTTGGCGGCCGGAGAGGAAGCGGAAGGGGATGTCGCCACGGTATGCGGACCTCAGGCCGGCTGTGCTTGGGGGGACCGCGCGGCCAGCAGCCGGTCGGCCATTTCCACGAAGCCCGCGCCGCCATGGTAGGCGGCGACGAAGGCGGGGCGGTGCGTCAGGCGGTGCAGCTGGGCCTGGATGTTGGCCACGCCGACCGAAATCGGGAAGTAGGCGAACATGGGTTCGTCGTTGGGCGAGTCGCCGATGAACAGGGTGCTGTCCAGGGCGCCGGCCACGTCCGCGCCGAACTCGCGCTGGAACATGGTGCGCGTCATGGTGAGTTTGTCGTAGTCGCCGAACCAGCCGTTGACGTGGATGGAACTGACCTTGGCCTGGGCGCCGGCTTCCTCGAAGATCTGGACAATCCGGGTGATCGCTGTATCGGGCAGGGCGGGCACGTCCTCGCAGAAATCGATGGCCAGGTCGGCCACGCGGTAGTCCTGGTCGCTGGCCACGGCGGCGCCGGGCACTTCGGCCAGGACGCGGTCGCGGATGGCGTCCAGCTTCCGGCGGCTGGCCTGGCGCGAGGCGGCGTCGGTCCAGTAGTGGGTGGTCATGCGGCGGGCCTGGCGGTCATAGGCGTAATAGAAGGCGCCGTTTTCGCCGACCACGGCGCGCACCGGCCACATGCGGGCGATGTGGTCGCACCAGCCGGCGGGGCGGCCGGTAATGGGCACGACCTGGATGCCGGCCTGTTCCAGGCGCTCCAGCGCCGCATAGGCGTCCGCCGGCAGGCGGCCCTCGGTGGTCAGCGTGTCGTCGATGTCGGTCAGCACGACGCGGACGGCCGCCGCGACGGTCAAAGGCATGGCCGCAAGGGCTTGCATGTGGGGTTTCCTTGGCTCGGTTTTTTAGGGGTGGTCTCCGGGCGAAAGTTTACCGGACACCCCCGGCCGGCGGGGCTGGCAGGGCCGGATAGGGGTTCCGCCTCCAGGGGCGGTAAAATCCGGGCTTTCCCGCCTGGTTTACGTGCCCGCCATGTCCGTCCAGTTGTCCCCTTTGCCCGGCTCCGAGCCGGAATCCTTCGGCATCGCCTCTGTTGCCGAAATCATCGCCGAGCTGCGCGCCGGCCGCATCGTCATCCTGGTTGACGAAGAAGACCGTGAAAACGAGGGCGACCTGGTCATGGCCGCCGAATTCGTCACGCCCGAAGCCATCAACTTCATGGTGACGCACGGCCGCGGCCTGGTGTGCCTGACCTTGACCGAAGAGCGCTGCCGCCAACTGGACCTGCCCCTGATGGCGGCCCGCAACGGCACGCGCTACGGCACCAACTTCACCCAGTCGATCGAGGCCGCCGAAGGCGTCGAGACCGGCATCTCGGCCGCCGACCGCGCCCGCACCATCCAGGTGGCGGTGGCGCGCGACGCCAAGCCCGCGGACCTGGTCCAGCCCGGCCACATCTTCCCGGTGCGCGCCGTGCCCGGTGGCGTGCTGGTCCGTGCCGGCCACACCGAGGCGGGCTGCGACCTGACCGCCATGGCCGGCCTGACGCCCGCCGCCGTGATCTGTGAAATCCTCAAGCCGGACGGCACCATGGCCCGCCTGCCGGACCTGGTGCAGTTCGCCCGCGAACACGGCCTGAAGATCGGCACCATCGCCGACCTGATCCAGTACCGTAGCGAACACGAATCCATCGTCAAGCGCGTGGGCAAGCGCACCATGCAGACCGCCTGGGGCGAATTCGAGGCCGTGGCCTATGAAGACGCCGCCACCGGCTCCGCCCATTTGGCGCTGGTGCATGGTAACGTGACTCCCGACGCCGAGACGCTGGTGCGCGTGCACGAGCCGGCCTCCGTGCTGGACGTGCTGGACACCGGCGCCAGCCCGCACAGCTGGGGCGTGGCGCAGGCCTTGCAGGCCATCGCGGCCTCGCCCGCCGGCGTGCTGGTGCTGATGAACTGCCAGTCGTCCACGGAACACCTGTTTGGCCAGATCGCCGGCTGGAACGACTCCAAGGCCCAGGCCAACCCCGGCAACGCCGACCGCTACGGCCTGCGTACCTACGGGATTGGCGCCCAGATTCTGCGTGACCTGAACGTGGGCCAGATGAAGCTGCTGGCCCGGCCGCGCAAGATGCCCAGCATGGCGGGCTTCTCGCTCACCATTACGGGTTACGATTGCGACCCTCCGAATACTCCCGCAACACACTGAAGGCCGACCTATGAACCCTTACATCCTTACCCCCGACCTGAACGGCGAAGGGCTGCACATCGGCATCGTACGCGCCCGCTTCAATGAAGAAATCGGCCAGGCCGAACTCGAAGCGTGCCTGAAGGAACTGGCCGAACTGGGCGTGGACGAGCGCGACGTGATGGTCGCCACCGTTCCCGGCGCCCTGGAACTGGGCGTGGCCCTGTCCCACATGGCCGAAACGTTTGAATTCGACGCCCTGATCGCGCTGGGCGCGGTCATCCGCGGCGAGACTTATCACTTTGAAGTGGTCAGCAATGAAATGGCCACGGCAATCACCCGTATCTCCCTCGAAACCGGCATCCCCGTCGCCAATGGCGTGCTGACCGTCGACACCGACGAGCAGGCGCAGGCGCGCGCGGCCGGCAAGGGCCGCGATTGCGCCCAGGTGGCCGTTGAAATGGCCAACCTGGTGGCGGCCCTGGAGCCCGAGGAAGAAGACGAAGACGACGAAGACGAGGACGAAGATTTTGACGACGAAGAAGACGACGACCAGCGCTGATAGCGCGGCGCAGGCCCGCGCCAACGCGCGCAGCGCGCGCCGCCGCGCACGCGAATTCGCCCTGCAGGGCGTGTACGCGTGGCTGCTGCGCGGCGGCGAAGGCACGCAGGACGCCGGCGAGATCGACGCCCATCTGCGCGACACCGAGGATTTTTCCGAGGCCGACGCGCAGTGGTTCAAGACCTTGCTGCATGGCGTGCTGCGCGAAGCGCCCGCGCTGCGTGAGCGTTTCACGCCCTACGTCGACCGTCCGCTGGCCGAACTGTCGCCTGTCGAGCATGGCATCCTGCTGATCGGCAGCTTCGAACTGATTCATCACGTCGAAGTGCCGTACAAGGTCGCCATCAATGAAGCCGTCGAACTGGCCAAGTCGTTCGGCGGCACCGACGGCTTCAAGTTCGTCAACGGCGTGCTCGACAAGCTGGCGGCCGACGTCCGCGCCCACGAAGTCAACAAGAGGTAGCTTCCTCTCCCCCCCGAAGCGCTGCGTGCTTCCCCCCCAGGGGGGCGCCGCTGCGGACCGGCAGAGCCGGATCCGCGCGGCCCGGATTTGGGGGGCACCTGTTTCTTGCCGCGTGAGGAGTGGGTTGGGGTTTCTTCCTGGTTGTGCGGGGCGCCGCATGATTTGTGGGGGCGGCAAGCCCCCGTAGGTTTCAATGCCGGCCTGCCGTGCCGGACTGCGGAGTTGCCTTGGCGTCCGAATTTGATCTGATCGCGCGCTATTTCACCTGCGCGGCCCCTGCCGGCCTGCTGGGCGTGGGCGATGATTGCGCCCTGTTCCCGGTCCCGCCCGGCGAACAGGTGGCCACCAGCACGGACCTGCTGCTGGAAGGCCGCCATTTCTTTCCCGATGTGGATCCGCAAGCGCTGGGGCATAAGGCCCTGGCGGTGAACCTTTCCGACCTTGCTGCAATGGGCGCACGCCCCATCGGCTGCGTGCTGGGCCTGGCCTTGCCGCGGCTGGACGAGCCCTGGCTTGCGGCTTTTGCCGCAGGCTTCCATGCGCTGGCTGCAGCTCACGGTTGCCCGCTGATCGGCGGCGACACGACGCGCAGCGCGCATGACCTTGCCATCAGCGTCACTGTGTTCGGCGCCGTGCCGGCCGGGCAGGCCTTGCGCCGCGATGGCGCCCGGGCTGGCGACGACATTTGGGTGTCCGGCGAGCTGGGGGCGGCCGACGTGGCCTACCGCCTGCTGGACGGGCAATACCCCTCTGACGCGGCGCTGCTGGCGGCGACGCGCGGCGCGCTGGAATGGCCTGAGCCTCAGGTCGCGCTGGGCCTGGCCTTGCGCGGCATCGCCCATGCCGCCATCGACATTTCCGACGGACTGCTGCAGGACCTGGGCCATATCCTGGCTGCCAGCAGCGTGGGCGCCACGCTGCATTACGCCGCGATGCCCGTGTCGCCCGCCCTGGCTGGCTTGCAAGAAGCGCCGCTGCGCCGCGCGGTGCTGGGCGGCGGCGACGTCTACCAGCTATGCTTCACCGCGCCCGCCTCCCGGCGCGAGGCCGTGCTTGCGGCGGCGGCTGCGGCCGGCGCGCGCGTGACCCGCGTGGGGCAGATCCAGGCGCAGCCGGGCCTGTCCGTGCTGGACGGCCAGGGCCAGCCTCTCGCCGAGCTGCCGGCCGGTTTCGATCACTTTCCCGCGGCCTGATCCGCCGCGTCCCAACCCGCATACCCATGCCGTCGACCGACAACCGTCCCACCTCCATGCGCGACCGAGCCCGGACCGCATACCCGCCGCTGTCCTGGGTCTGCCGCGATCCGGGCCGGCTCATCGCCTTTGGCTTTGGCAGCGGCCTGATCCGGCCGGCCTCCGGTACATGGGGCACGCTGCTGGCCTGGGCGATCTGGGTCGCCGCCGCGCCCGCAGCCTCGGATTGGGCGATCGGCGCATTCCTGGCGCTGGCTTTTTTGTATGGCTGCTGGGCCTGCCATCGCGTCGGGCGTGAACTCCAGCAGTCGGATCATGTCGGAATGGTCTGGGACGAGATGGTGGCGTTCTGGCTGGTGCTCTGGCTGACGCCCGCGGGCTGGTTGCCGCAGGCGCTGGCGTTCGTGCTGTTCCGCACGTTCGACATCGTCAAGCCGCCTCCCATCAAGTTCTTTGACGCCCATATCAAAGGCGGTTTCGGCGTGATGTGGGACGATATCGTGGCGGCCGGATACGCCCTGCTGGTCATGGCGCTGGTCGTGCGCACAGGAGTCTTGGGATGAGCGGACAACAAGAAAGCACCCGGCCCAATCTGTCGGCCGAACAACTGGCGCAAGCCACTTCGCTGGCGCTGGTTGAACGGCTGGGCGAAACGCTGCGGCGCAAGGGCTGGATGCTGGGCACGGCCGAATCCTGCACCGGAGGCCTCCTGGCCGGCGCGATGACGGCGGTGGCCGGTTCCAGCGACTGGTTCGAGCGCGGCTTCGTGACCTACAGCAACGAGGCCAAGGTTGCTGAACTGGACGTATCGCCCGACGCCTTGCACCACTTCGGCGCCGTCAGTGAACCGGTGGCGCTGGAGATGGCCAACGGCGTGCTGCTGGCGTCTCCCGCCGCGCATGTGGCGGTGTCCACGACCGGCATCGCCGGGCCGGGCGGGGCGACGCCGGGCAAGCCGGTGGGCATGGTGTGCTTCGGCTTTGCGCAGCGTTCGGGCGAAGGCATCAGCAGTCGCGCCGTCACGCATGTGTTCCCCGGCGACCGCGCGCAGGTGCGCCAGGCGGCGGTGGACTACGCGCTGCGCGGGTTGCTGGAATTGTTGGGCGCGCCGGTCAACCGGCGCTGAGAAACGGATTGCGCGGCAGGGGGCTGCCGGCCCCCATGCCCCGGATCAGCGCACTGCGTTGATCGCGTCGCGCAGGCCCTTGGCCGCCGTGCCGGCGGCCTCGCGCCAGTCGTCGCCGCCGCTGGCGTAGATGATGGCGCGGGACGAGTTGATCATCATGCCGCTGCGGGCCGCGTTGGCGCCGGCGTTCACGGTGGCGGTGATGTCGCCGCCCTGGGCGCCGATACCTGGGACCAGCAGGGGCACCGCGTCGCCGATGCGTGCGCGCACCGCGGCCAGCTCATTCGGGAAGGTCGCGCCCACCACCAGGCCGCACTGGCCATTGGCGTTCCACTTGTCGGCGACCAGGCCCGCGACGTGCAGGTACAGCGGCTCGCCATTGTCCATCTTCAGGAATTGCAGGTCCGAACCGCCGGGGTTGGAGGTGCGGCACAGCACGATCACGCCGCGGTCGCGCCACGCCAGATAGGGCTCGACCGAGTCCAGGCCCATGTAGGGGCTGACCGTCAGCGCGTGCGCCTGGTAGCGTTCGTAGGCTTCGCGGGCGTAGTTCTCGGCGGTGGAGCCGATGTCGCCGCGCTTGGCGTCCAGCACGATGGGCAGGTCAGGGTGTTTTTCGCGGATGTGCTGGCACAGCGCTTCCAGCTGGTCTTCGGCGCGATGGGCGGCGAAGTAGGCGATCTGCGGCTTGAAGCTGCAGGCATAGGGCGCGGTGGCGTCCACGATGTCGCGGCAGAACTGGAAGATGGCGTCGGGCTTGTCCTGCAGTTCGCGGGGGAAGCGCTGCGGGTCGGGATCCAGCCCGACTTGCAGGAGCGAGTTGCTGGTGGTCCAGGCGTGTTCGAGTTTTTGCAGGAAATTCATGGGAGTTCAGTGCAGTTTGACCCGCGGGCGCGTGCGCCGCATGAGCAGGCGGGCCAGGGCAAGGGAGGCGGTACGCGAGATGCCGAGCACCGCTTTGTGGTGCATCAGGTGCAGGCTCATGTACATCAGGCGTGCCAGTGTACCGCTTACGAACAGTCCTCGTCCGGCCAGCTTGCCCATCAGGCTGCCGACGCCAGCGTCCTGGCCCAGCGACACCAGCGAGCCGTGGTCCTCGTAGACATAGGGCGTGGTGGGCTCGGGCGTATGGCGCAGGCGCGCGGTGAGTTTCTTGGCCAGATAGTCGGCCTGCTGGTGCGCGGCTTGCGCGCGGGCCGGCACGCTGCGGCCGTCACGCCACGGCGCGGCGCAGCAGTCGCCCAGCGCCAGGATGTGCGGATCGGCGGTTTCCAGCCGTTCGTTCACCTCCACCTGGCCCACCCTGTTCAGCGGCAGGTCCAGGCCGGCCAGCAGGGCCGGGCCCTGGATGCCTGCCGCCCACATGCAGAGCTGGGCCGGGAACTCGCGGCCGTCGGCCGTCTTGACGCTGTCGGCGGTGACTTCCGAGACCCGGCAGGACGCTTCCACCCGGATGCCCAGTTCCGTCAGGCGGTTGGTGGCCGCGACCGAGATCTTCTCGGGCAGGGCCGACAGGATGCGCGGGGCGCCTTCCACCAGGGTGATGGCCAGATCGCGTTCGGCGCGGAAATTCGGCAGGCCGTAGGCGCTGACCACGTGGCTGGCCTCGACCAGCTCCACGGCCAGCTCGACGCCGGTGGCCCCGCCGCCCACGATCACCAGATCCAGGCGGGCCGAGGGATTGCGCACCTTGGCCTGATCCACCAGGGCCATGGCCTTGAGCATGGTCAGGCGGAACTGCTCCGCGTTTTCGGTGGAATCCAGCGTGACCGCATGTTCGGCCGCGCCGGGCGTATTGAAGAAGTTGGACGTGCTGCCCAGAGCCAGGACCAGCGTGTCGTAGGCGAGCTCGCGGCGTGGCAGGACTTCCTGGCCTTGCGCGTCGTTCACCGCGTCCACGGTGATGCGGCGCTGCTCGCGGTCGATGTGTTCCAGGCGGCCCTGCGCGAACGAAAACCCGTTCATGTGGGCCAGCATCAGGTAGGACAGGCCTTCCTGGTGGATGTCCAGCGTGCCGGCGGCCGCTTCGTGCAGCGAGGGCTTCCAGATATGGAAGGGGCGGCTGTCGACCAGCGTGATGTGCTGCCGGCCATGCACGCGGCCCAGCTTGGCCGCCAATTCCAGGCCGCCGGCGCCGCCGCCGACGATGACAATGCGCTCAGAGGAGTCGGGCGTCGATCTAGGCATCATGGCTTCCAGTATAAATAGCGGCGCATCTCCCGGGAGATGACTAGCGGTGTCAATGCATGACGAAACGGCTGATGGCCACGCCTACCCAGACTGTCCCGGCGAAGATCAGCAGCAGCATCACGGCGGCGCTGCCCAGGTCCTTGGCCCGCCCCAGGAGCGGGTGCGATTCGACGGAAAGCGCGTCGGCCAGCGCCTCGATGGCGGAATTCAGCAGCTCCGCCGCCAGCACCATGATGACCGTGCCCACCAGGAAAAACACTTCAACCGTCGTGCGGCCAAGGAAGAATGCGGCCGGGATCATCAGGACGGCCAGCGCCAGCTCCTGGCGGAAAGCCGCCTCGTATTTGATCGCGGCCTGCAGACCCTGCAGGGAGTAGCGCAGCGCATTCAGGATGCGGCGCAGGCCCCCGGTGCTTTTGTAGGGCGAATGATGCGGATTCTGTGACATGGGTGCGGAAAATGGGCTGGGTGTGGCGGCTTTTTAACAGATATGCATTGCCCGCGAAGCCATCGCACGCATCTTTGGGCAAACCCTAATTGTGACGTATCCGGCGCGGGCGCAAGATTTGGTCAATTGGTAAGGCCACTTTACCTTTTGGCCTGAATTTCCGACTGACGCCACCGTAGTCCATGCCCATTCAGACCATCGAACCCCGCCGCCTGTATCGCCAGATCGCCGACCAGCTGCGCCTGCTGATCGAGTCGGGCGAGTTCCCCGCCGGCGCGCGTCTGCCGCCCGAGCGCGATCTGGCGCTCAAGCTCGGCGTGTCCCGCCCTTCGGTGCGCGAGGCGCTGATCGCGCTGGAGGTCGAAGGCTGGGTGGAAGTCCGCATGGGTTCGGGCGTCTATGTGCAAAGCCTGGCCGGCGGGCCGCGCGCCAGCCTGACGGCAGAGAGCCCTCTGGAAACCATACGGGCCCGCCAGGTGATCGAGGGCGAGCTGGCCGCGCAGGCCGCGTTGCGCAATACGCCCGCGCTGGTGGAGGGGCTGGCCGAAGCCGTCGGCACCATGGAAGACGAGGCGCTGGCCGGCAACGTGCCGATCCGCGGAGACCGCCTGTTCCATCTGCGCGTGGCCGAGATGGCGAACAACGCCGTGCTGGTGCGCGTGGTGAGCGAACTGTTCGACGAGCGCCACAATCCGCTGTCCGTGAAGCTGGGCGACTACTTCGAGAATCCGTCCAGCTGGGCTGCCGCCATCGCTGAACACCGCAAGGTGATCGACGCCATCCGCGCTGGCGACGACTGCGGCGCGCGCGCCGCCATGCACCACCATCTGGCCTGCTCGCACGACCGTCTTACCGCAAGCTGGCCCGGCGCGGACGCGTCCGGTCAGCTCTTGGATAGCCGGGAGCAGACGGAATCATGAGCATCGCACGCAGATGCCCGATGTTCGGAACGCCAAGGAGCAAGTCGCCATGACGCTGGCCTGTCGCATCCACGGGGCGCGCGACTTGCGCCTGGAACCGGACGAAGTCGCGCCGCTGGCGCCGCACGAGGTGGAGCTGAGGCTGGGCGCCGCGGGCATCTGCGGATCCGACCTGCACTATTTCCTGCATGGCCGCGTGGGGGCCTTCGTCATCCGCGAACCCCTCATCCCCGGTCATGAGGCCTCGGGCGTCGTGCTGCGCACGGGCGATGCCGTGCGGTCGGTGGCGCCGGGCATGAAGGTCGCCATCAATCCTTCCCATCCTTGCGGCGGCTGCGATTACTGCCGCGCCGGCCGCGACAATCTTTGCCGCAACATGCGCTTTCTCGGCAGCGCCAGCATCTATCCGCACGTGCAAGGCATGTTCCGCGAGCGCTTCGTCATGGGCGAACGCCAACTCACGCCGGTGCCGGAAGCAGACGTTACGCTGGGCGAGATCGCCTGTGCCGAGCCGCTGTCCATCGGCCTGCATGGCGTCAACCGGGCGGGTCCCATGATGGGCAAGCGCGTGCTGGTGACGGGCGGCGGCACCATAGGTTGCATGACCGTGCTCGCCGCCAGGCTGGCGGGCGCGGCCCACGTGACCGTGGCGGACGTGGCCGACCGGCCGCTGGACATGGCGCGCCAGGTCGGCGCCGACCTGGCCGTGCGCAGCGACCAGCTCGCGCCCGCCGATCTGACCGATATCGCCGACATCAGCATCGAGGCCGCCGGCAGCCCTGCGGCGCTGGCGACCTGCCTCACGGCGACGCGGCGCGGCGGCCGCATCGTGCAAGTGGGAACGTTGCCCGCCGAGGGCATCGCGTTTCCGGCCAACAACATCATGGCGCGGGAGCTCGACTACGTCGGCGCGTTCCGCGCGGGCGTGGAGTTCGATTGGGCCGTGTCCTACCTGCGTACGCGCAAGGTGGACGTGCGGCCCCTGATGAGCGCGCAGTTGCCGTTGTCGCAGGCGTTCGAGGCCTTCGAGCTGGCGGCGGATCGCAGTCGCAGTACCAAGGTGCAACTTGTAGTTGAAGCGTGACCCCGCTGGCGGCTCACCATGGGCCGCCACGCCGGGCATTCAAAAAACAACGAGGAGACGACATGAACCTAGGCAACGCCGTCAAGGCGCTGGTTGCCGCCCTAGCGCTCGCCGCCAGCGGCAGCGTAGTGGCGCAAACCAAGCTCAAGTGGGCCCACGTGTACGAAACATCCGAACCCTTCCATACCGCCTCCGTCTGGGCGGCGCAGGAAATCGGCAAGCGCACCAACGGCCGTTACCAGATCGACGTATACCCGGCCTCGCAGCTGGGCAAGGAAAACGACATCAACCAGGGCCTGACCCTCGGTACGGTGGACATGATCATCTCCGGCTCCAGCTTCGCGGCCAAGAGCTTTCCCCGTATCGGCGTCACCTACTACCCCTACATCTTCCGCAATCCCGAGCACCTGATCGCCTACACCAAGAGCGATATCTACAAGGAACTCACGCGCGGCTACGACGAGAAAAGCGGCAACCACATCGTCGCCACCACCTACTACGGCACGCGCCAGACCACGTCCAACCGACCATTCACCAAGTGTTCCGAAATGAAGGGCCTGAAGATCCGCGTGCCTGACGTGGCCGCCTATCTGGCCATGCCGCGCGCCTGCGGGGCCAACACCGCGCCGATCGCTTTCGCCGAGGTCTACCTGGCTTTGCAGAACGGCACCGTTGAGGCGCAGGAGAACCCGCTCACCACCATCGAGGCCAAGAAGTTCTACGAAGTGCAGAAGAACATCATCCTCACCGGCCATATCGTCGATCACCTGAACACGGTGATCTCGGGCAAGCTGTGGAAGAGCCTGTCCGACGAAGACAAGAAGATCTTTGCCGAAGTGGCGCAGCAGGCGGCCGAGAAGGCTTCCGCCGAGGTCGCCGAAAGCGAGAAGAAGATGGTCGAGGTGTTTCGCAAGCGAGGCCTGAACGTGGCGGAGGTGAACGTCCAGGACTTCCGCGACACCGTGCTGGAGAAAGTGCCGTTCAAGCAGTACGGCTACGAAAAATCGGATTGGGAACGGATCCAGGCCGTGAAGTAAGCGCGCCCGGGGCCGCCCCGCGGCCCCGCATCGACCCGTCCGACTCCGCACAAGGGGAACGCCATGCATTCCGATGCCAAGGCCGCCGTGATGGCGGCCGCCAGCAACAACCCTGTCCATCCCGCGGGGCACCAGCCGCCCGCCACGGCGCAGGAGATCGTCCAGAGTTTCGAGGAAGCCGATCATCACGAGGTCAGCCTGGCGGGCTACCAGCCCGAGGACTGGATCTGCCTGGGTATTTTCTGGACCATGGCGCTGCTGGTCTTCCTGCAGTTCTTTTCGCGCTATGTGCTTAACGACTCCTACGCCTGGACCGAGGAACTGGCCGTCTATTGCCTGATCGGCGTGGTGTTCATCGGCTCGGCCATGTGCGTGCGCGCCTGCCGCCACATCCAGGTGGATTTCCTGTACCGCTACCTGCCGCGCCCTGTCGGTCGCACGCTGGCCACCGTCATCGACCTGCTGCGCACGGCGTTCTTCGGTTATGCGGTGTGGCTCACTTACCGCTACATCGCGCTGGTGGGCGACGAGCCCATGACCACGCTGTTCTGGAACAAGGCCTATGTCTACTGGATGGCGTTGGCGGGATTCGTCCTGATGTTCCTGCGCTCGGTGCAGGTGTCGATCTGCAATTGGCGCCAGGGCTACTCCATCCTGGAAAACCCCGCGGCCTACGAGTCGCAGGACTAGCCGGGGCGGCCCCGGAATCCGACAACGACAACCGGAAGCGAGACATGGGCATACTGATCGGAACCTTTCTGCTGTTGATGATCTTCGGCCTGCCGGTGGCGGTGGCCATGGCAGGCGCATCGCTGCTGTTCGTGCTGATTTCGGGCAGCGTGCCCGACGTGGTGGTGGCGCAGCGCATGATCGCAGGGGTGGAGTCCTTCCCCCTGCTGGCCGTGCCGTTCTTCATCCTGGCCGGCAACCTGATGAACATCGCGGGCATCACCGGCCGCATCTATAACTTCGCGGTTGCGCTGGTGGGCTGGATGCGCGGCGGACTGGGGCAGGTGAACATCATCGGTTCGGTGGTGTTCGCCGGCATGTCGGGTACGGCCATTGCCGACGCCGCGGGCCTGGGCACCATCGAAATCAAGGCCATGAAGGACCACGGCTACGAGACCGAGTTCGCGGTGGGGGTGACGGCCGCCTCGGCCACGCTGGGTCCCATCATTCCGCCGTCGCTGCCCTTCGTCATCTACGGCATGATGGCCAACGTGTCGATCGGCTCGCTGTTCCTGGCCGGCCTGATTCCCGGCGCGGTCCTGACCGTGCTGATGATGCTGACCGTGGCCTATTACGCGCGCCGCAACAACTGGGGCGGCGACGTGTCCTTCGACTGGAAGCGCCTGGGCGCCGCCGGGCTGGAAGTCGGCATCGTGCTGGCGTTCCCGCTGGCGATCTGGCTCATGACCGAGGCCGGCATGTCGGCGAACCTGGCCGCAGGCATCGCCTTTGCCGTGTTGCTGGCGCTGGACTGGCGCTACAACTTTTCGGCGGTGATGGCGCTGATGGCGCCCGTCATCCTGATCGGCGGCATGACGCTGGGCTGGTTCACGCCCACGGAGGCCGCGGTGGCCGCGGTGATATGGGCGTTGTTCCTGGGACTGGTGCGCTATCGCTCCATGACCTTGCGGACCTTGGCCAAGGCGACTTTCGACACCATCGAGACCACGGCGTCGGTGCTGTTCATCGTCACCGCAGCCTCGGTGTTCGCCTGGTTGCTGACCACCACCCAGGCGGCCCAGGCGCTGACCGACGGCATACTCAGCGTGACCCAGAACAAATGGGTGTTCCTGCTGATGGCCAACGTCCTGATCCTGATCGTGGGCTGCTTCATCGACACTATCGCCGCCATCACCATCCTGGTGCCTATCCTGCTGCCCATCGTGCTCAAGCTCGGCATCGACCCGATCCATTTCGGCCTGATCATGACGCTGAACCTGATGATCGGCCTGCTGCATCCGCCCATGGGCATGGTGCTGTTCGTGCTGGCGCGCGTGTCCAAGCTGTCGGTGGAACGGACCACGGTCGCGATCCTGCCGTGGCTGGTGCCGTTGTTCCTGGCGTTGATCGCCATTACCTATATCCCCCAGATCACACTCTGGCTGCCCGGCGTCATGGGCATGGCCAAGTAAAAAGGAAGACGTCATGACTGGAAGGCTGCAAGGCAAGACCGCCATCGTCACCGCTGCTGGTCAAGGCATAGGCCGCGCCGTGGCCGAGGCCTACGTCCGCGAAGGCGCCGACGTGCTGGCGCTGGACATCAACGGCGGGGCGCTGGAGACGCTGGCGGGATGCCGGCGCCGCACGCTGGACGTGACCGACGCAGCCGCCATCGGCGCGCTGGTCGCCGAGGCGGGGCCGGTGGACGCGCTGTTCAACGGCGCCGGTTTCGTGCATGCCGGAACCATCCTGGACTGCGACGAAAAGGCCTGGGACTTCTCGTTCGAACTGAATGTGAAATCCATGTACCGCATGATCCGCGCCTGCCTGCCCGGCATGCTGGCGCGGGGCGGCGGCTCCATCGTCAACATGGCCTCGGTGGCGTCCAGCATCAAGGGCGCGCCCAACCGCTGCGTCTACGGCGCCACCAAGGCGGCGGTGATCGGGCTGACCAAGTCCGTGGCCGCGGACTACGTGGGGCAGGGCATACGCTGCAACGCCATCTGCCCGGGCACGGTGGAATCGCCTTCGCTGCGCCAGCGCATCGAGGCGCAGGCCAGCGCCGGCGGGCAGACGCTGGCCGCGGTGGAGGCCGCCTTCGTCGCCCGCCAGCCCATGGGCCGCATCGGCAGCGCCGAGGAAATCGCCCTGCTGGCGGTGTACCTTGCCAGCGACGAGTCCGCCTTCACCACCGGCACCGCCCAGGTCATCGACGGCGGCTGGTCGAACTGAACATTTACTACACACATGAGGAACATGCGATGAAACTGTTGCGCTATGGTGCGAAAGGCGCGGAGAAGCCCGGAATGCTGGACGCCCGCGGGCAGGTGCGGGACCTGTCGGCGGTCCTGCCGGACATAGGCGCCGCCACGCTCACGCGCGCCGGCCTTGCGCCGCTGCGCGCGCTGGACCCGGCCAGCCTGCCGCTGGTGGATCGCCCGGGCCGCCTGGCTCCGCCCTGGAGCGGCATGGGCAAGTTCATCTGCATCGGTCTGAACTACGCCGACCACGCAGCGGAGTCGGGCCTGCCGGTGCCCGCCGAGCCTGTGGTCTTCATGAAGCCAACCTCGGCCGTGGTCGGCTGCAACGATCCTGTGGTGCTGCCGCAGGACTCCGTCAAGACCGACTGGGAAGTCGAGCTGGGCGTGGTGATCGGCGAGCGGGCCCGCTACGTCAGCGAGGCGGACGCCATGAAGCACGTGGCCGGTTATTGCGTGGTCAACGACGTGTCCGAGCGTGAATACCAGATCGAGCGCGGCGGTACCTGGGACAAGGGCAAGGGCTGCGATACCTTCGGCCCGGTCGGCCCGTGGCTGGTCACCGCCGACGAGATCGCCGACCCGCAGGCGCTGGACATGTGGCTGGACGTCAATGGCAAGCGCTATCAGAACGGCAGCACCCGCACCATGGTGTTCGGCGTGGCGCAACTGGTGTCCTACGTCAGCCGCTTCATGACCCTGTACCCGGGAGACCTGATCAGCACCGGCACGCCGCCGGGCGTGGGCATGGGCCAGAAGCCGGCGCCCGTGTACCTGAAGGCCGGCGACGAGATGCGGCTGGGCATTGCCGGCCTGGGCGAACAGCAGCAGCGCGTCCACGCCTGGGATCCTGCGCTGATCGACGGTTAGCGGCGCGAGAACGCCAGGAGGCATTCATGTCTGAAACCGATACCGCCGTCATACGCATCCACCCGGCGGACAATGTGGTGATCGCCAGGCGCCAGCTGGCCGGCGGCACGCGCCTGGCTGGCGAAGACGTCGTCGTGCGCGGCCTGGTGCCGCCGGGGCACAAGGTGGCGACGCGCGCCATCGCCGCCGGTGAACCCGTGCGGCGCTACAACCAGATCATCGGCGTGGCGCGCTGCGACATCGCGCCCGGCGCGCATGTCCACACGCACAACCTGGAGTTCTCCGACTTCGAGCGCGATTACGCCGTGGGCGTCGACGCGCGCGCCACCGATTACGTCGACGCGCCCGCGCAGTTCGACGGCATCGTGCGCGCCGACGGCCGCGTCGCCACGCGCAACTACATCGGCATCCTCACCAGCGTGAACTGTTCGGCCACCGCCGCGCGCGCTATTGCCGACCATTTCCGCCGCGACATCCATCCGGACGCGCTGGCCGCCTATCCCAACGTGGACGGAGTGGTGGCGCTGACGCATGGCGCCGGCTGTGCCACGGGCAGCGAGGGCGAACCGCTGCGCCTCTTGCGCCGCACGCTGGGCGGCTATGCCAGGCATCCCAATTTCGCGGGCCTGCTGGTGCTGGGCCTGGGCTGCGAGACCAACCAGATCGGCGGCCTGATGGAGCAGGAAGGACTGCGCGAGAGCGGCTTGCTGCATACCTTCAACATCCAGGAGACCGGCGGCACGCGCAAGACCGTGGAGCATGGCATCGAACTGGTGCGCGCCATGCTGGCGCAGGCCGACCGCGTCCAGCGCCAACCCGTGCCTGCAAGCATGCTGACCGTCGGCCTGCAGTGCGGCGGGTCCGACGGCTATTCGGGCATCAGCGCCAACCCGGCGCTGGGCGCCGCGGTGGACCTGCTGGTGCGCCATGGCGGCAGCGCCATCCTGTCGGAGACGCCGGAGATCTATGGCGGCGAGCACCTGCTGACCCGGCGCGCCGCCACGCCCGAAGTCGCGGCCAAGCTGCTGGCCCGGCTGCGCTGGTGGGAGGACTACTGCGCCCGCAACGATGCGGAAATGGACAACAACCCCTCGGCCGGCAACAAGGCGGGCGGGCTGACCACCATCCTGGAGAAATCCCTGGGCGCCATCGCCAAGAGCGGCACGACCCGCCTGGCCGACGTGTACGAATACGCCGAAACGGTGAGGGCGCGCGGGTTGGTGTTCATGGATACGCCGGGCTACGACCCGGTGTCCGCCACCGGCCAGGTCGCGGGCGGCGCCAACCTGATCTGCTTCACCACCGGCCGCGGCTCGGCCTACGGCTGTGCGCCCGCGCCGTCCTTGAAGCTGTCGACCAACACGGCGCTGTGGCAACGGCAGTCCGACGACATCGACATCAATTGCGGCGAAGTGGTTGACGGCGCGCAAAGCGTGGCCGGCATGGGCGAGCGCATATTCCGTCTGATGCTGGAAACAGCCTCGGGCCGACGCACGCGCAGCGAGGAACATGGCTACGGCCAGAACGAGTTCGTGCCTTGGCAGTTGGGCGCGGTGATGTAGGCGCCCGGCGTCGGCCAGGGGTTTCCAGCATTCCACAGGACCATCCATGAAGATTACCCAAGCGCGCGTCATCGTCTGCAGCCCCGGCCGCAATTTCGTTACCTTGAAGATCGAAACCGATGAAGGCCTGTACGGCATCGGCGATGCCACGCTCAATGGCCGTGAGCTGGCCGTGGCGGCCTACCTGACCGAGCACGTGATTCCCTGCCTCATTGGCCGCGATCCGCAGCAGATCGAGGATATCTGGCAGTACCTGTACCGCGGCGCATATTGGCGGCGCGGTCCGGTCACCATGTCTGCGATCGCCGCCGTGGACACGGCCTTGTGGGACATCAAGGCCAAGGCCGCAGGCATGCCGCTGTACCAGTTGCTGGGCGGCAAGAGCCGTTCGGGCGTCATGGTCTACGGCCACGCCAATGGCCGCGACATCGACGAAACCGTGGACGAGGTGCTGCGCTACCGCGAGATGGGCTATCTGGCCATCCGCGCGCAAAGCGGGGTGCCGGGCCTGAACTCGGTCTATGGCGTGGGGCGCGGCCGCATGTTCTACGAACCCGCCGACGGGTCGTTGCCCTCCGAGCATGACTGGTCCACGGAAAAGTATCTGGACCACGCGCCGCGCCTGTTCCAGCGGGTGCGCGACGCAGTGGGCTGGGACACCCATCTGCTGCACGATGTGCATCACCGGCTCACGCCCATCGAGGCCGGCCGCCTGGGCAAGTCGCTGGAGCCCTACCGCCTGTTCTGGATGGAGGACGCCACGCCCGCGGAAAACCAGGAAGCCTTCCGGCTGATCCGCCAGCACACGGTCACGCCGATCGCGGTGGGCGAAGTCTTCAACACCATCTGGGACTGCAAGGACCTGATCGAGAACCAGCTGATCGACTACATCCGCGCCACGGTGGTGCATGCGGGCGGCATCACGCATCTGCGCCGCATCGCCGATCTGGCTGCGCTCTATCAGGTGCGGACCGGCTGCCATGGCGCTACCGACCTGTCGCCGGCCTGCATGGGCGCGGCGCTGCACTTCGACCTGTGGGTGCCGAATTTCGGTATCCAGGAGTACATGCGGCACACGGACGAAACGGACGCGGTGTTTCCCCATGCTTACAGCTTCAACCAAGGCATGCTATACCCTGGCGACGCGCCGGGCCATGGGGTCGACATCGACGAAAAGCTCGCCGCCAGATATCCCTACCAACGCGCCTACCTGCCGGTCAACCGGCAGGCGCATGATGGCGCACTATGGCACTGGTAATCCATGCTCGAACGCTTGAACTCGGAGTCCCTGGCACATCTGCCCGAGGACGTGGAATCTCCCGCCTATGACCGCAGCCGGGTCACGCCCGGCATTGTGCATCTGGGCATAGGCGCTTTCCACCGCGCGCATCAGGCGGTGGTGACGGACCTGGCCATGGCCGCCAGTGGGGACCTGAGTTGGGGCATCGTGGGCATTTCGCTGCGCAGTCCCGCCACGCGCGACGCGCTGACGCCGCAGGACGGTCTGTACACCCTGGCGCTGCGCGACGCCGACCCAGACGGGCAGCTGAGGGAACAGCTGCGAGTGGTCGGGTCGGTGTTGCGGGTCGTGGTGGCCGAGGAAGATCCCCAGGCGGTGCTGGAGCGCATCGCGTCCGCCCAGACGCGCATCGTCAGCCTGACCGTCACCGAGAAGGGCTACAGCCACGAACCGTCCACCGGCCACCTGCGCTGGGATGACCCGGACATCGTGCACGACCTTGCGCATCCGGTCAGGCCGCGCAGCACCATCGGCATCCTGGTGTACGGCCTGGCGCTGCGGCGCGAACGCAGCTTGCCCCCCGTCACGCTGCTGTCCTGCGACAACCTGCACGCCAACGGTGACACGCTGCGCAGCCTGGTGCTGGCCTTCGCCTTGCGGGTCGACGTGGGCCTGACCGCATGGATCGACAACAACTGCACTTTTCCGAATTCCATGGTGGACCGCATCGTGCCGGGCACGCAGGACGAAGACCGCGCGCGCGTGGCAGAGCGCCTGGGATTCGAGGACGCCTGGCCGGTGGTGGGTGAACCCTTCCTCAACTGGGTCATCGAGGACAAGTTCGCGGCCGGCAGGCCTGCCTGGGACGCGGCCGGCGCGAACTTCGTGCGCAACGCGGCGCCATACGAACGCCTGAAGCTGCGCATGGTCAACGCGCCGCATTCCGCGTTCGCGTACCTGGGCTCGATGCTGGGTCTGCGCACCAATAGCGAAGCCGCCGCGACGCCGGCGCTGCGCCGCTATGTCGACGACATGATGCGGCTGGAGCTTGCGCCCACGCTGCGCGGCGTTCCGGGATCAGGGCTGGATGAGTATCGCCAGCGCTTCCTGGCGCGCGTGTCCAATCCGGCGCTGCCTCACCTCACCCGGCAGGTCGCGATGGATGGTTCGCAGAAGGTGCCGCAGCGCCTGCTGGCCGCCATCCGCGACCGCAAGCAACGGGGCGACGATTTCAGCCGGCTGGCCATGTCCGTAGCCGCCTGGCTGCATTACCTGCGCGGATACGACGAGCAGGGCAACACTTATGCCATCCAGGATCCGCTGGCCGGCGCGCTTGCCAAACTGCTGGCGCGCGCCGAGGTGGCCGCAACGGCTTCGGCCCCCTCCCAGGCAGCGCATCGGCGAGCCACTGTGATGGCGGGATTCCGGCCTGTGTTCGGCGATCTGGGCAGCAAGCCCGCTTTTGTCGAGGCGCTGGCCCTGCAGCTGGAACGCCTGCGCACGCTGGGCGTGCTGGGCGCGCTGGAGGCCCTGGAGCAGGACGCGGCCAGGGAAGACTCGGCGCAGCCCGTGCCGGCCGCTTGACCGCTGGCGGCGCGCCGCCAGCATCCATAAGGAGCGCAGCATGGCAAGGTCGGAAGGCGTGGGCGCGGCGCATTGGCAGGAATGGGGCGAAGCGTGCTTGCGGGTCCTGGATTTCAATGAAGACGACGGCCACTGCCTGGCATCCAGCCTGGCGCAGACCAGCCTGTGGGGCATTGACTCGCATGGCATCGCGCGGCTGCCGCACTACCTGAACCGGGTCGTCCATGGCTCCATCCTGGCGCGGCCACAAATCCGTATCGAGCAGAGCGGGGCGGCTTGTGCGCAGGTGCATGGCGGCAGGGGCCATGGCATCGTGGTGGCGCACCGGGCCAACGAGACGGCCATGGCGCTGGCGCGCGAGGCGGGCGTGGGCGCCGTCGGCGTCAGCGACTCTTCGCATTGCGGAGCCATCGGCCTGTATACGCGCGCGGCCGCTCGGCAAGGGCTGATCGGCATGGCCTACACGCATTCCGATTCCATTGCCGCGCCGTTCGGCGGCCGGCAACCGTATTTCGGCACCAATCCCATTTCCTTCGCTTTCCCCAGACAGGATGGCGAGCCGCTGTGCCTGGACATGGCGACGACCTCAATTCCATGGAATCGCGTCATGAACGCGCGCCGCGACGGCACAGAACTGCCCGGAGGCGTGGCGCTGGACGCCGAGGGACGTAGCGTGACCGACGCGCGGCGTGTCCGCGCCTTGACGCCCTTGGGCGGCGACTACGGCCACAAGGGCTACGGCCTGGCGATGATGGTCGAACTCTTGTGCGGGCCGCTCAACGGCAATCCCCATGGACCGCACATCGGTCCCATGTACGAGCAGCTGGATCGTCCACGCGAACTCGGGGCGTTCTTCATCGTCATCGATCCCGCCCGGTTCGCGGGCGGCGCGACGTTGGCTGCCGTGGTGGCGGGCATGGCGGCCGAACTGGCGGCGCAGCCCGGTTCGCCACGCATGCCGGGCGATCCCGAACTGGCCTCGCAGGCGCAGCGCCAGGCCGCGGGGATTCCGGTGCCGCCGGCCTTGAAGGCCGAAATGGCCGAATGGAGCGCCAGGTTGGGGCTTGCGCTGCCGCCGTTCACACCGCTGGACGGCCAGGCCTGAGCGCAGCCGTCCCGCTACGCAGGAAGCGTCAGCGGACCAGGCCGAAGAACTCCATCGTGTTGCGGCTCAGAATCTTCTGCTGCACGTCCGGCAGCAGGCCAGCGTGGGTCACCAGCTTGCCCACTTCCTGTTCGCCCAGGGGATAGGGGTAGTCGGAACCCAGCAGCACCCGGTCTTCGCCCATTACGTCGATCAGCAGGCGCAGCGCGCGCGGGTCGAACACCGCGCTGTCGGTGTAGAAGCGGTCGGTGTACGAAGAGGGCAGCTGCGGACAGTCCTGGCGGATGATGTCGCGATGGCGCCAGGCATTGTCCACGCGGCCCAGCAGGAAGGCGAAGCTGCCGCCGCCGTGCGCGAAACAGAGCTTCAGGCTGCGCGGGATGCGCTCGAACGCGCCGGACAGGATCAGCGACAGGATGCCCAGCTGGGTTTCAGCGGGCATGGAGACCAGCCACGGCAACATCCATTTCTTCATGCGGCCGTCGGTCATCATGTCCCAGGGATGCACCAGCACCGGGATGTGATCGTTGGCGCAGTGGATCAGGAACTGCACCAGGGTCTCGTCGTCCAGGTCGCGCGGGCCGACGTGGTTGCCGATCTGCACACCCAGGTGGCCGGCGGCGCGGGCGCGCGACGCTTCCTTGCAGGCCAGCTCCAGATCCTGCAGCGGCACCTGCGCCAGCGCCTTCAGGCGCGCTGGCGCATGGGCGCAGTGTTCCAGCGCCAGGTCGTTCATGCGCGCCGCCCAGTCGGCGGCGGCCCGGGCCGGATAGGAGTAGCCGAACATGATGGGCGTCGCGCAGAGGATCTGCAGGTCTACGCCGTTGCGGTCCATCTGTTCCAGGCGCAGGGCCGGGTCCCACAAGGTGGCGTCCACCGGGCGGAACGGGCGGTCACCCGCCATGATCTGGCCGCTCGAACCGTCGCCGTCCAGCCGCAGCCAGGGCGCGTTGACGGGGTCCAGTGCCGCCGCTTCCTGCCGGGTGATCGGCGGGAAGAAGTGCGCGTGCATGTCGATTTTCTGGGTCATGTGCAAAGGAAAAGAAGTCGGTCGGGCGCGTGGCGGTGTGGCGCAAGATTGGGCAAAAGGAAACGCCCCTAGGCCGGGGCCGCCTGCGCGGAGGGCGCATGCCCCTTGCCCGGATGGATCTCGCCGCAGCTGGGACAGGTGCGTTTCTCGGTGCTGGAATAAAAGGCCTGGAACAGCGGCGGCAGGTCGGTCACGATGCTCTTGAGCTGTACCTCCACGCGGTGCACCAGGCTGCGGCATTGCGGGCAATACCATTCGAAGCCGTCCAGCAGGCCTTCAGGGCGCTGGCGTTCGATGACCAGGCAGGCGCTGTCGGTCTCGGGTCGTTGCGGCGAATGCCGCACGTGCGGCGGCAGAAGGAAAATATCGCCTTCCTTCAGATCCACGCGCTCGGGCTTGCCGTCCACCCACAGCGACAGCCAGGCGTTGCCGCGCAATTGGTAGAAGAACTCTTCCAGCGGGTCGTCGTGGTAGTCGGTGCGGTGGTTCGGGCCGCCGACCACGGTGACGATGAAGTCGGCGTCCTGCCAGATCTGCTGGTTGCCGACCGGTGGCTTGAGCAGGTGCGCGTGGTCGTCTATCCAGCGCTGGAAGTTCAACGGCGGGCCATAGGCAGGCATGCGGATCTCCGGAAGTCTGGGGGCGGACCGGGGCTGCCCCATAGCCCGCAGTCTAGGCGGGACCTTGCGGGCCTGCACAATAGAAATTACGCCGCCGGGTATGCGGCTTGTCTATGGCGGGATAACCCTGACCTGTCTGTCAACCGACGGCTTCAGCGCGCTGCGCCGCGATCTGCTTCAGATGGTCCACCAGGCGCTGGCAGGCCGGCGTCAGCGGGCGGTCCGCGCGCACCGAGTAGCCCACGTCGCCGAATGCGCCGAAGGCGTCGGTGGGCAGGCGCGCGAGCATGCCCGTGGCCAGGAACGGCGCTGCCGCGTCGTAAGGCAGCAGCGCCAGCGCGTCGCTGTGCATGAGCACGCCGATATTGGTCAGGAGCGATAGCGATTCGACATGCCGGGCCGGCAGGCGCAGGCCGGCGTCCAGGAAGCTGCGCTCGATCGAAGCGCGCAGCGGCGAGCTGGCGGCGGGCAGGATCCAGATGTGATCGGTCAGCGCGGCCAGCGGTGCGGACGGCGCGCCGGCCAGGGGATGGGCGGCGCGCGCCACCAGGCACAGCTCCTCGCGGTACAGCTTGTGATGGTCCACCGCCACGCCGGAGATCGATGCCATGTCGGCGCCGGGCAGGCGGCCCACCACGATGTCCAGGTCGCCCGTGGCCAGCGCCGGCAGCAACTGGGAGGTCGGCCCTTCGCGCACGCTGACCTGGATGCCGGGGTGCGCGGTCATCAGGCGCGCAATCGCCTCGGGCAGCAGCTTGGCCGACGCAGCGATGAGCGTACCCACCACCACATGGCCGCTGGCCCCGCCCAGCACCGCGTCGATGTCGTCGGCCATGTAGCGGATCTCGGCCATCATGGCCTGGACCCGGCGGCCCAGCACCACGGCCAGCTCCGTCGGCGTCACGCCGCGGTTGGAACGGTCGAACAACGACGCGCCGAAGAAGGACTCCAGTTCGTGGATGGCCTTGGTGACGGTGGGCTGGGTCAGATGCAGCTCGCTGGCGGCGCGCGACAGCGAACGGCATGCCAGCACGCGCTCGAACACCTGCAATTGGTGCAGCTTCAGCTTGCGGCTGAGTGCGTTGGGCGTGATGCGGAAGTCCGACATGCGCCGCTAGCGCACTTGCGGCTTGTAGGCGACCGCCTTGATCTCGATCAGCAGCTGCGGGTGCGGCAGCTGATGCACGGCGACGGTGGTACGGGCCGGACCGTCGGAGTCGAAGTACTCGCCGTACACCTGGTTGTAGCCGCCGAAATCATTCATGTTGACGAGGAAGGTGCTGATCTCGACCACGTCGGCCAGCGTCGCATCGGCCGTGGCCAGGATGTCGCGAATGTTCTCGATGACGGCGCGCGTCTGCACCCGGATGTCCAGCGTGGCGGTGCCCATGGCGTCGACCTCGGCGCCCGCGATGCGGTTGTCGGGCAAGCGGGAGCTGGTGCCGGAGACATACAGGAAATCGCCGGCGCGCTTGATGTGCGGATACTTGCCGCGGGGCGTGGCCTTGCCGGCGACGACGGTGGCGCTGACGCCGGGCTGGGGTTGGTTCATCGCGTCTTCCTTTGCGTGGGGTGGTCAGAGCTTAATGCAGACATTGGTGGGTTCGGTATAGAAATGCAGCGAATGGCGTCCGCCTTCGCGGCCGATGCCCGACAGGCCGCTGCCGCCGAACGGTGTGCGCAGGTCGCGCAGGAACCAGCAATTGACCCAGGCCAGGCCGACCTTCATGGCCTGCGCCACGCGGTGGCCGCGCGTGAGGTTCTGCGTCCAGACGGCCGCAGCCAGGCCGTAGCGCGTGTCGTTGGCCAGTCGGATGGCTTCTTCTTCGGTGTCGAAGGGCGCCACGTGGCAGACCGGACCGAAGACTTCCTCCTTGATGCAGCGGGCGGTCTCGGGCAGGCCGGTCCAGATCGTGGGTTGCACGTAGGCGCCTTCGTCGCGCGCGTCGCCGAACACCGGCACGCCGCCGCCGGCCACCACCGTCGCGCCTTCCTCGCGCGCCAGGGCGAAGTACGACAGCACCTTTTCGCGATGCTCGCGCGACACCAACGGTCCCATTTCGGTGGCCGGATCCATGGGCCAGCCTATGCGCAGGGCTTCCGCGCGCGCCGCCAGCGCGGTGACGAAGCGCTCATAGATCGGGCGTTCGACATAGACGCGCTCGGTGCACAGGCAGACCTGCCCGCAGTTGGCGAACACCGATTGCGTCACGCCGTCCACCGCGGCATCGAAATCCGCATCGGCGAACACCAGCGCCGCGTTCTTGCCGCCCAGCTCGAACGACACCGGCTTCACGCCCGGCGCCACGGCTCGCATGATGGCCGCGCCCGTGGCCGACTCGCCCGTGAAGGTGATGCCGTCGATATCCGGATGCGTGGTCATGAATTCGCCCGCCGAGTTCGGCCCGAAACCATGCGCCAGGTTCAGCACGCCGGCCGGCAGCCCGGTTTCATGCGCGACCTCGGCCAGCAGCGTGGCCGTGGACGGCGTGACTTCGGACGGCTTCATGATCACCGTATTGCCGAATGCCAGCGCCGGCGCCACCTTCCAGGTCAGCAACAGCAGCGGCAGGTTCCAGGGCGAAATCACGCCCACCACGCCCAAGGGCTTGCGGTAGGCGTAGTTCAGCGCCTGCCTGCCGTCCGGGGTGTCCGTCATGTAGCTTTCCATGTCCAGCGTGCGCGCCAGTTCCGCGAAAGCGCGGAAATTGGCCGCGCCGCGCGGGATGTCGATCTTGCCTGCCCAACCCACCGGCTTGCCGGTGTCGCCGATCTCGGCCTGCAGGAAATCGTCGAAGCGTCGCGCGATGCCGTCGGCCAGGGCCAGGAGATGATCGGTGCGCTCGGCCACCGACAGCCCCGCCCAGGCGGGCAGGGCGCGGTGCGCCGCCGCCACCGCGCGGTCGACCTGATCGCGGCTGGCTTCGTGGGCCTGGGCGATCAGGCGTCCGTCCACCGGGCTGTGCTTGTCGAAGGTGGACGCGCCGTCTTCGAAGCGGCCGTCGATGTAATTGCGCAATTGTCGGATCGTCATGTGCAGGGCTCGGTCTGGATGCAAAATAAATACGTATACGTACTATATTTTGGATCATAGACAGCGCCCCGTCTCAAGTCAATGCGATTCCGAAGCCGTCAGCGTTTGCCATTCTTCCTTGCCGATGCGGCTGACATGCTCTGTCCGGTAGTCGTTCATGAACTGATTGAACTTGTTCTCCTCGGTGTGATGGTGCTTGAAGCCGCACTTTTCCTGGGCTCTGCGCGATTTCTCGTTGTCGGCGAAATAGCCGCACCATAGCGCGTTGAAGTTCAACGTTTCAAACGCGTGGCGCATCAGTTCCCTGACGGCTTCAGGAATCAACCCCTGGCCCCAGAACGGTACGCCGATCCAATACGCGATTTCGGCTTCGTCGTCGGCAATGTCGAAATTGCTGTCCTTCCCCATGAGCAACGCCACCAGGCCTATGGCGGTGTTGTCTCCCTTCTGTGTCAAGGCATAGGCCAGTGGCCGCGAAAAAACCGTCTGGATGATCTCCCGGCTATGTTCGACGCTTGTATGAGCAGGCCAGCCCGCGGCGAGGCCGATCCGTTCGTCGCTTGCATACGCAAACAGGCTCGGCGCGTCGTCGGTGTGCCAGGGCCGCAAAATGAGGCGTTCGGTGCGCAGCATGATTTCCCTTCCTTTCAGCAATGAAAACAGCAGCCGCAATTCTAGGATCCGAGGGCGCAACTGATAATAGACAGGGTTGAGCAGATTAGGTAATTTTGAAAACAAGAATGAGGGAATTCATGGGTGATGATTTAAAATTTCAGCGTAAATGAAAACGCTCTCTCAGCTCTCGGATACAGGCATCGAAGACCTGGCCATCGGCCTCAACAGCTTTGACGAACAGGTGGGGCACCCCTTGGCGTTGGCGTATGTGGTGGTGTTGATCTGCCGCGAGGGCAGCGCCGAGTGGGAAGTGAACTTCAAGCCGCACCGGATGAAGAAAAATGATCTCCTGGTCCTGGCGGAAGATTCCATCGCGCTCATCAAACGCAAGTCGGATGACTATTCATGCGCCTGCTATTTGATGAACCGGTCCATCGCTGCGGAGATTGCGCACGCGCTGCCCAACAGCCTGTTTTCCTTCTTGAGCCGTTCGCCGTTCTTCGCTGCCGAAAAGCTGTCGCCGCGGTATTCAAAGGCCTGGGAAGGCCAGGCGGCGCTGATCCATGAGCAGTGCGTCACCTACCAGCGGACCATGATCGTCAACCACGTCCAGAACCTGTTCTTGTGGATCTGTGAAAAGACAGACGGCCTTGGGGCCGGCATGAGGAATGACTTCAGCAGATCGGAAGCGGTCTGCTGGAAATTCTGGGAGCTGATCTCGATGCACTGCGTACAACAGCGCGGGGTGGCGTTCTATGCAGGGCTGCTGCATATCACTCCATACTATCTGTCGCAGTTGAGCAGGAGGTTCTTCAACGACGCGCCCAAAACGCTGATCGACAGGCAGGTCGTGTTGGAGATAAAAAAGCGCCTTACCCAGCCCAGGAAATCCGTGCAGCAGATTGCCGAGGAACTGCATTTCGCCGACGCCTCCTATTTGGGCAAGTTCTTCAAGCGCCATACCGGTGTGGGCTTGACCGACTACCGGAAAGGCAGGGCATGATGAAGTCTGAAAGGGGCGTGAGCTATCTTATGGACCCGCGCAGCAATGCCATGATCGCCGACATCCATCCCTTGGAAGCCCGATGACCGCTAGATCCCGACGTATCCCTCCCGACCCGGCCGCTCCCCAGGCCTTGCAGGCGTTCGACCTGACCCAGGTCGCGTCCCATCTGCTGCGCCGGGCCCATTTCCGGGCCGAAGCCCTGTTCGCCCAGGCCTTTCCCGACGAAGACCTGACCCCGCGGCAGAAGGCGCTGCTGATCACCGTCTACCAGAATCCGGGCGCGACCCAGAACCGCATCGCCGAGCTGATCGCGCTGGACCGCAATTCCTTCGCTGAAATGATCGCGCGCATGACCAAGAAGGGCTATGTGCGCCGCAAGCGCTCAGCCCAGGATGGGCGCGCCTATGCGCTGGAGATCACGGAAGAGGGCATTGCTCTGTTGGCGCGCATTCTGCCGCAGGATGCTGCCGTGGAGGCGGAGGTGCTGGCCCCCATCCCCGAGGATCTGCGGCCGGTGTTCCTGAAATGTCTGCGCTTGATGGCGGGTCTGGAGCAGCAGGACGACGCTCGGGGCTGATGGCGCCAGGCTTAGGCGTCTGCTGCGGGCGTGGAGTCCGCCGAGTCCGACGCGGGCGCGCTCTTCCTGCCGAAGCGCAGCGCGAACTGGCGCGTGAACACCGCACCGAAGAAGAAGATCTGCGCCGAATAGTAGATCCACAGCAGCAGCGCGATCAGCGACCCCGCCGCGCCGTAGGCCGACACCGCCGCGCCCCGGCTGAGATAGACGCCGATGCCCCACTTGCCCACCAGGAACAGCGCCGCGGTCACAATGGCGCCCGGGATCACGTCCGGCCACGAGATCTTCGCGCTTGGCAGCAGCTTGTAGATGACCGCGAACAGCGCCACCACGATGGAGAAGGAAAACAGGCTGGAAATCCACTCCGCCACCAGGGCGAAGGACGAAGCCGTCCAGAGATCGCCGTAATAACCCCGTGCGGCTCCGAGCGCGGCGTTCACCGTCAGCGATATCAAGAGGAATAGCGCCAGCACCAGCACCAGGCCGAACGACAGCATGCGGCTGCGGACCATGCCGTGCAGCCCGCCTTTCTGGTTGGCGGAGACTTCCCACAGTTCGTCCAGGCTGGCCTTCAGTTCCGCGAAGGCCGTGGTGGCGCTGAAGATCAGCACGAAGATCGATATCAGCGCCGCGATCCAGCCCTTGCCTGATTCATGGGCGCTGGCCAGCACCGTCTGGATGACTTCAGCGCCGCGCTCGCCGGTCAGCTCGCGCAGTTGTGAGAACAACTCCGAGCGCACCGCGTCTTCGCCGAAGAACGCGCCCGCCACCGCGATCACCAGGATCAGCATGGGCGCAAGCGAAAACACCATGTACAGCGCCAGCGCCGCGCCCTTGCTGGAGGCGCGATGGGTGGACCACTGTTTGGCCGAGTCCATCAACAGCCCGCCGATTTCGGACGGACGCAGAGCGCGCAACAGGGTCGGGGGCAAACGCATGGTACTCGGCTCGTTCTGGGGGAGCCTTCATTGTAGGGACGCATGCGCTGCGGCGAAACCCGCAGATTGTGCGCAAACGTGTTCTTTGGCGAGGCCGCGTTGCGGAAAAAAGAAAAACCCCCGGGGCGAAGGACCGGGGGTTTTTCGGGATACTGCATTCCCCGGCCGGAGCCGGGGAGGCCTTGCAAGGATGGCGGGACTTAGAAGTCCATGCCGCCCATGCCGCCCATGCCGCCGGGCATGGCCGGAGCAGCGGGCTTGTCTTCGGCCAGTTCGACCACGGCAGCTTCGGCGGTCAGCAGCAGGCTGGCGACGGAAGCGGCGTTCTGCAGGGCGGTGCGGGTCACCTTGGTGGGATCCAGCACGCCTTGCTCGACCAGGTCGGTGTACTCGCCGGTCGCGGCGTTGTAGCCGTAGTTGCCCTTGCCGTTCAGCACGGTGTTGACGACCACGCTGGCTTCTTCGCCGGCGTTGGTGACGATGGTGCGCAGCGGCTCTTCCACAGCACGCAGGATCAGCTTGATGCCGGCGTTCTGGTCAGGCGTGTCGCCCTTCAGGTCAGCGATGGCTTGCTTGGCGCGCAGCAGAGCAACGCCGCCGCCAGCCACAACGCCTTCTTCCACTGCAGCGCGGGTGGCGTGCAGGGCGTCTTCGACGCGAGCCTTCTTTTCCTTCATTTCGACTTCGGTGGCAGCGCCAACGCGAATCACGGCAACGCCGCCGGCCAGCTTGGCCACGCGTTCTTGCAGCTTTTCACGGTCGTAGTCGGACGTGGCTTCTTCGATCTGGACGCGGATTTGCTTGACGCGAGCTTCGATCGACTTGCTGTCGCCAGCGCCGTCGATGATGGTCGTGTTTTCCTTGCCCACTTCGATGCGCTTGGCTTGGCCCAGTTCAGCCAGGCCGGCCTTTTCCAGCGACATGCCGGTTTCTTCGGAGATCACCGTGCCGCCCGTCAGGATGGCGATGTCTTCCAGCATGGCCTTGCGGCGGTCGCCGAAGCCAGGAGCCTTGACGGCGGTCGTCTTCAGGATGCCGCGGATGTTGTTCACAACCAGGGTAGCCAGGGCTTCGCCTTCGACGTCTTCAGCGATGATCAGCAGCGGACGGCTCGACTTGGCAACTTGTTCCAGCACGGGCAGCAGGTCGCGGATGTTGCTGATCTTCTTGTCGAAAATCAGGACAAACGGATCTTCCAGAGCGGCAACTTGCTTGTCCGGGTTGTTGATGAAGTAGGGCGACAGGTAGCCGCGGTCGAATTGCATGCCTTCGACGACGTCCAGCTCGTTTTCCAGCGACTTGCCGTCTTCGACGGTGATGACGCCTTCCTTGCCGACCTTGTCCATCGCGTCAGCGATGATCTGGCCGATGGAGGTGTCGCTGTTGGCGGAGATCGAGCCGACCTGGGCGATTTCCTTGCTGGTCGTGACCGGCTTGGATTGCTTCTTCAGTTCAGCGACGGCGGCGGCGACAGCCTTGTCGATGCCGCGCTTCAGGTCGATCGGGTTGAAACCGGCGGCAACGTACTTCAGGCCTTCCATGACGATGGCCTGGGCCAGCACGGTGGCGGTGGTGGTGCCGTCACCGGCGTTGTCGGAGGTCTTGGAGGCAACGTCCTTGACCAGCTGGGCGCCGATGTTTTCGAACTTGTCCTTCAGTTCGATTTCCTTGGCGACGGACACGCCGTCCTTGGTCACGGTCGGGGCGCCGAACGAGCGCTCCAGCACGACGTTGCGACCCTTGGGGCCCAGGGTGGTCTTGACAGCGTTGGCGAGAACATTCACGCCGCGGACGATGCGCACGCGGGCGTCGTCACCGAACAGTACTTGCTTGGCAGCCATTTCTTAGCTTCCTTCGAAAATTCGTTTGAGGCGGGGTTTACTGGACCACGGCGAGGATTTCGTCCTCGCGGATGACGAGCAGCTCTTCGCCGTCAACCTTCACGGACTGGCCGGCGTACTTGCCGAACAGCACCTTGTCGCCAGCCTTCAGGTCGACCGGCAGGATCTTGCCGTCTTCGGTCTTCTTGCCGGGGCCGACGGCCACGACTTCACCCTGGTCGGGCTTTTCAGCGGCGCTGTCGGGGATAACGATGCCCGATGCAGTCTTGCGCTCGTTTTCGAGGCGTTTGACGATCACGCGATCGCCCAGGGGACGCAAGGCCATGAGGAACTCCTGTTGCAAAAAAGAGAAGGAAATGATCGGTTAGGCCCGGGAACGCTTGTTAGCACTCACCGGTGTCGAGTGCTAATTATAGGGATGATGTTCTAGGGTTCAAGGGGGAGGGGGCTGGTTGTTACATATTGGGGAGCTGTATGGCGTCTAACTTCATTGAGGCGGAAGTTAGACGAGCAGCCGGCAAGCACGGCGACAAGGGACAGGCGTGCAAACACGGGGAGGGAAACAGCCCCAGTACGCTGTGATAGCAGCCATAATCAATTCAACCTGACCTCGAGTGAAGGCAGGAGTTCAGGTTTGGCTCCCACATAAACCGGTAGCGGGTGGGCCGTAGCGTACTCAGTGCGGAATATCTCAATGATGACACCGGAAACGCCAGGCGACGACGCGGTACGGACCCGCAGCCAGGGGCCACTGCCCCAGGGCTTTCGGGCTGGATTGATTACGGCCATCACGGTATTGCTGGGGTTTTCGCTGGGTTTCCTGCGCTACTGGGGCTTCGACGCGCCGGGCGATTGGAGCGCGCTGTCCGTGCTGCCCGGCGTGTCCCTGTTGCTGGCCAGCCTGCTGCAGATAATTGCTCTCTACCGCGCCTTGCGTCTGGAAGATGAAGCCGAGAATGAATACCGGAAAACCGTGCGGTGGTTCATTACGTCGGCGATGCTGCTGTTGCTGGGTGTGACAGCGGCGTTGTGGGAGGTAGCGTGATACGCCGCCCGTGCCGCTGGAAAATTAGGGTAATCCGGGATTCTTTAAGCCTAAACTTTTGTGAAGAATGAGCGGCAGACGCAGGATCGCCGCCGCATGAGGCATCGAGGCGGTTCTCCGTGGTGCGGCATGTGACGCACCGAGCGCGGGATCGCGGGGTGAGCCCCCATAGGGAGAATCGCATGCTGTTGCGTAGACGTTGTCTGGCCATGATGGTGCTGGCGCTGACTGGCTGGGCCACGGGCAGTCATGCGCAAACGCCGTCTCAGGCCTGGCCCGTCAAGCCCGTGCGCCTGGTCGTGGGGCTGGCGCCCGGAGGGCTGGTCGACGTGCTGGCACGCACGGTGCAGCCGCACTTGGCCGAAGCATTGAAGCAGACCGTTATCGTGGAGAATCGGGGCGGTGCGGGCGGCAACTTGGCGGGCGCCGAGGTTGTGCGCAACGGTGGAGACAACCATACCTTCCTGCTCAATCCATCGACGACCGAATCGGTCAATCCACTGATGTTCGCCAGCATGCCGTTCGATCCGCAGCGGGACCTGCGGCCGGTTGCCTTGCTGGCCAATAGCCAGTTGTTCCTGTTTGTCCGGTCCTCGCTTGGCGTCGATACGCTCGAAGAGTTCGTGGCATACGCGCGCAAACAGCCCGCTCCTCTCAATTACGGTTCGGCCGGAAACGGCACGACGCCGCATCTGGCCGGCGAGCTGCTCAAGCAGGCTACTGGCATGCAGGCTACCCATGCGCCTTATCGCGGCGTGGCGCCGGCGATACAAGACCTGGCAGCGGGCCAGATCGACTTCGCGTTTGGACCCGCCACGGTCTTTCCCATGGTGCAAGCGGGCAAACTGAAGGTACTTGCGGTGGCAAGCCGGCAACGCGCTGCCGTGGCGCCCGACATACGAACCTTTTCCGAGGTCGGCATCGACGGTGTTTTCGCAGACAGCCTGTTTGGCGTGTATGCCGCCGCTGGCACCCGCGATGACGTGGTCGATCGCATGAACGCCGAAATCAACAAAGTGCTTGCGAGGCCGGAGATCCAGGCGCGCTTTCTCGATGCGGGCGCCGAGGCGCTACCGCTGCGTGTGGCGGACTATGCCGCGCGCGTGCAGGACGAAAAGAAATTGTTCGCCCCGTTGATGAAGTCGTTGGGGCTGAAGGAACAGTAGATAGAACAACGATAAACGCTCTGCCTGCGTAGCTCATTCGACTCTACGGCGTCATCCTTCCTCGCGCGAGGCAATCTCCGCGGCAAGCTCGGAAAGCGATACCGCGCCCAAGCGTTGCAGCAAGGCATGCTCGCCTTCGCGCAGGGAATCCGCCACCAATTGGTTCGCGGCTCGTTCCACGGGGCAGGCAGGATTGTCGTCGGCTGGCCCGATGGTAAAGACCGTGCCATGGGCGATGGCTTCATGGACATCGCGCGCGGTGATGGTTTCCAGTCCCCTGGCCAGTACCCAGCCGCCGTTGCGCCCGCCCGTGGAGGTCACCATGCCGGCGGTACGCAGCGCCGCCATGGATCGGCGCACCACCACCTCATTCGTATGCAGCATCTGGGCCAGCGTTCCAGAAGTGGTCGTGCCGCCGCGCAAATGCATGTGGATCAAGACATGCAGCAGACGGGCAAGGCGGGTGTCATTGGCCATGGGATCAATTACCGTAACTACAAATGTTACGGTATTATAGCTGCACCGGATACTTCTTGAGAGCTTGCCCGATGATCGACCTTGAAACACGCGATGTGACCGTCAACGGCATCGCGCTCAGTGTCACGGCCCAGGGCGAAGGTCCACTCGTCGTGCTGTGCCACGGCTTTCCCGAGACCGCTTATGCCTGGCGCCATCAACTGCCCGCCCTGGCCCATGCGGGATTCCGCGCCGTGGCCCCGGATTCGCGCGGGTATGGAGCCAGCGACAGTCCGGCGGATGTGGCGGCGTTCACAACATTGGATGTCATCGGCGACCTGGTCGCGCTTATCGAAAGCGAGGGGGCCGATGATGCGGTGATCGTGGGGGGCGATTGGGGCGCCAGCATCGCATGGCAGGCAGCCCAACTGCGTCCGGACCGCTTTCGGGCCGTCGTCGCCCTGGGCGTTCCCATGATGCGCAGAGCGCCGGTTGCACCCAGCCGCCTCTTCCCCAGAACCGAGTCCGCTGCGTTTTACACGCATTACTTCAACGAGCCGGGAGTTGCTGAAGAGGAGTTCGAGCGCGACATCAGCGCGACCCTGCGCGCCATCTACTTCGCGGCATCGGGCGACGCCGGGCCGCGTGACGACCCCGCCACGCCCAATCCGTTTGGCATGGTAGCCGCTGGCCGTGGCCTGCTCGATTCGCTGCCTGTCCCCCAGACGTTGCCGGCCTGGCTTACTCCATCGGATCTGGCGACCTTTGTCCAAAGCTACACCGCCAGCGGTTTTCGTGGCGGCCTCAACTATTACCGGAATCTGGACCGCAATTGGGCGCTGCAGGGGGCCTTTGAGGGAAAGACGGTGGATGTGCCTGCGCTTTATCTCGTAGGGGAAAGGGATACGGGCCTGGCGATTCCCGGCATGGACCAGATCATCGCGGCCATGCCGGCCCTCGTTCCCCAACTGCGCGCTGCTGAAGTCATTCCCGGCGCGGGGCATTGGTTGCAACAGGAAGCCCCCGAGGCAGTCAACAAGGCGCTCGTCGATTTCCTGAGGAGCCTTTGACCGTGCGAAGAAGCCATACTGCAATATCGCGTTGAAACTGCGCCAGCTAAAATCCCGCATGCGCGCTGACGGCTGTCACGGATAGACAACCTCGACGCATTGCTTTTCACCTTCGCCCCGCGCGACCACCGCAGCTCACCTTCGAAGCACAAATGAAAAATACGCTGATGGCCACGCACCTGCGCCTGGTCGGCATGGCCGCGCTCTGGGGCGCGTCGTGGTCCTGGGGCAAGGTCGTCGCCCAGGCCATGGCTCCATTGGCCGCGGCCAGCCTGCGGTTCCTGTTCGCCAGCGTGGTGCTGGTTCTGTGGATGCATCGCGCCTCGGCGCTGCGCGGCCTGAAGTCCCTGACGCGCAACCAATGGCTTGGCCTGGCCACCGCCGCGTTGGCGGGCGTCTTTGGCTACTCCAGCTTCTTCATGTTGAGCCTGCAGCTGGTGCCGGCCGGCAAGGCCGCGATCGTGGTGACGCTGAATCCAGGCGCGACGCTGTTGCTGGCGGCGATCTTGTTCCGCGAACATCTCAATCCAGCCATCCTGGCCGGCATGGTTCTTTCGGCCATCGGTGCGTATATCGCCATCGGCGGCGGGGTTTCACAAGCAGCCGCCGGCTCCGGCGTAGGCATCGGCGAACTGCTGCTGCTCGGTTGCGTGGCCTGCTGGGTGGCCTACACCCTGATCGGCCGGCTGGTGCTCAAAGGCGTGGACGCCCTGACCACCACCACGGTGACCACCGTGATTGGCGCGCTGATGCTGCTGCTCACCAGTCTGATCGTGGAAGGCGTTCCCGCCTGGCAGAAGCTGGGGCAGGCGCCGGCCAGCGCCTGGGGCAGCCTGCTGGCTTTGGCGTTCGGGGCGACCGCGATCGCCTACGCCTGGTACTTCGAAGGCGTGAAGGCGCTGGGCGCCGGCGCGGCGTCGGGCTACATCACGCTGGTGCCCGTCTTCGGCGTGCTGTTCTCCAGCCTTTGGCTGGGCGAAGCCACGCCCGCGAATCTGTTCATCGGCGCCGCCCTTGCGATCTCGGGCATGGCCATCATGCACGTCGGCCGGCGTCGCGCCGAGGCGCGACAGCGCCGATAGGCGGACCTTCCATGCAGCCCTATACCCACGACCACATGCCGGCCCAGGAAACTTGGCTGGACTGCGCGACCGCCGACGGAGGCCGGCTGCGCGTGGTGCTGCTCGCAGCCGATCCGCAGGCGGCGGCGCCGCTGCTGGCGCGGGCCCGCTCGATCGCTCAAGCGCTGGCGACGCACCGCGACGCCGCGTTGCAATTCCTCTGGCAGGCGGGACGCGACACAGGCGACCCCGAAGATCCCCCTGTGACGTTCCTGGAACACTTCACGCCATCCGACCTGATCGTCGCGGCCGACGGGGGCTACGTGCTGCATCTGGCGCCGCGCGACGCGACCTGGTTCATGGATGGCTATTGGCCGGCCGTACGCTTCGCGGCGGATGACCGGCCTGCGGACTGGATCTGCGAATCCTGATCCGAGCCACCGTATCCAAAGCGGCCTCTTGGCGCTTGGAGGCAATGCCGCGTCAGGTTCCGCACAGGCGCATGATTACACTCTGATCGTGACACGTGCGTCATTCACGGAGAAGTCGACATGCAATTGGCTCAAACATGACTAGCAACGACGGGATTCAGGTCTCGGTCTATACCCGATGGCACCAGTTGTCGGTGCCGTTGGCCTTCGCCCTGGCGGCGGGCAGCTTCATGCTGGTGGTGTTCAACCGTGGGCCGATTGTTCTGGCGGTTGTGCTGGCGGTGCTGGGGTTGCTGGCGCCGCCGCTGGTGGCGTTCAAGGGCTTTCCCACACGCAATACCGTCAAGGTGACGTCCGAAGGGCTGGAGTTTTCGCGCCGCTCTGCCGTCGCCTTCGCCCAATTGTCCCGCTGGGGCACCGACGATTATCTCAAGCTGGTCCGTCCCGGCCTGCCGACGTTGCTGGTCAGTGCAGTGGACCGGCCCACACGTGAACGTCTGTTGCGCGAGTTTGAGCAGGCCTTGGCGGCGTGGCATACGCGCCAGCCCGCCGGTACGCAGGCGGCGCGCCGCACACATTTCTATGGTTCCACGGCAGGACGCCTGGTGGGCCTGTTGATCATCGTGCTGGGGGCGGGTGTGGCGGTCATGGCGCTGAGCTTGCGCGAACCGTCGATGTCGCTGGCTATCGTTGGCGGGCTGGGAGCGCTGTTCGGATTGACGATGCTGTTTGGCCGGCGGGGCTGAACGGTCATGGCGGCCAGGCAGGTCGAGGTGTGTGCGCAGGTCGTGGAAGCGCTTGCCGCCGCAATCAAAGATATAGTGGTGCGCTTTCAAGGCTCCCGCTTTCGCGGCGAACCAGGACTTTTCTTAGCTTCAGGATGCTTGCATGACCATGACCGCCGAACAGTTTCATCAACGCATGTGGGAAATCCTGGATCCCGTGGACACCGAGCATTTCGAGGTCGTGGCCGCGCCCGCGCCCGATGCGGAGGCGATCGCCGGGCTGGAAGCCGCTGTAGGCTTCCCGCTGCCTTCGGCGTTTGCGGCCTTCTGCCAGCGTACCAACGGCCTGTGCGTGATGGCGCGCGAGGAAGTCTGGCCGCATGCGAAGGAATTCGAAGTCGGCCCCGCCTGGACTTTCTGGCGCGGCCTGGTGCTGTTGGGCATCGATGCGCCGGAGTTGCCCGAATGGGCCAGCATCTCGGCGCAGCAGCGCCAGCTTGCCGAGGCCGGTTTGCCCGGCATCCTGCCCGTGCTGAAGGTCGTGGGTGACGGCAGCCGGATCTGGGGCGTGGATCAGGCGGGGACGGTCGTGGCGATCGATGACCTGACCGATGTGGAGCCGCTGGCCGGCGACCTCACCGACCTCTACGCCGAGCAGATAGCCGATCTGCTGCAGCGCCAGCAGGATATGGCGCAGCGGCTGGCCGAACGCGCGGCGCGCAAGCAGCGCAAGCTGCCGGGGTAGCATGGGCGCAATGCTGCAAGTCACGGAAGAACCCCTGGCCGATGAGGACATCGTGCTGCTGCGCCGTGGCCGTCGCGGCAGATTCCTGACGGCCGTGTTCGCGGGGCTGATGTTCCTGCTGCTGGCGAGCAGCGCGATCATGTTCGTCGTGCTTGGCGCGTCCGATCGCAGCCTGCGCCGCGGCGCTGACGGCGTGGTGATCCTGTTGTGCACAGTGGCGATGACTTGCTTCGCGGTCTTTCTTGGACGCAGGTTGCTGCGCCTGCCGCAAGCCTGGCGCCGCTTCAATCGGGTGTTGAAGGGGCGTGTACCCAAGCAGATCGTTTCCGGGCACCTGACCGGTTTTGGTCCGGCCGGGAGTCCCGGCATCTGCTACGTCTTCGGCGAACAGCGCGTGGACGTAGCTCTGCCGTTTTGGAACGAGATCGCCAGGGACACTCGAGAAGGTTTCCGGCCTGTGACGGCCGTGGCGCTGACGGACCTACCCGTGCGCCTGCACTTGCTGACGCTGGACCCCGACGCGCCACCCGTGCTGTTGCTGGCCGAATACCCGATGAGCGCGCAGGCCTGGAATTCGGTCGAGGAAATCAGCAACGCCGACCGCGACGCCGTGCGCAAGGAAGAATTGAGCCTGCGCAAGTTCTTCTACGTGCTCGCCCTGGCCCCGCTGGTCGGCAGCCTGTTCCTGGGGCCCTTGATCCTGCTGGCCGCATTCTTCGTTCTCACGGGATTCGTGCTGGGCATGCGCAGCCCCAGGCTGAAGCGGGCCCGCTACAAGCACGGGGTACGAGGCTTGGTCGAGGAAGTCGTGACCTATCGCGTGCGCGCGTCCAACTCGAACATTTCCACGCTGGTTCACAACTATCGCATCGGGGGCGTGATGTACCGGGTCGAGCATTTAGGGCAAGCTGCCGCGCCGGGCCAGCGCGTTGCCTTCGAGTATCTCGACGGAACGGGCATCATGGGGCCGAGCGCCTTGTTCTTTCGGGTTGAAGACGAGCCGGTCATGACGCTATGAGCGCGGCGCGCTGCCCGCCGCATTGAACCCTGCCGGGATCTCTGCGGGCGGCGCGGGCCGAGCCGGCGACTTCATGCCTGTGCGCAACACGCTTGAGTGCTTGCGTTGTCGCCAGGCGCGTGGCGGCCATGCCCGGCCTCGGCCGGCGCCATGCCCGCAACCGTGCAGTTCCGTCCTCGTCGCTTCGCCTCGTAAAGCAGGTCGTCTGCCCGTTTCAACGCGCTGGCGAAAGGTTCTCCTGCATGCACGACGGTCACTCCCATGCTTGCGGTGAAACAGGAATCTGGAACCTGTGGCGTCCAGCGCTGCGCCACGAAACTGGCACGGATCTCTTCGGCGATTGCGGTGGCGCTTTCCAGGCTTGCCGTGGGCAGCAGCAGCAGGAATTCTTCTCCTCCCAGCCGGGCCGCATGGATGCGGGCGTCCGTTAGCGGCCTGAGCAGGGCGCCGAATCGGGCAAGCACCATGTCGCCAAACGCGTGGCCGAAGACATCGTTGATGCGCTTGAAGTTGTCGATGTCGGCCATGATCAGCGCGGTCGGCGTCGCCGCATCCGAGAATGCGCGCCCGGAGGCAAGCAGACTATCGAGTCCTTGGCGGTTCAGCAGGCCCGTCAAGGCGTCGGTATGGGCGTGGCGACGGTACTTCTCTATGGCGTCGTAGCTCGTCGCGATGAAGACCGCGAAGGTCAGGACTATGCTTCCGAGCAGTCCGGTGTATTGGATCAGGATGCCCCAGACCGACGTTCTCCATTCGCCCGTTGAGAGCGGCGGAATCGGGGCGGCAATGTACAGGATGCACTGGCCCGTCAACACGAGGGAGATGAAGAGGAACGCGGCGGTGAGCACCCTGTCCGACGTGGTCACGGCATGCCTGGCGAAGGACAGCGTGGCCCGCCAGGTCACGAGCGCGCAACAGGCTTGCACGAAGAACGTTTCCAGCTTCGCACTGGCAAACAGCACTACCGAGACAACTACCATCGCCGTCGAGGCAAGCAGGACCGCAGCATCGAAGTAGGGGGGAACCTGGCTGCGCCTGCGGCTCTGGAGGGCGCGACAGGCGAGGATGACGCCGCCCAGAATGAAAGCGTCCTCGACAACCTGTTTATATGGGGAAAGTGCGCTGGCCTGCACCAGCATGATGGCGTAGCCTGCGCCCAGGCTGGCCAGGGCGCAGCCCCACCGGAGCGTATTGAAGCCGATGAAGCGTGCAGCGCAGAGTCCGATGGCGCACATCAGGATCGCTGCAGGCACGGACCATTCAAGAAGGGTTGCGGGCATGGACAGGCGAATGCGTGGAACGGTACACAGTCGAGCGCAGCTCGGCCGACACAATTTGTATGGAAAAAGATTACAGTGTGTTGCAATGTATCGCCAGGACTCAACAGTCAAGGATTGTCAAGCGATGCGGCCAGCTTCGCCGGGAAGGGAAAGCCGGTATCTGCTGGACGTTGAACAGCTGGCGAGAGACGCGGCGGCTGTCAGCTAGCCGACAGGCGGGCGCGAGGGGCGCCAGCTACACTTCCGGCATCCCGCGCCAATGTCCGCCGGACCGGTCCCGTGCCATGTGGCAAGGCGGCGGACAGGCGGCCGGTCTCCCATTCTCCCGCCATGTCGCAACCCGATTCGTTCAATCTGAAGCAGATCGCCGTGCCGGCGTTCGGCCCGTCGCTGCTCTATGGCATCAGCAACGGCGCCATTCTTCCCGTGATCGCGCTCACCGCCCGCGATCAAGGAGCGTCGATAGCCACCGCCGGCCTGATAGCCGCCCTCATCGGGGTCGGCTCGCTGCTTTCCAATATTCCGTCCGCGCTGATCACCCATCGCTTCGGCGAGAAGCGCGCCATGGCTGGCGCGGCGGTGTTGAGCGTGGTCGGCCTGCTGCTCGTGATTGGCGTGCCCAACCTCTGGGTGCTGGCGTTGGCCATGCTGATGCAAGGATGCGCGCAGTCGGTGTTTCAGCTGGCGCGCCAGAGCTACATGATCGAGGTCGTGCCGCTGGCGTACAGGGCGCGCGCCCTGTCCACGCTCGGCGGTACGACGCGGATCGGTACTTTCTTCGGCCCGTTCGCGGGTGCGGCCCTGATTCATTTCGTGGGGCTGGATGGCGCCTATTGGATTGCCATCTGCGCCATGCTCGGCGCAGGACTCATCGCCATCAAGGCGCCTGATATCGAGCCTTCGGCGGGCGCGGGCGCGGGCGCGCCGCGCGCACGCATGGGCGAGGTTGCGCGCGACCATCGCGGCGTGTACGCCACGCTCGGCGTGGGCGTGATGCTGATCAGCGCGCTGCGCGCGTCGCGCCAGGTGGTGATTCCCCTGTGGGCAGACCACCTGGGCCTCGACGCCGCCACCACTTCGCTCATCTACGGGCTGGTCGCCGCAGTCGATATGTCGGTGTTCTATCCGGCGGGCAAAGTGATGGACCAGCGCGGCCGCTTGTGGGTGGCATTGCCTTGCACGCTGCTGATGGGGCTGAGCCTGATGGCGATCCCGCTTACCGACGGGGTGGCGAGCTTCATCCTGGTGTCGGCGCTGCTGGGCTTCGGCAACGGCATCGGATCGGGCATCGTCATGACGTTGGGCGCCGACGCCGCCCCAGCGGGCGCGCGCACGCAGTTCCTTGGCATCTGGCGTTTCATGGCCGACCTTGGCTCAAGCGGCGGACCCGTGGCGCTGTCGGTGCTGACCGCCCTGGTGTCGCTCGGCGGCGCATCGTTCGGTGTTGGCACGCTGGGGCTGGTGGCGGCCGGCGTGTTCTGGCGCTGGCTGCCGCGCCGCGCGCAGGCTTGAGGGTCTTGCTCCAGGCTCGCACGGGTCATGGGAGCCGCCCGCGTCTCCGTAGGGAAACGGAAGATACGGTGTCGGATTGAGCTTTCGCGCCGCAATTTGTAGTCTGGCATCATATTTTTTGCGGAATGGCCGCCCCGGAGGCGCTGATGCCGACTCTCTCCTATGCAATCCTCGAAGCCCCTTCCACGCTAGGCTTGGCGACCGACGGTGTGGAATGCCTGCCTGATCAGCTCCTGGCCTACGGCCTTGCTGAGCGCATCCATGCACGCCGCGCCGGGCGACTTGCCGTGCCTCCCAAGAATCCGACGCCGGATCCCGAGACCGGCACCCTGAACGCCAAGGCCATTGCGGTGTGGTCGCCCAAGCTTGCCGACGCGGTGGGCGCGCTGCTTGATGCGCGCGAGTTTCCGGTGCTGCTAGGCGGCGATTGCACAATCCTGCTGGGTTCCATGCTCGCGTTGCGCAGGCGCGGCCGTTACGGTCTGCTCTTCATCGACGGCAACGCGGACTTTTTCCAACCGGAGGCGGAACCCAACGGCGAAGGCGCTTCGATGGATCTTGCCTTCGTCACCGGCCATGGTCCGCCGTTATTGGCCGACATCGAAGGGCGCGGGCCGTTGGTCCGCCCTGAAGACGCCGTTGCGTTCGCGTATCGCGATCATGAGGACCAGGAAGAGTACGGCAGCCAGCCGCTCCCTGAAGCGCTCAAGACGCTTGATCTCCCCGCAGTACGTTCGATGGGCATCGAGGCTGCTGCGCGGCAGGCAGTCGATCATCTGACGCGAGCAGAGCTGGATGGTTTCTTTATCCACCTCGACGCAGACTGTCTTGACGACGCCATCATGCCGGCCGTCGATTTCCGCGTGCCTGGCGGCTTGTCGTGGGAAGAGCTGACGGCCGCGCTGCGGATTGCCCTGTCGAGCGGCAAGGCCGTCGGCCTTGAGATCACTATCTACAATCCGCGTCTTGATGAAGATGGCAGGGCCGGGCGTGGCCTGGCCGATTTGCTGGCCGCAGCCCTCGGAACGGCTGCGTCATCGGTGTAATCGTGGTGTCCGGCGGCACGCAGTCGCATCGAGTTTGCGTGCGGCTGCGGAATGCCTTTGATCAGCGCACCGCGAACCAGTCTCCCTCCAGGCTGCCGTTCATGCCGCAGAACGGCGGACCGAAGCCATCTTTCTCGACCCCGGCGGGCGGCGTTTCTCGCACCACCAGCACAGCGCCGCGGCGCGTCAGGTCCAGCGTCCACGGCGGCCCGTCCTGATAGGTGACGATGATGCTGTCGCCTACGGCGACAGCCTTGCCGCTCAGATCGCAGACCCAGCGGCCGTTGTAGGGCTGGGCGGAATTGGCGGCCACGAGCAGTTGGCCGTCGGCGCCGCGGGTGATTTCAATTTCACCTTCGACGTTCTTCCACTTGCCGACAAAGCCGGCAGGCGGCTGCGGATCGATGGACTTCAGAAAATTCAGGCGGTAGCGCATGCTGGTGCCGATCTCCTTGACCGGCGTGCTGCCCGAAAAGGGCTCGGCATAGATATTGTCCCGCACGCCCAGGAAATAACGTTGGTCGGCGGTCAGTGATTTGACTGCCTCGGCGTCGAGCTTGCCGCGTACCGCCTTGTACTGCTGCGCGATGGCCGCGTCCTGGTCGGCCAGCGCCGGGTGGGCGCAAATGGCTTTTTCGACCGGAGTCGCGGCCTTGGCGCAGTTGAAAGAGGGGGCTGCCACGGCGCTGCCTGCCACGGCCAACCATGCTGCAAGGACCAGATGACGGATCATCTTGTGTAGCTCTCCAGGGTTATATAAGCGTTCGATGGGCCTGTCGGCGCCGAGAGGACTGCGCAGTTTACCGGCGGGGACTGTGCTTGGGGATGCCGGGATGGCCTTGTCGCTTCTGCCAAGCGCGCCCGCGCTGGCGACTTCCAAACCGAGGCCGCAGAATTTTGCGTTGGGATGTCAATCAAAAAAATATAAGCCTTTGATTCTTATTGAATTGCGTGCCAATTCGAGCGGATTCTGGCCGCGGACTCCTGATTTCTTGGCGAACGGTGCTTTCTTAAATATATAATTCATCTGATAAGCATTCGCATTTAGATATCGGAACGATGAATTGTGGCCAAGAAAACTCAGTTGACTATCTCGCTGTGCGTCCAGTGCTTTAGCCCGGCAGTCGCGCTGTCCTTGATTCTTCCCGCCAGCGCCGCCGCCCAGAACGCGGCGCAAACCACGACGCTGCAGCCCGTCACCGTGACCGCGGGTTCGGTCTCGGAGGAAGACTTGCCCGCGCCCTATGCCGGCGGGCAGGTGGCGCAGGGCGCGCGCCTGGGCCTGATGGGCAATCAGGACGTGATGGATACGCCATTCAACGTCACCAGCTATACCTCCGAGCTGATCCAGAACCAGCAGGCGCGCACGTTGGCGGACGTGATGGCCAACGATCCTTCCGTGCGGTTCACGACGTCGAGCGGACACGCCTACGAGAATTTCCGCATCCGCGGTTTCGACGTCAACCAGAACGACGTGGCGATCAACGGCATGTATGGCCTGGCGCCCATGGGGCGCACGCCGCTGGAGTTCGTCGAGCGGGTGGAGGTGCTGAAAGGCCCGAACGCCTTGTTCAGCGGCATGGCGCCCAGCGGCGCGGTGGGCGGCACGATCAACCTGGTGCCCAAGCGGGCGGAAGACACGCCCAATGCCACCTTCGGCGTGAACTGGCAGGCCGACGGCCAGCTGGGCACGACCATCGATGCCGGCCGCCGTTTCGGCTCGGCCAATGAATGGGGCGCGCGCGTCAACGGTTCCTTCAGCGACGGCGCCACCACGCTGGACGGCCAATCCAGAAAACGCGAGTTCCTGTCCGCCGGCCTGGACTATCGCGGCAGCGCCCTGAGCGCGTCGATAGACGCCTACCATAGCCAGGAGTCGTTTTCGGGCGGCACGCCGGCCATGTTCTGGTTCGGCGGTTCGGTCGTGCCCGAAGCGCCCGATCCTCGCATCAACCAGTTCAGCACCGGCTATGGCAGCATCCAGAGCAACGCCGTCATGGCGCGGGCTGAATACCGCTTCAATGACAGCGTATCGGCCTTTGCCGGTGTGGGCAGGCGCGACAGCCATCAATCGGGCCTGATCAATGGCACCCACGCGCGGCAGATCGACGCCAATGGCAATTTCACCGGCTCCATCATCGGCCAGCGCGCCTACACGGATGCCACCTCGGCCGAGGGCGGGCTGCGCACGCGGTTCAACACGGGCAGCGTACGGCACGAGCTGGTGCTCCAGGCTTCCTTGCTGAAGCTGGAGGACGGGTCGGCCACCGGGCCGGCATCGACTTTCAAGTCGAATATCTACGACCCGATCACGCCGGTCATGCCTGCGGTGCCGGGCAGCGCGCCCAAGACGGCGGAGAACACGCTGTCCAGCCTGGCGCTGGTGGATACCATGTCCTTCTTCGACGACAAGCTGCTCCTGACCGGCGGCCTGCGCAACCAGCGCGTGAAGACGACGAACTTCGACAAGACCGGCAAGACGACGGCCCGCTATGACGAGGACGCCGTGACACCGGCTGTCGCCATCGTCGTCAAACCTTGGGGACCGGACGTCTCGCTGTATGCCAACTACGTGCAGGGCCTGAGCAAGGGCGATAGCGTCACGGACACCAGCGCCAGCAACTATGGCCAGGTGTTCGCGCCCTACAAGACCAAGCAGCAGGAGCTGGGCGTCAAGTGGAATGCCGGCACTTTCACCAATACCCTGGCATTCTTCCAGATAGACAAACCCATGCTGGTGACGGAGGGCTCTACGGCCAAGCCCACGTATGCGGACGGCGGCGAGAAGCGTGTCCGCGGCGTGGAGTGGAATACCTTCGGCGAGTTGGCTGCGGGCGTGCGCGTGCTGGGCGGCGTCACTTACACGCAAGGCACGCAGGTCAAGACCTCGTATGGCCGCTATGACGGCAATACCGCGGTGGGCGCGCCGCGCTGGCAGGCCAATGCCGGGCTGGAATGGGACACGCCGTGGGTGCCCGGCGTGACGCTGAGCGCGCGCGTGCAGGCGACTTCGAGCCAGTACGCGGATGCGGCCAACAAACTGCAGATCCCGGGCTGGGGCCAACTGGACCTGGGCGCCCGCTACGCCACGCAGATCAACGGCCGGGACGTCGTGTACCGGCTGAATGTCAACAACGTGTTTGACAAGCACTATTACGCCGGCAGTTTCAGCGACACGACGCCTATCGTGACGCTGGGGCCGGCGCGCACCGTAACCGCATCCGCCAGCATCAGTTTCTGAATGCGGGACGTTTTGCCGGTCCCTGTTCCGGACAGTCGATTCGGAGCAGGGATTGGCAGGCAGGTCTCGGGCAATTCATCCTGGGGTGACCATGGAAGTCCTGATTCTTTTCAGCCTGGCGAGCCTGTTCCTGGGCAGCTTCTGTATCTATCGCGCTTCGCCCAACCAGCGATGGGGCGCCACGTCCTGGCCGGTCCTGCCCGCCCGCGTCGCTGGCATTCTGCTGCTCGCGCTGGGCGGCTGGGGTTGCCTGCGCGCATTCTCTGCCGTCGCGGCCGTGTTCGTTTTCTGCACCGCCTTGATGTTGTTCTTCAGCCTCATGCCGTACCTGGGCGTACTGGCGGGCCTGCGCGGTAGCGATACGCATGAAGCCCGTTAAGCCCGCGCCGATCCGGCGCGACTGGATATCGAAGAGCCTGGCGGGCGCATTGCTCGGCTTCGCGCTGGCCATGGGCGCCAGCGCAACGCTGGCCGCATTGACTGCCGGCATTCCGTTGGCGACGCGTTCGCAGCTGGCCATGTGGCTGGTGCCGCCCGTCTGGCTCGGCGTCGCGAGTACCGTCTACTTTTTCGCCAGCGGCCTGCGCGCGTGGATCTGGCTGGGCGGAGCCTGCGTGCTGCTCTATGGCGGACTGCTTGTCGTCAAGGCGATCTGAAGGGAGTCCGCGATCATGAGAGCCGACTACATACGCATCTACAAATCCGTCCATACCTGGACGGGCATCCTGACCGGCATGGCGCTGTTCATCGCCTTCTACGCCGGTGCGCTGACCGTATTCAAAGAGCCGCTGACCCGTTGGGCTACGCCGCCCGCGGCCGTCGCGCCCGTGGCGCTGGAAGAAGCGCCCGACCTTATCGCCAGAACCCTGCAAGCGCGGCCGGATGTGGCCAAGGGGTTCAGCATCCATCTGCAGGACGCCGAGCACGTTCCGGCCCGTATGTCCTGGGAAGTCCGTGACGGGCAGGCCGACGATCACGATGAATCGTCGATCCGCCACCATGTCGCCTATCTGGATGCGCGCGGCGAGCTGCGGTTGGAGGAGGCCGCGCCCAGCGGGCTGATGCCGTTCATCGATGTGCTTCATCGCGTGGTGGGCCTGCCTGTCGACAGCGATCCCAACCGCTGGTTCATGGGCATCGTCGCATCGCTCTATGCAATTGCCCTGGTGTCGGGAGTGATCGTGCTGCTGCCGTCGCTGGTCAAGGACTTTTTCGCGTTGCGGGTCGGGAAGAACCTGAAGCGCATGTGGCTGGATGCGCATAACGTGGTGGGCATTGTTTCGCTGCCATTTCACATCGTCATGGCGCTGAGCTCCGTCGTGTTCGCGTTCCACGACGGAATCTACGATCTGCAGGACAAGCTCATGTACGAAGGCAAGCTGGAATCCGTCTTCCAGCGGTCCGGCGGCGGCGCGCCGGCTGGAGAGGTCCGGAATCCTGCAGACATGCTGACGCCGGCGGAACTGCTGGCCCAGGCGCGCGCCCTCGCCCCGGGCTTCGAGCCTTATGGGTTGCAGTATCAACAGGTCGCCAGCCCGCGCGCCATCGTACGCGTCTGGGGCAAGGACGACAGTGCGGTATCGCCGCGGGCGCGAGGCGGCTTCGTGGCGCTCGATCCCTACAGCGGGAAGGTGCTCAACCGCGACTATCTGCCGGGCGGACAGGACGCGCCCAACCTCTGGGTCAGCAGTTTCTTCGCGCTGCACATGGCTTCCTTCGGCGGCGCGGCAGTGCAGTGGCTTTATTTCCTGCTTGGACTGGCGGGCGCATGGCTGTTCTATAGCGGCAACCTGCTGTGGATAGAAACCCGCCGCAAGCGCGCCGACCGGCAGACGGGCGAGATTCCCGTGCAGCGCTTGGACACGCGGCTGATGGCGTCGGCGACAGTGGGCGTCTGCCTGGGATGCGTGTGTGGCATTTCGTTGATGATGGTCGCGTCCAAAGGGTTGAGCGGGCACGTCGGCGATCTGAATGCCTGGCTGCGGGCGCTGTACTACATGGCGTTCTTCGCCAGCCTGGCCTGGGCCTTCCTGCGCGGAGGCGCGGCGGCAGGGGTGCATCTGCTATGGGTCGCGGCAGCATTGACGCTGGCGATACCCGCGGCCTCGCTCGTGGGTGGGCTGTTTCCTGCCTCCGGGCTTTGGGCGCACACGTCGGCCGCGGCGCTGGCAGTGGACGCGACGGCCCTGGCGGCAGGGCTGGGATTTGCCTGGATGGCAAAGGCCAGCGCGCGCAGGATCGGACGGGGCGACGCGGACAGCGTATGGGCGCCCAGAAGGCTCGCCGCGCGCGAGGGATAGCGGACCGCCGCGAACGGGCCGTGAACAAACGAATGGATGAACATGCGTAAAAAGAACAGATTGGAATGGCGGGATTGGATGTCGTCGGCTGCGCTGGCGGTGTCGATGATAGGCGTGGCGCCGGGCATGGCCGCGGCGCAGTCCAGGCAGGGCGCCGTCACACCCGAGGCCCATGTGGACGAACGAATTTCGCTACAGAAGGGAGAGTTCCTCGCGGGCACCTGGGCCGCCGAATCCGGCGTGACCCTGGATCTTCTGGACAGCGCCGGGCAGCACGTACGCCGGCTGAGCGATGGCGAAAAGCCGGCCGGAGCCCTGATGCTGGTGGCGCCGGAAGATGGCCTCTACACCGTTCGCGCGCAGGGCCAGGGCCTGTTCCGCTGGGCCGTGACGGAACGCCTGCCCCTTGCGGAACAACGTGCGCCCGCGGCGGCGCTCGACAGCCTGCGCCTGACCGCGCTGGCGGCGACGCTGGCCGCGGGCGGCACGACGGATGCCTTTTGGGATGAGGTGGCGCAGCAAGGCACGCCGCTGGTCGAGGCCGTGGACGCCGGGCATGACCGCGTCACATTCCTGTGGCGCGGCGCCGAACGCAATGTGCGCCTGTTCGGCGGGCCGTCGTCGGACCATGCTCAGTTGGCGCGGCTGGGCAACTCCGATGTCTGGCATGCCAGCTTCGTCGTCCCCAGGTCCACGCGCCTGTCATATCGCCTGGCGCCCGATGTGCCCGAGCTTCCAGGCTCCGGCATGGCGCGGCGCCGCGCGATCCTGGCCACGGCGCAGGCCGATCCGCACAATCCCAAGGCATACCCGGCGCGCGGCGTCGACGCGTACCAGACCTATTCCATGCTGGAACTGGCGGACGCGCCGCAGCAGCCCTGGGTCGAGCCCCGCGCGGGCGTGCGGCAGGGAACGGTGGAGACCATGGAGCTGCGCAGCGATCTCATGCGCAACACGCGCAAGATCCACCTGTACCGTCCTGCTGGCTGGCAGTCTGGCGCAGCGGACAATCACGTGCTGGTGCTGTTCGACGCCGGCGCCTATCTGGGCCGCGTGCCCACGCCCACCATTCTGGACAACATGATCGCCGCCGGCGTCATTCCTCAGACGGCGGCGCTGCTCATCGACAACCCTACGGCGGAATCCCGCAGCCAGGAATTGCCGCCCAACCCGGACTTTGCGGACTTCCTGGCGAAAGAGCTGATGCCGTGGGCGCGCAAGCAAGGCATCAGCGCGCCTGCCGCGCGCACGGTCATCGGCGGTTCCAGCTACGGCGGATTGGCATCGGCCTATGCGGCGTTGCGCCACCCCGAAGTGTTCGGCAACGTGCTCAGCCAATCAGGTTCCTATTGGTGGTCGCCGGCGGGCGAGGAGGACCAGTGGCTGACGCGGCAATTCGTCGCGGTGCGCAAGCTGCCGGTGCGCTTCTTCCTTGGCGCCGGCCTGTTCGAGTCCGGACGCGGCGGCCAGCCGGGCATCCTGGAGACCAACCGGCATCTGCGGGATGTGCTGCGTGCCAAGGGCTATCTGGTTACGCACCGCGAGGTGGCGGGCGGACATGATTACCTGGTCTGGCGCGGGACCTTGTCGGATGGCCTGCTGGATCTGATCGGCACTGGCAAGCAGGGGGGCGGATAGTCCCGGCTTGAAAGCTGGCAGGCCTGCTCAGGAGGCGTCTTCGGACGCCTCGCCGTGCTCATCCCACCAGTCGCCCAGTGCATCCAGCAGCGGCACCAGCGTCTTTCCCGATGGCGTGAGCGCGTACTCCACGCGCCGCGGATAGCCATCGAAATCAGTGCGCTGGACGATCCCGGCCAACTCCAGCTTGCGCAGCTCCAGCGTCAGCATCCGATGCGAGATGGTCGGATTGTCGCGGCGCAGATCGCTGAAACGCTTGGTGCCTTCCTTGAGGTAATAGACCAGCAGCGTCGGCCATCTGCCGCTCAGTATCTGCATGACTTCCTCGATGGGGCAACGCGAAACCAGGTCTTTCATGGGCGGGTCATGGTGACAAAAATGTGCGTAATTTACTTAGCCTAGCAGATCCGTAGAATTCAATCCGCTGCGCAGCGTGACCCTCATCTACGGAGAAAGAAATCTTGGAACCCATTCTTGTTTATGGCTTTCCGCTGGGAAGTTCCATGGGGCTCGTCGCTGCGCTGGAGTGGCTGGGCAAACCCTATCGCCTGTGCCGCGTGGACATGCTGGGCGAAATGCGTCTGCCCTCCTATGCGCGGATCAACGCGCGCCACGAGACGCCTGCATTCGTCAGCGAACAGGGCGCGGTTTTCACGGAAACCATGGCGATTGCGCGCTGGATCGAAAACCGTGATGACGAGCGCAGGATCAGCTTTGACCCGCTGTCGCCGGAATCCGACCGCATGCACCAGTTCATGGCTTTTCTGAACACTGGTTTCACCGCCGCCTTCACCCCGCATTGGGTCGCCCTGGAAATGGATCCGCCTGATCCGGCCTTGCAGAAAACGCTGCGGGAGTGGGGGGCGCAACGCGTCATAGAACGCCATGACAAGCTCGAAGCGATGCTGGGCGAGACTCCGTTCCTGATGGGCGATCGTCCGACTCTGGCGGACGCCGTGCTGGTGGGCGTTGCGCGCTGGCTGGACTTCCATGAGGTCGCTGCCCAGTCCCGCTGGCCCAGGCTGGCGGCGCTGCGGCAGCGGCTGGAAAGCGACCCGGCGGTCAAATATGCGATCTCGTTGGAAGAGGGAGCAAGCCCCGGTTATCCGGGACTGTGCCAGGGCCATGTGCCGCTGGAAACGCTGATCGCGACGTATGGAAAGTAGACGGCCGGCCCCATCCGGCGCACGGGCGGCAATGCCCCGCCGCTGTCCGTGCGCCGTCCTCGAGTCTTTGCCCCAGTAAGACCAAAGTCCCATGCGCGGCCCGCGGACGGTAGCTATCCTGCGGGCTTGCTGCCAAGGGCAGAGCACAGGAAGGGGTGGCTCATGAGTCTGATTCTGGGTAGGACAATACTGGACAAGGTGGAGACAAATCGGGTGCGGAGCAAGCCGGAGACGCTGGGGCAGTTCTTTTCCAAACCCGCCCCGCCGGTAGGTTGGCGCATAGGCAAGCTGAGGCCAGGCCAGTCTCTCTTGCTCTGGTCGTACAACCTCCAGGGCTTGATGGTCTGGATGGATAGTGCCGGTCCCGGCAGCCTGGGGTCCGTTCCGGGCACAGAGCGTTACGTTTCGACCTTTTTCGAGTACCGGCGCGCGCCCGAGAACGCGACCCTGCATGGCGCGAAGAACGTGGCGAAAGTCTGCTATGCCGCCAGCGTCGGGCTGCTTGTGGCCGAATGCCGCCAGTTGGTGCACCGTGGGGAGTTTCTGCCGGCCAGCCACTTGAGAGCTCTGCGCGAGGCACGACCTGCGAGGGACATGGGCATGGCGCGCTCCTGCCTGCTCGTGACGAAGCGGGAACCTGTTGCCAATGCCGCAGCCGTCGCTCCAGAGGCCAATGAATTCGTTTCCACCACGGGCAACCCGAAAGAAATTGTCGAGAAAATCCAGTGGATGTCAGCACAGCCCTCGGGAAATTTTCTGGCAAGGACACGCTCCCCCGCGAAGCCGGGCTGACGCGGGTCGGGCCCGCAGTTTCAAGGTTGCGCCTAAGTCATTTCTCATCCAAAAGCAGGATGGAAATTTCTGATAATTTCAAAATACTACGACTAAAGTCCGATGTAGCCCCCGAAGGCCGGCGCTATTGTTCGCACCAGCAAAGCGCAGCGCTCGCTGTGCGGTACGAGTGGTTTCTTCGGAGAGGGTCATGTCCAATAGCTTGCAGAAATGGGTGGGCCGCAACCGCCCGCCGCGGGTTCAGATCACGTATGACGTTGAAACCGGCGACGCGATCGAGAAGCGTGAATTGCCGATGGTGGTGGGCGTGCTGGCGGATCTTTCGGGCCAGCCGGCCACGCCGCTGCCCAAGCTGAAAGAGCGCCGCTTCGTCGAGATCGACCGCGACAATTTCGACGAAATCCTGGGCAAGATCCGCCCGCGCCTGGACCTGTCCGTGCCCGACACCACCAAGGGCGAAGGCAATCTGCGCATTGAGCTGAACTTCGAGAAGTTCGCCGACTTCCATCCCGAATCCCTGGTCGAGCAGGTGCCGCGGCTGTCCAAGCTGCTGGAGGCGCGGCATCAACTGCGCGACCTGCTGGCCAAGCTGGATGGCAATGACGAGCTGGACTCCATCCTTGAGCGCATCGTGCGCAGCACCGAGGAGCTCAAGGCCGTCAAGAGCGAAGCGCAGGCTGGCGGGACGGCCGGCGATGTGGCCGAACCGGCCGCAACGGCGCCGTCGGCCTAACGCGGACAGCAACGTCAGCGCGCGCAGGGCAGGCCTTGCGCCGAAGCCGCGCGCGGGCAATTTCAATTCTCAGGGTGACGAACATGGCAAGCAAACAGACGGCCGATACGGCGGCGGTTGGAGGCAACGCAACGCAGGAAGCGGCGCAGGCGGGCGAACTCAGCCTGCTGGACCGCATCGTGCAGGAAGGCAATATGGCGGTGGAGCCGTCGCAGAATTCCTACGCGAAGAAACTGCTCGGGCAGCTGGCGTCCCAGATCCTGGACGAAGGCATGCGCACCAGCCCGGACAAGTCGGTGGTGGCGATGATCAATGAGCGCGTGGCGGAAATCGACCGTCTGCTGACGGATCAGCTGAACGCCATCATGCATGCGCCGGACTTCCAGGCGCTCGAAGCATCGTGGACCGGCTTGCACGATATGGTCCATGGCACCGAGACGAGCTCGCGGCTGAAGCTGCGGCTGTTGAACGTCAAGAAGAAGGAATTGCTGAAAGACCTGGAGTCGGCCGTCGATCACGACATGAGCCTGCTCTTCAAAAAGGTCTATGAAGACGAGTACGGCACGTTCGGCGGCAGTCCGTATTCCGTGCTGATAGGCGATTACGCATTTGGCCGGCATCCGCAGGATCTGGCGCTACTGGAACGCATCTCCAAGGTCGCGGCCGCCGCGCACGCGCCGTTCATCGCCTCTGCCGCGCCCAGCCTCTTCGACCTGAAATCGTACACGGACCTCGGCGTCACGCGCGATCTCTCCAAGGTCTTCGAAAGCGCCGAGCTCGCCATGTGGCGCAGCTTCCGCGAGTCGGAAGATTCCCGCTATGTGGCGCTGGTGCTGCCGTCCTATGCGGCGCGCCTGCCCTACGGCGCCAAGACCAAGCCGGTCGATACGTTCAACTTCGAAGAGGACGTCGACGGCTCGGATCACAGCAAGTATCTGTGGGCGAATTCCGCCTACCAGCTGGGTCTGCGCATCACCGACGCGTTCGCCAAGTACAGCTGGTCGACCGCGATCCGCGGGGTGGAAGGCGGCGGCAAGGTGGAGAGCATCGCCGCGCATGCCTACAAGACCGATGAAGGCGACATCGCGCTCAAGTGCCCGACGGAAGTGACGATCACGGACCGCCGCGAAAAGGAACTCAGCGACCTGGGGTTCATTGCGTTCGTGAACGCCAAGGGCTCGAACCAGGCCACGTTCTTCGGCAGCCAGACGGCAAACAAGCCCAAGGTCTACAACAAGGATGCCGCCAATGCCAATGCGCAGCTGTCATCACGCCTGCCGTTCGTGCTGGCCGCGTCGCGGTTTGCGCATTACATCAAGGTGATGATGCGCGACAAGGTGGGCAGCTTCCAGTCGCGTACGGACGTCGAGAACTATCTGAACAACTGGATTGCGGACTACGTGCTGATCAACCCCTCGGCCTCGCAGGAACAGAAGGCCAGCTATCCGCTGGGCGAGGCGCGCGTCGACGTCACGGAGGTGCCCGGAAGGCCCGGCGCGTACCGCGCCACCTGCTTCATCAAGCCTCATTTCCAGATGGAAGAGCTGACCGCGTCCATCCGCCTGGTGGCAGACCTGCCGGCCGCGGCTGCCTGAACTTTCGAACCGCGCGCCGCCAGCCGGCGGCGCACGCCAACCGAATCCTCTTCGAACACGGAATTCCATGGATACCATCCTGCTCAAGATCAACAACATCAAAGGCAACTCCACTCTGGACGGCCATGCCGACGCGATCATCCTCTTGGGCGCCTCGCATGGCGTGATGTTGCCGATGTCGATGGACATGGCCAACACCGAGCGCGCCCTGGGCCGGCCCAGCTTCTCGGAAATGGCGTTTACCAAGGTAATGGACCAGTCCACGCCCGCGCTATACAACGCGTGCGCGTCCGGCGCCAAGCTGAACGACGCGACCATACTCATCGGCCGCAACGAGAGCGGGTCGTTCCTGTTGCACGTGAAGTACGTACTGGGCAATGCGATGGTCTCGTCCATCAACTCCGCGCTGGGCGAGGGCGGCGGCAGCGACAGCTTCACGTTGTGCTTCAGCAAGCTCTCCATCGAATACACCCAGCAGGCCACCGCCGGCAACAAGGCTGGCACGGCATCGTTCGGCTGGGACCTGGCGACGAACAAGTCCACCGCCGCGCCCAAGAAGTAATGCCGGACGCCGCTCCCGCATGGGCGGGAGCGGCGCCGGTGCACGTACAGGAACGCCCGCAACATGCCGACCGATACCCTTTATTCGCCCGTGCCCTTGTTTGACCGCCTGGCGGCTGATGCGGAGTCGCAACTGGCGGGGGCCGACGCGCAGAGACTGGCGGTGGCCAGGGACCTGGAGCGCCTGCTGAACACGCGTTCGCGCCTGGATTTCGAGGCCTTTTCACGCTCGGCGGCAACGGTGGTCGACTACGGCGTGCCCGACTACTCGGCGCGGTCGCCGGTGTCGGCTTCGGATCGCGAGGCCGTCGCTGCTGTAGTCAAGCAGGCCATTGCCCTTTATGAACCCCGCCTGTCCAATGTGTCGGTGGACATGGCGCCCGCCGCGAACGGGATAGGCCCATGCCGGCTGGAGATCCGGGCCGACATGCGGGTCGGCGGCGCGGTGAACCACGTGGCATTCGAACTGCTGGCAGGCGCGCAGAGCGGGACGGGGGGCGGGTCATGACCGATCTGGAGTCCGATGGAATCCTGCAGTACTACAAGCGCGAGCTGTCCTATCTGCGCAATCAGGGGGCGGACTTCGCGCTGCGCTATCCCAAGGTGGCATCCCGGCTGGCGCTGCACGGCACGGAATCGCCAGATCCGCATACCGAACGCCTGATAGAAGCCACTGCGTTCCTGGCGGCCCGGGTGCACCGCGACCTGGATCAGGAGTTTCCCCAGATCGCCGCCGCGATGCTGGACAACGTCTGTCCGACGCTGGTGCAGCCCATCCCGTCGATGACCGTGGTGCAGCTGGCTCTGGACGGCAGCCAGGGAAAAGTGACGGCCGGACTGCCCGTGCCGCGGCATAGCGGCCTGGCGGCGCGGACCGAGGCCGGCGAACTTTGCCGGTTCCGCACCGCCTGGGATGCCACGCTGTGGCCCTTGAGGATAGGAAGCGCCGGCTTCTCTGAAGACCAGGCTTTGCGCCTGGAGCTGGAAAGCGATTCCGGCGTGGAGCTGTCGGAGCTGGAAATCCGCACACTGCGCATCCACCTGCAGGGCGACTGGATGGTGACGATGCCGCTGTACGAGTTGCTGGCGGCGGGCGTGGCCGGCATATCGCTCTATGCCGAAGGGGGCGGCGTTGTGCCGCTGCCGTTGACGGCCTGGCGGGAAGTGGGATATGCGCCGGAAGAGAGCGTATTGCCGCAGCCGCCGAATGGACTGCCGGCGCACGGCCTGATGCAGGAGTACTTCGCATTTCCGCGCAAGTTCCATTTCTTTGACCTGGATTTGCCGCGGGGGCTGCCGTTCAAGGGGCGCCGTTGCCAGATCGCGCTGCACCTGGACAGGCAGGCTCGCGGCCTGGGCGCGATAGGCGCCCAGCATTTCCGCCTGGGTTGCACGCCGGTGATCAACCTGTACGCGCAGACCAGCGAACCGGTCACGATCGACGATAGCCATTACGAATATCGCCTGGTGGCTGACAAGCGCCGTGACGAGACGACGGAAGTGCATTCGGTGCTGTCCGTGATCCTGTCCGATCCGGCGGCCGAGCGCTCGATTCCCGTGCCCAGCTATGCGGAGGTCGAGCACGCGGACGCCGCTCGCGGTACGTTGTTCTGGTCTGCCCGAAGGGAACACAGCCTGCGTGACCGCGTAAGCGGCACCGACATGTTCCTGAGCTTCGTGGATGCCCGCAACGAGATTCGCCGGCCCGTTGAACCCGTGGTCTACGCCAATCTGCTTTGCACCAACCGGCGCCTTGCCGAGCAGGTGCCAGTGGGCGCCCGCATGGTGTTCGAGCGCGTGGCGCAGAACGTATCGGTGCAATGCCTGTACGAGCCCACCGCGCAGCGCAACCCGCCCTTGGGCGGCGACGCGCTGTGGCGCCTGGTGTCGCTGCTGACGTTGAATCAGCAGTCGCTGGTGGAGTCATCGACCGGACACAAACGCCTGCAGCAGATCCTGCAGTTGTTCGCGTCCGGCAGCACGCGTGAGCAGGATCTGATCCGCGGCCTCAAGGGCGTCAGTGCGCGCCCAGTCACGGCGCATGTGGGCAAGGAGGCCTGGCGCGGCTTCTGCCACGGCATGGAAGTCACGGTGGAGTTCGACGCCGATGCGTTCGTGGGAGGATCGCCGCTGCTGCTGGGCGCAGTGCTGGCGCGGTTCTTCGCGATGTATACATCGGTCAATTCGTTCGTGCGGCTGGCGGTGCGCCGGGGCGACGAAATATGGAAGCAGTGGCAGCCCATGACGGGCTACCAGCAATCGCTATGATCGCCCGGCTGCTCTCCCGCCCGCAACGCTACAACCTGTTCCAGGCGATCGCCCTGCTGGAGCGCGCGACGCCAGCGGCCGCGCCGCTGGGCCGCGGAAATGGCGACGGCGAGGCTGTGCGCCTGCATGGGCATGTGTCGGTCGCGTTCGAGGCCAGCGACGTGCGTGCCATCGCCCGGAAGCAGGACGCGGGGCGTTGGGGCCAGGCCATGCAGACACGCTACGCCTTGACTACGCCGGTGATGACACTTGCCGGCGCCAGCAGTCCGTTGCCCTTGGCGTACACCGAACTGGTGCTGCAGCGGCGGGCGTCGCGGGATCACGCCACCGCAGATTTCCTGGATATCTTCAACCACCGCTTCCTGTCCTTCTTCTACCGAAGCCGCAAGAAGCACGCGCTGGGCCTTAACGCGTCCGCGCCGCATGCGTCGGCGCTGGTGGGCTGCCTGGATGCGCTGAGCGACCTGGGCTATGCCCGCGACGAGGCCGGTCCGCAAGGCCAGCGCCTGTGGGTCAGGCACGCCGGTCTGCTGGGCGTGGCGACGCGATCGATGACCGGGCTGCTGGCGTTGCTGGCGGACCGTCTGGGCTTGAAGGTGCTGGGCCGGCAATTCATCGGGCAATGGCGGACGCTGGACGCGAAGGATCATTCGCGCCTGGGCGGAAAGGGGTTGGCGTTGAATGCGTCGCGGGCGCTGGGCCGCCGGGTATGGGACCAGGGGGCCGGGATCCGTATCGAATTCCTGGACCTGAGTCCCGCCCGGTTCGAGCGCCTGTTACCCGGGGGCGCGGACCACGAACTGGCGCTGTGGCTGATCCGCAGTCACCTCCGGAGAGACCTGAACGTGGATTTCGTGCTGCACGCGCAGCCGCGCGCCGGTGCGTGCGTGCTGGGCGGCGCGGCAGCAGCCCGGCTGGGGTGGACCAGCTGGGCCACCGCTACGCGGCAGACCCTCGCTCCGGCGCCGGTGCGCCTGACGGCGCGCATGGCGTCCGCTTCCCCATTGGCCAACCGTACATAAGGCAAATCCGGCATGGATATCGACATCCGCACGCTGCTGGCCCGGCTCAACCCGGTCTGCAAGCACGCGATGGAACTGGCGGCGCAGCAGTGCGTGCGCCAGACGCATTACAACGTGGATGTCGAGCACCTGCTGCTGACGCTGCTGGAAACCGCCGCTCCCGATCTGAAAGCGGTGCTGGATCATTACCAGATCCGGGCGGAAGACGTGTCGGCGCAATTGCAGCGCGCGCAGGAGCAATTCAAGCGGGGCAACGGCCGCACTCCGTCCTTGTCGCCGAATTTCCCTCCCATGTTCCAGGAGGCATGGCTGCTCAGCTCGATGCTGCTGGGGCAGCAGCAGATCCGGTCCGGCACGCTGCTGCTGGCGTTGCTGGAGGTCGACAGCCTGCGCGGATTGCTGCTGGAGTCGGCGCCGGGATTGCTGAACATCTCCCGGGCCGACTTGCGAGCGGCATTGCCGTCCATCCTGGCGGGCAGCGCGGAAGACGCGGGAACCTCGTCTCCGACGTCCGGGCCGGGAGCCGCGGGCTTGCCCGCCGGCGGCGCGCCTGTCATGCCGACGCCGGGCGAGGGCGGGACGCGCCAATCGGCGCTGGAGCTGTATACGATCGACCTGACGGCCCTGGCGCGCGAAGGGGCGATCGACCCGGTGCGTGGCAGGGATGCGGAAATCCGGCAGTTGGTCGACGTGCTGCTGCGCCGCCGGCAGAACAATCCCATTCTTACAGGCGAGGCCGGCGTGGGCAAGACCGCCGTGGTCGAGGGCTTTGCGCAGCGCATCGTGCAAGGCGACGTGCCTCCGGCCTTGTGCAATGTATCGGTCCGCTCCCTGGACCTGGCGCTGCTGCAGGCCGGGGCGGGCGTGCGCGGCGAATTCGAGAACCGGCTGAAATCGGTGATCAGTGAAGTGAAGGCGTCGGCGACGCCGGTCATCCTGTTCATCGACGAGGCCCACCAGTTGATAGGCGCGGGCGGTAGCGAAGGGCAGGGCGACGCCGCCAATCTGCTCAAGCCGGCCTTGGCGCGCGGCGAATTGCGCACCATCGCCGCCACGACCTGGGCCGAATACAAGCGTTACGTCGAGCGGGATCCGGCGTTGGCAAGGCGCTTTCAGGTCGTCAAGGTGGAAGAGCCCACCGAGGCGGCGGCCGTCGAAATGCTGCGCGGCATGGTGCAACGGCTGGAGGCCCATCATGGCGTCGAGATCCTGGATGCCGCAGTCAGGGACGCCGTGAAGCTGTCGCACCGCTATATCTCCGGCCGGCAGTTGCCGGACAAGGCGATCAGCGTGCTGGATACGGCTTGCGCCAGGGTGGCGATCGGCCAGAGCGCGGAGCCGGAAGAAATCGAGGCCCTTGGGCGCGCTATAGAGGCGGCCGAGAACCAGCTGCGCATACTGCGCCACGAGGCCGCCACGGGCACGGACCGTCATGACGCGATCGCGGCGACGCAGCGTCAGATAGAGGATCAACGCGAACAGCACCGCCGACTGGGAGAGAAGTTGGCAGCCGAACGCAGCGCGGTGGCTGAAATCCTGACGTGGCGCCGCCGTATCGCCGACCGCGTCGTGGCCGGCAGCGACAAGGCGGCGGACGAAGAGGACCTGGACGCGTTGACCGCCAATCTGACCCGCCTGGAAAAAGGCCTTGAGGCAGTGCAGAACGACGAGCCCATCGTGCCGGTGTGCGTGGACTCTTCGGTCGTGGCGAAAGTGATTTCCGGCTGGACCGGCATTCCGGTGGGCCGGATGCTGGCCGATGAGCTGCACACCGTGCTGTATCTGCAGGAGAAACTGTCCGGACGCATCGTGGGACAGGACGAAGCCCTGGACGCCATCGCCCGGCGCATCCGTACTTTCCGCGCGGACCTGGACGATCCTGGCAAACCGGTGGGCGTGTTCCTGCTGCTGGGTCCCAGCGGCGTCGGCAAGACCGAGACCGCGTGCGCGCTGGCCGATACCTTGTACGGCGGCGAGCGCAACATGATCACCATCAATATGTCGGAGTTCCAGGAAGCGCATAGCGTTTCCGGCCTGAAAGGCGCGCCGCCAGGATATGTGGGATACGGCCGCGGGGGCGTGCTGACCGAAGCGGTGCGGCGCCGTCCCTACAGCGTCGTGCTGTTGGACGAAATGGAGAAGGCGCATCCCGACGTGCTCGAGCTCTTTTTCCAGGTGTTCGACAAAGGGACCATGGAGGACGGCGAGGGCGTTTCCATCGACTTCAAGAACACCCTGATCCTGTTGACGTCGAATGCGTCGCAGGACGTCATAACCGATGCCTGCCGGGGCGGGGCGCGGCCCCCTCCAGAGGCCCTGGCCGAGCGTTTGCGCGCCCCGTTGTTGCGGCAGTTCAGCCCGGCGTTCCTGGGCCGCCTGGTGATGGTTCCCTACTACCCGTTGGGGGATAGCCAGATCAATGCCATTGTCAATCTGAAACTGGAACGCCTGGCCCGGCGTTTCGCGCGCAACCACCACGCGAACCTGAGCTGGGACGACGCCGTGGCGCAGTCGATCGCGGCGCGTTGCAAGGAAGTGGACAGCGGGGCGCGCAATGTGGACCATATCCTGACGCAGGCGGTGTTGCCGGAGCTGGCGCGCCAGGTGCTGGAACGCATTTCCGTGGCCGCGCCGTTCGGCGGCGTCCATCTGGGCCTGACGCCCGCGGGTGCGATCGATTTCCGATTCCGCGACGCGGAGACCGGATAAGCCCATGGCCGCCGATCAGACCCAAGCCCACTGGTTTGCCTCGGTATCCACGCCGTTCGGCAAGGACGTCCTGTTGCTGGAATCCTTCAGCGGGCGCGAGGCGATGTCGGAGCTGTTCCGGTTCGATCTCAGGATGAGGTCGGCCAACAAGGCGCTGGATGCGAGAGCGATCGTTGGCAAGGCCGTCACGGTGACATTGCAGCGCCCGCGTCAGCGGCCTCGGCACTTCAACGGAATCGTCACGCGCTTCGTGCACCTGGGCGCGGACCGCGGGCATGCCTACTACCTGGCAGAACTGCAGCCGCGCCTGTGGCTGCTGACGCTGGGGCGGGACCGTGCCATACACCAGAACAAGACCGCGTTGGACATCGTCAAGGAAACGCTGGGACGCTACGAGGTGGCATTCGAGACCCGGCTGGGAGCGGGCGCCTATCCGCGGCGTCCCTATTGCGTGCAGTACGACGAAAGCCCATTCGACTTTATTTCCCGCCTGATGGAAGAAGAGGGAATCTTCTATTTCTTCGACGGCGCCGATGGCAGGCATACGCTGGTGCTGGCCGACAGCCCCGCCGCGCATTCCGTGAATGCGCATGCCGCCCGCCTGCAGTGCGCGCTGGACAAGGACGATGGGGCGGACCCGGACCGCGTGCATGCGTTCGAGATGGCGCACGGCATCGTGGCGCCGGGGCATGTGCTGGCGGACTATGACTATCTCACGGCGAGCACTTCCCTTGCCGCATCGCGCAAGCCGGCGCTGTTGCCCGACGCCCGGCACTATGTCTATCCCGGCAAGTACGCCGACGCCGCGGACGGCGACCGCAAGGCCGCCATCAGGCTGGCCGCGCAACAGGCCGACGGGCAGGTGGGCAGCGGCGTCAGCGGATGCCATGGCCTGTCGGCCGGTTCCCGCTTTGAACTGGCCGGTCACCCGGACAGCGCTCTGAATGTGTCCTACGTTCTGCGGGCCGTCACGCACGACGCGACCCAGGAGGGATACCGGAACCGCTTTGACGTGCTGCCGGAGGCCGTGCCGTTCCGTCCCAGGCCTGTGACGCCCCGGCCCATGGTCACCGGGACGCATACCGCCCAGGTGGTGGGGCTGGCGGGTGAAGAGATATGGACCGACGCGCATGGGCGGGTGAAGCTGAAGTTCCATTGGGATGACGGCCCCGCGCGCGACCAGGACAGCTCCTGCTGGGTACGGGTATCGCAGAGTGTGGCGGGGCAGGGGTGGGGGCATTGGTTCCTGCCCCGAGTCGGCCAGGAGGTGGTGGTGAGTTACGTCGATGGCGACCCCGACCGGCCTCTGGTGACGGGTACGGTCTACAACAAGCAGCAGACCTTGCCCGTGCAGCTGCCGGCGGAGCAGACGCAGAGCGTCATGCGGTCGCGCTCGTCCAAGCGCGGCGTGGCGGGCAATGAGATCCGCATGGAGGACAAACTCGATGCGGAAGAACTGTACTTGCATGCGCAGAAGGACATGCGGGTCGTCATCGAGGACGCGCTTGAGACGGAGGTTGGCGGTAATGAAAGCCGCATCGTCAAGCGGGGAGACCGCCGCATCGAGGTACAGAAGGGTAAGGAATCGCATGTGGTGCAGGGTGTGCGCAGCGTCGAGGTCCATGGCGAGGAAACGCACGCCAACCGGGCGGCATTTACTCAGGACGTGGCCGGCAATTACACGCTGAAAGTCAGCGGCAATCTTGTCATCGACGTCACAGGCTCCATCAGCATCAAAAGCGCGTCGACGCTGACCGCGCAAGCCGCAACCACGCTGAGCAACAAGGCGCTGACGATCGAACACAAGGCGACGGCGACGCAGACCGTCGATGGCGGCGGCCTGCTGGCGCTCAAGGGCGGCCTGGTCAAGATCAACTGAGGCGCGCCATGCATAGCTCCGATACCTCCTTGCCCGAGATCCAGATCATGGAAGAGCTGGACGAGGCCGGCCGCCTCTCGGCGCGCAGTTCCTGGCAGGCCGGCGTGGCGCAAGGCCCGATGACGCGATATGGCGCTGACGGAGAAGTGTTGCTGCAGGCGGAGTTCCGGCAGGGCCGCCTGTCCGGCTCACTTCGGATACACGACGAATTTGGCGCGTTGCTGCGTGTAGCGTCTTACGCCGAGGGCAGGTTGCATGGCGAAGCGCTGTCCTATCGCGATGGCAAGCTGGCGTCGCGCCAGCAGTATGAGCTCGGGCTATTGCACGGACCCTGCGTGGCATATGCGCAGTCGGGCCTGGAGACGTTGCGGCAGACCTACCTGATGGGCAGGCTCGATGGCATGGCCGAATACCTGCAAGATGGTGTCGTGGTCCGCCGCGAAAGCTATCGCCTGGGCCTCCTGGATGGCGAAACGCGTGACTACGCTGCGGACGGCACGCTGTTGGCAGCGTCTCCGTACCGCGCGGGGGTATTGCACGGCATCGCCCGCCGTTACGCGCCTGATGGCGCTGCGCTGGCCGAGCGCCGTTACGTGAATGGTGCGCCGGAGCAGCCTTGGCGCCGCCTGGAGCCGGCAGACTCCGAACCGTCATCTCCCACTTTCGGCGCGCGCCTGGAAAAGTGGATCAGAGGATAGCCATGGCCCTGCAAGTGACCACGGGTTCGGCCCTGATGTGCAGCTTTGGCGCGGCGCCGTCCGTGCTGAATGTAATGCCTGCGGGCGTGCTGGCGGGGGCGTTGCCCGCTGCCACGATCATGGACCATGCGCCAGTCGCCAATGTGGCGCCTTTCGGCTTGTGCAGTTGCCTGGGCAATCCGGCGGTTGCCGCGGCCACCGCCGCGGCCTTGGGCGCCTTGACGCCCATGCCCTGCATGCCCGCTACGCCCGGCCCCTGGCTGCCCGGTTCACCCACCGTGCTGATCGGCGGCAAGCCCGCCTTGCAGGACGCGTCGATGCTGCTCTGCACCTGGGGCGGACTGATTCGGATCACGGCGCCCGCGCAGGTCACGACTTTGGTTCCCTGAGGATGTGAACGCATGTCTTACGTATTCTCCCTGACTCCCCGCATGTTGACCGTCACGCTGGCCTGCGCCGTCCTGCTCTGCGTGCTGCTGTTCCTGCTGGGCTTCCAGATCGGAGCCCGCCTGTCGGAACCGCCAGCCGCGCCGCCGGGTATCGCCGCCGCCGCGCCCGCCATGGTAGAGGCCGCGGCGCCCAAGGCGGACCGCCATGACTGAGTTCCCCGCTTCTTCCTTTTGGCTACTGACAGGCCGGAGCCTTGCATGTTGCACCTATTGAAAACCCTGTTCCGGTCCGTTCGTCTCGCCGTGCTGGCGACGTTCTTCTGCGCGGCATCGACCATGTCCTGGGGCGCGGCCGCTCAGGCGCAGACCGGCGTGGTGCGGATGGACAACGGCGCCCTGCTGGCGCCTGAGTTTGCCCGGATCATCAACCGGGGGGAACTGGTGGTCGCATTGCTGGGCGTGGACCAGCCGCCGTTCTTCGAAGAACGGAATGGAAAGCTGAGTGGCTTTGACGTGGATTTCGCGCGGGAGATCGCGCAGAAGCTGGGAGTGCGGGTGCGCTTCAACCGCCAGGCCCAGACCTTCGACGGCGTGGTGACCCTGCTGGCCGAAGGCCAGGCGGACCTTGCCATCAGCAAGCTGTCGCGCACGCTATCGCGGGCGCGGGTCGTCAGCTTCAGCGCGCCATACCTGTCGCTCAAGCGCGCCCTGCTGCTCAACCGCGTCAAGTTCGCGCAACTGGCGCGGGGCCGCTCGGTGCCGGAGGTGATACGCGCCTATACCGGCACGATCGGCGTGGTGGCCAAATCCTCTTATGCGGATTACGTGACGGCCAACTTTCCGCAGGCCGATGTGCGGCAATACCCCACCTGGCAGGCCGTGCTGGCCGCGCTGGACAGCGGAGAGGTCACCGCCGCCTACCGTGACGAATTCGAGGTCAAGCGCGTGCTGAAGATCGATCCCACGGCTTCGCTGCGGTTGCGGGTCGTGACGCTGCAGGATCTGGAGGACACGCTCGGCATGGCCGTCAATGCGTCGGATCAGGCGCTGCTGGGCTTTATCAACCTGTACCTGGCGGACCGCAGCGAGCGGTTCGACGTCAACGTGGTCTTGCAGGCCACCAATCACTGAGGCAGGCGCAAGCTGGACCATCATGACTCTGAAACGACTCTACGCGATCGTCCTCAATCCCTGGCTGGTGCTGGGGAGCCTGGTGCTGGGCGGCCTTGCCGGGCTTTACCTGCCGGCATTTTCCCGCAGCCTGTCGCTGATCGGCGAGGTGTACGTCGATTTCCTGAAGATGACGACCTTGCCGTTCATGATCTCGGCGGTGATATTCAGCCTGCAGCGCCTGTTTCGCGACGGCGGCGCATCGCGTCTTTTTCTGCGCGTGCTGGCGGTCTTCGCCGGCACCGCCGCGCTGGTGGCCTTGGTCGGGGCGGCCGTGCTGCTCATCCTGAACCCCGGCGCCGACCTGTCCAGCGCGACATTGCAGGCATTCGGCCTCATCGTCGGCAGCGATTCCGCCTCCAGCGTCACTGTGATGAATCTGTACGGCGCCGATGTGCCCGCCAAGACGTTGACCCTGGCCGACCTGCTCGGCAGCCTGGTGCCGACCAATATCTTCGCCGCGCTGGCCAGCGGCGACGCCTTGAAGTCGCTGGTGTTCGCGTTGCTGTTCGGGATCGCGGTGGGCTATGTGCCTGAGCGCATTTCGGTAGGCTTGAGCCAGGTGCTCGAGACCGTGTATTGCGCTTGCCAGAAGCTGATGCACTGGCTCAGCCTGCCCCTGCCTCTGATCCTGTTCTGCATGAGCGCCTCGCAGATGGCCAAGTCTGGCATCGAGCCGCTGCAGGCGATGACACAGTTCGTTCTGGCCTTTTTTGCGGTGGCCGTGCTGCTGTTGTCGCTGGCGGTGGTGGTCATCTGGAAGCGTTCGAACCAGCCGCTGTCCGTGACGCTGGAAGCCCTGCGCGCGCCGTTCGCGCTGGCGCTGGCGACGCGCAACAGCGCGGCCTGCATGCCGAGCATGATCGAAAGCCTGGCCGACAAGCTCGGATTCGCCCGGGCTCGGGTGGAACTGCTTGTGCCTCTGGCCGTGTCGTTGCTGCGGGTCGGGCCGATGGTCTATTACGTATGCGCCACGCTGTTCATTGCGCAGCTGTATGGACGCCCGCTGGGCGTGGGCGAGGTGGCCACGGTGTTGCTGGTGTCGGTGCTGGCCGGCTTTGCGTCGGCCGGCATGACGGGCTTGGTGACCGTGTCGCTCATCGGGATCACCTGCGCCTATCTGGGGTTGCCGTTCGAGGCCGCCTTCATTCTCTTCCTGGCCATCGATCCGCTATGCGACATGTTGCGCACCCTGATCCTGGTGATCGGCAACTCGGCGGCGGTGTCGGTCATTTGCCCGCGGCCGCTGCGGGTATAGGAGGCCGCAATGACGATGATCGGAGTGCTTGGGGGCATGGGGCCGTTGGCGACGGTGGACTTCATGGGACGCATTGTTCGCCTGACACAGGGCGCGCGCGACCAGGATCATCTGCCCATGGTGGTGGCGAACCTGCCGCATACGCCAGACCGTTCTTCGGCGATCCTGGGGGATGGCCTGGATCCGTTGCCGGCGTTGTACGCGGGCGTGGACCTGCTCAATCGCAGCGGCGTCGGATTGCTGGTGGTGCCGTGCAACTCGGCACACCACTGGTACCAGCAAATGCAGCGGCGCAGCGCGGCGCCCATGTTGCATATCGGCGAGGTTTGCGCCGACGCCGTGCCGCAAGGCGGCAAGGTCGCGGTGCTGGCCACGCGCGGCACGCTGGTGTCGGGCTTCTACCAGGCGAGCCTGCGCGAACGAGGTATCGATTTCCTGGTGCCGGGCGCCGTGGAGCAGGCGCGGATCACCGCCTGCATCGCGCAGGTCAAGGCGGGAGACCTGGCGGCGGCTGCGAGCCAGCTGGAACTGGCGTTGCGGCAGCTCGAAGCCGGCGGGGCGACGGCGGCCGTGATGGGGTGCACCGAGATTCCGCTGGCTGCGGGGGCGATCGCGCACGCGCCCATGCCGCTGATCGACAGCACGCAGGAGCTGGCGGCGGCAACCGTCCGCTATGCGTTGACGCGTGGTTGGAACGTGTCCGCATGAGCGCCTTGAACCGCCTCTCCGGAAGCACCGTATTGCTGGCCTTCTGCATGGCGACCGGGGCGTTGGCGGGCGTCATGGCGCAGCCGTTGGGGCACGCCGCCTACCTGGTCGGCAAGCTCTACCTGGTGGTGGTGAACATGGCCGCCATGCCCTTGCTGGTGGTGGCGATCTTCTTCGGTTTGCGCCAGGTGCTGGATATGCCGCGCCCGGGCAGGCGGATTGCGCTGACCGCGGCCCTGGCGGTGGCGCTGGTGGGCGCGTGCGCCGTGAGCGGCACCCTGCTGGGCGCGGCCGTCATGCCGGGCAAGCACCTGAGCCCGCAGGAACATGCCCAGTTGGGCGAGCTGGTCTGGAGCGAGGGCAATGCGCTGTCCGAGAACAGCGTCAGCCTGATGGAATCGCCGGATGCCGGCGCGGCAATGGGCGATGGCGCATCGCGGCGGGAGAGCGTGATGCGTGGGCTGCTGCCCGACAACTTCTTTCGCGTGCTGGCGCAGGGGAACACGCTGGGAATTCTGGTGGCGACGCTGTTGTTCGGGTTGGCCTTCGCTTCGTTGTCGCGCGAGCGTACCGCGTTGCTCGATGGAATCTTTGAAAGCTCGTACCGGGCGTTGGGGATCATCATCGACCGGGCAAATCTGCTGATTCCGGTCCTGGCGTTTGGCGCCAGCGCGTATCTGACGTCGAACGCGCAGGCGGCCACGCTGGGCGCCATGGGCGGCTTCCTGTTGTGCTTCATGTTGTCGGCGATCGTGCTGTCGATCGCGGCGATGGCCGTCATATCGGCCCGCGCAGGCCTGCCGTTCCTGTCCGTGTTGGCGGAGATGAAAGGACCGCTGCTGGTCGGGCTGGCCTCCGGCAGCGCGACAGCGCCAGTTCCGCACGCCATCGAAGTCATGAGCGCGCGCCTGGGATTCAGCCGCGGCGTGGCTGAGCTTGCCTTGCCCTTCGGTGCGGTATTCCTGAGGGGCGGGGCGGCGCTGTATTTCGCGCTGGTGACGCTATTCGTCGCGAATCTTTACGGCAGGCCTTTGGGCGGCGCGGAGCTTGTGCTGGTGGCGGCCGGGTCGATGGCGGCGGCCTTCGTGTCGGCAGGACATGGCGGAGCGGCGAACGTGGCGTTCGCGGGCTTGACGCTGGGGCTGCTCGAGCTGCCGGTGGAAGCTGCAGGCGTGTTGTTCGTGGCCATTGACCTGTTGTGCGACGGATTGCGGACGGTGCTCAGCCTGCTATGCGTGTGCGTGGTCGTGGCCTGGGTGTCGGACGGCCTTTCGTCCGAACGGGCGGCCGGGCGCGACGGGACGGCGGGGCGCGCTCCTTTGCAACTGGCCTTTTCCGGCATGCAGCTGATGCTGATGGGAAGTTGCATGGTGCTGGCGGGATTGCTGATCGTATTGTTGGGTATCGGGTTGGGAGCCAGGTGATGAGAGCGACGGGGTGGGCATGGCGCGCTGCGCGAGGCGGGGTATTGATGCTGATGGCGGCCCTGACGGGATGTTCCGCGTTGGGGTTGGACTATTTCAAGGGCGAAAAGCCGGCGTGGAAGCAGGTGGTGGTATCCGCGGCCACGGACGCGAATGGCGATAGTCCGGTGGCGGTCGATCTGGTGCTGGTCAGGGACGAAACCCTCTTGGCGCGCTTTGCCGAACTGACGGCAGCCAAGTGGTTCGCCGGGAAGGACGACCTGCTCAACACCTATCCGCAGGGATTGCGATATGAAGGTTGGGAGGTGGTTCCGGGCCAGCATCTGAGCGTACCCGGAGACAAACTCGAAGGCCCGCGCGTGGCGGGGGCATTCGTGTTTGCGCGCTATGCGGCGCCGGGCGCTCATCGGGCGCGGGTGGACGCGTTCAGCGGCCGGCTGCTGATCCGCCTGGAGAACAAGGGATTTACCGTGACGGCGGGCCAATGATGAATAGGTTTCGATTCTTGCCCGGCGCGCCCTGTGCGCATGCCAGGAGGGCCGCCGCATGACCCGCCTTCAAACTGTGGTGACGGATGCCGTGGAATGGCATGAAGGCATGCTGCTGGCGCCCCAGCACTTCCAGTTGCTGGCCTCGCGCGTCGACACGCTGGTGGCGTGGCAGACGCTGGCGGCGGCGCCCTTCAGCTGGGGCGTGCGCCGGCTGGTGCTGGACAGCGGACTGTTACCCGCCGGCATCGTGCGGGTTCTGGAGCTGGAAGCGATCATGCCGGACGGCACTGCCATTGCCTATGCCGCGCGAACGGACACGGCGGAAAGACTGGAACTGGCGCTGGATTCCCATGCGGCGCAATTGGCCGACGGTCCGATCGACCTTTACGTGACCTTGCCCGTCGCGACCCTGGCCCGACGCGAAGGGCAAGTCCGCCGATTCCGTTCCGTGGCCGGGGCGCCGGTAGAGGACCAGGTGTCCGACGCCCCTGCGGCGGATATCTCGCGCCTGCTGCCCAACCTGGCGTTGTCGGCCGGGGACGTGCCTGCCGCGCAGTTCGTGGCGCTGCGCCTGGGATCGCTCTACAAGGACAATGAGGTCGTCAGGGTTGGCGAACGCCTGCCGCCGCTGCTGGAAGTGCAACACGACAACCCGCTCTGGGTCGCGGCCTCGGCGTTGCTGGGCCAGTTGCGCGGCAAGGCTGCCTTCATCGCCCGGCAGACGGCCAACCCATCGTCCCGGGTGGATGACCGGCTGACCCAATTGGAGCTCAGGGACAGGCTGCGCAGCCTGCTCGCAGGCTTGCCCATGGCCGAGGCCGTCCTGCGCACGCCGCATCTGCACCCCTGGACCTTGTATCTGGCGCTGGCGTCCCTGGCGGGATCGCTATGCCTGCTCAAGCCTGGCGCGATATCGCCGCCGCCACCCGACTACGACCATGCGGATCCGCTTTCCGTCTTTACGCCCATGCTGCGCTTTCTGCGGGAAGCAAGCTCCGAGATCAACGAGGATTTCCGCCAGTACAAGTTCGACTTCGACCACGGCGCCTTCGCGCTGAAGCTGCGCCCGGAATGGATAGGGGAGCGGCTCGTGATCGGCGTGCGGGGCCAATCGGACCGCGACCTGCTGGCGTGGATGGCAGGGGCGGTCATCGGGTCCCAGCCTGTCTATCCATCGTTGCGCAGCCGTCGCGTGCTGGGGGCTGTACGGCGCAATGTCGAGTACGCCGAAGAACTGGGCCTGCGTTCGGGCTCGGGATACCTGTTGTTCGAGATCCAGGCCGCCTCGGGCCTGGTGCAGGGCGATGAGCCATTGCTGATCGCCAATTCCAACGAGGGCGAAAGTGCGCAGCGGCCCCAGGAAATGCTGTTGTTCGTGAAGGGCTGAGGGAAGGGAGATCATGGCGAATCTGACACGCAATCGGCCCGATGGGGACGAAGACGACTTGGTGACCAGCCAGTTCCGCGGGTTTCTGGACGAACTGGAGAGAGTGCGGATGCGGGTGTCGGCAGGCGAGGCGCCATCGGCCGAGGCTGCGGCGCAGGAGCTCAGCCGGCACATGCTGAGCCTGCTTGAGATCCAGACATTGCAGGCACGCCGTGACAGCACCCGGTTCGACGCCGAGAACCTGGCCGACGCGCGCTACCTGAAGGCGGTCCTGGCCGATGAGATCCTGTTGAATGCCGAGTGGGCGGGCCGTGACCGCTGGACCGCCTATCTGCTCGAATCCAACTTGTTTCGCACCAACGTGGCGGGCGATCTGGTTTTCCAGCGCATCGAGCAATTGTTGTCGGGGCGCGAGCCATCGCGCCGCAGCATCGCCCGCCTGTACCTGTTTGCGCTGGCGGTGGGGTTTCAGGGCCGCTATCGCGGTGCGGATGCGGCGCAACGGCTGCGCGGCTATCGCGAGGAATTGTACGAATTCGTCTATCAGCGGCGGGCGGACCTGGGAGGCCGGGACCGGGTCCTGGCGCCGGCGGCGTACTCCAACATCCTGTCGCACGTCGCGCCGCGCAAGCTGCCGACGGTCAGCCGATGGACCTTCATCTTTCTGCTGGGCATGGCGTCGCTGCTGGCCGTGTCGGAGATCGCCTGGCTATGGCAGTCATGGCCGGTGCGTCAGGCGCTGCACGCCGATGTTGCCCGGGACTGACGCCATGCAGATCATCCGTGACGTGATCCAGGGAGCCTTGCCATGCTGACGAGCAATCTGTTCCTGTTGTCGGTCGTCGTGCTGACCCTGGTTGTGTTTTCCGTGCTGGGCATAGTCCTGTACTTCGCCAGGCATGGCGCCCATAAGAAACCCGAGCAGGACCGCAAGGTCGTGCGGCTGCGCTCCGATTCCTTGCGCAATGCCTTCCGCCAGGCGGTCGAGCTGATCGAGGCCAACATCGCCGCGCGCGGCGAACGCTACCGCATACCGTGGATCATGGTGCTCAACGAGGGCGACGGCAGCGGCGGACTGCCGATAGCCCAGGCGGGCGTACCCAGCGTGCTGGGCTCGGAAGCCGCGGGGCCGACGTCGACGCAGGGGATTTCGTGGAATTTCTTCGACCGCGGCATTGTCATCGATATCAAGGCGGCCTATCTGGACGCGCCGGGGCAGGACAGCAACGAAAAGCCCTGGGACGAATTCCTGGGTTTGTGCCGGAATTATCGTCCGCAGCGGCCCTTTGATTCGGTGGTGATCACGGTGCCTGCTGGCATGCTGCTGACCGCCGACACGGACTCCCAGCTGGAACTTGCCCGGCGGGCCAAGCTGGCGCATCGGCGGCTGTGGTTGGCGCAGAACCGGTTCGCCATGCGGTTTGCCGTTTATGTGGTGGTGACGGACTGCGAAGCCCTGGAGGGCTTCAGCGAGTTCGCGGGAGCTTTGCCGGAACCGCTGCGGGCCAGCATGCTGGGCTGGTCTTCCCCCTACGACCTGTCCACCACATATCAATCGGATTGGGTGGAGACGGCGATGCGCTCCATCACTGGCGCCGTGTCGGACGCCAGCGCGGAACTGTTCGCGGTCGACGCGGGCGTCGCGGACGCGCGCGGCTTCCTGCTGCTGCCGGCGCGCATCCAGGCTATGCAGGCGCAGCTGCAGCTATACGTGGACGAGCTGTTGCGGCCCAGCGCTTATCACGAGCCTTTTTTCTTTCGCGGCATTTATCTGACCGGAGACAGCGGAGAGCTGGCGGCGCGCACGATCGGGCGGCAAGCCGAGTCAGGGCCGCGAGTGGATGGCGGTGACGCCGAACCGTACCTGGGCGACGGCCGTGAGGCCGCGAATCCGGCGCTGGCGGACCTGTTGCGCCAACCGGCCTTCCTGCGGGACCTTTTCGAACGCAAGATCTTCCAGGAGTACGGACTGACCCGGCCTTCGCGCTCGCAACATCTGACCCGGCCCGTGCTGCACCGGGCGGTACGTTGGGGCGGCATCGCCTTGCTCGGGGTGTGGGGCGGGGGATTGATCATCGCCACGGTAGAACTGGGACGGCACAACGCGCCTCTGGTCGCAGCGCTGGAAGATACCCGGCGCGATGCGCGCGAGCGCGCCGTGGCGTTGCAACAGGGCCAGGAGCTGCCGGCGGAATGGTACCGGCGGCGCGCCCTGGCCTTGCTGACGCTGGATCAGGGGCTGCAGGTGGATTCCGGGTGGACCGTCTTCATGCCGGGATCCTGGTCGCGCATCGATGATCTGACTCCCCGCGTGCGTGCGCGCTTTGCCCGAGAGTTCGGCGAAATTGCCGTGACGGCAATCCAGCGTGAGCTGGCCGCGCGCGCGTCGCAGCTGACGGGGGTAGGACTGGACCCGGTGAGCGGCTTGCTGGCGTCGGACGGCATATGCGCTCCGTCCGCCAGTCTGGAGGGCGATGAAAGCAGCGCCGGCAGTCTGAGCATCGATGAACAGCCCGAACTGCGTGCATTGCAACGGTACGTGGCGGGCGCCGACCAGTTCGATGCGGCGCTGCGGGCGTTTCAGCATCTGCGCCAGCCGGGCGGCGGCAACGCCGACGCGCTGCGGCAGGTGGTCCGCTACGCGCTAGGTGCCGATCTGCAAGGCGATCTGGGTAACGTGCTTCCGTACTTCAGCCGCGGCCACGATCGAAACGTGCTCTACGGCATGACGCCGACGGCAGAGCAGGGCTTGGCCAGCTTGCAGCAGGCATTCGGCTGCGCGTTCGAGAAGGCGTCGGCGCAGCTGAACCGGCGCCTGTTTGCGAATAATCCGCTGCTGCTCACGGAGCGCGCCGTGGCGCAGTCCACGCGCCAGATCACGGACGCCGCCATGAACGCGGAAGACGCGGCGCAGGTGAGCGGCAGCTATCGCAGGCTGGTTACCGCGATCACCGCTCAACAGGATCTGTTGGCGGCCGGCAAGGGAGGATGGATGCGTCAGGCCGTGTTCACGCCAGGCGCCGCCTATGACCGCGCGATGGCTCGCGCTGCCCAGAACCGTCTGCTGGGGCCGGAGGCCGCAGCCGCGGCGCGCGAGCGCGACCGCGCGGACTTCGAGGGATTCAAGAGCGAAAGAGCCCTGCGTCTGGACGGGCCGGACAGCGGCCTGCTGTGGCAGGACAAGGAGGCGCGCTATGTGTTGTCTCCTTCCCGGTTGGCGTTGCGCGACGCGTTCGCGGGTCTGCTGGCGCAGCCTTTCATGGCCCCGCCACGCGACCTGCAGCCGCCCGTTCTGGACGGCGGCGCGGTCATCGTCTGGAACCGCGTGCAGCTGGATCAGGCCCTGGCGTTGGGCGAGGTGCGCAAGCGCCTTCTCGCGGACGGGATGAAGAGCGTGCCGCCCACCTTGTCACCGGTGGTGGAACGGACGCTGGACGTGCAGTTCGGCAGGCTGGTGTTCGACCAGACCATGGCAGCGGCCACGCCGGCGCAGGCCGATGCGGGAGAAGACAGCGCTGCTTTCACGGCGGCACGCAATCGCTTGCTGCGGATCCGCGCCTTGTTGGCCGAGTTGGGCGCGACGCGGCAGTCGGACACGCTGGATGCCCTGGTGTCCCGCGACGCGATGGAGCATTTGCGCCAGGTGGATCGGCGCCTGCAGCGTTCGGAGCTGTACGCGACCCGGTTCGATGCGGAAGCCGCCGCGCCGGCCGTGCGCACTTCCGTGCTGGCGATGTTCGGCGTCGCTGACGCCGCCGGCCTCGGACCCTATCTGGACCATCAGTCGGCGCGCGCCCTGACCTTGGGCGCCGAGGCCGGGGTGTACCTGGCGGCGCTGGATCCCATCAGCGCGGCCTCGCCGCTGGCTCAACGGTGGCGCGCCATCAATCAGGATCTGGAGCGGTATCGGTTGCGCAATCCAAACAGCAGCTTGCTGCGCCTGGAACAGTTCGTGCAGGCAGTGGCGGACCCGGCTTCGGGCGGCTGCAGGGCGCGCCCCGCGGGTCCGCCGCCGGCCGGCGGCGACGATTACTTCGGCGCCGTGTATGCACGTCTGTACAGCGCGCTGCAGGGACGTTGCAATCAACGGTATGTGTCCGACCTGCGCCAGCAGTGGGAGGATTTCTCCGCGACCTTCAACGTGCTGGTGGCGGGCCGCGCGCCGTTCAATCCGGGCGCGGTGGGTGCGGTTGCGCGGTATGCCAGCGTGGGAGCCATTGCCGCACAAGGCTCCGCGGGGCTGGCGTCGGCGGATTACGGGCAACTTGGCCAGACCTTGAAGCGTTATGACGGAGTGGCCGGAACATACCGGGATGCGGACGGCGAAGCCAGGGGCGCGACTCCATCCGGATCGGTCATGAGGTTCATCGACAATTTCGCGCAGGTCCGCGCCCTGTTCGCGCCCTTGTACCCGTCCGAGGATGCCGGGGTGGCCGGCTATGACCTGAATGTGGAGTTCCGGGCCAACCGCAGCGATGAATTGGCCGCCAACCAATTGATCGACTGGACGCTGAACATAGGGGGGCAGAGCCTCGCTCTGGGCGACGCGTCCAGGACCCTGCACTGGAATTACGGCACGCCGGTCACGCTGACGCTGCGGTTAGCCAAGGATTCGCCGCTGATCGCGATGGCGGACCCGCGGCAGCCCGCCCTGACGACCGACGGGCGAATCCTGACGTGGCAATTCAGCGATCCTTGGGCCTTGATCTCCATGATGCAGCGCCACCAGGCCGCCGACGCCGGGCCACGCGGAGCAGGCCCGCTGCTGCGCTTCGATTTTCCATTGGGAATGGCCAACGCGGCTGGAATGGCGCGGGTGCCGGACCTGGAAGAGGGGCGGGTGTTCCTGCGCATCGCCCTGATGCCGGCAGGCAGGAAGACGCCGCTGCAATGGCCGAACAGTTTTCCGGCGCGCGCGCCGGAATGGAGCGCGCAATGAGCAAGCACGAAGCAATGCCGCTGGAGGGGGCGGTACTGGAAGCCCTGCTGGCGCCGTTGCCGCTGGAAGGCGGCGCGGGTGCCGCGCTGCGCTATGCACCCGTGTACCAGCAGATCCAGGATGCGCGCCGGCATGACGACGCCAGTCTGCCGATGGGCGACTGGGACCGTCCGTTGCAAAAAGCGGATTGGCCGCTGGTTGCCGCGTTGTGCCAGGAGGCTCTGGCAACGCAGGGCAAGGACCTGCAGGTGGCGGCATGGCTATGCGAAGCCTGGACGCGCTTGCATGGCCTGGAAGGCCTGGCGGCGGGGATCCGTGTGCTGGACGGCCTGCTGCAGCGTTATTGGGAAACCGCCTGGCCGCGGATGGAAGACGAAGACGCGGCCGACGCGCGTTGTGCGCCGTTCATCTGGCTGGACACCACCCTGTCGCTGGCCTGCACGCTGCATCTGCCGTTGCTGCGCGCCGAAGACAGGGAGCCGCCCGAGATCAATCTCTACGATTGGGAGCGCGCCTGCAATACGTCCCGTGCGATTTCCGGCATCGAAACGGATGCGGAATCTGAATCTGAACCTGCCGAGCCTGCGCTCAGCCGGGATGCCTTGATGCCGTATGCGGCGCTACCGGCCAACCGTGCGGGACTTCAGTCCATGGTGAGGTTCGTCGACGCGGCCGCAGCCGCATGGGAAGGGCTGGAACGCAGATTGGACGAACGGCTGGGGCGCGACGCGCCGGGGCTGCGGCGTACTCCCGATGTATTGGCCCGGCTGGCGCGCGTGGCCGGCGGCCTGCTGGCCGAACACAGCATCCGGTCAGGGGGAAAGGGCGAAACCATCGCCGGCGATGCCAGGAAAGCGCCGGCGCTGACAATGCCCGGCCGGGCGCATGCGGATCAGGAGGCCGCGGCCATTCATGATCCTGTGGACGCCGGTGTCGTGGCGTCGTTGGGTCCGCTGACCAATCGCGCGCAAGCCTACCGCCAGCTATCGCGCATCGCCGATTACTTGGCGGCGATCGAACCGCACAGCCCCACGCCCTACCTGTTGCGAAAGGCAGTGGCCTGGGGCGGCATGTCATTGGCGGACCTGATGCAGGAAGTCGCGCAGGAAGAGGGGGGAATGGCGCGGTACCTGTCGCTGTTGAACGAATAGCGGAACGGTTACTTGGGTTTGCCCAGCAAGCCGCCCCGGCGCGCCAATAGTGTGGCCTGCGTGCGGTTTTGCACGCCGAGCGCAGACAGGATGGCGGTGATGTGAGTTTTGACCGTTTTCTCGGCCACGTCCAGTTGCAGCGCAATCTCGCGGTTGCCTATGCCGGCGCATATCAGGCGCAGCACGTCGCTTTGCCTGGGAGTCAATTCGCTGAGCAAGGCAATTTCATCGGTCATGGCCGCGCACGGTATGGCCGCGGCGGTGCGCGGCAGCGCGCCTGTTCCTTGCGGGGATTGCATTTCCTCCAGCGCTGCGAGCAGCATCTGGCTGCTTGCGGACTTGTGCAGGAAGCCGCGCGCGCCTGCCATCAGCGCGCGGTCGCGGTCGTTCTGGTCTTCGGAGGCGGACATCACCAGGATGCGTATGCCGGGGCGCAATTGGCGCAGGCGCTTGAGCAGCGCGCTGCCGCCGATATCCGGCAGGTAGTAATCCATGATCACGCAACTGATATCCGCACGGGCTGCAAGCATCGAGATGGCCTCGTTGCCGTTCGATGCCAGGCAGATTTCAAGGGAGGGCGCCAGCCGTGCAATGGTCAGTTGCAGACCCTCGCGAAACATTGCGTGGTCGTCGACCATCAGCACAGCCGTCATGGGAATCTCCGGGTAGGGTGGCCAGCTGCCGGCGGGGGCGGTGCTGGCTCCGGAGCGCCGCGGAGCACCCTGCGCAGGGCAATTCGGCGATGACATAATTTGTTAAGAAATTATCAAAATATGACGTCGCGGTCAATGCGTAAGCGCGCCCGCGACAAGGGGCGGACGCTCCTTGCCTGGCCGGGCCCATGGATGCTCTTGGCGTATGGCTACGTGCGCGGCGCTTCGCCTTCCTCGCGCGCCTCCAGCTCGTTGCCCAGCACCTCGGCCGAGTCCTCGCCACGCGGCGCGGGTTCCAGCGGGCGCCGGGTGTGGCCGGCGGCGCGGGCGTCCTCGCCTTCGTCGGGCCGCTCGGCTTGCACGAAGACATTCGCCGGCGGCGCATAGCCCCGCTTGTCCTGGCCGAAGTACACCACGGTGTGCGGGTAGGGCAGTTCGATGCCGGCGGCGTCGAAGTGCTTCTTCAGCAGGCGGTTGTAGCCGCGCTGCACGGCCCACTGCATGCCCGGCGTGGTCTTGATCAGGATCCGGATGGTCACGCCCTTCTCGTTGACCGCGGTGACCCCGGCGACCGTGATGTCTTCCAGGATCTCGGGCCCAAGCACCGTGTCGGTCATCAGCTCGGAGAAGGCCGCGCGCAGATGCACGATGGCGTCGTCCACGCTCTCGCGATGCGCGATGGTGTATTCGCCCAGGTGGTACGAGAAGTCCCGCATGTGGTTGGCGACGACGTCCACGGACGAGAACGGCACCAGATGGTAGCCCCCGTCCAGCGTGCGGATGCCCACCGAGCGTATCGTCATCTTCTCCACCGTGCCGAATACGCCCGCGACCTGCACCACGTCGTTCTCGTTCATGCCGTTTTCAAGCTGGATGAAGACGCCCGTGATGATGTCCTGGACCAGCTTCTGCGCGCCGAAACCGATGGCCAGGCCGACCACGCCGGCGCCGGCGATCAGCGGTCCGACGTCGATGCCGATCTGCGACAGCAGCACCATCAACGTCATCGTCACGATGACGATCAGCGCCGCGTTGCGGAACAGCGCCAGCAGGGTGCGCTCGCGCGCGCTGGGCATGCCGCGACCTTCGCTCTGGCTGAGGCGATGCTCGATGATGCTGGCGATCACGGTCCAGGCCAGCGCCGCGATCAGCAGCACGATGACGATGTTCACCGTCATCCGGATGGCGGCGCCGCCGGCATCCGAGGCCAGCCAGCGGGACAGGTCGAAAGCGCGCCACGCGTCCAGGACCAGCAGCACCAGCACGATGCGAATGATCAGGCCGACCAGCTTCAAGGTGGCGGGCACATAGGCGTTGACGCGCGCCTCCAGCAGCGGCAGGCGCTTGCGCAGGTCGTCCGGCAGCCTGATTGGCTTGGCCAGCACGGTGTTCAGCAGCAGGATCAGCAGGCTGCCCACGCCGATGACCAGCAGGGTCTGCGCGGTGGCGCGGGCCATGAAGGGCAGGGCGTTGGTCGGGTCTACCTGGCTGACGACCAGCAGGATGGTGAAGTAGCCTACGCCCAGCACATGCCACACGCGCGCCAGAATGTGCAGCCGCGAGCCCATGAACGTCGTCGCGCTGGCGGCGCGCCGGTCGAGGTGCCCGCGCACGGTCTGGCGGTTGCGCCAGATGACGCGCACCGCATACACGTACACGGCCAGCATGATCAGCAGGTTGGCCAGCCGCCCCAGCGCGGGCGACAGCGAGGCCGAGACCACGGGATCGATCAGCAGCGTGCCGTAGCCGGCCGCGGTGGCGATGCGCAGCAGCCACGCATTCCAGTACCTGGCGTTGTCATCCGTCATGGGCAAGAGGCGCAGGTGCGGATGCTTGACGGCGAACACCGTGCGGACCAGCACCTTGACGATTTCCACCGAGACGAAGGCGCGCAGGAATACCGCGGCCAGCGTGTCCAGCGTGCCGCGGCCAGGCGTGCTCCAAAGGGCTGCGGCGCCGCCTGCCATGGCGGCAAGCACCACCACGCCGGCATCGATGGCCAGCGCGCCCACGATGGCTCCGGCGCGCCGGTACAGCACCCGCATGGAGGCAGGCGCGCCGCGTTTGGGCGGCGCTTCGGGAGTGTGGCGCTGTTCGGCGACCCAGCGGTCGATGCGTCCGTAGACGTACATGGCGATCATCCGCAGCAGGATGAAGGCGAGGATGGTGGCGGCCGCGGCCAGCGCGAGAGGCTTCAGGGCATGGCCCGCGGCGTCGCCGTCCATGCGCAGGCTGCTGCCCGAGGCCAGTGCGCGCATGTCTTCCACGCCCTGCCCCATGTCGGTCGCAAGGCCGGTCAGGAAGCGCTGGACGTTGTCGGCCATGCGTTCCTGCAACCCGGGTTCGGCGGGCTGCGCGGACGCAGGGGCCGCGCCTGCGGGACGGGAAGCGGCAGGCTTTGCGCCGGTGGCCTGCGCGCGCAACTCATCCACCAGCGCCTTGCGCGCTTCGGGATTCTCCAGCAAGTCCGCCAGGGCCGCCGGAGTCAGCGCCGAGGAAGACGCCGCCGCGGCTTGCGGCTGTAGCAGCCCCGCGGCCTGGGCTTGCCAGGAAAGGGCAAGGCAACACAGCATTGTCGCCAGCAGCAGGGCCGCCAGCCAGGGCCTGGGCCGTCGGCGCCGCCGCAATGGGGCTGCCAGGACGGCAGGCGGGAAATGAACCGATGCTGTCGTTGCGGATCTAACCACTAGTGAATCTCCTGTGCGATCTGGGCAAAAAATTGGGGGCGAAGTCGTGCCGCGCTTAAGAAATCCGGCGCGTCGCCGTTAGTGCAGATGGCTCAACTCTGGTCTGGAGCTTTTTCATGACCTCCAAATTTGTCCTCCCTGCGTTGGGACTCTTGCTGGCAGGCAGCATCGGGCTGGCGGCCCAGCAGGCAAAGTCCGCGCCGCTTGCGCCGATGCTCGTGCGCTTCACGGTTCCCAGCCTCTGCACGGTCAGCCAGGGACCGGCTCGTCCCGCGGTGCGATGTTCCCAGGGAACTCCCTGGCATGCGCAGCGGGCGGGGGGCGACCAATACTGGACAGTGGTGTTCTGACCCTCAGAATTCGATGGTCGCGGTCACCACGTCGCTGTATTGCCCGGGGGGTGGCGCCGTCTGCGCGGGCACCCGTCCATAGACTTGCACCTGCTGGATGTTGCCGGTTCCCGTGCCGGTGACGAAGGCGGTGCCCGCGGTGCCGTCGCCCCAGGGGATCGTGCGGTCCGCCGACGTGTGCAGGTCATACCTTACCAGCCGCGTGCCGGTGGCGTCTCGCAGGTAGCGCTGGCTTACGGTGCCGTTCTGGCCGCCATTCAGGCGTATCCGGTAGGCGTCGTTGTTCGTGCAGCGCACCGCCAGCGTCGTATTCGCCAGGCGCGCCGAGCGAAAGTCAGCCATCGACCCGAAGTTCAACGGGGAGGCGGAAATGGTGCAGTTGTTGGTCACGTTGGCGCGTACCGTGAAGTTATAGCTGCCGCGAGTGGTCAGCGACGAGCAGGCGGGCCGGACCAGGATGGAGAATCCGTAGTCGAAGGTTGCCACGCCGGTGAAAGTTTCCGAGTACGCGGTCGTGGCGTTGTTGGCTGTGGGTACCGTGTATTGGCCTGACAGGATCTGCCCGGTAATGGGCTGGTTGACGGTGGCCTGGCTGCCCAGCAGGGGCTGGGTGAGGTCGATGATGACGGGCGTGGATCCGTTGGCGGCCGAGCCCCACAGCGGGCTCATGGAGGAGTTCGGCGATAGCCGGTATTGCAGGCGATTGACTCCATTGGCCATCTGCCGCGGGTCTTGCACGGTCGATCCGCCGCCGATGCCCAGATTCACGCACACGCGGGCATATCCCGGGGTAAGCAGGCCCCAGGTGCAGGTCGCCGTCAGCGTGCCGGTCTGCGTTACCGATGCGCCGAGCACCGGATTGAAGTTCGGAAACGTGATGGGTGTCATGGACACGGTGCAAGTTTGCGCATGCGCGCCGTTCCCGCCCAGCCACAGGGCCGCCAGCAGCAATGCGGCCATCAGTGTTTTCATGGCCGGGCCTCCACGCATGCCACCGGCCCCAGGCGCGGCAGGCTGCCGTCGGCGGGGGCCTGGAAGTCGAACCGCGCCGTGCAGGCAAGATCCGGACCTTGGACGTCCAGATGATTGCGCTTGCCCAGGTTGCGCACGAAGGTCTGGCTGCCGTAGCCCACCACGCCCTCGGACCCGCTCTCCCTGTGCACGACCCGCGCGCCCACCGGCAGCGGCTTGCCGTTGCCGTCCACGAGATCGACGGTGGCCGCGGCCTCGTGGGTGATGCCGAACTCCGCCAGCACGCCGGATCGGGACTGGGGCACGACGTCGAGCGCATAGGCCGACACCTGCGCGTTGGGTGGCAGGTCCATGCCGTCGAGTTCCAGCGTGTTGGTCTGGTAGCTGTTCAGGTCCGGCACCACCAGGCGGCCGTTCGAGCCCGTATGGCCGATGACCCGGTTCTGATGCAGGATGGGCAGGCCGGGTTCGCCGGTGGAGACCAGCGCGAAGCCGTCGTCGATGCGCCGGGACGCTTGCGCCGCGCCATCCATGAACACGAAGGCGCCATTCACGTCGAGCTCTCCCGTGGTGCGTCCGTCATAGCGCTGCGCGCCCAGCGTGATCTCGCCGTAGCGTCCCAGGTAGCGGCCCCAGCCTTGCTCGTAGCGGCCCGCCTCGTAGGTGCCGGCCTGCACGCCCCAGCCGAATCCGCCGCCGTAATCGGGGCTGCGGATTGCGCTGGCGTTGGTGTATGAGCCGCCGTCCTGGCGTCCGGCCATGGCATTGAACGAGGTTTCGCCCAGGGTGATGCCCAGGCTGAGGAACGCGCCGCGGCTGTCGCTGTCGTTGAAGTCCTGGTAGGCGCTCACGCTCAACGTGGCGCGGTTGCCCAGCCGCGTGGTGTAGGCCACTGAACCGATGTGGGCGGCGTCGACGCCCGGATAGCGTTGGCCGATATAGCTCAGCGATACGGTCTGCCCGCCGCCCAGGGGCACGGCCAGCGTCGCCCTGTCGCTGGCGCGCGATACGGGGATGCCGTCGTTGGCCGCCAGATCGGCGTAGTCGGAAATCGCGCGCAGGCTCTGTATGTCGATGGAGTAGCGCTCGTCCACGTACTGATAGCCCAGGCCCACCTGCAGGCCGCTGTTCCTGCCCAGGCTGCCGGCCAGCGACGCGTTGACGACGCCCGCCATGCCCAGCTTGGCCAGCATGCCGGCCCCCGCGTTGTACAGGCCGGCGCTGGCTTCGCCATGCGCTTCAACGGTCAGTGCGTTCGAGACGCCGTATTGCCAGGTGCCGCTGAGGGCGGGATCGTCCTTGTAGTCGAACGAGCGCCAGCCATACGCGCGGCGCAGAAAGCCCGCTTCGACCGAATAGCTGGACATGCCTTGCGCCAGCAGCCGCGTATCGATGTAGATGGGCACCGACTGCGACACGGGCCGGCCCAGGGCGTCGCGCGTGATGACGTTTGCCTGCCCGAAACCCGTGATGCCCGCGACGTTGTCGACCACGAAGGGGCCGCTGGGGACGTCGCCCGAATAGCGGCGGATGTTGTTGATATAGACATCGACGGAGGACGGCACCACGGCGCTGCCGGCGAAGTCCGGCATGGGGAACGTGACCAGGTCGGGCCGCAACGAGAAATTGCGCCGCCATTGCAGGCCGCCCATGCGTATGGAGCGCGACCAGGCCAGCGATCCGGAAATCGTGTCGCCCACCTGGGTGGCCGTCAATGTGGCGGGGTCGGAGTGGGTCCAGCTGGAGTCGAAGCGGACATAGCGCCGCAGGTCGCGATACAGGTAAGCCGTGCCTGTATTGCTGAAGACCCCATATTGGTCGAAATAGCGTTGTTCGCTCCAGATCGCCAGCGGATTGTCGCGGTCGGTGCGTGCATAAAGATCGTAATTGATGAGCAGGCCGCGATCCGCCGTGGCCGCTGCGACGGGATTCAAGCCCCGCGCATCGATACGGTTCGCGATGCGGTACCGGTCTGGCAGGTCGAGATCGACGTCTTGCGCGGCCGCGTCGTAGCGGTACTTCAGGCCGGGGATCTCTTCCAGGGGAATCCGTGCATCGTCTGCTATTCCCAAGGCATGGGTATCGATCCCCAGGCTGCGCAAGTCCGCGCCGCGAGCCGACAGGCGGCCATGCTCGTCTTCGAATCGCGCGATCCGATGGCTGGGCTGGCCGCCGATGCTGACGTTCAGATAGACGTCGATGGCCGCCAGTCCCACGGCCGTCTCAGGGGCGGATTGCGCGCGCGCACCGCCATGGACCGCTGCGGCGGCGAGCATCAGAGTCAGCTGCATGGCGCGCGTGCAATGTTTCACTTCCCTGTATCGGCTTGCACGTCGGCCTGGACGGGAACGCTGTTCACCCGCGCGTTGACCGTGACCGCCCCGTGCACGGCGGGCTGGAAGGGCAGGGGCCACTGGCGCGCGCTGCCGCCCAGGACGTAGCCGAGCAGGCCGTCCCGCAGGCTGCGGCGCTGGCCGTTGAATACCAGTGCCACGTCGCTGAGCTGCGCGCGGTGCGTGCCGCTGTTGTCGACGCGCAGGGCCCAGTCGGGACCGTTGCGCACCAGGGTCCAGGTCAGGTGCCGCTGCGCGGGAGTTTGCGGGGCCGCGCCCACGAACACAGGCACCGAATAGCGCAGCCGCACTTGCACGCCCGTTGCGCGCAAAGGATCGGGTGGCGCGATTTCGTCGATGATCAGGCGGTACGACGCTTCGCCGGGCCGCTTGGCGGCCTCGGGCTGCAAGAGGCGCACGACTTGCGTGCCGCCCGGCGCGATCTGGATCATCGGGGGGCTGGCCACCAGGTCCGAGGTCTCCTGCAGCACGTCTTCGGTCGTGGTCTGGCTCCATGCGTACACGCGGACCTGGCCATAGATGGGTTCGGCGCCTTCGTTGCGCAAGGTCATGCTGGCGGCGCGTTCCGCGCCGTCCAGGTTCAGGATTACCGGCGAGATCTGCAGGCTGGCGGCATGCGCTTGCAGCGCCATGCCGAACAAACAGGCCCCCGCCGCCTGGCGTACGATCCCAAGCGTCGTCATGTCGATCCGCGGTCAGAAGTAGACGGTGGCCGTGACCGTCGACTGGTACGTATCCGGCTTGGGGGCGGCCTGGGGCGGCACCCTGCCGTAGACGGTCAGCGTCTGGGCCGCGCCCGTGCCGGTGCCGCCCACCGTGTCCGTGCCTTGCGTGTTGCCCCAGATCGTCGTGCGGCCTGCATTCTGGTAGAGCTGATAACCCACGCTGGTGGTGGTGTTGCCTGGCGCGGTGCCCACGAGCAGGCGATTCGCGATCGTCGAGCCCGCCGCCGTGCCGGCGTCCAGGCCTACGTTGTAGGGCGTGGTGTTGGTGCAGGTGACCCTGACTGTAGTTTCCTGATTCACCGCGGCGCTCAAGAGGCCGGTAGAGGGAAAGACCAGCGGATCGGCCGCAATCGTGCAGTTTGCCTGCACCGTCAGGGAAACATTGAAAGTCGCCGTCGCGGTCCCGTTCTGGTAGACCTGAGCGGGGGCCGCGGCGGGCAGGGATAAGCCGATAGTCGCGGACAGAATCGCAGCAGAACCGATGGCCTTCATGCTCGCTCTCCTCCAAGTCAATGGCGAGCTCGACCTTAGCGGAGGGGGCAGTGCAATTTATTTCGCATTATTTCTAACTTCTTCGGTTGCTGTCTCGACCGCTGATTTTCTGCGTATTCGCCACCCTGTTGGCGTCACTGTCGCGACATGGCGGTTCTTTGTTCCGCTATTCGGTCAAAATCGAAATTAATAGACACAACTTCAAGACCTGGCGTGGGAGTGCCAAACCGGCGGGGCAAGGCCGTTCCGGCGCACAGCCCCGCATCAGCCGAAAGTAAAGGCGTAGGCTTCAACGCCCGGGTCCAGGAACTCGATCTGAAACACGCGGTCCCGGTCCGGCGCCTGCTGCCGCACGAGCTGATAAAGCTTGTGCCCCTCGATGACGCCCTCTCCCTGCTCATTGATGTCGGCCCCGTGATCCGCCAGCGGCGGCCGGCCGTCCAGCGTGACGCGGAATCGCACCGGCCGGCCGTCCGCCGCAGGGCCCAGCACCATGTGCAGGTCGCGCGCATGAAAGCGCTGGATGACGCGGCCGTTGGCGCCTGTGGCCACCGCAAGTTCCGGTTCCAGCCGCCATGATCCGGCCAGCGTCCATTGGTTGGCGCCCAGTTCGCCCGCGGGCTGGTAGACCGCGTCCTTATGCTGCCTGATCGGCGTGCCGCCCGGCGCGTAGCTCGTGGCCTTGCCATAGCCCAGGTAGCTTTCGCCCGAACGCAGCGTCGACCACTGCGGCGGCGCTTCCACGCCGCGCGCCGCGGGCCGGGCGGCATCGGCGTCGGGCAGCGTCCGGCCCGCTTCCGCAAGCAGGCGCTGGATCACGCGTTCCGTCTGCTGGTAATCGTGCTCGCCCGCGACCGTGTACCGCACGCGGCCCTGGCCATCGAGCAGATAGAAGGCGGGCCAGGACTGATTGCGGAACGCTCGCCAAATCCGGAACCCGCTGTCCAGGGCGACGGGGTACTGAATGCCCAGGTCCGCGACCGCCCGGCGCACATTGGAGGCGCTCTTCTCGAAAGCGAATTCGGGCGAGTGCACGCCTATCACTTCCAACCCGGCATCCTTGTACTTGTCGTGCCAGGCCTTCAGATAGGGGAGCGTGCGCAGGCAGTTGATGCAGGAATAGGTCCAGAAGTCGACCAGCACGATCTTGCCATCGAGATCGGCGGCGCCCAACGGTCCCGAATTCAGCCAGCCGTTGGCATCCTGCAGGGATGCCAGCGGACCGTTCGCGGCTGCGAACGTCTTGGCCGGATTATTCGGGCGTAGCTGTTCGACCAATTGCTGCTCCAGCCGCGCTGCGCCCGAGGCAGAGGCGCTGGAGAGAAGCGCCGGGTTCCATCCGAGCGCGGACACGGCAACTGCGGCCATGACGGCGGCGCCGGCCACCCTGCGCAGGCCTTGGGCCGCAGGCAGGAAGCGGTGCAACGTCGCGGCCATGCCGCGTCCGAGCCAGAGCGCCGCGGCCAGCGCCACCGCCGCGCCGCAGGCGAATGACAGCAGCAGCAAGGAAGTCTGGATGTTCGCGCCGTTGAGCGCCGCGCTGGTAAGCAGCAGTCCCAGGATGGGGCCGGCGCACGGCGCCCACAGCAGGCCGGTGCCCAGGCCCAGCCCGATGGAAAGCAGCCCGGCCGCGCGCGGCGAGCCGGGAGGCGCTCCTGCCAGGCGATTGCCCAGCGCAACCAGCGGCCGGCTCATCCAGTCGCCCACGGCGGGCAGCAGCAGCGCAAGTCCGAAGAGCGCCAACAGTGCCATCGCGGCGTAGCGCGCGCCCTCATTGAGCGTCACGACCCAGGCGCCGCCGAACGCCGCCAGGCTGGCGACCGCCGCGAATGCGACGGCCATGCTCGCGAGCAGCGGCAAGGCATGGGTCCGGAATGAACCTGATCCGCGTGCGAACACGAAGGGCAGGATGGGCAGGATGCAGGGGCTCACGATGGTGAGAACGCCGCCAAGAAAAGCTACAAGAATGATCAGCATGGGTAGGCACCGCGACGCAAGGAGAGAGGGGCGCGAGAGTCAGGACTCGCGCTTTTGCCGGCGCGCGCCGCTGTCGTTGCGCGCCGTGATGGTCTGGCAGCTCAGCGGGTTGCGCAGCTCATGCGCCAGCCCGCCGGCAAACAGGATGAGTACGAGCAGGAGCTTGCGCATGTCGGTTCCCCTTCAGGCCGCATGGACGTTGAGGGTCACATCGATGTTGCCCCGCGTGGCTTTCGAGTACGGGCAGATTTCATCGGCCGCGTGGGCAATCTGCTCGGCCAGCGCCTGGCCCAATCCGGGCAGGAACACGTTGAAGCGGGCTTGGAGCAGGTAGGCGCTGCCCGCCATGCACAGATCCACTTCCACGTCTACCGCGCGATCGTTCGGCAGTTGCACCTTCATCTGTTTGGCAATGACGTCCAGCGCACTGGTGTAGCAGGCGGACCAGGCGCCCGCGAAAAGCTGCTCGGCGGTCGGATGCGGCTGGATGTCTTCGAAAGCCTGGACCAGGCCCGGGTTGTTGGGAGTCGAAAGACGGATATCGAGCCGTTCCTCGCCGCCCTGCGAGACATAGTTGCGAGAGAGGGTCGTATGGGTCTTGCCGGTCAAAAGGACTTTCTGGATACGGGCGGGCATGGGGAACTTCCTTGTCAGTTGGAATTTAAATCGGATTCGATTAAATCGAATGCGATTGAAGCGCATGGTAAGAAGCGCGAGTCCCGGCGTCAAGAGGCTGAAGCGAGGAAATTCGTATCAAATCGTTTACGACTGCATCGCATGCGATGTAAAGTGGCGCCATCAGGCAGACCAGATACCGAGGTGCACATGAAGCCCAAGACCCCAAACGATCCATCCCAGAGAAAGCTGGCGGAATTCCTCTGTTTCGCGGTTTATTCGACCAACCTGGCGTTCGGCCGCGTGTACCGCCCCATCCTCGACGCGCTCGGGCTCACCTACACGCAGTACGTGACGATGATTGCCCTCTTCGAAGAGGACGATCAGACGGTCGGCAGCCTGGGCGAAAAGCTCTTTCTTGAATCCAACACCCTCACGCCGATACTCAAGAAGCTCGAAGGCATGGGCTATCTGGAACGCGTGCGCGACTCGGTGGACGAGCGGCTGGTCCGGGTGCGCGTGACCGACGAAGGGCGGCGCTTGCGCGAGAAGACCGCAAGCATCAACCTGAGCGATGCTTGCGGTCTCACGGGCGATCAGTTCGCGGCGTTGAGGGAGCAGGTTGTCGCGCTGCGCGACAACCTGGTCGAGGCGGCGCGGCCGGACGGCGGTTGAACGCAGGTGGACACCTTCAACTACATGCGCGCCTTCCGGCGCATCGTCGAACTGGGCAGCCTGGCCAAGGCGGCCGAGGCGCTGGATATGTCGTCCGCCGGGCTCAGCAAGCAGTTGCGGGCGCTGGAAGCCCACCTGGGGGCCGTGCTCATCCAGCGGACCACCCGCAAGATGAGCCTGACCGACACGGGCGCGGCCTATTACGCCGAATGCTGCCGGCTGCTGGACGAACTGGACGCCCTGGAAAAATCCGTCAGGCGCGAGTCCCGCCTGGTGTCGGGGCGGCTGCGCGTGAACGCGCCGGTCTCGTTTGCCTTGAGCGTGCTGACGCCGCTGCTGGCGCGCTTTCTGCGCCAATATCCGGAACTGCGCCTGGACCTGGCGATGGAAGACCGGCTGGTCGATGCGGTGGGACAGGGCTTTGACGTGTCCATACGGCTGCGCGCGCAACTGGACGATTCTTCGCTGATTGCGCGCCGGCTGGCGTCGCTGACGCAGGTGCTGTGCGCGGCGCCGTCCTACCTCGACAGCCGCGGCACTCCGGAAAGCGTGGACGCGCTGCGCGGGCATGACATCCTCAGCTATACCTTGGCCGAAAGCCCTGGCGCGGTTGCGGACGAGGATGCAGGCCAGCAGGCGGATCCGTTGGCCGGACCCGCGCTGGTGCAGGTCAACAACAGCCTGATGCTGCGGGACCTGCTGGAAGAGGGGCTGGGCATAGGCGCCTTGCCGTCGTTCCTGGCCGCGTCCGCCATCGCCAGCGGCAGGCTGGTGCGCGTTTTACCCCAACAGCCCGCCGCGCCTCGCCATGTCTACGCGGTCTATCCGACCAGCCGCCACCTGCAGCCCAAGGTCAAGGCCTTTGTGGATTTCATGGCGGACCATCTGCCGGCGGCCATGCGCGGCGATTGTTGACGCGCAGCTAATAAAGTCCTGCCGGCGGACACCTTACTCCCGCGCCGGCCCGTCCTTAAGCTGGCGTCCATTGAAACGAGATGGACGCCATCATGACTTCGACCTCCAATTACGCACCCGCCGCGCCGCTGACCGTGGACTTCTTCCATGACGTGGTTTGCGGCTGGTGCTATGTCATGTCTCCCCGCCTGCGCCAGGTCGCGGCCGAACTGGGCATTGCCGTGCGCCAGCGCAGCTTCGTGCTGCAGGAATCGCCTGAACAGATGTGCCAGGTGTTCGGCTCGATGCCGCGCGCCAAGCAGGTGATCCTGGGCCATTGGGAAGCCTGCGCCCGCCATGAGGACCAACCCCGCATCGACGTCGAGGGCATGCGCGCCGAATCATTCGATTACCCCAGCGGGATGGCCGGCGCGCTGGCTTGCCAGGCCGCGCATCTGCTGGCCGGCGACGCGGGCCATTGGGACATGTTCGACGCGATTCAGCATGCCCACCTGAACGAGCATCGTAATGTCGGCGATCACGCCGTGCTGTTGGACATCGCAGCAGGGCTGGGCCATGACCGGGCCGAATTCGCCGCCCTCATGCAGGGCGACGAAGCCCTGCTACGCGTGCAGGCCGATCGCGCCGCCGCCGCGCGGCTGGCCATCGACTCCATACCCACGTTGATAGCCGGGCCGCACCGGGCCCGTCTGCACACCATGTCCACGGCCGATCTGCGGGACAGGCTGCGGGCGCTGATGCCCGCCGCGGTCGAGGCCTGATCGCCGGGTATCGGCGCGTCGCCCACGTCTTCCTTCTTTCCATTTTTCCGTCCGCGGGACGGAAGCCAAACGCACAAGGTGCATCATGACTACCCGTTACACCCAAAAATTGCTCGGCCTGGCGCTGGGCGCCGCCCTCAGCTTCAACGTGCTCGCGCACGGCGCGCCCGCCCGGGCGCCGGCCTCCGGACAGGAGGTGGGCATCAGCCCCTGGGGACCGGACGATGAGATCGGCCGCCTCAACCTGATCACGCCCGAATCGCGCGCCGCGGTAATGTCGCGCGTGGCTGGCGGCAAGGTCTATGACCTGGCCACGGAATACTACGTGGGCATGCCCAGTTGGCAGGACGCGGGCGATCCGCACTACCAGTTCTGGATGACGCACACGCCGCGCGGCACCGAAGTCGACGATCCCATGGGCATGGGCCGCGACATGAACGCCATGCGCAGCTACACCGGCACGGCGTTCTCGATGTACAGCCACACCGGCACGCATATCGATGCGCTCAACCACTTCGGCATCCATGGCAAGATCTGGAACGGCTTCCGGGCCGACGAGCATCTGGGCGACCGCGGCTGGAAGCGCACGGGCATCGAGAAATTCCCGCCGCTGGTGGCGCGTGGCGTGCTGATCGACGTGGCCGCGCTCAAGGGCGTGGAGATGCTTCCCGATCAGTACCGCATTACCCGGCAGGACCTGAAAGCCGCGCTGGCGCGCCAGAAGACCGAGCTGCGCGAAGGCGACATCGTCCTGATCCGCACTGGCCGCATGAAGCTGTACAACGATCCGGCGGCCTACATGGCCAAGCCGCCGGGCATGGGCCTGGACGCGGCGCGTTATCTGGTCGAGGAGGGCGGCGCCATGATTCTGGGGGCGGACAACCTCAGTTTCGAGACCTTCCCTTCAGAGGTGTCCGACGACTATGTGCCGTTGCATACCTATCTGCTGGCGCAGAAGGGCGTGCCCATCATCGAGCTGGCGGCGCTGGACGAGCTGTCGCGCGACCAGGTCTATGAATTCGCCTTCATCGGCGGGCCGCTGAAGATCCGCGGCGGCGATGCGGCGCCGCTGCGTCCGGTGGCGATGCCGCTGCGCTGATTCACTTGCTGCGTTTGACCATCGCCATGATGGTATCCATCAACTCGTCGCGCGCCTGATCCACGCTGATGTCCTGAGCCACGGCCGCGTGCGCCAGGCCGTCAGCCGCGCCCAGCATCGCCCACATGCTGGCCGGCGATATTCCCGTGGGTCCGGCGTAAGGCGCAAGTATGGATTGGCATTTCTTGATGAAGGCCTGCTGGTATTGGTGCTTTACTGCAGTCAGTTCCGGGGAGCCGCCCAGCGCGGCCAGCACGCCGGGAATCTCGCGGCCCTGCGTCATGACGCATTCGATGTAGCCCGCTGCGATGACCCGGGCCTTTTCCTTCAAGGCCGGCTTGCTGGCGGCGATCGCGGCGTCGATGAGCGCGGTCTGGCGGACGTCGAAGTCCTGGTACAGCGCCACCAGCAGCCCGTTGCGCGTGCCGAAGTGGTCATAGGCCACGGGCTTGGTGATGCCGGCTTCCGTGGCCAGCCGTCCCAGGGTCAGGGCGTCCGTGCCTTCGTCGCTGATCAGCTTCCAGGCGACGTCCAGCAACTGGCGTTGGCGCTCGTCGCGCGACAGGCGGCGCTGCGGGTTGGCTCTGGCGGGGCTTGGCATCTTTGCGGTCATGATTGTTGGACTTCCTCCTCGTGGATTACAGCACGCGAGGAGAAAATCTTCTGGCCTATCGTCCGGGCGGCGTCGAGATGGGCGGCGGGAAAGCCCGCGTCGGAGGGCAGCAGCAATTCCGAGGTGGCGACGTTGGCGCTGCAGTAGCCGAAGATGCCGTGGTCGATCTGCGTCTTCATGGCGCCGAAGTAGCCGTGCCGCGCATAGGTGCGCTGGTTGGCGCCGCCCAGAGCGACCAGATGCACGTTGAGGCGTTGCAGCTTCTTGACCAGCTTGCCGTCCGCATCTTCGTAGGCCCAGCCTTGGGTGAACACCCGGTCGATCCAGCCCTTGAGCAAGCCCGGGAAGGACCACCAGTACACGGGGTAGACCAGCACCAGAGCATCGGCGCGTTCAAGCCGCGCATGTTCCGCGGCGACTTCCGGCAGGGGCTCCCCCTTGCCCATGGCCAGCGCGACGTCCGGCTGGGTGAACCTAGGGTCAAAACCTTCGGCGGCCAGGTCTGCGACTTCGAACGTATGCCCGGCATCGGCAGCGGAAATTCCTTCAGCGACCTGTCGCGCCACCGCGTGGGTCAGCGACGCGGGATCGGGATGTGCAACAACGATTAGCGCATGCATGGCGTCTACACTCCATCAAAATAATTAACCTACCGATAGTAACTTACTTTTGGTAGGTTGTGATTTTGACGTGAGTAGCGAGGCGGCTCCCTGGGAAGACCGACAGCCCGGCGCAAGGCGGGGAGCTTTCTAATGGCTGGGGATTTGGGCCAGCACCAGCTGCGTGGTCTGGTGCAGGTGCTGGGCCAGCAACTTGGCGGCGGTATCGGCGTCGCGGGCAAGCGCGGCTTCCAGCAGCTTGCGGTGTTCGTCGGCGACGTTGCGTTCCTTGCCCTTTTTCGAGCCGGAGGCGGCTTTGGTCCCGGAATTCAGCTGCACCGACAGGTAGCGGTAGCGCGCGGTCTGGTCGCGCAGCAGCTCGGCGATGGCGATGAGCGACTTTGAATCGCTGCCGCTGATCAGCGCCGAATGGAAAGCGGAATGCGCTTGTTCCCATTCAGCCGACAAGCCGGAGCCGTCCGCAGCGTGCAGGGGCAGGCGGCTCAGACGGTAGTGCGCGCCGGCCAGCCGCTCTTCCCAGTCCAGACTGCCGAGCGCGATAGCGCGGCGCAGCGCTTCGCATTCGATGTGGATCCGGGTTTCGGTGATGTCCAGCAGTTCTTCCGCCGACACGTCCGCCACGCGGAAGCCGCGCTGGTCTTCCGCGACCACGAATCCGCTGGTGGCCAGGCGCGAAAGCGCCTCACGCAGCGGGATCGCGCCGCTGTCGTAGCGTTCGCAGAGATCCTTGATGCGCAGGCGTGCCCCCGGGGGCAGGCTGCCCGTGATGATGTCTGCGCGGATGTCATTGGCCAGGGCCGATGCCGCAGTCCGGAAAGGTGTGGAAACGGAGGTCATGCGAAACGATAAGGTTTTTATCTATGAAGCTCAAGTTATCCAGGGAAAACCAGAATATATATATTTTTATGAATTACATATTCTTCGTTCAACCCTCATCCATCAGGAGATCACGTGAAACTGGCCACCCTACAAATCGACGGCGCGCCTCGCGCCGCCGCACTCGTGCAGGGCCGCCTGGCGCTGCTGTCCGCTCCAGGCGTCGATCTGGGCACGCTGCTGCGCCAGGGCAAGACGCTGGCCGATCTGGAGCGCATGGCAGCCGCGGCCACGCAGTTCATCGATCCGGCTGCCGCGACCTTTCTGTCGCCGTCGATCGAACCTCCCAAGATCCTGTGCGTCGGCCTGAACTATGCCGACCACACCAAGGAAAGCCCGTACGACCAGCCCGATTACCCGACGCTGTTCCTGCGCGTGTCGACCAGCCTGGGCGCGCATGACGCGGTGGTGGAGCGTCCGGCCATTAGCGATACGCTGGACTACGAGGGCGAAATGGTCGTGGTGCTGGGCAAGGGCGGACGGCGGATCGCCAAGGAACAGGCGCTGGACCACGTGTTCGGCTACGCCGTGGGCAACGAAATCTCGGTGCGCGAATACCAGTTCAAGTCGCCGCAGTGGACCGTGGGCAAGAACTTCGACGGCACGGGCACCTGGGGGCCATACGTGGTCACGGCTGACGAACTGCCGGCCGGCGGTAGCGGGTTGCGGATCGAGACCCGCCTCAATGGCGAAACCATGCAATCGTCCAACACCAGCGACATGCTGTTCGACGTGGCCACCGTGATCTCGACCGTCAGCGAGGCCATCACCTTGCAGGCCGGCGACATCATTTTCTCCGGCACCCCCGCCGGCGTGGGCTTCGGGCGCACGCCCAAGCTCTACATGAAGGACGGCGACACGGTAGAGGTAGACATCGAGCGCATCGGTACGCTGCGCAACCGCATCCGCGACGAGGCGCCGTCCGCCTAGGTTTCTCACCACGCATCCAGCGGCCCCGGCGCCATCCGCGCGCCGGGGCGCACGGCCACGATCTACTCTTGGAACTCCAGACATGCGAATCGCAACTGCTTTTGTGAAGTCGTCCGTGAGCAATCCCGCCCGGCGTCGTTGGGCCAGGCTGTTGCTGGCCGCAGGCCTGGCGTCCAGCCTGGGCGTGGCCAGCGCGGCGGATTGGCCGGCGCGGCCGGTGAAGATCGTGGTGCCGTTTGCCGCCGGAGGAACCACCGACCTGATCGCGCGGCTGATCGCAACGCCCATGTCGCAAGAGCT